>Ga0310691_10000152_pt1 | contig 139165 bp, 117 predicted proteins | sample 176DNAGHGlowgp2_FD_203887 | JGI IMG/M metagenome (GOLD analysis project Ga0310691, IMG submission 203887) | Sheep rumen microbial communities from Palmerston North, Manawatu-Wanganui, New Zealand - 1766 DNA GHGlow gp2 (v2) (version 2) | ecosystem: Host-associated > Mammals > Digestive system... | reverse complement strand
AGAAGAACACCCTGAGCGAGGAGATCGCAGGTGCAACACTTACCCTCACAGGTAAGGACTTCGAGGGCAATACAGTAGTATTCGACCTCAGCGACGTTGTACTTGGCGAGGGCGCACAGCTTGTATCAGAGGCAAACGGACAGGTACTCACATGGGTATCCGGAACCACATCTACATTCGTGAAGAACCTGAAGGACGGTACCTATGTGCTCCACGAAGTAGCAGCACCCAGCGGCTATGAAGTAACCACAGACATCACCTTCACAATAGTGAACGGCCAGGTAACAGGCGATGTAGGTGTGACCACCGACAGCAATACCGTTACAATGGTCGATGATATGACGGTTACAACGACAGCAGCAGCGACCACCACAACTGTTGCAACAGATTCTCCCAGGACGGGTGACAAGGGCATGGGCATCACATTCGCATTCATCGGAATGGCCGCCGCAGCCGCTTTCGTCCTCCGCAGGAGAGAGAATGACTGATGTTGCATACTGAAGCCAGACCAAAGGACTCCCTCCGGCTGACCGGAGGGAGTTTTTTATCCTTCGGGAGCGGACTGATGCTGTGTTTTCCATTGACTTTCATGCCCGCAGGCTGTATAATATAAGTATAGGAAAAACGCGGAAGGAGGCGGCGGAATGACTGAATATCTGAAGAATTATATGAAGCTCACATCGGAAAGACTTTCGGCCTGCAAGGATGCAGAGGAGCTCGAGGAGATATACTCCGAGCACCTTGACAAGATAGCCTTCATGCAGCATGAGCGCATAGTCCATTTCCTTGTGACTATGATGTTTGCGCTCATCATGTCGGTTTTCGTGGTAGGTCTCCTTCTGACTCAGGAGCTTGTTCTCCTGATACTGATAACAATTATCATGGTGCTGCTGATATTCTATATCAAGCACTATTACTTCCTTGAAAACACAGTGCAGGAGATGTACCGCGTGTATGATTCCATGCTTGAAAAGCGCCGCAGCTTCAGGGCAGGGGAGGATAAGAAATGACGAAGAAGGAACGCACAGAGCTCGCTGTCATGGAGCTCGAGAAGCTCTACCCTGATATCGGCTGCACTCTTGACTACCACAAGCCCTATGAACTGATGTTTGCCGCAAGGCTTGCCGCACAGTGTACCGATGCAAGAGTGAATATCGTGACGAAGACGCTCTTTGTGAAGTATCCTGACCTCAGAGCCTTTGCGGAAGCAGATATAAAGGAGCTCGAGCAGGACGTCAAGCCCTGCGGATTCTATCATACAAAGGCGAAGAGCCTCAAGGAAATGGCGCAGAAGCTGCTGGATGATTTCGGTGGAGAGGTGCCCGGCACTATGGAGGAGCTCCTTTCGCTCCCGGGCATAGGAAGGAAGACTGCCAATCTCATGCTCGGCGACGTTTTCGGGAAGCCGGCCGTAGTCACCGATACCCACTGTATACGCATCACAGGCCGCATCGGCCTTACAAAGAACACAGAGCCGGCAAAGGTGGAGAAGGATCTTGTAAAGCTCCTGCCGCCGGAGATATCCAATCATTTCTGTCATCAGACCGTTCAGTTCGGACGTGATATATGCAGGGCGAGAGCACCGAAATGCGGCGAATGTCCGCTCAGCTATTTCTGTAAGTACTACTCAGAAGATCATAAATAAAGAACAGGGAGGAGAACCATGTTATTCAATTTTCAGCTCAGCACATCAGCTCAGGGACTTGTCGATATCACAGCCGAGGTCACTGAGGCCATAACCGAAAGCGGCGTGAACGAGGGCATCTGTGTTGTATACTGCCCACACACCACCGCTGCAATAACGATAAACGAGAACGCCGATCCCGACGTAAAGGAAGATTTCATCGCAGGACTTGACAGGATCTTCCCTGACTTTGAGATCTTCCGTCACGCAGAGGGAAATTCCGACGCGCATCTGAAATCATCCGCAGTCGGAGCGAGCGAGACCATTATCATAACAGGAGGAAAACCACTTCTCGGCACATGGCAGGGTATCTACTTCTGCGAGTTCGACGGTCCGAGAAAGCGAAAGTTCTACGTTAAAGTAATGGGGGACTGAACTATGGACAATACTGAAAAAACTGCACTGCTCTCACAGTACGTAAAGGAATCGGAAGCCATAGTATTCTTCGGAGGTGCCGGAGTATCGACGGAGAGCGGCATACCTGATTTCCGCAGCGTTGACGGCCTGTACAACCAGAAGTGGGCATATCCGCCGGAGATCATTCTGAGCCATTCCTTCTTCTGGGAGAATACTGAGGAGTTCTACCGTTTCTACCGTGAGAAGATGCTCTGCCTTGATGCAAAGCCCAATGCTGCACATCTGAAGCTCGCTGAGCTTGAGGCTGACGGCAAGCTCACGGGAGTTGTAACACAGAACATCGACGGTCTGCATCAGGCAGCCGGCAGCAAGAAGGTCTTCGAGCTGCACGGAAGCGTGCTCCGCAATTACTGCACCAGATGCCGCAAGTTCTATACCGCAGAGGAGATACTGAACTCGGAGGGAATACCAAAGTGCGAGTGCGGCGGAATCATCAAGCCGGATGTTGTCCTCTACGAGGAGGGCCTCGACGACAATGTGGTGGACGGCGCTATAAGGGCGATAATGTCGGCTGATATGATGATAATAGGCGGCACATCGCTGAACGTATACCCCGCAGCCGGACTTATCCGGTATTTCAGCGGCAAGCATCTTGTCATCATCAATAAGTCGGCGACTCCGCAGGATTCATCGGCAGACCTGCTGATAAACGACAGCATAGGCAAGGTGCTGGCAGCCATATAAGGAGGTTCTTATGAAGATACTTGCAGTTATAGATATGCAGAAGGATTTCATCGACGGTGCGCTCGGTACGGCGGAGGCTCAGGCCATAGTGCCGGCTGTGAAGCGCAAGATAGAGGAATTCAAGGCAAAGGGCTACGATGTGGTGTTCACAAGGGATACCCATGAGACGGATTACCTCGATACCATGGAGGGAAAGAAGCTCCCTGTGGTGCACTGTGTAAGAGGTACGGAGGGCTGGGAGATATCACCTGAGCTCGATACCGCAGGATGCACGGTGATAAACAAGCCCACCTTCGGCTCATATGAGCTTGCGGAGTTCGTGGCAGGTGATCCCCGTGTTGACGAGGTAGTGGTTATCGGTCTCTGCACTGATATATGCGTCATCTCCAACGCGCTTCTCATCAAGGCGAGAGTGCCGGAGATAAAGATAACCGTTGATTCCTCATGCTGTGCAGGAGTTACGCCGCAGTCGCATCAGAATGCACTGGAAGCTATGAAGATGTGCCATATCGATATCGAATGATCTGACAGATATAACAGAAAGCCGCAGGGAGGATACTCTTTGCGGCTTTGTCTTTATTAATTAAGCTGATGATGATAATTTAATCTGATAGTTGACAAATCGTATAATATCGCCGACTGTGCCATTTGTGTACCAGCGGAAAACTATGAAAAAAATGTGAAATTTACAAAAAGCACTTGATTTATTATTTATTTAGGTGTATAATTAAAGTGTAAATTAATCTCAACGGAGGCGGTCAATATGAGATCATTAATTTTCAGAAAGACAAGCGCCGCTGTTATGGCGGCCGCAATGGCAATAAACATAACGGCAGCAGGTGTTCTGAACACAGCAGTCGCAGCCGATGCACTGAAGTTCGAGTTTGAGGACGCAAAGATCAGCGGAGATATCACCGTTGAGGATAATGCTTCCGCAAGCGGTGAGAAGTGCCTTAAGATGACAGAATCAGGCACTATCGACCTTACAGTGACTGTACCGGCTGCAGGCTCTTATCAGCTCGTGTTCTATGCAGGCGGAATAGGCTCCGACAAGCAGAACAACCTGGCAGTAAACGGCAAGGATCAGGGTGCGATAGGCATTCCCGAGAGCAAGGGCTTCGAGAAGATATCCATTCCTGCTGTTTCCCTCAATGCCGGCGAGAATACCATTACCATCACAAAGTCATGGGGCTGGAGCAACTTCGATTATGTTGAAGTCATCTCCATGGCAGACGCAAAGATAAGTGCAACACAGGTATATCCCTCTGACGAGAAGGCCACAAAGGAGACAAAGGCTCTCATGGCTTATCTTGCAAGCGTATACGGAAAGAACATCATCTCCGGTCAGCAGGAGATATACAGCGGCGGCCCTCACGGCCTTGAGACGGAGTTTGAGTACCTCAAGGACCTCACAGGCCACTATCCGGCTATCAGAGGCTTCGATTACGGCAATTTCTGCTGTCCTGCTTTCGGCAGCGATGACGGCTCCACCAAGAGAGTGCTGAACTGGGTAAAGGAGAAGAACGGTATCGCTACCTCCTCCTTCCACCTCAACGTACCCAAGAATTTCGCTTCATACAGCATAGGCGACAGGATAGACTGGTCCAACACCACCTACGGCGCAAAGGATACAGATTTCTCCCCCGAGAATGCTGCAACTCCCGGAACAAAGGAAAATGAATACTATATGCAGGCACTGGAGACTCTTGCTGCCGAGTTCAAGAAGCTCGAGGCAGAGGGCGTGCCCGTTATCTGGAGACCTCTCCACGAAGCCGAGGGCGGCGGCGGAGAGACAGGCTCATGGTTCTGGTGGGGCAGAGAGGGCTCAGACGCTTACAAGAAGCTCTGGATCTACACCTACAACACCCTGACGGAGAAATTCGGCTGCCATAACCTTATCTGGGAATGGAACAGCTACAACTTCTCCAGCTCTGCTGACTGGTATCCCGGCGATGCCTATGTTGATATCATCGGCTATGACAAGTACAACTGCACCGACTGGTCAACAGGCAGCGCAGTCCTGAAGCACAATGACAGCGCCATAGCCTCCACATTCTACGGCATCGCAGAGAAGTACAACAATGCAAAGATGATATCCATGGCTGAGAACGACTGCTTCTCAACTCCCGACAACCTTATCAACGACAAGGCAGGCTGGCTCTACTTCTGTACATGGTATGACGGCGGTTCACAGGACACTAACTTCCTCTCAGGCGAGGTCTTCAATACAAAGGAAGACACGATATCCATGTATCAGAGCGATTACTGCATCACCCTTGACGAGCTCCCTGCTGACCTCTATACAGCAGAGCCCCCGGAGGCTGATCCCTCTGTCATCGTGACAAAGCCTGCTGTTACTACGGCTGATCCCAGCATCACAACGACCACCAAGGCTCCCGATCCTACAAAGAACGAGGGCAAGGTCAAGAAGCTCAAGAGCTCCTTCCAGGTAACTCTCCCCGAGGCAGCAAAGGAATTCTATCTTGAGGTGAGCCTGCCGGAGGGCGTGACCTACGCAAACGGCGGCCTTGGCACCAATGTCAAGGTAGAGGGCAAGGACTACTGGGTAAATGTAATGTGGGAGGCTTCAAAGTCAGGCGATATAAAGGTAGTGCCCGAGAAGAACTTCCTCAACTGCACAGACGGCTCTGCCGAGGTAGAGGACGAGGCTGTCATCGAGGCAGCAAAGGCAGCACTCGCTGACATCACCTCCTACGAAGGCCAGATCTGGTGGGCTTCCGACAGCGCAGGCGATGAGACTGAGAAGGACGGCGTTGAGATCACAGGCGTATTCACCAAGAAGGACAGCGGCACAACAACGACAGCCGCTCCGACAGATGCTCCTGCTGACGTATCCGATGCCAACTACGGCGATGCAAACTGTGACGGAAAGATAACCGTTGCGGATGCAGTTGCAGTTCTCCAGTTCGTTGCAAACAAGACCAAGTATCCGCTTGATGAAAAGGCACTCATCAATGCAGACGTTGACGGCGAAGCTGGTATCACCGGAAGCGATGCTATCGTTATCCAGCGTGTAGATGCAAACCTCGTAAAGCAGGCTGATCTTCCGCTGAAGAAGTAAGAAATAACACCATACCGCAGTATCACCGGACAGCGGCCGGAGGTACTGCGGTATTCTTCTTTAATAGTGCGATATTCCTTGACAAAGCAGTTGCAAAGTGTTATAATAATGTGTATCAAATATGCTGCCTGAAGCTGAGGGAAGGCGGTGCGAATCCGCCGCAGCAGTCACTGCCGTGTCCGGTAATTCCGGGAGTCGGATCGCTCGTCAGGTAAGCCGGCATAGGTTTTCGGACAATGGAAAACGCAGCCAGTTCTCAGCTTAAGGGTAAACTGCGCTCCCATGAGGGAGCTTTTGTATTTTAAGGAGGAATTGAAATGAAGAAGTTCAGAACAGCAGCTGTTACACTCATCGCAGCCGCAGCACTTTCATGTGCGGCAGTACCGTCTGCAAGCGCAGCAGACAGCGTAAATGCCTACATTACTATCAACGCCTGCAAGGATGCTCCCGTTGTGACACAGGAGAAGATCGAGGTCACAGACGTGGATAATGACGGCAAGCTCACCGTTACAGATGCACTCACCATAGCACACGACAAGTTATTCGAGGGCGGCTCTGCTGCCGGATTCGCAATATCCGAAGGTCAGTACGGACCTATGGTATCGAAGCTCTGGGGCATTGAGAACGGCGGCGCCTACGGCTACTACGTAAACGGCAATATGGCATGGAGCCCTGTTGATGAGCTTGCAGACGGCTCATATCTCGATGCCTATGTTTACAGCGATCTGACTGCATGGTCTGATATTTACTGCTACTTTGATGTCAGGGAGAAGGATGTTGAGCAGGGCGAGAAGGTCGCTCTCAAACTCTCAAAGGTACAGTTCGGCGCAGACGGCGCAGCTTCCGCAGTACCCTTTGCCGATGCAACAGTTACAGTGAACGGCACAGCAGTCGGCAAGACCGATGCTGAGGGCAATATCGAGATCGAGGCAGCAGCCGGCAAGAACGTGGTATCTGCAACATCTGATACTGCCGCAGTAGTGCATCCCGTTGCAATACTCAATGCTGCTCCCGCTGCTGAGGCACCTACTGCCGCTCCTACAGAGCCAGTGACCGAAGCTCCCACAGCAGCTCCCACAGAGGCTGCAACTACCGTAACGACCACAGTTACCACAGCAGCTCCAGCTACAACAACAAAGGCAGCCACAACAGCCGCTGCAACTACCGCAGCTGCCAACACCAATTCACCCAAGACAGGTGACAGCTCCGGAGCAGTATTCGCATTCCTCGGAGCAGCCGTAGCTGCCGCTGCATTCACATTCAGAAAGCATGAGGATTAAGGCATTCACGCTATGCCTTACAGCTGCTGCCGCATTCTGTCTGAGCGCTCCTCTGACAGCCGGTGCGGCAGATCATACCGTCGGTGAGATACAGTCTCTCGCCGACGGTATCGTTGCATATAAGGTATCATCGTCAGGCTCGGCAGGAGTTCAGGACTGGATAAACGGTCCTCTTGCACAGGGCGCAGGCGTTGCTTCGGAGTGGTACATCGTCGGTCTCAGCCAGTCGGGAAGCTATGACTTTTCCGCCTACCGCAGCGCTCTCGAGACCTATCTTGAGACAGCGACGGTCTACTCCGCAACGGCAAGGCAGAAGTACGCCCTCGCACTGAAGGCGGCTGGAAGCAGTTCGGACTATATCTCCCGTACTGCCTCCGACTCCATCGGCCAGCTCGGCATAATGAGCTGGGACTACGGACTGCACCTGCTCAATAACGGCGTTTCCGGCTCGCACAGCCCCGAGGAGGTAGTGAACGGTATCCTCTCCATGCAGCTGCAGGACGGCGGCTGGGCGGTAATAGGCGACATGGGCGACGTTGATGTCACAGCCATGACTATCACAGCCCTCGCGCCCCATTACCCCTACAACGATGCGGTACATCAGGCTGTCGATGCAGGACTGGAGCTGCTCTCTCAGCGCCAGCTCGATTCCGGCGGATTCATTACCATGGGCGCTGAGAACCCGGAAAGCTCCGCACAGGTCATAACCGCACTCTCGGCTCTCGGTATCGACTGCCAGCAGGACGCACGATTCATCAAGGAAGGCGGCAGTCCCATAGACGGTATGCTGAAATTCCGTCTCGGTGACGGCTCCTTCGCCCACACGGAGGGCGGCGGCTTCAACGACAGCGCCACAGTGCAGGCCTTCTATTCCCTTGTGGCCTATCAGCGCATGGCTCAGGGAAAGGGCTCGCTGCTCCTGCTGGACAAGCAGCCCGATCCGGTACCGGAGCCGGCGACTGAGGCTCCCGCAGCTCAGCACCAGACCACGCCTGCACACGAAGGCACTGTGCAGACAGAGGCTGCATCTCAGGCAGGTACATCCGCTTCAACTGAGACTGTATCTTCTGCCGCGACAGCAGTATCGGCCACAGAGGTCACAGCAATTGCTGAGACAGAGGTGACGGTCAGCTTTTCAACACTTTCCGAAGAGACCGTTGAAAGCAGCACAGATACAGCCGTAACAGCAGTACAGACGGAAACGGCTGCTCCCGCGGTCTCGCCCACAGTACAGTCCGGCAGGAAGGACGGCAGCTACAAGCCCTTTGCCATAGGCATAGCCGCAGCCGCAGCACTTATCATCTCGCTCATACTTCTTGCCTGCGGAAAGCGGAGCTGGAAAAATTTCCTGGCCGTATGGCTCGCCGCCGGTGCAGCCGCAGCCGTGATACTTCTTACGGATATACGCTCGCCGGAGGAATACTACACCGGCACTGTCACCAAGGAGAACGCAGTCGGAAAGGTCTCCATGACCATACGCTGCGACACCATAGCTGACCGTCAGGATTCGGAATATGCCGAACACATCCCCGAGGACGGCGTTATCCTTGAAACTACGGACTTTGAGTTTGCCGAGGGCGACTCGGTCTATACCATACTCACCGATGCCGCCCGCACCTTCGGCATACAGACCGATTCCCGCGGCGGCTTCACCGGCATGGTGTACGTTGCCGGCATCAACTATCTCTATGAATACCAGTTCGGCGATCTCTCCGGCTGGATATACCACGTCAACGGAGTCGCACCGTCAGTCGGCTGCGGAGAATACATCGTAAATGACGGCGACCGGATAGAGTGGCTCTACACTCTTGAGGTCGGCAACGATCTTGTACAGGAGGGTACGAAGTGAGGAGCTTTTCGGAATACGATCCCATAGTCATTGCACTGTACTTCCTGTCGGTCACAGGCATAGCCATGTTCTGCCACCATCCGGCAGTCACTGTTATAGCACTGATCGGAGGACTTCTCTTCTACCTGAAGCGCAACGGCAGGGCGAATGCACGCTTTCATCTCTTCCTCTTCGGCCTCTTTGCTGTGCTCGCCCTTGTGAATCCGCTCATATCGCATAACGGCGAGACCGTCCTCTTCATCATCAACGATTCGCCGGTTACTCTCGAAGCCCTCCTCTACGGCCTCAACTCGGCCGCCATGATAACGGCTGTCCTCTACTGGCTCAGGAGCTTCACGGAGATAATGACGAGCGAGAAGCTGATGCGGATAACAGGCGCGCTGTCTCCGAAGCTCGCCCTTGCTCTTTCCATGTCGGTGCGCTTCGTGCCCATGTTCGGGGCTCAGGCAAAGAAGATAAACGACACACAGAAGACTCTCGGACTCTACCGTGAGGACAACGTCATAGACGGGGTTAAGGGCAGTCTCAGGGTATTCGATATCCTGATAACATGGGCGCTGGAGAACGGCATCATCACCGCCGACAGCATGGAGGCAAGGGGCTACGGCAGCGGCAGACGCTCGCCGTATACCGACTACCGTCTCCGCCGCTGGGACTGGCTCTTCCTTGCAGCAGATGCCGTACTGCTGGCCGTCTGTACAGCTGCCGCAGCTTCGGACGGACTTGACATAAACTTCTATCCCCGCATAGTCTCGCCGGGGTTCACGCCGCTGACGGCGGCAGGGCTTGCAGCCTACGGTATACTCGTGCTGTTGCCCGTTATCATTGATACGGAGGTGGATATAAGATGGCGCTTATACAGGTCAGCGGACTGAGCTTCAGGTACCCTGAAGCGGAGAAGGACGCAGTAAGCGAGGTCTCCTTCTCCCTTGAGAAGGGCGAGTTCGCAGTTCTCTGCGGAGCATCCGGCAGCGGCAAATCCACACTTCTCCGTATGCTGAAAAGAGAGCTTACACCCCTCGGAGAAAAGAAGGGGGATATCCTGTATTCCGGTCGTCCGGCAGATGAGCTGACAGACCGTGAGTCTGCCGCCGCCATAGGCTTCGTCATGCAGAAGCCGGAGCAGCAGATAGTTACGGACAAGGTCTGGCATGAGCTGGCATTCGGCGCTGAGAACCTCGGTATACCCCGGGAGAAAGCGGCAAGGCGCATAGCCGAGACTGCCAGCTGGTTCGGCATAGGTGAGTGGTATGAGCGCGATACGGCAAAGCTCTCCGGAGGTCAGAAGCAGCTCCTCAATCTGGCAGCGGTGCTGGTCATGCAGCCTGAGCTGGTCATACTTGACGAGCCTACCGCACAGCTCGATCCCATAGCCGCATCGGAGTTCATAACCGCTGTCAGAAGACTGAATCAGGAGCTCGGCATCACCATACTCATGGCGGAGCACAGGCTCGAGGAGGCAGTACCCGGCTGCGACAGGCTCCTTGTCATGGAGTCTGGCAGGCTCATAGCGAACGGCAAGCCGGGGGAGGTCATAGGCAGTCTGCGTGAGCGGCCGGAGCTGCTCTGCGGTATGCCGGCAGCAGCAAGGCTCCATACCCTGCTCGGGGCAGGAGGAGAATGTCCTCTCACAGTCCGTGAGGGGCGTGAGCTTGTGGCTTCACGCATAGGAGACGCCAGGCCGTCTCTTGCTGTCAGTGAATATACTGTACCGGAGGAGCCTGCCCTTGAATTTGACGATGTCTTCTTTCGTTACAGCCGCACCTCGCCGGACGTACTAAAAGGCCTTGACCTGCGTATCGGCAGGGGAGAGCTCTTCTGCATACTCGGCGGGAATGGTTCGGGCAAGACGACTGCCCTCTCAGCGGCCTGCGCTCTTGTGAAGCCGTACAGCGGCACCATAAGGGTATTCGGGAAGAAGCTGAAGGAATACCGCAACCAGAGCCTTTACCTGGAATGTCTGGCACTCCTGCCCCAGGACGTGCAGACGGTCTTCCTCAGGAGCACTGTACGTGAGGAACTGAAGGATGCAGGCATCTCTCCGGAGGAACTGCCCTTCGATATACGGCATCTCCTTGATATGCACCCCTACGACCTTTCCGGCGGTGAGCAGCAGCTTGCGGCGCTGGCTAAGGTGCTTGCACAAAAGCCGAAGCTCCTGCTGCTCGATGAGCCTACCAAGGGGCTTGATGCAGCCGCAAAGGAGAATATGATAAAAGTGCTCCGCTCTCTCAGGGAAAGCGGAGTCACCATAGTAACTGTAACACACGATGTGGAGTTTGCGGCAGGCTGTGCCGACCGCTGTGCCATGTTCTTCAACGGCCGTGCGGTATCAGTGGGCACTCCTGCCGAGTTCTTCCCGGAGAACAGCTTCTACACCACGGCAGCAGTCCGCATGACAAGGGGCATGGCCTTGGGAGTGGTGACTGTCAGTGATGCCGCTGAGATATGCCGAATGGCAGGGGAGGGCGTATGATAGTTATACGCAGCAGACCTCTCCGCAGCCTGATACGGGCGGCAGTACCCTTCGTGCTGATACCTGCGCTCGCAGTCCTCGGCACTCTTGTATTCGACCGTCAGAAGCACCTCATAGTGTCCATGGCAGCGGCAGCTCTCGCTCTCCTGCTCTTTCTGACGGGCTTTGAGAAGAAGTCCACAGGCACCCGCAGGCTCGTTATCGTCTCGGTGATGACGGCGCTCTGCTTTGCCGGACGCTTCATACCGGTGCTGAAACCCGTTGCCGCCCTGACGATAATGACGGGGCTCTACCTCGGCGCAGAGGCCGGCTTCCTCACGGGAGCCATGGCAGCGGTGCTGAGCAATTTCTACTTCGGGCAGGGCCCCTGGACCATATTCCAGATACTCGCCTGGGGCATGATAGGCTTCTTCGCCGGAGTTCTCTCAGGGCAGCTGAAAAAAGGACTGCCGCCCCTGCTGATATACGGCATAGTCTCAGGACTTGCCTATTCCTTCATCATGGATATCTGGACGGTGCTCTGGTACGATCAGGGCTTCAGCCTGACGCTCTACAAGGCGGCGCTCATATCGGCCATACCCTATACCGTCTCCTATGTGGTATCTAATCTTGTGTTCCTCGGCCTGCTCTCACGGCCGCTGGGTGAGAAGCTGGAGCGGCTCCATGTAAAATACGGGATATGAAAAAGATCCTTCCGCCGGTTAGCACAGCGGAAGGATCATTTTTCTGCTCTTATTTACTGATGAGTCACTATCAGTTATTATTTATTGATCAAACGCAGCCCTGAGCCTTCATAGCCTCAGCAACCTTGAGGAAGCCTGCAATGTTAGCACCAGCCATGTAGTTGCCTTCCATGCCGTACTCCTTTGCAGCCTCGTCGCAAGCCTTGAAGATGGACTTCATGATTCCGTGGAGCTTCTCGTCAACTTCCTCGAATGTCCAGCTCAGTCTCTCGCTGTTCTGGCTCATCTCAAGACCGGAAGTAGCAACACCGCCGGCATTTGCAGCCTTAGCAGGACCATAGAGGAGACCGTTCTTGAGGTATGTCTCGATAGCCTCAGGAGTTGAAGGCATATTAGCGCCCTCAGCGATAGCAAAAGCGCCGTTAGCAACGATAGCCTTAGCACCGTCACCGTTGATCTCGTTCTGTGTAGCGCAGGGAAGTGCGATATCGAGCTTGATGCCGCCTGCGTTGCACTTGAGTGTCCATACGCTGCCCTCGTGGTACTCAGCATTCTTGTGTGAAGTTCTGCCGACATACTCCTTGATACGGCCGCGCTCAACCTCCTTGATCTGCTGAACAACTGCGAGCTCGATTCCGTCGGGATCGTAAACATAGCCGTTGGAGTCAGATACTGTAACTACCTTAGCGCCGTAAGCAGTAGCCTTCTGGCAAGCATAGATAGCAACGTTACCGGAACCGGAGATTACAACTGTCTTGCCGTCGAAGCTCTTGCCGTTAGCCTGGAGCATCTCGTTTGTGAAGTAGCAGAGACCATAGCCTGTAGCCTCTGTTCTTGCGAGTGAACCGCCGTATGTAAGGCCCTTACCTGTGAGAACGCCAACGAACTCGTTGCGGAGTCTCTTGTACTGGCCGAACATGAAGCCGATCTCTCTTGCGCCTGTTCCGATATCACCTGCGGGAACGTCGCAGTCAGCACCGATGTGCTTGGAAAGCTCAGTCATGAAGCTCTGGCAGAAACGCATAACCTCTGCATCGCTCTTGCCCTTAGGATCGAAATCAGAGCCGCCCTTGCCGCCGCCCATGGGCAGTGTTGTAAGGCTGTTCTTGAAGATCTGCTCAAAACCGAGGAACTTGATGATACCAAGATTTACTGAGGGGTGGAGTCTGATACCGCCCTTGTAAGGTCCGATAGCAGAGTTGAACTGTACTCTGAAGCCTCTGTTTACCTGTACCTTGCCGTTGTCATCAACCCAGGGTACACGGAACATGATCTGTCTCTCGGGCTCAACGATGCGCTCGAAAACGCCTGCATCGATGAGGTCCTGTCTCTTCTCAGCTACAGGCTCGAGAGTCTCAAGTACTTCTGTTACAGCCTGAAGGAACTCAGGCTCTGCGGGATTTCTCTTCTTTACGGATTCAAAAAGATCGATAAGATACTGATTTTTTAACGCCATTGTTAAAAAACCTCCTTTAAAAAGTTACTGCTTTCGCAGCTCAATTAAAATTATAGCACCACGAAAATGAATTTGCAATACTTTATTGCGTTAAATCTGTACTTTCGTCATTTGGTACAGTTTTATCAGAAACGATGCACTGCATTATATGGGGATTGTCAGTATTCCGGATAGGAACCCGTCCTCAGTATATATTTCTTGAACATACCGAAACCTCCAACGACGAGGAGGATAGCACCGAATACGATAAATAAGACAGGATGTGAGGTATGATCCGGTGTGTAGGCCTTTGACGGATCTGAGGGTGAGTACTTTACGGTGATGGTCTCCCCCTGTGAGTAATGCGTCTTGCTTGAGGGAGTGCGGACGGTATAGGTGCGATCCGATATGGTGTAGCTGACGGTCGCGCGGTACTTGGTGCCGGAGCGGCCTCCGTGCTGTCTTGTGATCTCTATGACTCTTCCTGTGACGGTCTCGGTGCATTCCTTCTTCAGGCGTGCATTTCCGACTGCCTGCCAGCAGCCGATCGCTAATACCAGTATTGCAACGAGAACGGTTGCTATCGGGCTCGATTTACTTCTTGTTACTGTTGCCATGATTATCCTCCTGTATCATTCAGATATATGTGTGTTCTTCTTTGCGGCGGTATTGAGGTATTCGCTTGCAAGATAGAGTGAGCCGCAGACAACGACGATACCGCCGTCGTTCAGTGCTGCCCTTTTTGCTTTTTCCACAGCCTCTGCCAGTGAAGCGCAGGCCTCTGCTCTCTCCCCGAGACAGGCTGCAAGCTCTGCGGCAGGAACGGAGTTATAAGCAAAGCCGTCCACGGTGTACACCTTGTCCGCAAGTTCTGCTATCACAGCGGCGCAGCTGCGGTAGTCCTTTGAATCCACCATGCCGAGCACAGCATAGATGCTTTGCTTCCGATGTATCTCTCTCAGTGTAAGCGCAAGGGATTCCACTCCGCCGGGATTGTGTCCGCCGTCAACGAGGACGGGCGGCTTTCCGGGGATGAACTGCTGTCTTGCGGCTATGCGCGCGCCGGAGATACCTGCGGCTATGGCCTCATCTGATATTGTGAAGCCCTTTGTCCTCAGACAGCGGCAGGCCTCTATGGCGCTGACAGCGTTGTATGCCTGATGCACTCCCGGCATTGAGGTGCGGAAGACATCCCACTTGTAGGTGAAGCGCACTCCGTCCGGTCCGCTTTCCTCTATGACAGGCTGCTCAGAGGGGGAGAGGAAGTCCGCTCCGACTCTTTCCGCCGTATCGCTTACTACTTTGTATACTCTCTCAGGGTTGTCAGCGGAGAGCAGCACAGCCGAGCCTCTCTTGATTATACCAGCCTTCTGGGCGGCTATCTCCTCCACGGTGCTGCCGAGTATGGCAGTATGGTCGAGTGAGACCGAGGTTATGACGGAGAGCAGGGGCGGAGGTATGACGTTGGTGGAATCGAGCATTCCGCCGATGCCTGTCTCCAGTACGACCACATCGCATTTCTCCTGCACGTACCACAGCAGCGCTATGGCCATTGTTATCTCGAACTGCGAATAGGGGCGGTCGGAGACTCTCTCCTTTACGTATGCGGCTATGCGGCAGAGCGCATCATCGCCTATCTCTCTGCCGTTTATGCGTATACGGTCATTGTAGCAGCGTATGAAGGGCGAGGTGAACTGTCCCGTCCGGTATCCGGCGTTTATGAGTATGCCGGAGATGTACTCCACAGTCGAGCCCTTTCCGTTCGTGCCGGCGATATGGACGAACCGCAGCTTTTTCTCCGGACTGCCGATGTGTTCCATGAGCTCCTGTGCCCGTGAAAGGTCAGTTATCCTGCCGCCGGATTTGCTGTAGGAGTTTATGAACTCCATACATTCCTTAATATCCATGATTAGCTCCTTAAAGGGAACAGCCCACGACTCTGCGGGGGCTGCTGAACATCAGTATTCGTAGTCTATGCAGGCGCGGTCAGTCTTTACGCTGCCGATGAACCTGCCGAATTCAAGGTGAGCCGGATGTACCTGATAGGCGTTGAGGTCATCGATAGAATCGAAATCGCAGAGAAGTGAGATGGTGTAGTTGCTCTCGGGGGCGTCCTTTGAGTTGATGACTACCTCACCCTTTTTCAGCTCCTTTACGTTTGCGATAACGTTGTCAAAGCGCTTCTGTGCTTCGACAGCGTTCTCATATTCGCTCCTGCCGTCAGCCTCTTTCAGCTTGAACATTACTATGTGCTTTATCATGGTTCATTTCCTTCTTTCAGTTCATATATTTTTGTGGGATAGGTCGTCATGCCGTCAGCTTTGGTGTATTCGCCGTTCCTGACGAAATGAAGACCGCACTTTTCCATTACTCTTGCAGAGCCGATGTTCTCCACGGCACACTCCGAGCGGAACCACTTAACGCCGTAGGTGCGGCGTACATAGTCCATCATGGCAAGGGTTGCCTCTGTGGCGTAGCCCATGCCCCAGCAGTCATACCGGAAGTTGTAGCCGAAGTCCCAGAAGCCGTCCGGCTTGCGGAAGATGCCGCCGGAGCCGATGAGCTTATTGTCGCTCCTGCGGACGAATCCGAAGTCGAGATGATGCTCGAGGTTCCTTATGCTCCTGAGCCATGCCTTTGTGTCTTCGGTGCTCTGATGTGTGCAGTATATCATATACTTCGTGACTCTCTCATCGCTGGCCCACTCGAATGCGGCGTCCGCATCATCGAGCGTCAGGGGGCGGAGGATAAGACGTTCGGTTGTTAAAACAGGTTCATTCATCGCTGTCTGCTCCTTCTTTATTCTTCCTTCTTGACGGAGCCTTTTTTGTGAGCATACCCGATGCCCTGCACTCTCTTTCACATACCATAAGAGGAGCAAGAAATGCAAGGATAACAAGTATCACCTTCAGTGCAGAAGTGAAAGCGGAATTGCTGCTGCCGGAAGAGGATTCCCCGGTCAGGAGGCCTGTAAATGAAGTGCCCGAGCCGCTGAGAAGATTCTGCACGAAGGTCGCGGCCAGCGGGAGTATGCCCATCACTATGAGCGAAACATTTCCGACTATTCCCTTTATGTCCTTCTTTTCGGCGCTTTCCTGCATGAAGCAGGGGAGGAGTATGACAACGACGGAGGTCCAGTCCATCGCTCTGATTATGGCAAGAAGTCCGATAGCTATGTAGGAATAGGTGAGAAGGTGGGCAGGAGTTATCCAGACTATCTTTCTGTTCATCGTCAGGAATGCGATGACTATTGCCGCCGCGATTATCAGCATCTCGGCTATGAAACGGATGACATAGGGGGGCGGGATAGTGCTGATATCGCCGAAGTTGTCATCGCCCAGAAGTCCCCTTATGTAAAGTCCGCCGCTGGAGCTTGCAAGAACTGCAAGACCGGTGATGCAGTAGATCAGCTTCATCGGCAGGAAGCGGTAAGCCCTGAATATTATCATTGCTCCCACGATAACATAAAAGAGGCTTGCTGCGACATATATGCTGAGCATCAGTATAGATCCTGTCGGTATGCCGCTGAAATCGAAACCGGGAGCATAGAGACTGAGAGACACGAAAACGCTGCTCAGCGTGAGCACGATAATAAGTGCGCCGGTTATTATCTCGGCTATTCTGTTTCGGGATGCTGCAGTTATCTTCATACGCTTGTCCTTTCAGCTTTCATTGTGTTCTGTGAAGTCTGATATATAAAATCCGAGAAAATGGCAGCTGCCGCGGCCGGCAATACAGCCAGGGGGAAGAGGTAAAGGCCGCATCTTCCGGCAGTCCCCTTCCGGCAGCCCTCCTCCAGGTTCTGTAGGAACAGGCAGAGCACGAGCATAACATTGAGGAGGTGGTAGGATCTGCCTGCGCTCATCAGACAGGTGATGAGTCCGATGATTAGATAGATGTAAAGGAATGCAAGCAGGTGGCTGCGTTTTTTCCAGCTGATACAGCCTGCCAGAGTCAGGGCAGCAACCGCAGAACCGGTCAGCAGCACCACTGTATATGCTATATCCTGAACTACCCATGCTGCTCCGAATAGCGATATGCCATTTATGATGAATCGTATCAGGAAAAATCCTTTGTATACTGCGCTCACAGCAAATACTTCGGCGGCAGGTCTGTTCAGCGTTCCCGTCAGCAGGAGGATGCCGCATACGAGGCAAGGGAGGATGCCGATAACAGAGCTGACTCTGATATTGCCATATCCGGAATAAAAGAGCTGGAACACTGACAGTGCCAGAAGAAGCAGTCCGGCGACTATCCCGGCGATACGATACTATTTATCGAGCGCCGTCTTCATTTCCTATCCTTTCGACCTTCATAAGGTTGGTCGTACCCGATACTCCGAGAGGAACTCCGGCTGTGATAGCGACGAGGTCTCCGTCCTGGACGAGCCTGTGAGCCTCTGCGGCTTCAACGGCAGCGGCAAAGAGGTCGTCGGTGTTGGTCTTCTCGTCTATGATGAAGGGGATAACGCCCCAGCTCATATTCATCTGACGGCATACCACCTCACTCATGGTGCAGCCGATAATGGGGCAGCTCGGGCGGTACTTCGATATCAGACGTGCAGTCTGTCCGCCGAGTGATACCGTGATTATGGCCTTGGCATTGAGGTCATGGGCGGTAGTAACGGTCGCATGGGCGATAGCCTCCGCAACGCTGCCGTTCTGCTCGGCGCTACGTGAGGAGAAACGTGCCTTGTAGTTTATATTGTTCTCAGTGGTCTCTGCAATGAGAGCCATGGTCTTTACTGTCTCAACAGGGTAGGCGCCAGCGGCGGTCTCACCTGAGAGCATGATAGCGCTCGTTCCGTCGTAGAGAGCGTTTGCAACGTCGGTTATCTCCGCACGGGTAGGACGGGGATTCGTTATCATGGATTCGAGCATCTGTGTAGCGGTAATTACCTGCTTGCCGGCATTGTAGCCCTTCTTTATGAGGGATTTCTGTATAGCCGGTATCTGCTCGAAGGGTATCTCGACACCCATATCACCGCGGGCGACCATGATGCCGTCGGCGGCCTCGAGTATCTCGTCTATATTCTCAACGCCGTCGGTGTTCTCGATCTTTGCGATGATACGCACATCGAACCAGCCGAGACTCTGTGTGAATTTCCTGAGGTAGTTGATATCAGCGGCGGTGCGGACGAAGCTGGCGGCTATGAAGTCGAAGCCCATCTTTGCGCCGAACTCAAGATCGTTCATGTCGTTCTCGCTGAGGTAGGGCATGGAGAGCTTTACCCCGGGAACGTTTATGCCCTTGTTGTTGGAGAGCTTTCCGCCGTGAACCACCTTACAGACTATCTCCGTGGTAGTCACCTTTTCGGCGATGAGCTCGATAACGCCGTCATTGATGAGTATGCGTGTGCCTATGCTCACGTCACGGGGCAGCTTCTTGAAGCTGACGCTTCCCTTTTCTGCCGTGCAGGGGATATCCTCCGTGGTGAGGGTATAGGTGTCGCCGTCGTGTATCTCGACGGGCTTGTCGTCAACGAACTTTCCGAGGCGTATCTCCGGCCCCTTGGTATCGAGCAGGGTAGCCACGGGGAGATCGAGCTCCGCTCTCAGCTTTTCGACCATGCGGAATCTCTTCTCATGAGTCTCATAGTCTCCGTGGGAGAAGTTGAAGCGTGCAACATTCATGCCTGCGAGCATGAGCTCGCGCATGATGTTCTCGTCATCTGTGGCAGGTCCTATAGTACATACGATCTTGGTCTTTCTCATATCGGGTATATCTCCTTTCGGCTCAGAGCTTCTTCAGCCTTGCATAGTTTGCCATTATCTTCTTTGTTCCGGCACCTCCGTCAAATGCGATCTCCAGCATGAAGTCGCCGCCCATGGGCTTTGCAGATATGACAGTACCTTCTCCGAAGATATTGTGAGCGACTCTTTCGCCGGGAGCGTAGGTGTTTGTGTCCTTGGGAGCAGCGCCGGCGTGCATCTTGTTGCGCGCGAGCTGCTGCTGGAGAGAGAAGGAATGTACCTCTGTCACGGCTTTGTCGGCGTCTGCCTGTATCCTGCTGCGGACAGCGGCTGCATTGTCGTGCTTGTCGTAGAGCTCCTTGCCTATCTCCTTGATGAATCGGGAGGTGATATTGCGCTGTGTCTGTCCGAATATCATTCTCTGGCTCGCACTTGTGAGGAATATGCGTTTCTTGGCTCGTGTCAGGGCAACGTAGGCAAGACGGCGCTCCTCCTCCATATCGTCCTCGCTGTCAAGAGAGCGTGTGCCGGGGAAGATTCCCTCCTCCAGGCCGGTGATGAATACATTGGTGAATTCAAGTCCCTTTGCCGAGTGTATGGTCAGCAGAGTTACTCTGTCGTCTGTGGTATTGTCGCGGTCAGCCTCCGTATAGAGAGCGACCTCCTCGAGGAAACCGCTGAGAGTAGGCTCTTCTGCGGATTCCATATACTGTACGATGGAGCTGCGGAGCTCCTGTACGTTCTCTATCTTCGTCTCAGCGTTCTCAAGTGTTTTGAGGTAGTCGAGATAGCCTGTCTTGTCGAGCAGGAGATCGAGGAACTCATCGAGAGGCAGCTCCTCCGACTTCTCGGTCAGCATGGCGAACATGGCTGCGGCGCTTTTCAGCGCAGAGGCCTTCTTTGCAAGGGGGGCGAAGTCATCGCAGGTGCTGATGACCTCGAATGGTGAAAGGCCGAGGTCACGGCTGATATCCTCGATGAGCGCAAGGGTGGAATCGCCGATGCCTCTCTTGGGCTCGTTGATGATGCGCCTGAACCTGAGCATATCGCTGTGGTTGTTGATGAAGGCAAGGTAGGAGGTAACGTCCTTTATCTCCTTGCGGTCGAAGAAGCGCAGGCCGCCGTAGATGCGGTAGGGTATCTGAGCCCTTGTGAGAGCGCGCTCTATGGTATTGGACTGCGCGTTCATGCGGTAGAGCACTGCATTGTCGGCGTAGCAGCCCGTATCCTTGTAGTTGTTCTTTATGGTATCGACGATGAACTGAGCCTCGTCGTTCTCGTCATAGGCCTTGTACCAGAGCACCTTATCGCCCTTTTCGCCGGAGGTCCAGAGAGTCTTCTCCTTGCGGCCTGTATTATGGGATATGACTGCATTTGCAGCCTCGAGGACAGTCTGTGTGGAACGGTAATTCTGCTCGAGACGGATGACCTTGGCGCCCTCGAACTGATCCTCGAAGCCGAGGATATTCTCGATATTCGCGCCTCTGAAGCGGTATATGCTCTGATCGTCGTCGCCGACTACGCAGATGTTCCTGTGCTCCTGTGAGAGGAGAGAAACGAGACGGAACTGAACATGGTTTGTGTCCTGATACTCATCGACGAGTATGTATCTGTATCTCTTGCGGTACTTTTCGAGCACCTCCGGGAACTGCTCGAAGATCTGCACGGTGAAGCAGAGGATGTCATCGAAGTCCAGGGAATTTGCAGCACGCATACGGTTCATGTAGTGGGCGTACAGCTTTGCTATCGCCTTCCTGCGGTAGTCCTGACCTGCCTCCTCGAGAAGCTCCTCGGGAGAGATCATCCTGTCCTTGGCTATGCTGATCTCAGCAAGAGCGGCACGGGGGGCGAACTGCTTCTCGGATATGTCGAGCTCAGCCATGCAGTTCTTTATCATGCGCTGGCTGTCATCGGAATCGTAGATTGTGAAATCGCTGCTGAACCCGATAGCACCTATCTCGCTGCGGAGTATACGCATACAGGCCGAATGAAAGGTAGATGCGTGGATGTTCAGTGCGTCCTCACCCAGCATGGCAGAGAGACGCTCCTTCAGCTCGGCTGCCGCCTTGTTGGTGAAGGTAATGGCGAGTATATTCCAGGGCTTGACGGGATCGCAGGCCACTATATCACGCAGGGTGCCGAAATCGTCCTCTTTTCCGGCAGCGTAGTCGGTCAGGAACCTTATGTCCTCCTGACTGCCGTCGCGGTCATCGTTGAAGGCGTTGCCGAAGTTTATCATATTGGCGATCCTGTTTACGATAACAGTGGTCTTTCCGCTTCCTGCGCCTGCGAGCACAAGAACAGGACCGTTCACAGTGAATACAGCCTCCTGCTGCATATCGTTCATCCGGCTGAAATACTTTTTAAGTGCTGCCTGTTTTGCTGCTTTAAAGGTAATTGAGTCCATAGTATCTCCCCATTATATAATGTATCTGTGATTGTCTGTATATGCACGGCAGCGGTAATGGAGCCGCTCCGTTTATGACCATGGTCTTATTATACCATATCCGCTCTGTTTTGAAAAGAGCTATTTAATGTTTTATTTTATAATTAATATTCTGCCGTCCGACAGCGGCTGCCGGAAACACAGACCGGGATAATAAATTACAAAAGTCTACCAAATACGGAATTAAAAATTACAAAAAAAATACAAATTCCGACGAAAGTGAAATATAAGAGGATTAACAGTTGACATTTTGCAAGAATGCTGATAAAATAGATATGATACAGTACTATCGTTTGTTACTGCGTCCGCACGACGATACTAAGAAAGTTAGGAGGAGCTGCATTGGGAGAGCGCAAATTCTGTTACAAGTGCATGGAAAAGTTCGATATGGACAAACACATCTGCCCTTCATGCGGATATGATGACACCACGCCGAACAATCCTATGTATATAACCCCCGGCACCATACTCCGTGACAGGTATCTTGTCGGCATCCTTATGGACAGCAACGGTGAGGGCGCGACCTATACCGGTTTCGACATTTCAACGGGCGGCAAAGTCATGATCCGCGAGTATATGCCTGTGAATCTCTGTACCCGTGTGAGAAACAAGGCAACGATAAGCGTAAACTACAACAATCTCGCAAAGTACAAGGCTTTCATGGCTGAGTATACCGAGCTCAACAAGTCTCTTGTGAAGCTCCGCAACAATTCAAGCCTTCCGTCCGTGCTGGATATGTTCTCTGAGAACAACACTACATATACGATCTTCGATCATTTCGAGGGCGTAAAGCTCATGGACTACCTCAAGGACAATGCGGGTGAGCTCAGCTGGGAAAAGGCTTCAAAGCTGTTCCCGCCGCTCCTGACAGCCATAAGCCTTCTGCATAACAATGCGATAATCCACCGTGCCATAAGTCCTGACACGGTATTCATAACTCCCAAGAACGAGCTGAAGCTCGCCGGATTCAGCGTATCCTCAGTGAGAACGGTGAATGCGGGAATGGAGTACGAGCTCTTCCGCGGCTATGCCGCCCCGGAGCAGTATTCTCCGAGCAGCAGCAGCCATCAGGGAACATGGACGGATGTATACGGCATCTGTGCGCTGCTCTACCGCGTGCTCACAGGCTGTATGCCTACCGATTCCAAGGACAGGCTCACCAAGGATGACCTTATAGAGCCCAGAAGCCTCAACAGCTCCATCCCCCAGCACGTTTCCAACGTCATCATGGAGGGTATGCGTCTCAGGAGCAAGCAGAGGATCAATACGATCACTGAGCTTGTGACGAGACTGTTTGAAGCTCCGGGACCTGTGAAGCCTGTAAGGAATGACAGCGGCTCAGAGTTCGAGGCAACGAAGAACACACAGATCGGCGGCAACAGCGGAAATCTTCCGCCTGTGCATTTTACCGATCCGGAGCCTCTTCCGCAGCAGCCCCCTCAGCAGCCTGTCTATCCTCAGCCTCCGGTGCAGCCCGCTCAGCCGGTACAGCCTGTTCAGTATGAACAGCCTTATCCGCAGCAGTACGCAAATCCCGATCCCTACGGCTACGGCTATCAGCAGGAGGACGACTACGACGAGGATTACAGATACGAGAAGGTCAATACCGTAGACAGACTGAAGGTCCCGGTAATAGTTGCGATACTTCTCTTCCTGATACTTATGATGATAGCGCTCATCTTCCTCAAGCTGGTGGATCCCGGCAGGACTCCGGAATCACTGGAAAACGCCTCCTCCGTGACGGATGATATCATCGACGATCAGCAGGGTGCAACAGAGGAATCCACACTTAAGCTCGATTCCGTGGTGCCCGATCTGGTCGGAAAGTTCTATGAGCTGACCGAGAAGAAGTACAAGGATTACTTCACTATCGAGGCTATATACGAGTATAACGATGACGAGGAACCGGACGTTATCTACAAGCAGAATATCGAACCCGGAGAGCTCGTTGCCCAGGGCAGCACCATCAGGGTATGGGTGAGCAAGGGCAAGGAATCGGCTATAATCCCGGCATACGAAGACCTCACTGTTTCACAGTATGAGAACCGTCTGAAGGAAGCCGGAATATCCAACTATTCACTCATCGCATCGGCAAATGACTGGTCCGTACCGAACACAGTCACCATGCTCATGATAGACGGTGACGAGGTATTTGCAGGAGACTTCTTCAGCAACAAGAACAACAGCCGTCTGATAGTATACTATTGTCCGGCTGATAACGATAACAACAACTACTATTCAACGACTCCGGCCTATGTAAGCGTTCCGACTGATCCTCCGACAAGCGTCGGAACTCAGGCAGCGACGGCTTATACCGGCAACGGCGGTCTCAATCCCGGCGGCGGCCTGAATCCCGGCGGCAACGGTAATGCCGGCGGAAACGAACAGCAGCAGGGCGGCGGCGGAGATGTAAATCCCGGCGGCGGCAATGAATGGCAGGGCGGCGGCGAAACACCCGTAGTACCCGATCCCGTTCCTCCCGATCCCGGCAACTGGACCGACGGAAATGAGAACGGCGGCGGAGACGGCGGCGATTACGCTTACTGGTGATAACCGATGCACCATTACAGGTCACGGCATTTCTGAAAACGGAAATGCTGTGGCCTTTCTGTTTATAACCCATACAGAAAGGATGAACTCAGATGAAACTCAGAATAGCATTTTTGCAGCTCCTCCCCGGCAGAACGGCTGAGGAGCAGTATGAAACAGGACAGAGAGCCTGCCGTGAGGCAAAGGCCATGGGGGCAGATATCGCCCTCTTCCCCGAGATGTGGAGCGACGGCTACTATATCCCGCAGGACATGGAGGAGCTGAACTCTCTTGCCATACCGGCGGAGAGCAGTTTCGTGCAGGGCTTCGGCAGACTTGCCGCTGAGCTGGGCATGGCGATAGCGGTGACCTTCCTTGAAAAGGGGAAGGGAAGTCCCCTTAACTCGGTCATTCTGTTTGACCGTCACGGCAGGAATGTGCTGCACTACTCAAAGGTGCATACCTGTGCCTTTGAGCTTGAGAAGGTGCTTGCGCCCGGAGAGGATTTTTACGTGACCGGTCTGGATACGGAGAAGGGCTCTGTGAAGGTTGGCTCCATGATATGCTTTGACCGTGAATTCCCGGAGAGCGCAAGGATACTCATGCTGAAGGGCGCAGAGCTGATACTCGCTCCCAATGCCTGCCCGATAGAGATAAACCGCCTTGCCGCCCTCAGAACGAGAGCCTATGAGAATATGCTGGCGGTGGCAACCTGCAACTATCCGGAGGGACAGCCCGACTGCAACGGCCATTCCGTGCTTTTCGACGGAGTACCGTGGCTGCCGGATGAGCCGGGCGTGAGGGATATGTGCGTGTTTGAAGCACCCGGAGAGCCGGGGGTATATACCGCCGACCTCGACCTTGCCATGCTCCGGAAGCACCGCAGCGAGGACGTTATGGGCGATAAGTACCGCCGCCCCGCCTGCTACGGAGAACTGATGCGCTGAAACAGAACAAGCCCGCAGGCGTCGTGTCTGCGGGCTTTCTATATTATTTCAATAATCCCATCTTATCCTTCTTTTCGAGTATCCTGAGAACGCTCTCGTCTATGCGTTCTTCGGTTATCCAGCCGCTGTGGACGGCCTCCTCTATGCCGTTTACCGCATCGGGTATATCATAGGGCATGAGTATGACGTCGATACCGGCCTGTACTGCCATGACGGCGGCCTCATCGGGGGAGTAGTTGTAGGCGATAGCGCCCATGCTGTGGGAATCCGTGATTGCGAGCCCCTCAAATCCCAGTTCACCGCGGAGCCAGTCGGTCGTTACAGTGTGGGAAAGGTCTGCGGGGAGGTCATCTCCTGCGCCGGAGACTATCTGATGACCGATGAGCATGAAGTCTGCACCGGCTTCGATGCCGCCTTTGAATGCCCTGAATTCGGTCTCCCTGAGCTCCTCAAGGCTGCGCTCCATATACACCGAGCCGTAGTGGGTGTTTGCTCCTCCGGCGCCAAGGCCGGGGAAATGCTTGAGAGTCGAGCGTATCCCGGCGGAGTGGAGACCGTCTGATACTGCGGCCGACATCTCCGATACTATCTCCGGATCAGTGCTGAATATGCGTGAGCCGAGCTCGTTGTATGGGTTGATGTTCACGTCTGCCACAGGGGCAAAATCGAGGTTGAAGCCGAATCTCTTCAGATCCTGCCCGATAGCTGCGCCGGCAGCAAAGGCCTCGTCGCGGTCGTTCATATCACCGTACATGACCATATCCCCCACGGGCTCGCTGCTCAGGTTCTTCTGAACACGTGATATGGAACCGCCCTCCTCGTCGACGGATATGAAGGCGCCTACGCCGATACCGTCAGTCAGAGCCATGAGTCCCTTGTTCAGAGCAAGGAGCTGTTCGGCATCTGATACGTTCTGGTCAAAGAGTATGAAGCCGCCTACGGGGAATTCGTCGTAGCATTCCTGCATCCATTCGTCGCAGACCGTGACCGTGCCGTAGCCGGAAAACTGCTCCGGTGTCACTATGAACATCTGGCATACCTTGGTGTGCAGGTCCATGTCCGCGAGCTTTACCTCTGCCGGGGACGGGGGAGGCTCTGTGGGCGGTTCGGTCGGCGGCTCTGTGGGAGCTTCGGTGGGCTGTTCTGCTTCGGTCTGTACCTCCGCGGGCGTATCCTGTCCGGGAGCAGTTTCGATAACTGCACAGCCTGTATTCGTCATAAGTGCAGCTGTGAGTATAGCTGCTGCTATTCTTTTCATTTCAAGTCCTTTATACTTTCATCGTGTGCATTTCTTTTTCTTTCTGCACTTTCTGACCTGTCTGCGGATGTAGCGGAAGGTGTAGTCCTCGCCCTTGTCGTTGAGCATACGGAGGAGGAATTCCAGCTTGCGCTTCGTCTCGTCTTCGATGACTCTCTTGTTCTTTGCGCGGAGGAAATACGTCAGCGGACACGAGTCGTCGTATTTCTCGCCGTTGTAGGTCTTTGAGGCTGCGACGCGGTCGCAGAACATCTCGAATATGTAGATATCCGGCATCTTTACCGGATCAAGCGTGCCTGTTGCGGTGTTATAGTCCGTCCAGTACTCAAAGTGATGGCGGTTTCTGCCCTTATGGTGCATCCACGCCTTTGAATAGCCGTAAAGCTCTCTTTCTCTCTCGTTGGGGCTGCGTGTGCCCTGATAGCAGAGAACGCCGGGTATGAACTCGGTGGGGGAGAACTTGGAAAGATCATGCAGCAGTCCTCTTACGGGGATGCCTGCCTTGAAGCAGTGGAGCATGACGGTGTGGCGGTGACGGAGAATGGTCTTCGTATGGCCGATGAGATTGCTGAAAAAGTCGATATCCTGCATTATCACACCTGCTTACTCATGGGAGCTTCTGCTGCGGAGGTCAAGGACGCTGTCCTTGACGATGAGATTTCCGGTGATTATGCGTCTTCCGCCGGAATAACCGGGATTCTCGAGCTTGCGCATTATCAGGCCGACAGATGCAGCTGCCATTTTGTCGAGGTTTACCTCGATAGTGGTTATGGTGGGGATGCAGATATTGGATACGGTATAGTTATCATATCCGACAACAGATATATCGTCCGGCACTCTTACGCCCTTTGACTTGAGTGCGTTGATGACTCTGAAAGCGGTCTCGTCGCTGTTGCAGACGAAGGCTGTGGGCATCTCCTCGGGGAAGTCTATCTTGTCGTAGAGGATACCTCTCTCGTTGCGGTCGGAGATAGTCCAGTCCGGTCTGTATTCGAGGTGGTTCTCGATAAGGCATTTTATGTAGCCGAGGAAGCGGTCGTTGATGCTGCTTGTGGCGTTGACCGTTCCGAAGAAGCCTATCTTGGTATGTCCCATCTCAACGAGGTAGTCGGTCAGTACATAGCCGCCGTGATAGCTGTCCGAGTTCACGGAATCAACATTGAAGCGGTTGTCATAGAAGTCCACGAAGATGAGCGGCAGCTCTATCTGGCTTATAGCACTGGTATAGCTGCGGTGTATCTGACCGATGACTATAACGCCGTCGACCTTGTGCTCCGTTACCATATTCGGCAGTATGCCGTTCTTCTCGCTGTCGGCGGTTATGCACTCATAGAGGGTGCTCACGTTCATGGCGGACAGCTTGTTTGAGATGAGCGCAGTCAACTCCCAGTAGAACGTACCCTTGGGGCCTACGAACCTCTCCGATGTGAGTATGCCTATATTGCTGCCGGTTCTGGAAAGCAGGGGCTTTTTCTTTATGCTCTTGGTGTTGGATGGGCGGTACCCCATTTCATCCGCTGTCTCGCATATCCTCTGCCTGAGCTCTGCGCTTACTCCGTCACGCCCTGCGAGGGCATTGGAGACAGTTACCACGCTTACGCCGAGCTTCTTGGCGATATCCAGCATCTTGACTCCGTTTTTCATATTCTCTCCTTAAATGATGTAGGTTTATTCTGTTTTCAGCGAGGTTTATTCCAGTCTTCACAGTGTGCCTGCCGTGATGAACGGAAACAGTGATCGCTTCTGATAATTAATAAATATTATACCATGGTTTAATTAAAAAATAAAGTGCCTGCGAAAAACTTTGTAGGAAATCACAATAAACACCTGTCGATATTGAACATAATTACAGAAACGGACGGCATTTGCCGTCCGTTGTCTTTTATGCCCTGTCAGTCGGCGCAGTCTGGTCAGCACGGTAGGGGTAGAGCTCCTCATAGCTTTCCTCCGAACCCTCCTGTCCGGTATCGGCAGGGATGAGCCCTGTCATATCTCCCCATGAAGCGGAGGGACAGAGGTATACCGTGCCTTCTGCGTTGTCTGAAGGTCTTTTCTTTTTCTTCATATCATCATCTCCCGTCGGTAGTATTTCCGGGATATGAAGGAAAATACGCAGGAAAATGAAAAACCGCCGTTTTCAAACGGCGGTCTGCTTAGGTCACTTTACGATGTACTTGCTGATCTCCTTGAGGAAGTCCTCTGCGTCATCAGTGTGAGCGTTGAGCTCGATGGGCTTGGAGAGGTCAAGACTGAAGATACCCATGATGGACTTTGCATCTACTGCGTATCTGCCGGAAACGAGGTCAATATCGAAATCATATCTCATAACGATATTTACGAACTCCTTGACATCGTTGATCGCCTGAAGTGAAACTGTAGTCTTGGTCATGATAATTACCTCCTGTTTACGAATTGGTGTGTGGTTTTTTCTTGTTTATTTCTTTTCCCTTTGCAGCTTCTTCCCTGCTGCAACTATATAATAACACTAACAAATCACGATGTCAAGGCACTTGCAATAAATTCGTAAAAACAGTATAATATAGATAGTTCCTATATTCAATGCAGCTGTCATTATGCACAAGATATTAGTCACGATTTTGTACACTGTGCACAGTGATAGACTGTCTATACACGGTGTTAAAGAGGTGGATACCATTAGTAAGTATAAGATCAGATACGTGACCTTCGGCTGCAAGGTCAATCAGTACGAGACACGCTGTATCGAGACGGCTTTCAGCGAGCGCGGCTTTGTTACGGCATCTCCGGAGGAGGCGCCCGACTGCATCGTCATCAATTCCTGTACAGTGACGGGCTCCGGCGACAGCAAGTCCCTCTATGCGGTGAGAAAGCTGCGCCGTGACTTCCCGGAGGCCGTCATAATACTAACGGGCTGTCTTCCGCAGGCGGCTCCCGAGGTGCAGGAGGAGATACCCGAGGCCGATATCATAACCGGCACCAGGGACAGGAAGAACCTGCCTGACCTTGCGGAGGAGGTGCTGAGTGAGCGGCGGCGTATCGTAGAGATAAGCGCCTACGGCAGCTCGGATGCCTTTGAGGTAATGGAGTACCGCAGCGAGCTCACGGAGGATGCCGGTCATACCCGCGCCTTCGTGAAGATACAGGACGGCTGCAACTGCTTCTGTTCATACTGCATAATACCCTATGCCCGTGGCAGATGCCGCTCCAAGCCGCCGGAGGTTCTCCGTGAGGAGGCAGGGAGGATAGCGGCGGAGGGCTGCCGCGAGATAGTGCTGACTGGCATAAATATAGCCTTCTACGGCACTGAGTACGGCCTGCGTCTTGCTGATGCCGTGGAGATATGCGCCCGCACCGAAGGCATCGACCGCGTTCGTCTCGGCTCCATAGAGCCGGAGATGCTGCCGGAGGAGGATATCCGCCGCCTTGCAGAGCTGCCGGGCTTCTGTCCCCAGTTCCACCTGTCGCTCCAGTCCGGCTGCGGAAGGACACTGAAGGCCATGCGCCGCAGGTATACGCCGGAGGAGTATTACTCACTCACTCAGCTGATACTCCGCTATTTTCCCGATGCCGCCTTTACAACCGATATAATGGTGGGCTTCCCGGAGGAAACGGAGGAGGATTTTGAGGAATCCCTCGCCTTTGCGGAGAAAGTGGGCTTTGCGAAGATACACGTCTTCCAGTACTCACCGAGGAAGGGCACTCCGGCTGCGGATATGGTGCAGGTCCCGGAGAGCGTGAAGAAGGAGAGAGCCGACAGGATGAAGGCCCTTGCCGCAGACCTGCGCCGGAGATACCTTGAAAGACAGGTCGGAAAGACCGTGCCTGTGCTGTTTGAGCGCGGGGAAGGGGAGGAATACGGCCACGGATATGCCCCCGATATGACGCTTGTAAAAATTCCCGGAAAAAAAGCAAAAAAAAGTTTGCGTAATTCCATATTTTATGTTACAATAGAAGAAAGCAGTTTCGATCACTGCACCGGAAGAATAATAACGGAGCTCTGAAAGCAGAATAATGCAGGAGGCTCCGGACTATCAAAGGAGAGTAATTCTATGTCAGTATTCAGAATCTATGCAGAAAAGAAGGCGGAATTCGCAGTTGAGGCACAGTCAGTCCTCAGCGATATCAGGACCGCCCTGAGACTGGACATCACCGGACTTCGTATCCTCAACAGATACGACGCCGACAAGCTCAGCGAGGAGGATTTCAAGGCTGCGATAAGCACTGTGTTCTCAGAGCCGGCCGTAGATGTTGTCTATGACGAGCTCCCGAAGCTGAACCCCGGCGAGAGAGTATTCGCAGTCGAGTATCTGCCCGGTCAGTTCGACCAGCGCGCAGACAGCTGTGAGCAGTGTATCCAGATACTTCGTCAGGGCGAGCGCTGCCGCGTAAGGAATGCAAGGGTGTACATCGTCAGCGGAGCTATTTCTGACGCAGAGTTCAAGAGACTCAAGAGCTACATCATTAACCCCGTAGAGAGCCGCGAGGCTTCACTGGATACTGTTGATACACTTGATACCAACTATGAGATACCCACTACTGTCGAGACGCTCGAGGGCTTCACAAAGCTGAGTGCAGCAGGCTTGCAGGCATTCATCGACAGCCACGGCCTTGCCATGGACTTCGATGATATCAAGTTCTGTCAGGACTATTTCAAGACTGAGGAGCGCGATCCCACTATCACTGAGATCCGCATGATCGATACCTACTGGTCGGATCACTGCCGTCACACCACCTTCCTCACCAATATCAAGAAGGTGGATATCAGCACTCCTTATATAAAGGATACTTACGATATGTACATAAATGTACGTGAGGAGCTCGGCAGGACAGACAAGCCCGTTACCCTCATGGACCTCGGCACTATCGCTGCAAAGAAGCTCAAGGCTGACGGACTTCTTCCCGACCTTGACGAGAGCGAGGAGATCAATGCCTGCTCAGTGAAGATCAAGGTGGATATCGACGGAGAGACAGAGGACTGGATCCTCATGTTCAAGAACGAGACTCACAACCACCCGACCGAGATCGAACCCTTCGGCGGTGCGGCTACCTGTCTCGGCGGTGCTATCCGTGATCCGCTGTCCGGACGTTCCTATGTATATCAGGCTATGCGTGTGACCGGTGCTGCAAATCCCCTGGTGCCCGTAGAGGACACTATCGCAGGCAAGCTGCCCCAGAGAAAGATCACTGTCGGCGCTGCCAACGGATACAGCTCCTACGGTAACCAGATAGGCCTTGCAACAGGCCACGTTGCTGAGGTATACCATCCCGGCTATATCGCAAAGAGAATGGAGATAGGCGCTGTTCTCGGCGCTGCTCCTGCTTCAAATATCCGCCGCGAGAGACCTGAGCCCGGTGATGTAGTCATCCTGCTCGGCGGAAAGACCGGCCGTGACGGCTGCGGCGGCGCAACAGGCTCCTCCAAGTCACACACTCTCGAATCCCTCGAGTCCTGCGGCGCAGAGGTACAGAAGGGTAATCCGCCCGAGGAGAGAAAGCTCCAGAGACTGTTCCGCAACCCCGACGTTACAAAGCTCATCAAGCGCTGCAACGATTTCGGTGCAGGCGGCGTATCAGTTGCTATCGGCGAGCTGACCGACGGCCTTATCATCAACCTCAACGCAGTTCCCAAGAAGTATGACGGACTTGACGGAACTGAGATCGCTATATCCGAGTCTCAGGAGAGAATGGCTGTTGTCATCGCTCCCGAGGACGTTGATACCTTCATGGCAGAGGCAAAGAAGGAGAACCTTGAAGCTACCATCGTTGCCGATGTTGTGGCTGAGCCCAGACTGAAGATGAACTGGAACGGCAACACTATCGTTGACCTCTCCCGTGACTTTCTCAACTCCAACGGTGCTCCCAAGTATACCGACATCACTGTTGAAGCTCCCACTGACAGACGTGCCGAGGCTCTCAGCGACGATCCCGACACATGGACACAGCTCATGGGCGGTCTGAACGTATGCTCACAGAAGGGCCTTATCGAGAAGTTCGATTCCACTATCGGCGCCGGCACAGTGCTCATGCCCTTCGGAGGCATATACCAGATGTCACCCTCACAGGCTATGGCAGCCAAGATACCGGTGCTCAGAGGCGAGACCAATACCTGCTCACTCATGGGCTGGGGCTACAATCCCGACATATCTGAGAAGTCACCCTATCACGGCGCTATGCTGGCAGTTATCGAGTCTATCGCCAAGGTAGTTGCCGCAGGCGGTACATACAAGAAGTGCTGGCTCACCTTCCAGGAGTATTTTGAGCGCACACAGAACGATCCTAAGCGCTGGGGCAAGCCTATGGCTGCTCTTCTCGGCGCATTCAGGGCACAGCTCGAGCTGGGCTGCGGCTCTATCGGCGGAAAGGACTCCATGTCCGGTACCTTCGAGGATATCGACGTACCGCCCACACTGGTATCCTTCGCAGTATCAACTGCAAATGCAGGCAGGATAATCTCCACAGAATTCAAGATGTCCGGCGACAGCGTCATCCTCATCACTCCCGAGTACGACAGCAACGGACTGCCGGTATTCGACAGCATCAAGGCTGTATTCGACAAGGTCGAGAAGCTGATAGCTGACGGAAGGGCAAATGCTGTATGGACTCTCGGATACGGCGGCGTGGCTGAGGGTATCGCAAAGATGTGCTTCGGCAACAAGATAGGCTTCGAGTTCAGGGAGAAGCTCACACCCGAGCAGCTCTACAAGCCCTGCTACGGCAGCTTCATCATCGAGCTCAGCGGCGAGCCTGCAGAGGGCGAGACCGTTATAGGCTCTACCTCAGCCGAGTATCTCATCACAACACCGGATTACACAGTCAACCTCGATAACCTCCAGAAGGTATGGGAGGGTAAGCTCGAGCCGGTATTCCCCTGCCGCATAAAGACAACGAATTCCGTACCGGAGGCTTATTCCTTCTCAGGAAAGAAGGAGCTCTCCGCAGCTATAAAGATCGCAGCTCCCAAGGTGCTCATCCCTGTATTCCCTGGCACGAACTGCGAATACGACACAGAGAGAGCCTTCCGCAAGGCAGGCGCAGAGGTGGAGACAGTTGTTATCCGCAACCTCTCCGCAGGTGATATCGAGCAGTCTGTTGACTACTTCGAGTCTGCTATCCGCAAGAGCCAGATCATCATGATCCCCGGCGGCTTCAGCGGCGGTGACGAGCCCGAGGGAAGCGGCAAGTTCATCACAGCATTCTTCCGCAATCCCCGCATCAAGGACGCTGTGCACGACCTCCTCAAGAACCGTGACGGCCTCATGCTCGGTATCTGCAACGGCTTCCAGGCTCTTATCAAGCTCGGCCTTGTACCCTACGGCGAGATAGTTGACATGACTGAGGAGTCTCCTACACTGACATTCAATACTATCAACCGTCACCAGTCCATGATGGTAAATACACGTATCTGCTCCACAAAGTCACCCTGGCTCTACGGCTGCGAGGTGGATGATATCCACTGCGTACCGATCTCACACGGCGAGGGACGCTTCGTAGCTTCTCCCGGCCTTATCGGCAAGCTGGCTGCAAACGGACAGATCGCAACACAGTATGTTGACCTTGACGGAAAGCCTTCAATGGATATCCGTTACAACCCCAATACCTCCATCGAGGCTATCGAGGGCATCACCTCACCCGACGGAAGAGTCCTCGGTAAGATGGGCCACTCCGAGCGTAAGGGCAGATATATCTGCAAGAACGTTGAGGGCGAGAAGGATCAGCAGATCTTCGAGAGCGGTGTAAAGTACTTCAAGTAAGACTGCGCCGGATAAAGGCTTATAAACGATAACGCCATAGCGTTCCTGCCACGCGGCAGGGATGCTGTGGCGTTTGTGATGACAGGCGGAAGAACACATCAGGAAGGATGTCATAATGAAGAAGATAATGAAAATATGCCTCAGGGCAGTGCTCGTGCTGCTCCTGCTCGCAGTCCTGTTTCTGCTCGGTGTGTTCATATACAACCGGGTGATGCTGAAAAAGGAAAAGCCCCTTGTCAGCAACGTCATAGGTCAGTTTGTGGAAGTGGACGGCGGCAGGATGTGCGTCTATACCGAAGGAAGCGGAGATCATACCATAGTATTCATGTCCGGCTACGGTACTCCCTCTCCGGTGCTCGATTTCAGACCGCTGTACAGCCGTCTCAGTGACAGATATCGTATAGCTGTGGTGGAGAAATTCGGCTACGGCTTCAGCGACGAGACGGATATGCCCCGGGACGTGGATACCATGCTCAGGCAGACGAGAGAGGCTCTGACAAAAGCAGGCGTGAAAGGGCCTTACATTCTCTGTCCCCATTCCGCCTCAGGAATAGAGGCTATATACTGGGCTCAGACCTGTCCGGAGGAGATCGAGGGCATAGCTGCCCTTGATATAGCCATGCCCGGCTATCATGAGGAACAGGGGGATTCAATACTTCCGGACAGGATCGCAAAGCTTCTTGCGGATTCGGGAATGAACAGGCTCATATCCGGTTCGTTCGCAGGATTCGCATTCAATACGGACTATCTGACGGAGGCGGAAAAGGAGCAGTACAGGGCGATACTGTTCGCACGCCGCGGCTCTGAGACCATGATACACGAGGCTGAATGCTGCAAGGCGAACATGGAGACCATAGCCTCACGCCCGGCGCCGGAGGTGCCCATGCTGTTCTTCACATCAAAACAGATGGCAGCAGGCGTTTTCCCCTCAGATCCGCAGAAATACCTGATGCTTGCAAGGAACTACACCGATAACAGGGCACAGTATATCGACGCTGACTACGGCCATTACCTCCATAACGAAGCGCCGGACTATGTTGCCGCGGAGATAAGCCGCTTCATTGAGGGGCTTGACGAAGAGAGTTAAGATGTGTAAAAGAATAAATTATATCAATATGCTATGGTATTTTTTTCACAGATGTGATATAATAAGTCTATCAATATTCTTTCGCAGAAAAACTGCGGATACTGCGGCGAAAGGCTGTGCCGCAGAATAATTATACGGAGGTGGACGAGCTGTGACAGAAGTTGAAAGGATCACGGACTTAAACGAAATACAATTCCCTAAACTGGGCATCGATTTCCACATCGATCCCACAGCATTTTCCATAGGCAGCCTGACTATTCAGTGGTATGGTATCATCATAGTAGTAGGACTGCTGCTTGCGATCATCTACTGTGTACCGAGGATGAAGAGATTCGGCATCGATTCCGACAGGGCGATAGACGCTGTTATAGGAGGTGTCATCGGAGGAATAATCGGAGCAAGGCTCTACTATGTGCTCTTCCGGTGGGATCAGTACAAGGATAATCTGCTTGAGATATTCAATACCCGCAACGGAGGCCTTGCGATCTACGGCGGCCTTATAGGAGCGGTACTGGTCGGACTTACGATATGTAAGATCAAGAAGGTAAGGATGCTCCCCATGCTCGATGTGGCGGTGCTCGGATTCCTTATCGGACAGTCGGTAGGCCGCTGGGGCAATCTGGTCAATCAGGAGGCATTCGGCCGCAACACCGACAGTATCTTCGGTATGACCGGAGGACGTATACAGGCCGCTATCATGAACAGCACCGAATACTTTGACGGAGCAGCGAAGGCAGCGGATCTGTCCGCATTACATACCGTACACCCCTGCTTCCTCTATGAATCAGCATGGTGTCTGCTCGGTTTCCTGATACTTTCCTTCTGGTCAAAGCGCAGGAAGTATGACGGACAGCTTCTCCTGATGTACCTTGCATGGTACGGCGCTGAGCGCTTCATTGTTGAGGGACTCCGCACAGACAGCCTTATGATCGGAAATATCCGCATCTCACAGGCTCTGTCAGCACTTCTTGCTATCACATCGATCATTCTCCAGATCATAATGTTCTTCCGTGTACGCCGTGATCCGGACAGATACAAGCTCTACGCGAATACCGGCGAGGCACGTCTTATGCTCGAGGAGAGCCGCCGCAAGAAGGTGGTCATCTCACCCCTTGACAGCGCTGTTCTTTCTGACAGAGATGATGAGATCGGTATCCTTCCCGACGAAGAGGAGGATACACCCAATACTATCCTTGGCGATGCCGCTGACGAGGTAAAGGATAAGGCTGAGGATGCAGCAGAGGCAGTCAGGGATAAGGCTGAGGATGCAGCCGAGGCAGTCAAGGATAAGGCTGAGGACGCAGCAGAGGCAGTCAAGGATAAGGCTGAGGATGTAGCCGAGGCAGTCAGGGATAAGGCTGAAGATGCAGCAGAGGCAGTCAGGGATAAGGCTGAAGATGCAGTCGAGGCAGTCAAGGAAAAGGCTGAAGATGCAGCCGAGGCAGTCAGGGATAAGGCTGAAGATGCAGTCGAGGCAGTCAGGGACAAGGCCGAGGATGCAGCTGAGGTACTGACAGGCGTTGTTGAGGGCGTTGTTGAGGACGCTGAGGACAAGACCGAAGAATTCGCCGAGGATATCGGGGACGATGTCAAGGAGATAACCGAAGAAGCTGAGAAGGTAGCCGAAACCGTAAAGGAAGAGGTTGAAGAAGCAGCAGAGGAAGTCGTTGACAAGGCCGAGGACGCAGCCGGAGCCATAAAGGATAAGGCCGAAGACACAGCAGAGGAAGCCGCTGAAAAGGCAGAGGAAGCTGCCGGAGCAGTTGAAGATGCCGCTGACAAAGCTGAGGATAAATATGAACATCTTGCCGAAAAGCATGATGAGAAGCTCACCGGAGGTTCCGGCAAGCAGCACAGCAAGAAGAAAAAACACAGGAGGTAAATATATAATGGCACAGATCATTGATGGAAAGGCAGTTTCAGCTGCTGTTAAGGAAGAGGTAGCGCAGGAGACTGCAAGACTCAAGGAAGAAAAGGGACTCAAGGTCGGTCTTGCGGTAGTCATCGTGGGCAACAACCCCGCCTCAAGAGTATATGTCAACAACAAGAAGAAGGCCTGCGAGGCAGTCGGCTTCCAGTCCTTTGAATACGCTATGGACGAGGACACAACACAGGAGCAGCTCCTTGATCTTGTGAATGTACTTAACCGTGACGCAAGAGTCAACGGCATCCTTGTACAGCTCCCTCTCCCGGCACATATCGACGAGAAGGCAGTCATCAACGCTATCTCACCCGAGAAGGACGTTGACGCATTCCACCCTGTAAATGTGGGCAAGATAATGATAGGCGAGTATGCATTCCTGCCCTGCACACCTGCCGGAGTAATGCGACTTATCGCTTCCACAGGCGTTGACATCACTGGCAAGCAGTGCGTAGTCATCGGCAGAAGCAACATCGTAGGCAAGCCCATGGCAATGCTCCTTCTCCAGCAGAACGGCACAGTAACTATCTGCCACTCAAAGACTAAGGACCTCAAGGAGGTATGCCTCGGTGCAGATATCCTTGTAGTAGCTATCGGACGCGCCAAGTTCGTAACAGGCGATATGATAAAGGAGGGCGCAGTAGTCATCGACGTAGGCATGGACCGCGACGAGGACGGAAAGCTCTGCGGCGACGTGGATTTCGAGTCAGCCGAGAAGAAGGCAGGCTACATAACACCTGTACCCGGCGGCGTAGGCCCTATGACCATCGCAATGCTCATGAAGAACACCCTCACAGCTGCAAAGCAGCAGGCAGGGCTGGAATAAGATCAAGAAGACCTCTCCGTTTATCGGAGAGGTCTATTTTATACAGCAATAATAGTGTTGCTTTATTTTGTAATATATGTTATAATACTACCTGTACTATGTTCTGTTGAATATACGGAACAGGGTTATGATATCCGGCTGAAATATGCCGCTGAATAAGGAGGAACATCAATGAAAAACAACTGGAAAAAGACCGCAGCCTTCATTATGTCCATGATGATAGCCGCAGGTACAGCAGCAGTAAGCACCGGAGCAGTTGTCAGCACCGCACCCCTGACAGTATATGCTGAGGAGACGGTCAGCTTTGAGCCTGCCGACTGGCAGGAGCTCTGCGATGCCTTTAAAAATGCAGAGGACGGCACAGTCATAAAACTTGCCGCTGATATCACGGCGGACAGATCGTCCTTCAGTGTTCCGCGGGATAAGACTATCACTTTTGACCTGTGCGGACATACCCTTGATATGAAGTACAACAGTGCGAGTGTTTACGGCGTGCTCAATATTGAGGACAGCAGCGAGGAGAAAACAGGCACCATGAAGGCTCAGGGCACGACTATCGTCAATGCCAGCGGCGGAACCCTCAATATCAACGGCGGCAACTATATCGGCTCAACTACAGATGCTGCTGTTTTCGGATTCAGCGGGAGCGTATCCTGTATCAACTTCAATGACGGTATCATCAATACCTCCGGAAGCAACGCCTTCTCACTGAGAAACAACACAGGCGACCTTAACCTCAACGGCGGTGTTATCAACTGCACTGTCAATGACAGTGATCCCTATACCTCCTCCTGTGTTCTCACCGGCCGCAGCTACAAGGGAAAGATAACCCTCAACGGCACAGAGATGAATACCACATACGGCTGCGGCATCTATAATCAGGGCAGCAACGATGTGACCATAGAGCTCATCAAGGGCAGCATAACCACGGGTGAGAACGGCTTTGCAATCTATGCAAAGGGCGAGACAGAGGTCATCGTTTCCGGTGATCCGTCAATGAACACAAAGATGAATATAGTGTCGGCTTCCTTCCCGGAGCTCGCACCTACCTACAAAGCTCCCGGCCATATCGCTTACTATGTGAATTCGGAAGGCGAAATGTTCTCTGACAAGGCTCTCACCAAGGCCATAACCGAGGAGGAGACTGTTATCCCGCAGCTCACTGTGACACAGCAGCTCATCTCTGACGGAGCAAGAATGCTCCTGAGGATCAAGGTGCCCCGTGAGGAAGGTACCTCCCCCGATGACTATACTGCATCTATAGATGACAGAAACACAGCTATCGACTGGACTGATCCCGACTGCGGCGTCATTTACATCACCTCTGCGGCTAAGAATATGGGCGATACCAGAGAACTCAGCATAATGAAGGGCGGCAGCGCTATTGTTGAAGGTCAGGAGAGAAGCTGCTCTGTGAGCAAGTATCTGTATGCAGTCATCAACAGCGAGTCATACAGCGCATATCACAAGGCAGCGATGGCTATGCTCCGCTACGGCTCGGCAGCTCAGGTATACTTCGGCTACAATGACAGGGATCTGGTCAATAGATGGGAATCCGGAGCATCACTGAATACGATAGCGGATATCCCGGCAGCTGACTGCAGGACTTTCACAGCCGCTGAACTGAATTCGGCTCTCGGCCTTGGTCTCTCGTCCTACACGGGCATGAATATGAACTTCACCGCTGACAACTCGTTCTATATGGCCTTTGCAGTAAAGGCAGGCGCTGATCCCGCGGCTGCAAAGGAGGAGATTCAGGCAAAGCTCAGCAGCAATAGCTTCGCTGTCTCGTATTCCATTGAAAATGACGGGAAATATGTGATCGTAAAGGTCGCTGACATACCGCTGCTCAGACTTGGCGAGACTATATTCACAGCAGGGGATATAGAGATAAGCGCTATGCAGTACATTGCAAAGGCTGAGAAGCTCGTTGAGACCGACAAGACACTGAGCGATCTCTGCAAGTCGCTGTACGGCTTGTACACAGAGGCAAAGAAACTCCCCGCAGCAAAAAACTGATCCCTGAAAGAGGTAATAAGATATGGATAACAACAGATATATAACTCCCGAGCTGGAAATGATAGAATTCGAGACCGAGGACGTCATCACCACATCCCCCGTTGTACAGGATCCGGATATGGGAAAATGGATCTCATAACGTAACAGGCAGCTTTTATAGGCTCGTTTGTACATTCTCCTTTCCGAAAACTTACGGCTACAATTATGCCCCAACAGGTCTTTGTCCTATTGGGGCATAATTCATTGGAAGGGGGCGCGGGGGAGGACCTTCCTTCAGAAAGGTCTCACCCGAAAGTACGTATAAGCATCGCCATAAAGACTGCCGTCACCTTATTCGAGGAACGTCACCTTATCGGAGTTGTAGAACTCCGGCTTGTCTGCGGCGACAAGACCTTCTCCGTAGTCAACTCTGTTGTTCCTGACGGAGAAATCGCTGAACCAGCCGTCAACAACGTACATCCTCCTGCTGGTATTCTCTGCTCCGTAGGGCTGATCCATGTACACTGTATTGTTCTCGAATTCGTGATGATAGCCCCAGCCCTCCACCTGCTCGTGGATCTCGAAGGCGGCAACTATCTTCGGATTCCCGTTCCGGTAGCCGGTATTGTTGTGGATATAGCAGTCATTACCCTTGGTATCGATGAAGCTGCCGGCGTAATTCTCACCGGTCATGCCGTCGCCGTAGAAGGTGCAGAAGCTGACCTCGGTATCCGTAGTGTATTCCTTTATATCTATATGTTCTGCGGCGACGTTCCTGAACGTACATCCTGTGATACGGTTGTGGTCGCATTTGTGGTCAAATTCCGTATGTGACTTGGCGCTGCCTACGTATACTCCCTCGCCGTAGCCGGGGGAGACAAGCCCCGTATCGTGGATGCTGCAATCCTTTACGGTGCACCATGAGCTTCCGTCACGTATGGCAACGGCCTCAGCTCCGGTATTGTATATCTCACAGCCGCTGATGACAGTGTGGTCTGAGTGGTCGAGGACTATGCCCTTCTGGAAGCCAGTGCATACGATGTTTTCTATCCTCCACCAGTTTCCCTGGATATGGAGGACGTACCCGTGCTCCGTGGTATTGCCGGTCAGGACGGGAGGAGCGAGGGGATCCAGCGCCTTCAGAGCTATGGGAGCCTCCTCAGTACCTTCCGCCTCCGTGTCGAGCTTCTGTGCGCCCTGATAGGATGCCAGATCGTAGACACCGGGGGAGACCAGTATATCATCGCCGGGCTTTGCATTCCGTACTGCCGCAAAGAGGCCCTCAACATCTGAAACAATGACCGTGTTGCGTCCGGAGCTCTTATCCGCAAGAGCCTTCTTCATCATAACGAAGTCAAAGGTATCTATAACGCCGTCGCTGGTAAAGTCTCCGGCCTGCCAGTTCCTTAGCTCTGTACCGTCTCCGAGGAGAAAGCCCTGCATATCTGCTGCATCAGAGACATCAAAGGTGCCGTCTTCATTAACATCGCCCATGAGCGGCTCACTGCCTCCGGCGAAGGCATCGGCTATGACCTTCAGCAGAGAGTATTCTCCCTTTGCATCGAGGGTGAGCTCCCATATCATTATGCCGCCGTACTGCTTTGAAAGCTCCGCCTTTTTCGCCATGGTCTCAGCACCGTTGTAGGCGGCGCCGTTATAGCTGTCAAGTCTGTAATAGTCAGGTGAGGCCTTTACCGCATCCGCAAAGGGGATGTAAGAACCCCAGTCAAGGGCACCGCTGCTGTCATATCCTCTGCCGTAGAATGGCACGCCGAGGACGAGCTTCTCAGCGGGGATATTTTTCTCTCCTGCGAACCAGTCAAGGCACTCCACAGCATATTCATAGGACGAATGGGAGTATTTGTCAAGATCGTTGTCGTAGGCCATGACGTTGACATGGTCGAAGAGGGCGAAGGTCTCCGGAGTGACCTTTCCGGCCACCCACTGAGCTGTTGCAGTCGAGAGCCCCATACCGCGGCTGTCGCACATCCCGCGCAGCTCAGTGCACCAGTCTCCGTAGACGTTCCATATCCTGTCGCCGGATCCCAGCTCGATATCAAGATCGATGCCGTCAAGGCTGAACTCACCGCAGAGCTCCATAAGGCCTTCATCAAAGCTCTTCATCTCCCCGGGCGTGTCAAGCAAGTCATAGAAGCCGTCCGAGTTGCCGCCGCCGCCCAGCGCAGCATAGACCTCCACACCGTTCTGATGTGCCTTGTCCACTATCTTTTTCAGCTCGCTGTCCGGTATGTCGCATTGGAGCGCTCCTGCTGCATCCGGCTCAAAGAAGGCTATGTTGATATGGGTGAGTGCTGAGAAGTCAAGCTCCTTATAGGGCTGGTAGTTCCATTCCGGCAGATAGCCGATCACCCTTTTTGTGCCTTTTTCCGGCGATACCTCCGCAGCTTCCGTGCCTGCCGGCAGTACCGGTATCAATGCAGCAGCCGTGAGCCACGCGATCATTTTTCCTGTTGTCATAGCATCATCCCTTCACTGGTATTTGATTATATTATACAGTATTTCTCTTATTTAGTCAATGGATATTGCTGCTTTACTGAAAATGGAAAGGCTCCGGACTGTTCATCCGGAGCCGTCTTTTTATGCCTCAGAAAAGCTGCCCTTATCTGCGCCGCAGAGAGGACACTCAAAATCAGCGGGGATATCCTCGAACTTTGTGCCGGGAGCGATGCCGTACTCGGGAGCACCGGCCTCCTCGTCATATTCCCATCCGCAGAGATCACATACGTATTTCATCCTTTCACCTCCGTTCATGAGGGATCATATCATAGCCGTGACCGGCATTGATAACCTTATTTCTCAAGCTCCTTCATGCGGGACAGGATCCTGTTTGCCGCATCGAACTTCGACATCATCTCAAGCTCCTGATCGCCGTCAGCGGTTATCATGGTGATGATGTTGGTGTCAGTGCCGAAGCCTGTGCCTGAGGTGCGTATGGAGTTGGCGCAGATCATATCCACGTTCTTCTTGGTTAGCTTCTTCCGGCTGTTCTCGATGACGTTGTCCGTCTCCATGGAGAAGCCGCAGATCACCTGCCCCTCACGCCTGTTTTCGCCGATATACTTGAGTATATCCGTGGTGCGTTTCAGGGGTATGGACATATCGCCATCCGCTTTCTTTATCTTGCTGTCAGCAACGGTAACGGGGGTATAGTCCGCAACGGCGGCAGCCTTTATCACCCAGTCGCAGTCACCGAGCCTTTCCTTTACCGCCAGGAACATATCCTCGGCTGATTTGACAGGAACGATATTCACGAACATGGGCGGCTCGACGTCGGTATGTGCGGCAACAACAGTCACCTCAGCACCCCTGAGCATGGCAGCCTTCGCAACGGCAAATCCCATCTTGCCGGAGGAATGGTTTGTTATGAAGCGCACGGGATCGATGCTCTCACGGGTAGCGCCTGCGGTCACGAGTATCCTCTTTCCGGAAAGATCCTTCTCAAAGGCGATCTCACGGATGATGTATTCCAGCAGGACCTCCTCGTCCGGGAGCTTTCCGTCGCCGATATCGCGGTTCGCCAGCATACCTCTCACAGGCTCTATTATCTCATAGCCGAAGTCCTTCAGCTTGCGGAGATTGTCCTGCACTATGGGATTGTGGAACATATTATGGTTCATGGCTGGAGCGATTATCTTCTTTGCCGTGCAGGCCATAACGGTGGTGGTGAGCATATCGTCGGCAATGCCGGAGGCTATCTTGCCGATGACATTGGCGGTCGCCGGAGCTATCATGACCACGTCTGCCTTCTTTGCGATGGAGACGTGCTCGACGCTGTACTCGAAGTTCCTGTCGAAGGTGTCCATCAGGCACTTGTGCTGGGTGAGCGTCTCGAAGGTCAGCGGGTGGACGAAATTGGCGGCATTGGCCGTCATGGCAACGTGTACGTCTGCACCGAGCTTGGTGAGCATACGTGCAAGGTTCGGTATCTTGTAGGCTGCTATGGAGCTTGATACGCACAGCAGCACGGTCTTTCCTGTAAGCATGGCAACTCCTTATTTCTGGTTCTTGCGGTAGATTATGGTAAGTCCCTTGATGAGAAGATCCTTATCAAGTATGATATCCCTGCGGCAGAGCGGCACGACTACCTCTGCAAGGCCGCCTGTTGCGATAACGGTACACTTCTCGCCCAGCTTCTCTTCTATGCGCTCGATGATGCCGTCAAGGGCGCAGGCGTTGGAGTAGAGAGCACCGTTCTTCATGCAGTCGATGGTGTTCGTTCCGATGATGCTGTCGGGCAGCTCAAAGTCTATCTTGGGCAGCTGGGCTGTGCGCTGGATAAGAGCGTCAGTAGCGACACGCATACCAGTCATGATAAGACCGCCGAGGTAGTTCTTCTTGCTGTCAACTACGCTCATGGTGGTGGCTGTGCCCATGTCTATGATTATCTGCGGCACGGGATAGCTGTTTATAGCGGCGACTGCGTCAACAGCCTGATCGCTTCCGAGCTGACGGGGATTGTCGATGAGTATGTTGAGACCGGTCTTAACACCGGGGCCTGCGACCATGACATCAACTCCGAAGAGCTTGCGTACAGCCTCCTTCACTGTTGTGGTGACGGACGGCACTACCGATGACATAACGGCGTCAGTTATGCTGCTCAGCGGAAAGCTGTTCATCTCGAGCAGGTTCTTTATCAGCGAGGCGTATTCAGCGGACGTTGCACTGTGGTTTGTGGAGATCCTTTCAAATACGACTATTTCGTCATCATCGTTGACGCATCCGAAAACTATGTTGGTATTTCCGATATCTACTGCTAAAAGCATTGTATCCTCCTTGCCGGAAGGCGTTTATCAGGCCTTCCTGGTGTATTTCTTTTTCTTTGCCTGTTTTTCTGAGTACATATCTCCGTCTGACTCACGGACGAGGAGCTCCAGGTCTGTGTCGCTGTCGGAATCGGTGCAGTATACCCCGACGCTTGCCGAGACAGTGTAGGGCAGATCGTTGCTGCGGTTGTAGTTATCGAGATATTCTCCGATGGCCTTGCGTATCTTCTGCGGCTCGCATTCTCCGCTGACTACGGCTATCATCTCGTCTCCTCCGAAGCGGACGCAGAGCGTTCCGGGCGGGCAGGAATTCTGCAAAGCCCTTGCCGTTACGCTTATGGCATCGTCTCCGGCTGAATGTCCGCAGGTATCGTTGATGTTCTTCAGTCCGTCAAGATCGGCGAGTATCACCGTAATGGGGATATGCTTTCCGCTGAGCTTCTTCATGAGCTTTTCAAACTCCTTGCAGAAGCTGATGCGGTTATAGAGACCGGTGAGGTGGTCGAAGCGGTACATATCCTCTATCCTCGAGGTCAGATAGTGCTGGTACTGCATATTGACGAAGCCGCCGATGCCCCAGCTGAGAGTGCTGACTATCTGCGGTATGCGGCAGTAGTTCACTATGTCGCAGTCGCGGTAATGGAAGCAGATATAGCCGAGGGGAGCATCCATGAAGGTCATTACGTTGAATACCAGCGGATACCCCTCGGACAGGACTTTCTGCAGACCGGGGATGATCTCGCTCCTGTCGAACTCACGCTGCTTTATGCCCGAGGAATCGTAGAAGAGGAACATATCATCCTTCAGAAGACGTTTCTTCATCTTGGCGAAATAATCCGAGGTGGGCTCCGTTGCCTCACGGCTGATGACCACCGTCAGGTCATGCAGCACCGGATCGTTGAGGGGCCTGGCCGCTGCCGATATGCCGGTCTTTGACTGAACGCTCTCTGCTATGACCGATAGCTTTATTATATCGTCCTGATAGCGGTAGAAGCGGTCGTTGAAATTGGTGAGATGTGCAGGGGAGTGTGAGATCTCATGTCTGCCGCAGCCGCAGGATGCTCTGGGCTGCATGACCGGTCTTATCAGTTCGGGCTCCGGTATCTCACCGCCGGAAAGCAGCTTCCCGAGTATGCTCATCACGGATCCAGAGAAGCCTGCCGTGCCGCAGTAGCAGGAGGTCATGGACGGCTCAGAGAAGCTGACCTCGTCGATGCCGTCAAAGCCGGTGACGATGATATCCTCAGGCACCCTCAGCCCGTGGGACTGTATGACGCTGCATACGTTTATGGCCATGATGTCATTGGCGCATATCACTGCATCCGGAAGCTCACTGCGCTCAAAGAGCCTTTCGGCGGCATCCTGGGCAGGGGCTGCCCAGAAATTGCCGTAGCTGACCATATCGGGCGTGAAGGGGATACCGTTATCCTCCAGCACCTTCCTGAACACCCCGAGACGTTCCTCGGAGTAGGGATTCCCCTCGAAGCCGCCCATGAAATGCGGCCTTTTCGCACCGTGCTCCTCTATGACATGACGGACTATCTGCTCAAAGCCTGCCGCGTAGTCATAGCTCACGCAGGCGCAGCCGTCATGCTCACCGTCAACTATTATGACGGGGACACCGTATTCACCGGCGTCGCTGATGATCTGTTCCGTCACGGTCGTGCTCTTGACCTTTTCGTGCATGATTATCACAGCATCTGTGACGGAGTAGTCAATAAGGCTGAAAACGAAGGAATCAGCACGGATATTCCTGTCGTCCCAGTAGAGGTCTGTATTTATCGCATATATGAACAGGCTTGCGCCCTGCTTTGCGAGCAGTCTGTTGATCTCTATGATGAAGCGGTTGTTTTCCATCTCATTGAGACGGGATGTACACATGGCAACTATCTTTTTTCCGCCGAGCATGGGATCACTAATCCTTTCCTGATGTCATTGTTCGGTGTAATGCCTGAATATATGAAGGGAGCGTATGATCTGCACGCTCCCTGCTCACATATTGAATCGCCGTCCGAGATAATCGCGTTCAAACTCATCCGCGGGCATAGGTCTTGCAAAATAATATCCCTGGAACACGTCGCAGCCGTATTCGGTGAGGAAATCCACCTGTTCCTTGTCCTCGACACCCTCGGTGATGACCTCGAGCTTAAGTGTCTTGGCAAGGGAGATGACCATTTTAAGTATCTCCTGGCTGCGCTGCTTGTGTCCTGTGTCGCTGAGGAATCCCATATCGATCTTCAGCACGTCAACTGACATATCCTTGAGGGTGTTGAGCGAGGAGTAGCCGCTTCCGAAATCATCTATCTCGATGATGAAGCCGGCCTTTCTGAAAAGCTCGATGAGATCAAGCTGGGATTCAGGCTTGTTCATGATGGCAGTCTCGGTTATCTCGAGGTGCAGACATGAGGGCGGAACGGTGTATTTCCGGCAGAGACCGGTGATGATGCCGTAAACGTCTATCATGTCAAAGTCCTTCTGGGAGATGTTGACCGCAAGGTAGAAATAAGGCTTTCCCGCTTTTCTCCACCTGCTGAGTATCTGACAGGCTGTCTCCCATATATAGATATCGAGTCTTGCGATAAGTCCGGTATGCTCGAGTATGGGTATGAACACAGACGGGGGGGTCTTCCGGCCGCCCTCCTGATCGGGGCGTATCCAGCGGACAAGGGCCTCGCCGCCGCGTATCCTGCCGTCCACACCGACCTGAGGCTGTATGAACAGCCTGAACTGACCGCTGTGCAGGGCGTCCTCGAATTCTCCTATGACCTTCTGCTCGTTCATGTAGTTCACGCGCATACGTCCGTCATAGTAGGCGACCATATTCTCATAGCTGTCCTTTATCGACTTTATGGCAAGGTTTGCGCGGTCGCACATTACCGATATCCTGAGGCTCCTGTCGATGACCTCGTATACTCCGATATGTACATGGACCTTGAACGTGCCTTCAGAGAGCGCGTCAAGGAATCCGCTGACGGCGGAATACTCCCTGAGGATGTGCTCCTCGTTGAAGCGCTCCGTCGGCATACACAGCGCAAATCGGTCGCCGGAGAGCCTTCCGTATTCGCATTTGGAGACCGCAAGGTTACGTGTTATCTGAGCCAGCTTTTTAAGGAGCCGGTCTCCTGCATCGACGCCGAAAACGTCGTTGATTATCTTGAAATTCTTTACGTCCGTGCAGACGATGAAGAAGGTCCTGTTCGTCTCGGAGTCTATCCGCTCTCTTGTGCGGGCGTAGAAGTCATCACGGTTCGGTATGCCCGTGAGGGTATCATGTGAGGCGCGGTAGCGCTCAGCCTCCAGCTTGCTGAATTCGTCAGTCCTGTCGTGTATGAAGAAGAAGCAGCCGAGGTAGTTCATCTCCTTGTCGTATATCTTCTGGAAGGAGATATTGTAGTAGAGTTCGCTGCCTGCGACAGTCCTCTGTGTCTCCCACTGACTCTTCTCAATATCGTCGCTGAGGTGCATCTCGGCGAGCCATTTCTGTACCTGCCTCTCGATGATGCCGAGGTCAGTGCCGTTCTCGCAGAACTGTCTGGCGGTATTATTGGCGTAAACGCATCTTCCGTCGATATCCATGCAGATGATACCGTCCTTCATGCCTGCGATAGTGAAGAACAGCAGGCTCTCGAGCAGTCCTCTCGGGATGTATACCAGCGAGAAGAAGCAGACGAGGAATGCCAGCACGGGATAGAAGAGCACGCTGATATCGAATTTCAGCGGACTGTTCATGTATACCGCGTGAAATACTATCGTTACAAGCAGGACTGCCAGTATGCCGCCGTATTTCACCTTGTATATCTTCGGGGAGCTGATGATCTTCCTTGCGAGGACTGACAGCACCAGCAGCGCCATGAAATACAGGAGCAGCAGATGATAGAAATAGGCGAGCCCGCGGTCAAGGACGTAGTGGTAATGCTTTCCGTTCTCGTCATATGTACCGATCCTGAACATGATGTTGAGGAAGAGGTTGAGCACCAGCAGCGTACCGTCAACGGCGGTGCTTATCATAAGTACGCGCTGTTCCTTAGGATTGCGCGCAGGTATGCCCGTGAATCGCCGGACGAAATCCAGCATGAGGAACATCACTGCATCGACGAGAAAATGGAACACCCCGAACATGAACAGTGATATGAATTCATTTGTCAGCAATATGGCTGCCGCATAGGAGCCCACAGCGAGGAACGTGCTGATCGTAAGCCTTTTGACCTGCTTGTCTATAGGATTCCTTGTGGGGTACATTATGCAGTAGAGATAGCAGCCGAAAATGAAAAAAGCTGACAGTATCAGAACAGCAGTATAGCACCAGATCAATATTATCACCCTTTATCGACCGCCCCTGACGGGCGGTGCTTTCATCGTTCCGGAGAACTTCTCCGGAACGCAGCCGTATGCCTTCTGACATACGTTATCTACCCATACATTTATTTTAACATAACCCTGCCCTGTTGTCAATGATGTGTTGGAAGATAAGGGCGATTTGGCGATTTAAACGAAACAGGGAGGGGATATATATGCAAAGCCCACAGCAGCCGGTAAGGGCTGTCTGCGGGCTCTGAAGTCTTACAGTTTGTGATCGCGCTGTATGGTGCGATCTCCGAGCTTGTATTCTATGCGGAGGGAGTTGTCATAAAGCCCTGCCGAAACGGTCTCTGCGCCGCTCATTGCCCTGATGCCGGATATCAGGCGGAGCTGGTCGCCGGTGCAGTCTGACAGGTCGTCTGAGGTGAGCAGGAGCCCGCCTGTCGAAGCCGCAGTCTCACAAAGACACTGCTTCTGGCGGGTGCTGAGCTTTGAGCTGGTGACGCTGTATTCTCCGGCGAAGGAGGTGAAGGCACGCCCGTTGAGCTGGCGGCGGAATACTGCATCGAGGATGCTCCTTTTCGTAAGGCCGGACTCTCCGGCTATATAGCGCATAATAGGCATACCGTCCCATGTGGAGCCTGTCTCGCAGCTGACATGGCAGTATTCGGCGCGTCCGAAGGCGGAGGCAAGAGGTACGCCGCAGGCCAGTATCTCGGCGCTTCCGGCAAGCTCACGCAGGAAGTCCATAGCCTCTGCCATGAGCTGACCGCGCGTTTTCGTGCGGCGCGGCTGTATGCAGGCCGCATAGAGCATATCAAGGCGGAGGAATCGGAAGCCCCACTTGTTCACCAGGGTATCGAAGACACTGCGAAGGTAGTCGCGCACCTCGCTGTTTGCAAGATCAAGGGCATAGAGCAGCTCCTTGTCATATCCGGCAGTCAGCCATTCTCCGTGCAGATCCTTTGCTACCCAGCTGCGGTGCTCCTTCCATATCTCCGAGCTCCCGCTGCATACGAAGGGAGCGAGCCATATTCCGGGGACGAGCCCCTCTGCGGCTATCTTCTCCGCTATGGGACCGAGCCCCAGGGGGAAACGGCTGCTGTCGGCGGAGAGCCAGTCGCCGTATGCGCTCTGCCAGCCCCTGCCTATCTGGAATATCTTTGCCTCATAGGGCTGCTGCTCCGTTTTGGCAAGTGCGGAGAGGACTGTGCTCTCGTCACGGCAGTTCCTGCCGCTGCATACATATCCGGCTGCGGGAGCGCCATTTCTGCGGGGCTTTACGCCGAGCCTGGAGAACCAGCCGTCGAATACCTCCTGTTCCGTGCCCTCAGTGAGAAAGAGCCGGAGACCTTCATAGCCGCCGTTTATGCTGAGACCGGAGCAGTCCTTCTCGAATATCACTTCATTCCTTGAGGAGTCTGTCCGTATCACAGTGAAGCCCACATCCTCGTTCAGCGAGCCGAAGAAGCTGAAGCTCTCTCCGCTGCGGACATACCCGTAGGAGAAACCGTGGAGCTTTCCGGCGCTCCTGCCGTAGGGTGTGATATTGTAGTCGCCGCTGCGGTCAAGGGCATAGCTGCGTACTGCTGACTGCGGCACCGGCTCGATCCCTGTGAGCCTGTCGTTTATGGTGTGCTCTGTGCTGTCCGTCCATGACTGATAGCCGTTGAGGAAGATGCGTTCGGTCTCCGTGAAGGAGCGGCTGAACACTGCCGACAGCTTTATGATGCGGACAGGGCCGCGTGAAGTCAGCGAGGCCTCGAACACATCACCTGAGGTGCTGATATCAAGGGACAATACATCGTTTGCAAGACTGCGCGAGGTGCTTACGGAGAAGCGCTCCGGGGATGTTCCGTTACCGATAGTGCAGACGAGCTGCACGGTTCTGAGCTTTAGCATTAGGAGACCTCCTTTGGTGGTGCTGATCAGTCGATTTTCCTGAGATAGTTTGCGCCGGCGTCGATGACGAGCTCCATTTCCGCCTTGGCTATGGAGAAATCATCGGAGGGGAGGAGCTCTCTCTGAACGAGCTTCTTGCCCAGCTCCATGAGGGTATGGCCGAAGCTGACATAGAAGAGCTTGATATCCACACTGTCACGGACTGTACCGTCAGCAATACCCATCATGTAGGCGGACTCAAACACCGGATAGAAGTTTATGATAGCCTGGTCGTATTCCCTGAGAGCATCCTTCGGGACGTTCTCACTGAGTATCATCAGGTCGAATTCACCGAGGAGCTTCATGAATCGCGGGTGTGACTCAAAGAGTACGACATACATCTTCATAAGGTCGGTGAGCTGCTTGATGCCGGGCTGTCTGCGAAACTGCTCAGAGCCGAAGATACCGCCGAGCATGGAACGGATATTGTTCCAGAGATGTGTCATTGCAGCGATGGTGATGCCTGTCTTGGTGCCGAAGTAGCGATAGAGCGTAGCGACGCCGATGCAGCATTCGTCAGCGATATCAGTCATCTTGACCGCCTCGATGCCGTCCCTGAGGAACATCTCGGCGCTTATCTCGATAGCTCTCTCCATACGTTTGCCGCGGATGCTGTTTGCAGAAATGTTAGTATACATGTCGATTCCTCCTGATGTTGTGATAGCTTAGCGATATCATATGATAGATTAGTCTATCACATTTTTGAGGTTTTGTCAATACCGTTCACTCAGCTCCGGGAAGAGGTATCCCTCCCCGGCGGAAAAGGAAAAGGCGGACGTGGATATCGTCCGCCTTTGTTATCTCTGTCAGTCCTGACCAGGCTCAGCTACAGGAGAATCCGCGTTCTTGCGGACACTCTCTATACCGTTCTGGCAGCTGTCCTTGCGGACATATCCCTCGCTTACTGCGAGTATGCCGTCATCTGCGCCCTTGAGACGGAAACGGAACTCGCCGGCCTTGTCGGCGTAAAGCTCGAACTTTGGGGCGGCCTCCTGCTTGAAGCCGGAAACGGTCTGATCCTCCAGTGCAGCGGCAGGAGCTGAAGCAGTTACAGCAGCTATTGCAGCTTTTACTGAGTCGAGGTCGGGGAATACCTTGCTGCCGGTCGCAACTACCTGACCGTTTACAGCTTTAAGACTGAAGGTATAGCCTGTACCTGATTCCTTGATAACGAATTTTCCCATAATGATCAACACCTTTCTGTGAAATCGGTTATTTTGTACTATTATTATAGCCTTAATGAGATGAAATGTCAATACCTTTTACAAAAAATAATGCGAAATTTTTTCAGCTTTCAGCTGCTGGGTATCAGCTTTCAGCCGTTAGCTATTGCCCCACCCCCTGCCCGGCGGGGAGGGGGATAAAAGATTGAGGGGGCTGCGCCCCCTCGAAACCTGCTTGTTTGGGGCTTCGCCCCTTGCCCCATGATTATGCTTGCGGTTGTAGGGGCGCATTCCGTGCGCCCGCAGACCGGATAATTCGTTCTATCCCTCATTTTCCCGTGATTCATACTTGTACTCTCAATGCCAGAGGGGGAAACCAGGGGAGTTAGGGGAGGAAAAGAAAACCGCAGTAAAAGCTGACATCCTCCCCCTTCCCCAGTTTTCCCCCTCTGGACTCCCCTTTCCTTACCCCTTATCCCCCTCCTGTCAGCTTTTGCTTTCTCAGACACGCAGGCTAAAGCCGGCTATCGCACGGGCTGCATGGATAGCGTATTATTCATTGATATTGGCTCGACTTTACCATGTAGCTTCAAATGATTTTTTATTCATTTCTTTGCTATCTATGGTAATGACTACGGAGTTATCTTTCCATTCAACATCTACATTTTCTTCGGCTATACCCGAACAATCAGCATAAAAAGTAAAATTCTTTTTCAGAAGAACTTTACCGACTGTATTCTTATTCTGTTTCACTATAAGGGTATAATCCTGATTTCGTGCCGGAGCAAAATCGAAGCCTTTTGATTCGATAATGGAAACAACTATATTTCCATCGCTTGATCTGTACTTTAATACAGTTGCGGGAACATTAAGGAATACAGCAAGGGCAACGATTACTAATGCTCCGATACTTGCAGATAAAATTGCTATGATTTTTTTGCTCACGCTTCATCAACTCCATTCAGTTTCGGGAATTATTGCTTAACTTTTATTCTGATTATAACATTCAGTTCATGAAAAAGCAAGAAGCTGAGTGCACCATAAGACTTTTTCATTCGACAAGATGTTATGGGGAAAAGCTGCGGAGCGGAGTTCACACACAGCTAAATGGTGCAGTCTTTCAAATCCATCGCCGTAAGGAGATACCAATAATTATGAATTAAGAATTATGCATTATGAATTGAAAGACTGACAGCAAAACAAATAGCCGCAGGCAAGACCGCCTGCGGCTGTATTTCATTATACAGAGAAGAGAAGTGTGGTATATGCCGGCAGCGGCCAGTCCTTTGAACTGACGTTTGTCTCGGTCTCGTCCACGATAGCGCGGAGAGTCTGCATCTGTGTGAATACCACTTCACGGTAGTAACGTGCCATTTCTATGCCTGCTGCCTTATCCTGTGCAGCTATGACCTTCTCCTCAAGGACGATGTTCTCCTTGTAGATGCCCTCGGAAAGAGCGGAGAGCTTTGAAGCAAGCTCCTTCTCCACAACGGGCTCGATGCCCATTGCGCTCTTGGCAGCTCCTGTGTCGCATATCTTCTTTGTGTATGCGAGGACTGCGGGGAGTATCTGCTTCTTTACCATGTCTATCATAGTCAGAGCCTCGATGTTCAGCACCTTGCTGTAGTTCTCCAGCAGCACCTCGGTACGTGCGTTCAGCTCAGCCTCGGTGTATACCTTGAACTTCTCAAAGAGTGCTACGCTCTTGGGAGTGATGTATTCAGGGAGGGCATCGGGAGTAGAAACGAGGTTCGGGAGCTTTCTTACGTTTACGGCCTCCTCGAGCCATTCGTCGGAGTAGCCGTTGCCGTTGTAGATGATAGCCTTGTGCTCCTTGATTATGCGTGCAAGGAGCTTCTTGAGGTCATGCCTGAAATCGGTCGAGCCCTCAAGCTCGTCAGCGATCTGGCAGAGCTCCTCTGCCACGATGGTATTGATGATAGTATTGGTGCAGGAAATGGAATCAGCCGAGCCGAGCATACGGAACTCGAACTTGTTTCCCGTGAATGCAAAGGGTGAGGTACGGTTGCGGTCTGTGGTATCCTTCGGGAAGTCGGGGAGCACATCAACGCCGATCTCAAAGGTCTTGTCGTCGGTCGAACGGTACTTCTCGCCTACCTCGAGAGCATCGATAACGCCCTGAAGCTCAGTTCCGATGAACATGGAAACTATGGCCGGAGGAGCCTCGTTCGCGCCGAGTCTGTGATCGTTGCCGGCTGAAGCAGCTGAGAGCCTCAGCAGGGAAGCGTACTCATGAACGCCCTTGATGATAGCGCAGAGAAAGGTGAGGAACTGGAGGTTATCCTGCGGGCAGTCGCCGGGATCGAGAAGGTTCTGTCCGTCATTGGATGCCATGGACCAGTTGTTGTGCTTGCCGGAGCCGTTGACGCCTGCAAAGGGCTTTTCGTGGAGGAGACAGTAGAGACCGTGCTTTACAGCCACCTTCTTCATGATCTCCATGGTGAGCTGATTGTGGTCAGCGGCGATATTGGTATTGGTGAAAACGGGGGCGAGCTCATGCTGAGCCGGAGCTACCTCGTTGTGCTTGGTCTTGGCGTATACACCCAGCTTCCAGAGCTCCTCATCGAGATCCTTCATGTAGTCGGAAACTCTCTGCTTGATGTTGCCGTAGTAGTGATCCTCGAGCTCCTGTCCCTTGGGGGGCTTTGCGCCGAAGAGGGTGCGGCCTGTGATGACGAGATCCTCACGGGCATCGTAGTACTTCTTATCGATGAGGAAGTATTCCTGCTCGGGGCCTACTGTGGTAGTGACTCTTGTAGCGCTGGTATTGCCGAAAAGACGGAGGATACGCAGAGCCTGCTCGCTGAGCACTTCCATGGAGCGGAGGAGGGGAGTCTTCTTGTCAAGAGTCTCACCGGTATAGGAGGTGAAGGCTGTGGGGATATACAGAGAGCCGTCCTTGACAAAGGCATTGGAGGTCGGATCCCATGCGGTATAGCCTCTTGCCTCGAAGGTGGAGCGGAGTCCGCCTGAGGGGAAGGAGGAAGCGTCAGCCTCGCCCTTGACGAGCTCCTTGCCGGAGAATTCAAGGAGGATGCCGCCTCTTTCAGCGGGATTGAGGAAGGCATCGTGCTTCTCAGCTGTAACGCCGGTCATAGGCTGGAACCAGTGGGTATAATGTGTAGCGCCCTTCTCGATAGCCCATTCCTTCATTGCGTGAGCAACGGCACCGGCGATCTCCGGAGCGAGTGGACAGCCGAGCTTCTTGGTCTTGCGGACTGCTCTGTATACATCCCTGGGCAGTCTTTCGCGCATTACCTTGTCACTGAAAACGTTGCAGCCGAAGAACTCAGCCACGTTATTCTCCTTATTGATCTCAGACATAAGATACCTCCATAAAAAAAGCGCTGCGGTGCATGACGAAAAAGCGGGGCAGAGCCCGCACATGATACAGCAACCGAAACGCCATTGTTTCCATTGATATTTACTTACCTTATTATTATAGTCGCAAGACACGGCTTTGTCAATAGGTTTCGGGGGCTTTAGTGACCTTGAACGAAATACCGCTGCACTCAGCCGGAAAAATAGCGCTTTTTGGCGGTGATGCGAAGAGAGTATGACATGCGCTTTGGTTAAAATAAAGAAATAAATATTTTTTTCAGTTATCTGCTTGACAATGCGGCGTGGTTGGTGTATAATAAACAATGTTGGTGCTGATGTGGCACAGTCGGTAGCGCAACGCCTTGGTAAGGCGTAGGTCGTCGGTTCAAGTCCGATCATCAGCTCCAGAAAGCTGTATCCTTTTGGGTACAGCTTTTTTGTTTTCCCATTCCGCAGCCATATCAGCAATATCTGTGAAGCATCCTGAAGCGGGATATGTTACAATATAAGAGCGAACAGGCCATACGGAGGATATCAGCATCCTCGCTTGCATTAAAAGTGAGGGATGAAAGGATTGACACGCTCTTCTGCCTGTGCTATAATTTAAACATATTGACTGATAGGTACAGTGAGGTGCAGAAATGGCTAAGAGTAAATATACCGCATTTGAGATAGTTATCTCTCCCGACTGGGTGCTCGCCCACAGGGAGGATGATACTCTGCCCGTCAAGAGGATAATAGAGCAGCTGAAGGAGGAGCTTGCGGCAGAGATAACCGCATCCACACTCGAAAGCTGCGAGGGCTATGTATCCGTTGACGGAGATACAGAGAACACGATAGATATAATCAGCAGGGTGGTCGAAGCGCTCTATCCCGACGAGAGCGGATTCTTCAGAGTATCCCCTGCGGACAGGAACATCATCCCGGAGAAGAAGAGAACTTCCGGCAGGACCGCTAAGAAGACCGCAGAGGCGGCTGAGGAGGAGAAGACCTCCGGAAAGAAAACGGCTGCAAAGAAGGCAGCATCAAGGAAGACCACTGAGAAGCCTGAGGAGAGACCGGAAGAAAAAACGGAAGAGAAGAAAACTGCCGCCCGGAAGAGCACAGTAAAAAAGCAGTCTGTGAAGAATACTCTGCCGGAAAAGAATGACGGTCCGTCAACGAGACCTACGGCAGAGGAGAGGATAGAAAAGCTCATCGGAGTGGGCGAATTCAAGGACCTTGTCCGTGAGTGCTCCGCTGTTGCGCCGCTGCTCAAGAAGTACGGCACCGTAGCCGCCTTCACGAGCCGCTGCTACCTCGTCTCTATAAATGACGGCTGCGGGCTTTCCACCTGCCTCAAGCTGTTCGCCGAGTTCCTCGAGGAAAAGGGACTGGCTGCGTTCACCGCCGGAAAGAAGCTCACGGAGGTCAAGCTCGGCCCGCCGGCTTCCGAGAACAGTATGGAAAACCCCTTTGCAAAGGCTCTTGCCTGCTTCGGCGAGCACAGCAGCAGAAAGGTGGTCTGCATAGATATTTCCGAATGGATGGGAAAAACCGACGACAAGGAGTTCCGCAGGTTCCTGAAGACGGTGAGCGGCCATGAGGGCGGCAACATCGTATTCTTCCGTGTGCCCTTCGTCGAGAAGGATATCCTCCATTCCATACATCAGTCCCTCAATGACCTCATGTTCGTGCGGGATATCTCCGTAGTGCCCTACAGCCCGGCAGAGCTCGACTCCTTTGCTGAGAGGCTCCTGACCGAAAAGGGCTTCACAATGGAGGACGGCGCCCGTGAGATATACCGCGAGCGCATCACCGAGGAGAAGAACGACGGCAGGTTCTACGGCATCAATACAGTGGAGAAGGTCATCAACGAGATAATCTATACCAAGCAGCTCTCCAATGCTCTCTCGGGAGAGGATGACAATATCATCCGTGCCTCCGAGCTGAAGGGCGTGACCGAGGGCAGCGGCAGCGGTCTCACCGGCACAGAGGAGCTTGCCGCCCTTGTTGGCATGGAGGAGATACAGAAGCGTGTCGAGGAGATAGTCGCACAGATAGTTGCCGGCAAGCAGAACAGCTCCCTCGAGGTGCCCTGTATCCATATGCGCTTCGTGGGCAATCCCGGTACAGGAAAGACCACCGTTGCGCGCATCATAGGCAAGATACTCAAGGAGAAGGGCGTTCTCCGCAACGGCAGCTTCTTCGAGTACAGCGGCCGTGACCTCTGCGGACGCTTCGTGGGACAGACAGCCCCCAAGACGGCGGCTATCTGCCGTGATGCTTACGGCTCAGTCCTCTTCATCGACGAGGCATACTCACTCTACCGTGATGACGGCTACAGCACCGCAGACTACGGCAGGGAGGCTCTTGATACCCTTGTTGCCGAAATGGAGAACCACCGCAGCGACTTCATGGTCATCATGGCAGGCTATCCGGACGAAATGGAAAAGCTCATGCACGGCAATACAGGCCTTGCGAGCCGTATGCCCTTCCAGATAGATTTCCCGGACTATACCCGTGAGCAGCTGGGCGAGATATTCCTCTCCATGGCAAAGAAGAGCTTCAGGTACGATGAGGCCTTTGAAGGCGCAGTAAAGAGCTACTTCGATACCCTTCCGGAGGAGCTGATGAAGCGCAAGGATTTCAGCAATGCGCGTTTCGTCCGCAATCTCTACGAGAGGACATGGGGAAAGGCAGTTCTCCGCTCGCAGATGTCCGGCGATCCCTGCGATACCCTTACAGCTGACGATTTCAGCCTTGCATCCTCAGAGAAGGACTTCACCACCATGAACGAAAAGAAGCCGAGAGCTATCGGCTTTATATAAGACACGGAGGGCGCACTGTATGTGCGCCCTTTACTTGTAAAATACCGCACCTTACAGCGCTCAATGCTGCCCGTGCGATAGCCGGATTTAGCATGTGTGTCTTGAAAGCAAAAGCTGACAGGAGGGATAAGGAAATGGTAATCCTGAATCACGGGGAAATGAGGTATAGAAAGATATCTGCGTGTAGGGACGGCGATCCGCCGTCCGCAGCCAGGAAATGTATCGTTAAACGCGGACGACCACTGGCCGTCCCTACAATATCAGCGACGGACGGATGGGCGGGGCGATGAAGGCATCGCCCCCTGCGTTCTGAACATCAATGTGTATACTATGTTTCTGCACAGGTGAGTACCCTGTGATTGCACACGGTACGCCCCCATTCTGCCAAAATCCCCCTTTACAAAGCGGAAGTTATCTGTTATAATATAAGATGTATAAATATGGATATCCGGAAAGAGGTAAACTATGGCAAACGACAAGATCAGGAATTTCTGTATAATCGCACATATAGATCACGGTAAGTCCACGCTGGCTGACCGTATACTTGAGCTGACAGAGACCGTTGCAGTCAGGGATATGGAGGATCAGCTCCTTGACAATATGGATATCGAGCGTGAGAGAGGCATAACCATCAAGGCACGTGCGGTAAGGCTGAAATATACCGCCAGTGACGGTGAGGACTACATCTTCAACCTCATTGATACTCCCGGCCACGTTGACTTCAACTACGAGGTATCCCGTTCACTTGCTGCCTGCGAGGGCGCTATACTGGTAGTCGATGCTTCACAGGGCATAGAGGCTCAGACTCTTGCCAACACCTATCTTGCCATAGAGCATGATCTTGAGGTCGTTCCCGTAGTCAACAAGATAGATCTTCCCTCAGCCGATCCCGAGAGAGTATGCGCCGAGGTTGAGAACGTCATCGGCATACCTGCCATGGATGCTCCCCGTATCTCCGCCAAGCTCGGCACCAATATACAGGAGGTGCTCGAAAGGGTGGTAACAGATATCCCCGCACCTCAGGGCGATCCCGAGAAGCCCCTCAAGGCACTCATCTTTGACAGCTACTACGACTCCTACAAGGGCGTTATCATCTACGTCCGCGTCAAGGAGGGCAGGGTAAAGGTAGGAGACAACATCCGTCTTATGGCAACAGGCGCAGTATTCAATGTAGTCGAGGCCGGCTGCATGGATGCTGACAGCCTTGTCAACAACGGTGTCCTCGAGGCCGGAGAGGTAGGCTACATCGCCGCTTCCATCAAGTCCATCGGCGACACACAGGTGGGTGATACCGTCACCAACAACGACCGCCCCTGCGACGAGCCTCTTCCCGGCTACCGGAAGGTAAATCCCATGGTGTTCTCCGGTATCTATCCGGCAGACGGCGCCAAGTACGGCGATCTCCGCGACGCCCTTGAAAAGCTCCAGCTTAATGATGCCTCCCTCTCCTTCGAGCCCGAGACCTCGATAGCCCTCGGCTTCGGTTTCCGTTGCGGCTTCCTCGGACTTCTCCACATGGAGATAATACAGGAGAGACTTGAACGTGAATACAACCTCGACCTCGTTACAACTGCCCCGTCAGTTATCTACAAGGTCACATTCACCAACGGCGATGTCCAGTACATCGACAACCCCACCAACTATCCGGATCCCGCTCTCATATCCGTTGCAGAGGAGCCTGTTGTAAAGGCCAGCATCCTCAGCCCCTCCGACTACGTGGGCAACATCATGGAGCTCTGTCAGGACAGACGCGGAGTATTCAAGGATATGCAGTACCTCGATGATACCCGTGTGGAGCTGCACTATGAGCTGCCCCTCAACGAGATAGTATACGATTTCTTCGATGTGCTCAAATCACGCACCAAGGGCTATGCCTCCTTCGACTATGAGCTGCTCGGCTATGCACCGTCCAAGCTCGTGAAGCTGGATATCCTCCTCAACGGCGAGATAGTTGATGCCCTGTCCTTCATCATCCATGCGGACAAGGCCTATGCCCGTGCAAGGAAGATAGCAGAGAAGCTCAAGGAGAACATACCGCGCCAGCTCTTCGAGGTGCCGATACAGGCAGCTATCGGAGGCAAGATAATCGCCCGTGAGACCGTAAAGGCCGTGAGAAAGGATGTACTTGCCAAGTGCTACGGCGGTGATATCACACGTAAGAAGAAGCTGCTCGAGAAGCAGAAGGAAGGAAAGAAGCGTATGCGCCAGCTCGGTACGGTAGAAGTGCCGCAGGAGGCGTTCATGAGCGTACTGAAGCTCGATTCGTAAGGAGGAAGGCTTATGGTCTATGACTATACCGTTCTTGGAGCGGCAGGGATATTCCTTTTCCTGTCACTTGTGAGCATAATAACAGAGCCCCTGCTGAACCGCGACAAGGCCGCAGGACGTGCGTTCCGCAGACTGCGTATCAATATGCGCGAGGCAGGCTTCATCCCGTTCATCTTCATCGCCGGCATCGTGCTCCTCGCCGGCAGGGCCGTCCACAAGGCGCCCTTCATATCACGTGAGATGATGTATGTATGGATAGCTGTCGGCATATTCGCTGCAGCCCTTATAATACTGCACTGGTTCAGGGTGTTCCGTCCCCTCAGGAGCAGGAGATACGCCCATGTAAAGAAGCTGTCTCTGCTCAGCCGCAGAGCCGCACTGATGACGGAAAGCCGGCTCCTCCGTGAAGCTCCGCCAGCACGGGAGCTTGCTCCTCTTGAAGCAAACGATACAGAATAAGGAAGGATATACAAATGAGTATTTACACCTGTCCCCACTGCGGGAAAAAGACATTCAACCCTCTTAGCAAGGCACTTGCCGGACAGCTCAATTCACGCGGAAAGCCCTGCAAGGAATGCGGAAGGCTCTGCGTCAACGGAACAGGCGCGACCATCTTCAATTCGATATACAGCATCGCAGTATTCGTGCTCGTAGTGCTCGTATACCTGAGAGCCCCTGATTGGCGTACAGTCTATACGGAGGGCTTCCTGTTCAATGTCGCAGGCCTTGAGATACTTGCCGAGATCATTCTCATCCTTTCCCTGATCATCGTGCCGAGACTCGTCAACGCCTTCTTCTTCAGGCTCGTGCCTGCCATCAAGAAGGACTACAACAGATGAACACGCCTTTACGCGGCGGCCTCGGCATATATATACACGTCCCGTTCTGCGCCGTGAAATGCGGATACTGCAGCTTCTGCTCAACAGGCTACCGGCGCGATATGGCGGAGGGATATGTACAGGCAGTCCTCAGGAACATCCGTGACTGCTCCGATACCTCCCGTCCGGCTGATACGGTATACTTCGGCGGCGGAACTCCCTCGCTGCTCCGTCCGGAGCAGATCGCTGAGATAACAGGGGAGCTCCGCCGCTGTTTTGCTGTCACGGAGGATGCCGAGATAACGCTTGAAGCCAACCCGAATACCCTCACGCCGGAGCGCCTTTCCGGCTACCGCGGAGCAGGGATAAACCGGCTCTCAATTGGCGTGCAGTCCATGGACGACGAGGAGCTCCGTCTTCTCGGCCGCCGGCATACTGCCGCCCGTGCGGAGAGGGCAGTCCTTGACGCCGCAGAAGCAGGCTTCACGAATATCTCCTGCGACCTCATGCTCGCTCTGCCCGGACAGACGCCGGAGAAGGCAGAGCGCTCGGCAGATATGCTCGCCTCTCTCCCGATACAGCATATCTCCGCCTATCTCCTCAAAGTCGAGGAGGGCACGCCCTTTCAGAGCAGCGGCATGGAGGAAAGACTGCCGGATGAGGAGGAAACATCGGAGATATACCTTAGGACGGTAAAGCGCCTTGAGTCTCACGGCTTCATGCAGTATGAGATATCGAACTTCGCCTTTCCCGGCTATGAGAGCCGCCACAATGACCGCTACTGGCTCTGCGAGGACTATATCGGCATCGGCCCCTCGGCACATTCCTGCTGCGGCGGCAGGAGATACGCCGTGCCGCCGGATATCGGCCTTTTCATATCCTCACCGGTACAGGTGACAGAGGTCACGGACGAGAACCCCTGCTCGCCGGAGGAGATAGTCATGCTTGCCCTGCGCCTTAAAGGCGGCCTCGACCTCGGAAGGGTTGAGAGCATACGCTCCGGCATAGAAAAAAAGATACCGGCACTTGTAAGCGCCGGCCTGTGTGTATTTGACGGGCAGAACCTCTCTCTTACGCCGGAGGGCTTCCTTGTCTCGAATTCTGTTATTGCCCACCTTATCTGAAGCCCGCAACAGAGAGTTGCTTGCGGTATGCGCTGTATCATGCTATAATACAACTGAGGTGATGAATATGTCCACAAAGGATATCATACTTGAATTACGAACAAAGAAAGGGCTCTCACAGGAGGAGCTCGCAGAGAAGGTCTTCGTTACCCGTCAGGCTGTATCACGCTGGGAGACAGGGGAGACCGTCCCCAACACCGAGACACTGAAGCTGCTTTCCGCACTCTTCGATGTCTCTATCAACACTCTCCTCGGCTCACCGAGAAAGCTGATATGTCAGTGCTGCGGTATGCCCCTTGAGGACGAAACGCTCAGCCGTGAGCCCGACGGCTCCTTCAACGAGGAGTACTGCAAATGGTGCTATGCCGACGGCAAGTTCGCCTACAGCTCCATGACACAGCTCATCGACTTCCTTGCAGGGCATTTCTCCGGCCCTGACCGTTCGCCGGAGGAGGTCCGCGACTACTTTTCTCAGCTCCTTCCCGGTCTTTCTCACTGGAAGGAGAACTGAACCTAACCGAGAAGCTCCTTCCGCAGCTGCGTGAGGAGCTTTTTTTCGCGCCTTGATACCTGCACCTGAGTCATGCCGAGCACGGCGGCAGTCTTTGACTGGGTGAGCCTGCGGAAGTACCTCAGCTCCAGCAGAGTGCGGTCACCGTCCGGCAGAGCACCCATGAGCTGCCGGAGAGCGAGCCTGTCCGTTATTGCCTCGTCGGGAGCTTCTACCGGTATATCGAGCTGTCCGCCCTCGTCATCGCCGTCACGGGCAGAGGTGAGAGACAGCACCGGCTGACTGACGCAGAGTGCCTCCGCCACCGCTTCTGGTGTCTCGCCGGATAGCTCTGCAAGCTCTGCGACTGCCGGTTCACGGCCTGCCGACTGCCTTATCTCCTCGCTCAGCCGCTGTATCCTCATGGACAGTTCCTTGAGACTGCGGCTGACACGCACACTGCCGCCGTCACGGAAAAGACGCTTTATCTCGCCGAGTATGACGGGAACTGCATAGGTCGAGAACTGCACACCTCTGCCGGTATCGAAGGCCTTTACCGCCTTGACGAGCCCGAGACAGCCGGCTGAATAGAGCTCCTCGTACTCTATCCCGCGGTTGCGGAAGCGGTTGGCGCAGAGGTGGACGAGCCCCAGGTTGTCCTCAGCGGCGGGTGTCTTTGTCTCAGTCATCATGGGGCGCGAGCCTCTTCCGCATGGTGACGGTGGTGCCTTTTCCCGGCTTGCTCCGGACGGAGAGCCTGTCCATGAAGGACGACATGACGGAGAAGCCGAGACCGGAGCGCTCCTCCTCCGGAGCTGTTGTGTAGAGCGGCTCCATGGCCTGCTTTACGTCCTCTATGCCGCAGCCGGTATCCCTGACGCGGATGTATATCTCCCGCCCCGGGAGCAGCCTGACCGTCAGCTCCACCTTTCCCTTTGTGCCGCGGTAGCCGTGGACTATGGCATTGGTGACCGCCTCCGATACCGCTGTTCTCACGTCCGAAAGCTCCTCGACCGTGGGATCGGCCTGGACCATGAACGCCGAAACTACGGCTCTTGCCGCTGCCTCATTCACAGACAGCGATGGCATACTGAATCTTATTTCGTTGATTATTTCCATGATCTCCTCCTTGTAATCATCTTATCTTTACTATCCTCTCGAGCCCGGAGAGCCTTAGCACCCGCCTGATATAGGGCTGAGGGTTGTGTATCTCGAGCCTTCCGCCGCATTCCTTCAGCAGCTTGCTGCGCCCCATGATGAGCCCGACGCCGGAGCTGTCCATGAAGGTTATACCGCCGAAGTCCATAGCCATGAGCTCCGGCTGCATGGTGATTATGAACCTGTCAAGCTCTGCACGCATATCCTTTGCGGAATGGTGGTCTATCTCGCCGCAGAGGACTGCGATAGCCGCACCGTTCTCGCTCCTTATATCTATTCCCATTTCTGTACCTCCTTTTTTAGTCCATTATATCACTACGGTGCTGCGGAAAATGTCGGAACCTGCGGCCGGAGTGCGGGAAGTTGCCGTATATACTGCCGGAGCGCGGCAGAAAGGGTAGTATTTTGTTGAAAATGCCGTATTCCGCAAATAATCTTGACTTTGCGGCTGATATGTGAGATAATTACAATATCTGAGTTTCAAAAAAGGAGAACAGCTATGTTAAAGCATTACATTATCATGTTTCTTATATCCATGGTCCCCCTCGTTGAACTGAGGGGTGCTGTACCCTACGGTACAGCCGCAGGTATTCCCTGGCTCCAGTGTCTGCTGCTGTGTATGATCGGCAATATGATACCCGTACCCTTCATTTATCTTTTTGCAAGAAAGATACTTGAATGGGGCAAGGACAAGCCGTATATCGGTAGATTCTTCACATGGTGCCTTGAAAAGGGGCACAAGGGCGGCAATAAGCTGCAGCAGAAAGCCGGCAGAGGCACCTTCTGGGCGCTCCTTCTCTTTGTTGGCATACCCCTTCCCGGCACAGGCGCATGGACAGGCACACTTGCAGCAAGCATCCTTGATATCGGCTTCAAAAAGAGCACCCTTGCCGTACTTCTCGGCGTATTGCTCGCAGGCATAATAATGACAGTGGTAAGTCTTGTAACAAAGGCAATCATCTGAACTGTTACGTGAAAAAAATAACCCGGAGGCAGTCCGCACGGACCGCTTCCGGGTTTTTTTATCCTCCTCACGGGGAGGTTATTTTACTTTATGGTGAAGGTAACTTCGATATTCTTCCAGTTCTTTCCGATAGCTTCGTTGCCGTTGTTCTCGTCTGAAAACAGTATCATTAAAAGGCGCTTTGGACCGCACATATTCTCAGCCTCCTGAGTCACCTCTGTTCCGTCAATAAGGATCTTGTCGATCACAATGTCGGTGTTTTCATCAAATCCGCTTATGTTTTCGCCAATGAGCCAGAGCCCGCTGAGCTCCTCAGCAGGACCGCCCGCTATTCTGGCAAAATCTTCAGTCTCGGAGCTTACAGATACTACATAGGTGCCGGGGCCGTTCACATCAGCAAGTGAAGTACCCTTTGCGACTCTCATCTTATTGTCATCATCCACATAAACATTGCCGTCAAAGCCGTCACTGAATGCCCAGAGATAGACCTGACCGTCATTTACTGGAATACTGCTGTCGAGAAGTTCCTGATCGGAAACGTCTGAAGTACTATCATCCGGATCCTCTTCGTCGAAGTCAAAGTCGTCATCGTCGAAGTCAAAGTCATCATCCTCGAAGTCGTAGTCATCGAAATCATAATCATCGTCGTCATAGTCCATGCCGCCGTAGAGAAGATCGGATGCGAGGCTTTCGGTATCCTCCTTTGAGATGCCGAGCTTGCCAAGGAAGCTGTCAATGAAGGCATCGAGCTCATCATCGGTCACATAGTCATCAAGGGATGCGTCATCGTTGAGATAGAAGGCTGCGCCCTTGTCGGGGATACCGATAACAGCACCCTCGCTTGAAGCTATGTTCATTGTGATCTTGCCGTAGTCAGTGCCGTTTGTAACAAGATCGGTAACAACTGTCTGACTGTCGGCAGTACCGGTGAACTTGAATGTCAGAGCCTGCTGATTGTTCCCGCCGTTCCCGTCTCCGTCGCTCCTGCCGTTTTCATATCTGACAACAGCATCTGCGTTGAAGAAGGGGGAATTGGTGCCTGTGCGCTCAAAGTCTGTGAAGTCGATGGTTATTATCTGATCGTCAACGTCAGTTCTGAGGCTGCCGGTGTATCTGCTTCCGTTCTTTGTTGCGGAAAGTGTAGCAGTTGCCTCATCGGAGATGAGTCTGCCGCGCACCTGATCGCCTGAAATGCCGTATATGAGATCAAACTCTGTCTCATCATCCCTGACAGCCCTGAATCCTCTTACAGTGCCGGTGGGATCAACGTATGTATCTATACTTGCGGTAGTAAAGCTGATGTTGTCTTCGCTGAGAAGATCGTCGAATATCTTGTTGTACTCCTCGGCGGAATCGACAGTTTCAAGTCTGTCAACGAGTATCGAGCGGAGGAGCTCGTCGTTCTTCATCTCGCTGATGTACGCATCCTTGAACTCCTTGATCTTCTCAGGAGTCAGAGTCTGCGTGATAACGGTATAGCTGACGGTTATATCCTCTATAGCGACGTCTTCCTTCTTCTCAACGGTCACGTCTTCTGTATACTTGTTCCAGATGTCGGTATAGCGCTTTACTTCTGCCTCGAATTCCTCGGGAGTGATGACCTCCTCCGGTCTCAGCTGCTTTCTGGGAACGATGCTGTCGCTGTCACCGAAGGACTGCTCATCGATATTGATCCATTTCTCGTTCAGCTCATTGAGACGGAAGAACAGGTCGAAAGGAGTCTCGTCCACTGCAAAATCTATGGTAGCAAGTGCCTCGCCGTTGCGGTCGAGGACGATCGAGCCGGTCGAATCTCCTGCCTTTGATGCACTTGATACTCTCAGTGCGATGTCGGTCGTCTCGGCGAGAGTTTTAAACTTCTCGTTATCCCCGAGCTCTTCCTTTATCAGATCTGTCATTGCGGCGGAAGGCTCGAATTTTACGGAAGCATCAACGGTAGTGCCCTTGTTGAGCTTGTCGATATAGGCTCTGTACTGATCCGCAGCCTGCTTTGCAAAATCCTCAGTGTTTTCGGAATATACCCATGTGCTGTAATTTTCGGGCGAGCATACTCTCAGCTTTACCTGATTCTTTACAAGCGGCGAAAAGTTGTAGGCTGCTGCTCCGCCTCCGGCTGCAACACCGAGGACACCGGCAGCGATCAGCGCGATCTTTGCGCCGGCTTTCTTCTTGGGTGCGATATCTACACCGTAGACTGAATCGTAGTTGTTTGAATAGTTGAATTCGTTGGACATAATACCCCTCCTGTGAATCTTGGAAACGAACAGCCTTTCCGGCTGCTCTGATGTGAATAATCCCTGCGACTATTATACCACAGCTTATGCCGAAAGTCAAGATAGATTATTTAATAAAGGTAATATATTGACTATATACCGGGTGATACAGAGAGAGCCGCCCCTTGCGGAACGGCTCTCTCCTATCTGAAAAGGTGTGTAGAGAATATCCGGTATCCCGGAGGTACGTGGGAGGCCGGAACGATTTCTATGTAAAGCAGGTCTTCTCTCTCCTGCTGTGATTATATTATACCCTGTTCTGCGGTATATTGCAATAACACAGCGTTATCAGTCATAATACAAAACGGTATACGGATATGCTCCGATGATTACATTTTGTCTACATCGGTAACTGCATGATTTCCGAATGATTACTGAGCGGCTCGCATATACATTACTGTCAGCATTCATCACAGGCAGCCGGTCTGCCGGAGTCAGGAGTGGTAATATGAAAGCTCAGCCCGGACAGAGAGCAGTCATGCTCGGTCAGTACATCATCGAAAACAAAGCCACGGTGCGGACAGCCGCCCGTGAATTCGGAGTATCAAAGAGCACGGTACACAAGGACGTCAGCGAACGTCTGATGAAGGAGGATCCCGAGCTGTTCGCGCAGGTCAGGAGCATACTCGACGTGAACAAGCAGGAGCGCCATATCAGGGGCGGTCTTGCCACACGGAAGAAATACCGGGAGCTCGCAGAACACAGGTGCGGCCGGCGGAAGCGCTGAACCTCCGCCGCCGCTATCTCAGGCAGCGCTCAGCTGATGACTCATTATATATGAGGTATCAGCACAGAAGCCCTTTCTCACCGACAGCCTGCGGCAGGTGCGCCGCAGGGCTTCATGCTGTGTGAGGAGGGGCTTCCGTATGTCCGCATCATGCACAGCTCTTCACGGGGCACCTCCACTCCGCTCCGGACACAGAATCTGCTGCTCTTATATTATTGTATGCAGCAGCGGCAAAAAAGCAACAAAGAAAGATAAGGCAGGAGCGGAAAATGCTGGAAAGCCAGACTGCCGGGAAAAATCGTGAAATAGTGAGAAAAAGCGAGATATAATGTGATATATCAGAAAATCGTCTGGAAACGTCCGGAATCGGCGGGAAATCACAGTTGAAGTTCACGCGAACCTGTGATATAATCATTACATCACGTGAGAGGAGCATAAGACAATGAATAATGAACAGAGAACAGTCCCCGGCACTACAATAAAATACACCGACTCAGCACGAGAATCAGCATTTTCAGTCATCTCACCGATGCTGGAAGCTACAGGGGGCATTACTTTGTCTCAGCTTTCACGCCTTACCGGCCTTGAGGGATCCACCATACAGAACTGGATCAAGCGCGGCTGGGTATCTCCTACAAGGGATAAGAAGTACTCACAGCAGCAGGTGCTCAGGATACTTCTTATCAATATGCTCCGCGGAGCTATGACACTTGAGAACATCGCAAACCTTATGACCTACATCAACGGCGATGTTGAAGACACATCAGACGACATCATTGAAGAGACAGAGCTTTACAACTGCCTTTGCCGGATAATCTTCGACGCCGACGATCAGGCGGCATTTTCACCCGAGGAGGTCAGACAGCTGATACTCCACGAGATCGCCGGACTTGACAAGGCAGCCCGCGCACACGGCGAAAAGCTCCAGAATGCTATGTTCGTTATGCTGATGGCATACCGCAGCGCAGTGCTCAGGAGCGAAGCAGAAAACATGATGGAAACGATCCTCGGCAAAATGTGATCCGATAAAGAAAGGAAGGATAAATATGAAAAGCACCAGCATCAACTACTCAGTCGCAGCAGATCACCAGAATGAAGAGAACGCAGCCATCTGCATACCGGCAGGGCTCACGCTCGGAATGTTTATCGGACTCGTTGTCGGAGAGCTCGTTTTCGGAAGCCTCGGCGCAGGAATGTTCATCGGCGCAGCTGCCGGAACAATGATCGGTGCAGTGCTCATGGCACTGTGTCTCAGAAAAAGGACACACGGAGTTCACGCTGCTCCCGCCCTTGATACTTTCAGCGTTTCTTATAAAGGAGATATCTGATGGCAAAACTTGAAGAGCTCAGGAAGGACGGAAGAGTAAAAAGGAGCCATGGCTGGATCAAGGCCGGCGTCTTCCTCTTAGTAGCCGTTCCGCTTCTGTTGAGTTCATTTACTATCGTTCCCGCCGGACATACCGGCGTTATACTGACACTCGGCAAGGTCTCCGAGACATCCATGTCGGAGGGCTTCCACCTTAAAGCGCCCTTCATACAGCACGTTGAGGCCATGTCGAACAAGATACAGGTCTATGAGACTCCCGCTTCGGCAGTTTCTAAGGACCTCCAGTCTGTGAGCAGCAACATCGCAGTAAACTTCAAACTCGTATCGGACAAGTGTGCGGATATGTACAAGGGCTGCAGCGGAGACTACAAGATAGTCCTCATTGCACCGGCAGTACAGGAGAGCATGAAGTCCGTTACAGCAAAATACACCGCAGAACAGCTCATCACAGAACGCGCCACAGTAGGCGACGAGGTCAAGGCCTCGCTTGACAGTAAGCTCAACAGCTATGGTATATACATTGAGAAATTCAACATCGTGAACTTTGACTTCTCTCAGGAGTTCAACAATGCCATCGAGGCAAAGCAGGTTGCGGAGCAGAATCTTCTCAAGACAAAAACTGAGCAGGAACAGGCAATAGTTATTGCCGAGGCCAATGCAAAGCAGAAGGTAATAGCTGCAAAGGCTCAGGCAGAGGCTATACTGGCCGAAGCTCAGGCACAGGCGGACGCCAACAGGCTCCTTGAGGAGTCTCTCTCAGAGAAGGTCATCGCTTACGAGCAGATCCAGAAATGGGACGGCGTTATGCCTAAGGTGACCGGTTCGGACGGCGGTATGCTGATCGACATCGATCTCGACAAGCTGACTCCTTCAGCCGGCACTTCATCAGTGCCCTCCAACACTGCTCCGGAGACAGTACCGGACGGTGAATGACATAGATTCTCTACGAATAGATGATCAGCGCCTGACAGGCAGCTGATGTTACTCATCTGACTGTGATAGGGATTGCGGACCTTGGAAGTGGGGACTTCCGGGGAGGGGATCCGCATCAATAAAAAATGTGCGGTGCCTTGGGGAAGGCAGCCGCACAAGGGGTTCCCGGCGGACTCGCCGCTGGGATATTTTCCGGGCACTTCACCGGATATAAGGGATGAATTTGGCGTGAAGCGGAGGCGTTGGGGAACGGCTCCGCTTTACCTCGTTTATACGGTAAAGCCTTTATCCCTGAAACTGTCTATCGCCTCTCCGAGTATGCGGGCATTCGTCTCTGAGACGGAATGCAGAAGGAGTATCTCTCCTCCGTGAGCAGAGGCGTTCAGCCTTGCCAGCCCCTCCGCCGGAGACGGCTGGCTGTCAGTCTTCCAGTCCACATAGGCATAGCTCCAGAACAGCGTCTTATAGCCGCATTGATGTATCAGCTCAAGGGCGTGTTCGGAGTATTCGCCGCAGGGACAGCGGAAATACTGCATCTCATAGCCGTAGTTGTCCAGCACATAGTCATGGAGGGACATTATCTCCTTCCGGGCTTCATCATCGGACAGCTTCGGAAGGCTCGCATGAGTCATGCCGTGGTTGCCTATCATGTGGCCTTCGTCTATCATACGCCTGACGAGCTCCGGCTCTTTCCGGGCGTAATCGCCTGTAAGGAAGAATATGGCCTTTACGCCCTTCTCCTTCAGGGTATCGAGTATCATACCTGTATAGCCGTTCTCATAGCCCTGATCGAAGGTGATGATGATACGGCTCTCGTCAGCCGACAGGGCGAAGGCATCAAGGTCGCCGTAACGGCTGTTGAACATCAGTGCTCCCTCCGGTCGGTTCCTGCCGTCAACGGCAGTACCCTGACCGTAGCCGGTAACAGCGGTATCCGCCGCATATACCGTAGTACAGGGAACAGCAGCGGCTGCCGCAAGGAGCGCGGCCGCAGAGTATAGCTTTTTCATCGGTGTCGACCTCCGTCTGCGGAATATCTCCGCAGATACATTATGACACGGATGCAGGATATTATTCAGACCAGCTTTTTCCAAAGGAGAGAAATATGGAATTTATCGGGGAATTTATTTTCGAGATGATATTTGAAGGCGCCTCGGAGGCTATCGGAAGCAGGCGGATACCCAAGTATGTGCGCTATCCTCTGACAGCTCTGGTGATACTCTTCGTGACCGCCGTCATCGGAGGCGTTATCATCGCCGGTGTGCTTATAGCGAAGGATACGCCTGTATGCGGCCTGATGCTCATAGCCTTCGGTATATTCATGGCTGTCCTTGCCGCAAAGCGTTTCACCGCTGAGCTGCGTTCTGTCAGCAAATAACGGGAATAATGAAAAAAGCTGCCCGCATAACGGACAGCTTCTATGGACAGATCACTTATTGCCGGTATCACCGGATACAAGGTAGCTTCTTACAAGCACCTGTAAAAGCTCGTCACGGTCGATGTGACGGATCAGCGCTCTGGCATTGTTGTGAGTTGTTATGTAAGTAGGATCCTCAGAGAGAATGTAACCCACGATCTGATTTATGGGGTTATAGCCCTTTTCCTTGAGGGCGTCATAAATTATAGTGAGATTCTTCTTCATCTCCTGCTCTCTGTCCTGGTTGACGGAGAAGGTCATAGTCTTATCGAACATACTTATCAGCCTCCTGAGGGAAATTGAGCCTCAACAGCAGCACCTCAGTCCTGCAATGTAAAGCTATACTAATATTATAGCGTACTCTGTACGATATTGCAAGGGGCAGACAGTAATTTCACGTATTTGACTATAATTCGTCCCGTAATTTGTACATCTTCAACAAAGAACCGGTATGAAAATGCACAATATGTACGGCGCACAAAGTACGCCGTCTGATGCTTTTACTGACAGCAGCCGTCTCTCTTCACGAAGCTGTTGCAGTCTGTACATTCGGGAACAGTCGGATCAGCCTCATGGGTGCCGACGGAGATACTGCCGAGAGAGCAGTAATCCTCTGTCACAAGGTTATGCCTGCACTGTGATACGCTGCACCTGATGCACTCGTTCTTCTTCATAGTTTCCATGTCGTTCCTCCTTGGGGAAGTATTGCTCATAGAGCTGTCATTATTATGGCACTCAAACGGCAGTTTATTCACCGGGAGAAAACTTAACGGATTATCCATTGACAATTAAAACAATTTGAGATATACTTATCTCATAACATGAAAGGGGTTAACTATGGGATTCATAGGCAATATTCTCTGGTTTGTATTAGGCGGTTTCCTCGGCGGGCTCTTCTGGCTCATCTACGGCCTGCTCTGGTGCATCTCCATCGTCGGCATCCCTGTTGGCGTACAGTGCTTCAAGCTCTCCGCTCTCGCCTTCTTCCCGTTCGGTAAGGAAGTTGAGTACGGCGGCGGACCTGTATCACTGGTATGCAATATAGTCTGGCTGCTCACAAGCGGCATACCGCTGGCGATCTTCCATCTCTGCGCCGGCGTGGTCCTTGCAGTCACTATCGTAGGCCTGCCGTTCGCCATGCAGATGTTCAAGCTCGCCAAGCTGGCACTTATGCCCTTCGGAAGCCATGTACGCTGAACCGGAGAAAGGGGTATTCTATCCTAAGGAGGAAAAAACATGAAAAAAGCATCAAGGATCTCCTCGCTCCTGGCAGCAGCCGCACTGGCAGCCGCTGCAGCTGCTCCCTCTCTGCCGGCAGTACGAACTGAAGCTGCCGACGTGATACGCATAGAATTTGAGGACGGCAGCACAGAAGGCGGAAAGATCCACACCGAGGGCTGGAGCGGAAACACAAATGAAGACGGCACAGGAGAGGACTTCGATATGACCGGATTCTCCGGCACGGGCTTCTCCTATCTCGATCAGAAGGGCACTACGGTATCAGTCGTGGCGGACGCCCCCGAGGACGGCCTCTATGAGCTGAATATCTGCTACTGCGAGCCTTACGATCCGAACAAGAAGGTGCAGTACCTCAACGTTAACGGCGTGAATCAGGGCGAGGTCACCTTCATCCACAATCTGGAGTTCGAGGAGACTTCGGGCGGCGTGGTCGCTCTGAAAAAGGGAAAGAACACCATAGAGCTGAAGGCCTACTGGGGCTACTGCTACTATGACTACCTCACCCTGAAGCCCGCCGACAAGAGCCTGACTGAATTAAAGCCCGCACGCACACTCTCCAACCCGAACGCTTCCGATTCGGCAAAGAGGCTCTATTCCTACCTCTGCGACCAGTACGGAAAGCATATCCTTGCCGGTCAGCAGGAATACTGCGGCTCACACAACTACAATATAATGAACGATCCGGACAAGGTCTATATCAAGGACAATGAGGAGGAGTTCGAGTACATTGAGAAGGTCACAGGCAAGCAGCCTGCCATACGCGGCATAGACTATCTTGTGTACAACTCCAATTCCACATGGGATGACAACGCCGCTGAGCGCACTATCTACTGGGTAAAGAACCTCCACGGCATCGCCACCTGCACATGGCACTGGAACGTTCCATGTGAGAAGGACAGGAAAGAGCGTGCCTTCTATCTTGAGCATACCGGCAATACTCCCTTCACCACCTTCAGCATATCCAAGGCTCTGGAGGAGGGCACATGGGAGAACGAAATCCTCATGGACGATATCAGGGCGATAGCAGAGCAGCTCACAAAGCTGAAGGAGGCCGATGTCCCGATAATCTGGCGTCCTCTCCACGAGGCTGAGGGCGGCTGGTTCTGGTGGGGCGGCGAAGGCCCGGAGAACTGCAAGAAGCTCTACCGCCTGCTCTACGATCAGCTCACCAACGAATACGGACTCGATAACCTTATCTGGGAATGGACGGGCTATACCTCGCCTGTTTCCGCTGACTGGTATCCCGGCGACGATGTGGTCGACATGATAGGCTATGACAAGTACAACGGCACTGACGGAGTACCTAATCAGAGCTCTATCGCCTCCACCTTCTACAGCCTTGTCAAGGGCGTGAACGGTCAGAAGATGGTGGCGATGTCAGAGAACGACTGCATACCCTCATTGGAAAACCTTGTGAACGACAAGGCGGCATGGCTCTATTTCTGCCCCTGGTACAAGAACTATCTCACTGCTGAGATGTACAATCCGCAGGACGAGCTGAAGAAGATCTATACCAGCGATTACTGCATAACCCTTGACGAGCTGCCCGATCTTTACAGCTATCCCATATCCGGCGGCGGGGAGGAGACGCCCACACAGAAGGCAACAGAGGCTCCAACCACAAAGCCCACCGAGAAGGCAACTGCTGCACCCACCGAGAAGGCATCAGAGACCATGCCGGTCAATAAGCCCCCGCAGCTGCCGGTGTACGGCGATGCCAACTGCGACGGCAGCATCACCGTGGCCGATGCCGTAGCCGTTCTCCAGTATGTTGCGAACAAGGAGAAATACCCCCTCACGGGAGAAGGCTATATGAACGGCGATATCGACGGCTCTGAAGGCATCACAGGCACAGACGCCATCGTGATACAGAAGATGGATGCAGGCCTTGTAAAGTCCTCCGATCTCCCTCTGAAAAAATAGCACCGTCAGGCACAGGAACAATATAAGTCTTTGTCGGGACCGCCCTCTTGCAGGGCGGCCCTTTTTGTTCAGGTCAATTTTCTGCCGGAAAAACAGGCGTCTGTTTGTGCATATCTCCGAATTGTATTTCCGGCGGAAAAGAAGACTGTCGGATAGTTTACTTTTGTGTCAGGATATGTTATAATGACTGTATAACGAATGACGTGACCGGTGCCGTTAGCGGCACGACCTCCGGCGCTGCCGGAAAATACAGATATAAAGCCGGACTTCCCCGGAAGTACCGGAAAAAGAACGATAAAAGAAAGAAGATAATTATGGTATTCTCAAAGCTTTTCTTTGTGTACCTTTTTCTGCCGCTGTGCCTTGTGATGTACTGGCTTGCAAGAGGTACTAAAAATAAAAACACGGTGTTGATACTGTTCTCACTGATATTCTACGCATGGGGCGAGCCTGTGTACGTCCTGCTCATGCTTATGAGCGCTGTGGTGAATTTCGCCGCAGGTCTCGGCATAGAGAAGTACAGAGGCACGAAAAAGAGCACGCTCATAACGGCTCTTGCCATCTTCTACGACCTGCTCATGCTGGGTATATTCAAGTACAGCGGCTTTGTCGCGGAGAACATCAACGCCTTTTTTTCGTTATCACTGCCGGTGCCGGACCTGAGGCTCCCCATAGGCATCAGCTTCTATACCTTCCAGACCATTTCCTACGTCATCGACGTCAGCTGGGAGGAGGTCGCAGCCCAGAGGAAATTCAAGAACTTCCTCCTTTACGTATCTCTGTTCCCGCAGCTCGTCGCCGGCCCTATCGTAAGGTACAGCAACATTGAGCTTGAGATACAGGAGCGCCACGCTTCGGCGGAGGATATCGCCTACGGTCTCAACCGCATGATACTCGGCCTTTCCAAGAAGGTGCTGCTCGCAAATCAGCTCGGCGTGATCGCTGATGCGGCACTCGGGAATGTCGGCGGCGCATCCGTTGCAGGCGCATGGTACGGCGCCGCGGTATACGCCCTTCAGATATACTTCGATTTTTCCGGCTATTCGGATATAGCCATAGGTCTCGGAAGGATATTCGGCTTCCACTTTGACGAGAACTTCCGCCACCCGTTTGTATGCAAGGATATCACGGAATTCTGGCAGAGATGGCATATCTCCCTCAGCACCTTCTTCCGTGACTATCTGCTCTATGTGCCCATATTCGGCAAGCGCAGGAAGTACGGCGGACTCTTCCTTGTATGGCTCTGCACCGGCATCTGGCACGGTGCGAGCTGGAACTTCATCCTCTGGGGACTCTATTACGGCTTCTTCGTATTCTTCGAGATGCTTCTCGGCAAGAAGAGAGTAAAGAAGATACCCACGCTGCTCCGTCACCTCTACTGCAAGCCCGTCATAGTCATCGGCTTTGCGATATTCTATTTCAGGGACCTCGGACAGCTCGGCGCATTCTTCCGCACAGCCTTCGGCTTCGGCGGTCACGGACTGGTCAGCATACAGGACGTGATCTCCGTACACAACAACTGCTTCCTGCTGGCTGCAGCCGTTATATGCAGCCTGCCGCTCCTCGAGGGCATAAAGAAGCTGGGCGAGAAGGCGGCTGCGGTGAAGTATATCTCCCGTTTCGCAGCTATCCCGGCGGCAGCTGTACTGCTCCTTCTGAGCAGCATCATGCTTGTTGATGCGACCACCAACGTTTTCCTGTATTACCATTTCTGAGGAGGATATCATGGCAGATCTGAAAAAGAAATCGCCTGAGTCCAACGCAGGAACGAAGACGATAGCAATACTGAATATCATTGTAATACTGGCAGTCATCTTCACACTTGGGGCAGCCCTTGTGATACTGCCGCGAGAGACGGTCTCCAACGAGGAGAACCGCGATCTGACAAAATTCCCGGAATTCACCCTCAGCTCCTATCTCAGCGGCGAATACACCGAGGAAATAGCTGATTACTACGATGATACCGTCCCCCACAGAGGCGATATCAAGAGCCTCATCGCCCGGTACATCCTACCCTGCAAGGGCGTGAAGTACGGCGAGGACAGTATCGAGATCTTCGGCAACGTCCCCTCCGCACAGCAGCCGCAGGAGCCCGCTCCCACTGAGCCGCCTGTCACAGAGCCGGCAGTCACCGGTACAGAAGCCGCAGGCACAGCACCGGCGGAGACGACCACCGTTCCCGTGACAACTCTCCCCGACAGCAACGAGCCTGCCGCAGAGGGCGAGATATCCGACGGAATAGTGGTAGTCAACGGCAGGGGCATAATGCTCTACGGCGGAGCCGGCGGCATGGACAAGAGCTATGCCGACTGCATGGCGAACTACCGCAAGGAGCTGGGCAAGGACGTAAACATCTGGTCCATGGTCATCCCGACCGCCGTATCCTTCTATCTGCCTGAGAACTATCTCAGCCTCACATCCAGCGAGAAGAAGGACCTTGACAGCATCGCAAAGCAGCTGAAGGACGTTGAGCCTGTTGATGTGTATACTCCTCTCCTTGCACACAAGGCGGAGAACATCTACTCCCGCACCGATCATCACTGGTCATCCCTCGGCGCATTCTATGCCGCTCAGGCATTTGCGGAGCAGGCCGGAGTGCCCTTTGCCCCCATAGAGGACTATGAGAAGAATACCATACGCGGCTACGTCGGCACTCTCTACGGCTACACCAAGAGCTCAGAGCTGCTGGACAATCCCGAGAACTTCGTCTACTACCGCCCGAAGGCCGATATAGACGGCAAGCTGAAGGTCACGAAGTATAACGAGTGGTTCTCCGAGCCGGCTGAGTATTCTCTCCTCAACGATCCCACAAAGATGGACAAGTCGCAGATGTATCTCACCTACGGCACCGACGAGCTCATAACCCATGTTGAGACCGGAGTTAAGAACGGCAGGACACTTGTAGTGTTCAAGGACAGCTACGGAAATGCTCTCCTGCCCTTCCTGACAAGCTCCTTTGAGCACATCTATATGTGTGATATACGCTATTTCAAGCCGAACGCCATGTATTTCTGCCAGCAGCAGGAGGCAACGGACGTACTATTCGCCCTGAGCATATTCTCTGCTGTCGGCGGCAACCAGAGCTGTCTTAACAGGATACTCTATCAGTGGTAAGGCAAACGGAGGACAAATGAAAGAACTGACATTCCCCTTTGACGGCAGGCTGCTGATGCGCCGCCGCAGAGCGATAAAGGAACAGCTCCTTGCTGACGGCAGCACCCGGATAAAGAAGAAGATAGCCGTTCTTGCGGGCTCCACCGCAGACGACGTCGTAAAGGCTCTCGAGCTCTTCCTGCTCGATGCAGGGATAGAGCCGGAGTTCAGGATATCCGAGTACAACCGTTTCTATGAATCGGCGGTCTTCGGCGATCCGGAGCTGGAAGCATTCGCTCCCGATATAGTATACATACACACCACCTCCCGCAATCTTACGCTTCTTCCGCAGTCTCCGGCAGAGACACAGGAGAGGACGGATGCACTCCTTCAGGAGCAGTATGAGATATTCCGGCAGATATGGACGGGCGCCGCAGAGCGCTTCGGCTGTCCGGTGATACAGAACAACTTCGAGCTCCCCCTCTTCCGCCGCACAGGAAACTGGGACGGCTGGGGCGCAGCGGGACAGTCCGCCTTCATACAGCGCATGAACGTCATGGTATCTGACTATGCCCGTTCACACAGCGGCTTCTATGTCAACGATATCAGCTATCTCTCTGCCGCTCTCGGACTGGAGAAATGGCATGATCCGCAGGTATGGTACCTCTACAAGTATGCCATGAGCCTTGAGGTCATACCCGACCTTGCTTACAGCATAGCCTGCATAATAAAGTCCGTTTACGGCAGGAACAGGAAGGTCATAGCCCTTGACCTCGACAACACCCTCTGGGGCGGAGTCATAGGTGACGATGGACAGGAGGGCATAGACCTGGGGCAGGAGACACCCGCAGGGCAGTCCTTCTGCGAGCTCCAGTCCTTCCTCAGAGGCTACAAGGACATGGGCGTGCTGCTGACGGTCTGCTCGAAGAACGAGCACGAGAACGCGCTCCTCGGACTTGAACATCCGGAGAGCATACTACGCCCTGACGATTTCACGGCTATCAAGGCCAACTGGGATCCAAAGGACCTCAACCTCACCCGCACAGCCGAGGAACTCGGGCTTCTCACCGGCAGCTTCGTCTTCGTGGACGACAACCCTGCCGAATGTGCCATAGTGGAGGCGCAGCTCCCCGATGTGACGGCAGTCCGTGCGGAGTCCGTAAGGGATACGATGTATGCCCTCAGCCGCGGAGGCTGGTTCGAGGTGACATCGCTCACCGAGGACGACCTCAGGCGCAGTGAGCAGTATGCCGCCAATGCAAAGCGCACCGCACAGCAGAAGCAGTTCGCCGATTACGGCGAGTACCTGCTGAGCCTTGATATGGAGGCTGAGATAGGGCCCTTCCTGCCCGTTCAGCTGAGCCGTATCACACAGCTCACGAACAAGAGCAATCAGTTCAATGTCACGACGAAGCGCTACACTCTTCAGGAAATGGAGGCGGTGAGCCGTGACAGCAGCCGCATAGCGATATGCGGAAGACTGCGTGATAAATTCGGCGACAACGGCATAGTTTCCATCGTCATAGGCCGCTGTGAGGGAGACGCCCTCCATGTGGAGCTCTGGCTCATGAGCTGCCGTGTGCTGAAACGCGACATGGAGCTTGCCATGCTCGACGAGCTCGTCAGAAGATGCCGGGAGAGAGGTATCAGCCGTATCATCGGCTATTATTACAAAACCGCAAAGAATGCAATGGTATCGGAGCTGTTCGGCAGCTTCGGATTCACAAGGGAGAGCCTCAGCGAGAACGGCGATTCGGTATGGACGCTGGAGCTTGCAGGCTACGAAACAAAGAATAAAGTGATAAAGGTAAAGGAGAACAACGATGAACAGGAATGAGATAACAGAGAGACTCAGCGCAGTATTCAGAGACGTATTCGGCGACGATTCCATAACAGTGAACGATGCCACCACCTCGGATGATATCGAGGACTGGGACAGCATAGAGCACATCAACCTCATCGGCGCAGTTGAGGATGAGTTCGGACTCCGCTTCAGGATGCGTGAGGTATCAGGAATGAAGAACGTAGGCGAGATGATAGATATCATCAGCGAAAGGGGCACGAAGTGAAACGCAGGGGCTCGCTGAAGCGCCGCCTTATCATCGGAGGAGCTGTTGTTTCCGCGCTGGCTGCCTTGTCGGCATGGGGCTTTACGATGAAGACCGTCAGGTATTCCCTTGAGGACGAAAAGCTCACCGACAGCATAAGGATAGTATTCGTATCCGACCTTCACAGCTGTCAGTACGGCGGAAAGGATCAGTCCACCCTGATGGATGCGATAGATGCGGAGAATCCAGATATCGTGCTCTTCGGCGGTGATGTGGTCGACAACTGGGGCGATCTTGAAGACGCCTGCACCATAATGAAGCTGGTCAGCGCGAAGTATCCGTGCGGCTACACTCCCGGCAACCATGAGCTGATGAGGAGCGACCTCAGCAGCGTGTACGAAATGGTCTCGGAGAAGGCCGGAGTGCCCATACTCCTCGGCAGGGACAGCCTTGATACCGAACTGAACGGACAGGCAGTAAGCATATACGGCGTGGTGGATGCCTGGGAGTACGGCGTGAAGGGCACACAGCTCGACAACGTCAGAGCAAAGCTCGATACGGGAAGATACAACATCCTCCTTGCACACCAGCCGGAACAGATAGACGATTATCTTGCAGACGGCGGAGACTTCGATCTCGTGCTCTCCGGTCACGCTCACGGCGGCCAGTGGAGACTGCCTGTCATACTGGAGCAGGGACTATTCGCACCGGATCAGGGCCTGTTCCCGAAGCGCACCTCAGGAGTCTTCACGGAGGGCGATACGGTGCAGATAGTCAGCAGAGGACTTGCACGCCCCAAGAGAATGGTGTTCGTACCCCGTATCTTCAATCATCCCGAGCTCACAGTCATAGAGATCGGACCTGCAAAGCAGGGCTGAACCTGATGAAGACACGGAAGAAAAGGGAAAAATAACAGTCTGCCCTCTTGTAATCGTGAGGGAAAAATGGTATAATAATCATTACAGACCTTGTGTCTGGAAGAAAAAGAAATATTTAAGGAGCAGGGCGTCCGCCCGCAAAATGTGATAAATGGATAAGAGAAACAATAAGCCGGAGCCTGCCGAGCGCCAGGACAGCGGAGATCTCATCTTCGGAAGGAATCCGGTCATAGAGGCGCTCAAGTCCGGAGCGGCTCTGGATACGATATATATAAGCGGCGGCGGAGGAAGTCTCGGACAGATCCGCAGCCTTGCAAAGGAAAAGGGCATAGTTGTCAAGGACGTGCAGGACAAGAAGCTGACGCAGCTCTCCGGCGGCGCTTCACATCAGGGCGTTGCCGCAGTAATGGCCTGTGCGGAGTATGTCACCCTTGACGATATACTTGCCGTATCGGCAGAGAAGGGAACAGCTCCCTTCATCATAATTTGCGATGAGATCGAGGATCCTCACAACCTCGGAGCTATCATCCGTACCGCAGAGACCTCCGGTGCGGACGGCATCATCATACCCAAGCGCCGCAGCGCAGGCCTCAACGGCACTGTGTTCAAGACCTCGGCAGGAGCAGCGAGCTATGTGCCGGTGGCAAGAGTCCCCAATCTTGCATCAGCCATAGACGAGCTCAAGGAGAGGGGCGTATGGATCTACGGCACCGACGCTTCGGGAGCCGAGTATACCGAGACCGACTTCACGGGTGCCTGTGCGCTCGTCATAGGCTCGGAGGGCTTCGGCATAAGCGCCCTTATACAGAAGAAATGTGACTTTATGGTCAGACTGCCTATGCAGGGCAGGATCAATTCTCTCAACGCCTCTGTTGCAGCGGGCATATTCATGTATGAAGTGCTCCGTCAGCGCAGGGCAAAGAAGTGAGGAGGGATCTGATGGCTGACAAGAAGAAAAACAAGAAGGTATCGCTGGAGGACATCCTCTGCGAGTACACCGGCCAGACCACTGACAGCGAGACTGCCGGGAAGGATGAGCAGCGCCGGGTGATACGCGATACCCTCGAGCAGACAGCGAATATGCCGGCTGTGAAGCCTGAGAAGAAGGAGAAGAAAACGGCAGTCCCGGTAAGGAAGGCTGAGAAGAACAGTTCCTTCAGCAAGGCACGCCGCAGCTCATCTCCGGCTGATGAATTCAAGCCGACCGATCTTTCGCGCAAGAAGGCACCCTCAGGCGCCCCCGAGGAGAACCCGAAGGACAAGCCCGAGCCTGTACCCCACGTACAGGAGGAGGAGAGAGAATCCGAGATACCGGCAATGATACGCCCGATGTCGGATTCCACCCGTGCCAAGGAGGCACAGCGCCAGAGAAAGAAGAAAAAGAGAAAGAAGAAGGGCTCCGGCTACACCTACAAGCAGGAGACAGCCGTCGGAGAGTATGTTCTCTCACCCGAAAAGGACGGCAAGAAGAAATACAAGAAGAACGACACCTCGATAAAGGGCGTGCCGGACGCAGTACCGGGCACCGAGCCCCCCAAGGGCAAAGAGGTGACGGATATAGTCCCCGCACCGGTCGAATCAGACCTGATACCGGTACAGGAGATACCCGATCCCGACAATATCACCGATGAGGATATCGAGGGAACAGCACAGACCGAAGGCGCAGCTCCGGCTGCCATAAAGGTCAGCGTCAGAAAGTCGCACAGCAAGAAGCAGCGCACCAGACGCATAGTTGACTTCAATTACTACGGCGATGTCGAGGACGTGGGAAGGGATATAACCGAGCTCACCGGCATAATATCAAACAGAGTGCTGATACTTGTATTAGCGGCATTCCTGAGCATATATATGACGCTGTGCAGCCAGTTCGACCTCCCGATAGTCAATCTGCTGACAGTGAACCACATATATATCTTTATGACGGTGCAGTTCCTGCTCGGCGCAGTTTCGGCGCTTGCATCCCTCCCGGTAATGACAAAGGGTATAAAGAACCTCTTCACCGGAAGGGCTGACAGCGATTCCATGACGGCGGTCACGGCTGCGGTGTGCCTCCTCGCCATGCTGCCCGCATTCTTCTGCGGCAGTCTTGCAAAGCAGGAGATAATCCGCATATATATGCCCGTCGGCATACTTTCCCTGCTGACCAACGCTCTCGGAAAGCTGCTGATAGTCATAAGGGCGAAGCGGAATTTCAGCTTCGTATCCAAGGAATTTGACAGACACGCGGTCATCTACGTCCGCGACGAGGAAAGAGCGGAGCGCCTTACAAGAGGCACCCTCGGCGATTTCCCCATACTTGCAGCAATGAGGAAGACCAACTTCATCACGGACTTCCTCCGCTACAGCTATTCATCGGATATAACCGACAGCTACTGCCGCAAGGCAGCCCCCCTCTGCCTTATCTTCTCGGCAGTCGTTTCCCTGATAATCACAATCCTCAGGGCGCGTTCGCTGTTCTCCATGGAATCGGCGGCATTTTTCTTCTCGCTGTTCAGTATGCTCGTATGTGCGGCAGCCTGTGCGGCAATGCCCTTTGTAGTGAATATACCGCTGGAGAACGCATCGGTATCCGCACTCAGGAACAAGGGCATAATCCTCGGCTACCAGAGCGTTGACGACCTCTACGATGCCAACTCCATGCTCATAACTGCCGACAAGCTCTTCCCGGCGGGTACGGTAAGGATGGACGAGATAAAGCTCTTCTCCAACACCAAGCTCGACGAGGCGATACAGTACGGCGCAAGCCTTGCTTCGAGAGCAGGCAGTATAATGACTCAGGTCTTCGGTATGTCTGAGGAGAAGGGCGAGCAGCTTCTCGAGATCGAGAACTACTCCTACGAGGACGGCCTCGGCGTATGCGGCTGGATAAACAACAAGCGCGTACTTCTCGGAAGCCGCGAGCATATGATAAACCACAGCATAGAAGGCCTCCCCACCAAGAACAAGGAAGCCGAGCTCGTGGGAGAGGGCAGAGAAGCTCTCTATCTCTCGGTATCCGGCAATATCTCCGCGCTCTTCACCATAAGCCTGCGCCCTGACAGATATATCAAGCGCTGGTTCAGGAAGCTCCACCGCGGAAAGGTCTGCGTAGTCGTAAGGACAGTGGATCCCTGCATAAACTCAGCAAGGCTCGCTTCTCTCATGGAGGTGCCGGAGGATATGATTAAGGTGCTCCCCAAGCGCCTGCACGAGGACTTCGACGCAGAGACAAAGAATGCAGTAAGGCTCAGTGCCTCACTTGCCTGCACCGGAAGATTCACTTCCATGGCACAGCTCCTGCTCGGCATAAAGTCAGTCCATGCTTCGGCAGTGACAGGACTGCTCGTCCAGACAGTTTCCATACTTCTCGGACTCGGTCTCGGACTTGTGCTCATACTCTCAAGGGCATTTGCAGTCAGCTATGTCTATATGTCGGCCTCTGCGCTGATAATCTACAACCTGTTCTTCACAGTGCTGACATACCTCATAGTCAGCATAAGGAAGCCATAAATCACAGGACCTGTACCTCTCCGGTACAGGTTCTTGAATATCCGCCGGCCTTTCTGAGGACGGCTGACGAAAGGAGAACGCTATGTCAGACGGAAAAAAGAAACTTGTACGTTCCGACAAGCAGACAGTTAATACAGACAACGAAACCACCATGTTCATACCCGGCGGCGGACAGCCGCAGCAGCCTCAGTACGGAGCAACACAGGGACAGCAGCCCTACTACGGGCAGCCGCAGCAGCCCCAGTACGGAGCATCGCAGCAGCCCTACTACGGACAGCCTCAGCCCCAGCAGCCCCAGTACGGAGCACCGCAGCAGCCCTACTACGGACAGCCCCAGCCGCAGCAGCCCCAGTACGGAGCACCGCAGCAGCCCTATTACGGGCAGCCGCAGCCTCAGCAGCCCCAGTATGGAGCACCGCAGCAGCCCTACTACGGACAGCCCCAGCCTCAGCAGCCCCAGTACGGAGCACCGCAGCAGCCCTACTATGGGCAGCCGCAGTCTCAGCAGCCCCAGTACGGAGCACCGCAGCAGCCCTACTACGGACAGCCTCAGCAGCAGCAGCGCAGACCGCAGCAGAAAGCTGCCCCCTCAAAGAAAAAGCAGCAGAGCAGCCGACCGGCAAAGGAGCAGCGCAGACCTGCGCCCGAGCCCGCCCCCAAGAAGAAAAGAGGTCTTCCCGTGCCGAAATTCATCAAGCGTCTCATAGTCTTCCTGCTCACGATAGTTCTCCTCCTCTTCGGATGCTATTCATGTATGTCAGTAATGGTGATAAAGCGTCTCGATCATCAGGAGACCGGAAGCCGTATCAGGACAAAGGGTGCGCTCAACGCCTCCTACGTCACCAGTGTCCTCCTTATCGGTACTGACGGACGCCTCACCGGTGAGCCGAGCCGTTCCGATACGATGATACTTGCATCGATAAACAACAGGACAAAGGAAGTCGTCCTCACCTCATTCATGCGCGACTGCTACGTTAATATCCCCGGCTACGGCTACAACAAGCTCAATTCCGCCTATGTCAGCGGCGGTGCGGCACTGCTCATGGATACTATCGAGAGCAACTTCAACGTAAAGATAGACGATTATGTCTGCGTGAACTTCGTTTCCTTCGCCAATATAGTCGATGCGGTAGGCGGACTTGACCTTTCTGTCAGCGATGCGGAGGCAGGCGAGATCAATACCATACTCCAGGCAGAGGTCAACGGACTTATGGGTGACGATACCAATGACAGCCTTCTCTCAGGCGGCGGAAAGCTCCACCTCAACGGAAAGCAGGTCCTCTCCTATGCGCGTATCCGCTACATCGGCAACGCAGACTTCGAGAGAACGAGCCGTCAGCGTGAGGTGCTCACCATGCTTGCCAAGAAGGTACGCAGCTTCAGACCTTCCATGGTCACCGGAGTTGTCAAGAACGTAGTCCCGAATGTGGGAACGAATATGAGCACCATGGCTATGTATACCCTCAGCCTGAAGCTCCCGTTCATACTCAAATACGATTTCCGTCAGGTGCAGGTGCCTGCGGAGGGAACATACTGGGAGGTCTGGGACGACAATGCCGGCTCAGCTCTCGGATTTGACGCAGAGGCCAATCAGAAGGTTATAGAGGATAACGTCTTTGCAAAGGAAAAGGCGGCAGAAACAGAGGAGGGAAGTGAATGAAGAAGAGGATACTGAGCCTTGCAGCGGCAGCCTGTATGCTGACCGGCTGCTCCGCAGCGGAAAAGCTGTTCGGCAATCCTGACTATGAACCGCCTGTGGAGGTCACTCCATTTGAGAAGGCTGAAATAACCAATTACTTTGAGGAGGAGAAGGACAAGCTCTGGTATCAGCAGCTTCGTCAGGAGCTTATTTCCCTCAATCTCGAGCCTGTGCTTGACGAAAGAGTCGGCTCTTCCGAACTCAGGCTCACCTTTGACGAGCTGAGAACGGACTGTCCCGAGGTATTCTGGTACAGCGGATACAGTATGCATCCCAAGGGAAATACCATCCGTATTGAGGTATCGGTGATCGATTCCCTCAAGGAGGATGAGCTCCCCGGGATGTACGATGAGCTCAAGGCAGCCGCACAGGAGATCATTGACCAGATACCTGCCGGAAGCAGCGACTACGACAAGGTGCTCTTCGTGCATGACTATATAGCGGATCACTGTGAGTATGACTACGGCTTCAACCACGAGGAGACACACGGACTATGGTTCACCTCCTACGGCGCGCTCGTAGACCATAAGGCGGTATGCAGCGGATATGCCGAGGGTTTCCAGTACATTATGAACCTGCTCGGCATAAAGGGCGGCGTATGCTCCGGATATTCCTATCAGGGCGGCAGCCATGCCTGGAACTATGTTGTGCTTGATGGCAAGAACTACTGGGTGGACGTTACATGGGACGATACCGACAACGGCCCCACTCAGCATACCTACTTCATGTTCGATGACGAGCAGATGCTGCGTACACGCTGGCTCGACGGCGGACAGAACTACGCTCCCGACTGTATCTCCCAGGACCTCAACTGGTTCGTGAAGAACAACGCCTACTTCACGGAGTACAACGAGGACGCCATCTCAGCCATAACCGGCGCAAACGGCGGCAAATGCGAGGTCATGTTCAGCGATTTCGAGACATACAAGGAAGCTCTCGATTCTCTCCTCGGCAGGAGACATCTGTTCAAGCTCGACGGAGTATCAGGCACGGTAACATACGACCGTGATGACAGGATGTACGTATTCAGGATCATATAAAAAGCCCGCCGGTCATGGCGGAGGCACATATAACAGTAATGCCCCTGAGCACTTTGCAGCGCTCAGGGGCATTGTACTTATTGTTACTAAGCTAAATCAGAATTTATATGATTACTTGATTTCTATTCACTTCAAATTGATATTCTCCATTTATTGATTCAATATCATCAGGATTTGATGTATCAATTATAAATGTTTCGCTTTTTTCTTTGATTATACTACATCTCATATATCCAGTACAAGGCGGGATTATGTCATAATTATTGCTTATTACTGGAACTTTGTCAACAAAGCGATGAATGATACCATTACAATCAGTCAGCTCAAATTCAACAAAAATCGGGAAACTCGTATCGACAATTTTTAAGACATTTACTTTAACATCAGCCATATTATTCCCCTCAATCTAAATTCCGATTTTTGTTAGCAGCAATTATAACACAGTATTGAAGGTTTGTCAATAAAAAAACTCCATAGTACTTCTGACTCTGGCTCAGAAGTACTATGGAGTAAAACTTCTATATCAGCGCAGCCTTTATACCGACGGGCTGTTATATTCAATATGGTATACGGTCATTCACTGAGGAGCTTCTCGGCTGTTGCGAGCTTGACGCAGATAGTGAAGAGCTCGACTGCCTTTGCCAGATCCTCCTGAGAGGGATATGTAGGAGCGATGCGGATATTCCTGTCATCGGGATCCTTTCCGTAGGGGAAGGTAGCTCCGGCGCCTGTAAGTGTGACGCCTGCCTCTGCACAGAGGGAAACGATGCGTTTTGCACAGCCGTTCATGGCATTGAAGGAGATGAAGTAGCCGCCCTTGGGCTCTGTCCACTCGCCGATGCCGAGAGGTCTGAGCTCCTTCTCAAGAGCATCGAGCACGATCCTGAACTTGGGAGCAATGATCTCCATGTGCTTCTCCATGTGCTTCTTCATATTCTCGAAGGTGCCGAAGAACTTCACATGGCGGAGCTGATTCATCTTGTCGTAGCTGATGATGCTGATGCCGAGATACTTTTTCAGCTCATCCACGTTCTCCTTGCTTGCTCCCATTACGGCAACGCCTGCGCCGGGGAATGTGATCTTTGAGGTAGAACCGAAGATGTATACGATATTCTCGTTGCCTGCCTTCTTTGCCTCGTCAAGGATGTTGAGTATGAGCTTCGGCTCCTTTGTGAGGTGGTGTATGCAGTATGCATTATCCCAGAAGATGCGGAAATCCTTTGCAGCAGGCTTCAGGTTGGCAAAGCGGCGTACTGTCTCATCACTGTAGCAGATGCCGTCCGGGTTGGAGTACTGCGGAACGCACCAGATGCCCTTTACGGAGGGATCGTTGTTTACGTACTCCTCCACCATATCCATATCCGGACCGTCGGATGTCATGGGAATGTTGATCATCTTGATACCGAAGAACTCAGTCACCTTGAAGTGCCTGTCATAGCCGGGAACAGGGCAGAGGAACTTGATCTCCCCGCACTGTGACCAGGGCTTTTCTCCGAGTATGCCTTTATTGTAAGCGGTCTGTACTGCCCAGTACATAGCATTGAGACTGGAATTTCCGAAGATGATGACCTCATCGGTATTAACTCCGATCATGTCGGAGAAGAGCTTCTTTGCCTCCGGGATGCCGTCGAGCACACCGTAGTTGCGGACGTCCGTGCCGCATTCGCTCATGAAGTCATTGTCATTGAACACGTCGAGCATGGAAACGCTCAGTTCGAGCTGCTCCCTGCAGGGGTTTCCTCTTGCCATATTGAGCGAGAGCGCCTGAGCCTTGAAGCCGTCATAAAGCGCCTGAACGCTGTCTCTGAAGCTGACGAGCTCATCTCTGGACATCTGTGATAGATTCATATCAGTACACACCTTTCAGTTTTCAGTAAAAGTACCGTTCCGGCAGAGTTATCCTGTGCCTCAGGCCATTGACTGTCAAATAAAAGTATACCATACTGTTAAGGGTTTATCAAGAGACAAGATAACAAATAATAAATGAGGAATTCCGCTGTTTTTTGGCAGTTTTCGCATATCAAAAAGGGAATATGTCTATATGTGAAGTAAAGCTGTACGCGGACGGCGGACAGCAAATCGTCATATTGTATGAAAATCATGTGATAATATTGACAATTATCTTTAGATGTTGTATAATGGTGACAGATAAAGACCAACGGGATTGGGAAGATACTGAAATAAAGGAGGTTTCTTTATGAAACGATTTCTGCGATCAGCATTTTCTCTATTGACGTCAGTTGCTTTCCTTGCGGGAGGAAGCGCAGTTTCAGCACAAGCTTCGCTGCTGCCGGAGGAGACAGGAGTTATTGAGAACACAGAATTCATTACACTCGGAGACTATGAGGAGGGTACTTTCCAGACCGGACAGTTCATCACGGGACAGGCTGCGAAGGTCATGGCGAATTACAACGAGGATGCTTTCAACCTCGGATACTATCTCGACGCAAACAACGCCGAGGTGTACAAGGCTTTCATCAAGCTGATAAATCCTTCCTTTGACATGGTCACGGTCGAGCTGCCGGAGCCGGTCACCTTTACCGGTTCGTCGCGTATGCTCACGTCAGAGGCCGACCAGAAGGCATTTGAGGACGCCGTCTTCGGATGCTTCCGCCCGGGAATGGATTGTGCGGTATTCGATATACCGGAGCTCTTCTGGGTGGACGAATCACTTGTAGGAGTAAAGGCGGAGGACATCAGGTATTCAAGAGCACCTTTCTCCTCGAAGTACACCTTTACTATAAGGAGTATATCCTTCCTTCCTGCAGCCTATCCGGGCTTTACCTCTGCGGAGGAGGTCTGGGAGTACAAGGACAAGCTCAAAGAGGCTGTCGATGCATTTGAGGTTGAGGGCGATACCCGCTACGACCAGCTTAAAAGTATACATGACCAGATAGCGCTGTTCACATACTATGATGAGAACGCCCGCTTCTCGGGTTCGACGCTCGGCTCGCTCGTAGAACCGGGAGTCGTATGCGAGGGCTATTCCAAGGGCTTCAAGATGATATGCGACAAGCTCGGGATACCCTGTGTATGTATCTTCGGCAATTATGACGAGGAAGAACTCAGCGCACATATGTGGAACTATGTCCTGATGGAGGACGGCAACTGGTATGCCGTTGATGTGACATGGGATGATCTTGACGGTGATCTCGGGATGCAGTATTACTACAAATACTTCCTTAAAGGCTCGAGAAATTTCTTCACAGATCATACTCCGTCAGAAGATTATTCATATACACACTTCACTTTCCCGGTGATCTCAAAGAACGATTATGATCCGAAGAATGCTGTTCCGGTGACAACGACTGTTCCTGTCACCACGACAACAGCTCCGGTCACTACCACGACCACAACGGCAGTGCCGACAACCACCACAACCACGGTGACTACGGTGCCCACGACGACCACCACGGTTACGACTACGGTTAAGCCGACGACCACCACAGAAAAGGTGACGACCACCACTTCTGTGCCGAAGCCGACGGAGCCTGTGACAACAACAACGGAGAAGACTGCGGAGCTCCCCACAAAGCCCGTAACGACAGAACCGCCGACAGCTCCTCCCGCACCTGTAAAGGGCGATGTTAACGGAGACGGTAAGCTGAATATAGCGGATATCGTTACCATGGAGCGTTTCCTCCTCGGTGCAGGCGACATGAAGCAGCCTCAGGCCGGAGACTTCGACAAAGACGGAGCGATAACGGCGTTCGACCTTGTATTCATGCGGCGATACATGATAAGTCGGGCATAATGAAAAGCTATACCCGGAGATTGTCCTCAGGACAGTTTCCGGGTATTTTTATGTCTTGATTACGGAGCGGCGGTTAAAAACATGGTATCACGACTGTTCGCTGAGCATGAGTGATGTGCGGTTCTGTATACGCTCGGCGCACTCACCGGCAGAGAGCTCGCCTGCGATGTACTGAGAGAACTCTTCGCTGATTATGGGAATGATACGGCTGTCCCCTGAACCGAGCCGGTCACAGGAAAGCGAGGTATCAATAACATAGTCGAATTCATCCCGTGAGATGTGAGTATTGTAGGAGAAATCAAAGCCGTTTATCCCGCTTGTGTATTCCTGATCGTTCGCGTTCATTTCAGCAAATGTATTCTCCGCGGCATCTCTGAAGGCATCCTGACGTGTAGGGAAGGCAGGTGACAGAGAAGCCATCTGTCTGTCATAGCTGAAAAGGTAGCCGAGATACGCCCAACCGCCCTGCTGACACTTTCCGCTTGTGAGCACCGTGTACTCTCGCCCGCCGGTATTGAAGGCGCCGCTTCTGTTTTTCCCCGGCTGTACAGCAAGCGTCAGCTCTTCTGTTTTCATGGAGTGAGCGGCAGCGGTGCTGAGGAAGCTGTCGATAGTGTTTCCGGAACCACCGGTCACGTTCATGCCGAAGAGTGCTTTCCTGTTCCTGAGCATGGCGAGGTTTTCAGGGATGCCTGCCATCAGCTCATCGCGTGAGGAGACGCTGCGGCTGTTTGCGGAATCGCGGCCTATCAGATCAGCACCTCTGACGAATTCAAGCAGACGTATGAATTCCGGGGTATCGAAGTAACACTCTGCCTCTTCATAGTTTACCCAGTCGGTCAGATTGAGCATACACAGAAAGGACATCAGCCTGTCTTCGTCGTCAAAGCAGTAGCGCTCGCTGATATACATATCCTCCGGCATGGCTGCGACAAAGTCGTAGAACTCGTCATACGTCCACTTTGCCTTATCACGGCTGAGCACTTTATTGTATGCCGGATAGAGACAGGGACTGAACTGCTCTGTCATTGAGTACAGCCTGCCTTTATATCTCATGCCGCTGACAACATTCGGCAGGAAATCGTTTTCGCTGATGCCGCCATATTTTTTGTGCATGGCCTCAAAATCGGCCAGTGCGTCCATATTCACATAACGATATATATCGTTGTGAGAACTGAGCTCATAGACGTCTGGAGAGTCGCCTGAGAGTATATCGAACCGGAGGTCATCGCTCTCATAGCCGTACTGACGGAATTCTACCCGGTAATCATCGTTGAATCGCGCAAAATCTGTGGCATCGTCGTAGTCGGAGGTATTGACAGTGCCGTGTATGCCTACGACCACTGTCTGCCTGTTTTCTCTGTAGCTGTCAGGGCGGACAGTGAGCAGTGAAAGATGCTTCGTGAGCATAGCAAACCGCCCTTCTCCCAGCGGACAGAAGGATATGACATCCGAAGCCTTGATGTTTGATGCAGAGAAATCCACCAGGAGTGTCTGACTGCCATTGGTGTCCATACCGTACACGCCGCTGCTGAGTATGAGATATGCCGCAAAGCGTTCGTCACCGGAAACCGGTGGCCGCAGCATCGTGGTATTATCCGGGTATTCAGTACGCTCTTTATCGGAGGGTTCCCTGAGCTTGTCGGTGCGTGAGATGTGCTGTATCCCGCTGCATATTATGCCGCCGTCACGGTCAAAGGTAAAGGTGCTGGTGCTGCCGGAATCGGCAGAAGCCTTGAAATGACCGTTGCCGTCGGCGATGACAGCCTCGTTGTCAAGCGACAACAATGTGTCATCGTTGTGGAACGTGACAGCATTTATGAATATGTTATCCATATCGAGATGACCGTCGAGGTCGCCCAGCTCTGTGACTGAAGTGAGCCTGCCGTCGGCTGTGAAGTACTTGATCGCTACTGTGACCGTTCCTTCATCTGAGGATGAACTGAATGCCCGGAGACCTCCGTCCTCTGTCTCGGCAAAGTATGACAGCCATTCGCTATCCTCTTTTTCGATGAGAAAACGGCTGCCCCTGTTGAGCTCCGAGTCATAGTGTACACCATGCAGCTTTTCAGCACTGTCATTGTACACAAGCAGCATCCCGCCGTCTGTACTGACCAGACTGTTTGCGGACATATAGTCTTCGGGCAGGCTTGCCATGGTCTCCTTGTACATTGTCTGCGTCTTGCCCTGGGCGGTGTTCTGTGCAGCACCGCCGTTTCTGCTTCCGCACGCAGTAAACGTGAACAGGAGCGCGAGGGCTGAAAAAGCAGCAGCTATCCTTTTCATAGTATTCCTCCTTTTTGCTCATGACTGCTGAAATGGTTTCTATAATAACAACGCTTCAGAGAGCAAAAAGGTCAAGAGGTTATAATAAATTATTTATTCTTTCAGCACTATCGACAAAACAGCTGTATGTTCATAGTATATATTTCACAAGGAAGATTGCTTCGGAAAGTGAATGACTGTCTGAGAAGTTACAGTATAAAACATATCAGCCCCGAGCACCCGTCGTTTATGACTCTCTCCAGCGTTTCCTGCAGCTTCATCCTTGCGTCAGCCGGCATACGGCAGAGCTTGGTATGCAGTCCCTCGTTCACCAGCTCGTGCAGGGATTTGCCGAAGATGTTGCTCTCCCATATCTTCTCCGGATCATCGTTGAAGCCGTCGAGCAGGTACATCACAAGCTCCTCGGACTGTCTCTCCGTGCCCACGAGAGGTGAGACGGTGGTATTGATATTCGCCTTCATCAGGTGTATGGAGGGTGCAGAGGCTCTGAGCCTCACGCCGTATTTGCCGCCCTGCTTTATTATCCTCGGCTCCTCGAGGGAGAGCTCCTCCGGTTCGGGCATGATTATGCCGTAGCCCGTAGCCTCCACCTCAGCCAGTGCCGGCGCTATCCTTTCGTACTTCCGCTTTATCCCGTTGAGCTCCGTCAGCAGGGGGAGAAGGTCGCTCTCGCCGGAGAGCTCTATACCTGCGGTCTCGCCGAGTATGCGGTAGAAGAGACTGCTGTCCAGGTCGGCGGATATGGTGACCGTGCCCGTGCCGAGGTCTATCGAGGAGACTCCGGCGCTCATGATATGGGGACACTCCGCTATCGCCTCCGCAGCAGCGGCAGCCTCACGGACGAGCCTTACGTCCTTTGCAGCAGAGCGTATGCAGTCAAGGATATCCGTCCTGAGGGGATGCCCCTTTTCGAGAGAGTTTATCCAGCGAGCAGTACGTATGTTTATCTCACGGACGGGGAAGGAATAGAGCATCTCCTTCATAAGCTCCCTGATATCGTTCTCGTCAAGGCTGAGACAGTTCATCGGTACGACCTTTGCACCGTATCTGTTCGTAAGCTCCACAGCAAGGCGTTTAGCCTCCGGCGCAGAGGGATTGACCGTGTTGAGCACTACGACAAAGGGCTTCCCGAGCTCCGTCAGCTCGCGTATAACTCTTTCCTCGCACTCCTCATACTCCTCACGGGGGATATCCGTGACAGTGCCGTCAGTCGTTATCACAAGGCCAACGGTGGAATGGTCTGTTATGACCTTCTGCGTGCCTATCTCAGCCGCCATATTGAAGGGTATCTCCTCATCGAACCAGGAGGTCATGACCATGCGGGGCTGCTCCTCCTCTATGTAGCCTATGGCACTGGGAACGATGTAGCCCACACAGTCAATGAGCCTGACCTTGAATACCGCACCCTCGCCGAGCCCTATCTCCACAGCCTCCTCGGGGATGAATTTCGGCTCCGTCGTCATTATCGTCCTTCCGGCAGCGGACTGGGGCAGCTCATCAAGGGCTCTCTCCTTCATATAGCCGCTGCGGATATTGGGGATGACGAGAGATTCCATGAAGCGTTTGATGAAGGTGGATTTGCCTGTCCTCACAGGGCCTGTTACGCCGATATATATACTGCCGTCCGTTCTTTCGGCGATGCTTGTATAGATGTCCTTAGCCATTCTTTACTCCTTTCAGTCCTTTATCGGGATAAGCAGCATCTCTCCGCCGGAGAGCCGATCAGAGACAAGGTCGTTCTCCTCAGCTATGGCAGCCGGAGGAGTGCTGCATCTCTTGGCGATATCCCATATATCTTCATTCTCCGAGCCGAACCAGAGCTTTACGGCATAGTCCCCGTCACGCTTCTTCCTTGCGGTCTCGTCGGTAGTGATGTCTGTTACCGCATGGACTGTCTGTGTACCGCCGGAGGTGAGACGGGCAGTGAGGTCGGCTGTTGCAGTGAGTACGCCGTCGGGGGATATGCTGTAGGATACTCCCGTGACCGTGATACTTGAGCTGACGGAAGCTCCCTCCGGGAAGGCCTCGCCGGGAGCGAAGGTCTCCTCAAAGGTCTCATTGTGGTCGGGTATCGTCATCATGCCCTCGCTGTCGAGGGCGGCGGCCGAGTAGGTCAGCATACCGGATATGACGGCGGAGGAGCGGTCATCGGAAAGCCTTGTGTTTATATTGTGCGGAGTACACCATACCGCGTATATACGCTCTGGCACGTTCCCGTCAGCCGCAAGGCGTGCGCTGCTTCGGAAGGAGGTGGCGAACTGCTCCGGTATGAGCCCTGCCTGTATGTCCGCCTTTTCAACGTCACAGGGATACATTGTTGAAAAAGCATCGGACACCGTCATTACAGAGACCGGACGTACAGCCGTCACGCAAAGCCTCAGTCCGGCCTCACATTTAAGGATGCGGTTCTGTCCCTCCCTGTCGGGGGAAGGGGTTATCTCACAGCTTATGGTCTCCGCTTCAGCAAAGCAGAGAAAGCTCTCGTCAGCGCCTTCAATGTCGATTATCTGGCTGAATGGCATGGGGAAGGTCATCTCCTCGGCGGAGGGAGCACCGCCTGATACGCAGGTGTAGAGCACTCTGACAAGAGCCTCGCCCTTGGCAAGGAGCTTGCCGGAAATGAGCTTCAGCTCGCAGTCTCCGGGGACGCAGCTCTGCATGATGACGGAGAGGGCCTCCGGCTGTGCCTCGGAAAGCTCAGCCTCACCGGAGAGCTGGATGTTCTTCTGTGCGGTCAGTGACGTGCCGGCATAGGTGAGGGGAGTGCGCCGGAGCTGTATATCGGGCCTTCCTGCATCGGTGAGCACCTCCCTTGAGGATACACCTGTCACGTTTATCCTCACTGATACGGCAGCACGGATATCGAGCCTTCTTTTGTTGACGGCTCTGTAGCTCACCCTGCCCGTGCTGGCCGAGATATCAACGACAGGCGAGTCAAGGCTGCCGGAGAGCTCTGCCGTGCGTGTGAACTCCTGCTGCTGGACTATGCAGCGAACAGCGCTGTCTTCGGCAGAGCCGCAGTAGAGGAGACGTATCCCGCATCGCAGTACATAGGTGAGCCTGTCGCCGCTGACCGACCATTCGGTTATGACGGGCTCCACGTCACAGCGGATGAGCCGGAAGATATCGGGGTAGTAGTCTGGGAGTATGTAGTCGAGCTCGACGCCCTGTTCCTGCACTCCGTCAAAAACGGATGCAGCAGCGGGAATGGCTTCCCTTGTGAGTTTCAGATCCATAGTTTACCTCCTGACGGTTGATTACAGTAATGATATGCGGGAACAGGCGGGAGTATTCTTGTTTATTGAGCCGTTAGCCTTTAGCTTTTGTTATCGCCTTGCGGTGATTAATTGTAGGGACGGCGATCCGCCGTCCGCGGCCATGAAATGTATCGTTATATGCGGACGGCCATTGGCCGTCCCTACAATCGCAACTATGGACAAATGCTGGGCTATGCGGACATCTTACCCTCCGATTTGACAAACGCATAACGATGTGCTATTATTATAGAATACACCATTGAACACCGAAAGGAGGAAAGAGTATGTTATTGATGTTAAGTCTGATCCTTGCAGCACTCGGAAGCCCTGCTACAGGTGATACATTCCCGGCAAAGGCGCTCATCATCGTAGGTATTATCGCGCTGCTGCTCATAGTGCTCTCGATCGTTACAAAGAAGAAAAAGTAAGCAGATAACGGCAGATTGTGCAGAATTGCAGAAAAATGCAGAGCATCCACAGGAAAATTCTGCAATAACGCACACCGCCGATATACTTGAAAAATAGCCGGCGGTATGTTATAATATTAAGGCAATTCGCACGCTGATGCTTTGCGGGCCGGTGCATCGCAGGATGTGGTCTGCATGAAAGGCGCAGCGGAGGATTAAATAACCAATTTTAAGGAGGACTACGCAAAATGGCAGTAGTATCAATGAAGCAGCTTCTTGAAGCAGGCGTTCACTTCGGACACCAGACAAGACGCTGGAACCCCAAAATGGCACCGTACATCTTCACAGAGAGAAACGGTATCTACATCATCGACCTTCAGAAGACAGTAAAGAAGCTCGAGGAGGCTTACAACTTCGTTCGTGAGATCTCCGCACAGGGCGGCGAGGTACTCTTCGTAGGTACAAAGAAGCAGGCTGGCGATTCCGTTAAGGAAGAGGCTACAAGAGCCGGCGCACATTTCGTAAACGCAAGATGGCTGGGCGGTATGCTCACAAACTTCAAGACCATCCAGACACGTATAAAGAGACTTGAGCAGCTCCACACTATGGAAGAGGACGGCACATTTGATCTCCTCCCCAAGAAGGAAGTTGTTAAGCTCAACCTTGAGATCGAGAAGCTCGAGAAGTTCCTCGGCGGTATCAAGACAATGAAGAAGCTCCCCGCAGCTCTGTTCATCGTTGATCCCCGCAAGGAGAAGATCGCTGTAGCTGAGGCTAAGAAGCTCAATATCCCGATCGTTGCTATCGTAGATACAAACTGCGATCCTGACGAGGTTGATTACGTTATCCCCGGTAACGATGACGCTATCCGTGCTGTAAAGCTCATCGCAGGCACAGTTGCAAGCGCTATCATCGAGGGCAGACAGGGCAGCGATGCTGAGGATGCACAGGAGGCTCCTGCTGAGGAGACTGCTGCTGAGGCAGAGGCTGACGCTGAATAATCAAAGGAATGTACTGAATGGGCTGCTGCGGCGTCGAAACGGGGCAGCAGTCCTCTTTTATTAATAACAAGAATAACAGGAGGTAATAACAATGGGAAAGGTATCCGTTGCAGAGATCAAGGAACTGATGAAGTCCACAGGCGTTGGCATGATGGACTGTAAGAAGGCGCTCGAGGAGAACGACGGCGATATGGACAAGGCTATCGAGTTCCTCAGAGAGAAAGGACTCGCTACACAGGCCAAGAAGAGCGGCAGAGCTGCTGCTGAGGGTGTAGTTGCTGCTGTAGTTGAGGGCAACACAGGCGTTCTGCTCGAAGTAAACACTGAGACAGACTTCGCTGCTAATACAGACGATATCAGAAACTTCGTTGCAGGCGTTGCAAAGACGATCATCGAGAAGAACCCTGCTGACGTTGAGGCTCTCAAGGAGCTCCCCATCAGCGGCGGCACAGGTACAGTAGGTGAGGCTCTCACAGAGCTCGCCGGCATGAAGATCCGTGAGAACATCGTTATCCGTCGTTTCGTAAGAATGGAGGGCACACTTGCTTCCTACATCCACAACAACGGCAGCATCGGTGTACTCGTAAAGATGGATACAGATCTTTCTGCTGATCAGGTAGCAGCTATCGGTAAGGACGTAGCAATGCAGTCTGCTGCACTCAATGCTCCTTATCTCTGCCGTGAGCAGGTTCCTGCTGAGGTCATCGAGAACGAGAAGAAGATCATGATGGCTCAGATGGCTGAGGATCCCAAGATGGCAAGCAAGCCTGAGCAGGTAAGAGCTAAGATCGTTGAGGGCAAGGTTGGCAAGTACTACACAGAGAACTGCCTCCTTGAGCAGGCTTTCGTAAAGGATGACAAGCTCTCAGTTCAGGGCTATGTTGACGCAGAGGCTAAGAAGCTCGGCGGCTCCATCAAGGTAACAGACGTTGTTCGTTACGAGAGAGGCGAGGGAATCGAGAAGAAGGAAGATAACCTTGCAGACGAGATCGCAAAGATGATCAAGTGATCGTAAAGCGGCAGGGGGCGCTCCTCTGCCGCTTTCTTTTACTTGCCGATACGGAGGGCATAGTATGAAAGCGATGACCAAGCTGTTCCTGTTCATCCTTTTTGCGGGAGTCCTTATGACCGTTACCTGCTTTGAGGATACCATGCTGCTTTTCAGCGGCAGGACCGTCGATCTCAACAGCAGCGAGATATCGGACTATGAGGAGGCCGCTCTTGCAAAGGGCAGCATCTACTACCCGGTGGGCTGCATGATGACGCAGGAGACCACCAGAAGCATAGCCTTTATCCCAACGGGAAAGGTGACGAAGTATATCTTTCTCATGTGCAGCATCGGACACGAAAAGTACGACGGGTATATGAACGGCGGCGATGAGGATCTCGGCGATTTCTATGTTGTTTTCTCAACATACGACGAGGATCTGATCGCAAGGATAAACGCTCTCTCAGAGGAGTGGGATACGTACCTTGCCAACGATGTGTCCGGAGAAGCGGAGATACCTGCAACAGAGATCCCCTTCGAGGGCAAACTCGTTCCGCAGCCTTCCGAGAAGGAGTATACCGACGCCCGTGATGAGATCCTTCAGCAGTGGGATTTCTCGGCCGGTGAAGTTGCGACCTATATGATAGACGAGGGCAGAGTACATGACTGGGTGAAGTATGTCTTCTTCGGAGGCATAGCTGCCATGCTTGCCGGACTTGCCGGAACGGTGATATCCGCTGTCAGGGCTCTCAGGAACAGAAAAGCCGGGAACTGACCTGTCCGCTATATATATTACAATTCGGTAACGACTGAGTTAACAATGAAAAGCCTGTTTATTTGTGAAAACCTCACAATTATACAGGCTTATCTTTATTTATAATTCCGTTGAAAAAAACAAGCAAAATATGGTATAATAGTCATGCATGTTGCAGAAAATTTATGAGGTATTGATATGAACGAAAAAATCAGAAATATAACCGATTCGATAGGCAAGGTCATCGTCGGTAAGGAGGACACCATCCTCCGGCTCGTTGCAGCCATGCTTTGCGAAGGACACGTTCTTCTTGAGGACGTTCCCGGCGTGGGAAAGACTCAGCTCATTACAGCACTTTCACGTTCTATCGGCGGAACCTTCAACCGTATCCAGCTCACACCTGATGTAATGCCCTCTGATATAGCAGGATTTACCATGCTCGACCAGAAGACAGGCGAATTCGTGTATCGTGACGGAGCGGTAATGTGCAATTTCCTCCTCGCAGACGAGATAAACAGAGCCTCGCCGAAGGTGCAGTCAGCTCTGCTCGAGGCCATGGAGGAGCGCCAGATATCTCTTGACGGCGTTACACATTCTCTCCCGAAGCCCTTCCTTGTAATGGCAACACAGAATCCTGTTGAGACCTATGGTACCTTCCACCTCCCCGAGGCACAGATGGACCGTTTCTTTATGAAGCTCTCAATGGGCTATCCCTCGGCAACTGAGGAGATAAACATTCTCGAGAGGACGGAGAAGCATAATCCTATCGAAAACATCACCAATCCTGTCATGCACGTCGATGATATCGCATCCATGCAGGAGGAGGTCCGTAATGTCACTGTCAGCGACAGCGTGAAGGAGTATATCGTCCGCATAGTCGGTGCAACGAGAGAGGACCGCAACGTTACCCTCGGCATCAGCCCGAGAGGAAGTATCGCACTCTACAAGGCTGCCAAGGCCTTTGCTTACATATATGAAAGGGACTTTGTAACGCCCGATGACGTAAAAAAGACCGCAGTTTCGGTACTTGCACACCGTATCATCCTCTCCCCTCAGGGCAGGAGCGAATACGGCACAGGCGAGGCTTATGTACAGCATATCATTGATACTGCTGCCGTGCCTGGAATGTGAGAAGTATGAGAGAGCGCAGCAATAAAGGCGAGAAGCAGAAAGCATCGGGATATGAACTGCTCCACAGCGTGAAAAGCGTGGCAGCGGCGCTTTCAGTGGCCTTCCTGCTTTATCTGTTCACATTCTATCTTGACGGCGAGATGGGCATAATCCTTATGGCATTCGTCCTTTTCGCACCTCTTGTATCCCTTGCGCTCGCGCTCTATGCACGCAAGAGGATAAAGGTAAGGCTCGACTGTGACGGCTTCGTCCAGAAGGGCAGTACCCTCAGCGTCAGGATAACCGTTGAGAAGACCGGTATCGTACCGCTTGCGATAGTTGAGCTCGTTCCCCATGCCACAGAGGTATTCTCCGGCTGGGACAAGCGCTATCATATGTCGCTCGCCATGACGGACAAGAAGAGCTTTGACTGTCCTGTTGAGGCGCTCATCGGCGGCAACGGCGAGATATCCGTGCCGGATATATTCTCCTGCGGCTTCCTCGGCTTTATGAGATTCAGGCTGAAGAACGAGGAGCAGTATCCCGCTGTCAAGAGCGTCGGTGTTATCCCGGAGCTCCCGGAGATAAGCACATCCTCGCAGCTCTTCCGCAGCATCGCAGATGTCGTTATGACAGCCGATGAGGAGGAGAACGATACAGCCATGCAGTTCTCGGCCAATACATCTCCGGGCTATGAGCACAGGGAGTACGTGCAGGGCGATCCCATGAAGCGTGTCAACTGGAAGCTCAGCTCGAAGAAGAACAAGCTCATGGTGAGACTTGACGAGGCCGTGGCGGCAGTACAGCCGTCTCTGGTGCTTGACCTCTACCGCAGCAGCGAATGGGAGCCTGTCAGAGCCGCAAAGGACGGAGAAAGCCTTTTGTGCTCCGTTTTCGGATTCCTTGACCTGCTGGTGAAGCAGGGCATCGCCTGTACTCTGGTGTACAGGGGCGCAGACGGCAAGACGTTAAGCGAGAGCGTTGACAATATGGATGCTCCGTCGCAGCTCCTTCTGAAGGTGCTGGCGGTAAGGAACGTTCCCGATGTCAGGATAAGCGCCGATATGGTCTCGGGCCATGCGTGTGCCTGCGTTATCGCCTCGACTGATTTCGGCGGTGATTTCGCTCAGCTCACAGAGGGCATTGAGGATACGGAGAGCGCGTGCCTGCTGGCACCGTCAGCCGATACCCCCAATCCGACCAAGCTGTCGATGTGGTATCTCGACGGCGATAATTCTTTCAAAAAGGTGTAAAAAATGCCTTCAACGATAACTAACGATAGATCCGGGCGCAAAGGCTTCTGGCTGAGAACTCTCGCCGATCCTGTGCTGTTGTATACAGTCCTTGTGATGATGTCCCTGATGTTCCATTACAGGGATCGTTCCACGACCGCTGAGCAGCTCAGCAAGTTTGCTGAGGATATGCGGGAGCTGCGCTCTTCATTTGTATACGGAGCAGTCACCTACGTGGCCGGCTGGCTCCTGTTCCGGCTCTATGACTTCATGCAGAAGCACAAGGTCATAGGCACGGTCGGACTGATAGCAGTATCCGCCGCTGTTCTGTGGGGCGTTGACTGGTGCATCTGGAAGGGATACGAGAAATACCCCCTTGACTGGACAGTCTGGATGCTCTCGCCGCAGGATACCATGTCCTTCAACAAGTATTACGCATTCAGCGTGTTCCTGTTGTTCTTCATGTTCATGGCAACTGTTATCTACTACTTCACCCGTGTAAGGTACAGGATACTGATGAATTTCCTCATATTCATCATACCCTTCGCCATATACGGTAAGGAGTATGAAAAAATGCCCATCGGCTACATCATCCTTCTTGCAGTGGGATATATGCTGCTGATGGTCACCTTCCGCCAGCTCAGCGACAACGACAGATGCGTCGTGGTCGGAAAGTCCGAGACGTGGAAGGCCGTGGCGGTATACACCGTCATATTCGCACTGGTATCCACTCTTATCCCGAAGCCGGAGGTCGAGGCTGAAAGATCCTACATTGAGTCTCTCATCAATGCGGAAGCCTTCACCGACCGTCTCGATGCGATGCTGAACGTCTTCCGTGACAAGGCAGACGGTTCGCAGTTCCGCGGAAAGATCGGAAATGCGACGGTATACTATTCGGATGCACTGGAACCTCTCGACCTCAAGACTGATACCTTCTCCACATACGATTTCGCCACAGACGGCTGGTCAAGGAGCGACCTTGACACCTATTACAGCGACAGCGACAGTATCCCGATCAAGATCGCGCATAACGGCGGAACAGCCAATGCGGTGTTACTTGCAGCGGAGATAGATCAGGATTTTGCAGAGCGCTATGATCTTGAGGACTATGCCGGCAGGATACTGGATATGCCCGAGGAGAGGACAGCCACCTTCTACACTATCCGTGATGACGCGTTTGCAGCACCGGTACCGGAGGGCGCAGATGCTCTTCTGGATACGAACCACAACAATCAGCTCGGCAAGATGCGTTCCGGAGTGCTTATTGCTCTGGAGGGCGATTCGGTCAACAGAGCCGAAAGGTTCAGGTATTCCTATATGCCGGAGGGCTTCTTCGAGAACGAAGAGAACGCCCGCATCGTAGATATGCTTGGCAGCAGGGAAGACTACGACCAGATGATAAAGGACGCATACAGCATCGTCTATGGTGAGTACAAGGATTATCACGGAAGTGATGACGAGTACAGTGACAGGCTCTACGAGGCTTCATGTGCGCTCAATTTCAGCAGCAAGTATATCGACGATGTTGAGACGGTACTGCTTGATTACGGAAATAACGAGCAGATCAGACAGCTCGCCGAAGAGATAACAGCCGGTGATGCGACCGACTACGAAAAAGCCAGGACGCTGGAGTATTACTTCCTCAACAACGGCTACCGCTACGATCTCAACTACAACAAACCCTCAGGTGAGAACGTTGTCGACTTCCTCTTCGACACGAAGGTAGGCGTCTGCTACGAGTATGCAACAGCAATGGTGCTCATGGCACGTTCCCTCGGCATCCCCGCAAGATTCTGCGAGGGCTACAGGATGCAGGAGATGGCAGAGCCGGGTTCAGTTCCGGCGATGTTCGTATACAACACCACCGGCATCAACGTGTCTGCGATGGCATCGTCCGGACAGTGGCCGGGATATGTAGTTTCCGGAAATGACGCTCATGGCTTCCCGGAGCTCTATATCAGGGGCTACGGCTGGAAGGTCTTTGAGCCGACAATGACAGCAGGCGATCAGACAAATACCGAAAGACGTACGACAAACGGACTTTCGAGGATGGGCCTTTTCATACTTGCAGCGGCGGTATTAGCGCTGCTCCTGATGATAGCATGGCCTGTTCTTTCACATAAATTGTTCATGGTCATCAACAGGAGACGCCAGCCTGCGGATCAGGTTAAGGCGTGTATGCACCGTATATGCAAACTGTACGGCGTCGGAGGCGAGTCCACCTCCCATGAGGCCGCTGCGCTGGCCGCAGCTTACTCAGGCGCTGATGTTTCCGTGACCGCATCCCTGTTCGATAAGGCGGTATACGGCGGTGCTGAGATGACAAGGAGTGACGCAGAAGAGGCTGTAAAGGAGTACGTAAAGGCTTACGAGGCGCTCAGAGACACAAAGAAGGCAGCCAGAAAAGAGCGGAGGCGTAAGCAAGCTGTTTGACATGGTATTTACAGGAGGCTGGTACCCATGAAGCGAATAACAGTTAAAAAGATCGTATGTGCAGTTACCGCGGCGTTCGTGCTCGCAGGAGCGATGCCCTTTGGTACAGGACTGCGCATATCAGGCAGCAGCGGAGACTCTCTGACCGCTTCAGCTGCCGAGGACTATCACTCGTGGAGGCAGAACGATCCGAGATGGGCCGAGATACCCATGGGAACGTACAACGCTGCCTCAGTCGGCTGTCTTGCGACCTCTCTTTCAATGATAGCCGTAATGTCAGGCGTCAGGGATGAATCCTCATTCAATCCCGGAGTGTTCATCAGCAGTATGAACAGTATCGGAGCATTCAATCAGTGGGGAGGCATCTCCAGCTGGGGCTCCATATATCAGATCATCCCTGAGTTCTCCGATCTTGCGGATATCTCCTTCACCGGAGAGACCGAGGCGGAAAAGGCACAGGAAGTCCGTGAATGGATGGACAAGGGCTATTATGTCATCGTGAACTGCAACACTCATCACTGGGTAGTGGCAGAGAACGTTGAAAACGACAGGATCTATATGATAGATCCCGCCTGCGATGACAGGGATATGTTTGAAGTCTACGGCAACGCCGCCAATGAGTATATGCTCGTCAGGAGCACAGGAATCCCCTTCGAGGGCGTGATTGCTCCCGCTCCGGCGGCACCTGCGGCAGCAGTTCTTGCAGCAGAGCCGGCCTTCACACAGCCTGTATACGAGCCGGCCATCTGTATCGATATCGAGGGCCTTCCCTACAGGACGGAGTATTCAGCAGGTGAGGAGCTTGACCTTGAAGGCGGATTCGCACAGGTCAGCTTCGTTGATCCGGACAAGGGCACGGTAAATCTGCCCGGCGAGTATATGAACGGCAGGACATACAGCTACAGCGTCGATACATCAGACGTTGATATGTCTGTTCCGGGAGTATACACAGTAAAGCTGATAGCTTTCACAGACCTCGCAAGGACGGAGGAGAGTTTCAGCATAACAGTCAGCGAAGCAAAGACAGCTCCCGCAGTCACAACAGTAAAGCAGGTCATCACAAAGGCCTCATCGACCGAGGGAGTGACCACATCAGCATCAAAGGCGTCAGCAAGACCTGCTGCTACCACAGCTTCGTCAGCTCCCGCAAAGACGACTGCTGTATCATCGACAACTGTAACTGCCGCCCCCATGACCACAAAGCTCACTAAGGGCGCTGCGACCACCGCTCCGGCGGCTGTCAGGACGACAAAGGCTGCTGCTGCAACAGCTGCGGTAAAGACGGAAGCCGCAACGGCAGCAAAAACTGAAGCAGCAACGAAGGCACCGGAAAAAGGAAAGACAGCTTCAGAGCCTGCTCAGACCGCGGATGCTCCGGCAGATGCGGAAGGAACGGGATCAGGATCGGAGACTGCCGAGTATTACTATGACGGTAGCGGGATCATAAACGTTCTCTCAGAGCCGGGCACACCGGAAGCCGTTACCGTTGCAGAAGTCAGCGGAGGCTGCGTGGTGACAGTCACAAAGACCAGCGGAAACTATGGCTATGTTGAATCAGAAGGCTTTTCCGGCTGGATCGACATCTCAGGACTTACTGCTGCCGGTGGATCTGCTTCACATACGGCAGGCGACATAAACAATGACGGACAGGTAGATATATACGATCTCACACTGCTCAACGAGCACCTCAACAGCTGCGGAGCTCTCCCCAAGGGATTCTCCATGCTGAGGGCAGATGAGCTTGAGGCAGCCGATATCAACGGCGACGGCGCTGTCGGTCAGGAGGACGTGCTCCTCTATCTTATGATAATCTGCGCGTAATGCAGTAAGTGTATGAACAGAAGAAAGGAAGGAGTTCACTGATGGAGTGGACGGAGGTAAACATCTATACCGCAACAGAGGCTATAGAGCTTCTTACAGCAAGGCTCATGGACATCGGAGTCAAGGGCTTTGCAATAAAGGACGCTGAGGATTTCAACGAATTCCTCGAAAACAAGAACGGACAGTGGGATTACATCGAGGAGGACTTAATGCAGCTCTCCTCATGTGAGACCTGTATCACGGTTTACCTCCCCGGCAACAGCCAGGGAGCGGATATGCTTTCAGCTATCCGCTCTATGCTGGCTGAGGTCAGGGCTGCCGACAAGGAAGGCAGATACGGAAGGCTTGAGGCAGAGCTCTCAAGCATCCGCGAGGAGGACTGGGCCAACAACTGGAAGCAGTATTTCAAGCCCATAACCGTAGGCGAAAAGCTGATAGTCAAGCCGTCATGGGAGGAGCTCCCGGATACCGGCGGAAGAAAGGTGCTCGAGATAGATCCCGCATCGAGCTTCGGCACCGGTCAGCATCATACCACAAGGCTCTGCCTTGAGCTGCTCGAGGGCTGTGTGACTCCGGGCTGCCATATACTCGACCTCGGCTGCGGAAGCGGTATCCTCTCTATCGGAGCGATACTTCTCGGAGCAGAGGACGCTGTGGCAGTCGATATCGACCAGAACGCAGCAGCAACAGCTGCCGAGAATGCCGGAAAGAACGGCATACCGGCCGACAAGTACCATACATACTACGGCAATATACTCGATGACGAAAAGCTCTCGGCCGAGATAGAATCTCCGGAGGGCGGTTATGACGTCATCACTGCAAATATAGTTGCAGACGTGCTGATAGCCATGAAGGATCATTTCCTCCGCTACCTGAAAAAGGGCGGAACGCTCATAATCTCGGGTATCATCGAGGAGCGCATGGAGGAGGTCCTTTCCGCAGTCGAGGCTGTGGGCTTCACAAGACTCAGAGTCAGCGTGAAGGAAGGCTGGGCAGCAGCAGAATTCAGACTATAATCAGTCAGACCGCACACAGCAGCAGGGTGTGACGGGCATATATGCAGACAGTGCAGAATCGGATAGCTTATCCGTGTCCTGTATGTATGTCCGCCGGAGCTGCATAACAGTGCGGCAGCATTGTATTATATATAATAATATCTAACAGCAAGGAGAATGATAAAAGTGGCATTATTCAAGAAAAAGGACAAGCAGAACGAAGAGCCGAAGGCAGAAAACAACCAGCAGACAGATATCAAGGATCTGGCGCTGGCGGCTCTTAACGCAAAGCTCAACGGACATCTCTACGACGGTTGTATCATCATGCCGAGAGGCGGATACACCATCGATATCAATGTAGGCAGACAGGAAGAGAAGGAAGGCATCAAGCTTGCACAGTTCGTCTATATAATCAAACATGATGATTTTGACGAGCCCATCATCGAGCCCGCTGACGCACAGGGCAAGACATGGGAGGAAGCAGCTGATATGGCAGCACAGATGTTCATGGGCAGTATCTGGCACTGCATCGATCTTGCAAGCCAGAGAAAGAACCCCGTACTCGTGCCTGTTGACTATCTCGGCCAGCACTACGACTTTGATATGTTCTGCCAGTCAGTTGTAAGAGTAGGCGTGAGTGCGGACGTACAGCCCACCATGCTCGTAAACTTCATCAGGGATCAGATACCGAAGTATCTCGGTTCCAAGAAGTATTACTGGCTCAGGATCTATCTTGCACGCATGAACAACAACAAGATCATTGAGGTACGTATAAACGGCTCAGTATGCATGGATCTTGCAAAGTACTTCCAGCCCTACGTAGACCAGATAGAGGCTGAGAACAAGTTCGTAAGCGAGAAGCAGTACGCTCTCTTCGTACAGCACGAGGATGACAAGTGCCCCTTCACCAAGGAGACAGTTGTCAATGCAGCCAAGGATGCTATCGACCGCATGACCAAGATCAAGAGCCGTGAGGACTATGAGGCAATGGCACAGAATCTTGTGGATATGACAGGCAGCAGATCACTTGCAGCTGAGATCCGTATCTTCATCCCGGAGATCCTCGCAAAGATGACTCTCGGCTTCCGTGAGGGCGATAACCTCTTCCTCATCGAGGACGAGGGACAGATCGAGTTCAGAAAGACTCAGCTCCGTTCCTACTTCTACCTCCAGCAGGTAGTTCTGGAATTCCTGGCAACGCGTCCTTCCACCGAGGAGGTACAGAGCATCGTATACAACAGCGTAGCCTTCAGGGAGATGCGCAAGGTGCTCGAGGAAGCCAAGGCAAACGGCCAGGAGATCAAGCCCGGCGATCTCTTCGTTCCCGGCACAGCCTATAAGGTAGGCGTGGACGATTACTTCGTATGGTGATCCGTCTTATATAGAAGTATATATGTATTATCGGGGGAGACCTTTCATAAGGTCTCCCTTGAAATATATGCAAAAAGAGCCTCACTTGAAACAGTGAGGCTCTTTGCATTGATTGTGTCTCAGAAATCGAAGTCAGAACCGCCCTCATTGATGACAACCTTCTTTATGCCGTCAATGCCGTTCAGTGCAAGGAGGACTCCGTGGAGGATAGTCATGCAGCTCTCCGGCTCAAGTCCGCCGAAGTCATGGTAGACGCTGATCTTTCCTTCAGCTGCCGATATATCGAGATAGCCGATATAGTCATCCTCAAGGCCAAAATCGTAGGCATCGAAAGCCTTGCTCACAGCATCTGCTCTTGTCTCGTCAGCATTACCGTCGGTGAAGTAGATGCTGTAAGTGAAGCATTCGCCGTCAAAGCCTTCTGTGTGTACGGGATAGGAAAGTGTGAGTGTGGATAATCCGAGCATTTCATCGAGTTCGTTCATAGTGGTTCCTCCGTTCTTATAGTACCGACAGCCTGCTGTCTTCTTAGATTCTACCATGAGGGAGCGCGCACTGTCAAGCATGAGGATAAAAAAAGCAGGCCGATGGAAGCGGAAACCATCGGCCTTTAAAACTCTCTCAGTTAAATCTATTCTCGGGGTATATGCAGGAAGGAGTTGTTATTATTCCTCGACTACTGCCTCAGCAGCCTCTTCAACTGTCTCTGCGGGAGCAGGAGCAGCCTCGTGGGGCTTGGGGGGCTCAGGCTTCTCGCCGTCCTCGTGTACGGGAGGTGCCGGAGGCTCAGGCTTCTCGCCATCCTCGTGTACAGGGGGCTTCGGGGGCTCAGGCTTCTCGCCGTCCTCAACGGGCTTCGGAGGCTCGGGCTTCTCGCCGTCCTCGTGTACGGGCGGAGCGGGCGGCTCAGGCTTCTCGCCATCCTCAGCGGGCTTCGGAGGCTCAGGCTTCTCGCCGTCCTCAAGCGGCTTGGGCGGCTCGGGCTTCTCAGGCTCAGCCTTCTGAACTTCGAGTCTGTTTACGCAGTAATCAAACCACTCAGCCTTAGTTCCCTCGTTGAAATCAAGACCTGTGAAATCGAATACCTTGAGGATAGTGTCCTTAACGTCCTTCATATCGGGCTTCTTAACGGGCGGCTCGGGCTTAGCGGGCTTCTCAGCTTCCTCAGCCTCTTCCTCAGCAACGGGAGCAGCTTCCTCAGCCTCTCCGTCTGCCTCAGCAGCCTCTTCCTCAGCCTTCTCCTCAGCAACGGGCGGCTCAGGCTTCTCGCCATCCTCGACCGGCTTGGGGGGCTCAGGCTTCTCAGCCTCGTCAACAACAGGTGCCTCTGCAGCAGGAGCTTCTGCCTCTGCCTCAGTCTCAGCAACCTCTTCTACAGCAACTGTAGCCTTTTCTGCAGCCTGCTTCTCTTCCTTAGCCTGCTGGCTTCCTGCGAATGCGCTTGCGCCTGTAGCGAGTGAAAGTGCAGAGATAGCGGCAATAGCGGATATGAGCTTACTTCTTTTCATGATTAAAGACTCCTTTACATTAAATTTGGTTCCTCCGTTTTCCGGAGTAAAAGCGTTGTGGATAACTGATCAGTTTTTTGTGTCGTTTTTGCTTTCTGATAACAGTTTACGGAAGACCTTCTCCAAAAACGGGGTAGTTTGAAAAAATTTCCGGAATTTTTTTGAAAAAATTTCTCTCCGGCCTGCAAACTGCGTAATACAGACCTTTTCACGCTGTTATCCTTCAGAAAAATTCTTAGAAAAAACTATTTCTTCCATGGCCAGCCCGTCATTGTACCTGATCCTCACTGATAAACAGTGCGATGCAGATACCTGACTTCCGGTGTGATCCGGCAGGGTAAATACCCCATAAAAGGAAAGTGCCGCACAGAGCAACTGGCTGCTCTGTACGGCGTAGAATAATTATGGAAGCGGATCTGCGGATCCGGGAGCTGGCGGCTGCTCTGGCTGCTCGGGGATCACAGGCTCCGACTGGTTGTTTTCGGGTTCCGGAGGAGTATGTACCGGAGGCATATCGTGAGGTTCGGGCGGCGGAGGATCCTTGATAGCTGCAGCAGGTGCCGGAGTGACATCGTGCGGCTTCACTGCCGGACCTTCTTCCGCAGGCTCTTCAGGCTCCTGCGGCTTCGGAGGCTCCGGTCTCTCCTCATTTTCTTCTGCCGGTGCAGGCGGCTGAGGAGCGTTCGCGTCCTGTTCCTCGGGGGCAGGTCTTTCTCCCTCGACTGGCAGAGGATGATTTTCCTCAGCCGGTCTGTCGGGAGCAGCCGGAGCGGGCGTGTCCTTGATGTGTCCCGGCGCAGGGTGGTCTGCGTGAGCGGGATCAGGAGCGGCGGGGGCATCCTTCGGAGGATCCGGAGGAGACGGCGGGGCAGGAGAATCGCTGTTCTTGCCTGGCTCCGGCTTGCCGGCTGTCTCCGCAGGTTTCGCCGGCTTTCTGGTCTTATCCGGTGCGGCGTGATCCTGAACTTCGGGAGGGACCGGATCGGGAGCCGCAGCCTTTTCGCCTATTTCATGGACGCTTATCTTCAGGTCAAGACCTTTGATACCGTCCTCCAGCTCTGTTTTATAGTCGCCTGATTTGTCAGGGCTCTCGGAGGATACATACATCCTTATGGTATCTCCGCTGGAGATATAGCCCTTTGACATCTCTATCTCAAGGATATCGCCGGCGGCTTCCAGCTTATCCTTGCCTTTGAAATCGTATTCATTCAGTATATCGTTGCCTGCCGGATCGCTGCTTGTGGCACGGATGACAGTGCCCTTGCGGTTGAGTGAGAGACATATATCGGCATCTGAGCAGATAACGACTGTGCTGTGCGGTTTGAGATTACTGTAGTAGTAGCCGTAGCCGGCGCCTGCGAAGAGCGCAAGACCTGCGGCAGCGGCAGCGAATCTTCTGATAACGGTGATATTGCGAGAGGGAGCCTTCTCCGGCTCTGCTTCCATGAGAACGGGATCGGTAACGGTCTGACCGACTTCATAGTGTATATTCGCAGCCTTTACGAACCGTGCTGCTTCATCCATAAGTACGGCATAGCCGCCGTGGCATTCCATCACGATATATTTCATGTTATCTCACCGCCTTTCAGTACCTGCATAATATGGCCGCGCATTATCTCGTAGCCATTCGTACATATCAGCAGCACAGCCACCAGATAGCGGCGGTGCCTTTCGAGCGTCTTGCGCTCAGTGTCCGTGCCCTCTGCGAGCTTCGCTATGGGGACACGCTTTGTGCGGAGGAATTCCTCCAGTATAACGGGGTTGCTGCGAGCGTAGGCCACAGCCTTCTGACAGGCTGCGAGAGTCCTGGACTGCTTCGGGGAATTCTCTGCCACATCGGAGAGGGATACTCCGAAATCCTCCATCTGCGCTGCAAGCTCACGGATCTCAGCCTGTGTAGCCTCGCGGATCTCGTTTTCCTCGTATTCATCGCGGCTGTCGCTTATGGAATCGATCAGCTCGTTATCGTCCTCGTCGGGGGTGTCGAGTGAGATAAGACCTTTGCTGCGTTTTTCCTTGCGGTAGTTGTCGATGAGACGGTTCTTGATCTGACGGGCTGCAAAGTTCAGGAATGAACCCTTAAGCTTCGAGTAGCTCCGTATCGCTTCGTAGAATGCGAACATGGCGATACTGAGCTCGTCGTCTTCGGGCTGGGGCGGGCGATTGATGAATCGGGCTGTTTCTGACTTTATGAAGGGCATATAGGCAGAGATAAGCTCATCAGCTGCATGGCTGTCCTTCTTTGCCTCATATACCTGCTTTACCAGCTTATGAACATCCTGATCCATATTCTCACCCCCGTGTTAATTATAGTATACGCAGCACGATCCGTAAAAACGGGGTACTGTGTAAAAAATAGTTCACAATTTGTCTTTCCGTCAGCACTGCACAGAAATACTGCCTTCCGTGTGCAATACTATTATTATAATTGTATCTCATAACCGGGGATTTGTCAATATTTTGAAGAAAAAAGCAATGCTGAGACGGGCGCATCCTGCCTGACTGCACAGGTTGACAACCGCAGCACTATTGTTGTATAATAAAAGGTAAGAGCTTGCCTGCGGGCGGCCGTCAACTATTATGGAGGTATCATCATGTCTAAATGGAATAACGAAGCGGAAGCAAGGGAGCAGATAAAGGCTCTCGTTGCTGAATACTACCACGACTTCAAGGAGAAGAAGGATGAATTCAGGCCCGGCGACAGGATAAGCTATGCGTCAAGAGTCTTCGACGAGAAGGAGATGCAGAGCCTTACCGATGCCATGCTCGATTTCTGGCTCACTACCGGAAGATTTTCCGATCAGTTCGAGAAGGAATTTGCTGAGTGGATAGGCGTCAGGTATGCCCACCTTGTAAACAGCGGTTCATCTGCAAACCTTATCGCATTCTCCGTTCTGACCGCTCCCGAGCTGGGCGAGCGTCAGATAAAGAGAGGTGACGAGGTCATCACCGTTGCCTGCGGATTCCCCACAACAGTCACTCCGATACTCCAGTACGGCGCTGTGCCTGTATTCGTGGATGTTACAGTGCCGCAGTACAATATTGACGTCACAAGACTTGAGGCAGCCCTCTCACCCCGCACTAAGGCTGTAATGATAGCCCATACCCTCGGAAACCCCTTCGATCTCTCCGCTGTAAAGGACTTCTGTGACAGACACGGCCTCTGGCTCGTTGAGGATAACTGCGATGCCCTCGGCTCACAGTACACCATAGACGGCGAGACACGCTTCACAGGTACATGGGGCGATATCGGAACGAGCAGCTTCTATCCTCCGCATCACATGACTATGGGCGAGGGCGGCTGCGTATACACCAACAACCCGCAGCTCCACAGACTGATCCTCTCCTACCGCGACTGGGGAAGAGACTGCATCTGCCCCTCCGGCCGCGACAACTTCTGCGGCCACCGCTATGACGGACAGTTCGGACAGCTTCCCGCAGGCTACGATCATAAGTACGTATACAGCCATTTCGGCTACAACCTCAAGGTAACAGATCTTCAGGCTGCTGTCGGCGTAGAGCAGCTGAAGAAGTTCCCCTCCTTCATCGAGCGCAGGATACATAACTGGGAGAGACTGAGAAATGCCCTCCTGCCCGTTGAGGACAAGCTGATACTTCCAGAGGCTGCTGCAAACAGCCGTCCCTCATGGTTCGGCTTCCTCATCTCCATAAGGCCCGACACAGGCATCGACAGGAACAAGGTCACAAGGTTCATCGAGGATCACAACGTACAGACAAGACTCCTCTTCAGCGGCAACCTCATCAAGCATCCCTGCTTCGATCAGATCAGGGGCACTGATGCCTACCGTGTATCAGGAGACCTTGACAATACCGAGTACATCATGAACAATACCTTCTGGGTAGGCGTATATCCCGGAATGACAGACGCCATGATCGACCACATGGCAGCAGTTATCACAGAGGCGGTTCAGCAGTGAGTGAGAATATGAAAAGTACAGCTTCACGGCTCAGAAGAGCAGCAGCGGAGATCCGTAAGGATCTCCTTACGCTGTGTGCCAGTCAGACCATACATATCGGCGGAGACCTGTCCATAACCGATGTTATGACGGTGCTCTGGCAGTATCAGATGAATTATGATCCAAAGGATATCAGGGCAGAGGGAAGGGACAGGTTCGTCCTCTCCAAGGGACACGCCTCCGCAGTCACCAGCTTCAATCAGGCTGCTGTCGGATGCTTTGACAAGGAGGATATCATGCGTGAGTATGCCGCAGACGGCGGCCGCTTCTCCATGCACTCCTGCAACCTTGTGAACCCCTACGTTGAGGCCTCCACGGGAAGTCTCGGCCACGGCTTCCCCATAGCCTGCGGCATGGCGGCAGGAATGCGCCTCAAGGGCAATAAGACCAGCAGGGTATATGTCGTTATGGGCGACGGCGAGCAGTCAGAGGGCTCCGTATGGGAGGCCGCTATGAATGCCGCTCACTACCTTCTCGGCAACCTTGTAGCCATAGTGGACTATAACGGCCTTGAGGCTGACGGCACTATCGACGAGGTAACGGCTCTCGGCGATATAGCAGGGAAGTACCGTGCATTCGGCTGGAATGCAGTGGATATAAACGGCAACGACATAGAGGAGATAATCAGGGCCTTCGATTCGCTCCCGCCGGCTGACAGCGATGTACCGACGGTGCTCGTCTGCCACACCACAAAGGGCAGGGGCGTGAGCTTCATGGAAAATCAGGTCAGGTGGCACGCAGGAAGGCTCACCCCCGAGCAGCGTGATCAGGCCATAGCCGAGATAGATGCGGAGCTGAAGGCAGAGGAGGGCGAGATATGATGGATACCTCAAAGAAATACTTCCTCCGTGATGTCATCGGCGGATATATGAAGACAGTTGGCGAAAAGGAGCCCCTTGCGGTAATGGTAAATGCCGACCTTATGGGCACCTGCCGCAACCGCAGCTTTGCAGAGGCTTTCCCGGAGCGTTCCTTCAACGTGGGCATAGCAGAGCAGAACATGATAAGCTTTGCAGCCGGACTTGCACATGAGGGCTTTATACCCTACACCTTCTCCATGGCGCCCTTCATCAGTATGCGTGCCTGCGAGCAGGTGAGGACGGACGTGGCCTACGAAAACCTTTCCGTAAGGCTCATCGCTCCCTACGCAGGACTTTCCGGCGGCATCTCCGGCGCTACTCACTGGAGCATGGAGGACTGCGGCATAATGACCTCCTTCGCCAATATGACAGTTCTCGAGCCCTGCGATCCGGTGCAGGCTGAGCGCATGATGGATCTCACGATCACCCACAAGGGCCCGGTCTACCTCAGAGTAAGCGTTGAGCCGGTATACAGCATATACCCTGAGGACTATAAATTCGTTCCCGGCAAGGCAGATGTTATCCGTGATGGCGGTGACGGCGCCTTCCTCTGCTCCGGCATCACTGTGAAGTATGCCATAGAGGCAGCGGAGATACTCGAAAGGGAGCACGGTATATCCGTATCAGTTACGGATATGGCATCCATAAAGCCCATAGACCGTGAGGCAGTCCTTGCCGCCGCACGCACCGGTGCAGTCATAGCGGCACAGGATCATAATATCTACGGCGGTCTCGGACAGGCTGCAGGAAACGTGATAGCAGAGTCCGGCATGGGAGTGCGTTTCCGCACAGTGGGTATAACCGATACCTTCATGTCCATGGCTCATGCGGAATACCTCTATCATCACTTCGGATATGATACAGAGGGACTTGTAAGGAATATGCTCGAGCTGAAAGGCATGGTGTGATATGAGGATAGCAGTAACAGGCGCTACGAGCTTTATCGGCAGCGCATTCATAAAGGCGGCTGCAGCCGGCGGACACAGCATCGCCGCAGTAGTACGTCACGGCAGCCCCAAGGCAGAGGAACTGAGGGCCATGGATAACGTGACGGTCTTTGAGCTCGATATGGAGGAATATGACCGTCTCGGCAGGACAGTGGGGGAGACCGACTGCTTCGTACACTTCGCATGGAATGGCACCAGAGGCGCACAGAGAGCAGATGAAGCTCTCCAGAAGGCAAGCTATGAAAACAGTATGGCCGCAGTACGCTCCATGACAGCAGCAGGCTGCCGCAAGGTGGTCACAGCCGGCAGTCAGGCTGAGTACGGCAACGTAAGGGACAAGATAACCGAGGATACGGAGTGCCGCCCGAACACCATGTACGGCACCTACAAGCTGCGCTTCTTCACGGAGGCACAGGCGCTCTGCCGTGAGAAGGGCATAAAGCTCGTCGAGCCGAGGTTTTTCAGTCTCTACGGCCCCGGCGACTTCGAGGGCACTCTCATAATGAGCATGATAAGGAAGATGAAGAACAACGAGCCCTGCGACCTTACCGAATGTGTGCAGATGTGGGATTTCCTCTATGTCAGCGACGCAGTCGAGGCAGTGCTGAGACTGTGTGAGAAGGACAGCGCAGAGGGCGTATACAACCTCGGCAGCGGAGATGTCCGCCAGCTCAGGGACTACGTGGAGGAGCTGTATTCCATTACAGGAAGCAGCAGCGAGCTGCACTACGGCGCAGTACCCTATCCGCCCACAGGCATGGTCAGCATCTACCCCTCAGTCGAAAAAACAAAGGCAGAGGCCGGAGATTATGCACATACCTCCTTCAGCGAGGGCATAAGAACGATGATATGATAAAAGCCGCAGGCGTTTGCCTGCGGCTTTTTATTGGCTCAAACAATATAATCAAAAATCTCAATAATAGTATAGCCCAGTGCTCGTAGCTTGGCTACACTATTAGTAACATCTTGTTCCGTATTATAGCCGGGGATTCTTGGAACACGAATACAGATTTTTTCTGTTGGAACTACCGATGACAGTTTTTCAAGATTGCGGACAACGCTTTCATTGGTTGCTCCGGTGTAATTTTGATATATTTCAGGGTTCATATCTTTTATATCAATATACCAGTATCCTACATCACCGGCAATTTTTTCGATATTAGCAAATTCGACATAGAGACAGGTTTCGATGACTATATCCCACATCGGGTATTTTTTATGGAATTCGTGAATGAAGTCTGCCTGTAACAGTGGTTCGCCGCCGCCAAAAGTTACTCCGCCGTCTGTCATTTCAAAATATACTCCGTCTTTTTCAAGATAACTTCCAATTGAGTCAATACTGATTTTTCTTGTTTCTGGAAAAATATCTTTATAATTCTTGTTACCGCAATATTTACAGTCAAGGGGACAGCCGGCCATTAGAATCAGCGAGCGGATTCCATTTCCGTCAGTATCAATACGCAAACGTTCAATTCCATTAATATTTGCAGAAGAATCTACATCATATTCATATGGATAATCATCATTCTCATAATAAGGAAATTCATATTTCTCTGCCCAAAGCCAAGCTGACTTTTTATCGCATTCTTCGCATACTGAATTACAGTATCCATTACATTTACATTCTCCGCATGGTTGACTGTTATAGGTAATATCGTATTTATTTGCAAATGCTTTACGATAACTATATAAAACTTCACACATTTTTGTGTTCTCAGAAGGAGTAATGTACTCAAATATGGAATCTCCATTTTTGGGAGGACGTTCATTTTCAGTATAGTTTTTTAGCTTATGATTATATATATAGAATTTTCGATGGTCAAGATTCTTGATATGATGAATGGCTTCAGCAACCTTCTCGAACAAATACTCTCTTAATTCATCGTCTTTATCATGTTGATTAAAGTATTGTTTTATTGGATATGAGTTGATATAACATATCGAGTTAATAATGTGTAGATACTCTTCTTTTCTTAAGAACTGATGATAATCATCACTATCAAATTTTGTAGAAGTTCCTAAGATCAGATGCAGAATAAAGTTTTTCTTTTCTTTAAGGTATGCTATGAATCTTAATGAATCATATTCCCAACTATTAGCAATCAAAATGATTTCCTCATAGGGTTTTATACGATTAATTATTTTTTCTTCCATCAAAATATATTCATCAAAATTAGTTCGAGAGCCTATTCCCATAGTATGAAAGCAAATGTCTTTATAATCATAAGAAATATAATGATCGGTATCAACTCTTTCTTCAGGTTTCATACTGATATAGTTATATCGTTCTCCATTAATTATAACCACATCAACATCTTCAATAGTTTCACATGATTGAAGTTTTGAAAAATAATTGAAGATATCGTTGTCTCCCTTAATAATATGAAATACTTTCAAACTGCATCCTCCTTTCAGTCTTACTATTATTATATCAAAGCATACTTCAATGTCAAGAAAAAAAGCTATGCATAAGAGCATAGCTTTAAATATAGTGCGGGTGACAGGACTTGAACCTGCACACCTTACGGCATCAGAACCTAAATCTGACGTGTCTGCCAATTTCACCACACCCGCATAGATCAGCCCTGCCGCACAGGCAGGGCTGTGATACTGCTTGATTATTCCTGAGTATCTGAGGGGGTAGCCTCGTGGAGACCTACATAATTTCTCTCTGCCTCAGTCGGCTCAGCCGGGATCGCAGGGCCGGGAGCCTCGTGACGTCCTACATAGCGCTGCTCGGGAGCAGGCATGGGGATATCGTTCTGTACAGGCGGTTCAGACGGAGCCTCGGCAAGTGCCTGCAGAGCATCCGGTCTTGCAGGAGTCTCTCCGTAAAAAGGAGCAGGTGCAGGAGCCTCAGCGTAAGCAGCGGCGGCCTTCTCGGCTTCCTCTGCTGCCCTTGCAGCTTCCTCCCTTGCCTTTCTTGCTTCCTCCTTAGCCTTGAGCTCAGCCTTCTCCTCGGCCTTCTGAGCAGCCTCCTTCTCAGCACGCTCACCCAGTGACTCGATGTAGATATCCTCGTCCGCAAGGCTTCCTACAAAGCGGAGCTGCTTTACAGGGATACGCTTCAGGGGGGAGTAAACGAACTTTGTACATGAATACTCGCGGTCAACCAGACCTCTCTTTTCACAGAGCACCTTATTGCCGTCTCTTGCACGTTTTCCGTACTGGCAGTAATCACACTTGGGTGCGATGCTCTTGTCAAAATAGCGTCCGCCCTTGAAAATAGATAACAGATCCATGATAACACCTCACGTTTATTTTATAGTAACACAGATGTGTAAGACGTCCTTCTGTGAACATATCTATACTTTATTATAGCATACTGCCAGTGATTTGTCCAGTAGTTTCAGCAAATTTATCACAGATCAGCATATTAGTTTTTACTAACAGTTTTGTTTGACTTCCTTTGCAGAGTGTGTTATAATAATAACAAGCAGTACGGCAACCGTGCGGTGCTGCTATATTGCGGACAGGCGGATTCATCCGGCTGTCGGCAGCACAATCTGCACTTGTTTTCGGGCAGCAGGGCAGGGCTCTGTTTCCGGAGGGCACTGTGACGCTTGCAAACAAGCTGTTTCTGTCTGCCCACGGGCGGACTTTTTTATTATCGGAGGTGTGATATGGCTGAAAGCTGCGCTACGGTATACCCGATACTCATGGTACACGGAATGGGTTTCCGTGACGGAAGATTCGGCTACTGGGGAAGGATACCATCTGTACTCAGGCAGAATGGCGCACTCGTCTTCCACGGCGGTCAGGACGGAAACGCCTCCATTGAGTACAACGCCGGCATACTTGCCGGAGCTGTTGACAGGATACTCAGAGAGACAGGTGCGGAGAAGGTGAACGTCATAGCCCACAGCAAGGGCGGACTTGAGACCAGGTATCTGATATCCGTACTGGGCTACGGCGGAAAGATAGCCTCCCTAACCACCATAAGCACCCCGCACAGCGGCTCACGGGCGCTGTCGAGGATAATGAAGCTGCCGAAGCCCTTAACGGCGCTCATATTCATCGGAGCAAAGATAACGGACCTCTTCCACCTTATCTCAGGTGACAAAAAGCCCGATACATGGACCTGCATCAGGCAGCTCACAAGGGAGTATCTGGAGGAGTTCGGCAGGAGGACGCCGGCTGATGACAGGGTGCTGTACCGGAGCTGCGCCTTCGTGATGAAGAACGCACTCAGCGACGGGATATTCATTTTCCCGTACCTTGCGGTAAAGGCTCTGAGTGCCCGGAGCGACGGTTTCCTCACGCCGGAGGAGGTGCAGTACGGCGAGTTTCTCGGCATATTCACAGGCACCGGCAGGAGAGGCATCTCTCACTGTGACGAGGTTGATTTCAGGCGCAGGAGACTGAGCCGGAAGAAGCCGCAGGACGAACATCATATCTCCGACATCACGGAGCTGTATACCCGGCTCGTCAGAGAACTGAAGGAAAGGGGACTTTAGGCTTGGAGGAAAAACGCATAGCTGTGGCTGCCGTCGTCATAGACGAGCAGGATGCGGTAACGGAGGTCAACCGTGTGCTGCATGATTACAGCGACATCATAATAGGCCGTATGGGGCTGCCGTACAAGGAGCGCGGGATATCGCTCATCTCGGTGGCACTCGATGCCACGCCGGACAGGATAAGCTGCCTGACCGGAAGGCTCGGACAGATACAGGGAGTATCTGTCAAGGCTGCCATATCGAAGAAATGAGGACGGAAATGAGAAGAAGCGACAGGGAAATAACGGATATTTCCGCTATCGAGGATTTCATCAGGTCAGAAAAGATAATGCGCGTTGCCTTTTATGACAGCGGCGATATCTATATTGTGCCTGTAAATTACGGCTTTCAGCGTACCGGCAGCGGATATGCGCTGTATTTTCACGGCGCGGAAGCAGGCAGAAAATATGAGCTTGCGAAGACATCCCCGAAGGTAGGCTTCGAGATAGACGGCAGGTTCAGGCTGCTCGAAAGCGAAACAGCCTGCGGTTTTTCAGCGGAGTTCCAGAGCGTTATCGGCACAGGCAGACTCTTCCTCATAGAGGATACGGACGAGAAGAAGGCAGCACTGGACTGTATCATGGGACATCAGACAGGCCGCACCGAATGGAGTTATACGGACGGTATGCTGGGTAAAACGGCGCTGTTCTGTATCACAGTGGAAAAAATGAGCTGCAAGGCTAAGTAATGCAGTTCTGATTTGAAAATCAAAAACGGAGGTAATATATATGTATGACATTAAATCACTTAAGGCTGACGAATTCATCAGCGATGAGGAAATAAAGGCTACTCTTGCCTATGCCGACGAGCATAAGCACGACAGGGAGCTCATCGAATCCCTGCTTGAGAAGGCACGTCCGAAGAAGACAGGCAGAGGCGTTGAATGTTCCGGCCTTTCACACCGTGAGGCAAGTGTTCTTCTTGCCTGTGACCTGCCCGAGATGACAGAGAAGATATATACCCTTGCAAACGAGATCAAGGAGGCATTCTACGGCGACAGGATAGTAATGTTCGCTCCTCTCTACCTCTCCAACTACTGCGTGAACAAGTGCGTATACTGCCCCTACCACGTACAGAACAAGGAGATCCCGAGAAAGAAGCTGACTCAGGAGGAGGTTCGCGACGAGGTAATCGCTCTCCAGGATATGGGACACAAGAGACTTGCCATAGAAGCAGGCGAGGATCCGGTAAACAACCCCATAGAGTACATCCTTGAATGTATCAATACCATATACAGCATCAAGCACAAGAACGGCGCTATCCGCAGAGTAAATGTCAACATCGCCGCAACGACTGTTGAAAACTACAAGAAGCTCCACGATGCAGGCATCGGTACCTACATCCTCTTCCAGGAGACCTACCACAGGGAGAGCTACGAGAAGCTGCATCCCGCCGGCCCCAAGCACAACTACGCCTACCACACAGAGGCAATGGACAGAGCTATGGAGGGCGGCATCGACGATGTCGGTCTCGGCGTTCTCTTCGGCCTTGACCTTTACCGCTATGAGTTTGCCGGCCTTCTCATGCACGCCGAGCACCTCGAGGCTGTTCACGGCGTAGGCCCTCACACTATCAGCGTACCGAGAGTAAAGAAGGCCTCCGATATCGATCCCAACGTATTCGACAACAGCATAGATGATGATACCTTTGCCAAGATCATCGCCTGCATACGAATCGCAGTACCCTACACAGGCATGATAATCTCCACCCGTGAGAACGAGACCTGCCGTGAGAAGGTAATGAAGCTCGGCATCTCACAGATCTCCGGCGGTTCAAGGACTTCCGTAGGCGGCTATGCCGGCTATACCCCCGAGGAGAGACCGCACGACACAGAGCAGTTCGATGTTTCCGATCAGCGTTCACTTGACGAGGTGGTAAAGTGGCTCATGGATATGGACTATATCCCGTCCTTCTGCACAGCCTGCTACCGTGAGGGACGTACCGGTGACCGTTTCATGGCACTCTGCAAGGTAGGCCAGATCCAGAACTGCTGCCACCCGAATGCACTTCTCACCCTCCAGGAGTACCTTCAGGACTATGCAAGCCCCGAGACCAGGAAGGTCGGCGAGGCACTCATCGACCGTGAGATACAGAAGGTGCCCGATCCCAAGCGCCGCGAGAAGGCGCTCGATTACCTTGATCGCATAAGGAACGGAGAAAGAGATTTCCGTTTCTGATAAGATAAGAACGCCTGTATAGCGGATCTGAGTATTCTGTTGAGGGAAAGCCTTTTAAAGGGTTTCCCTCAGACTCTTTTCAGAAAACTATCAGCGACAATATTGCCCCAATAGGTCAAGGACCTATTGGGGCAAAAAACATTGGAAGTCTTTGGAAGGGGGACGGGGTGACTCTCCACAATGTGGGGAGATGTCGCATAGCGACAGAGGAGAACGCCTCCGTCAGAGGTACCTATCCTCAGAAAGATCTCCCCCGATAGTAAGTATAAGCCGCTATATGGCATCGTTCTCACGAACGGTGCTTTTACTTATGCCACTGGCTGTTGAGAAAGTCTATTCTCCTGCGAAGCCAGTCTGCGAGGAAGTCGGCGGCTTCCTGCTCTGTTTTGCAGGCTGCCGAGGGTGCAGAGAGCTCGTTCACGAAGTCCTCGTTATGCCTTATGTTGTCCCACTTGTCATAGTTCTCGGTGAACTCGTCCTGAAGAGCGGCGCTGTCGGTCTCGACGAGCTCTACTGTCTTGTCGAATACTCCGTTGTCATAGGCTCTTGTCCACTTCTCCTTTATGATATCCTGATACCAGTCCTCATATGCGAGCACCATGAGCCACGGATTACAGGTCATATAGTTCACGCCGTCAACATCGGGAACTTTATTGCAGGCGTAGAAGCCTGTGCCGTCGATGCATCTGTCCTTGTTGCCCATGGAGGAATCGAAATCCCATGGAGCTTCAAAGGTCAGCTTCCTGTCTCCGCCCTCGCCGAAGTCCACATCCATGTAGAAGCTCGACCAGTAGATATCGGCGTCGCAGGTGAGGTCGCTGATGATATACATATCTGCAAGTGAATCCACGTTGACCACCTTCTCGACAGCCTCCTGAGGAGTTATGTCAGAGGTCTCGGTGATAACTGAATAATCATCGTTGAATACAAAGGCCTTGTCGTTGTAGGCGGCCTCGTACATTATGCGGTATGTATTGCTCACAAAGGACTCGATGAAGTCATGCTGCTCCGGTGAGTTGACTGTGCTCTTGATAGTGAATCCGACATCGTTCTTGGGATCGATGATGGAGGACGGGAGACATTTTACTGTATCGCCGCTGCCGCCCTCTCCGTCATAGGGTGTGAGCGGTGCATTTCCGGCATAGTCAACATGGAAACCGTGAAGATCGTCCTCGTTGAAGAAGTAGCCGTCGAATTCAAGGAAATAACCGATATCAGTGCCTGTATAGTCGGGCTCGGGCTCGGTGATATCTATTCTGTGGGATGATACCTGCTGCATATCAGTGAGCAGGTATACGCCGTAGTATTCGCCGTTTATCTCCACTCTTACAAGCTCTGAGCCTGTGGAATAGAGGCCGTCAGCATCGAGTATCTCCTTGGCGGCGTAGAATGCGGCCTTGTTGCGGAGCATGGAGCCGTCCTTGTATTCAGCAAGGAGGAGCCAGTTCCGCTGGTCAGCGCCGCCGCTGAGGCCGAGCATATTCGTCTTTTCGGCGAACTTTATCCTCAGGGGCTTTTTATCGTATACGGTGGTCCAGTTTCCTCTTACCTTCACTTCAGCGTCAGCATCGGCGATAAGGGAGGTGCCGTTCTCGTCAGTGAGCGTGACCGTACACTCCTCATAGTATGGTGCGGGAGGTATATCAAAGCCCGGTGTCCATGAGGCTATGGCCTCGGCAACGTGCTCTGCTATTGGCACTGTAACGAAATCCATAACGCCGGGATCGGTGTTCTTTGTGGTTATGGAAACTACGGGAAGTGTTTTCTGCTCGACCTGAGGTCTTACCCTTTCGGTCGCTTCCTCAGCAGCTGCTTCTGTTGCACCTTCCTGAGACTCGGGGGGAGCCTGTGAAGGAAGGCTGCTGTTCTGTACAGCGGGAGCCGAGCAGCCTGTCAGGAGGACAGCTGCAAGAGCCATGGAAAGATATTTTCTGGAATGTTTCATGGTTTTCTCCTTGTTGATAGTAATAATAACGATCATCACGGACCGGACGGTCCGTATTTCTGCTTTATGTCAGGATCCGCAGCAGGGAGCTTCACGGGCTGCGGGAAATGGTATGAGAAGTACTGACGATTTCTGATAGTATAAGTATATCACAGTATTCCTCTAATAATCCTCTAATCCACATCTATTTTATCTCTAAAACTATCCATGCGAAATATTATACCACATCCGGCGGTCAAAATCAAGGAAATAATTGTGATGATGGCTTGAATCGATGCAAAGGCTGTGGTATAATCATTATATCTGAGAAAGGAGCTTCAAAATGGAGACATTATTCGTACTTGATAAAAAAGACTACGATCCGTCATGGAGAATATCCGTCCGGCCGTCTGTCCGTGCGGTGATACGCTGCGGAGACCGCATAGCCATGGTATACAGCAGAAAGTATGACTACTACAAATTCCCCGGCGGAGGCATCGAAGCCGGCGAGGATCACACAGCCGCCCTGATACGGGAGGTAAGTGAGGAGACCGGTCTTTCTGTGAGAACGGAGAGCATACGGGAGTTCGGCCTTGCTGTGCGTCTCAACAAAAGCAACAGGGAACCCGAGACCATATTCTCACAGGAGAACTATTACTACTTCTGCGATACTGACGGCGGACCGGGTGAGCAGTCCCTTGATGCCTATGAGGACGAGGAGGGATTCTGCCTGAGGTATGTACTCCCGGAGGAGGCCATAGCGGTCAACCGCACCCATGATCATCAGGGCTATGATGACGCCCTCATCGAGCGTGAGGCAAGGGTGCTGGAGCTGCTTGTCAGAGCGGAATGAACAGATAATGTAAAAGCCCCTATGCTGTATGACGGATACCCATATAGAAGTTTTGCCCCGAAGCGTTTTAAAGATCTTCGGGGCATCGTATTTTTCCTGTTCAGTTAAATCATAATTTAGTTGTTCTACTGCTTTTCGGCGATTTCATGAACGAACTGTGCCAGCTTCTCTGATTGCATCAGCGTTGAATCATGACCACCGTCAATATATTGAAATTCCTTGTCAGGAGCATTGATTCTGTCATAATAAGACTTGATGATGCCGCAGTAATCATCATCACTGCCCTGCAAAACATAGATTGGAACTGCATATTCTGTTTTTTCGCTCAAATCAAAATCATCAAGCAACACCCCACACACATTATTACTTCGATTATCTGTAGGGTCGATGAGCTGAAAATAAGCATTTTCTGCAAAAATTATCTTTACATAATCTGCAATTGAATAATACGGATTGAAGAAAACTGCTGCAATCAAATTCACATCGCCGCTTTCGCTCTCCTCGTTGCTGTATACATACTTATCTGTCAAAGGCAGAACGCTTTCTCCAAACATATGGTGTGCTTTTTGAATATCTGCCTCAGAGGAACTACACATCAACTCTGTCAATTTATCAGTATCAAACTTTTCAGCAAGAACACGGTCTTCTTCACTGTTCACCGTCCAGTCTGTCATGATTTGTTTGACTGCTTCGAAATATTTCCTGTACTTCTCACCACTGTCCAGACAGGAACTCTTATCCATAAAATCATAGTACAGAAACGGCAAATAACCATATTTATCAACAGCAGTCTGATAATCTATTGCTCCCGAGATATAGTCTTCAATACATTTATTTCTCGTCGCAGTAATATCCTTGTCAACAGAAAGCGAAAGGTCGATAATACAATCTGCTTTTTCGGGGTGTCGAATCACATAGTCTCCGCCGTACATCGTTCCCCACGAATGACCAAGTATAGTGAGCTTATCTTCCCCCATATATTCGAGAACATCGTTCACAGCCGTGTCGATATCATTTCGCATGAGTTCAGGAGTTATCAAATCATCCTGAGGGGCGTGTATCTGTGTTTTACCGCAGCCTCGCTGGTCCCAGTTGACAACAGTATAGTCACTTGCAAGTTTCCGCAGTACCACCCAGTCCATTGTACTGGTAGAACCTCCAGGGCCGCCGTGTAAATACAGTATAATGGGATTGCTTTTATCCTCGCCATAGATATTTATCCACTGCTCCTGTCCGTTGACTTCAATGTACATCGTTTCATTAATACCATTTTCAGGTGTTCTGTTATAATACAGTTTTCCGATAAAACGGATAATCAGAAGTATGACGATAAGGCTAAGAATAATTATTCCTGTCCATTTGAATATCTTTAATATCCTTTTCAGAACCTTTTTCATTATTTTCTCCTATAAATTCCGATTTATGTTTGTAACAATTATAGCACAACATCGTTGCATTGTCAATATAAACGCCATAGTACTTCTGACTTTGTATCAGAAATACTATGGCGAAAAACTTCTTTATCAGCGCCGCCCTTACGGCATAAGGGCTTTGTTCTTATTATTCTATGTTTCTTGTCTTTATCATATTGCATCTCCCCCATTTTTCATCCTTGAAAGTGAAGGCATCGGGAGTCTCGGAGCGGATTCTGAATCCGGCTTTCTGATAACAGCGCTTTGCGCACTCGTTTACGGAAAAGACATTCAGTGTGACTGCACGGGCTTCTGAAATGAACACGGTATACCTGAGGATCTGTATCAGCATCTGTCTGCCGTATCCCTTGCCGCGCACAGTGTTGTCCACCATCACGAATTTCAGCATAGCCTCACCGGAAACGTAATTCATGGAGAGACAGAAGAAGCCTATGGGCTTCCCGTCATCGTCTGTTGCTATGAAGGGGGCGTCTTCGTTCCTTCTGGCCATTTCCTCCAGCGACTGCCGGAAGCTGTCATACTCCAGCGGAAACGGAAAGCGTCCGGCACACCACAGGGCGTGGGTACGTTCGTCTGTTATCCAGTTTTTTATGATATCAAAATCAATGCAGTGCAGATAAGGTCTGAGTTTCATGGCTGCCGCCTCCTTTTGTAATATATTATATATTCTTTGCGTGGAGATGTCAACTGTACAAAAGAAGGAGCCCTGTTAATGCCTATGGGATACGCGCCCTTGCAGGGGGCTGAGCCTTATTGGAGAAGTGAGCCATGGAGATGAGACACACATTTGTCATTCATATCATTCCTACTCCGCATTGATGCTGCAGATCAAGTATACTTTCTGGATCAGAATTGATATGTCTCCTTCTGTCGACCGAAAAAGAAACGGGCAAAAAAGCAAATAAAAAATGAGAGAAAAGTGCAGTATTATGACAGATTACACTATTTAACCGGCCTTCTTTATGTTGTATAATCAGGGTAAAGGAGGATGATCCGTATGAAAAAGATCATTACAGCAATTCTTGCAGCGGCAGTCACAGCGGGTACATTCAGCACAGTACCCTTTACATCAGCTGCTGACAGCAGTGCATACGAATTTGAAGACGGAATTATCACATCAGAGGGAGAAAACAAGACTTCTGTCATTGAGCTGACCGGAGCAGAAGGCGGAAAGGCTGTCGATCTGAAAGACAGCGGCGACAGCGTGACCGTTGAAGCACGCTCAGAGAACGACGGTATGCAGACGATCTCCATTCGCTACAGTCAGCCCTACGATGAAGGCGGCAAGTATCAGAACATTATCGTCAACGGCAGCAGCACCGGAGAACTTTTCTTCGGCTACACGGGAGACGGGAAATTCAGGACAGCTACTGCCAGTGTACCGCTTAAAAAGGGCAGCAATACTATTACAGTAGAAGCATCATGGGGCTGGACTATCCTTGACAGCCTTACTGTCGGAGCAGTACAGTCACCGGCAGCATCATCAGCAGCATCATCGGCAGACAGGGCAAATCCTGTGATAAGCCGCGGAGTACCGGCATATTCGGGGAAGTCTGACAGCGCAGCCTCAGGAAATGATGACAAGTATTATACCTCATGGAACTCCTCTGCAGAGGACTACCTCGCCTATGACCTGTCCGGAGTACCGGCGGAGCAGAGAAAGCAGGTGCTTGCGGTATGGTACAACAACGGTACCTATGACAATATAGGTGCATACGTCAACAAGGCTGATGAACCGGTTGATTATGTCATAGAGGTAAACAAAGCTCCCGGAGGCAGCTATCCCTCCTCGGGCTGGCAGAAGGCCGCCGAGGTCAGCGGGAACAGCCTGAGCTCACGGCAGCAGCTTATCGATATGGAGGGCTGCAACTGGATAAGAATGAGGGTGACAAAAGCATCCGGCGGAAAGGTGAGCCTGAATCTCGATATCCATGATGCTTCCGGCGGGGTAAATGACAGCTGGATATTCTTCGGCGATTCCATTACTGCAGGCGGCATGGGCAACGCCTACGGAACAGGCTTTGCAACCTATATAAACCAGACAGACAGCACCTTCTTTCCTGCACAGCAGAACGGCGGCATCGGCGGTATAACCAGCCGTGACGGCAAGGACAATATAGATAAATGGCTCACCGGCAGTCCGGTAAAGTACGTGAGCATTGCCTACGGGACAAATGACTGCTGGGGCAACCCAAACAATACCTCCGCTTATTATTCAAATACCAAATACATGATAGACGCAGTACTCAAGGCAGGAAAGATACCTGTACTTCCCAAGATACCCTATTCCACCAATCCGGACGTGGGCTCGAATGTGGGCTACTATAACGCAGTGATAGACAAGCTGTACAGCGAATACGGCGACAGCCTTGTCCACGGCCCGGACTTTGATGAATACTTCCGCAATAACACCCGGGGCCTCGGTCAGGACGGCGTTCACCCGAACTCTGAGGGATATGACGGTATGCGGAAGCTGTGGGCAGAGACCATGTATGACAACGTTTACAGCAAACTTCCGGCAGAAGCTGTCACTGAGGAGCCGGCAGCTGGTACGCCTTCCGCACCTGCACAGTCATCCGGCTCAGGCTTCCATGTATCCGGTCAGAAGATAATAGATGCCAATGGGAACGAGCTTATCATGCGCGGCGTTAATGTACCTCATGCATGGTTCCAGAGCAATACCGAGCAGACGCTCAGGGCAGTTGCAGCAAAGGGCTGCAATACCGTAAGAGTGGTATGCGAGGACGGCGGAAGCGGACGCAGCACATCAGCAGACGAACTCAGGAAGATAATCGGCTGGTGCAAGGAGAACAAGCTGGTCTGTGTCCTTGAGGTGCATGATGCAACAGGCAAGGACAGTATATCCGATATCCTTGCTGCGGCAAAGTACTGGACAGGAGTGAAGGATATCCTCAACGAGAATACGGAATACGTTATAGTCAATATAGCAAATGAATGGGTAGGCAAATGGGACAGCAGCACATGGGCGCAGGGCTATCAGCAGGCTATAAAGATGATACGTGATGCAGGCATCAGGAATATGCTGATGGTCGATGCAGCAGGCTGGGGACAGTACGGCACTTCCATCAAGGAAAAGGGCGCGGAGGTATTCAGCTCCGATCCCGACAGGAACGTCGTATTCTCCATACATTTCTACGGTACTGCGGGTAAGGATGCGCAGACCATAAAGAGCAACATTGACGGTGCGCTGTCTGCCGGTGCTCCTGTGCTTGCGGGAGAATTCGGATACTATCACAGCGACGGCGATGTTGACGAGGCCTATCTGATGAGCTACTGCGACGAAAAGGGCCTCGGCTACCTTGCGTGGTCGTGGAAGGGCAACGGCGGCGGAGTTGAGTATCTCGACCTGGTGAATGACTGGGACGGCCGCAGCCTTACGGAATGGGGAGAGATATATTTCAGCTCCATGAAGGGCTCAGAGATCTCCTCCATATTCACAGGAGAGAAAGCAGAGCCTGTAACGGAGGCTCCGGCTGAGCCGACGGCGCTGAAAGCTTCAAAGCCCGGCGATGCGAACTGCGATGATAATATAAATATAGCAGACGCTGTTGCTATCCTCCAGTTCGTAGCCAACCAGGCAAAGTATCAGCTCGGTGATATTGGCGAGCTCAACGCAGACTGCGACGGTGTCAGGGGCATAACCGGAAATGACGCTATCGCTGTTCAGAAGTATGACGCAGGTGTTATCATTTCATTCAGCTGAGGATATTTCAGTCTGTCATATCCTGAGCCATAAAGTAAAAAAGTCCTCATAGCTCCGGCTGTGAGGACTTTTCTTTTTACTACCTGTATCGCCCGGCCCATACAGACCGGTAATGCAGAAGCAGAGCCGTCACAGCAGGCAGCTGCGGCGGCTTTGACTTCAGGTTTATGAATAAGGGAGATGAACTGTTTGCATGATGATCATATTTCAGACGGTATATGTTCCGCCTGCCGGAAAGCTGCTGTCTCTGCCGAGGAGATAATTCTGCAGCAGAACAAGGTCTGCTATGCTGATCTCCTTGTCACCGTTCACATCAGCTGCCGCAGACATCTTCCTGCCGCTGATGCTGTTTTTGTCTATGACAGCCTTCCTCATGTATATAAGATCAAAGGGATCTACGCTGCCGTCGCTGTTGAGGTCACCGACGATGCCTGAGACCGGCATGGCTGATATGTCCTCTTTTTCGGTGTAGTAATACTCCGCCTCGGGGACATCCTTGTTATACACACGGAAATAGTCCATAGAGCCGTTCATGCCTGCACCAATGAGATAAACGTCGTCCCTGCCGATAACATCGACAGGCTCAGCTGCAAATCCTGCGCTCCTGTTTTTCTCTTCATTTCCGTCATTGACCTTCAGAACAGCCTTGCTATCTGAAATAAGCACGCTGACGGTTATCCACTCGCCCGGTACGTACGCATTTTCCAGCTTCACGCTCTGCTCTGCGCCGTTCAGCGCAACAGCCCCGTTTTCAGCTGTCAGAGATATGCTCTTGTCCTCAGAGCCGAAACGGAATATCTCACATCTGCTGCTGTCACGCAGAAGAACTGCTGTCTGGTATTCGGCTGTATGGAGGGCGGCATAGGAGCTGTCTGCAAGGAGATACTGTCCCTCCGAACCGTCAAATGTCAGCGTTCCCTTTCCTGAGGCAAGTACTTCGCTCCAGACCGGAGAGCCCATAGAGATGCCGAATGTGGAGGTATACTCATCCGCTGCTATGTCAGTGCTGTCGGCTGAAAACTCCAGAGCTGCCATCTGGCCGTCGGTATAGGGACGGTTCTGCGCATATTCATCATAACTCGTCCAGCCATACATGGAACCCTGCTGTATCGTTCTGCCGGAATCATCATAGTAATCGCCGTCGGGCATGGCCTGCCCCGCTGCCGAGCCGCTGCTAAGGCAGTAGGCCGCACCCTTGACAGTAGCATTCCCGCTGACCTTGTACTTGTTGAAAACAAGGCCGCTTTCAAGGACTCTCGCATTGTCTGAGATGACTGCCTCTCCCATTACACCGGCGTTATCAGCTATTATGGTATTATCCCTGATCACCGCATTTTCAGCAACTACGGCGTGTCCCTTCACGACGGCATTTCCCGAGACCTTTGCATTTCCGCTGACTACAGCATAGCCGTCAATGACTGCATTCCCGCTGACTGTTGCATATCCGAGCACTTTGGCATCAGGACCTACGTAAACCGTGGGATCGACCTTAGCCGTTGAGGCAACGAATCCGCCGCCGTTGGAATGACGTGAACCGTGTGCGGCGACGGCATCTGTCTGAGTCTGCCTGATGCCTGCGCCGGTGATAACTGCTCCCCACGGGTACCGTGTCTTGCCGAGGAAGGGAGCATGAGCCTCATCGAATTCGCCCTTTCCGTATGCCCACGGGACGCCGTTCTGCTGCCATTCTGAGCTGTCAGGGGTGGCAGTGACGGTAAGATATGCCGCCGAGTCATTGCTGCCGAAAGCCATTTCCATAGTCTCGCCGGATTTGAAAAGCTCGGAATAACGAGTGGTGCCGTCCTTCTGTTCGACTGCGATACAGGCCCGCCAGTCTGCGCCCTTTGTCTTTGTCAGGCCCTCAAGAGTGACGGAGACAGTGCTGCCCGTCACCTCGAGCGGAACTATGTTCACTCCGAACTGCTGAGGTGCCCGCTCGGTCGGGACAGTATAGTAGTTCTCCCTGCCGGTGGTGTTTTCAAGTATCGTGAAGATCTCGCCCCAGTTCCACTCTCCGCGGGCAAGAAGCTCGTTCTGGCGCGCCTGATAATCCTTTTTGTGGGCAAGATCGAGAGTTGCCAGTCTCTTCGCATAATGCCCGAGGGTGTCCTTGATATCTGCGCCGGAGATACGTTCGATCTCGGCGTAGGGATATTCGTCGCGCTTTCCCTGCTGCATAAGATCTCTGACAAAGCTGCTGCCGTATCCCGGAAGACCGTCGGGATTCTCGGTGATATACTGTAAAAACGCCCATGAAGCATAGTTATCACGGCCGAGTATCGGTGTAAAGCAGAGATTTTTCATATAGGTCTCAAAGTAGTCGGTAATGCCGTTTACTTTTCCCCACTGACTGCTGTAATAGTCTGAGTACAGGAACTGTTCACGGTACCAGTTGGCAATTGCCTCCCACCACGATGACACGTATTTGTTCTCATTCCAGCCGAGCTGATGAGCTGTGACAACGTGTCCGAACTCATGGGGAAGCACCCATGACGGATTAGGCGAGTTCTGCATTGCGCCCACGCAGCAGAACATGAAGGCATAGCCCTGACTGTCATAGCCCATATATGCCCAGTCATCGGCGAAGGGTTTAAGGCCTGTGCCGGATATGTAGAAGTTGACCTTGTACATGTTTCCGTCACGGAGAGCCAGATTTACCGACTGCGTAGGCTCTTCCATGGAAAGGCCGTTCATATAGACATCCCAGCAGGCTTCAAGGTTCTTAGCGTTCTCCTCGAGGAACTGTGTGGTTATCTTCGCGGAATCTGCACCGTTCTTGCCCCAGATAAACTGGAAATGCTCCGATTCCCAGCGGTTGACGTCATCGTTTGCACACCATACATCCCGCGTCATCAGGGTATCAGCTGCCTCGGCTGTTTCGATGTACGAGTACAGGGGAACTGTACTGAATGACAGTGCCGCCGCCAATACGGCCGCTGTGGTCTTTCTTGCTGATCTGAACATTAATCATCACTCCGTTATTGTTGCGGTATGCCCGTTACCGTTTTTTCAGAACTCAGGGGAGATGATACCCGGTGCCCGGGAGCTTCACCCCCTGCATTATCTTTTCCTGTCACGTATATGATAGCATGACATCAGTGCCGGTTCAATAACATTTTATACACTCTGACTTACATAATGCGGAATTATTATTGACATAAAGCTGCACGGTAATGTATAATGAATGAAAGGGGGGCGATATCGTGAAAAGGATAGGCGTATTGATCCCATCCATAACCGACGATCTTCAGACACAGCTTCTTGACGGCATTTTCAGAACTGTCTCTGCTGCGGGCTGCGATGTTATAGTGCTGACGACTCTGACAAACGGACTGGAATTCCATATCCAGAGCGAGATAATGGAGGGAGAGGAAAGCATTTACTGTCTCCTTGACCGCGCAGCACTGGACGGTATCCTGCTTGCTTCACAGTATTTCGTCAAGGAAAGCGTCCGGCGCATGATATCGGAAAAGATAAGGCGGGCAGGGATACCGTGTATTGACCTTGGCGGAAGTGACCTTGGCTTTGAGACTGTCTCTGTACCGCAGGATGATGCTGTATATGAGCTGACGACCCACCTTATCGTAAAACACGGGTGCAGGGAGCTGATGTTCCTTGCAGGGCAGGATGGCAATCCTGACTCTGAGCAGCGTATGTCGGGCTTTCTCCGGGCAGCAGATGAACACAGCTGCCTCCATGAGATATTCTACGGGGACTTCTGGAAGCTGCGCGCCGGGGAGCTTGGAAACGAGTTCATACAGCACAGAAGAAAGATACCCGATGCTGTTGTATGTGCAAACGATATAATGGCAGTAACCCTCTGTGATGTGCTGGACAAGGGCGGCATAAATGTGCCCGGTGATGTTATCGTGACCGGATTTGACGGTCACATCTGTGCCATATCGAATTTCCCGTCCGTAACCACGATAAGCGGTATCATATCAGAGACCGGCAGGGCCGGAGCGCTTAAACTGCTCAGAATGATCGGAGGTACGTCTCTTCCGGATACAGGAAGCGGTATACACATGATCTATGGTGCAAGCTGCGGATGTGTGGAGAAGATGACAGATTATCAGGCAGCAGCACTGAAGGTGCGTGAGCAGATACGCCGTGATACTGAGGTCAGCGATATGCTTGAAATGCGTATCAATGCCGATGTGATAACAAGAGCTTCAGGCGTTGAGTCTCTCTCCGAGCTGACTGCTATCGTTGACCAGACAGCACATATAATCAAAAGCTACTGTTCACTGCACCTGTGCATCCTTCCCGACTGGGACAGCGAGCCCATGCAGCCGGATATATGCCGCACAAAGCCTTATCCACGGCAGATGCTCTGCGCTGTTACAAAGGAGGCGTGGAAGGATGGCAGAAACGGCTCCCTGTTCCCGACGTCACAGATAGTGCCGATGCTTGAAATGCCGCATAGTCCTGTACTGCTGATAGTCCTGCCGCTCCACGCATCGTCACAGGTCTTCGGATACTGCGGATTTGTCTATGGAAAGGCAGATGATTTCAAGGCATCTGTCATGTTATTCAACTTCCTGAGTGCCGTGGCAAACGGCCTGCGTACCCTTCGGCACAGGCTGTATGCGGAGTACCTGCAAAAGAAGGTAGAGGAAGCCTCTCTTTACGATAAAATGACAGATATGCTGAGTAAAAAAGGGCTGCTCCTGTATCTCGGAGAGCAGGAGCAGACGGGCAGAAGGAACGGCATCATGCTCGTTACTATCGCCATGCTGACAGCATCACAGAACAACAGGAGCAGCAGTATAATGACAGATAATGTGCTTCAGTCAGAACTTCTGCTTGCTAATGCAATACGTCTGATATCAGGCCGGAAATATCAGACAGCGAGGCTCGACAAGAGAACTTTTGCTATCATCTTCTCACTTGAAGACGAAACGCCGGAGCACTGTGCAGAAGAGCTGATGATACAGCTTGAAGTGCTCATACGAAAGATGCAGGAGGGTTCAGCTGCTGCATTCCTTCCCGAGCCGTACTATGTCTGCGGAGAGCTCTCGTATCCGGCTGAGAAATGTCTCTCTGAGCTGTGGGAACTGCTGAGCAGCAGTATGCCGGCGGAAAAGGGATTCACAGGCATCAGTCAGCTCAAAAAGCTCAGACGGGAGATACACAAGGCGCCTGAGCTTGAATGGAGTCTCTCTGTGCTCGCAAAACGGCTGAACATCAGTAAAAGCTATGTTCAGAAGCTGTACAGGGAGCATTTCGGGATCAGTTATATCGATGACCTGATCGAAGCACGTATAGATATGGCAAAAAAGCTGCTGTTAACGACCGATCTCCGTATCAGTGAGGTCGCCGCATCCTGCGGTTATCAGAACGCCACCCATTTCATGCGTCAGTTCAGAGCAAAGACGGGATTGTCACCCTCAGGATTCAGGGACAGGCGATGATGTTCATTGATCGTATGGCTTTTCTGAAAAGAGTCTGAGGGGAACCCTTTTTTAAAAGGGTTTCCCTCAACATAACGTGTAAAACTGCTATGCAGGCAGCACCTGTACGTCGGCCTTTTTCTTATCTCATTTCCCCGAATATCAGCCTCATCAGCCAGTAGCTTGACGATGCTGTTCCGCTTGTTTCGCCGTAGATCAGGAATGCGAGGAAGGCGGCGGACAGGAGAAGTGCAAGAGCTGTTATTATAACGGGTATCAGCGGCCTGTACTTTCTGCGTTTCGCTGTGCTGAATATGATAACTCCGAGCGACAGCACGATGCTCTCGGCGGGCATGGAGAATATGCCTAAGGCAAGTGCAAGAACGGCGGCGATAACGGCAGGTACACATATTTTTCTCTCAGTCATTTCAATCACGCTCCCAAAGAATATACTCTTTATTGTTCACATCATCGTAGTAGAAGATTTTCTCTACCCAGTCACCGAGCTGGTCGGTATCGCTTATCTTCTTTTCAATGCCGTCAAGTCCCATTTCAGTGAATGCGAGGGCGTCTATGCGGCGCTGTTTCAGGGTGTAGCCGAGACCGTTCTTCTTCTCCTTGTCAAAGTTCCCGTGACCGAAGTGGTCTCCGTCGGTGTCGCTTATTGTCGGGAATACGAAGTCGAAGGACGAAGCTGTTCCGTTCATGCTGAGCCACAGCGCACCGTCATGCTCTGTGACACTTACGTTTTCCGTGATGTGATACTTTTCCACATCCATAGACCTGTCAGTGTTGATAAGCCAGACAGTCAGTGATGTAAGACCGCCCAGTATGACCACAGCGGCAGCCAGTCCGGCAACTATCTTTTCGGCGCGTATACGGCGCTTTATGCGTTTCAGTGCATCTGCGTCCCCTGAGGCCGGCAGTTTTATGTCATTCCCCATAGTCTCAAGCTCGGAGCGGCATTCGCTGCATCCCTTTATATGCTCTTCAACAAGAGTGCAGCTTTCTTTACTGCATACTCCGTCGGCGTAGAGGGGGAGAAGGTCTTTGATGATATTGCAGTTATTGTTCATTCTGATTCCTCCAGTCTGCTGATTATCTTTTGTTTAGCACGGTGAAAGGTGACACGTGCCCAGCTCTCTGTCTTTCCGAAAAGTTCGCCTATCTGCCGGAAGCCCAGCTCGCTGAATACCCGGAGCATGAAGACCTCCTTGTGAGGCTCCTCCATATCGTGCAGTATCCTGTGGATCGCCGCTGCACGCTCCTTGTCGGCAAGGCTGTCTTCTATTGAAACTGTTGTATCAGGGACAGTCTCCGGCACCTCATCTCCGGTGAACCTGCTGTTCTTCTTGCAGAGGGAGAGATAGGTATTCTTTGCTATCTGACAGAGCCATACCCGCACGTCACAGTCGCCGCGGAAGCTGCCAACGGACTTCATTGCCCGGAAGAAGGTCTCCTGAGTAAGTTCGCCGGCAGTATCCTCGCTGTGCGACAGAGACAGCAGGTACAGGTATATATCGTGGAAATATTCATTGTAGAGCTCTTCAATGCTGTGCATCTGTTTCACCGCCTTCATACATAAGACTCAGCAGCCGGAGGATCGTTACAGTTAAAATAAAAATAAATATCCGCCGCTATGATACGCTCTTATTTTCTGATTATACCACAGAATCCGCCTGTATGCAACAGGCACAGAATACAGCCAGCCCCTCCGCGGAGAAACAGAAAAACGCGGAGGGGCTGGCTTGTCCCTATATATTATCGGCAGATGAAAGCCGGAGATCTTGTGTCATTCCCTGCCGGATGCCGTATCGTCGGATGGCAGGGCAGTCTGGTCTGAGATGCAGGAGATGATGCCGCCGGGTACTGTGTTGTCTGCTGATATATCCGTGATGTCCTTATCCCGTCTGCCGCTCAGGCAGACTGCGGCAGCAAAGGCTGCGGCTGAGATGATCGCTGTATGTCTGGTGGTATGCCCTGATGTCTTCACGGTATCATCTCCTTCATCTTCAGTGATTATATTATACCTTAGTCTGATGCGTGAAACAATATGCCGTGTGTCACTTTGACAATGACAAATGTCATTTTATGGATAACGCTCTTCTAAGAGTAATGACATTATAGCAGCTTTGCACGTTATGTTGAGGGAAACCTTTTTAAAAAAGGTTTCCCTCAGACTGTTTTTACGGATACTATCATCAGATCTGCCCGCAAAGAAAATGTGAAGCAGTGTGCCAGACCTTGCGGTTGAACGTGCATCCGCAGAAGCAAGGCAGCAGTCTGCATCATACGTCCGGAACAGGCTTCTTGCCATTTTACCTGCGCCCTGTCTTGTTGGAATGTTTTTCGGTTTTCCACGGTATATTTGCACTGGAAGAATGAAAAAGCATCAAGTATGCCACTTGATGCCTGAATAGTATTTATAATGCTTTTTCCATTTTCAGCAATTCTATCTTTCTATCAAGACCGCCTGCATAACCCGTCAGACTTCCGTCCGCACCGACCACTCTGTGACAGGGTACGATTATCGAGATTGGATTATGTCCCACAGCACCGCCCACCGCCTGAGCTGACATACGCTCGATGCCTTTCTGCTTTGCGATAATATTTGCTATCTCGCCGTATGTAATTGTATGCCCGTAGGGTATCGTAAGTAGAATATCATATACTGCCTTGCGGAACGGAGTTGTATTCAAATAAATTGGCGGAGTGAAGTCTGGTATTTCAATGCTGAAATATATATCGAGCCATTTGACTGTCTGCTTGAAGATAGGAAGCTCTGCTTCGGTGCTTTCAGATATGTACTTATGGGGAAAGTATTTCTGTCCGTCGAACCATAAGCCTGTGAGTGATTCTCCATCGCTGGCGAGGGTGATGCTACCGAGGGGAGAGACATAATGATGTGTGTAACCCATATTCTTATGAAATCCTTAGTTCTATCTTATCATACATTGTAACTGCATTTTTCAGGAAGAATGCCATTCAATTGATACTCATGAAAAATAATCCTGCAAAGACTAATAGCTATATAATCGAGTCAATCCCCAATTCTGTGTAAACGCAAAATAGTGCAATAGAAAAGTGTATGATGAGACCGATTGTGAAAGCAGTCGGTCTTATCTGCATATTAGCACATGATTATTTGATTGTCAAGATAAAAATGTTATTCCGGGATCCTGTCGCCGTAAT
>Ga0310691_10000149_pt1 | contig 139777 bp, 110 predicted proteins | sample 176DNAGHGlowgp2_FD_203887 | JGI IMG/M metagenome (GOLD analysis project Ga0310691, IMG submission 203887) | Sheep rumen microbial communities from Palmerston North, Manawatu-Wanganui, New Zealand - 1766 DNA GHGlow gp2 (v2) (version 2) | ecosystem: Host-associated > Mammals > Digestive system... | reverse complement strand
GGATGCTGGTATTCTGAGGATAGAGAAACATGATGACCGTCTCTGTTTCCGTAATCCAGGACTGCTAAAGTTGCCTGTAGAGACCATCTATAGAGGCGGAAACTCCAAGGCCCGCAATCCAAAAATTCAGAATATGCTTCGCATGATTGGCTTTGGTGAGAATGTCGGTTCCGGATTCCCAATGATAATCGCTGCATGGAAGGAAACCAATTGGGGTGAACCGCAACTGTTGAACAAACTGGATGTTGACGAAGTGGAACTGGTGTTGCCTGTGCAGTCAACGAAATCAACCGGTGTAGGGGTGTCTGAAGGGGTGTCTAATAGGGTGCCTAATGGGGTTTCTGATACTGCAAAGGCTATATATTCTCATATTAAGAACAATCCTAATATCAGTAGAAGCGAGTTGGTTAACTTGACAGGTATTTCGCTCAAGAACGTTCAGAAGCATATCAATAGACTCAAAGAATTAGGGCTTATACAGCGCATTGGTTCAACAAGGTTAGGCTATTGGGAGATAATCGAGTGAACTATAGGTTGCCTAAAGAGTTATCTGTAAGGTTATCTAAAGAGTTCGCTTCTTGTGATAACAAGTGTTAATGTGCCGTTTCTTAGTAATTAGGGCGATTTGTAAAGCCTTGTTGCTAATGCTTAGTGGTGCAAAAGTGGTGCATTTGAGACATAAGAAAATCGGCAAGTAACGTTTACGCATTACTTGCCGATTGATCTTAGTGATCCGCTTGGGGCTCGAACCCAAGACCCCAACATTAAAAGTGTTGTGCTCTACCAACTGAGCTAGCGGATCAATGCTTTTTATAAAAGCGGGTGCAAAGTTACAACTAAAAATTCAAACAGCCAAATTTATTGGTAAGTTTTTGAGTTTTGAGTTTTAAGATTCCTTTTTTTCTTCTTCGATGGCGCGCTGGTAGCAATCACGGCAGAGTGGTTCGTACTCCTGTGTCTCGCCGAGCAGAACGCGCTTGTCGTTTTTGACGGTGCGGTGGCTGACGTATGCCAGACTGCCGCACTTGACGCAGATGGCATGAACCTTAGTGACGTCGTCAGCAATGGCGCAGAGGGCAGGCATGGGGCCGAAGGGAACCCCTCGGAAGTCCATGTCGAGGCCGGCAATGATGACGCGCACGCCACGGTTGGCCAGTTCGTTGCACACCTCTACCAGTCCGTCGTCAAAGAATTGGGCCTCGTCAATGCCAACGACATCGATGTCGGAAGAAAGCAGCAGGATGCTTGCCGAAGAGTCCAATGGGGTAGAGGGAATGGCATTGTGGTCGTGGCTTACTACCTCCTCGTCGCTATAGCGGGTATCGATGGCGGGTTTGAAGATTTCAACCTTCTGTTTAGCAAACTGGGCACGGCGCAAGCGGCGGATCAGTTCCTCCGTCTTGCCCGAGAACATTGAACCGCACACTACTTCTATTCTGCCAGGGCGGCGTGCTTCACCCGATGATGGATATGTAATCATGGTGCAAAAATACAAAATAATTCATAATTCGTAATTCATAATTTATAATAATTTCATGGCGGCAACAAAATTTTCAATTTTAAATTTTCAATTTTCATTTTATTTCGTATCTTTGTAGCCAAAACGGAATTGTTATGGCACTGAACTTGAACAAGAACTTGAAATTGTACTACTCCATCCGCGAGGTGGCTGAGATGTTCGGACTGAATGAAAGTACCCTGCGCTATTGGGAGCAGGAGTTTCCCTATCTGAAGCCGAAGACGTCAGGACCGGCGAAGATCCGGCAGTACCAGGAGAAGGACATTGAGCAGATTAGGCTTATCCATAATCTGGTGAAGGTTCGTGGGTTCAAGTTGGCTGCTGCCAAGAAGATTATCAATTCTAACCGCGACGGAGCAGACCGCAAGGCAGAGGTCCTCACCCGCATGATAGAGGTGAGGGACCAGTTACAGGCCTTAAAGCGGCAGATGGATTATCTGACTTGATTCGGATGCCACGTGTTGCAGATGTTGAACACGTTTTCCAGGGTTATTTTCTGAACTTCTTTTTTCGTCAGTTGGCGGCTCCACGACACGCGCTGGTCGGTGGTGGCTCCTTCGCCGTGGTTGTTGTATTCCAGATAGCGTGCCGTCTGCTTGGCTTCTTCGCGCCAATGGTGCCAACCCTCCGGGCGGATTTGCTTGGGCAGTTCGCAGTTCATGAATAAGGTGTAGCCGTAGTTGCGCCACGGACGTCCAAGGTAGACTTTATCGACGTTTTGGTCGGCGGTGATGCGACAATGATTAAAGATGTAGCCGTAGGCAACGCTCTGCGGCGTGGATGCTGCCGTGATGTACGAGTTGGCCTTGCAGAAGATGTCGCAGTGCTCGAACCATGCCGTAGAGGGACCGAAAATGAAGTCGGTAGTGCCCTCGATATAGCAGTCCTTGAAGTAGAGGCGCGTGTTGGCGTTGCCTGTGTAGATGGTGTCCTGATGGCCGAGAAAGCGGCAGTTCAGGAACACCAGCTGGTCGCCTTCGGTATGCAGGGCTACGGCTTGTCCCAGTCGTGCTGAGTTGTTCTCAATGGTGATGTTCTTCAGCGTGATGCTGCTCCCTTGTATCTTCAGCGTAAAGGTTCGGAAGGTTCCAATCTTCTGGGCTTCGCCGGTGGCTGTCAACGGTGTGATGTCGGCCTTGATGTTGGCATGGTCGTCCCACGTGATGATGGTCTGGTCACGGTCTTCACCGCAAATCTCGATATTGGTGAGCCATTGCGGGATGACGAGTTTCTCCTTATAGACTCCTTTCTTGACATAGATGACCTTATGGTAGTCCATGAAGGCGCGGCACACTTCAATAGCTTCGGCAATGTTGCGGAATTCGCCTGTGCCGTCGCGGCTGACGACAAGTGTGTCAGGGTTGTCGTAACTCTTCGCGACGACGTCGCTAATTGACAAATGACAAATGACAAATGACAGTACTATCACCGTCATCCATCGTTTGTTTTCAGTAAATAAAGCTTTCATTTCGTAGTTGTTTTATTGAGTAGTTTTGTCTTTTAAATTATCATTTATCAATTATCATTTAGGGCAAAGCCTGCTACATGATTTGCTGTACGTCTTGTATGCCCTCCACCTGCTTTAGGGCTTCAATGATGTCGCGGACGTCGTCGCGGTCATGGACGCGCAACTCTATCGAACCGTCGAACACGCCATCTTCGCCACTGATTGTCAGCTTGTGGATGTTGACATTCATCTGTGAGGTGATGACACGTGACACGTCGACCAGGATGCCCATGCGGTCGATGCCTTGCAGACGAATGGTAGCATCGAAGAGCAGGCGTTTGTGCATGTCCCACTTGGCATCAAGAATCCTGTTGCCGTAGCCGCTCTTGAGCTTGTCAGCCACAGGGCAGGCCCTTTTGTGGATTTCTATCTGCTGCAGATTGTCGATATAGCCCAGGATGTCGTCACCAGGAATGGGGTGGCAACAGTGCTTGAACTTATACTGTCTAATGGTTTCCTCACTGATGTAGATAGGCTTTTTGCGGTTGAATTTCTCTGGTACGACAAACAGTTCTTGCTGGCTGTTGTCCTCCTGCTTCTTTTGCTTGTTGCGTCCGAGGAATGGTACCAGCTTACGCCAGCCTTTCTTGCCCGAAGGATTGTACTTGCCGTTCAGTTCGTCAATGTCTTTCTCGCCCAGCAGGATGGTCTTGTCGCCCAATTCCTGTAGGAAGTTCTCGCGGCGGTTAGCCTCATGGAATGCTGCCAACTTATCGACGATGGCGGGGCTGTTCTCTATCTCGTTTTTGCGAAGGAACTCCTCTAATATGGCCTCGCCCTTCTTCTGCTGTTCGCGCCCTTCGCGGCGCAGGACGGCCTGAATTTTTCCCTTGGCTTTGGCGGTGCTGACGAAGTTTATCCACGACGGTTGCACATGCTGTGACTTGGAGGTGAGGATTTCCACCTGGTCGCCGCTTTCCAGTTTATGGCTCAGCGGTACCAGCTTGTGGTTCACCTTGGCACCGATACAGTGGGAGCCCAGGAAGGTATGGATGCTGAAGGCAAAGTCAAGGGCCGTACAGCCAGTCGGCATGGTCTTGATTTCGCCCTTTGGCGTAAAGACAAATATCTCAGAAGCAAAGAGATTGAGCTTAATGGCGTCGAGAAAGTCCATGGCGTCAGGCTGCGGGTCGTCCAGGATTTCCTTGATGGTGCGTAGCCAGTCGTTCAGCTCGGCCTCGTCCTCGGTGTATTCCTCGTCGTCGCCCTCTTTGTATTTCCAGTGGGCGGCAAAACCCTGTTCAGCCACTTCGTCCATGCGGTCGGAGCGTATCTGCACCTCTATCCATCGTCCTTGTTTCGACATCAGTGTCACATGCAGGGCCTGGTATCCGTTGGCCTTGGGGTGGTTGAGCCAGTCGCGCAGTCTGTCGGGATGGCTCTTGTAGATTTTGGAGATGGCCACGTAGATGTTAAAGCACTCGTTGACCTCCTCTTCGCGTTTGTTGGGCGTGAAGATGATACGTACGGCGAGAATATCGTAGATTTCCTCGAACGTCACGTGCTTGTTCTGCATCTTGGTCCAGATGGAGTAGGGCGTCTTGACACGCTCCTTGATCTCATACTTGATGCCCATCTGGTTCAGCGCCTCCTCGATGGGAGCCGTAAACTGGTCGAATAGCTCATGACGCGAGGCCTCTGTGTTCTTCAGCTTGTTTTTGATGCTGTTGTACTCCTCGGGGTGCTCGTATTGGAAACTGAGATTCTCCAGTTCGGACTTCACCTTGTTGAGCCCCAGGCGGTTGGCTAATGGTGCATAGATGTAAAGCGTCTCGCCAGCAATCTTATACTGTTTGTTAGCCGGTTGCGACTGCAGGGTGCGCATGTTGTGCAGGCGGTCGCAGATTTTGATGAGGATGACGCGGATGTCCTCGCTCATCGTCAGCAGCAACTTCTTGAAGTTCTCTGCCTGAGCAGAAGCCTGCTCGCCGAAGATGCCGCCTGAGATCTTGGTCAGGCCGTCAACAATCTGGGCAATCTTTGGACCGAAGATATTGGCCAGGTCTTCTGTGGTGTAGTCGGTGTCCTCTACCACGTCATGCAGCAGTGCTGCACAAATGCTGGTAGACCCCAGTCCGACCTCCTCGCAGGCTATCTGTGCCACGGCGATGGGATGCATGATGTAGGGTTCACCGCTTAGGCGGCGGACTCCCTTATGAGCTTGCCGTGCAAAATTGAAAGCCTTGGTAATAATATCCACCTTCTTACGGTGGCGTGACGACAGATAGCTTTCCAGCAGGTGTTGGAACGCATCGTTTACCAGTTTCTCGTCGGCGTTTTCGCGCATCATATCCTCGTCCATAGTCGTATCGTTTTTAGTTATCTCCTTCTCCTTCTCGTTGACTTACGTTTTCTTGCACTTGACCTGCGCTTCGTGGCCTTGGTGCGGCGCCCTATGCGGCCTTTCTTTCCACGGGCATAGCGCTTGCTCTTATGATAATAGGTGGGAACGTCGTCCTTGACCTCCACCTCGGTGCGCTTGTTCAGCAGGTCGTCCGCTTTATAGTTGTAGACGGAGTCTTCCATATCGATGAACTTACCGACCTCGGTCTGAGGCAGCCGCAGGGGACAGGGTTGTGTCAGGCCCGGCACAATGTCGCGGCGGTACATGGGGTTCAGCGAGCGCAGCAAGTCGATGTTGATGCCTATTACCTCGGCCACCTGCTCCAGGTGCAGGTTGCGGTTCACCATGACGGTGTCTGTCTTGGCCGGCAGGCGTGTGGACATGGGGCAGATGTTGTGTTGCGAGTAGTAGGTCATCATATAGTTGGCTGCAATGAATGCAGGCACGTAGCCTCGCGTTTCCTTGGGCAGGTAGGGGTATATCTGCCAGTAGTCCTTCTCGCCGTTGGAACGGTGGATGGCCTTGTTGATGTTCTCCGGCCCGCAGTTGTAGGCGGCAATGACGAGGTTCCAGTCGCCGAAGACCCTGTAGAGGTCTCTCAGGTAGCGTGCTGCTGCATACGATGCCTTCACAGGGTCACGGCGCTCATCAAGCAGCGAGTTGACCTGTAGTCCATACTGCTTGCCCGTGGTGATCATGAACTGCCACAGCCCCGTGGCTCCTACGCGGGAAACGGCCTTGGGGTTCAGTGCTGACTCGATGATAGGCAGGTATTTCAGTTCCAGCGGCAGCTGGTAGGCTTCCAGGGCTTCCTCAAAGATGGGGATGTAGAAGTTTGATGCCCCCAGCATGTAGCTGATGCTATGGCGCAGGCGTCCGCTGTAACGGTCGATGAATTTCTGCACCACGTCGTTATAGGCCATCTCCATCACTGTGGGGATGCGGCTCAGGCGGTCAATATATTCCTCTTTGGAGAATACTGGGTTGATGTCGCGCATGTTGCAGTCCTCCTCATCCAGATAGGTCTTCGATGTGTAGAGGTTCAGCAGGCTGTCCAGGTCATAGGTCATGGCTTCGGGGAATTCAATCACTTCCTCGTTACCCTCTTGGTCCATCACGATAATCTCATCGTCGCTTGTCGCAACAACTTCTTCCTCATCGTCGTCGTCGTCTTCATTAATCTGCGCTAAGGCATTGAAAGGTAAAAAGATAAAGAAGCAAAGAGGTAAGAACCATTTTACCGCCTTGTTGAATGTCACTACTAAACTGTTGTCCGTTATATACATATTCTCTATTTGTTCTGTTTTATATTCTACTTATTTTTACCTTTCTTAGAAGTTCAGCTTGCAACTGAGACCCAGGGACTGCGCATCTATCCAATTGCCACCGCCATGATTAGGGATGACTGCAGGTTCGACCCGCAGACTGAGGTCTTTCGAGATGTCGAATACCGACAGTTCTGCATCGACATAGGCATCGATGACGGAAATGGCATAGACGCCCAGCATGGCAAAGAAACTTAGGTCGCGCCAGCGGCGGTATTTGTTCTTACGGTTCTTGAAGATTTCCGTGTACTTCTGGATGTCAGCTTCCGTCGTGATGGTCTTGCCCAGATGCAGGAACTTGTTGTAACTGGCTGTGCCCGGGTCGTTGTCCGAGATGTCAAGGTAGGCTTGCGAGTAGTCTTTGTACATCATGTCGTTCCACGTCAGGGCATAGATGCATCCCATGAAACCGCCATAGATGATGGGTAGCTTCCAGAATTTCCGGTTGTATATCTGTCCTGCTCCTGGGATGACCAGTGCCAGCCACAATGCCCGTTGCGGGTCCGGTGTCCATGTGCTCCAGTCGCGCTTCACTTTGATTTTGCGCTGTTTCCCCTCTTTGACCAGGTCGATAATGTCGGTCGAATCTGCCATGAGCTTGACTAAAGCACTTGCTGCAGAGTCTGTGGCGGCTTCGACGATGGCCGTATCAGGCTTGATGTTTTGTGCCTCAAGAGCCTCTTTGATCTTTTGTGCTTCAAGGGCCTCTTTGATTTTTTGTGCCTCACGCTCCTTCGTGATAGAGTCCAGAAATGCTTGGCGTCGCTTCTGCAGATCCGCATCAACTTGCTGGGCCATACTCGGCATCGTGGCTGCCATGAGGAGCAGCAACGCCGTAAGCCATCTATGAATCAGCCGTTTACGCATTCTTTGTTCCGTCCAGTGCGTTCATGATTTTCTCCAGTTCCTCCTCGCTGTCGAAGAGAATGCTAATCTTGCCTTTGCCCTTGGGGGAGCAGGTCATCTGCACCTTGGTCTGGAAGAATTGTGCCAGGCGCTCTTTGAGAATGTTGAATTCCTCAGGTAGCACAGCTTTGGCGGCAATCTTGCCCTTGGCTGTCTTGAGGTCTTCGCCGTTTTTCAGCGACTGGATGAGTTCTTCAACCTTGCGTACGGAGTATTGTTGCTGCTGTATTTCCTTGAACAGCTTGATTTGCTGTGAAGGGCTGTCGATGGCCAGCAGGGCGCGTGCATGTCCCATTTCTATCTCATGGTTCTTCAGTGCCATCTGCACCTGGGCAGGGAGTTTCAGCAGTCGCATATAGTTGGTGACGGCTGCACGGCTCTTGCCCACGCGCTCCGAAATCTTTGCCTGTGTCATGCCTGTGGCCTCGGCCAGATGCTGGTAAGCCAGTGCTATCTCTATGGCATTCAGGTCTTCGCGCTGGATGTTCTCTACCAGTGCCATCTCCATCACGCCCTCGTCCTCAACGGTGACGATGTAGGCGGGAATCGTGGTCAGTCCTGCCAGTTGTGAGGCCCTCCATCGGCGTTCTCCGGCAATGATCTGATATTTGCCGCCCTCCACCTTACGCAGGGTGATGGGCTGGATGATGCCCAGTTCGCGGATGCTGTTGGCCAGTTCCTGCAGGGCCTCGCTGTCAAACTCCCGGCGTGGCTGGTTGGGGTTGGGCTCAATGAGCGCCACTTCTATTTCGTTCAGGTTGGAGCCTCCTTGGGTGTTCACCTCACTGGTGTCAATGAGCGCATCGAGTCCGCGACCGCTGCTGATGTCGTCCAGACCGCGTCCCAGGACGTTCCTGTCGTATTTCTTTTTTACTGCCATCGTCTTAACTGTTCTTGTTGATAATCTCCTTTGCCAGTGCTAAGTGGTTCTTGGCTCCTGTCGAGTCAGCATCGTAGAGAATGACGGGCAGACCGTGTGAAGGACTCTCCGACAGTTTGACGTTACGCTGGATGACGGTCTTGAACACCAGTTCCTGGAAATGGCGCTTCACTTCGTCGTAAATCTGGTTAGCCAGACGGAGACGTGAGTCGTACATGGTCAGCAGGAATCCCTCGATTTCCAGTCTCTGGTTGAGTTTCTGCTTGATGATCTTGATGGTGTTCAGCAGTTTCGAGATGCCTTCCAGTGCAAAGTATTCACACTGTACGGGGATGATGACCGAGTCAGCTGCTGTCAGCGAGTTGACGGTGATAAGTCCTAACGACGGTGAGCAGTCTATCAGGATGTAGTCGTAGTCGTTGCGGATTGGCTTCAACACCTGGCTGATGATTTTCTCGCGGTTGGCCAGGTTCAGCATCTCTATCTCGGCACCTACCAGGTCGATATGGCTTGGAATGATGTCCAGCCCGTCAATATCAGTTGTGTAGATGGCATCGCGGACATCCGTCTTGTTGATAATGCATTCATAGATGGAACAGTCCACCTCCTGTATATTCACACCAAGACCACTGGAGGCGTTGGCCTGTGGGTCTGCATCAACCACGAGCACGCTTTTTTCCAGTGTTGCCAGCGATGCTGCCAGATTGATGGTCGTCGTCGTCTTGCCTACGCCGCCTTTTTGGTTTGCTAATGCTATAATCTTTCCCATAATCTATTTTACCTAAAAGTATATAATAGGCTGCAAAGGTACGAATTTTCCACCAAACACAGCACGCTTTCCAAGTATTTTAAACATTTTTGAGTAATTTGCTGTCTTGTTTTGAATTTTATTCGTACCTTTGCAAAATATCTTTGAAATGATAGCACAAGAGTACGGATGAATCCCCTGATACTGATATCGAACGATGACGGCTATGAAGCCAAAGGCATCAACTGCCTGATTGACATGGTGAAAGACTACGGTGACGTTTTGGTCTGTGCACCGGAGGGAGCCCGTAGTGGCATGGCCTGTGCTTTCACGGCAGGTGCTCCGCTGACGCTGTCACTTCGCCGCAAGGGCGGTGGGGTAGAGGTGTGGTCATGTAACGGCACCCCTGTCGATTGTGTCAAGATGGCTCTGGCCGAGTTGTGTCCGCGAAAGCCGGATTTGGTTATTGGCGGCATCAACCACGGTGACAACGGTTCGGTGAATACGCATTATTCAGGCACCATGGGAGTAGTGATGGAGGGTTGTATGAAGTATATCCCCAGTGTGGCCTTCTCGCTGTGCAACTCCAGTGCTGATGCCGATTTCAGCCCGTTGGAAGCGCTAATACGTCAGATAACCCAGCGGGTGCTCAGCGAGGGTCTTCCGTCAGGCATCTGCCTGAATGTCAACTTCCCCGACCTCCAGTCGGAGCGTGACTACCGTGGTGTGCGCATCTGTCGCATGGCCAAGGGAACCTGGCAGAATGAGGTGACGAAGTGCCATCATCCCCGAGGCTATGACTACTGGTGGATGGTTGGCCGCTATTGCAATGACGAGCCAGAGGCCGACGATACCGACAACTGGGCGCTCAACCACGGCTATGTGGCTATTACACCAACCCGTGTCGACGTCACTGCCTACGAAGCCATGGAGCAGCTCAAAGCCTGGGGACTTTAATGTTTAATGCATAATTCTTTAATTTTCCAACTCTTCAATTTTTCAATTTCCCCTTGAAATACTATCTGATAGCCGGAGAAGCCAGTGGCGACCTTCATGCCTCGCACCTGATGCAGTCGCTGAAAAAGCAGGACGCTGATGCCCAGTTCCGTTTTTTCGGCGGAGACCTGATGGCTGCCGTTGGCGGCACACTGGTGAAGCACTACCGCGAATTGGCCTATATGGGTTTTGTGCCTGTGCTGTTGCACCTGCGAACCATCCTGCGCAATATGAAAATGTGCAAGCAGGACATTGCCACATGGCACCCTGATGTTGTGATACTGGTTGACTACCCTGGCTTCAACCTCAACATCGCCAAATTCGCTCACCGCTTGCGGCAGCCCCCCGAATACGCCAAACTCAAAGTCTACTACTATATTTCGCCGAAGATATGGGCGTGGAAGGAATATCGCATTAAGAACATCAAGCGCGACGTTGACGAACTGTTCTCCATCCTGCCCTTTGAGGTGCCGTTCTTTGAGCAAAAGCATCACTTTCCCATCCATTATGTGGGCAATCCCACCGCTCAGGAGGTCAGGGAATACCTGCAGGCCCTCTCCGCCACCCCCAGCTCGGTGGAAAGGGCATTAGCCCCTCTGGCACAAGGACGCTTGACGGGGGCTCCTGTCATTGCCCTTTTAGCCGGTTCCCGCAAGCAGGAAATCAAAGACAACCTGCCTGCCATGATTGCCGCCACGCGCCATTTGGCAGACCGCTATGACATCGTGTTGGCGGGTGCTCCGTCGATAGAGCCTGCCTACTACGGCCCCTTCTTGGCTGGTACACATGTAGCGCTCGTTGTCAACAAGACCTACCCGCTGCTGTCAAAAGCGGTGGCAGCCCTCGTTACCAGTGGCACCGCCACGCTGGAGACCTGTATGTTCCGTGTCCCTCAGACCGTCTGCTACTATACACCGTTACCCCGTATCATCGGCTTCATGAAACGCTCGTTCCTGAAAGTCAGGTTCGTGTCATTGGTCAACCTGATAGCCGACCGCGAAGTGGTGCGTGAACTGGTGGCGGATACTTTCAGCGTGGAGAACATCCGTCAGGAACTGGAGCGCATCTTGCCTGGCGGCGACCAGCGCCAGCGCATGCTCGCCGACTACGAGGAGGTTCATCGCTGTCTCGGTGAGAGCCATGCTCCTGACGAGGCTGCAAGAATCATGGTTCATTTATTAAAACAAGCATAGCCGTATGAAAAGATTTTTTCCCCTAATGTGTATCTTTGTCGGACTGACAGCCGCTGCACAAGACATTCAGTTGCACTACGACTTTGGTCGTAACATCTACACTGGCGAAGAATCCGGGCGCCAGAAAGTGACCCTGACGTTGGAACAGTTCAAGGCTGACCAGTGGGGCTCTTGGTACTATTTCGTCGACATCGACTTTTCAAGACATTTCACGGAAAGTGCCTATACGGAAATCTCTCGTGAATTCAAACTGGGCAAGCAGTCACCCTTTGCCGCCCATATTGAATACGACGGCGGTTTGAGCAGGAACTTCAGTTTTCAGCAGGCTGCCCTTGTGGGTGCTGCCTTTAACGGCCATTCCGAGGACTTCCTGAAGACATGGTCCGTACAGTTGCTCTACAAGCAGTATTTCAAGAGCTACGACGATACCCATGCCTACGCCAGTGCCCAGCTGACTGGTGTATGGTCGCTGACGTTTGCTAGGAAACGGTGTACGTTCTCTGGTTTCATTGACTTCTGGCGTGGCGAGAAAGCCGACAGCCACGGTTGTCTTGTCATTCTCTCGGAACCTCAGCTGTGGTATAACTTTACGGAGCACTTCAGCCTCGGCACGGAATGGGAGTTCAGCAACAACTTTGTCCACAATGCCGACCCCGCCAGTTCAAAGACTTTCTTCTGGAATCCGACACTGGCCGCGAAGTGGAACTTCTGACTTTTACTTTTTTACCTTTAACCTATAGGATAACGTAGCTGTTGCGGCGCTGCATGTAGCAAGCCTCATGGGCTTCCTGCTGGCAGACCTGTGCTTCTTGTTCTGTTATGGTGTCGGGATAGTAAGGGTTGCCGTCGACGCTGCGCCCCGTCAGGTACTCGCACCATGTGCATGCTGCCGTGTAACGCCCAATGGTGTAGCTCAGGTGGTAGCCGTCGCGGTTAAGAACATTGCCCATGCGCCGGCGCATCAGTTGGATGGCGGTGCCTGTGGGTATGATGCGTCGTATACCCACCCCTGGCAGCACATTTAGCATGGTGCTGATGATGTCGTAGTACATGCGGCGCTGGTTGTAGCCGTAGGGACTGAAACGTTCGGCGGTGTAGTCGTCAGCATAGGCCCATGTCATGTGCCACACAAACTCCACGTGCAGGTTGGTGGTATAGCTTTGTATGAGCCGTTTCAGCAGCGGCAGGTTGACAAAGCTGGCAGGGATGCCCGCATATTGGCTGGCTTGTTGTAGGGTGATGATGTCCCACTGCTCGTCACGGATGATAGTTTTCAGCATCGTTTTCTTGTGTTCAGCCCTGACGCCTCCCACAATCTTGCGGTAGGCATATACGGCACTGTCGCCGCGCAGATTGTCATAGTGCCTGTCGATGGTGCAGCCGGGGATGTAGGCGTTGCCGATGATCAGCGAGTCACCCTGTGCCGCCGCCAACTCGTAGAGGTATTGCTCGACGGCATCCTCTGAGAAGCTGTTGCCGACGGCCAGCACGCGGATGGTCTTGGCCGTTGCTGACAGGGTGCTCAGCAACAGCAGTGCATAGAGTGTAATGGTCTTTGTGTTCACTGGTGCTTTATCCTTTCAATGCCTCTCGTGAGGCAGCCTTGTGCAGTTTTCGTATGGCTTGGTTGCGTATCTGGCGCACGCGCTCCCGCTTCAACGACATCTTCTCGCCAATCTCTGCCATCGTCAGCCGCTGCTCCTGAATGCCATAGCAGTGGCGTACAACGGTTTGTTCGCGTTCGTTGAGCACGCCGATGGCGCGCACCAGGTCTTCTGAGAGCGAAGCCTCTTCTACGGCAGCGTCGGCCTTTGCTGCGTCCTTGTCCTCTAACACGTTGAGCAACGTGTAGTTGTTATGACTGCCTACAGGCAGCGACTCGTCGGTGGAGCGCACCTCGGCATCCTCGTCGATTCTGCTGATGGCCGCCTCTATGCTCCGCCGGATATAGGGAGCAGCGAAGGTGACGAAGGGCTTCCCTTGGTTTGGGTCGTACTTCGCGGCGGCCTTCATCAGACCGATGCTTCCTTCGCTGACCAGGTCGTCCGTGCTCAGGATGTCGCTCTTGTATTGTCTGGCCAGTGTCACCACATAGCCGATATTCTCAGTGACCAGTTTCTCTTTGTCCGTCATACTACAACTCTTCAATACTTCAACACTTCAATTTTTCAATTCTTCCATCCTTCAATTCTAAAACATCGACAGCGTGTACAGGTACACCACTGCTGCAGGGATGGCCAGCAGCGCCGAGTCGAAGCGGTCAAGCATACCGCCGTGTCCGGGCAGTATGTTGCCGGAGTCCTTGATGCCTAAGGTACGCTTGAATAGACTCTCCACCAAATCGCCCCATGTGCCGAAGACTACCACGACGAGTCCCAGGCCTAACCACTCAATAGTGGTGAGCATGACGCCGTCGAGCCAGTAGCTGATGGCCCAGGCTGCAGCCAGTACGAAGACGGCACCGCCAATGCTGCCCTCCCACGACTTAGCTGGCGAGATGCGTGGAAACAGCTTGTGGCGTCCTATCAGCGACCCCGTGCAGTAGGCGCCCGTGTCGTTGATCCAGAGGAACACGAATACGGAGAGAGGCAGCAGCGTGTTGAAGTTGACCGTCCCTTGCGGTGTGGCCGTGAAAGCCAGCACGTTGAGCAGCGAGAAGGGCAGGGCGATGTACATCTGCGAAAGCATCGTGTATGCCCAGTCTGCTATGGGGTCTTCTTGCTTCAGGTATAGCTCGGCCACCAACAGGTAGATGATGGTCACCAGATAGGGGATGAATACCACGCTCTTCGCCGAACCGCCGTAGAGATCGCTGCAGAAGTACGTCATGGCATAGAAGAAGTACACACCCGCCGCCGTCGAGATAAACCGGTTAACGTTGACGTTGACGTTGGCGTTGGTGTTGACCAGTCCCGTAAACTCCCATACGGTCAGTCCGGTGACGATGCTGAACAGCAGTACCATGGCCTCTGGCCGCAAGAAACTCGCCACAATAGCTGCAACAAAGATGATACCAGTAATGGTTCTAACGATAAAATTCTTCATACTTCAACACTTCAATCCTTCAATCCTTCAATCCTTCTTCTCCGTTTCCGGCTCCTTGGTCTCTATCTCCTTGGCCTCTAACTCCTTGGCACGGCGCTCGGCCATAGCCTCGGCGTCGGCGCGCATCTGGGCCTCCAACAGTTCCTCGGCCCGACTGGTCCAAGGACGCTTGCCGAAGATTTTCTCCACGTCGTCGGCAAAGATGACTTCGCGCTCCACCAACAACTGTGCCAGCTGGGCATGGCCCTCCTTGTGCTCCGTCAGTATCTGCTTGGCACGGTCGTACTGCTCGTTAATCATCTTCAGCACCTCCTCGTCCATGATCTTCGCCGTCGTTTCCGAATAAGGCTTCTGGAACGCGTAATCCTGATGGTTATAGAAGTTGACGTTGGGCAGTTTGTCGCTCATGCCAGCGTACGCCACCATGGCGTATGCCTGCTGTGTGGTGCGCTCCAAGTCGTTCATGGCCCCCGTCGAGATGTGGCCGATAAACAGTTCTTCGGCAGCACGGCCACCCAACAGCGAACACATCTCGTCGAGCATGGCCTCCTTGGTTTGCAGCACGCGCTCTTCGGGCAGGTACCATGCCGCACCTAAGGCGCGTCCTCGCGGCACAATGCTCACCTTCACCAGCGGGTTGGCAAACTCGGTGAACCACGAGATGGTGGCATGCCCCGCCTCGTGGATGGCTATCGACCGCTTCTCGGACTCCGTCATCACCTTCGTCTTCTTCTCCAGTCCGCCAATGATGCGGTCTACGGCATCGAGGAAGTCCTGCTTGCCCACCTTCTCGCGGTTGAAGCGGGCAGCAATCAGGGCTGCCTCGTTGCAGACGTTGGCAATGTCGGCACCCGAGAATCCGGGCGTCTGACGTGCTAAGAAGTCTACATCCACAGTGTCGTCGAGCTTCAGCGGCTTCAGGTGGACGTTAAACACCTCCTTACGCTCGTTTAGGTCGGGCAGGTCGACATGTATCTGACGGTCGAAGCGGCCTGCACGCAGCAGAGCTGAGTCCAGCATGTCGGCACGGTTGGTGGCAGCCAGCGTGATGATACCGCTGTTGGTGCCAAAGCCGTCCATCTCCGTCAGCAGGGCGTTCAGCGTGTTTTCGCGCTCGTCGTTGCCGCCCATGGCAGGATTCTTTGAGCGCGCACGTCCTACGGCGTCAATCTCGTCGATGAAGATGATGCACGGTGCCTTTGTCTTGGCCTTTTCAAAGAGGTCGCGCACGCGACTGGCACCTACGCCGACAAACATCTCAACGAAGTCGGAACCCGACATCGAGAAGAACGGCACGCCAGCCTCGCCAGCCACCGCCTTGGCCAGCAGCGTCTTACCCGTTCCCGGAGGTCCTACCAGCAGCGCACCCTTGGGAATCTTGCCGCCTAAGTCTGTATATTTCTGCGGATTCTTCAGGAAATCCACAATCTCCTGCATCTCCTGTTTGGCACCCGCCTGTCCGGCAACGTCCTTGAACGTGATGCCCAGTTCGCCGCCCTTTTCATACATTTGCGCCTTCGACTTGCCGACGTTGAACACGCCGCCCATGCCCATGCCGCCACCGCCGCCCATGCGGCGCATCAGGAATATCCAGACGAAAATCATGCCGCCGAAGAACAGGATGTTCATCAGCAGCGAATTAAAGAATTCGCCGTCCTTACTGTTGTCGTATGAGAACTTGCCGTTGAACTTCTTCTCCGTGCGGGCTTGGTTGACGAACTGCTCCACCTGGTCTACGCTGCCGAAGGCTACGGTGACGCTCGGCGTCTTGCCCGTCTGCTGCACGCCCTGGTGGAACACGTCGCGTATGTGCTCCGGCTTCACGTACATCAGCAGCGTATTGCTGTATTTGTTGACCACTATCTTGTTCGCATAGCCCTTCATCACCATCACCTTGAAGTCCGAGTACGACGTCTCCGTCCTGACGCTTGACTTCTCGTTACCCTGTGTGAAATACAGGAATATCAGTGTGATGATGACTAAGCCGTATATCCAGTTCATGTTGAACTTGGGCATGTTCATCTGCGGCTTGTTGTTATGTTGTTTATTTTCCATCCAAACGCTTCGCTAATTGATAATATAAAAATTTCATTATTAATTTCAGTCCAGGTCTTCAATCTGCGTCAGTTCCGCATCGTCCCAAAGATGTTCCAGATCGTAGTATTGGCGTACGTCGGGCAGAAAGATGTGTACCAGTACGTCCGTGTAGTCCATAGCCACCCACTGCGCCTGCTCCAGTCCTGCCACCATGGCAGGTTTTTCACCCAGTTCCTTACGGGCAAATTCACCCACAGACTCCGTGATGGCCTCCACCTGCGCCGGTGAGTTTCCCTGGCAGATAATGAAATAGCGGCAAATGGCACCTTCTATCTGCCGAAGGTCAGCCACCACTATCTGATGCCCTTTTTTCTCTTGTATTCCTTTGGTTATTGTCTCTACTAATTGTGCTGTTTGTTCCATTAATATTTGTCAATATTACGTAATCGTGAATGCAAAGGTAGTGCAAACCGAGCGAAACGCAAAATAAATTATGATTTTTTTCATTTCCGAGTCTCTAACCTCCAGCCTCTTCAGGAATCCCCCAACATTCTCCATAGTGGGGCGTCATGACGGTTAATTGTTTAGTACCCGATAACAGTTTGTAATAAAATGACATGTTTTGTGTGCAAAGTGGTAGCAAAAGGTAAGGAAAAAGATGCTGTTTGTTTACAAATTGCAAGTGTGTAAAGTTTTTAACACTCAAAAAGTAAGGGAACCGGGGACTTCCCCGACATTTAACAGTACCTTTGCACCCGCAAACTTATATATTATTAGGTATTAAGGTATGAAGATTAAGATGAATACAAAATACATCTTCGTCACTGGCGGTGTGGTTTCCTCGCTTGGCAAGGGCATCATCTCGGCCAGCATCGGTAAATTGCTGCAGGCACGTGGCTTCAAGGTCACTATTCAGAAATTCGACCCGTATATCAACATCGACCCCGGGACGCTGAACCCCTATGAGCACGGCGAGTGCTATGTGACGGTGGACGGCATGGAGACTGACCTCGACCTGGGACATTATGAACGTTTTACGGGTATTCACACGACGCGTAATAACTCGATAACCACAGGACGCATCTATAAAACGGTGATAGACCGTGAGCGTCACGGTGACTATCTCGGCAAGACGATTCAGGTGGTGCCGCATATTACGGATGAGATAAAAAGATGTATGCTGAGGACTTCATCAGACCAGGATTTCGACTTCGTCATCACTGAGGTGGGTGGCACCATTGGTGACATAGAGAGTGCGCCGTTTATGGAGGCCATCCGACAGTTACGCTGGCAGTTGGGACGTGACGCAGTATGTGTACACCTGACCTACGTACCTTATCTGAAAGCTGCCGATGAGCTGAAGACAAAGCCCACGCAGCACAGCGTGAAGGAGTTGCAGGGGATGGGCATCCAGCCGGATATCCTCGTGCTGCGTACGGAGCGCCATTTGGACGACCACATTCGTATGAAGGTGGCCTCGTTCTGCAACGTCGATTTGGAGTGCGTGGTGCAGAGCGAGGACATGCCCAGCATCTATGAGGTGCCGGTGAGCATGCAGCAGCAGGGACTGGATGCTGCCATCTTGCGCAAGATTGGCATCCCGGTGGGTGAGACACCCGCCATGAAGCCCTGGCACGACTTCTTAGACAAGCAGCGCAACGCTAAACGCGAGGTACACATTGGACTGGTGGGCAAATACGACCTGCAGGATGCCTACAAGAGCATCCGCGAGAGCCTGAACCTTGCAGGTATCTATAACGACGTGAAGGCACGGCTGCACTTCGTGAACAGCGAGGAGATAACCCGTCAGAACGTTGCCGAAAAACTGGAAGGTATGGCAGGTATCGTCATCTGCCCGGGCTTCGGAAAGCGCGGCATAGAGGGCAAGATTGTTGCTGCCGAATATACCCGTACCCACGACATCCCGACTTTCGGCATCTGCTTGGGCATGCAGATGATGGTGATTGAGTTTGCCCGCAACGTGTTGGGTTACAAAGATGCCAATAGTAGCGAGATGGACGAACAGACACCGCATAACGTCATAGACCTGATGGAAGAGCAGAAGAGCATCACCCAGATGGGTGGCACGATGCGACTGGGAGCCTATGATTGCGAACTGAGAGAGGGCAGTAAAGCAGCACAGGCTTATACGGTGGCAACAAACGCTTCACTTACAATACGTGAGCGCCACCGCCACCGCTATGAGTTCAACAACCAATATCAGGACGAGTACGAATCGAAGGGCATGAAGTGTGTAGGCGTCAATCCTGCCGCCAATCTGGTGGAAATCGTCGAGATTCCTGACAAACGCTGGTACATCGGCACGCAGTTCCACCCAGAGTATTCGTCTACCGTACTCCATCCGCATCCGCTGTTTATGTCGTTTATAAAAACCTGCACATTGAATTAAGATGATGGAACAGCTGAAGCATGAATGTGGTGTGGCGATGATTCGCCTGTTGAAGCCGCTGGACTACTACGAAAAGAAGTATGGTACTTGGGCTTACGGCTTCAACAAGCTCTACCTGATGATGGAAAAACAGCACAACCGTGGTCAGGAGGGTGCCGGTATTGCGTCGGTGAGCCTGACCAAGGAGCCGGGCACGGAGTATATGTTCCGCGAGAAGGCTGAGGGCAAGGATGCCATTACGGAGGTCTTTTCACGGGTGACGAAAGAGATGGCTGGCGAACTGCTGCTGGGGCATCTGCGCTATTCAACCACGGGCAAGAGCGGACTGACGTTCGTACATCCGTTCCTACGTCGTAATAACTGGCGTGCCAAGAATCTCTGTCTGTGCGGCAACTTCAACATGACCAACATCGACGAGGTCTTTCAGTTCCTGACTGCCCAGGGACAGTCGCCGCGTATCTATGGCGACTCGTACATCACGCTGGAACTGATGGGCCACCGTCTGGACCGTGAGGTGGAGCGACTGTACGAAGAGGCCAAGGCCAAGGGGCTTGAGGGCCTCGACATTACACGGTATATCGACGATCATGTAGAGATGGCCAACGTGCTCAGGAAGACGATGGAGCACTACGACGGCGGCTATGTGATGTGTGGCCTGACGGGTAGTGGTGAGATGTTTTCGGTGCGCGACCCCTGGGGCATCCGTCCCGCGTTCTATTATCGCGATGACGAAATCGTGGCCTTGGCCAGCGAACGCCCTGTACTGCAGACTACATTCAACCTCGCTACTGACGATATCTGCGAGCTGAAACCTGGCGAAGCACTCATCGTACGAAGAAACGGAGAAAGTCGTCTGGAACAGATCTTAGGAGAGGGAGCTACGGAAGGAAATGCTTCGCCCTCCAATCTTCAGAAATCATATAAGTATAGTGCTTGTTCGTTCGAGCGCATCTACTTCAGCCGAGGCTCTGACCGCGACATCTACCAGGAGCGCAAGTGCTTGGGCGAGCAACTGACTCCCGCCATTATGAAAGCTGTTGACGGCGACGTCGATAATACCGTCTTCTCATATATCCCCAACACCGCCGAGGTGGCCTATTATGGTATGACGGACGGTTTCCGTCAGCAGGGCTACAATGTGCGGACTGAGAAAGTGGTATGGAAAGACATCAAGTTGCGCACCTTCATCGCTGACAACTCCGAGCGTAATGACCTGGCTGCCCATGTCTACGATATCAGCTACGGCTCGCTGCGTCCCTATGAGGACAATCTCGTCATCATCGACGACTCGATAGTCCGTGGCACGACGCTCCGTGAGAGCATTTTCAAGATTCTCGACCGTCTGCATCCCAAGAAGATTGTGATGGTGTCGAGCTCGCCACAGATTCGCTACCCCGATTACTACGGCATTGACATGGCCCGTCTGGAGGAGTTCTGTGCCTTCCGTGCCACAATGGCGCTAATCAAAGAGAGAAACCTCACCTCCATAGTCGAAGAGGTCTATCAGGCCTGCAAAAAGCAGCCCATGGCATGCAATCACGTGAGACGTATCTACGAACCTTTCACCGTCGAGGAAATCAATGCCAAGATTGTGGAGATGCTGCGTCCCAAGGATATGCAGGCACCTATCGAGCTCGTTTTCCAGAGCATCGAAGGACTGCACAGGGCTTGTCCCAACCATCCGGGCGACTGGTACTTTTCGGGACATTATCCCACGCCTGGCGGCACCCGTCTTGTCAATCAGGCATTCGTGAACTATATTGATAGTAAAACAATTAAAAAGTAGAAATAATATGTGTGGAATCGTTGGATTATTCAAAGTCAAGGAGCAGACCCAGGAGCTTCGTCAGAAAGCATTGAAGATGAGTCAGAAGATCCGTCACCGCGGACCTGACTGGAGTGGTATCTATTGCGGCGGTTCGGCCATCCTGGCACATGAGCGTCTGAGCATCGTCGACCCTGAAAGTGGCGGCCAGCCGTTGTTCTCACCCGACCGCAAACAGGTTCTTGCCGTCAACGGCGAGATCTATAACCATCAGGAAATCCGCCGCCAGTTTGCCGGACGCTATGAGTTCCAGACGGGGTCAGACTGCGAGGTCATCTTGTCACTGTATAGAAGCCTTAACCTCACTTCCGACAAAGGAAATGATGACATGCACCGGCAGATTTGTAACATGTTGGAGCAGTTGAACGGCATCTTCGCTTTCGCCCTCTACGACGAGGAGCGTGATACATTCCTCATTGCCCGTGACCCCATCGGCGTGATTCCCCTCTATATAGGCTACGACAGCGACGGCACCATCTATGTGGCCTCAGAACTGAAGGCTCTTGAAGGACAGTGCGAGCGTTACGAACCGTTCCTGCCCGGACACTACTTGTGGAGTGGAGATCCTTCACTTAAAAGATATTACCATCGTGATTGGTTTGACTTTGAAGCGGTGAAGGACAATGCCGCTTCCGTCACTGCCATCCATGATGCATTGACAGATGCCGTCAAACGTCAGCTGATGTCGGATGTTCCCTATGGCGTGCTGCTGTCGGGCGGTCTGGACTCTTCCGTCATCTCTGCTATTGCCGAGAAGTTCTCTGAACACCGCATTGAGGACGATTCGAAGACCAGGGCCTACTGGCCGCGCCTGCACTCCTTTGCCGTAGGCTTGAAGGGTGCTCCCGACCTTGCCAAGGCTAAGATGGTGGCTGACCACATTGGCACCGTCCACCATGAAATCAACTATACCATTCAGGAGGGCCTTGATGCCATCCGCGACGTCATCTACTTCATTGAGACCTACGATGTCACCACCGTCCGCGCTTCTACGCCGATGTACCTGCTGGCTCGCGTCATCAAGTCGATGGGTATCAAGATGGTGCTCTCTGGCGAAGGTGCTGACGAGATTTTCGGTGGCTACCTTTATTTCCACAAGGCACCCTCAGCAAAGGATTTCCACGAGGAAACCGTGCGCAAATTAGGAAAGCTCTACCTATACGACTGCCTGCGTGCCAACAAGAGCCTCTCGGCATGGGGTGTTGAGGGGCGTGTGCCCTTCCTCGACAAGGAGTTCTTGGATGTTGCCATGCGTACCAATCCTGAGGCGAAGATGTGTCCCGGCACCACCATGGAAAAGAAGATTGTCCGCGAGGCCTTCGCCGACATGCTTCCCGCCGAAGTGGCCTGGCGACAGAAGGAACAGTTCAGCGACGGTGTAGGCTATTCATGGATTGACACCCTGAAAGACCTTACCTCGAAGGCTGTCACCGACGAGCAGATGGCCCATGCCGCCGAGCGTTTCCCCATCAACCCGCCAAAGAACAAAGAGGAATACTACTACCGCAGCATCTTTGCCGAACATTTCCCCAGCGATTCTGCTGCGCGCAGTGTACCCAGCGAGGCCAGTGTGGCCTGTTCTACCGCCATCGCTCTTGAGTGGGATGCCGCTTTTAAAAACATGAATGACCCCAGCGGTCGTGCCGTCAAGGGTGTGCATGAGCAGGCATATTGACCCCTGTTGAGCATGCGAAATACGCGAACAACCAACGAAACTTGAAAGAAATAATAAAAAAAGTTTGGAAATTCTTTGGTAATTCAGAAAAAAGCTGTACCTTTGCACCCGCAAATCAGAATTTTGGGGTATGGTGTAATGGTAACACTGCAGATTCTGGTCCTGCCTTTCCTGGTTCGAGTCCGGGTACCCCAACCAAGAGTAATCGCCAAGTTGTTGACACCGACAGCTTGGCGATACTTCTTTTTCATGCCCCGAAAATAAACCCAGCCGAAAAAAGGCTTCCTTGTCTGGAGGAAGCCTTTTCTTATTGGTGAATGCTTGGCCGATTATGATTCCTTGGCAGCGTTCTCGGCGTCGATGGCCTTGATCTTGTCGCGTACCAGCTGAACCTCGTCCTTGAGCTTCTGGACCTTGCGGTTCATCTCGTCGATGAGCGAGCTGCCCTTCTTGGAGGAAGCGTTCAGGAAACCGAGGTTGTTCTCGTAGGTCTGTACCTCCTGCTTCAGCTGCTCGTACTGGCGCATCAGGCGGGCGCGCTCGTTGTCAAGGGCATTCTCGCCGCGCTCGGCTACCTGTTTGAGGTTGTCCTTGAACTTAGACAGGCGGCGCTTGGCAACGCTGATGTTCAGATCCTTGTAGAGCTTGTCGAGTACGGCATGGTACTCATCATAGAGCTTGTCCTTCTCCTTGAACGGTACGTGTCCGATGCTCTGGTATTCCTCGACGAGCTTCTGCACCTTCTCCTGCAGACCGTCTCCGGCTTCTTCGCAGGCGGCTTTCAGGCGCTCAATGACGTCGCGCTTCTTCTCCAGGTTCTGGCGCTCCTCGTTGCGCGTGCCGGCACCGGCGGCATTGCGGGCCTCGAAGAACTTGTTGCAGGCACCGAGGAACTCATCCCACAGCTGGTCGCCCAACTTCTTGGGCACCATGCCGATGGTCTTCCACTCCTTCTGCAGGTTGATGAGCTTGTCGCTGGTAGACTTCCAGTCGGTAGAGTCCTGCAGGGCCTTGGCTTTCTCGATGAGGGCGCGCTTCTTCTCTGCGTTCCCCTTGAAGGTCTCCTTCAGGCTGCGGAAGTATTCGGCCTTGCGTCCGAAGAAGTCGTCGCAGGCAGCGCGGAAGCGCTCGAATATCTTGACGTTCATCTTCTGCGGAGCGAAACCGATGGTCTTCCACTCCGACTGAAGTTCAATGATTTCCTTGGTATGGCGTTCCCAGTCGTTGCTGCCCTTGTTCTCCTCGGCGGCAATGGCTTCTGCCTTCTCGCACAGGGCTGTCTTGCGCTCCAGGTTCTCTTCCTCCTTGGCACGCAGGTCCTCGAAGTGCTGCTGGTGGCGCTTGTTGATGACGGTCGACGCAGCCTTGAAGCGGTTCCAGATCTCCTCGCGCAGTTCCTTGCTGACGGGACCGATCTCGCGGTACTCCTGGTGCAGCTTCTGAAGCTGGTGGAAGGCGCTGATGACATCGGGCTCGTCGGCCAGTTTCTCGGCGGCTTCGCACAGCTGGGTCTTCATTGCGAGGTTTTTCTTGAAGTCGTACTCGCGGGCTTCGCTGTTCAGCTTCAGCAGGTCGTAGAACTGTTCTACGTACAGCTGGTAGTTGCGCCACAGCTCGCTGGCACGCTCGGCAGGCACGTTCTTGATGTCGCGCCACTCTTCCTGGAGTGCCTTGAACAGCTTATACGACTTGTTGGCCTCCTCGGGAGAGGTAATCATGGCCTTGATCTTCTCGATGATGTCGAGCTTCTTCTGCAGGTTGTCCTGCTTTTCCTGCTCCTGCTCCTTGAACAGCTTCTGACGCTTCTCCTTGATGATGCCCATCTCAGCCTTGAAGGCTTCCTCGACATCGTCAGGCCTGATCTGGTATTGCTCCGGATCGCCGCCGCCGTCGATGTATTCTTTCAGCTTGGCTTCGCGCTCGGCAATATGCAGTTTATAGAAGATGGTTTTGAGGTAGTCGATCTCGTCCTTCTGCGGCGCTTCTTCGCCATGGGCCAGTTCGCGGACGCGCTCCAACACTTCCATCTTGTTCTGATACTGCTTCCGCTCTTCAGTCACGGCTGCCTCTTCTGCCTGAGGCTGTTCTGCCTCTGCGGGCTGTTCAACCTCTGCGGGCTGCTCTGCCTCTGCGGGCTGTTCAACCTCTGCGGGCTGTTCAACCTCTGCAGGCTGTTCAGCCTCGGCGGGCTGTACGGGCTGTTCGGCTGCGGTTTCTACTACGTTCTGTTCTTCGTTCAACTCTTGTTCCAGAGCTTTTTCTTGAGAGTCCATCATCTAAAAGTTTTAGTGAATGATATGGTTAGTTTACACATGAGTATCGCCCTTCCATTGGGGTTAGGGCAAAAGCCATGCGGCAAAATTAGCGAAAAAAACTGAACTGACCTAATTTTTTCGCATAAAAGTGTATTAAATCAGGCGTTTATGTCTGAAAACGAGCAGTGAAACGACTGAAATGGCCACGGAGAGTATGATGGCAATGGCGAATCCTATGGGGCTGTTCTCCATGCCGTTGATGAGGTTCATGCCGAAGAACGAGGCTACCAGCGTCGGCAACATGAGTATGATGGTCACTGAGGTCAGCGTACGCATGATGGTGTTCATGTTGTTGTTGATGATGCTCTGATAGGTGTCCATTGTCGACTCCAGGATGTTGGAGTAGATGTTGGTGGTTTCGCGTGCCTGTGTCATCTCGATGTTGACGTCCTCGATGAGGTCGGCGTCCAGTTCGTCAATCTGCAGCTTGAACTTCAGTTTCGACAACAGTGTCTCGTTGCCTCGGATGGAGGTGTTGAAGTACGTCAGCGAGTCTTGCAGGCGCGAGAGTCCGATGAGGCTCTCGTTGTTCACTTCACGGTCCAGGTTGCGCTTGGCCTTGTCGATGAGCATGGATATTTGCTTCAGCCGTTTCAGATACCACACGGCGGACGAGAGGAAGAGCCTGAAAATCATGTCCACATAGTCCGTGAAGCCCTCGCCGCGCCTCTGGTGGAAGGAGACGAAGTCAATCATCATGTTGGTTTCGTAGTAGCAGACGGTGATGGTGACGTCGCGCTTGTGGATGATGCCGAGCGGCACCGTCGTGTACGGCGTGCGCGAGCGTACCTCTTTGACATAGGGAATACGCAGGATGATGAGCATCCATCCGTCGTCGTATTCGTAGCGGGCACGCTCGTCGGTATCGCTGATGTCTGAGAGGAAATAGTCTGGAATCTGATACTCTTCTTCCAGCATTTGCTGATCTTCTTCTGTCGGACACGTCACCTGTATCCAGCAGTTGGGCTGCCACTCGTTAAGCTGGCTCAAGCCCCCTTGGGTGTTCCAGTAAGTCTTCATTGTGCTAATCCGTTTTCTTGATTGACAATTCTTACACCTAAAGGTATAAGCGAGCATAGCTCGTAGGATGATTGACAATTGTTAATTGTTGCGGCAAAGGGATTAGCAGCCTTGCCACCATGCCCCCCGCCTAACGTTTGTTACTATCCGCCGGGTAATCGTCCATAATTAATGTTGTTGTTTTTTTGTTTTTACGGGTGCAAAGGTAATAAAAAAAGGTAAAAGTGAATAGTGAAAAGTGAAAAATTTGCTGCCGCCCGTCGTTTTTTTTGTTGTTACAGCTGGGCGGCAGCAAATTTTTCACTTTTCACTTTTACTTTTTCACTTCTCAGGTGCGTCGGCAAGTGTTGCCTTCAGCAGCTGCCAGAAGGGGTCAATGGTCTCGATGAGGACACGCTCCGTGGTCGTGTGCGGCGACTTCATGGTGGGACCGAGGCTGACGACGTCGAGCCAAGGGTACTTGCCCAAGATGACGGAGCACTCCAGTCCGGCATGGTCGACTTGTATGATGCCGTCCTTGTTGAAGAGCTCCTTGTACTTCTTCAGCAGCAGGTGCAGGATTTCGGAGTCGGGGTTTGGATCCCAGCCGCCGTAGTCTCCAGCGGTTTCCACCTTCATGCCGGCCATGTTGAAACAGCTCTCCAGAGTCTTGACCACGTAGTCCTTCATGTCCTCGCGGCTGCTGCGTGCCAGAATCCGGATATTGGCCTTGCCTTCGCCGATGTTGATGATGGCGAGGTTGCTGGAGGTCTCGACGACGCTGGGGTAGGCAGGAATGAAGCGGATGACACCGTCGTGGCAGGCAAAGATGGCGTCGATGAGGTTGTCCTGAATCTCGACAGGAACCTCTTTGGCGGGCGTTGCCACCTCTTCGACGATAACCTCAACGCCCTGCGGCTCGATGAGCTTGAACTCGTCGTTGAAGGTCTCTTTCCAGTCTTCGGCCATGTCCTTCACGATGGCGACATTCTCCTTGGGCAGCGTCAGCACGGCCTCGGCCTTGAAGGGAATGGCGTTGCGCATGTTGCCGCCTTGCCATGATGCCAGACGGGCCTCGGCCTCGGCAATGGCTTCGCGCACCAGCTGTACCAGCAGCTTGTTGGCATTGGCGCGACCCTCGTTGATTTCCAGACCGCTATGGCCGCCGCGCAGGTTCTTGACGGTCACGCGGACAGCAGCGTCCTCGGGATCCGTGTCCACCTCCTGATAGTCGAGGTTGGCGGTTACGTTGATGCCGCCGGCAGAGCCGATGACGAACTTGCCCCAATGCTCAGAGTCCAGGTTCAGCAGGATGTCGCCCTGAAGCTCGCCCTCGGGCAGCTCGTTGGCGCCGTACATGCCCGTCTCCTCGTCGCGGGTGATGAGGGCGTCGATGGGACCGTGCTTCAGTGTCTTGTCCTCCATGATGGCCATGATGGCTGCCACGCCCATACCGTTGTCGGCGCCCAAGGTGGTGCCTTTGGCCTTGACCCACTCGCCGTCAATCCACGGCTCGATGGGGTCGGTCTCGAAGTTATGGTTAGACTCGGGCGTCTTCTGCGGCACCATGTCCATGTGCGCCTGCAGGATGATGCCCTTGCGGTTTTCCATGCCTGCCGATGCGGGTTTGCGGAACACGATGTTGCCAGCGGGGTCTTTGAAGGCCTCTACTCCGGCCTGACGGCCGAAGTCAAGCAGGAACTGCTGTACTTTCTCAAGGTGTCCGCTGGGGCGGGGAACTTGTGTGAGTGCATAGAAGTTTTTCCAGATGCACTGTGGGTTCAGGTTTTTAATGTCACTCATAGTTTTGTTGTTTTTTAGTGGAGTTTTTTATTGGTCGGGGGCACGGGGGTACGGTGGTACGGGGGTACGGTGGTACGGGGGTGCGAGATTACTTTGTCCTCGGTCAATAATTACTCTTGTTTAATTTTATTTTGTAATGATTTCTTTAGTGCTATTAGCGTCATTGATATTCTGGATGCTGTTTGCTCTAACGATGAGAATTGTTCGTCATTGATATAATCTAAGTCCTTCGATATTTCCAGTTGGCATAATGTTTCGGTCAATGAGCCGTATGCTATGTCATAAAAGTGAATTCTTTCTTTCACAGCCATTCTTCCAGCTCCCTCTGCGATATTGGAAGGTATTGATACAACAGCTCTTCTCATTTGGTCGCAAAGAGCATACCGCTCATAGTCCGGATATCCGCGAAGCAACTGATAAACTTGTATGACAAATTGCTTGGATAAATGGTATACATCTAATTTCCTATAGTAAAAGTCGTTCATATATAGATTAGATTATATTATTTTAGTATTCTCGCACCCCCGCGCCTCCGCACCTCCGCGCCCCCGTAAAATTAAGCGCAAGCCAGGCATAGATACCGAGTAAGACCACCAACAGGGTTTGTATGGTATGGACTATCAGCACAAAATAGAGTGCCTTCTCGTCTGCCACGCCATAGAGTATGAGCATGGTCTTGACGGCAAAGTGCCACGGTCCGGCTCCGTTCGGGGTAGGGACGATGACGGCGATGCTGCCGACGATGAATGTCACCAGGGCGCAGCCCAGCCCCAAGTCCTCCGTAAAGTCAAAGCAGAAGAATGTCAGGTAGTAGTGCAGGAAGTAGCTGAGCCAGATGCCCAGTGTGAACGCCACAAACAAGGGGATGTTGCGCACGTCCTTCAGCGAGATGACGCCCTGCCAGATGCCCTTCAGGGTTGCGCGTACCTTATCATATATAGACAGTTTGCGCAACAGGAAATGCAGCAGGATGAGGATGGCTGCCACGCAGATGGCGACGACCAGATAGCCAGCCCACGAGAAGCCGTGGAGAATGCTGTGCAGGTTGGTGCCCGTCTTGCGGAAGAACATGCCGAAGGTGCTCATCTCCAGCAGCAGCACGAGGGCGGTGATGCCCATGACCAGCAGCGAGTCAATGGCCCGCTCCGTGACGACGGTGCCCAAGGCCTTGGGAAATGAGACGCCGTCGTAGCGTTTTAGAATGCCGCAGCGGGTAAACTCGCCCACGCGGGGTATGATGAGCGACGCGGCATAGCTGACGAAGACGGCATGGATGCTGACTGACGACCGCGGCCGCTCGCCGACGGGCTCCAGTGTCTGCCGCCAGCGCCAGCCGCGAAACATCTGTGCCAGGATGCCAAAAGGAAAGCTGAGCAGCATCCAAGTCCAGTTCATCTCGTCTGTCATCACGTGCCAGATGGTGCGCCAGTCTTCTCCGCGGTACATCCAGTAGAGTATCGCGCCCCCCAGCACCAACGGCATGAGAATCTTCAATATGATGCTCTTGAGTTTCATTTTCGACCACAAAGGTACGAATAAGTGAGTGAAAAGCAAAAAGAAAACATGTTTTTTTTCTTTTTGCTTTTCCGAACGGAAGTACCTTCGACCGCAAGGTCAGAGGTACAAATAAGCGAGAACAATATAAAATGAAAAACATTTTTTTTTCATTTTTATTGTCCGACAAAAGATGGCTGGAGCTCAAAGGTCACGAGCTCGGAGCCAAGCACCCTTCAGCTCGGAGCCGAGCACCCTTCAGCACGGAGCCAAGCAACGTGCACAATAATTCAATGAAAAAAACGTTCCCGACATGGATTCGGGAACGTCTTTTTTTATGATTCTGCGTGTATCGGCGGTTATCCGATGGGTACCGTGAACGTGCGTCCGTCCGTCAATATGAAGGTGATAGACTTTCCGTCAGCCGAAACAGTGATGTCGGCAAAAATGTCAGGTCCGCCGTCTTCACCGTCTTTTCCGTCTTGACCGTTGGTTCCGTCTTTACCGTCCGTGCCGTCCTTACCGTCTTTGCCGTTGGTGCCATCGGCATAGACGCCTGTGTCGTCCCATGTCTTACCACCGTCAGTGGAAATCTCCCAATGGCGGGTCACGACGTTGATGCGCACTTGAGGTACAATGGCAGGATTTAAAGGATTGTTGGTGCCGTCCTTACCGTTCGTGCCGTCTTTACCGTTCGTGCCGTCCTTGCCGTCCACGCCGTCCTTGCCGTCTTTACCATCTAAGCCGCTGGCTCTCATCTTGTTGCCGTCGCCGTCCAGTATCCACTTACCGTTCAGCGTCCAGTACCAAATACCGCCTTCTTCAGCAACGCTGATCAGGAGGTCGTCAAGTTTCTTGCCGTCCTTGCCGTCAATGCCGTTCTTACCGTTGCGAATGGTAAAGGAGCGTCCGTCATTTATTTTTATGGTGACGGTGCCATCCTGATTGTAGATGAAGTTGGTGACATAGCCGTTTTTCTCGATAGTATGGATTATCGTCTGTAAAGCGGCAATCTGCCTGTTGATTTCAAGTACTTCATCCTCCAGTATCTCCACGCGAGTGCCCAAACCCTGTAGCTTGTCGGTGTATTCGTACTTGTCGCACGAGGTAACCAGTAGGCACATCAGCAGAGTGAGGGATACTGCTATGATGTTCTTTGCCTTATTCATCTTTTGTGGGATTTAGGAGTTCTTGTAAATGGGGATTTTGAATGTTTGGCCACCCTTGGTGACAATGACCATGAATTCACCATCGGCCGTCACTTCATAGGTTATACTCTCGAAGAGCGAGTTGCCGTCCTTGCCGTCCTTACCGTCCGTGCCGTCTTTACCATCGGTACCGTCCTTACCGTCAACGCCGTCCTTACCGTCTTTACCGTTTGCACCGACAGCAGAAGTACCGGTGTTAACCCAGGTGGTGCCGCCGTCAACGGAAATTTCCCAGTAGCCATTGGAATTGATGCGGACTTTGGGCGAGATGGCATCCTGGCCGTCTTTACCGTCAACACCGTCCTTACCGTCAACGCCGTCCTTACCGTCAACGCCGTCCTTACCGTCTTTACCGTCAGCGCGAACTTTGTTGCCGTCAGGTCCGAGGATCCATTCGCCGTTCAGCGTCCAGTACCAGATACCGTCGGCATCCTTGGCAACGCTGATGTTGGGTGCTTCGGCGTCCTTGCCATTCTTGCCGTCTATACCGTTCTTGATGACGATGGCGCCGTGCTTGCCGAAAGTGATAATATAGCCCTCTGCGTTTTCGGTGACATTGGTGATGTAGTCACCATTCTCAATGACCTCAACGATGGTACGCATGGATTCAAGGTCAAGATTGAGTTGCTTCACAAGATTCTCGAGCACTGTGACGCGGACGTCCAGCGCATCAATCTCGTCTTGGTAATCGGTGCATGATGTTTGCAATCCCGCCATCAACAGCGTGATGACCATCAACAGGATTTTCTGAATCGTCTTCATATTCTTCAATGTATTAATAGTCAAACTTTTGGGGTACGGGGTTCTCTGGGTCGTAGACATAGCAGATGCAGACGCGGTTGTCCTCTGGTATGTCAAACGGTTGTACGCGGTCGCCCTTGGCGAAGCGGCGGATGCGCCATTCCTCAATGCCGGCATTCTGCAGGAACTGCGATACTACCTGTGAGCGCTCCACTGAGAGGCGCATGTTGATTTCAGGCGTACCGGTATCCTTGTCAGCATAGCCAGACAGGCGCACGAAAGCCTTAGGATGCTCGTTCAGATAATGAATCAGGCTTCTCAGCTTTGCCATCTGATTGGTGCGGATGATGCTCTGGTTGATGACAAAGTAGATGTTAACGTTGAACGAGATCTTCTCAACAGGGACATCCACAAACTTCGGCTCCTTCGGCTCAACAGGCTTATGAACGGTCTGGTAGGTAGGATCGGTGCGGCCGTGGCTCTTGCCGATGATGAACTTGACACCTACCATGGCGTTGAAGTGCCAGTCGCGGTTGTCGTGCTTGCCAAGCTTTGAATTGAAGTGGTCGGGCAGCATGTTGGCGTTGACCTCAGCGCCGAGTGCAACATTGTCCGTGATGTGGAAATCGGCTCCGATACCGGCTCTCACAACAGGATTGAGACGGCTGTCTTCCCAAAGCTTCTCGAAATAGTTGGGTGTCAGCTGCACTAACTCGCGGAGCTTGTAGCTGTTCGCCATCCTTGCACTGGCATTCACGGCGTCGTCGTTGTTGAACGAGATGTTCAGGCCAACACCTGCAAAAGCATAGAGGTGGAAGAAACGCTCCGGCTCCCAACCGTCAATGAGCGTCGTGATGTCGACCATGGCGTCAACGGCGGGCTGGATGAAGTTCCACTTGTACTTTTCCGAGGGATAGGCGTAGCGGTTGCGTGCTTCCCATCCGCCAATGGAAAGGCGAGTGGCAAAGAGAGGGGTGAAGTGATAACCCAAGGAAGCCTGGGCACCAGGGGACAGCAACTTCGAGAATTTTGCTTCGCCGACATCGTAGGCTGCTCCTGCATGGAGAGACATAAACCAGTGCGGGACGAAGAAATCCTGACCGAGGGAAACAAGACGTTTCTCTTCATCTTGTTGCGCAAAAGTACAAATACTAGTACTAAATAATAAGCCTAATAATAAAAGAAGCTTTTGCATAATGGATATGTTTTGTTAAACCTGGTCTAATTTGTTTTCTTCGCAAATATAGTAAATATTTTTGAAAGTTGTATGCGCTTTTTCACAAAAAGCGCATTTTTCCCTATTATTTTATAATATTTTAACTAAACGAAATGAAATAAGTGTTTAAAACGGCGAAAAATACTTTTTTTTTTGTAATTTTGCGATGATGAAACAAGTAAGACCCAAAAAGAACCTCGGACAGCATTTCCTGACGGATTTGACTATAGCCAGACGCATAGCAGACACGGTGGATGCTTGTCCTGACATTCCTGTGTTGGAGGTTGGCCCCGGTATGGGTGTGATGACCCAGTATCTGGTGAACAAACCTCGTCCTTTTAAAGTGGTGGAGATAGACCGTGAGTCTGTGGCCTACCTGAACAGCCATTTTCCCCAGTTGCGTGAAAACATTCTCGGCGAGGATTTCCTGCGCATGGACTTGACGAAGGTCTTCGACGGACAGCAGTTTGTGCTGACAGGCAACTATCCTTACGACATCTCGTCGCAGATTTTCTTCAAGATGCTTGACAACCGTCACCTGATTCCATGCTGTACGGGTATGATTCAGCATGAGGTGGCTCTGCGTATGGCGGCCGCACCGGGCAACAAGCAGTATGGCATTCTGTCCGTGCTGATACAAGCGTGGTACGACGTGGAGTATCTCTTCATGGTCGACGAGACGGTGTTCAATCCGCCCCCCAAGGTGAAAAGTGCCGTCATCCGGATGACGCGCAACGACGTACGCCATTTGGGCTGCGACGAGCAGCTGTTCAAGCGCGTTGTCAAGACCGTGTTCAACCAGAGAAGGAAAATGCTGCGTGTCTCTTTGAGACAGCTGTTGACCGATCTCCAGACGGCAGCGCCGGCGCTGGCAGCACATCCGTTCATGACCATGCGCCCCGAACAACTCACCATTCCCCAGTTCGTGGAACTGACAAATATGGTGGAAAAAGCACTGTGTACGACCACAAATAACGTGTGTTCGCACACAAATACTTGATTTGAATCAAGAATATGGCGTTTTTTTGCCGATAATGCTCCCTTTTGCATTGACATTGCCATTTTTGTTCGTACCTTTGCATCGTCTTCAAGAAGGAATTAGTTTTTAAGGTTAAAGATTAGGTTAAATAACAGACATAAGGTATTAGTAATTGGTAAAAGATTCAGGTAAATCGACAGTAGGACATTAGAACGATTAAGGTAGAAAAAAGAAAGATTGCTAAAAGGATAACATCGACGTCGTGAGGACGCAACTTTTTTTTCATAAGAAGTAGGTTTTTAGTTATTGATAAGACGAGATGCAGCCCAAGGGAGTTAGACCCGAGGGCTGCATCTTTGTTTTGATGACTTTTGCTTAGTCGTCGTGCTTGACCATCCAGCCGCCGTGAAACAGCCGGGCCAGGAAGATCAGGCCTCTGAAAGTGAGTTCGATGGCCATGGCCGTCCACACACCGGGCAGTCCGTAGGACACTGCCAGCAGGGCAGCCAGCGTCAGGCGCACGCCCCACATCGACAGCAGACTCATAATGGCGGGTTTCATGGTGTCGCCCGTACCCACGAAGACACCGTTGCAGACGATGGCGGCGGCAAACATCGGTTCGGCAAAGGCCTCGATGCGCAGGCACGCTGTCCCCATCCCAATGATTTCGTCGACTGGCGTCATGACCGACATCAGTTCCGGGGCGAAAATCCACATCAGCACACCCATCAGCGTCATGACCGTGATGCCCAGCATGGTAGACATCCGTGCAAAGGAGCGGGTGAGGGCTTTCTTGCCGGCGCCGAAGCTCTGGCCGACCAGCGTCGTCGCTGCCTCGGCAATGCCGAAGCCCGGCATGTAGCAGACGCTTTCAACGGTGATGCCCAGCGAGTGGGCGGCAATGGCAATGGTGCCCAGTGGCGCCACGATGAGCGTGCTGACAATCTGCGCCCCGCCCATCAGCAGGTGCTGCAGCCCTATGGGTACGCCAATCTTGAAGGCGGTCGACACGACATTGGCCTTGGGCTTGAAGGAACCGGGGTGCCCTTTGAGCTTCAGCGTCGAGCTGCGCACCAGCAGGAAATAGAACATCAGTCCGGCTGTGATGAGTTCGGCCAGACCTGTTCCCAAGGCGGCACCAAGCACGCCCAGCTCCGCTATATATATAAATAGGTAATTAAAGACGACGTCCATCACACACATGCCGATGTTGAGGACGGACGGCACCTTCATGTTGCCCGAGCACTTCAGCATGGACCCGGCGAGACTCTCCAGCTGGAAGAAGATGCCGAAGACGCCGATGACGGCAAAGTACAGAGAGGCGTCGGCGGCAATCTCCGCAGTGCCGCCCAGCCAGTAGGGCAGTTGCTTGCTCACGAGAAGCGCTGCCGTGGTGATGGTCAGACTCCACAGGAAGCAGCACACGATAGACTGGCGCAGCACTTTCCGCGCCCGCTCCAGGTCGTTGGCACCGATGGCGTGAGCCACTTGGACGGAGAAGCCCATGTTGGCTGCCGCACCCAGACCGCCCATGAGCCACCCCGTGGTCTCGACCAGTCCGATGGCTGCCGAGGCCTTGGCGCCCAGGTGGCCCACCATGGAAGCGTCGATGAAGAACATCACCGTGGCTGAAATCTGTGCCAGGATGGAAGGAATACTCAGACTGACAATCAGCCTGAGCTTCTCGCCTTGTGTCATTTCCCGACCTTCACGGATAAAGGCCAGCAGGTCTTTCTTCTCGACGCTCACTTGATGTTTCCTTTGGCTTGCTTGTTCTATTCTGCCGTCAGCAGCAGCACGCGGCTGGACCAGTCAGTCTTCTTGCTCCACTCGGGCTCGTTGCGATAAGGCATCTCCAAACCGTGCGACATGAGGTAGGCACCGCTGAACGAGCGGCCCTCACAGTCGAGGGGCTGCAGGTCGATGCGGTTCAGCTCGCGCACCTTATACATACGTGTGGCGTCAAGTCCGGCCATTTTTACGCGCGGCAGGTGCTCGTTCTGGAACGACTCCGTCTTCCACCAGTACCACACGGCCTTGTCCTTTTGGTCGGTGACGTACATCAGCGACGCCAGTCCCTTCTTGTCATAAGGCGACACGAGACGGTAGATGTTGCCGAACTGCACGATGGGGCGTATCTCCTTGTATTCTGCGATGGCCTTGCGGCAGAGGGCTTTCTCGTCGTCCGTCATGTTCTTGGGCTGAATCTCCATGCCTAAGCGTCCTGACATGGCTACGTCAATGCGATATTTCAGCGACGTGGTGCGGAAGACGGTGTGGTTGGGCGTTGCAGAGATGTGCGAGGCCATGGCGATGGCAGGGAAGAAATAGCTGGTTCCCCACTGCATGTAGATGCGCTGTAGCGCGTCGGTATTGTCTGATACCCAGAACTCATCAAAGTAGGGCAGCACGCCCCAGTTGGCGCGCCCGCCTCCGGAGGCGCAGGCCTGGATGGTGACGTCGGGATATTTCTCGCGGACGCGCTGGCACACTTTCTCAAAGCCCCGGTGGTAGGCAATGTAGAGATGGCTTTGCTCGTTCATGGTCAGATACTGCGAGCCGTGGTTCATGACCGGCATGTTGGCGTCCCACTTGATATAGTCAATCTCGGGATATTTGGTCATGAGGTTGTCCACGATGCCGAACACGAAGTCCTGCACCTTCGGATTGGCCAGGTCCAGCACCACCTGCGTGCCGCCGCGCCCTAACACGGGCTCGCGCTTCGGCGACTTGATAATCCAGTCCGGGTGTTTCTCGTACAGCTCGCTGGTGGTGTTGGCCATCTCTGGCTCAATCCAGATGCCGAACTTCACGCCGTTCTTCCTGGCGTCGCGCAGCAGGCCCTCGATGCCCTCGGGCAGTTTCTGCCTGTCGACGACCCAGTCGCCCAGTGACGAGTTGTCCGTCTTGCGCGGATATTTGTCGCCAAACCAGCCGTCGTCCATGACGAAGAGTTCGCCACCCATGGAGGCGATGTCGGCCATCATTTGATCCATGCCCTGCTGGTTGATGTCGAAGTAGACACCCTCCCATGAGTTCAGCAGAATCTTGCGCTCGCGGTCGCCGTGTGCCAGCATGTATTTGCGACCCCACTTGTGGAAGTTGCGGCTGACACCCGACAGCCCCTGCTGCGAGAACGACAAGGCCAGCTTCGGCGTGACGAAGGTCTCGCCGTGCTTCAGCGTGTAGGCGGAGTTGTCTTCGTTGATGCCGGCAAAGAAGTAGTGGTACTCTGTGTCGTCGGTGTGGACCTTCAGACGGTAGTTGCCGCTGTAGCACAGGGCGGCGCCGATGACCTGTCCGCAGTTCTCGCGGCCCTTGCCGTCCAACGAGAACATCACCTCGCCGTGGCTGGTGTGCGAGTTGCGCGTGCCGTCCCTGTTGACTATCACCTTCTGCCCGGGCGTCAGCGGCTCCTCGCAGACCTTCGACTCGTTGGCCCACGAACCGTAGAAACTGGTCATCCATACGTCGCCGCGGCGTATGGGCAGCATGGCTGATGCGAAGGCGGTGAGCGTTACGGGCTTCTTCTCGCCGTTGGTAATCTCAGTCCACGCCTCGATGATATCTTCCTCGGTGAAAGCCTTGTAGTTCAGTGTCACGGTAATCGGATAGACCGGGTCCTTCAGCGTGATACAGGTCACGAAGTTGCCTTCGTCCACCACCTCGCCCTGTTCGTAATAGGCTGTTGCCAGTGCTGTCGACAGGTTGCCGTCGCTGTGCTGCATGGCCAACGCCGCTTCTGCCGGCGCGTTCAGTCCGTAGGCAGGATAGGCGTCCATGCGCCCGTCGCGAGGCTTCTGCAGGTGCTGAAGCTCCGCATCGCTGAGCCGCGCACCATAATAGACATACTGTGGAGCTTTGCCTTTCTCCACGTCGAGTACCAGTGTGGTGTTCCGGGTTTGAACGACCACTTGCTCTGCCCAGGCTACAGTTGCTGACAGGCAGAACATCATCATCATCAGTTTTTTCTTCATCGGTTTTTGGGTTGTAGTTAGTTATTTTCTGCAAAGGTACAAAATAATTTTCAATTTTCAATTTTCAATTTTCAATTTATTTCTTATCTTTGCACTGATAAACTAAAAATCGTAGTAAACTATGGAACAAACACCAACTCCCCACATCGGGGCCAAGTACGGCGACATCGCCGAAACAGTCATCATGGCGGGCGACCCGCTGAGAGTGAAATTCATGGCAGAGAAGTTTCTCGACGACCCCGTGCTCTTCAATAACGTCCGAGGCATGCTGGGCTATACGGGAACCTTTCAGGGCAAGCGCATCAGCGTCATGGGGCACGGAATGGGCTGTCCGTCCATCGCCATCTATGCCTATGAGCTTTACAACTTCTATGGCGTCAAGACTATCATCCGTGTAGGCTCGGCAGGGTCGCTGCACCCCGACCTGCATATAGGCGACCTCGTCATAGCAATGGGAACGTGTACGGACTCTAACTTTGTCGACCAGTACCAGCTGCCGGGACACTTTGCGCCGATTGCCGATTTCGAACTGCTGCGCAAAGCCGCCAATGCCTGCGAACGGCTGGGCTATCGCTACATGGTCGGCAACGTGCTGTCGTCAGACGTCTTCTACAGCGAGAACCCTGCCAACGACAAGTGGATGAACATGGGCGTGCTGGCCAAGGAGATGGAGATTGCCGCACTTTACATGATTGCTGCCCGCGCCGGCAAGAAAGCCCTGGGCATCTGCACCGTTTCCGACCACATACTGACTGGTGAGGAAACCACGGCAGAAGAGCGCCAGCTGACTTTCACAAAGATGATGGACGTGGCGTTCTCGCTGCTGTGATTACTCCTTACTCCTCAACTCCTTACTCCTCAACTCCTTACTCCTTACTCCTCAACTCCTCACTCTCAGAGAAATAATACGCTCTGAGAGTTTTTTTGACGGGTTCACCCTTCAGCGTTACAGCCTGTTGCAGCCTGATGTCGGCAGACGAACTGCCAATCTTGACGAGGAAGGTGCCCGGACGGATGTTCCACTGGCGCTGACCCTCATGACTGTAATAGCCAACTTGCTCGACATAGAGCTTGACACGCACGGTCTTGCTTTCGCCAGGCTGTAGGGCGATGCGTGCAAAGCCCTGCAGTTGGATAGGACGTACGGACTTGTTGTCGTCGGCAGGCGACAGGTAGACCTGCGCCACCTCGTCGGCAGCCATCTGTCCGGTGTTCCTGACTTCAAAGGAAAGGCTGATGCTCTGGTCGGCCGTCGACGCTTCACGGTCGGCATGCAGGTTGCTGTATTCAAATGTCGTATAGCTCAGGCCATAGCCAAAAGGCCACTGGACGTGCGCTGCCGCAGCGGCCTGTCCGTCGGTGAAGGTGTTGTAGCATAGCGGTTCACAGATTTCAGTATTGGGGTAGCTGACTGACAGTTTGGCAGATGGTGACACCTTGCCATAGAGAATGTCGGCAACGGCATTGCCGCCCTCTTCACCGGGATACCATGCCTGGATGACGGCTGCACAGCGTTCGGCAAGTCCTGACACCACCTGAGCCCTGCCGCCGAAGATGACCAGCACCACGGGCTTGCCGGTCTTGATGAGCTTCTCGACATATTCTTCCTGCTTGCCGGGCAACCGCAAACCCTGGCGGTCGCGGTTTTCGCCACACAGCATGACGTTCTCACCGACGGCGGCTACAATGACGTCTGCCTGGCTGGCCATGGCGAGAGCTTCCTGCGGGTCGGCCTTCTCGCCGGCGTCAACCTTCCGGTGCAGGATGTCGTATTCCCAGGCGCGTTCGTCACCCAGTTCGCCGTATTTGGTCTCAATGTCCTCGGTCCAGTCGCAACCGCGGGAGTACGTGACGCTGACACCTTCTGGCTTGCGCGCCGTCATGCCTTCTAACAGTTTGACAATGTGGGGATTGTCGCGGTCTGCCACGTCTTCCATCTTTTTCCAGAAGTAAGACATGGCAGGATAGGTGTAGTCGCCGCACATGGCCCACATGGAGTTGGCGTTGGGGCCGGTGACGAAGATGTCCTTGACGTCCTTCAGCGGCAGTACGCCGTTGTTCTCTAACAATACGATGGATTGCGAGGCAATGTCGTAGGCAGTCTGGCGCTCTTCCGGAGTGTCAAGCACAATCTTCTCGCTGGTATAGAGATAGGCGTCGCTGTCAAAAAGTCCGGCGCGGAACTTATGGCGCAGCACGTTCTTGACGGCGCGCTCCAGCGTCTCGGGCTTTACCAGGCCCCGGTCGACGGCTTCTTGTAGATGCCGGTAATTGGCACCGTATGGAAAATCCACGTCGTTGCCGCCATTGATGGCTGCCGCTGCCTTCTCTACTGGCGTTTCCAGGTCGGGCAACTGGTCGATGGCGGTATAGTCGCTCACCACCATGCCGTCGAAACCGACATAGTCGCGCAGGATGTCCTGCAGTATTTCGCTGTTGGCCACGCACTTGGTCCCGTTTACGGCGTGGTAGCCCGGCATGACGACCTTGCTGCCTGCCAGACGGATCATGGCCTCGTGGGGCAGCAGTATTTCTTCCATCAGCTCCTTCTCGTCGGCATCGCCGCCGCCACCGTAGCCGAGGTAGTGCTTGGAACAGGCGCTCACGCCCTTCTTCAGGTCACCCTGCTGCAAACCCTTGACAAAGGCCACACCCATGACTGCCGACAGGTAGCCGTCCTCACCGTACGACTCTTCCAGACGGTTGAACGAAGGGGTGCGGCATACGTCGACCATCGGCGACAGGGCCAGCACACCACCCATCTTGCGCATCAGGGTGCTGGTCTGGCGGGTCTTCAGCTCTGCCAGTTCCGGATTGAACGAACAGGCTTGTCCCACCTGCTGCGGATAGATGGTTGCGCCTAATGTGTTGACACCCGACAGCACCTCTTCATGCAACAGCGCCGGAATGCCACTGGGCGTCTGGTGCATCAGCCAGTCCTGAACGGCTGCCACACGGTCGCGGAGCTCGTTGGGGTCTCTGGGCTGTTGCATGCAGAACTGCGAGAAGTGGCCAATGCCGTTGGGTATCAGCTCGCGGCATTTGGCTGTGTCCAACTTCCCCTGCTCGTCGAAAAGGTCGTCCATATACATGCTGCATAGTTGTGCGATGCGCTCTTCCTGCGACATCTTGCTGTAAAGTTCATCTACTTTCTGTTCCATGTCTATCGTTTTATTACAACCTGACAGTAGTGCTGCCAAGCCTGCTATCCACATTACTTTTGTTCTTAAAAGAGGTTTGTAGTACTTCATATAGTTTTTGTTTAGTTGCATCTGTCGGCAAAGGTACAAAATAAATTGATAATTGATAATTGATAATTGAAAATTATAAGGGCGGCAGCAATTTTTTCACGCTTCACACTTCACGCTTCGCTTTTTTTTCTTATCTTTGCAATTCAATACATGACTACAAAGCGATTGATGATGATAGGACGACTGATTGTTTGTTGCTTGCTTTTCTCCTTGAATGCCTTCGGCCAGGAACAGGACACGATTTGTGGGGGTACTCCGGAAAAGAGCACGCCGGCGTTGTTAGGGTGGCTTCGGCAGGTGCAAGCCTATTTGGACTCCGCAGCCCACAGAAAGGTTGACCCGCACTACATAGAAGTACCCGAAAAGCCCTGGCGGGTTATCCTGCGATACAAGGAGAATGCCGTCATGGTGGACTATGAGAACAGATATGAAATCCCCGAAGTGAATGAGTATACGGATTGGAAAATGAACTTCGAACCGCCGGTAGCGGCTTCCGTCGGCATCTGGGCTGGCTATCGTGGTACGGGTTTGTCCTTTTCCAAGTCGCTTGCCAAGAATGCGGGACGCTATTTCTCTATCAGCTCGACAGGCGCCAGGTATGGGTTCAACTTCCAGCTGAGGCGATTCAATACGACTGCTGTTACAGTGACGGCTAAAAATTATCAAAACGGGCAGGAAATAGGATCCTATGAAGAAGAGGGTAACATGGTTGCTCCTGTGTGGATACGTTCTGCCTATGTCAACGGATACTATGTGTTCAACGGGCGTCGCTACTCGCAGGCTGCTGCCTACAACCAGTCTGTCATCCAGCGCCGCTCGGCAGGTTCCTTCCTGGCTGGTGCTACATGGTACCAGTCGTCACTCGACTACTCGGACATCAAGAATAACATAGCCATACTTCTGAGCAACAATATTGGCCGCATCAAGGTGCATCAGGCCAACATTGGTTTAGGCTATGGCTACAACTTTGTACCGTTTCGTGGCTTTGTCATCAACGTGATGACCATGCCTACCATCAGCGTCTATAACCGTGTGAAAGTTTACAAATACGACTTCAACTACTGCCTGCCCCTTCCTGAAGCGGATGACGAGGACTATGGTCAATGGAATTCCCAGACCAAGACGTGGAGCAATGGAAAGACGCACAAACCTATGGCTATCGTTGAAGGCGAGGGCCTTGAAGACTATCCGGACTTGGAGGGTTGGGAAAATGGTGCTGATACAGAACACAGCGCACTTCGGCTTAACGTTGACTTGCGATTGGGTATTGCCTACAACTGGAGCAATTACTTCATCGGCCTTCAGGCACAGTCCAATAATTTTACCTATAAGAAAGACTCCAGCAAGGTGACGATCATTGACGGCTATGCCCGACTGTCATTGGGCGTGAGGTTGTAGGTTTAGTCTTTGAAGTCGAGTGTCAACTGTTGTTCCTCGGCAGCCCGCTTCTGCTGTGACTTCGAGAGCAGCAGGGGGCGCAGACGTTCAGGGCGTAGCTCGTTGACGCCGATGACGGGCTGGGAGAAGGCGGAGGTGAGCTCGCCGCAGGTAATGAAGTATTTAGCCTTCTTCATCACGACGCCCATCTTCTTCAGATGATAGGTGGTGATGCGGTTGAAACGGCGTGAGTTGACGATGAGCACGGCACTCTTGACGCCGATGCCTGGCACACGGAGGATTTCTTCATAAGAGGCTTTATTGATGTCAACAGGGAAGAACTCCGGGTGCCTGAGCGCCCAACCGAGTTTGGGATCTACGTCAAGGTCGAGATGGGCACGCTTGTCGTCCACGATTTCATCGACGTTGAAGTGATAGAAACGCATCAGCCAGTCAGCTTGGTAGAGGCGGTTCTCGCGTACCAATGGCGGCTGCTTCAAGACAGGCAGACGGGGGTCGTAGGTGTTGACGCTGACATAGCCGGAGTAATAGACGCGCCGCATCGTGGGCTGCTGATACATGGCGTTGGACATCTGCAGAATGTCGAGGTCAGTCTCCTTGGTCGCACCCACAATCATCTGTGTCGATTGTCCTGCAGGCACAAAGCGTGGCGCATGGCGGAACTTCTTCCTGTCCTCCTTGTTCTCCAGCACCCCCTGCTGAATCTGCTTCATCGGCAGGAACACGCTTCGGTGGTCTTTCTCGGGTGCTAAGGCCTTCAGCGACTCCTCTTTGGGAATCTCGATGTTGACGCTCATGCGGTCGGCATAGCGTCCCGCCTCTTGCAACAGCTCTTGCGAGGCGCCGGGGATGGTCTTCAGGTGGATATAGCCGTTGAAGCGGTGAACGGTGCGGAGGTCGCGGACAATGGCGGTCAGGCGCTCCATCGTGTAGTCAGGATTCCTCACCACACCGCTGCTCAGAAACAGACCTTCAATATAGTTGCGGCGATAGAATTCCATCGTAATCTCCTCCAGTTCGGAAACAGAGAGTGTGGCGCGTCGGATGTCGTTCGTTCGGCGGTTGATGCAATAGGCACAGTCGTACATGCAGTGGTTCGTCAACATGACCTTGAGTAGTGAGATGCAGCGCCCGTCGTCAGCAAACGAGTGGCAGATGCCAACGCCGCCAACAGTGTTGCCCAACATGCCTTTCGTACCAGAGCGTACGGTGCCGCTCGACGAACACGATACATCGTACTTCGCCGACTCTGCAAGTATACGCAGTTTCTCCATCGTCTTCTCAGTGAGCATGGCCTTGTTGTCAAAAATATGGTGCAAAAATAGTAAAAAAACACCAAATAGCTGACGTTTCTTGGCAGAATAATCAAAAAATGCTATCTTTGTAGGCTGAATGTCATGACGATTTACATCTTCGATAATACCTTTGAAGGATTGTTGACGGCCGTGTTCGACGCTTTCTTCCTGCACCAGCAGCCGGAATTCCTGCTGTCGGAGGAGCAGCAGCTGCCGCTGTTTGTCGACAGACCGCATCGGGTGGTGACAGACGGCGAGAAAGCGGCAAGGGTGTGGAAAGGTCTCGAAAAACACCTGTCAAAGGCGGGACTGCGCGTCCTCACGCTCAGCTGGATGTCAGAAGAACGGGCACTCAACCTGCCGCTCTTCCGCTTTATATGTAAGGTGTTCCGACAGCCCGCAGGTGCGCAGAGTATCGAGAACAACGCTTCCGACGAAGATGTACTGGCGGTTCGTAACACCTGCCGCAGGGTGCTACACGAGCAACTGCGCATGAAGCAGTTCATACGATTCCAGAAAGCGAAAGACGGGACGTATCTTGCCGTTGTCGCACCTGACCACAATGTGCTGCCCCTTGTCTGCGACCACTTTCAGAACCGCTTCAACGACCAGCACTGGCTCATCTACGATGCCAAGCGGCACTACGGCTTTTATTACGACGGCAATGTGGTCACGCATGTTACATTCGAAAACGAGAATGCAGTGCCATTCGACCTGTCAAATGGTAAGCTTGATGCCGAGGTGCTGAGTGCTGACGACGCGATGTTCCAGAATCTCTGGCGCACGTACTTCAAGGCCATCTGCATCAAAGAACGGATGAACCCAAAGAAACAACTAAACGACATGCCCCGCCGCTATTGGAAATACATGACTGAGAAGAATTAGAAAAATCGTGCAGGCCACTATCAGCCTGCACGATTTCTATATGTAATACTTTGTAACTTACTTCACCTCCTCAAAGTCGGCGTCTTGGATGTTGTCATCCTTGGGGGCTTCTTGCTGGCCGGCGGACTGCTGGTTGTAGAAGGGACCTTGCTGCTGGTCGGCACCGGGCTGGGGACCAGCCTGAGCACCTGCGCCCTGATACATCTGCTGCGAAGCGGTCTGCCAAGCTGCGTTGAGGGCGTTCATTGCATTGTCGATGGCTGTGATGTCGCCAGACTTGTGGGCGTCTTTCAGCTGCTGGAGTGCCTGTTCGATGGCGGGCTTGTGCTGGGCGGGAATCTTGTCGCCAATTTCCTTCAGCTGGTTCTCGGTCTGGAAGATCATCGAGTCGGCCTGGTTCATCTTGTCGATGCGCTCGCGCTCCTTCTTGTCGTTCTCGGCATTCTGCTCGGCCTCAGCCTTCATGCGGTTGATTTCATCCTGTGACAGACCGCTGGAAGCCTCGATGCGGATAGCCTGCTCCTTGCCAGTGGCCTTATCCTTGGCGCTAACCTTTAGTATACCGTTGGCGTCGATGTCGAAAGTGACCTCAATCTGAGGAATGCCACGACGGGCTGGAGCAATGCCTGTGAGGTTGAACTGTCCAATAGACTTGTTCTGGGCAGCCATGGGGCGCTCGCCCTGCAGTACGTGGATGGTAACCTCTGTCTGATTGTCGGCAGCGGTAGAGAATGTCTCGCTCTTCTTGCAGGGGATAGTCGTGTTAGCCTCGATGAGCTTGGTCATCACGCCGCCGAGGGTCTCGATACCCAGTGTCAGCGGTGTCACGTCGAGCAGCACGATGTCGCCTACGCCGCCTTCCTTGTTCAGGATGGCTCCCTGGATAGAGGCACCTACGGCCACCACCTCGTCAGGGTTGACGCCCTTTGAAGGCTCCTTGCCGAAGTAGTTCTTAACGAGCTCCTGCACGGCGGGGATACGGCTCGATCCGCCTACGAGGATAACCTCGTCAATGTCAGATGTTGACAATTTGGCATCAGCCATGGCTTTCTGACACGGAGACAGACAAGCCTGGATGAGTCCGTGTGCCAACTGCTCGAACTTGGCACGTGTCAGTGTCTTCACCAAGTGCTTGGGTACGCCACCAACAGGCATGATGTACGGCAGGTTAATCTCTGTAGAGGTAGAACTTGACAACTCAATCTTGGCCTTCTCGGCAGCCTCCTTCAGACGCTGCATAGCCATCGGGTCGGCCTTCAGGTCGGCACCTTCGTCGTTGCGGAACTCCTGTACCAGCCAGTCGATGATGACTTGGTCGAAATCGTCACCGCCCAGATGGGTGTCGCCATTGGTGGAGAGCACTTCGAACACACCGCCGCCGAACTCCAGGATAGAAATATCGAACGTACCGCCACCGAGGTCGAATACGGCAATTTTCATATCCTTGTTGGCCTTGTCAACACCATATGCCAAAGCGGCAGCAGTCGGTTCGTTGACGATACGGCGCACGTTGAGGCCTGCAATCTGTCCGGCTTCCTTGGTAGCCTGACGCTGAGAGTCAGAGAAGTAGGCCGGTACGGTGATGACGGCATCAGTTACTTCCTGTCCGAGATAGTCCTCGGCGGTCTTTTTCATCTTCTGCAGCACCATAGCGCTGATTTCCTGCGGGGTGTACTTACGTCCGTCGATGTCGACACGGGGATAGCCACCCTCGTTGACCACTGAATAAGGTACACGTGAGATTTCCTTCTCCGTCTGCTGCCAGTTTTCACCCATGAAGCGCTTGATAGAGTAAACGGTCTTCTTCGGGTTGGTGATGGCCTGACGCTTGGCGGGGTCGCCAATCTTACGCTCACCGTTGTCTACGAAGCCCACCACAGAAGGTGTAGTGCGCTTACCTTCGCTGTTAGCGATGACTACCGGCTCGTTGCCCTCGAAAACGGCGACGCAGCTGTTGGTAGTTCCTAAGTCGATTCCAATAATCTTTCCCATAATTCTATATTTTTAAATTGTTAATAATCTGATTTTGTCACTAACCAGATAGCAAAGCGTGTGCCAAAATGAAAAAAAACTTATAATATGGTGACATTTTGGCATAAGTATCAAAATATTTTTTTATCTTTGCACTCAAATCACTGATTTATAACGATACGCTATCATGATGAAAAGGCTGTTTATACTGACAGGACTGGCTATTGCTGCTCTGACGGCGATGGCGCAGGACAATCCTTACATAGTCAAGACGAAGAATGTCAAGAAGACGATGGTGTCTGCTTCAACAGACCGTAACAATGCTGACGAAGTTGAACCAAAGGATTTCTTAGGCATGCATTTCCGTTATTATAGTATGTGTGACTGGAATGAGGGCATGCGCTTTATGGTTGTCCCAGAGAAATATGATATCCTGGTCAATACGTTCTGTGACGCCACGAGCGGTGAAAAGGTCAGCAATTCAAATCTCATACATTATATTATGGTCTATAAAGGCCATGAGGAATTAGTGGACGGTCGTGTGCATATCAATTTCCACTGCGAGTCGGACGGGAAAGACTACTACTACGAGATTCCCTATGGAACGTATGATGACTACTGTTATGGTAGGCAAGGTGTCCCCACGCTGGCTTATCTTGGCGATGTGGATAAGGCTCGCGAGTTGTTGATGGACCAGTTGCTGCTGACGCGTACCCAGTCTTTCCGTGAAGATACAGAGTATGACGGTGATGGCTATCGAGAGCTGACCATGCCTAAGAACAGACTTGTGAAGGTGGTGGCTGTAGGTGTCGGTACCCGTTCTTTTCCTGTCAAGATTGTGGTTGAAGACGAGGATGGCAGACAGTTCTATCAGAATGTTGCCATGAGTAAGACCAATAGCGGCATGCGTGACAACGAGTTCGATCTGGATAATGCCAAATACCTGTTTGGCGGCTCTTTCGAGTTTACGGGGGCCGACATGGCAGTGTCGTCGAATATCTATGATTACCTGAACCAGACCGTTTACACTAAATATGTCACAGAGATGAGTACCAGAGGCTCTGGTAAGGTGCGCAATGTGAAAGTGCCTCGTTTCACAGGCTTTATTATCGATGAAATCAAATCTGTCAAGAATACAGATTTTTATACGTTGACACTACGTGAGACGGAGTCGCGTCGTTTCTTTATTAAGGAAATAACATTCTCGGATGCTGTGGCTCTTTCGGACGGCAACAAGGACGACTATTTCGGATACCTTTTCGGTCTTGGCGAAGGAGAGACGCGCAGTACCACTAAGGAAACTCGTGCCGCTATCCGTGAAGGCCGTGTCATTCCCGGCATGACGGAAGACGAGGTTGAGCTGGCTGTGGGTGAGGCCGCTGCAAAGTTGAAGGACATCAATGGCGTTGTAGAGTGGCTCTATAACCGTTCCAATGGCGTACTGCTTGTTGTCCAGTTTGACGAAGATGGTATCGTGACGAAAGCCAGCGGACGTGCCGGTAAGTCAGCTGGTCCTGTTGCCAATCCCAACTCCCGTCGCATTGCTTCAATGACGAATAGTAGCCAGGCACTTTCCGGTAATGGTACGATGCGCATGAAGTAAGCATTATAAAAAAAGGTAAAAGACGTAGAAAGCAGTCTCTTACCTTTTTTTGTTGTTCAGACCTTTGTCTTATGCGTTGTCAGCGATTGCGTGCATAATCTTTTCTTCCAGTTCCTCGCATAGTTCGGGATTGTCTTTCAGCAGTGCCTTGACGGCATCGCGTCCTTGAGCCAGCTTTGACTCCTCGTAGCTGAACCACGAGCCGCTTTTTTTGATGATGCCATATTCCACGCCCAAGTCTACAATCTCGCCAATCTTCGAGATGCCTTCGCCGAAAGTAATCTCAAATTCCGCCTTGCGGAAAGGAGGAGCCACCTTGTTCTTCACTACCTTTACACGGACCTGGTTGCCGATGACTTGGTCGCCGTCCTTGATAGCTGTCACCTTACGGATGTCCAGACGGACAGAAGCATAGAACTTGAGTGCGTTACCACCCGTTGTCGTCTCTGGGTTGCCGAACATGACGCCAATCTTCTCACGCAGCTGGTTGATGAAGATGCACGTGGTGTTGGTCTTGGCAATGGTACCCGTCAGCTTGCGCAGAGCCTGCGACATCAGACGGGCATGTAGTCCGACGGCTGAATCGCCCATGTCGCCCTCGATCTCCTTCTTCGGTGTCAGTGCTGCCACAGAGTCAACCACCAGAATATCGATAGCCGAAGAGCGTATCAGCTGGTCGGCAATCTCCAAAGCCTGTTCGCCGTTGTCTGGTTGCGAGATATACAGATTGTCCACATCGACGCCTAACTTCTGGGCATAGAAGCGGTCGAAGGCATGCTCAGCGTCAATGAAGGCAGCAATGCCGCCTGCCTTCTGCGCCTCTGCAATAGCATGAATGGCTAAAGTCGTTTTACCGCTTGATTCCGGGCCATATATTTCAATGATGCGTCCTTTGGGGTAGCCGCCTACGCCAAGGGCGGCATTCAGGCCGATCGATCCCGTGGGTATGACGTCTACGTTCTCTATCTGTTCGTCGCCCAGTTTCATGATGCTACCCTTGCCGAAGTCCTTTTCAATCTTCGACATGGCAGCCTGCAGGGCTTTCATTTTTTCCTGTTGCGGGGTCAGTGCCTCGCTCTCGTTTTCTTTTTTTGCCATGGTTTTTTATTTTTTTCGTTATTCCGTTATTCCGTTATTCCGGCATTAGAGCTCCAAGTCGCCGTCGTGAATCTCGTGCCAAGGGAGGCCCTGTTGGTTCAGTTGCTCCATGAAGGGATCAGGGTCAAATTCCTCGACGTTGTACACACCGGGCTTCTTCCACAGGCCCTTGCAGAACATCATGGCACCAATCATAGCCGGAACGCCAGTGGTATAGCTTACCCCCTGCATGCCTGTTTCCTCATAGGCGGCACGGTGCGAGCAGTTATTATAGACATAATAGGTATGCTCCTTGCCGTCGTTGCCGATGCCCCGGATGCGACAACCGATGGAAGTCTCGCCTTCATAGTTCTCGCCAAGGTCCTGCGGATTGGGCAGGACAGCCTTCAGGAACTGCAGGGGTACAATCTTCACCCGTGCTGTGCCTGTACCGTCTGCCAGCGGAGCCTCATACTCTATCTCGTCGATGCGGCTCATGCCGATGTTCTGAATCACTTCCAGGTGCTTGAGGTACTGCTGTCCGAATGTCATCCAGAAGCGGGCACGCTTGATGGTCGGATAGTTGATGACGAGACTCTCAATCTCCTCATGGTGAAGCAGATAGCTGTCACGCGGTCCAATGTTGGGATAGGTGAGGTCTTTATGAATCTCCAGTGGCTCCGTCTCTACCCACTGGCCGTTCTCCCAGTAGAGTCCTTTTTGGGTGATTTCGCGGATGTTGATTTCCGGGTTGAAGTTGGTGGCGAAAGCCTTGTGGTGATCGCCGGCATTGCAGTCGACAATGTCTAAGTATTGTATTTCCTTGAAGTGGTGCTTGGCGGCGTAAGCTGTGTAGATGCTCGTCACGCCTGGGTCGAAGCCACAGCCGAGGATGGCTGTGAGGCCGGCTTTCTCAAAGCGCTCACGATAGGCCCACTGCCATGAGTACTCAAAGTGTGCCTCGTCCTTGGGCTCGTAGTTGGCAGTATCAAGATACGAGCATCTGCATGCCAGACAAGCCTCCATAATGGTCAGGTCTTGATAGGGTAGGGCGAGGTTGATGACCAGCTCAGGTTTGTAGTCCGAAAAGAGAGCTTTCAATTGTTCCACGTCGTCGGCATCCACCTGTGCCGTCTGGATGGGCAGCGTGTAGCCCTTCTGATGGATAGCCTCCACAATAGCGTCGCACTTTGCCTTGCGACGGCTTGCAATCATAAACTCCGTAAACACGTCAGCATTCTCTGCTATCTTGAATGCTGCGACCGTTGCGACGCCACCGGCGCCAATCATTAATACTCGTGCCATATCTTTAATTCATAGATTAGTAATATACAATACATTATTATTCGTGGATTTCATCCGCTTTTATGCCGAGGGCGGCCATGAGGGAATAGCCGAGGATTTCCTGTCGGAAGTTACCGCCCTCCATGGGTTGCATCGTCAGCACCGTGATGCGCTTCTCGTCGTCAGCATGGCGCAGCACTTCGCGGACACGTTGGTAAATGTGTTCGGCATTGGGGATGACGATGAGCCGTTTCACCTCTTCGGCATTGGCAATGACCTGTAGGGAGTCGACAAACAAATCGTCCGTCGTTACCATCTCCTCCACGGGTACGCAGCTGATGAGGAATTCGCCCAGCTCACCGCTGAATGCCTTGCCGTCTAATGCCTCGGCATAGTGTCCAGGCTGGAAGTTGTCCATCTGCTGCTTGTCTTTGCGGTGCAGGAATACCACCTGCGTGCTCCGGGCTTCTTGTCCATGCCCTGTGGGGCGCATTCCTCCGTCCAGAGCCACACACTCTATCCACCGTGCCATGTCGGCCTGTGGAATGCGGCGTCCTATCATGCGCTCGAAATTCACTGTCAAGTCAAAAGCCACCTTGTCAACATAGTCTGCATCGACAAGGATGACGTTCTCTTTCCATTTTATGTCAATCATACGTGCAAAGGTACAAAAAAAAGGAAAACTAAAAAAGGGAATAGTGATTTTTTTCACTTTTCCCTTTTTTAATTCTTAGTTGTACCAAATGCTTGAGTCGGTACTCAGATAGCGCTCTTGTTCTTCGTTGTACTGGTTGTCCAGTTCAAACTCCTCTTCGTTGTACATTTTCTGAGTCTTCATAGTTGCGCCCTCCCGTTTGATAGTTTAGTTAGAGATGAGTTAGCTTTTCGTTGCAAATATAATAATATTAATTGAAATAGCCAACGTTTTTCCGTGATTATTTCCAAAAAAGTAACGAAATGTAACAATAGTTTGCAGTTTTCTGCATTTTCATGCATAAATGATGACAAACGGGCTTGAATAAACGTCTAAAAAGAAACAAAAGCCCAAATAATTTTGGTGGTTTCAAGGAAAAGCCATATATTTGCAGGCAAAAACTAATAGTACTAATTCAAAATAATAACGTTATGAAGAAAATTTTTACGCTTGTTTCTTTAGCCGTAATGGCTATGAGTATGAATGCGCAGACTGAGGAGTCATACGTTGCTGTAGACGAAGACGGCAATATGGCTGCTGAGTATGCCTCCATCATCGACGCAAACAAAGTTGCCACAAATGTAGTGAACGGTAACTCTGTCGTGAAGTTCAGCACAGCCAATGTTGAGGTTGAGGCTGTGGGTTCTGCCGAGCCTGCTGACAAGAAAGACCCCGACGATCCAACGGTAAACCTCGGTCAAGACATTACCATCGGCGCAGTGATTAGCGAAGAGGCCCACACTTATGAGCTGGTTTCCATTAATTCTACAAAAGACATTAAGTGGGAACTGAAGAATCAGGGTGACATCAATTTCTCGTATATTGCCGGAACGGGTGTTCCTGCCGTGTCAATGGTTGCCGAGGAGATATACACCGATGGTAAGGCTACAGGTAAATATCGCGTTGTTTACAAGACTTTTGAACCTGCTGAAGGCGGTGAGCCCCAAAGTGGTCTTTACTACAAGTTCACCACTAAGGCCGATGGAGCGCTTAAAGTCGGTATTTGGGCTAACAAGGGTAACCGTCTGACATTCCTGGTTGACGGTGATACCAAGCAACCTTCTCAGTATCTTGTTGAGGGATACATCAACGGTCAGGATTATACTGAGGAAGATGCAGCTGCAGGTAAATGCACTGAAGACCAGGTCGGTAAGAAAAAGCTTTTGAGCAATGACGAGTTAGTTGCTTTGCGCAATCCGAGTAACAGTGAGTGGGTTATCGGTGCCGGCAACCAGCCTTTCTGGGGCGATGTGGTTATCGATGCTAAGGCTGGCAAGACCTACTGGCTGTTCCAAAGCAATTCTCAGATAGGTTTTCAGGGCTACACCTTCTATCCCGGCAAGAGCAAGGAGGATGTTATTACGGGTATTGAGACCATCAAAACTGTTCCCGAGAATGCCAACGCTCCTATGTACAACCTCGCTGGTCAGAAGGTTTCTAAGGACTACAAGGGCGTCAAGGTACAGAACGGCAAGAAGTTCATGTAATTTGCAGTACGCCTATACCAGAAATAGGTACGCACCGAACGCTACGCATATCATCACCGCCCGCTGCGCATATACGCAGCGGGCGGTGCGCATATACGCACTGGCTGCTGCGGGTTAGCCCGCCCGTAGCAAACTCCCGGCCTGCGCCATGCGCACTCCCTGTCCGCGGCATGCTCACACCCTGTCCGCGCCATACCCATATTGATTTCTTCACTCTACTTCCGAAAGTTGAATTACTATAAATATGATAATCATAATCATGATAATCATAAATATGATAATAAGAGTGTTCTTTATATAATAAGGTGACAAACTGCGAGACCGTTCGTCTAATGGATAAAGAATAATATAACTACAAACTAAAGATGAAGAAACAATTGATGATTTTGGTGACGATGCTACTGACAAGTGTTACTATTGTGGCATTGACGAAATGGCCTGATGTCCTGGCTGGTAATACGGTACACTTGAGTGTTACCATCGACCCAGTGGGTGCGGGTAGTGTTGAACGACCGGAGCGCGACATTGTTATTGGGGGTAATGCCACATTTACGGCTACTGCCAATGCCGGATATGGTTTTAACGGCTGGTATGTCAACGGCGAATTGGTTTCAACAGCCAATCCCTATCAGTTCAAGAGCGTACAGAATGACTTGAATATCGTTGCCAAGTTCAATTCGTTAGCTGCCAGCACACTGACGTGCAGCGTCAAGCCCGGCTGCGAGGGTATGGGAACGGTTAGTGTCAGCCCTGAGGGGACGGTCAGTGGAAACTCGCATTTAATCAATACAGGCACAAAGGTGACGGTAACGGCTACGGCTGCCAAGGGCCATCAGTTCGACCGCTGGGAGAATGGTAGCGGTGCGACGCTGTCCACCAGTGCTACCTATAGCTTTACCATCAATGAAGATTGTGCTGTCTATGCTGTTTTCTCTAAGTTGCCCAACTATCAGGATGACCTCATTGCCTTCCCTGGCTGCGAGGGCTATGGTCGTTTTACAACGGGAGGTCGTATGGTTGACAGCCGTGGCTCGAAAGTGTACTATGTCACCCGTTTGGATGATTCTGACGAGGAGGGAACCTTCCGTTGGGCTGTGAACACAGGAGACGATACACCCCGTACCGTGCTGTTCAAAGTGGCTGGTACTATTTATCTGACCAGAAATGTTGACGTCAAATCGAACACCACTATTGCCGGACAAACGGCTCCTGCCGGTGGCATTTGCTTGGCAGGCTACAGGGTAAAGCTGGGCTCTAACATCATTATCCGTCATATCCGTTTCCGTGCCGGTGACTTGCCCAACAAGAGCATGTCGCCTCTTGGTGTGGAGAATGTGGAGAACGTCGTACTCGACCATTGTAGCTTTGGATGGTCGATGGAAGAGAACCTGACGTTGTATGACAACAACAATACCACTACCCAGTGGTGTATCTTTGCCGAGGGACTTTACAACTCCCGCAATGACAAGGGAGCCCGTGCCTATGGTGCCCAGTGGGGCGGCAAGCGCAGCACAATGCATCACTGTCTGTTTGCCAATAACAACAGCCGCTCGCCGCGCTTCAACGGTGTGCGTCCTGAGAACCATGACCGTCAGGCCATCAATGAGTTCACGAACAATGTCATCTATAACTGGGGTAGTCCGAATGCCATCTATGGCGGTGAGAACTCTGCTGGTGGAGATACCGACTATAACCGCGTCTATATGATTAACAATTACTACCGTCCAGGCCCTGCTACCAAGGATGCTACCAGTAGTCGACGCTATTGGTGTTCGGCCAGTGGCGAGATGAGCGGTGTCGGACAGTGGTATGTGAATGGCAATAAGTTTGAGCTCGGTAGCAAGTGGGCTCCCTCTTCCAACATTTGGAGCGACACGGAACTGCAGAAAGTCAACAGCAATAACTACTACGGCTTTGTTGCGAACGATGCCAGCCGTGCCATGAATTTCTGGTCGCTATCCCCCTCGCAGGCTTTGGCCGATAAGGCATTGCTCACTGAGCCGGTTGTTGGAGAGCTCAGCTATACTACCTATGAGTCGGCAGATGCCGCCTATCAGAAGGTGGTGACGCAGGCCGGCGCCTCGCTGCCCCGCTATGATGAGGTAGATGCACGTGTCCTGGCTGAGGCTGCCGGTACACGCGACCCGCAGTTTGGCGGTGACCGTGGCAATAAATTGGGCATCATCGACTCGCCTTACGACATCACGCTGAACCAGCACGACGACTTTGCAGCACTCTATGAGGGCGACGAAGCCAAGGACAACAAGGAGATTGACGTTACCTGCTATCCCCGCCTGCAGGGTGACAGCTATGACGAGCAGGTGATAGACACCGACGGCGACGGCTTGCCCGATGACTATGAGACGGCTAACGGGCTGAACCCCAACGACGGCAGCGACGGCCAGCGGCTGACGGCCAGCGGCTATTCCAACCTGGAGATTTTCCTCAATGGCGTGGCTGACCGAACCATTGATATGACCGAGTACACCGTGCATCAGCCCGTGGCACTGCAGAACCGCTTCAATGCCATTGTAGCCCAGGACGGCAGCGGTAACTATACAACCGTGCAGGACGCCGTCAATGCCGCTCCGGGCAATACACCATATTATATATTTATCAAGGCAGGCACATACGAAGGCCATGTGCAGATTGACAAGGCCAACGTACACCTGACGGGACAGTCGCCCGAAAGCACCGTCATCACATGGAACAAGACCAATGCCGACGGCGGCGGTGTTGACAAGTCTGCTACCATCAACGTGACTGCCAGCGACGTGTCGTTCGACAATCTGACCATCCGCAACACTCGCGTCAACGAGGGACAGGCACTGGCGCTCTACACCAAGGCCGACCGCATCAGCATCACCAGCTGCTGCTTGGAAGGCTGGCAGGACACCTATCGCACTGGTAAGGACGGACAGCGCCATATTGTCCGCAACAGCACGTTCACCGGAACTACCGACTTCATCTACGGAGCAGGCGAGGTGTTCTTCGACGGTTGTACGCTGCATGTGCTGCGCCCGTCGAACGTCATCGTGGCTCCCGACCATAGCTCGGCCAAGTATGGCTATGTGTTCCGCGATGCCAGGATTACCGCCGCAGCCGCCAACACCAAGACCCATTTGGGACGTCCGTGGGGCAATACGCCGAAGGTGGCCTTCATCAATACAAGCCTGAGCAGCGATGTCTCCATTCCCGCCGAGGGCTGGCAAGAGATGGATGGCAAGCCAGTGCGGATGGCTGAGTACAACACGATGGATGCTAACGGCAATGCTGTTGACCTGAGCGGTCGCCGCACATCGTTCGGCGGCACACCAAGCAAGGCAGTGCTCTCCAAGACAGAGGCTGTCAATGACAACAGGCTCGACTACATGCTGCGCGGCACTGACGGATGGGATGCCGACTGGCAGGCATTCATACTGCCCGCCCCGCAGCTGACGGTCAGCGGCAATACCGCTTCGTGGACTGACCCCACAGGTTTTGCCCAATGCTTCATGGTGACGCTCGACGGCAAGGCCACTGTCACCACCGCCAACAGCATCAGCACCGGCGGCGCACAATATGTGACGGTGCAGTCGGTCAGTGCCTACGGCGTACTGAGCGAGCTGGCGTCTTCCGGCACGCCCTCCGGCGTCAGCCAGCTGACCACTGGCGTTGAGGTCGTCGGCCGACAGTATTTTACACCCGACGGTCGCCGCGTCAACCGTCTGCAGCATGGTTTGAACATCGTTCGCGCAACAATGGCTGACGGTACCACGCAAACCACTAAAGTCGTAGCAAAATGAAGAGACGAATCCTTTTGCTCACGGCCCTCACATGGGCCGTGAGTGCTTTCTCGCAAGAACGTCAGACGCTGGCTTTCCCGACGGCAGAAGGCTTTGGCAAATATGCCTCTGGAGGCCGTGGCGGCAAGGTGGTAGAGGTGACTAATCTCAACGACACAGGTAAGGGTTCGCTGCGTTGGGCACTGACCGAGGCAGGTCGGGAGAATGCAACCATTGTGTTCCGTGTCAGTGGCATCATCGACATCGGTCCCAATCCCCAGCGCAAGGGCGAGCGTTCTATCCGTGCGAAGCTGAAGAATGTCACCATTGCCGGTCAGACGGCACCTGGCGAGGGCATCCTGCTCCGCGGCGGCAAGCTGAACTTGGGCGGTTCGGAGAATGTTATTATCCGCAACATCCGCTCCCGTCTGGGAACGTTGGGCGACCCTGCAAAGTCGAAGAAGGAAAACTTCATCGAGGGAGGAGCCATCGGCATCGAGAATGCTCAAAACATCATCATCGACCACTGCTGCTTCGGATGGAGCGGCGAGGAGAATGTCACCATGTACGACAACCACTTCACCACCGTGCAGTGGTGCATCGTCCACGAGGGACTTCACGATGCCGGTCATAAGAAGGGCGTGCGTGGCTATGGTGCGCAGTGGGGCGGTTCACCCGCTACGTTCCACCACAACCTGCTGGTCAGCAACGACAGTCGCTCGGCTCGCATCAACGGCGCTACCAATCCGAATGTCGACAAGAACGTGTTCCTGGAATACCAGAACAATGTCAACTTCAACTGGGGTCGCCGCAATTCCTGCTATGGCGGTGAGAACGAAGCCGGTGAAGGTAGTTCGCACGAGTGTAATTTCATTGGCAACTACTACAAGCCAGGTCCGGCTCATCCTGAGGACAATGTCTTCATCGAACTCTCTGCAGCCCGCAAGGGCAAGACGCTGACCGGTCCCTCGCAGTGGTATATTGATGGCAATGTTATGGAAGGGGAGAAAGTGAAGGACAACTGGCAGCTCATCAGCAACAAGACGGGCTTTGCCATTGACCAGATGAAGCAGACACAGCCCATCCGCAAAGCAGCCTATGAGGCGTATCTTACAGTCGCTGAGTCGGCCAAGAAAGCCTTTCGTCATGTATTGGAGAAGGCTGGCACCGTCCGCCGCGACGTCGTGGAGTGCCGCATCGTTGACGACGTGAAGAGTGGCCGCCCCAAGTATAGAGGCCAGAGTGCCGGCAAACAGGGCATTATCGACTCACAAGCCGATGCCGACGGCTGGCCTGCGTATGCTCCTGCTACACCCGTTGCTGACAACGACCACGACGGCATGGCCGACGAGTGGGAACGTGTCCACGGGTTAAGTCCTTCCGACCCGGAAGACGGCAAGACTGTTGTCAGTCAAGAGGGCTATACAGCCTTAGAGGTCTACCTGTGCAGTCTGATGGGAGAGAAAATAAAGATAAGCAGGTGACAGGACTCCTGTTGTCAAATGGTAATCTCGCCACTGCCGTAGCAACGGTGGTGGCGATTATCGTAAATGACGCAGAACTGTCCCGGTGCCACGCCGTGGATGGGCTGCGATGAGTGGATGACAAACTCGCCATCGGGCAGAGGTTCCATCGTGGCATGGAAATAGTCCGACGTGTGCCGAATCTTAAAGGTGACATCCTTGTCGCAGACAGGCATTGTCAGCCAGTGGAAGTCGCGTACCTTGAAGTGCTGGCTGTAGGCCGTTGCCGGGTCATAGCCATGAGAGACATATAAGATGTTTAGTTGTACGTCTTTCTTCACGACAAACCAAGGTCCGCCGCCAAAGCCCAGTCCTTTGCGCTGGCCGATGGTGTGGAACCACAGCCCCTTGTGCCGTCCGATGAGCTTGCCCGTCTCCAGTTCGATGACGTCGCCAGGCAGTTCGCCCAAGTAGCGGCGGATGTAGTCGTTGTAGTTGATTTTTCCTAAGAAGCAGATGCCCTGCGAGTCTTTTCGGTGGGCGGGAGCCAGGTGCTCGCGCTCTGCAATCTCGCGCACCTCATCCTTCATCATGTGACCTATGGGAAACAGTGCCTTCTTGAGTTGCCAGTCGTGAATCTGTGCCAGGAAGTCTGTCTGGTCCTTGACGGGGTCAGGACTGGTGCAGAGCCATTTCAATTGACGATTTGACGATTTACTATTTAGTATTTCCATCTCCGTCGTGGCGTAGTGCCCCGTGGCAATGAGGTCGTAGTCGTGGCCGCGCTTCTCGTCGAAGGCACCGAACTTGATGAGGCGGTTGCACATGACGTCAGGGTTAGGTGTCAGTCCCTGGCGCACTTTGTTCATCGTGTATGCCGTCACCTGCTCCCAATATTCCTTGTGACAGTCAATAATGTCTAACCGGCAGCCGTATTTCCGGCTGACAGCCGTAGCCATCTCCAAGTCCTCTTCCGAGGAACAGTCCCATTCCTCGTCTTCCTCGGGACCAATCTTGATGTAGAAGCAGTCAGGCTTCAGTCCCTGTCGCACCAGTTCGTAGAGCGCTACGGAACTGTCAACGCCGCCTGACAGCAGTACGGCAATGCGCTTGTTTTCTATTTCGTGAATATCCATCTTTTCCGTTTGTCATTAAAACCTGAATCCCAAGTCTAAGTACACCCTCCAGTCAGTCAGTTTGCTGTCTCCGCTGTCGTATTGGAAACGGAAGCGGTTGTAGTGGCCGTAGGTCCTCAGGTAGAACCGGCTCCAGTTGTAACTCACTGACAGCCGTGCGCAGTTCTACGGACCATGGCAATTCGGGCTGCCCGATATAGTCGCGGTCTACATTAACTATCGCCATTGAGTCAATTTTCGTCTTCAACCACGTCAGGCCTCTCAGCAGTGCCGGCTGTTTCTTCCCGTCGCCATCCCCGTCGTCTGCCGCCGTGACAGCCATGGGAAATAGTAATATTGCAATGAATACGATAGTAGCTCGCATGTCTTACGCTTTCATTTTGCCTGCAAAGTTACGGAAAAACGAGAGAAATGCAAAAGGAAAGATTGCTTTTATTCATAGTTAAATGTCGTTAATAATGTCTGCCTGTCTTTTGCGGAACGAAAATAAAGACTATTTTTGCACTTGCAAATCAAAAAGACTGTTATGGTAGAAATCTGTAGCGACATGCTTATCGTTGAGGTAGCTGAAAAGGGAGCCGAGCTCCAGAGTATCAAAGATTGTGAGGGTAGGGAATACCTGTGGCAGGGCGACCCGAAGTTCTGGCCGCGCCGTTCGCCCATCCTATTTCCTATCGTATGCAGTGTGAACAACGAGACCTATCGCGTCGACGGCAAGGAGTATCATCTGCCGCGTCATGGTTTTGCCCGCGACAAAGTGTTTACCGTGATTAGCCAGAGTGACAGCCGTGTGACGCTGGCCCTGCACGACAGTCCTGAGACGCTGGAAGTCTATCCCTATCATTTTAACCTTGCTGTCACTTATCGGCTGGAGGGTAACAGGATTCACGTCATCTGGCATGTCGAGAATACTGACCGTCAGGAGATTCACTTCCAGATAGGCGGACATCCGGCATTTAATATCCCTGGCGGAAAGACGGAAGGCATCCTCAAGCTTGACAACGAGGAACCTATGGACGCCCTGAAGAGCTATGCCGACGGTAGCCACGAGATGGTGGAAGTGCCATTGGAGGCTGACATGGGTGTCATTGAGTTCAACAACAGCTTCTGGCGTAATGACAGCGTGAAGGTCCATAAGAGTCAGACGTGTCGTGCCATGCTGATGGATGTTGATGGCGAACCGGCTGTTACCGTTGACTATAAGACACCCGTCTGCGCCTTCTGGAGTCCTTTTGACAAGCATGCGCCTTTTGTCTGCATTGAGCCGTGGTACGGCATTGGAGACCCGCGTGGCTTCCATGGTGAATTCAAGGACAAGCCCCTGATGAACCACCTGCAGCCTGGTGCTTCGTTCATGTCGAAGTACACCATAACGATAGGTTAATCATGGAGGCGTGAGGGGGAGGAATCAGTACGCTTCTCGGTATTTGTTCTCGTCTTTGTCGTCGAGCATCGAGAGATACGACTGATAGCGGCTTTGGGCGATGTAGTGGTCTTCGACAGCCTTGAGCACGGCACAGCCGGGCTCATGGGTGTGGGAGCAGTCGCTGAAGCGGCATTGTTTGGAGAACTCAAAGATTTCCTTGAAGTAGCTGGTCAGCTCTTCGCGCTCCATGTCGAACGTGCCGAAGCCTTTGATGCCCGGCGTGTCGATAATCCAGGAACCCTCGCCCAGCGGTATCATTTCCGAGAAAGTGGTCGTATGCATGCCCGTCTGGTGTGCGTCGCTGATGGCTGCTGTGCGCAGGTTGGCATGTGGCGCGAGGCTGTTGATAAGTGTCGACTTGCCGACGCCGCTGTTGCCGGAAAGCAGCGTGATGCGGCCGTCTAAGAGCGGGCGCAGTGGTTCTACGCCTTCACCCGATGCCGCTGAGATGGCCCGGCACTCGTAGCCGACGGTCTGGTAGAGCTGAATCATGAGTTGCTGGTACCGGCTTTCGTCGTCAGACAGCAGGTCGCTCTTGTTGAAAATGAGGACGACGGGAACGCGGTAGGCTTCGGCGGAAGCCAGGAAGCGGTCGATGAATGTCGTCGACGTGGCTGGCTTGCTGACGGTGACCATGAGAAAGGCCTGGTCTACATTTGCTGCCAGGATGTGGCTTTGCTTGGAGAGGTTGATGCTCTTGCGGACAATGTAGTTGCGGCGGTCTTCGATGGCTGTTATCCAGCGGTTGTCGCTGATGGTGACCCTGTCGCCAACAGCCACAGGATTCGTCGAGCGTATTCCCTTGATTCGGAAATTGCCTTTTACTTGACAGTCAAGAAGTTGGCCGTCGTCCGTCAAGACTGTCGGCCAGCTTCCTGTATTCTTGATAACGAGTCCTTTCACTTAAACCGTCATGATTTCCTTGTTCTTGGCATCGATGAGCTCGTCAAGTTTCTTGATGTATTTGTCGTGAACCTTCTGCAGTTCCAGCTCGGCGTCTTTTTCGTTGTCTTCGGAGAGACCGTCCTTGATGGCTTTCTTCAGCTTGTCCTTGATGTCGGCACGTACGTTGCGCACCTCCACTTTGGCCTTTTCTGCAATCTTGTTGCACTGCTTCACCAGGTCGCGGCGGCGCTCCTCGGTGGGCTGGGGAATGCCCAGACGGATTATTTCGCCGTTGTTCTCAGGCGTGATGCCTACGTCAGAGTCCATGATGGCCTTCTCGATGTCACGTATCTGCTTGCGGTCCCATGGCTTGATGGCGATGGTGCGGGCATCGGGTGTTGACACGTTGGCTACTTGGTTCAGGGGCACTTTCTGACCGTAGGATTCTACGCGTACGCCGCTGAGTATGGCTACGTTGGCGCGTCCGGCACGGATGCGGTTCAGCTCTTCTTCCAGAAACATGGCTGCCATTTCCATGCGCTCCTCGGCAGTGGCTAATGTCTGTTTTACGTCAATCATAATTCTATTGGTTCTCTTAGGTTTGATTTTCTTCCGACAAAGGTACGAATAAGTGAGAACAATACAAAACAAATAATGATTTTTTTTCGGCAAAAAAAAATAAAAAAGAGAAAAAAAGAAAAAAAAAGAAAACGAAAAGCTTCCCCCCACACCCCCTATAAAAGAAAAAATAAAAATAAAAAGAAAAAACAGAGAAAAACACAAAAAATTCCCCCCCTGTAATACGCGCGCGTGAGGGTGTTGATGAAAATATAGAAGTCCTTAGAAGAAGGCACAGCCCCGTGGTCGCTTAGCCCGAAGCCGAACGACGCTTAGCCCGAAGCCGAACGACGCTTAGCCCGAAGCCGAACGACGCTTAGCCCGAAGCCGTACGTGTTAACGCAAGGGAGGCACTCTTCGCGAATATGATGCCCCTGCGTCGGGATTAGCGGGCGGTATTTTTTGCGGCAAGCAAAAAAAACAATGAAAAATTTGGTGATTGTCTTTTTTTTCATTATCTTTGTCGTCTATAAGAACTATTATGAATGATGCATTACGCATTAATAACGAAGCCTGACCAATTATATGATGCTACAAATCTTTGACTTTGACCACCTGTTGGCATATACGACGGGTATGATGCTGATTGCAGGAATTGTATTCCTGTTTTACAACCGGCTATATGTGTTCCGCGAAAAAGAAGAGCAGATGAACAACCGGAGCCAAAACAAGCGCCTGGCTCTGATTCTGCAGACGGGTAACCTGCAGCTGTGGCTGTATATGCCCCAGACGCGTCATTATATGACACTCTCGGAAGAAGGAAAAGCCATGACGGAGTTTAATCCCGTCGACTTCTCGCAGCGTTTCAACCGCGACGACTTTGATGTGATGCAACGCGACATTTTCGACATGTGCGACGGAAAGCGCAGGGATGCGTCACTGCGGATGCACAGTCATACGACGGGTGATGAAGAGCGTACTTACGACGTGAAGATCTCCGTTCTTCAGCGCGATGCCAGGGGAAACATCGTCACGCTCCTGGGCGTTCAGCACGACATCACCGAGAAACAAAGACAGATGCGTAGTGCCAATGCCCTTCTGATGCGCTATCATACCGTATTCAACTCGTCGTTGGTAGACATGATCTACTACGACAACCATGGTGTGTTGCGCGACATCAACGAGAAAGCCTGTGCGTCTTTCAACGTGCCAAGCCGTGAGTTTGTGATGGATGGTTCATTCATGCTTATGAACAACCCGATGTTCGAGAATATCGGCTTGGAACATTTAGAGAATACCCGCGCCACGTCAATCATAGACTTCAGCAAGATGACTGAAGACCGCTATCGGGTGGGTGACTTCCACCTTGGCGGGAAGATGTATTATGAGTCGACCATCAACCCAATCAGAAACGAGGCTGGAGAGTTGACGGGTGTCTTTATGGCAGGCCGTAATATCACGGAAATGGTGGAGTCGTTCCACCATCAGCAGGAAAGTTCGCGGCACCTCCAGCAGGTCAACAAGGATATTCAGAACTACATCAACAACATCAACTATGCTCTGCGCATGAGTGATGTGCGGCTGGTCAACTATTATCCCGACAAGCATATCCTGGAGCTGTCGACGAATATCAACGAGACACAGCTGCGTCTGACACAGGTGCGCTGCATCCGTATGGGTTCGCCGCGTTATCGCAAGCATATCTCCATTGCGCTGAACCGCATGGATCATCGGACGACGAATACGTTGGCGCTGACGGTAGAGACGGAATTGCGCGACAAGCAGGGACGTCCGGTGTGGCTGTTGTTCAACATGGTGCCGATGAAGGGAGAGGACGGACGCGTAGAAAGGTATTTCGGCCTGTGCCGCAACATGACCGAAATGGTGGAGACAGAGCAGCAGTTAGCCGTAGAAACCAAGAAGGCTCAGGAGACGGAACTCTTGAAGCAGTCGTTCCTGACGAATATGAGCTATGAAATCCGTACACCCCTGAATACGGTCGTGGGATTCGCCGAACTCTTTGAGGCAGAACATGACGTGGCCGATGAGCCCATATTCGTAGAGGAAATCAAGCGTAACTCCAATTCGCTGCTGAAGCTTGTCAACGACATCCTGTACCTGTCACGTCTGGATGCAAAGATGATTGAAAGCAACAAGACGGAAGTGGACTTCTCCATGATTTTTGAAAGTCATTGTCAGATGGGGTGGAGTAACGTGAGTCCGGAAGTCAAGACCATTATCGATAATCCATACGAGCGTCTTGTCGTCGTCATTGACCAGGAAAACCTGGGTAAAGTGATTGAGAAACTTTGCGCCAATGCTGTAAACTACACAGAGAAGGGTTCCATCCGTGCCAAGTATGAGTATCGTCATGGGGAGTTGTCCATCAGTATTGAGGATACTGGAAACGGTATTGACGAACAGACGCTGGCACACGTCTTTGAACGTTTCGCCCGCAACGACCATCACCAAGTGTGTGGTACGGGATTGGACATGCCTATTGCTCAGGCACTGGTACACCTGATGGGCGGCAGCATAGAGATGCAGTCGGAAGTCGGAAAGGGTACCACGGTGTGGGTGATGATTCCCTGTGAAGCCAAGACCATTGAGAAACGCCGTGAATTCATTGTCTAACGAAAACAGCAACGCCTTATGACCATGATGTCTTTAAATATATCCGTTCTATCGGTTGTTCATGTACCCATGTTCTTAACTACCGTCATCGTACTGATTGTCGTGCTATTGTTCAGTGCTGCCCTGCTTTGGAATGTCACCATTCTGCGGCGTATAAGGCAGAATAGGAAAGAGACTAAGAATACGGTTGAGATGATAGAACATGCAATCAATACAACGTCAAACAACGTGGTGCGCTATGTGCTGCGCGACGATTTTATCTATAACCTTTATGGCGATTTTTTGCCAGGAGAAGGACTCTCCGTTGCGGAGTGGAAGAAGCATATCCATCCGGAGGATTTTGAACAAACGCTGGATTGCTTCCGCCAGATTATAGAAGGTAAGCAGCAGCGCATCGAGTTCTACTACAGGTGGAACTGGAACTACGGCGAAGGTGAGCCACAGTGGGGCTACATGCATAATGTCAGCGAAGCTGAATACATCGAGGGTACCAATGTCCTGCAAAGTATCATCAGCACGCTATGGGACGAAGCCATGCTGGTCGAGCAGGAACAGAAGGAGAAAGACCTGACGTTCAAGTATAAGCAGATATTCGAGAACTCCATTGTCGGCCTGTCCTTCTATACGCCAGACGGCTGGCTGCTTGATGCCAACAGGATTATGCGCGAGATATGCCATTTCGACAATGATGAGACAGATGAATTCTTCTCGACGGCCAATTTGTTCGACATTCCACCGTTCAGCGAGTGTTGTGACAAAGACAATGTCGAGGAACTTTGGATTTGTACGAAGAGCGTGGTGCCGGAGCGCCATATCCTTGACTATCTTGAAGTCCACATGCATCCCATCTGCGATGAAGACGGAAAGGTCTTGTTCCTGGCGGTGTCTGCCCGCAGTATCTCTGAGGAGCGTGAGATGTATCTGTCGGCAAAGCTTAATGACATCCAGATTCAGAAAGCCAACGAGCAGATACAGCGTTTCGAGGACGAACTGCATTATATGATGGAGAATGTCGAGCTGCAGGCGTGGCGCATCAGCCTGGACCGCAACTGCATTGAGTTCTATAGTGGTTTGAGTGTCGTGGCACGTACCTTCACACTGCAACAGCTGCCTATGATTTTCGTCAATCAGGAGGATGATTTCGTTAAGGAGCTGCATAATCCGTCTGTGGCCATTTCAAAACCATTGTCGCACATGTGCCAGATGCGTCCCGTGGTGTCCGGCAAGGCCAGTGAACCGCAGTGGGTGCAGATTAACAGCATCCCGGAGTATGATGACGACGGGCGTTTGTTGGGTAGCTTCGGTATCTGGCGTAATATTACAGGTCTGATGCGTAAGCAGGAACAGCTGAAACGTGAGACGGAGCGTGCCAACGACTCTGGACGCCAAAAGTCGGTGTTCCTCGCCAATATGACGCACGAAATCCGTACCCCGCTGAACGCCATCGTAGGCTTCTCGGATTTGCTGCAGGCCGTAGAGTCGCCCGAAGACAAGCGTGAGATGATTCGCGTCATACACAACAACTGCGATATGCTGTTACGTCTTATCAACGATATTCTGGTGCTTTCCAACGTCGATGCCAATGCCATGGAGATTGTGCCTCAGGAAATTGATGCTGCCGTTGCGTTTGACAGCGTATGTCAGTCGTTGGCACAGCGCGTACAGGAACCTGGCGTGGAGTTCGTGAAGGACAATCCCTATGAGGTCTGCAAGACCAGACTCGACAGTGCCCGCATTAATCAGGTTATCACCAACTTCGTCACCAATGCTGTCAAGTACACCCATCAAGGACATATCCGCGTGGGCTATCGCGTGGAGGAACGCCAGGGGCAGCAAGGTTTCTATGCCTATTGCGAAGACACGGGTTCGGGTATTCCTAAGGATCAGTGTGAACGTGTTTTTGAACGTTTCGTCAAGCTCAATGACTTCATACAGGGTACTGGACTCGGTCTTTCTATCTGTAAAGCTATCATCGAGAAGTGTGGCGGTGTGATTGGCGTCGACAGTGAGGAAGGAAAGGGTTCTACATTCTGGTTCTGGGTTCCGGCGACGGTCCAGGAACTCAAGGAAAAACAGTCATGATATGATATAACAATCCCGCCAACAGCTGTCAGTGCATGTTGACGGGATTTTGCTTTTGTCCTTTCCTTCAAGGCGGTTTAGAACAGGAAAGCCTTTTCTAACCAGTAGATTAAAATACCTGCGATATAGCCTATGAAGGCAATCAGCGTGATGCGCTTCATGTACCAGCCAAAGGTGATTTTCTCCAGACCCATGACCACGACGCCAGCGGCAGAACCGATGATGAGCATCGAACCGCCAACACCGGCACAGTAGGCGAGCAGTTGCCAGAAAATGCCGTCGATAGCCATCGCACTGGCAGGGTCGGCAACCACAGGATACATGCCCATGCAGCCTGCTACCAGAGGCACGTTGTCAACGATGCTGGAGAGCACGCCGATGATGCCTGTGATGAGGTAGTAGTTGCCGTCGAAGGCGGTGTTAAGACCTTCGCCGAGCATGGTCAGCACGCCAATGGTCTCTAAGCAGCCCACAGCCATGAGAATGCCGAGGAAGAACATGATGGTGTCCATGTCGATGCGCGACAGCATCTTCGATACGCGCTTCTGCGTGTTGCTGTTGTTGGCAGTGTCCTCGCCCTCCTGGTGGATGCGGACATAGAAAATCTCAGTCACCGTCCACAACACGCCCAGTACGAGCAGAATGCCCACGAACGGTGGCAGGTGGGTGATGGTCTTGAAGATGGGCACGAAGATAAGTCCGCCCACGCCAAGGAAGAAGATGGCCTTGCGCTGACCTGCCGTCAGCACGTCGCAGTCCTCAGCTACCTCGGTGTCCTGCTGCGGCACCAGGTCACCCTTCAGCGACAGGCTGAGGATGTAGGCCGGAATGACCATTGACACCAGCGAGGGGATGAAAATCTCGCTGATGACACCGGCAGCGGTGATGACGCCCTTGTTCCACAGCATGATGGTAGTCACGTCACCGATGGGCGAGAAGGCCCCGCCGCTGTTGGCAGCAATGATAACCAGAGAGGCATAGATAATGCGGTCCTTCTTGTCGTCAACCAGCTTGCGCAAAATCATGATCATCACGATGCTGGTGGTCAAGTTGTCGAGGATGGCTGACAGGATGAAGGTCATGAATGCGATGCGCCACAAGAGAGAGCGTTTCGACTTGGTCTGCAGCGTGTCGCGAACAAAGTTGAAGCCGCCGTTCTGGTCGACCAGTTCGACGATGGTCATGGCACCTAACAAGAAGAACAGCGTGGTACCTGTGGAGCCTAAGTGGTGCTCAATGACCTCAGCGACAGCAGAAGCCTTCATGTCGCCGATGGCTGTGGCAATGTAGCTGCCCGGATCAATCATGAACAGCGTCCATGTTCCCACGAACATCAGTAGCGCGATGGCTGCCTTGTTGATTTTCGTTACGGCCTCGATGGCTATGAAGAAATAGCCGATGCAGAAGAGGATAACAATACAGATGGTTAATGTAGACATGTCTAATTCTTAATGTTTAATTCTTATTCTTATTCTTATTCTTAATTCTCAATTACATTGTTACTTCCACAGTATGGCTGCCGACAGAGTAGGGGATGACGCTGCCCTCGATGGGCGTGCCGTCGAGAACGATGTGCTTGACGCCTTTCTGACTGCCGTTGGGGTGAACGGTAATGTTGTACTCTGCCTCGCGGAACTTGCGCTGGACGGTGTAGTCGCCAGCCGTCTCGGGCAGACACGGGTCGATGCGGATGCCGTCGTAGTCGGGCTTGATGCCGAGGATGAACTCGCTGACGGTGTACCACATCCAGGCCGCCGTACCTGTGAGCCATGAGTTCTTGCCTTCGCCGGGGCGAGCGGCATCCTTGCCGGCAACCATCTGGCAGTTCACGTAGGGCTCCACTTTATGCAGCGTCTGGTACTTCTCCTCTACGTAGCTGGGGAGTATCTTGGCGTAGTGGCTCCACGCGTCGTTGCCGCGGCCTGCCAGACACTCGCCGATGATGACCCACGGGTTGTTATGGCAGAAGATACCGGCATTCTCCTTGTAACCCTCTGGATAGCTGGAAATCTCGCCATATTCATAGATGAACTTGCTGAAGGCGGGATTGTTGAGCACCATGCCGTGCTCGCATTCCAGGTACTTCTTGCAGGCATCGAGCGACTTCGCTACCATGCCGTCCTCAGCACCGATTTCGGCCATCGTACACCAGCCCTGACTCTCGATGAATATCTTGCCTTCCTCGCACTCGTTAGAGCCAATCTTGTTGCCGAAGAAGTCATAGGCGCGCAGATACCACTCGCCGTCCCAACCGTGCTTTTTCACAGCCTCAATCATAGCGTCGACAGCCTGTTGCATGCGGGCTGCTTCGGTTTCGTAGACCGAGGCTGAGCCTCGGTGTACTGAACTGAGCTTTTGACAGAGGGCCACATATTCTTTACCGGTTACGACAAAGAGTCCGGCAATCATAAGGCTCTCAGCCTTGGTGCCCTCGCTGACGTTCTCGGTGGTCTGGAAACTCTCGTTGGGGTCCCACGAGAAGCAATTCAGGTTCAGGCAGTCGTTCCAGTCGGCACGTCCGATGAGCGGCAGCATGTGCGGGCCAAGGTTGTTGATGACGTGGTTCATCGACACCTTCAGGTGCTCAAACAGCGTCACTTCTGTGCCAGGCTGGTTGTCGAAAGGCACCAGCTCGTCGAGAATCGAGAAGTCGCCCGTCTCCTTGATATACGCCACAGTGCCGAAGATGAGCCAGCAAGGGTCGTCGTTGAAACCGCCGCCGATGTCGTTGTTGCCGCGCTTGGTCAGCGGCTGGTACTGGTGGTAGCAGCCGCCGTCGGGGAACTGTGTCGAGGCGATGTCGATGATGCGCTCACGGGCACGGGGCGGAATCTGGTGTACAAAACCTACGAGGTCCTGGTTGCTGTCCCGGAAGCCCATCCCACGACCAACGCCACTCTCGAAGAACGATGCCGAGCGCGAGAAATTGAACGTCACCATGCACTGGTACTGGTTCCAGATGTTCACCATGCGGTCGAGTTTGTCGTTGCCCGTGCGTACCTTATATATATTAAGCAGGGCATCCCAGTATTCGCAGAGCTCAGTGAAGGCCTTGTCGACTTTCTCCGTCGTGTCAAGGCTGCCGATGAGGGCGTGGGCCTTGTCCTTATTGATGACCTGAGGAGCACTGAATTTCTTGTCTTGTTCATTTTCGATGTAGCCCAAAAGGAATACGAAGTCCTTCGACTCGCCGGGCTGCAGCGTCACCTCGATATAGTGCGAAGCAATGGGACTCCAGCCGTGGGCATGGCTGTTGCGGGGCTTACCCTCCATGACGGCGTCAGGATTGGCAAACTCGTTATACAGGCCCACGAAAGTCTCGCGGTCCGTGTCGAAACCCTGTATCTCCGTGTTGACGTGATAGAAGGCATAGTGGTTGCGGCGCTCGCGATATTCCGTCTTGTGGTAGATGGTAGAGCCTTCAATCTCGACTTCGCCCGTCGAGAAGTTGCGCTGGAAATTCTCCATATCGGTGGCGGCATTCCACAGACACCACTCCTCAAACGAGAAGAGCTTCAGCCGCTTCACCTCCTGCGACTGGTTTGTCAGTGTCAGCTTCTGCACCTCGCACCACTTCTTCAGCGGAACGAAGAAGAGCACGCTGGCCTCTACGCCGTTTTTGTGTCCCGTGATGCGAGTATAGCTCATGCCGTGACGGCATTCGTAGAAGTCGAGCGGCGTCTTGCAGGGTTTCCAACCGGGGTTCCACACGGTATTGCCGTCCTTGATGTAGAAATAACGGCCGCCGTTGTCCATCGGCACGTTATTATAGCGATAGCGCGTGATGCGGCGGAACTTGGCATCCTTGTAAAAGCTGTAGCCACCGGCGGTGTTAGAGATGAGTGAGAAGAAATCCTCGTTGCCTAAGTAGTTAATCCAAGGCCATGGCGTCTGAGGATCTGTGATAACATACTCACGATGCTGGTCATCGAAATGACCATAGCGTTTCTGCTGTTCCATAATCATTAATTAGTGTTTTATTGCTTTTTTTACCTTTTTACTTTTCTATCAGTATGCGTGCATCGACAGCCACTACATCCTTGTCGTCAGCCAGCAGCGGGTTGATGTCAATCTCCTTGATTTCCGTTGCAAAGCGCAGCAGGGTAGAGAGGCGCACGATGATGTCTGCATATTTCTGCTCATTGATGCCTTGCTGTCCGCGGGTTCCTTGGATAATCTTGTAGCCGCGCAGTGAATGGATCATAGAGAATGCCTCGCCATAGGAGAGAGGAGCCAGACCGGACTGTACGTCTTTGAGCACCTCGACGAAGATGCCTCCCAAACCACAGAGTACCACGTGACCGAAGCGCTCCTCATATTTGGCTCCGATGAAAAGTTCGGTACCCTTCAGCATTTTCTGGACCATCACCCCGGTAGCGTCCTGAATCTTCATCATGCGGTCGAACTCCAAGGCAAGGTGTTCAGGGGTGCGGATGTTTAGGGTGACACCACCCACGTCGCTCTTATGTACGGGACCTACCACCTTGGCCACCACGGGATAGCCCACCCTGTTGGCAAAGGCTGTCAGTTCCTCCTTCGATGTGCTCACCATTTCAGGCACCAGCGGGATGCCGGCACATTCCAGAATGTCACGTACGGTCTGTGGCTGCACATAGCCCTTGCTGTCAATGTTGAAGATGATTTTATTGAGTTTGGGAATGTCGATGCCGTAGAGCTGTACTTCTGGGGGAGCAGGCTGAGGTGTCCGTATAACTTGCGATAGTGCAGTAGCCAGCGTCACCTCGTCGCTGAAGTTGACATGTCCTTTCGCCAAGAACTCGGCAACCTCAGGTCCTGCGGTATGCAGGCTTGGCAGAATGGGGAAGATAGGTTTCTTGCATTCCTGTATCTTCTTGTGCAGCACGTCGTAAGCCTCGTAGAGTTGGGTGAGGCCTGGGGTGCCATATATGACTGCAATGGCATCAATGTCGTCGAACTTCTTTTCGCAATAGTCGATGACAGTACCTAATTGTTCAGCCGTACCCGTTGCCAGGATGTCAATAGGATTCGCCACGCTGGAGCCAGGGAAGAGTTTGGTTTTCAACTCGTCGGCAACAGGTCCTTCAATGGGGGGAACCCTCAAACCGCCTTTTGACAGAGCATCAGTGAGCATGACACCGGGACCTCCCGCATGGGTGACAATGGCGAAGTTCTTGCCGGTCAGCGGGGGCAGGGTAAAGATACAGCCAACGGTGGTCAGTTCCTCACGCGAATGACAACGAACGATGCCTGCCTTACGGAACAACGCTTCTACCGCTGAATCGCTGCTGGCAATAGCACCGGTGTGACTGGATGCGGCACGGCTGCCGCTCTCCGAGGAACCGGCCTTGATGGCAGCTATGCGACAACCCTTGCGAATGAGGTTGGAAGCGTGGAACAGCAATTTGTCTGGATTGCTGATGTTTTCAATATACAGTAGCTTCACGGACGAATCGGTCTCTGGGTTATAGTTCTCGTCCATGTATTGCAGCACATCTTCAATGCCTATCTGTTTGCCGTTGCCGATACTCCAGACACTGTTGAACTGCAAGCCCTTGATGACGGCGCTTTCCAATATGAACACGGCAGTGGCACCTGAGCCACTGACAAAGTCGACACCCTTGGGCGACAGTTTGGGAATGGGTTGTGTGAATACGGAGTGGTGCTGGCGGTTCAGCAGTCCGATGCAGTTGGGACCGATGAGGGCTGCCCCATGCTCGGCACACACGTCGAGAATGAGCTGTTCCAGTTTGGCGCCTTCGGCAGTCTCCTCGCCAAATCCGGCGGAGATGATAATAAACGCCTTCGTCTGCTTTTCACGGGCCAGCAACTCTACGGTATCAGGACAGAATTTGGCTGGAATAACGAGCACGGCCAACTCTGTAGGCGGCAATTCGCGGGCATCGTGGAACACTTTGATGCCTTGTACCTCATCTTCTTTAGGATTGACAATGCGTAGCGTGCCTTGATAGCCGCCTTGTATGATGTTCCGTACAATGGCGCCGCCTGGTTTGTGGATGTTGTTTGAGCCGCCGATGACGGCGATGGACTTCGGATCTAAAAGTTCGCGGTTAATCATAACTTTTTAACCTTTTTACTTTTTTTACCTCTTTACTTCTTTACCCTTTCAGAATCTGTTCTGCGTGTTCCTTGGTCTTCACCTGCTTCCCAGCGAAGATTTCTGTTATGCGTCCTTCCTCGTCTATCAGGAATGTCGTGCGGATGGTGCCTACGGTCTTCTTGCCGTACATCACCTTCTCGCCCCAGGCACCCATGGTTTCCAACAGCGAATGGTCCACGTCGGCAATCAGCGGAAATGGCAGTGCATATTTTTCCTTGAACTTCACATGCGATGCAGCAGAGTCCTTGCTGACGCCAACCACCTCGTAGCCTGCGGCCTGCAACTCCTGGTGGTGGTCACGCAGTGAGCATGCCTCGGCAGTACAGCCGCTTGTATTGTCTTTCGGGTAGAAGTATAGGATAAGCTTCCTTCCACGGTAGTCACTCAGCTTAATCTCGCGTCCTTGTTCGTCGCGCCCCAGGACCTCAGGCGCCATGTCTCCAATCTTCATAGCGGTTATTAGTTTTAGTTTTGACTCTATGCGAGAGTGCAAAAGATTTTGGCAAAGGTACGAATAAGCGCGCAAAAAACCAAATTTATTTGGAAAAAGATAATGTTTCTCAACTTTGCATGCGCTGCTTGGTAAAAAATAAATCCGCTAAAATGGCTTGAGATTAAAATATTATTCGTAATTTTGAGCCGAAAAAAGATTAAAACGAAACAAAGATGGCTGAAAGAATTAAGAATATCGCATTTGACTTAGGTGGCGTGGTGATAGCACTGAGCTACGAGCAGGCTGTCAGGCGTTTTGAGGAAATAGGGCTGCGCAACGCCCGCCAGCACTTGGATGCCTACCAGCAGAAAGGTATCTTCGGCGATTTGGAAGAGGGACGCATCACCGACGTGCAGTTTTGTGAGCAACTGAGTATTTTGGTTGGACGACAGTTGACGATGGACGAGTGTTTTTATGCCTGGCACGGCTATGTGCAGTCTGTGCCCAAGCGGAACTTAGAAACTATCCGGCTACTGCGGCAGCAGGGGTATAAGGTATGTCTGTTGTCGAACACCAATCCCTTCATGATGCGATGGGCCAACAGTGACTTTGACGGCAATGGACATGGTGTGGGTGACTATTTCGACGCTCTCTACCTGAGCTATCAGCATAAGGTGATGAAGCCCCGGCGAGAGATTTTCGAACTGATGCTGCAGGGGCAGCAGGCGACAGCTGCCGAGACGCTCTTTATTGACGACAGCACCAGCAACTGTGCAGCGGCTGAGGCCTTAGGTATTCGTACGCTCTGTCCACAGGACAATGCTGACTGGATAGAACCACTGATGCAACTGTTGAACGGGAACGATAACGGGAACGATAACGGGAACGATAACGGGAACGGGAACTAAAAGGGAGGTACGGCAACGAATACCAGAGACCGCCAGATACTGACGATTGCCCTGCCGGCTATTGTGATGAATATCACGGTGCCCTTGTTAGGGTTGGTGGACACGGCCATCGTGGGACACATGGGCAATGCAGCCTATATCGGTGCCATTGCCGTAGGCTCTATGATATTCAATCTCGTCTACTGGGTGTTTGGTTTCCTGCGCATGGGCACCAGCGGCATGACGGCGCAGGCTTACGGCAGAGGCGATTTCGTGGAAGCTCGCCGACTGCTGAAGCGCTCAGGTATGGTGGCGCTGGTCGTGGCTTCGCTGTTACTGCTGTTGCAATGGCCGTTGTGCGAGCTGATGCTGGCGCTGATAGGACCGACGGCAGATGTGCGTCCATTGGCAGCAACCTATTTCTATATAGTTATATGGGGGGCTCCAGCCTCGTTAGGGTTGTTTGCCCTGATGGGCTGGTTTGTCGGTTTGCAGAATACGCGTATCCCGATGTTGGTCTCCATTTTGCAGAACGTCATTAATATTCTGGCATCGTTGACGCTCGTCTATGGACTGGGTATGAAGGTGGAAGGCGTGGCACTGGGAACGGTTGTTGCACAGTATGCCGGGCTTGTTATAGCACTGATGTTGATAAGGAACGTTAACGGGAACGTTAACGGGAACGGGAACGTTAACGGGAACGGGAACGATAACGGGAACGATAACGGGAACGGGAAGATGCAACCCTCAAGCTTCAAGACTTTCTTTGCCGTCAATCGCGACATCTTTCTGCGGACGCTATGTCTGGTAGCTGTTAATCTGTACTTTACTTCTGCTGGAGCACGTCAGGGAGCTGCCATTTTGGCAGTCAATACCTTGCTGATGCAGCTCTATCTGCTGTTCTCTTATGTGATGGATGGCTTTGCCTATGCCGGCGAGGCCCTTGGCGGGCGTTATTGGGGTGTTCGCGATGACGCGGCTTACCATGCTGTTGTCAGGCGGTTGTTTGGATGGGGCGCCGTGATGACCGTTCTCTTTACCACAGTCTACATCATTGGCGGACAGCCGTTTCTGCATCTGCTCACTGATGAACCGTTAGTGGTGAAGGCGTCCTATGACTATGTGTGGTGGGCATACCTGATACCCGTTGCCGGTGTTGCTGCTTTCATCTGGGACGGCATCTTTATCGGCACTACGCAGACCCGTGGCATGCTTCAGTCATCATTCGTCGCTGCCGTGGTGTTCTTTTTAGGTGTTACTTTGCTCATGCCTGTCATGTCCAACCATGGTTTGTGGCTGTCAATGTTGCTCTTTCTTCTGTCTCGTGGCATCGTGCAGAGCGTTATCTATTGGCAAAAGTACGTAAAAATTCATAATTCATAACGTATAATTCATAATTATTTCATACCTTTGTCATTTAGTAATAAACAACACGCGTATGAAACGTAAACTGTTAATCACGATAGCAGCTATGCTGCTGGTGCCCATGGGATTATTCAGTCAGACATATCAGGATTTGTGGAAGCAAGTGGAACAGGCCCAGGATAAGGACTTGCCCAAGACCGCTATGGAACACCTGCTGATGATAGAGCGGAAGGCTCAGAAGGCCGGTGACTACGGTCAGTTGCTGAAGTCTACCCTGCTGTATTCGAAGTTGCAGGCTGAGGTGGCTCCCGACTCGCTGTTGCCTGCCGTCAAGCGGTTGGAACAGGAAGCGGCTGCGGCACAGCGTGTCGAGCTGAAAGCTGTCTATAGCACTGTATTGTCACTGGTGTATCGGGACAATGCCCGTGAGTTGGGCGAGGATGCCTCAGGGAAGGTTGAGGCTTATCGCCAGCAGGCTCTACAATATCCTGACGCCTTGGCGAAGGCAAAAGCAGGGACGTATGTTCCCTTCGTTGTCAATGGTAAGGACAGCAAGACCTACTATGACGACGACCTGTTGAGTGTCATTGGCCGTGAGTTAGAGGCGTGGCAGTGGATGCACGACTATTATACGAAGGTCGGCAACCGTCGTGCTGCCTGTCTGACAGGTGTTGATGCTTTTAACGACATCGCTTCCCTCGATTCGCTGGCCAAGGTCTATGGCGACCTGCCTGAGGCCTGCGAGATAGCCATCAAGCGCTTGGAACTGATGAACGTTAATGATAATGGGAACGAAAATACTGTTGCCGAGCGCATCGCCTATCTGCGAGAGTCGCTGCAGAAGTGGGGCTCATGGCAGCGTGCCAACTGGTTGCGCAACATGGAAAGCAACATGACGCGCCCGCAGTTCGAGGCCTGTATGCCGCACCATGTCGCACTGCCTGGTGAGTCGCAGATGATACAGTTGGAGTCGTTGCGGAATATCCAGACGCTGACGATGAGCGTCTACGAGACACCGTTGAAGGGTGACACCGAACTGAATCTGCACAATGAGAAAGACTACAAGAAGCTGAAGTCACAGTTGAAGCACAGGAAAGACTTGACGAAGGTGCTCCAGTTTACGGGACATCCTGACTACGAGACCTTTAAGGACTCTATCCTGCTGGCTGGTCTGGCACCTGGCGTCTATATGATAGAGTTCTCGTCGCCTCAGACAGAGACTTCGCGTGAACTATATTTTGTGTCGGGTGTAAGGGTGCTGTCACAACCCATGCCTGAGCAGCAGATGCGTTATGTGGTGGTCGATGCCCGTACCGGGCAACCCATTCCACGGGCCACATTGCGCCTGAAGTTTCGTAGAGGCTGGAAAGAGCCTGAAAAGACCGTAGAAATGACATGCAACCAGCAGGGAGAGGTGCTCTATACTGCTGGCGACCGCACACCGTCGCAGTTGTATGCCTTCACGAAAACGGATGTCTATAACCCGCCGATGAATGCTTATGGACGCTATGCCTATTACGAGCACCAGTATCATTCGGAACATACCAGCGTGTTCACCGACCGAAGCATCTACCGTCCGGGGCAGACGGTGCATGTGGCTGCTGTCGTCTGGAAGGAACAGTCTGCCTTGGATAATGTGGCCGTCGAGGGTAAGCGTGTGAATGTAGAACTGCGCGATGCCAACTACAAGGTGGTGGCTGAGAAGGAACTCACGACCGACCGTTTCGGCAGGTGTGCCACTGAGTTGACACTGCCGCAAGGGCTGTTGAACGGCAGTTTTACGGTACTTGTTAATAACAGCTCGACGTCTGTCAGTGTGGAAGAATACAAGCGTCCGACGTTCCAGGTGACGTTTGAAGACTATCAGAAAACTTATCAGGCAGGTGATACCGTACGTACAAAAGGCAAGGCCGTAAGCTATGCCGGTGTACCCGTACAGGATGCCAAGGTGAAATACACCGTTCGCCGTCAGGTTGCTTTCTGGTGGCTCAGCTACTCCTGGTACTGGGAGAACGGCTATTTCGGCAATGCCCTGACCAAAGAAGTGGTGTACGAAGGCGAGGCAACGACTGGTGAAGACGGCACCTTTGATGTGGTCATGCCCATGTGCCTGCCGGATAATATGGGCAGCAGTCCTATGTACTATACCTTTGTGGCGGAGGCCGATGTGACCGATGTTGCCGGTGAGACCCATCATGGGAGGATGAGTCTGCCGTTAGGCACAAAACCGACGTCCCTGACGTGCGACCTGCCGCAACAGGTGCGCAGCGACCAGATGCCGACGGTGACTTTCTCCCGCCGCAATGCTGCCGGCAAGGCGATTGACGGACAGGTGAAATATCGTCTGGATGGTGGCAAGTGGCAGCAATGCGCAGCCAATGTTCAATGTTCAATTTTTGACCTTGGGTCAAAGAATCTTCAATTGAAGAGTGGCGAGCACCGTATGGAGGCCGTCTGCGAAGGCGACTCCATTGATATGACCTTCGTGGTCTTCGGACTCAACGATACGAAACCGGCAACCAAGACCCACGACTGGTTCTATGTCTCTGACAGCCAGTTCCCCAGTGACGGTACCCCTGTTACCGTGCAGGTAGGCTCCAGTGATCCTGACCTGTATATGGTCTATGGTATCTTTGCCGGCAACAAGGTGATAGAGCAAGGGGTGATCAAGAAGAATGCCGAACTGCTCAACAGGAAATTCGTCTATAAAGAAGAATACGGCAATGGTCTGCTTCTGACCTTTGCATGGGTCAAGGATGGTGTGTGTTACAAACACCAACAGACCATCCACCGTCCCATGCCCGACAAGAAACTGCGCCTGACATGGGAAACCTTCCGCGACCGGTTGACACCTGGTCAGCAGGAAGAGTGGAAGCTGACCGTCAAGAATCCTGACGGCACACCTGCCGATGCCTCGCTGATGGCCGTGCTCTACGACATGAGCCTCGACCAAATCACGCCGCACCAGTGGTCGTTCTCGCCCACTAACTATCTGCCGCAACCCTCTACCTCCTGGCAGTTCCGCGGTGGCAGCCAGCTGCAGTGGTCTGCTTCTCAGCCCTATCAAACACCCTTGACGGTGAAGGGCTTGTCCTTCAGCCATTTTGATAGCAGCGTCTATCCGCAGTATGATGTGGCACTCTATCATTCTGTAAGGGTTAGGGGAAGCAGAAAATACGCTTTGGCTACAGCTCCCATGGTGGAGGAAACAGCCATTGGTGCCTTTGACGTTGCGGGCAATGACGAAGGGGCAGGCGAAGTGATGAAGGCCAAGGAGCTTGTTGCAGAACTCGACGGAAAAACCAATGGTGTGTTGGAAGAAGTTGTTGTGGCGAATGGTGTTCCGGCAGAACCACAGCAAGAAGAAAATGTCCAAGTGCGCGAGAACCTGAACGAGACAGCCTTCTGCTATCCCCAGCTTGTGACTGATAAACAGGGTGGCGTGTCGCTGAAGTTTACGTTGCCTGAGAGTCTGACCACCTGGCGCTTCATGGGTGTGGCCAATACTGTCAATATGCTGTACGGCAGCATCGAGGGTGAGGCTGTAGCCCAAAAGGACGTGATGATCCAGCCCAATGTGCCGCGCTTTATCCGCATGGGTGACGAGGCTCAGATTTCAGCCCGCATCTTCAATACCGGTGAGAAAACCGTTAGCGGCCAGACTAAGTTGCAACTCATTGACCCCGAGACCGACAAGGTCGTTTATGAACAGTCGCAGCCCTTCACCGTTGAAGCCGGAAAGACTGCAAGTTCCAATTTCCAATTGTCAGTTGATGATGCTCAATTCTCTCTGCTGGTCTGCAAGGTTGTGGCTGTCGGCGACGGCTTCAGCGACGGTGAGCAGCACTATCTGCCGATACTGCCTGACCGTGAATATGTGACGAAGACAGTACCCTATACCCAGCATGAGCCAGGCGTGAAAACCATCGACCTGACGGCCTTGTTCCCTCAAGGAACCACCCAGCAGAAACTGACCATTGAATATACCAACAATCCTGCATGGCTCATGGTACAGAGCATGGCCGTCATCGGACAGCCGTGGGAGCATAGTGCCATCGACCAGGCGGCATCATACTATTCAAACCTGTTGGCCAAGACCCTGTTGGCACAGAGTCCCCAAGTGAGAACGACGTTTGAGCAGTGGAAACGTGAGAGTGGGGCAGAGCAGACCCTGCAGAGTCAGTTGGAGAAGAACCAGGAACTGAAAGACCTGGTGCTTGCTGAGACTCCTTGGGTACGTGCTGCCGACCGTGAAAGCGAACAGAAACAGCGTCTGGCTGACTTCTTCGACGAGAACGGTATCGACAACCGACTGAATACTGCTTTGGAGAAACTGAAGAAACTCCAGAATGGCAACGGCTCGTTCTCGTGGTATCCAGGCATGCCAGGCAGCACCAGCATCACGGTGGCTATTGAGGAGATGCTGGTACGTCTGAACAGCATGGCCGGACAGCAGAACGACACAAAGCAGATGCAGGATAAAGCCTTTGTCTTTATCGGTCATGAGATGGTGGACTTGGTGAAAGAACTGAAAAAACAGGAGAAGAAGGGACATAAGCCTATGTTCCCCTCGTTCACGGCGCTGCGCTGGCTCTACCTGTGTGCTCTCGACGGTCGCCAGTTGTCCGATGATGTCAAGGCAGCCAACGACTACCTCATTGCCCTGCTCAAGAAAGACATTAAGAACCAGACCATCTATGATAAGGCTCTTACGGCCATCATCCTCTCTAAGCATGGCGAGACGAAGCGGGCTGCCGAATATGTGCAAAGCCTGAAGGAATATACCGTCTTCACCGAGGAGATGGGACGCTACTATGACACCCGTCGTGCCGCTTACTCATGGTACGACTATAAGATACCGACAGAGGTGGCTGCCATTGAAGCTATCCAGAGCGTGACCCCACAGGATCGGCAAACCGTCGACGAGATGCGCCGCTGGCTGTTGCAGGAGAAACGCACACAGGCTTGGGACACACCTATCAACAGCGTCAATGCTATCTGGGCGTTCCTGAACGGCAACAGCAGCCTGTTGACCACCAAGGAACAGTCCGTCCTCGCCATCGACGGCGTACCTGTTGACATTCCCCAGGCTACTGCCGGCGTCGGCTATGTGAAGACGGCTGTCACGAATCCTCAGGGCAAGACCTTTACAGCCACCAAGACCAGCGAAGGTACATCGTGGGGTGCCGTCTATGCCCAGTTCTTCCAGAAGACGTCTGACATCGAGTCCTCACAGAGCGGCATCACCGTCAAGCGCGAGCTCAAGCCCCTCACAGAGGGTCTGTCCCCCTGTGAGTTTAACGTCGGCGACCGTGTCAAGGTACGTATCACCATTGACTGCACCCGTGACCTCGACTTCGTGCAGGTCTGCGACCGTCGTGCAGCCTGCATGGAACCCGTGCGCCAGTTGTCGGGCTACCAGAACGGTGCCTATGTGTCGCCCAAGGACTATGCCACCAACTATTTCTACTACGGTCTGTCTAAAGGCAGGCATGTGATAGAGACGGAATATTATATCGACCGTGCCGGACAGTATGAGACAGGTACCTGCACCGTGCAGTGCGCCTATGCACCGGAATACCGTGCTGCGGCACCGTCAATCGTGTTAAAGGTAAAAAAGTAAATATAAAAAGATATGATGAAAACAATTGAGATAAATAAGGTATGGAGGCTGGTAACATGTTTTTTACTATTATACTTCTTTACCTTTTTGCCATTCACTGCGGTGGCACAGAAGCTCGTACCTGAGAAAGCCGCCATTGATGTCGGTCGTACGGGCTATCGGGTGCCCATCACTGCTGTATTTGAGTTGCGAAACAAGGGTGGCCGCAAGATGCGCATCGAGAAGGTGACCCCCGACTGCTACTGTACGGTGGTGGACTATCCCAAGGGAGAACTGGGCGAGCATTTCCAGATTCGCATGACCTACGATGCCAAGCAGTTGGGCCATTTCGACAAACAGGTTGCAGTCTATACCAGCGGTGCCAAGAAACCGCTCTACCTCAGCATGAAGGGTGTCGTATTGGAGCACTATGTTGATGTCAGCGGCCACTATCCTGTGGATATGGGTGACTTGCGACTCGACAGCCGTGACCTGGAATTTGACGACATTAACCAAGGTGACATGCGCGAACAGCAGTTGCACATCTATAATAACAGCAGTACCGAGACCTATCAGCCTAACCTGTTGCACCTGCCACCATACTTGACGGCGTTGGTACAGCCCGAACAGTTGAAACCCGGCGAGGAGGGAGTCATCACGGTGACGCTGAACTCGTCGAAACTGCATGGCTATGGTCTGACGCAGACCTCCATCTTCCTGGCAGGTGAACTGGGTGAGAAGGTCAGCAATGACCGTGAAATCGGTGTCTCTGCCGTGCTGCTGCCGTCATTCTATGGCATGACCGACATGCAGCAGGCTGCCAAGATAGCGTTGTCGACGGAAACGGTCAACATCAACTTTGAGGGCAAGGCCAAGAAGACGGAAATCATCGACATCCAGAACGTGGGTCATTCCGAGTTGCATATCTCGTCGCTCCAGATGTTTACCCCCGGACTGCACATCTCGTTGGACAAAAGTCGCATCAAGCCGGGCGATTATGCCAAACTGAAGATTACGGCTATCGCTGCCGACTTGCAGAAGGTACGTACCCGTCCCCGCATCCTCATGATTACCAACGATCCCCAAAAGCCCAAGGTCATCATAGAATTGAAGCATTGAAAAATTGAAGAGTTGAAAAATTGAATAATTGAAATATGGATCATCCCGAGAATAGTTCAGAATATGCCGGTCTGCAGGTGAACAGCGGCGTGGAACAGCCCAGTATCATCAATCCCTATCTGCAGCGCAACCGCTTCCGTCGTCGTGAACTCTCTGCCGCAGAGATGGTAGAGGGCATCGTCAAAGGCGACGTCACCATCCTGTCGCAGGCCGTGACGCTGGTGGAGAGTGTCAATCCCGACCATCAGGCCAAAGCGCAGGAAGTCATCAACAAGTGTCTGCCCTACAGTGGCAACAGCATCCGTGTGGGTATCAGTGGTGTGCCGGGGGCAGGCAAGTCTACCAGCATCGACGAGTTCGGCATCCATGTGCTGAAGGAGAAGGGCGGGCGACTGGCTGTGCTGGCCATCGACCCCTCGTCGGAGCGCTCCAAGGGCAGCATCCTCGGTGATAAGACGCGCATGGAGAAGCTGTCGACGCATCCTGACTCGTTCATCCGTCCCAGTCCGACGGCAGGTTCGTTGGGTGGAGTGGCTCGCAAGACGCGTGAGACCATCATCCTCTGTGAGGCTGCTGGCTTCGACAAGATCTTCGTCGAGACCGTCGGTGTCGGACAGAGTGAGACGGCCTGTCACTCGATGGTCGACTTCTTCCTGCTCATCCAGTTGGCAGGTACTGGCGACGACCTGCAAGGCATCAAGCGCGGCATCATGGAAATCTGTGACGGCATCGTCATCAACAAGTGCGACGGCGACAATGTCGACAAGTGCCACATGGCCGCCACCAACTTCCGCAATGCCCTCCACTTTTTCCCGATGCCTGATAGCGGCTGGCTGCCCAAGGTGCTATGCTACAGCGGTTTCTATGGCTATGGCATCAAGGAGGTCTGGGATATGATTTACGAGTATATCGACTTCGTCAAGGCAAATGGCTATTTCGACTACCGCCGCAACGAACAGTCGAAATACTGGATGTATGAGAGCATCAATGAACACCTGCGCCTCTCGTTCTACAACAATCCGGTCATCCGACAGCATCTGACGACGGCAGAACAAAGCGTTCTGGCTGGTCAGCAGACATCGTTCACCGCCGCCCAACACCTTTTGGATATGTACTATGAATTCTTGAAACATGCTTAGTATTGAGATCGACAGCGGCAGTGGCTTTTGTTTCGGCGTGACTACTGCCATCCAGAAGGCCGAGGAAGAGCTCACAGGGGGACAGGCCCCATGTGAGGCACCCCTCACAGAGGGTCTGTCCCCCTGTGAGCTATATTGCCTGGGCGACATTGTACATAATGGCATGGAGTGCGAGCGACTGCGACAGATGGGACTTGTTACCATCGACCACGAGCAGATGCGCCAGCTCCATGACGTCAAGGTACTGCTGCGAGCCCACGGCGAGCCCCCCGAAACCTACGAGCTGGCCCGTCGTAACAACATCGAGATTATTGATGCCACCTGTCCTGTGGTGCTCCAGTTGCAGAAGCGTATCAAGAAGCAGTACGAGACATCTCCCGACTCCCAGATTGTCATCTTCGGCAAGAAAGGTCATGCCGAGGTGCTTGGACTCGTCGGTCAGACACAGTCTACAGCTATCGTCATCGAAAGCTACGACGAGGTGAAGAAACTTGACTACACCCGTGACATCTTTCTTTATTCGCAGACCACGAAGTCTCTGGATGAGTTTCACCGTATCATTGAGTATATCCAGCAGCATATCTCGCCGACAGCGACGTTCAAAAGCTTCGACACCATTTGCCGTTCTGTGGCCAACCGCATGCCTAATATTTCGCAGTTTGCCCGCCGCCACGACTTGGTGCTCTTCGTATGTGGTCATAAAAGCTCCAACGGCAAGGTGCTCTTCAACGAGTGTCTGCGCGTCAACCCCAACAGTCATCTGATAGAAGGACCGGCAGAAATAGACCCTTCGTGGCTCGACGGCATTGAGACCGTCGGCATCTGCGGTGCCACCAGTACTCCGAAATGGCTGATGGAACAGTGCCGTGACGCACTACAGCAATAAATGAACTTTTGGTTTCCGCCGTGGAAACCAAAAGTACATATTTACGTTGTTTGCTTGATATAGATACACATCATGGTGAGGTCGTCGTTGGGTTCGGCACCGTCGCGGTGGCACTCGACGTCGGCGGTGATGGTGGCTATGACCTGCTGGGCTGACTCGTAGCTGCAATGCTGGAGCAGACTGAGCAGACGGTCGTCGCCGTACTGCTCCTGAGCGGGGTTCTCGGCTTCGTTGAGTCCGTCGGTATAGATAAAGAGCGGGCGACCCTTGATGCTCTCAATCTCCTCGCCTTGGAACTCCAGGCCGGGCAGGATGCCGATGGGGGCGTTGGGGAGCATGTCGATGAACTGACCGCCGTGGTTGCCGTCGCCTAAGATGGGCGGGTTGTGACCGGCATTGCAGAAGGAGAGGTGGCCGGTCTCAAGGTCGAGGAGTCCGAGGAACATGGTGACAAACATGCTGCCTTCGTTGTCGGCACCGGACAGGGCGTCGTTGATGCGGGTGCAGATGTTGGCAGGTTCCATGCCCTGCTTGGCCAGCGTCTGGAACAGGCGGGTGGCCTGGGCCATGAACAGCGATGCGGGGACGCCCTTGCCGCTGACGTCGCCCAAGGCGAAGTAGAGCTTGCTGCCAGTGAGCAGATAGCCGTAAAGGTCGCCGCCGACTTCTCTGGCGGGAACCATTGAGGCGTACATCTCTAAGCCAGGATATTGGGGGAACATGCTGGGTACCATCGACATCTGAATGTTGCGGGCAATGCGCAACTCACTCTCCATGCGCTCCTTGATGGTGGTGGTGGCCTCTAACTGGTCGTAGGCTTCCTGCAACGCGTCGTGGGCCTTGCGCAGCTTTTGGTCAGCGCGGTGGCGGAAGACGGCATAGATGACGAAGGCGATGATGAGTATGACCACGACGAGGATGGTATAGAACTGTCGCTGGCGTGCTGAGCTGGCTTCGGCCTCCACAATCTCCATGTCTCTGGCGTGGATGGACTTCAGTTCGCTGGCATTGAGGTGGCGGTTGTTGATGATGGCGGAGTCGAGCACTTCGCAGATCTGCCGTGCCGTCAGGTCGATAAGGTCTTGCTGGTCAAGCATCTGGTGGGCGTGGTACTTCTTCAGCAGATAGCGCTGTATGTTATCCAAGGAATAGACGCTGAGCTCTTTCTGAAGGTATTCCAAGATGGTGCAGTAGTTGGCGACGGCCTCGTCCCAGCGTCCAGCCACGGTCAGGTAATCGCAGGCATCGGTCCAACCCTCCCTGGTGTTAGCGAATTGCGTCCCAAGGTACTCATTGTAGGCTTTTTCGGCCTCGTCGTGACGCCCTACGCCCTCTAACGAGGTGGCGCTGAAGACCTTGTATCGGGCCCATTGCTTGTCGATATACTTTTGGTCGTCGGCAAAGCGCTGCTTGTACTCCTGTACCAGTTGTCCCATGCGTTCTGTCCACATCAGTCCCCGCTCATAGCCTTTGGTGTAAATCAGGATGTAGGCGATGTTGATGATACCGGCTAAGGCGTCGCGGTAGGCCGTCGCGGTAGTGTTGCGCTGAATGTTGTTGAGGTGCATCTGGTAGGCGCGCTCCAGCATGTCGGAAGCTGTGGAGTCTTCATTGTCGAAGTAGGTTCGGCAGCAACCGGCGAAGACCAGCAGGTTGGTGTAGTCGCTGGTGGTGTCGCAATGGAGTTTCTCCAGTCGGTTGAGGATGGGGAGCGCCGTGTACATGGCGGCTGCATATTCTGCGTAACGACAGAGCTGGCTGGTCAGGTAACTGGCCGATTTGGCATAGTACACCAGGTCGTTGGGGGCGGTAGAGTTCTCGGTGACACGGATGGCCTCCTGCCAAAAAGCCTGAGCCTGTTCGCGCCGCCCCAGCTGGTAGTTGGCATAGCCCAGCCAGTAGTTGCTCTCGCCCTTGGAAAGTTTGCCGGCCTTGCCCAAACTGTCGGCCAAGGTCAGCAGCCTGTCATGATCTTTGGCCTCAAAGGCTTCGTTGATCATTTTGGCAGCTTCGATGTTAGTGGATTTCTTGGCGTCGCTGTGACAACCGGTAAGCGGCAGCATGGTCAGCAGAAGCACCGCCACCGTCAGGATGAGTGTCGAAATATGGATTCTGTTATCTGTCATTCTTCTACAATTCTTGCTGCAAAGATACGAAATAATGCTTAATTTTGAATGCTTAATCCTTAATTATTTCAAAGCGGCAGTGTAATTATCAATTATCAATTATCAATTATCAATTTATTTCTTACCTTTGCCCCCCGAAAATTGACTTATGAATTGAAATAACGATATGAGAAAGACATTGATAACGTTGTTCCTGACAATAGGAATGACACTTGGGGCTCAGGCCCAGGAGGCTGATACCCTGAAGTTTATGAACAGCTATCGCAGTTTTGTCAACTATGTGGATTCGCTGCCGCAGTTGAATAAACATCAGATTGACTCGCTCGCAGCCCGTCAGGAAGTGCTGCGCGACATCTACCATCAGGTCAAGCCAAAGCTGACCGATGCACAGGTGGGAGAATACAACCGACTGAAAGGCCGCTATGCCAAGCGCATGATGGCTTATTATGGCGACAGGGTTGCCGAGGGCGCTCAACTCTCTGCCGACAGCATTTCCAAGGCTGCCAACAGGGCAGGTAAGGCCATTGGTGGATTCTTCAATGGACTCTTCGGCAACGGGAAATAGCATTTATTTGATGAATTACAACTTGGACAACTATGACAACATTTTGTTCACATAGAACTAAGTGTCAGAACAGGAATGAGTTGTCTAAGTTGTCTTCAAATATTAAATACCGGTTCTTTCGCGGAAGCGCTGCATGAGCCATTCCTTCTGTTCGGGGATGGTCATGTTGCTGTTGTCGAGCAGTAGCGCATCGTCAGCCTGTTTCAGCGGGGAAACGGCACGGTGAGAGTCAATGTAGTCGCGCTCCGTCACGTTCTTGAGGATGTCGGCATAGTCGGCCTCCATGCCCTTGCCTTTCAGCTCGTCGTAACGGCGCTGGGCACGGACCTCTGCTGATGCGGTGACGAAGACCTTCAACTCGGCATTGGGGAAGACGACGGTACCGATGTCGCGACCGTCCATGACAACGCCACCGTCGCGGCCCATCTCCTGCTGCTGGGCTACCATAGCTTCACGTACGAAGTCGATGGCAGCGATGGGGCTGACGTGGTTGCTGACCTCCATGGTGCGGATGTCGTTCTCGACGAGTTCTCCGTTCAAGTAGGTGTCAGGGCGTCCCGTCTCAGCATTGAACTGGAACGAGATATGGATGTCGGCCATTTGGCGGCGCAGGGCCTCGACGTCGATGGACACTGCTTCACCCTCAGTGGGAGTCTTGAACATGCCGTGGCGTAGGGCATAAAGCGTGACGCAGCGGTACATGGCACCAGTGTCGACATATACGTAGCCCACTTCGCGGGCCAGGTCTTTGGCCATGGTGCTCTTTCCGCACGACGAATGGCCGTCAATGGCTATGGTAATCTTCTTCATGTATTTGTTTTCGTTTTTCGTTTTTTGTTTTCGTTTTTCGTCTTCGTTTTTACAGCGCGTAGCTGACGTTGATCAGCAGCGAGTTGGCCGAGACGTGGTATTTGGCGTAGGCGACGTGCAGCTTGAAGCGCTCTAACTGGAGTCCGGCACCGACGGAGAATCCTGCCCCGTGGTTGCTGTCGCCATCGCCGTCGCTGATTTTCATCTCACTGGAACGGCGGAAGTTATAGCCCGCAGCCACATAGATGTTGTCACCCAGCAGCAAGTCGGCACCCACGGCGACATGCTTGATGAAGCCCTGGTCCCAGTTGTTGAGGCGTGACAGGGTGGCCGAGAGGCGCAGCGGAGAACCGATGAGACGCTTGGTGATGCCGAGTTGCAGGTCGAGGGGGATGCGCTCGAAGTCGTCATCGTAGGCAGCTATTTGTCCACCCAGGTTCTTGGCCACGGCAGACAGCGACCAGCCGCGGTCGGTGTCGAAGTAGTTGATGCCGAGGTCGACAGCCACGGCAGCAGAGTTATAGCTGGCGATGTGCGACGTAATGAAGCGTGCGGTGATGCCACCGCTGATGCGGTTGCTCAGCAGGTAGGCAAACGAGCCTGCCAAGGCAATGTCCCGAGCCGAGAAGGTGCCCATCTCGCTGTTGTCGACGGTGGTTTCCTTCATTGATCCGTAGTCCATATATTGGGCTGAAACGCCCCAGGTGCCGCGCTCCTTGTAGGCTTTGACAAACGATGCCGAGGCGGTCTTGGCACCCTCCATGTAGGTCATGAAGTTGAGGTTGAGGCTCTTGTCCGTGACGTTGCTGATGAGGGCGGGGTTGTGGAAGATGACCGTAGCGTCGTCGTCGCTCAGCGTAATGTTGTCTCCGCCGAGAGCCGCCACATGGGCACTGACGGGCAGTCGCAGGAAACTGTACACCTCCTGACTCTCCTGAGCCAAGGCAGTGAAAGGTAAAAGGGTCAACAGGTAAAAAGGCAAAAACACCCTTACCATCCTTAATACCTTATCTGTTCTGTTCATCTTCGTTTTTAACTTTAAGCTTTGAGCTTTTATGATATTCAACGTTAATGGTACCAAAAATATTGTATTTTATCAATTTTTCAATTCTTTAATTCTTCAATTCTTCATTTATTTCGTACCTTTGCAGCGCTATGGAGCAAAAGAAGACACCAAGGGCTGATATGGAACGGCGGCGCACCACGGGATTCCTGTTGGGGCTGGTTTTTGTGCTGTCGCTGCTGTATGTCACGCTGGAGTGGAACAGTGCCGTGTCCAACGATGCTTTTGATCCGTTAGACTTGGATGAGATGGTACACGAGAGCGAATTGGTGCCGATGTCGAATGTTGAGACCGTTGCCCAGATGCAACAGGAGAAAACCATAGAGAAAGCCGAACAGCTGCATGTCGTCGATGACGACGTGGAACTGCAGCAGGACGAGCTGTTAGAGGGCGAAGGTGATGACGACGAGACATTGTTGGAAGAATTGGAAGAAGAGCAGGACAAACCCTTGGAGGCCATGGGCGTAGACCCAAACAATCCGCTGAACTTCCGCGTCGTGGAAGACCTGCCACAGTTTCCTGGCGGTGCCGTCGAACTGATGAAATGGCTCACCAAGAACCTGCGCTATCCGGCCAGTGCCCGCAACCAAAAGGTGCAGGGTAAGGTGGTGGCTGTGTTCTATGTTGAGAAGGACGGCAAGGTGACGGGTGCCAAGATCACCCAGTCGCTGTCTACCGACTGCGACCGCGAGGCGCTCCGCGTGATTCGCATGATGCCCGACTGGACGCCCGGCATCCAGAACAACAAGCCCTGCCGCACCAAAGTCTGCATACCCATTGTGTTTAAACTTTGACCATTGAGAATTAAGCATTATAAGATATGAATACCGCAAACGAAATCCTACAGAAGGTCAACGAGTTTCTGGCCACGCTGCCCTACGACCGCCAGCCGGCATCGCTCTATGACCCCGTGAAATATGTGCTGTCGCTCGGCGGCAAGCGCATCCGTCCCGTGCTCATGCTACTCAGCTACAACCTGTGGCGCGAGCACCCTGAAGACATCCTCATGCCTGCCATCGGTCTGGAAACCTATCATAACTACACGCTGCTGCACGACGACCTCATGGACAATGCCGACATGCGCCGCGGCCATGAAACCGTACACCGTCGCTGGGATGCCAACAAGGCCATCCTTTCGGGCGACTCTATGCTGGTGCTGGCTTACCAGCGTGTGTCTCAGGTGCCTGCCGACAAGTTGCGTGCCGTGCTCGACCTCTTCACTGTTACAGCACTTGAAATCGGCGAGGGACAGGAGTACGACATGTCGTTTGAGACACGCAACGACGTTACGGAAGACGAGTACATCGAAATGATACGCCTGAAAACCTCTGTGCTGCTGGCCTGTGCCACCAAGATGGGAGCCATTTTGGCCGATGCACCCGAGGAGGACCAGGAACGCATCTACCGCCTTGGCGAACAGTTGGGACTGGCCTTCCAGCTGCAGGACGACTTGCTTGACGTCTACGGCGACCCAGCCGTCTTCGGCAAGGCCATCGGCGGCGACATCACGTCGAACAAGAAGACCTACATGCTCATCAATGCTATCAACCGTGCTAACGATAAGCAGCAGGCAGAGTTGAAACGCTGGATCAATGCCAAGACCTTCAATCGCGATGTGAAGGTGGCCGAGGTGACCCGCCTCTACGATGAAATCGGCATCAAAGAGCTCTGCGAGGAGAAGATTAACTACTACTTCACCGAGGCTGGCAAGTATCTGGAAACGCTCAATGTCCCTGAAAGCCGCAAGCAAGCCCTGCGTACCTATATGGACGAAATGCTGCATCGGAATAAGTAATGTGAACGTCAACGTGAACGATAACGAAAACGTGAACGTCAACGATAATTTAATATTTAATATTTAATTTTTAATTTTCAATTTGCCTTACATCGACACCCACTGCCACTTGGACGGCCAAGAGTTTGATGCTGACCGCGATGCCGTTGTTCAGCGAGCCCGTGAGGCTGGCTGCACGGCAATACTGCTGCCTGCCATCGACCTCAAGACCTGTCATACCGTTGTCGACACCTGCCGCCGCTACCCCGGTTATTGCTATCCCATGCTGGGTCTGCATCCCGAGGAGGTTCGCGACGACTGGCGCGACCAGCTGGCTGCCATCCGTCAATGGCTCCCTTCCTCATCGGAGAGGGCGGGGGAGGATGCTCCCCTTGCTATCGGCGAGGTTGGCCTCGATTTCTACTGGAGCCGCGAATACGAGGCACAGCAGTTAGAGGCCTTTGAGGAGCAGGTGCGCTGGTCGGTAGTGACACGCCTGCCGTTGATGATTCACTGTCGCAAAGCGCAGAACGAGCTGGTGGCTATTATAAAGAAGTACGCGCATAAGTTGCCCGGTGGCGTTTTCCATTGTTTTACGGGCAACGAGCAGGAGGCTCGCCAATTGCTGGACTTCCCGCAGTTTGTCTTGGGCATCGGCGGCGTGCTGACGTTCAAGAAGAGCCACTTGCCCGAAACCCTTGCCGCTGCAGTCCCCCTCGACCGCATCGTACTTGAGACCGACGCCCCCTACATGGCTCCCGTCCCCCAGCGCGGCCAGCGCAACGAGCCCGCCTTTGTCCGCCACGTCATCACCCGCCTGGCCGAAGCCTACCAAGTGACTGAAGAAGAGGTCTGCCGCCAAACCACAGCCACGGTCCAGCGCGTGTTCCCCCATTTTCACGAGGTTTCCCAATCCCAAAACTGAAAACTCAGAACTCAAAACTAAATAACGCCAGGCACTTCCATTTTGTACCTGGCGTTATTGCTCTTATTCTTCTTCGTCATCCCAACCATATAGGCGGCTATTAAACTCTCCGCCATATGGATCATCCGTTGGCGTTATTACCTGACTGTCACTATTGGGATCCAACTTCGACTGCATCAGCATGTGTTTCGTCTTGCAGATGTACACTCGCGTTGCCGGTATCAAATATGTTTTCTTCATAACTTTCAATATGTCTGTTTTAATTACTTAATCACGACCTTCTTACCGTTGATGATGTAGAGACCCTTCTTCGGATTCTGTACGCGCTGACCACTCAGGTTGTAAGCCTTGTCGTCGTTCAGCTCGTCGGCACCGATGATGGTCGTGATGCCTGTTGCGTCGTCAAAGAAGCTCAGACGGGCACCACTGACACCGTCAGGCAGCTCGAAGTAAGCGCGGAAGCCCTTGATGGAAGCCTCGTTGGTACCCTCAGCAATCCTTGCTTCGCTGGTCACACCCCACTTGCCTTCCATGCCCGGAGCAGCAATCGGAGCGTAAGTACCCTGGAAGGTGGCACCGCCGTAGCTGTCGCTCTTTGCTGATGTAGCCGATAATTGAACGACCTTTATCAAATATCCTTTTTCATCCATCGCTACTGGGTTAGCCGAATAAACAATGTAGGGATATCCGGCAGCGAAAATAGTAGGTGTCCTGAAGCCCAGCTCACCATTGTTGTATGACTTGAACTCGTATGCCTTATAACCTTCTCCAAAGATGGCAGTCAGTTCAGTGCTTGACAACTGGAACGGTACGCAGATGGTGTTCCAACCAGCCTTGGCAGTGTACTTCAAGCATACCACATCCTGCCATGCCGTAGTAGAAACATTGCTGAGGTCAGGCTCAACAGTTTCGTCGAGCACAATAGCGGCTTTCGTCGTCACGGCCACCTTGTCACTCTCTAAGTTGATGTTATCGTTGGTAACGGTGAAGTAAGCCTCGCCGCTGATAATTTCATCGAGCGTCACGCTCACGGTGAACGTCTGTGTGCCGTTAGCCTCAATGGTTTCTGTCACACTTTCACCATACTGCGTGTCGCCAATGAAGAACTTGGCGGTCAGCGTCTCTTCCTTACCAATCATTTCTTTTACGGTCACAGACACCTCATGAGTAGAATACTGGTTGAACGATGAGCGGATGTCCTGTTCCAATATTATAGCATCGTGTTCCTTCAGTGCCAGTTTGAAGCCATTGAAGTTGTCAACACCATTGCTAAATGTAGAGGTGAAGCGCAGATAGTAGAGACCTTCAGCAGGAGCAGTGAACGACATTTCCTTGTGGAAATTAGCCGATCCAGAGCCTTTCTCACCAGTTTCTGTACCATAAACAGTTGTGATTGCTGTCCACGTCTGCTGATCATCGTTAGAATACTCGACAATCAGAGGCTCGTCAGCCCACTTGAAGTAAGCATCCCATGTCAAAACGTCGTTCTCATTGGCAGAGAGACGCGGTGTTATCATTGTGCCTGCTGTAGAACTGCTCGGAGCAAGAGCCATCTTAGTTGTGTTCTCGTAACTGTTGTTTGTACCAATAGTCCATGTTCCAGCAGTCCATCCTGTCGGGAACGTAGTAGCATCCTCGAAGTCCTCGTCCCATGCGTTGGGATCCATAGCCTTGGCAGTGGCCACGATGTTATAAGCAAGTTGCTCGTTGTAGGTCGGAGTCACGGTAATGTTGGCTGACTTGTTGCCATAACTGCCTTCGGTGTAGTTGAAGGTGATAGTGAAGTTTGCTGTTTCACCACCATTGATGTTCAGCTGTGTGGGTTCTACGGTGAAGTCTGTCGTGTTGTCAGATGCAATGTTCACTGTCAGCGTACCTGTACCGGCATTCTTCACGGTGTACGTCTTGCTGTCGCTTGCTGTCTTCTTGCCGAAAGCAGCATCCCCAGTCGTCACCATCTCAAATGCAGGAGCATTCTGATTGAGGTGGAAACCGTTGACTGTACTAATCTTGACATCATTGCCATCGAAGCGAATCTTGTAGCTGCCAGCCTCCAGGTTCTCGATATAATATGTTTTATAGACTCCGTATTCAAGGTCGTCATTGCTGATGGTCTTCAACAGTGTGAAGTCAGCACCATCTTTAGAGACGTAGATTGGTAGTGTGCAAGTTGTTGTTGCAGTCTTCTGCGCTTCAATAGCCATTATCTCGCCTTCAGCAACAGTCAGTGAAGGGGTAATGAGCTGATAGAGAGGACTGCTCTTCCATTTGCCGTAAGCTGCGCCATCAGCAAACGTCCAACCGGTATTTTCCCATCCTTCGGGTGTCGTGGTTCCGTCGAAAGTCTCGGTGAACAGGCCTGCGTCCATCACATAGCCTGTAGCAGGAATCGTGAATTCCTTAGCGTTGAGGGCGGTGAATGCCAGAGCCACACTGCCGCTCTTCTCACCGACGGTAGCAGTGTTCATTTTAACAGTGAAGTCAGTATTTTCGCCAGCAGCAACAACGACATCCTCATTCTTCCAGAAAGTAGGAGTCGTACCATCAAGGTAAATACCCATGTTGTGCTTGAAGGTTGCAGTAACTCCGTCTTTGATGTCGCTTGTCTGGTGGCTGGCGTTGTCGCTGAAGATAATACCGTATGCACCCTTTGGCAACGTCGTGGTATATACCCACTCGCTCATGCTGTTCTGTACAGCGTTGGTTACCTCAATACCAGGCCATTCTCCTAATAGCTTGTTATTTGACGAATCCCATGCGTAGAGATAGAGTTTGTCACCATTCCAATTGTTAGGCTTGGTGAATGCTACAGTCTTGGGGACATAGAAGTCCTCAGAATCTGTAATATCCACAGTTAGCGTTGTGTTGCCGTCGTTTGTAATGGTGAATGTCTGTTCGGCAACAGCATTCTGCTCAACGAAGCCGAAATACTTCGAATTGGTATTAGTATTGATTGCGAACTTGGCACCATCAGGCAGCTTGCCGCCGTAGATGTCAGTGATTTTTGTATTATAACCGTTAAAACGGATATACTTAGCATCTGCTGTAGGTATCGTTACCTCACGCAGAGTCCATGAATCTAAGCCATATTCGTCGCCACTAAAGGTCTCAATGGTTGTCCATGTTGTGCCATTGGTAGAATACTCGACTGCCAGTGAGTTGTTTGAAATATTAGAAGTATTTCGTGAGGTTTTAAAGAGAACCTTTTCACCTTCTGTAAATACGACCTGTGGCGATGTAAGAGCGTATGAATAGCTTGCTGAAGATGCAGATGTTCTTGCGTAGCCTGTTTCCGCAGTCCAATTGTATGAACTGGAAGTGTATGTTCCAGTAGATACTGATGTCCACTCATCGGGAAGCTTACCGTCAGCAAAGTCGATGAAGATTTTGCTTGGGTCTTTTACGATGCCACTAACGGCAATCTCTATATTCTCTTGATCTTCCGCACTAACGGTAATCATACCGCTGAATTCACCAATGGTCTCTGTGTTGAAGGTCACTGTGACCACAGCTGCTTCATAGTTGTCATCATCCTTGCTTAGAATCTTCTCGACAGAGGTCTTGTCAATGCTGAATGCACCGTCTGTGCAAGCAATGGTGATGTTCTCCAAATCGGCCTTGCCCTTATTCTCGATTTTAAAGGTTGCAGTCTGCTCAGAATTCTGCTCTACCAAGCCAAATGCAATCTCGCTCTTGTCAACGGCCATCTTGGGAGCTGTCGAAATAGGTGAGTAGTAAATAGAGGTCTTGGGCAGGAACTGCTGACGCGTATTAGTAGTATTAAAGTTGTAAATAGCAGCATAATTCGTAGTTGTAATACCATACCAAGCTGTATTTGTATATGAGCCTTTGACGGTTTGGTTAAGCCCAATCATCAGATTACCACCTTCGTATTCGTAAGAGTCGTCGAGCAGGATTTCCATTTTGTTCTTACTTACAGAGAGTACCCCCGTATATACTTTCGTCATATCATTCCAACTTGAAAGAGCCGAGTTAGTGAATGTTGTGCTTTCTGTTTCCGAAATATATACGTTAAAGGTGGCATTATCCCAATCAGTGTTAGTTGTACTAGTATAGAATACCAATTTGTTAATTTGGCTGTTTGCTATGCTGGTAAGACTCTCGGCAGGGATAATGAACTGGCTGTTGTTAAGCCTTTCGTCAACCATATTACCATATACAGGAATATAGATATTGGTCGCTGTTCCGTCGTTCACGGTCAGCACACCAGGCACAAAGCTAATCTCTGTACTCCAAGCACTCTTGTCAGTGTCGCTGTTCACGGCACGAACGCTAGCGTAGTATGTGGTGCCTGCGGTTAAACCAGTTATCGTGTAGGTCTTTTCAGCGACAGGAATCACTGTGCTGCGATCGCCGCTCGTGATGCTGTAACTTACCTCCCAAGCATTTTGCTCGGTCTCGTCAGTCCAAGTCAGCGTAGCAGAATTGACGGTTATGGCGCTGACAGCAAATTCTGTCGGTGTGATGCAAGAAGCCAAAGTGGTGAAACTTGCTTTGTTACTCCATGCGCTTTGGTCGGTCTCACTGCAATAAGCACGCACGTAAGCATAATAAGTGGTTTCTTTTTCAAGACCAGTCAGCGTGAATGGATTCTCACCTGCAGCGATTGGAGTAGCTGCGTCGGGATCAAAGTTTTCATCAGTAGAATAAACCACTTGCCATGTGTCTTGCTCAGTGTCTCCAGCCGTCCAGCTCAGTATTACTGAGTTGGCTGTTGCTGTTCCTGCCGCAAGGTCTGTTGGAGTAAGGCAGCTTGGCTGCTCAATAACGCGAAGCGTATAGTCATGGGCGACAGTGTATGTCCCTGTTGGGCAAGAAAATTCGTTTGTATAAGAAGCTGAACCATTGACGAAGTTATCATAATATGAATCTGCAGCAACAATACGCATACGATAGTCATCCAATGCCTGGTTTGCAGAAATGTTAAATGTTGCATTCAGTGTGGTAGGATTAGCTGAGGTGCTAGTTCCCTTATACACTACCTCATTCTCCTCAAACTCATAGTTCTTGTTCCAATCTACAAAAATGACGGTGCTATAAGTATAGCCAGTTTTGAAAGTTATATCCACAGTGGCTGTTGTTCCTGCTGGAATAGCACCTGTCTGGGCTGAATAATTGCCATAATAGGGTGAACTTGTCGGATAGTTACTATTATTAACAACTATGCCGTTTGAACCGAATGTGACATTTGTAATACCTGAGCCGTCAACCGACGTTGGGGCTGGGGAAGCATAGTTTAAAGTAAATGAACCATTAAGCCATGCACTGTGCTCCTCGTTGAACTTTGCTCGTACCCATACATAATAAGTACTTCCTGCAGTCAAGCCTGTTAATTCATATGAAGGGGTTGTAACAGTCACAGGAGAGAGTTCATCAGGGTTAGCAGTAGAATTATCGGAATATACCAATTCCCATGCAGTCTCACTTCCGCCAGCTGTCCATGTTGCCGTAGCGGTTGTGCCAGACTTGCTGAAAGTAAGTCCTGTTGGAGCTACATACTTCTCAGGGACAGTAAAGCTAAAGTCGTCGACATAAAGACGATACTGGCTGCTTCCTGGATTATATCTTACTGCTATATATTTTATGTCGCCATTAAACGTTTGTTCGTAGTTAGCCCATGATGTGGAATTGTATGAAATATCCGTGTTCTCCCAAGTAAAACTTGATAAGTCGGAATCTGTAGTCGAATATCCAACTGTGAATTTCTCGGTTCCATAGGAACTATATGCTTTATAAGCAAATGCTACTACAACTCCTTCAGACGCATTTAATTGTGGTGAGATTAGATACTGGGTGTAGTCTGTGGCACTATTCCATGAGGAAAATCGAAAACCGTAAGTTCCTGTTTTTGCAGCAGCACTGTTAATTCCTAGCTCACTTTCATTTTGTGTATTGTTGCTAGTAATTGTCCACCCCTCAGTGGCAAGGTCGTTGTTTTCAAATCCGTAGCTGTAAGGCAACGTCTTTTGTGCCCACGTCGGGCTTGCCCCGATTAACAGGGCGAAGAGCGTCAAGAGCAGTAGTTTGCTCCTTCCTGAGTTAGAATAATCTTTCATAAGCATTATGTTTTAGTTATTATTATTTGAATTATTTTTCTTGTTGGCCACGTTCAGGCAGTTGTCCTTGTAGGGCTGTCTGAACGTGGTATGTAGAAAGCTGGCGACAGCTTCTATCGTCTCATGACTTTTCTAACCTGTCCGTTCTTACGCTCCAGGATGATTCCATGGGGCTGACGCATGGCATCGATGCGACGACCCTGCAGGTCGTAGTACTGATAGGCGTTTGACGGATCTTGGCTGGATGTCGTCGGAATGGCAATCGAGGTGGCAGAGCCACGCACCTGACGCACCACAAGGTCAAGCGTCTGGATGCTGTCGGTGACGCTGATGACTGCCTCGCGCTGCTCCATGCCTTCAGGTAGCGCATCGTACTCTACCGTGACGTTATCGACGGTATATTCACCGGGAGTACCCTGAATGCGGCACCAGTCGGCATTGCTTCCTAAGTATTTATAGATACCCAGATTAGCAAAGACAGGGACGTCGGTGGTGCCGGCCTGTGCCCCAACCTCTGTGACGTCGCTGCCCATGGTGACAGCACCTTCTGGGCTTACCTGAGCAGGAATAAGCACCGAGTGGCTGAAATAGGGGAACACCGAGAGGGATGTCTGACCGCCAGGTGCTGCCTGGAAATAGCCGGTGAAGGGACGCCACGTACCCTTGTTCAGCATAAAGGCTGTGTTGCCGTAGTCGCGCATTGGAGCCATGCCGATGGCACATTCCAACTGGTCGTTCTTCTCGGGAATGCCGTCAATGACAACGAATACCTCCTGATCGATAATCATGCGACGGCCTAATTCTATGGTCACTAAGCCACCGTTGTTGTTCATGGCATAGTTCAGCTCGCTAAGGGTCCAGCTGTCGAGCATCTCTATGGGTTTGCCGGGCAGACCGTTCTCGCTGGTATAGAGGTAGAAGGTGACGGAAGCTATCTGGTCGGTCAACTCCTCAGCCGAGGCCTTGGTGAAGCCTACATACATGGCTTCGAGCACTACCGGCACCGAAGGCTTGGAGATGCGCTCTGCCCAGGCGGTGATGCCCATCTTGTTGGCACCAGGCAGAGTGAGGCTGCCGTCCACTAAGTTGGTCTGATAGCTATCCTTGGGTTGATAGTTGGAGACAAAGCCCTCAAACTGCACCTGTACGGAATCATCGACATAGGTATAGCCCTCAGTGTTCTGTGCCGTATGCAGTACATAGCACTTGTCGAGGGTGTTGTGTTGATAGGTCACGTCCGGAGTAGTGTAAATGTCTTTTGGAACAAAGATTCCCTCTGCCTTGGCCAAGTCATAGGGGGTGTACATAGCCCATGTAAATTCGGTAGGGAAGCCCTCTGAGGCATCTTTGTACTCCACGGGAGCCAGCGGAGCGACCACACGCATGCGTGGCTGCTGCATGGTACGGAAGTCGGCAGGGAATTGAATACCAGCCTGAGGTGCTTGCGCCTCCACACTGACGAAGGCCGTCTTGGTGACTTCGTCGCTGCCCTCAGCATCGGTGACGCGAAGGGTAACGTCGTAAGTGCCTCCCGCAGTATAATAGACGGTGGGCGACTGCTCGGTGGATGTTGCAGGAGTACCACCGGGGAATGACCATTGCCAACCAGTCGGGGTGCCTCCTGTGCTCAAATCTACAAACTGGATGACTTCGCCAGCCTTGACACTGATCTGGTCAACAGACTGCACGCCTGTCACCGACAGACCGTCGACATAGAAATCTCCCATATATCCGCCAGTGTTGAAAGTGTCATTGGTGCCAGGACCCCAGAAAAGACGTATCTTTATTTGCTTGCCTTCATAGGCTGTCAGGTCTGCATTGATAGCTGTCCAGCGGGCTGAACCTTCTGTCACTTCCTTGCTGTTCCACACCTCCGTCAGCGTCTCGAAGTTGTCGGCAGAAACCTGAACGGCCAGCGTCACATATTCGTTCCATGTCGGTGTCATGCGTACATAAGCATGTAACTGTCCGTTTGCAGGAACATTGATGGCAGAACTGGTGGCGGAAGCCTTGGTGCGCTTATATACCTGGTAAGGACCGTCGATATGCAGGGAATAGACGTCGTTCTCGTCGATGGTGTTAAAATCCTTTTTCTCTTTGGTGAAGGTGACAACATTGCCTTCGCCCTGGTCAAGAGTCCACCCTGAGAGTATCAGGTTGCCCTTGGCATCGCGCTCGTCGCTGTCAAAATTCTCGCTCCAAACGGTGATGCTCGCTGTGGCGTTCTGAACGCTGAAGTCAGCGGTCAAACCATTGGCAGCAGTACGGCGAATGGTCTGTGGGGTGTTCAGATGTCCTGGTGTTGCCTGATAGGGTATAGCGGCAGGCTTGCCAATTTGCACGTGGCGCTTGGCGTGAGTAACCTTGATGACATCGCCTGCAGTGGCACTCAGTACAAATACTCCTAAAAAAGTAAATACAAAATACTTAATTGGAAATTTAGACAGTTTTGTAATGATAGAATGAGTTTTCATTTTTTTTCTTTTTTTTTCTTTATTTCATGCTAATGTGTGCAAAATTACAATAAAAGGTTATAAAAAAGAAAAGTTGGGTGCGAAAAATGTTCGTATTTATAAATTTGTACGTTGAAATGGGCAAAAATGGCTTTATTTTGTGTGGTAAATATCTAACGCATGGCACCAAGATGGCGCTACTGAGGACGGTCAGTGTCTGTCGGGACGAGCTTCCTCTTCGTGGGCTTCGAGCTTCCTCTTCGCGGCCTTCGAGCTATATACCTCGTAGCCCTCGCGCTTAGGCTTTGTAGTGACGTTAGTGACGTTAGTGACGTTTAAATAGTAAAGTTTTCACGCGTACCGCGCGCGTACGCGGTACGCGTAGAGTTTACAGATTCTATCGTCACAACGTCACTAACGTCACGGGCATCGCGCTGCATTTGTTTTCTTGTTTTTACTGTCCATGTTTCTTTCTCGGTCTTTGTTATGATGCTGCAAAGGTACGAAAAGAAACCCTCAAAAACCCGGTATATACCCGGTATATCTGGTAGGTATATCGCATCGGTCGTTTTACGTTAAAGAAATATAAATTCTTACGTCGGTGGCTGATAATAGAGGAAAAAGCAATACCTTTGCACCCGGTTTTAGAAAACTGTCTACGAAATCCGATTTTGGAGAGGTGCTCGAGTGGTTGAAGAGGCACGCCTGGAAAGCGTGTAGCCGGCAAAACTGGCTCGCAGGTTCGAATCCTGTTCTCTCCGCAAAATTGACTTAAAGGGAATCAATCAGGTTCCCTTTTTTTTGTATGGTTTGGGCAAGTATTTATTTCACCATCACTTTCCGGCCGTTTTTGATGACGAGGCCTTTGTAGTTGGGGGTGACTTTCATTCCCATCAGGTTGTAAGTGGCAGGTGCCGACGGGTGGGACGGGCTGACAATATGGTGGCTGATGCTGGTAATGACGGGACTTGCAATGTGGCTCGTCAGGAAGTCATACATGATTTGCAGGGTGGCCGTCGTCTGTGGCACGGCATGACCTGAACTGTAGTCGGTGAGGGTTGCGGTGGGTGTTCCAACAGCATCGAGCCTCGCCTTCATCAGTGTGGCCTGCGTGGCATACAGTCCTTGAGGATCTTTGTCACTGTCTTTATAGTAGTCGTCGGTATTGTGGAAAAACAGCGTCGGTGCCGAGGCATTGGTCTGGATGGTCGCCAATGCTCCCTGCATAGCCCAGGGACAGTCCGCATTGGCAGTGACGAAGCTGTTCATGTGTGTGTATTCATTGGATGAGGTCAGGGCGTGCTCGTAGTCGAACATGCCGGGGCCTAAAAGGGCGCACTGCACCAGACTGCTCTCCTCAGGGTAACGGCCTCGTGAGGCATCCTCGTATGCATCCACCTGCCCGTCGCCGACTGCGAGGGCCGCTGCCGTAGAACCGCGTGAGAAACCCGTGACAGCCACCTGTCCGTTCAGCCCCAACGACCCGCCCATGGCACGGACGGTACGGATGGCTGATTTCACCTTGCGGGCTGCATCGGGATTCACCTCAATGGCACCTAAGCTTTTGTTGGCTCCACCCGTATAGCGCCCCTGTCCCCAGTCGCAGTATTTCGGATGGTCACATACCGCCCAGGCAAAACCGACGGCAGACGCGCCCTCCACGAAACTGTCCTTGAAGGCTCCCCAGAAGTAAGGCAGATACATGCGCTTGTGCTTGTTGGCATCTGTCAGCTTGCCGCTGTTGTTGGTGGCAAAGCTGTTGCTGTAGGAAAAGGTGACCACCACGGGCACCTCGACCGACGGATTGGCAGGATATACCAAGTCAAAATAGAGCCAGTCGCCCTCGCTGTCCTTATAGACGTCGGGATAGTTATAGATGGTGGGATTGTCATGATAATAAGGGATGTCGCGTCGTAGCCGATAGCCCTCCATCAGGATATACGAACGGCTTGGCGAGCAGTTCTGTCCGCAGAACTTACCGTTCTGCAGGCTGCTGTTGATAGCGATGATGTCGTCGTTCAGCATCGGTGATATGGCGTTCTCGTGATGTCCGTAGTCCAGTTCTATCACCTGATAGCCCTCGCTGCGCAACCATGCCACGTCGTCGGCATTGCTGTTTTGGCCTATCTTCTGGAAACCGAGGTTTTCCAGATAGACCACAGTCATCGGTTTTCCATTAACGTCTTTAGCAACCGTGCCTGTTGGTGATGATGACGTATAGGTGAGGTCGCAGTCCGTGGCAGTGCTATGCCATGTCCCCGTGGCAGCCATTACCGCCGAAACCACGGCTGACAGCACGAGCAATAGAAGTATTCGTTGGAGTTTCATTTCACTAGTTTTAGTAGTTGTGAGTTTGTAATCCGGCTGCAAAAGTAATAAATAAAATCCATATTGAGGTGTCTTTTATACTTTAATACTTTTATACTTTAATACTTTAATACTTTAAGCTAAAATCAATAGTTTATGTTATATATATATTAATATTATATATAATTATAATTATATATAATATTAATATATATTAGCTTAGCATCTGCCGTCCGTATATTGTATGTAGACTTTGCAAAACGCTAAAGTATTAAAGTATAAAAGTATAAACGTATGTTTTTGTGAATTGCTAATTGTAAATTGCTAAAAAACAGCGTCTTAGCGAATTCAATATTCCACACATAGCAACAAAAAAGAGAGTGCCATGCAAGCACAGAGCGCGCATGATGCAAACGCGGTGTTTCCTTCAAGCGGACGCGGAGCGCGCACGACACTCACATGTCGTTGTGGGACGTTTTAAACTCATGGCATAACGTAAGAAGCTCCGAGGCAAATGGTCTCAGAGCTTCTTTTCTTTATAGTTTCCTAGATGTGTATGTAGCATTACATATCTTCATCGTTCATGTCGTCGTCATCCCAATCGTTTAAGAATCCTCTGGATCCAGAACCCGAACCGGGACCGGTCGGGTCGTCCTGATCGCCAGAAGTCGGGCCGCTGGCGCAAACAAAACGTGAGGACACTATGTGATGGGTGTTTGTCTGAGGTGTGATATATGTTTTTTTCATTGTCATGTCCTCCTATTTTATGATAACCTTTTTGCCGTTGCTGATGTAGAGACCCTTGGTGGGATGTGTGACGCGCTGTCCGTTCAGGTTAAAGAAGTTCCCGTTATCGTTATCGTTAACGTTATCGTTCAGATTAACGTCCTCAATCCCCGTAGTGCCGTCAGCAGGTTTGGAGCCGATGGTCAGACTGTTGACGCTACGGTCGTAGATGCCGGGCTTGAAGTAGGCGCGGAAGGGGGCGCTGCCGCTGTTCTCGTTCAAAACAAAGGCGTTGCCGTCACTGTTTATCGAATAGATGTTCTGCGTGTCGTCTTGTATGGTGTTGCCGATGAAGCGGTAGTTAGCACCTGTGACGCTCGATACTGTGCCACCCTTGCTAACTGTAACGTTCTCACCGATGAACTTGATGGCTTTATTGCTCATGTCCCACTTATTACCCCACTTATTGCCCGGGAAGGCGACGATGTACGGTGTGTTAGCCTTCATCTCTTCAGCAAAGTAGAAGTTCACCGTGTTATTAGCGTCGCTGGTAAACTCTTTTACCCAGAAATTCTTGACCTCTTTAGGGCTGTCATAATGGAACCAGTCAATTTCTTTCGTCTCGTTCGTTGTCGGGTCTGTTGCTGTCACCTGTGTCACGTCGAAAGGCAACATCAGCGTATTCCATCCGTTGGTTCCGTCAGCAGCCACCGTGAAGTTGTAGTTGAACTCGACGTTGTCGGCCGTAAAGTCTACAGGCGAGTAGAAGTCCTTGTTGTCTGTTAAGGTGATATTTGTTGCGGAGTAACCGTTACTGTTCTTAACGATGATGTTGTTTGCTCCGCTGGGTGCGCTGTCACTTGAACCGATAATGAACAGACAGTTGGGCTCGCTGCAGGTGACGTTAGTTACGCCAGTGTCTGTCATGTCAACGGCCAGTGTTCCTGTAGAGGCTGCGTAATGAGTGCTAACTTTCGTGACACTTTTAGTTCCGTCTGCGTGATAGGCTGTAATACCTGGGTTGCAGGTGTACCAGTCAGAGAAGTCCCATTCGGTCCATGCTGAGTTCTTTTTGTATGTAACAGCCAGTAAGTATTGGCTGTTCACTTCAGCCCCCTCCATTTCAAAAGGAACGGTAATACTGCCGTTGGATGGTATATTGATGGTGGAAATAAATCTCCATTGTAGATTGTTGTTAGTGTCGTAAATGTCAAATTGGTAAGTTCCCTTGTAGTTATAGGTGCTGTTTGGATTGGAAATTGTCAGTTCGCCTTTCAAAGTGTTACCATAGAAAATGTTCCCTTCACTGTTGTCAATGGTCAGGGATCTTCCTAATGTGATGTTGTCAGTCGTTGGAGTGCTGGAACCGCCACTGGCAGTAACAGTTAGACTGACGGTTTTGTTAAAGTCAAGCCAATTGAGTTTGCCGTCTACTGGTGTTATCAAATAATCTCCTGTATCGGTGGTCGTGTAGTTGAAAACACAATCCTTAGTTTCTCCTGCCGGAATATGATAGTCCCAACCTGCTATAACACTATAGGTATTTATATCTGCCAAAAAAATGTCTGCGTCATAATCTTCATCAGCATTGTTAGTGATATTCATGGTGATAATGACACTTTCACCTTTAGCTACACTTTCCTTATCTATTACAATGCTGTTAAGCTTTAAGTTGAAATTGCATTCAGGAACGTTCAAGACAGTACCGCCTGCTCCATTCAGCTGAATGCCGACAATGGCATCTTGGGAAAAGTGGAAACCATCCTTAGTGCTGCTACCGCCAATACCTTGGTCATAGGGATTCAGTGCTGATAGTTTGAAGTAGTTGTCGCTGCTTCCGCCCCATCCCCAGTTGATGTGGAAATAGTCCTCACCTTGATAACCATCACACACGAATTCATGGCCACCACCTGACGACTGACCGCCATAAAGCACAGGTCTGCCTTGGGTAAGTTCATGATAAATAATTTCAATCCATGAACTGTAGCTGTATTTGTTGCGATCAATCAGTTGAGTTGAAGAGTCATATCCAAAGTACGTTGTGAGTGCCGTTGGGATATTCTCACTAACAGCCGAGGAACCCCCGTTATAGGCATTAGCATAATTCATTTTGACAGAGACTCCACAGCATCGCATAAGCGTGGCTACAGCTGCAGCCGCAGCATCAGAATAGTCGCCGGAATAGTCGGGTATCATGTCGCTCCATGCTAAGGTCGTGCCAGCGGCAATGGAAGGCACGCTGTAGCCGTAGCGTGTTGTATAGCCGGGTATCTGGCTTGTGGTGGTGTACGATGTCTGTCTTGCCTTGGTAGCGGTATAATACATGACTTGGGCCATGGCAGTGGCTACACAGCCAGTGACGGCATCTCCATGGACGAAATAGTCCTTGACTTGGTCGTTGAAAGGTGTGTCTTGATCCCACAGCGTCGCGACCAGCGGGGCTATGGCCTGCTTGATGCTGCGCTTGGTGGCCATGATGGGTGCCGTCCTGCCCTCATGCTCCTTCAGCCATGCAATCTCGTCGGCATAGCCCTGGAGCCATGCCCGCATGTTTTCAGGCATGTTGGCGGGGTCGAAGGAACCGCTGTCGCTGTAGCCGAGGACGGGTTCCGTGCGGTCGTCGTTGCTGACGATGACGAAGCCGCCATTGTTATCAACGTTAAAGACGTAGAGGCCGCTGACCTTGGCGGTCTGGGTTAACTGGGCTGGCGTACCTGCTGCCCTGCGGCTGTGCTGGCCGCTTGCAATACGGTTTTGTATGAATTGTGTGGCTTGCTTCAACGCTTCCGCTGGCGTCACATCTTCAGCCAATGCAATGACTACTGTCATCATGGCACAAATACAGAAAAGTAGTCGTTTCATATCTATGTGAGAATGATTTAGTTGTTGTTTGGTGCAAAAGTACGTAAATTTTTTGATACATCAAAGAGAAAGCCTGCGTTTTTTTTGAATCACACTTGCCTGACTGCTATTTATTGTTAATCGTGCTGCTATTTATTTGGGAATTATGCATTATTTCGTACCTTTGCACGAAAATTGCAAACAGAAAGGTTTATGAAGAAAATACTGATGATATTGTCAGCCGTTGTATGCCTGATGATAAGCGTTCCGGCTATGGCGCAGGATAGCGTCAGGGAGGACAAGGACTCGGTGGCATTGGCAGACAAGGATACGCTGACGGCAGACTCTGCCATGGCGTTGGTTGCTGCCGACCTGGAAGGCATGGACGGTGAGGCTCAGGATGGGGGCGGTGGCCTGCACAAGCAGCTGAAACGTAAGTTCATGGAAGGCTCGGCAAGTTTCATGTCGTTGGTGGCCTTGGCGTTGATACTGGGTTTGGCGTTTTGTATTGAGCGACTGATCTACCTGACGCTGTCGGAAATCAATGCGAAGAAGCTGATGCAGGACATTGATGCCCGTCTGGAACAAGGTGACGTGGAGGGTGCCAAAGACCTCTGCCGCGATACCCGAGGCCCTGTGGCCAGCATCTGCTATCAGGGACTTTTGCACATCAAGGAGCCTTTGGACCAGATAGACCGCCAGCTGACGAACTACGGTACCGTGCAGATAGGCAATATGGAAAAGGGCTGCTCGTGGATACGCCTGTTCATTGCCGTGGCACCGTCGTTGGGATTCCTTGGTACGGTGATAGGTATGGTGATGGCTTTCGACCGCATTCAGACGGCGGGCGACATCAGTCCCACCATTGTGGCTGAGGGTATGAAAGTGGCGCTGATTACTACCATCTTCGGTATCATCGTCGCCGTCATCCTGCAGTTCTTCTATAACTATATCCTCTCGAAGATTGAGCATCTGACATCGCAGATGGAGGAGAGTGCCATTTCACTGACCGACTCGATAGCGAAGTATAAGAGTAATCAACGATAACGATAACGTTAACGATAACTAAGGATGGTTGAAGCAGGGAATTCATTATTGGCTGAGGTGATGCTATGGATGATGTACATCGTGGCAGCTGTTGCCGTGGTGGTCACCGTGGTTTCGGCGGTGAGACCGCTGATGATTGCACCGAAGAAGAACTCGGGCAATAGGGGGTGGCTGGTCGTGGCATTCACCGTGGTGATGCTGCTCGTGGCTTACTTGTTAAGTTCCGACAGTCCGCTGGTTGTTAACGGCAAGGTCTACGCTGATGCTTTCTGGCTGAAGGCTACCGACATGCTCATCATTTCCTCGACGGTGCTCATTGTGGTTGCTGCCGCCTTGGTCGTCTTCGGCCTTTCCGGCCTAAGTAGAAAACCATGGCGCTTTCGCTAATTGATAATTGACAATGGACAATGGATAATTGACAATGGATAAATACGTAAAATCCGTAGGAAATAAATAGAGTTGAAGAATGTTTTTACGCCGCAGACATAGGGAAGTCCCTGGACTCAATACCACGTCGACCGCCGACATCTCGTTTATGTTGCTGGTCTTTTTCCTTGTCACTTCGTCGATGGACACTGACAAGGGACTGGGGCGTAAGTTGCCCCCCGTAGACGAACAGCAGCAGGAGCAGCAGGACATCAATCGCAGCAACGTGCTTCAAGTGAGGCTTGACAGCCACGATTCGCTGTTCTGCGACGACCGTCCCGTGACGCTCGCTGAGTTGCAGCAGCAGGTGGAGTCGTTTGTGGCTTCACGGCAGAGTGACCGTCACATCATTGCTGTGCAAGCTGACCGGCAAACCAGCTATGATGCTTATTTCGAGATGCAGAATGCCGTGGTGGCTGCCTACCAGAGCTTGCGCGACAAAATGGCTCGCCAGCAGTATGGTCATGCGTTCAAGTTGTGTACCCAGAAGGAGCGCCAAGTCATCATGCAGCGCTATCCGCAGCGCATCAGCGAAGGAGTCGTCAATTAGAATTGAAGGATTGAAGAATTGAAGGATGAGTAGGTTCAGAAAAAGACAGCAGCATGAGGTGCCGGGGTTAAACCTCGCCGCCATGCCCGACCTGATTTTCACCGTGCTGTTTTTCTTTATGATTGTCACCCACATGCGCGACGTTAAGCCCATGGTGTGCTATGAAGTGCCACAGGGTACAGAACTGGAGAAGACGGTTCGCAAGTCGAGTGTCGTCTACCTGTTCATTGGCAAGCCTGTAGATGCCCAAGGGCGTATGGTGGACGGCGAGACGCGCATCCAACTCAACAACCGCTACGTCACCATAGACCAGATAGCCCGCGAAATCGATCAGGAGCGTGCCCGCATGTCAGAGGACGACCGCCAGCACTTGGTGGTTAGCATTCGTGCCGACCGTGACACCGAGATGGGCGTTATCAACGACGTGAAGCAGGCCCTGCGCAAAGCCGGGGCTCTGAACATCAACTATTCGGCCACGAAAAAGAGTGAGGATTGACATAGTCGACGAAGGCATAGCGGTAGGCGTGGCGTTCGTCTGTTTCATGCACTTCGCGGCTTTCTTCCTGCCATTCGCTATAGTCGGGGAAGAAGGCATCGGCTTCTGCCGGTATATCGTCCACCTCGGTCAAACATAGGCGGTCGGCCAGCGGCATGGCCTGCTCGTAGACACTTGCACCGCCGATGATAAACACCTCTTCGTCGGCCTTACAGCTTTGCAAGGCTTCTTCTAATGACGCATAGACATCGCAGCCGGGGAACAAGTTTTGAGTTTTGAGTTTTTCGTTATCGTTAGCGTTAACGTTAACTGACCGGCTCAGTACCACGTTGCGGCGGTTGGGCAGTGCGCCTTTGGGCAGACTGAGGTAGGTGTTGCGCCCCATGATGATGGTGTGGCCGGTTGTCAGCTGCTTGAAGCGCTTCAAGTCGTTGGGCAGCCAGTATATCAACTTGTTCTGATAGCCAATGGCCCTGTTCTTGGCCACGGCAGCAATGATACTAATAGTCATAGCGGTAGCAAATTATTCACTTTTCACTGTTCACTTTTCACTTTATACTGAGACCTCGGCCTTGATGTGCGGCCACGGGTCGTAGCCTTCTAACTGGAAGTCGTCGTAGTGGAAGTCGAAGATGCTCTTCACGTCGGGGTTCAGCTTCATGGTAGGCAGCGGTCGCGGCTGGCGGGTGAGCTGCAGACGAGCCTGATCCAGGTGGTTCAGGTAGAGGTGGGTGTCGCCTGTGGTATGGATGAAGTCACCCGTCTTGAATCCCGTCACCTGTGCCATCATCTGCAGCAGCAGGGAATAGCTGGCAATATTAAACGGTACGCCGAGGAAGGTGTCTGCAGAGCGCTGGTAGAGTTGCAGCGACAGGCGCCCCTGGCTGTCGGCACCGTCGGGGTAGTCGACGTAGAACTGGAAGATGGTGTGACAGGGTGGCAGTGCCATCTTGTTGACCTCAGCCACGTTCCATGCCGATACAATCATGCGCCGCGAGTTGGGATTGGTCTTCAGCTGGTCGACGACGTATTGTATCTGGTCGATGACGCCACCGTTGTAGTCGGGCCATGAACGCCACTGGTGGCCGTAGACGGGACCCAGTTCGCCGTTCTCGTCGGCCCATTCGTTCCAGATGCGTACGCCATGTTCCTGCAGGTAGCGCACGTTGGTGTCGCCGTTGAGGAACCACAGCAGTTCGTAGATGATACTCTTCAGGTGCAGTTTCTTGGTTGTCAGCAGTGGGAAGCCCTCGCTGAGCGGATAGCGGCTTTGTGTGCCGAAGATGCTGATGGTGCCCGTGCCTGTGCGGTCGCCTTTTACCGTTCCTTCTGTGAGTATGCGGTTCAGTATGTCTAAATATTGCTTCATATCTTAATGCTTAATATAGGTTCGTATTCCGGGGGAATGTGGGTTGTCTTGATGCGCCATGCCTTGGGGTAGAGGTTGTTGGCGCGGGTGCCGATGTTCTTCACAAGTCCTAATGGATGCCCCTCAAAGCAGACCTCTACTTCGCCACGTGGTGTGTCTTCCGGCAGTTGCAGGGCCTCACCGCGCAGGAAAGCAATAGCCTGCTGGTAGCTGAGTTCGGCTCTTAGCGGTGAATGGTTAGCGTGGTGTGGCGAGAGAATGGTCTGCCGTTGTGCCTGTCGCTGGTCGTGTCCCTTATCTCTAACCGCTGACCTCTCACCCTTTTTCCGCAGGACGCACATAAAGAGTCCTTCGCCTCGGCTGATGCCGGGGATGAAGCGGTAGACGGGTTCGGCAAAGCCTTCGAGCAGCGAGCCGGTGATGTTCCATTCGGGCTTGATGTCGACGGGCAGTACCTCGGCATCGTATTCCGATAGCAGCCAGCGGACGTTTTCCTCGTTCTCCTTGGTATTAAACGTACACGTACTATAGATTAGTATGCCGCCGTCGTTGAGGCAGGGCCAGATGTCGGCCACGATGTCGCGCTGCAGTCGCCAGCACTTCTCCACATTCTGCAGACTCCACTCACTGATGGTTGCAGGGTCCTTGCGGAACATTCCTTCGCCGGAACACGGCACGTCGCAGAGGATGAGGTCAAACTGCTGCTTTGCCTTGCGGAAGTCGCGGGCATACTGGTTGGTGACAATATGGTTGTCGTACCCCCACTTCTGCACATTCTCGCTGAGGATGTTGAAGCGGTTACGGACGGGCTCATTGGAGTAGAGCACACAGTCGTCAGGCAAGGCAGCACGCAGCAGGGTCGACTTTCCGCCAGGTGCCGCACACAAATCAATTGAACATTGACCATTGACCATTGAACATTGTTGGCGCAGCACCTCGTCGAGGAACATTGACGCTGCTTCCTGCACATAGTAGCAGCCCGCATGCAGCAGCGGGTCCATGGTGAAGTTGGGGCGCTTCTTCAGGTAGTAGCCATCGCGGCACCAAGGCACAGGCTCAGCGTCTATAGCCGTCAGCCCTTCCGCCTTGCGGGGATTCAGACGTATGCTGACAGGAGGCTCCTGCCCGAACGATTTCAAATAGCGTTCGAAGCGCTCGTCACCCATCATCTGGCGCGTATAATCGGCAAAAGCCTGAGGTAATTTTGTCATTCTGAGGGCAAAGGTACAATTTTTTTTTCGTACCTTTGCAACAAATTGGCGACTTATTACGTCTAACAAGCAAAAGAATACAAAAAACAACGCAGTTATGAAAAAGGTATTATTTGCAGTTTTGGCACTTAGCATGTTGACATTCAGCTCCTGCAACGGGTTGAATATACGCTATTCCAGCACGAAGGCGCAAGGAGAAGTGAGCCGTGAGTTGAAGGGCTTTGAGCGCATTGAGCAGTTGGGCTCGTTAGACGTCATATACCATCAGGCCGATTCGTTCTCGGTGCGGGTTAGCGCTCCTGTGGATGTTATCGGCGACGTGGAGACCCGTGTAGAAGGCAACAAGCTGATTGTCAAGATGAAGGGCGAAGGCAATGTGATTAACTTCGGCGTGTCCGACAGCAAGAATGTGACGGTCTATGTCACGTCGCCCGACTTCTTGGGCATTACGCTGAAGGGCTCTGGTGATTTCGAGAGTAACGGACTCGTAGATACCGACAAATTGGACATCGTGCTGAACGGTTCCGGTGACATCATGTTCGACGACATCATCTGCGACCTGGTACATGTGTCGCTGGTAGGCTCTGGCGACGTGGCACTGCAGAATGTGAAGATGTTGCAGTCATACGTTGATTTGGTAGGCTCTGGCGACATCAAGATGCACTTTGACAACGGCGGGACGGTGGAGTCCAACCTGACGGGTTCAGGCGACATTACCCTTTCGGGCAGTGTCAAAGACTATCACTCTAATGTCCGTGGCTCTGGCGATATGAATACAGAGTTGTTGAATGTCAGTAAGTAAACATAAGTACATAACAAAACGAATACGACTATGAAGAAAGTTCTTATAACATTAGCCATGCTGCTGGCGCTCGGATCGGGTGTGCAGGCAGCCGGACAGAAGCATCGTCACACGCCGCAGCAGCAGGAGCTGGTGGACTCGACAAACAAGGACGGTGTAGAGGTGTACTCAGATACTACGAGTACGGACACAACGATACAGGCGTCGAAAGGACATGTCACCATCAATACCCCTATGGGTTCGCAGTCCTGGGACTATAGCGTGGACGACGAAGACTTAGGAAGCATAGTACACAATGCCTTCAGCGAGCTGAAAGGCAAAGACCTGGCGGGTATATTACTGGTGCTGGGCGTGTTGCTCATCATCTTCGTACTGGCTCCCGTGCTGATTATCGTTGCGCTGTTCTACTTCATCAACAAGAACCGCAAGGAGAAGATGCGTCTGGCACAGATGGCCATGCAGCAGGGACAGCCCATCCCCGACCAGTTGCTGAACGACAGCCCTGCCAGCGTCAACGATGAGTATCAGAAGGGCATGCGCCAGTGCTTCGTAGGTGTCGGACTCATGGTGTTTCTGGGCTACGCTGCCGGCAATGTAGGCTTCGGCATCGGTGCTCTGGTGTTCTGCATCGGACTGGGCAAGGTCTTTGCCTCCCGTACAGCCCGCAAGAACAACAATGATTTCGTTGACAACAACAGGCGGGATGTCATTAACGACAACCAGATTTAGTTAACTACATAAAAAAGATACGATTATGACAAAGAGACTTTTTCGCAGTGACGACCGCGTGTTGGGCGGTGTCTGCGCAGGATTTGCAGAGTATATGGACTTTGACCCCGTGGCAGTTCGTTTGGGCTATGCAGCACTGACGCTGTTCACAGCCTTTGCCGGCATCCCGTTCTATATCGTAGCGTGGATCATCATTCCCGAAAAGAACCGTCTGCCAAGGCAGTAACATCGAAAAAAGGCTAAGAGGTGGCAATGCTCACGGATATATCTCTCGTCATGCAGGTGGCGGTAGCAGGCAACAAAAGGGCTTTCGACGAGCTCGTGCGCCGCTATCAGTCACCTGTGCGCAGGTTTTTCCTGCATCAGACGCTGGGAGATAGCCAGTTGAGCGACGACCTGGCACAGGACACCTTCATCAAAGCCTATACGAATATCGCTTCCTTCCGCGGACTGTCCTCGTTTCAGACATGGCTTCTGCGCATAGCCTATAACGTGTTTTACGACTACACGCGGAGGGAAAAGGCAAAAATGAACAGTGAACAACCGCCTGATGGCGGACAGTCAACAGATCATTCACTGAAAATGGATGTCTATACAGCCTTGGCACAGCTCAAGCCCGATGAGCGCACATGCATCACCTTGCAGCTCATCGACGGCTACGACATCCGCCAGGTGGCGAAGATTACAGGACTGAAGGAGGGTACGGTGAAGTCGCACCTCTCCAGAGGCAAGGAGAAAATGGCAAACTATTTAAGACAGAATGGATATGATAGAAGATAACGAGCGCCTGCTTCAACAGTTTTTCAGCGAGGCGGCCAGTCAGCAGATAGATGACAACGGCTTTACGGAACGTGTCATGCAGCGCCTGTCATCAGCGGATGCCGAACGTACGGCGTTCGATGTGCAACGTGTTTCCCGTCTGTGGACGTGGTTCTGCATCCTCTTGTTTGTGGTGCTCTTTATTGTGTGCCGTGGTTGGGAATTGCTCGCCGTCCATTTTGAGGTCATGCTGCGGACGATGGCCACACAGTCGTTCAGCATCAATCTGATGATGCTGTTCACCGTGGTATTCGGTCTGCTCTTTGTCGGGGTAGGCGAGGTTATTTCTTCGGAAATAGTCCGTAAGTAGTGCGCAGCACGCGGAACTCCGTGCGGCGGTTCATCTGGTTACACTGTTCCTGCTGTTCTGCATCCTCCAACGTCTTGATGAATTCCTCCGTCAAGACGTCTTTTTCTTTCAGGAAGGGGTATTTCTCGGCGACTTTGCGCTTGATGGTCTTCGGCTTGCTTTCGCCGTAGCCCTTGGGTGTCAGGCGGTCGCTGGCAATGCCATGTGCTATCAGGTATTTCACCACCGACTCGGCACGCCGTTGTGACAGCCGCTCATTATACAGGTCGGAACCCTTGTAGTCCGTGTGTGCAGAGAGCTCGATGGTGACATGCGGGTTCTCGTTCAGCAGCTTCACCAGCTGGTCCAGTGCCTCGGTGGACTCAGGGCGCAGCGTGGCCTTGTCGAAGTCGTAGAAGATGTTGTCGATAAGTACGGGAGCCGTGATGGATGCCAGCGGGAACTGCAGCACATACTCTTCCGACTCCTTGACGGGTTCCACACGCAACTGCTCCTGATGGTTCAGGAATCCCTTGCAGGTGCCGAGGAAGACGTAGTCCACCCCCGCCTTGATTTCCTGTGTGAACGACCCGTCGCCCTTGACGCTGAGCTTCAGGTTCGTGCCGTCGTTGCCCACCATATATACCTGTGCCGCCGTCAGTTCGTAGCCGTCCTGCTCGTACACCCAGCCCTTGACGGTCTGTATGATTTCCGGATTGTAGAATGAGTAGATATGATCCCATCCCTTGCCGTCGCCGCGGTTCGAGCAGAAGTAGCCTTGGTTCTTCAGTCCCTCGAATGTCATGCCGAAGTCGTCACCCTGCGAGTTCAGCGGATAACCTGGATGCTCGATAAGGTAAAAGTGATCAGTGAAAAGTGAATAATTTGCTTCCGCTGTTTCTGTCAGCGAATCCTGTGCGGTAGCAAATTTTTCACTATTCACTATTACCTTTTTCCTCAATTTTGCAATATAGATGTCCAGGCCGCCCATGCCTTCGTGGCCGTCGCTCGAGAAGTAGAGGTCGCCGTTGGGCCGGAAGGTCGGAAACATCTCGTCGCCAGGTGTGTTGATGGGTTCGCCAAGGTTCTCGACACCACCCACGCCATTGGTTGTCAACCGGACGCGCCAGATGTCGTAGCCGCCCATGCCGCCGGGCATGTTACTGGTAAAGTAGAGCCACTGGCCGTCGGGCGATACCGCAGGATGGGCAAATGCCGACAGCGTGTCACGAGTCAGTTTCAGCTCCGTGGCCTTGCTCCACGAGGCATCCGAGCGGTTCGAGGTCATGATGGTGGCATAACGCGGATAGTCCGGGTCGGTTTTGCACTGTGTCAGGTACATGGTTCTGCCGTCGGGCGAGAACGAGCAGGCACCCTCGTCGTAGTCGCTGTTCAGTTCGCTGTCGATAACCTCCGGGCGCTGCCACTTGCCCTTGTCGTCCTTTTGTGACATAAAGATGTCAGCGTTCTTGATGCCTGTGATGCCGCTGTATTCGTCGCCCTTCGCCTGGTTGCGCGTCGAGGTGAAGTAGAGCTGGTTGTTCTCCTCACCGGCGAGCATGGGCGAATAGTCCGAGCGGCGTGAATTGAACATGTTTTCACGTTTCACGGTATAGTCGGAGCCGTCTTTCTTCCATTGCGGTGCCTGCCGTGCGGAGCGCAAGCCAGTCTTGGCTAATTGATAATTGATAATGGATAATTGAGAATTGATAGATGATAATTGTCCATTATCCATTGTCCATTGTCCATTATCCTTGGATAAGGAGTCAAGGACTGTCTGGAACTCCTTGGCGGCATCTTTATAGTTGCCGTTCTTCATCAGCTGCTGGGCCAGGTGCAGGTGGGTCAGCGAGTCTTCCTGTTTATAGCGGATGGCGTTGTTGTAAGCAGCAATGGCCTTCTGCGTGTAGTTGATGCGCCGGTAGCACTCGGCCAGCTTCAGGGCGCGCTGGCCGCGCAACTGGCGTTCCTTGGCCGGGGTCATGCTGTAAGCTTTCTTATATTGTGTGGCGGCATCGTAGTATTCGCCTAATGCATAGAACTTGTCACCCTTCTTCACGGCCTGTTCTGCACCGCACCCCGTCAGGAGCACGGTCAAGACCACTATATATATAATAAGGTGTAAGTTCTTACGCATACCTTATATAAAACGGAAGACCAACCGTTTTATTACTTCTTTCTTTTTTTCTTTTCTTCTTCGGGGGGCAGGACGGTGATTCGGCGGTTAGTGGGGTCTGTCATCACGTCGTGTACAATGTCGGCGACCTGTGCTTTGAGTTCATTGATGAACTGCTGGGCGTCGTATTTCTGGTGCTCGATGTCGCGCAGTTTTTTCTCCCAAATACCAGTCAGCTCACAGCTCTTGAGCAGGTCTTCGCGGATGAGGTCGATGAGCTCGATGCCCGTAGGTGTGGCCACCAGTCGCTTGCGTTCACGGCGGATGTAGCGTCGCTTGAAGAGCGTCTCGATGATGGAAGCGCGACTTGACGGACGGCCGATGCCGTTTTCCTTCATGGCGGCACGCAACGTTTCGTCTTCGACGAACTTACCCGCCGTCTCCATGGCCCTGAGCAGCGAGGCCTCGTTATAGTACGGCGGGGGTGTGGTCATCTTTTCCGTCAGCGTGGGCTTGTGGTCTCCTGATTCGCCTTTGACAAAGGTGGGAAGGGTGCGCTCCTCGTCGTCTTGCTTCTTTTCATCATCTTCCGTTTCAACCTTGGCCTTCTCCCTGACCACGCGCCAGCCCGGTTCCAAAATCTCCTTACCCGTAACCTTGAACTCAATAGCTTGTTCTGTAGTTTGCGGCTCAGCCGCAACAGTCCGCACTTCGCCCTGCACCGTCGTTGTCGAGAACTTACAGTCTGGCAGGAAGACGCCGATAAAGCGACGTGCCACGAGGTCGAAGACCTTCTGTTCGGCATCGCTCAGGTTCTGGGGGATGACCCCCGTGGGGATGATGGCGTGGTGGTCGGTGACTTTCGACGTGTCGAACACGCGCTTCGATTTCTTCAGCGACTTACCGCCGATGGGTTTGATGTACTCCGCATAGACGGCATTGCCACCGAACTTGGTCTGGTAGAGACCGTTCAGCGTCTGCGGACATTTGGCATAGATGTCGTCGCTGAGGTATTGCGTGTCGACACGGGGATAGGTGGTGTATTTGCGTTCGTAAAGCGCTTGGATGAGGTTCAGCGTCATCTCAGCCGAGAAACCGAACTTACGGTTGCAGTCGACCTGCAGCGACGTGAGGTCGTAGAGCTGTGGCGGCTGTTCTTTGCCCTCCTTCTTTTCCACCTTGGTGACGGTGAAGGGCTTGCCCTCGATGAGTGCAAAGGCCTGTTCGCCTTCCTCCTTCGAGGTGAACTTCCCTCGGGTTGCCGTAAATGTCGTATCGCGGTAGACGGTGGCCAGCACCCAGTATGGTTCGGGCTTGAAGTTGTCGATTTCCTTCTGACGGTTGACGATGAGGGCGAGGGTAGGGGTCTGCACACGGCCGATGCTCAGTACCTGGCGGTTCTGTCCATACTTCAAGGTGTAGAGGCGCGTGCAGTTCATGCCTAACAGCCAGTCGCCGATGGCACGGCTCAGTCCAGCCATGTAGAGCGGCTGATAGTCTTGCTGGTCTTTCAGGTTCTGGAAACCCTCGCGGATGGCTTCGTCGGTCATCGACGAAATCCATAGACGGCTGACGGGACATTTCGCCCCCGCCTTTTGCATCACCCAGCGCTGGATGAGTTCACCCTCCTGACCGGCGTCGCCGCAGTTGACGATGCGCTCGGCCTGTTGCATCAGTCCCTCGATGATGGCAAACTGCTTCCTGATGCCCTGGTCGTCAATGAGCTTGATGCCGAAGCGGTCGGGAATCATGGGCAATGACGTCAGACTCCACGACTTCCACATCGGTGTGTAGTCGTGGGGCTCCTTCAGCGTACACAGGTGGCCGAACGTCCATGTCACCTGAAAACCGTTACCTTCCATATAGCCGTCGTGTGACGACGTGGCGCCGATAATTCGTGCAATGTCGCGTGCCACACTCGGCTTTTCTGCGATACATACTATCATAGTTCAGTGCTTAATGCGCCTGCAAAAGTACGATTTTTTGACGACAACTGATACAACTTGGACAACTTTTTTCCTAGTACCCAAGCGTTTCGCCCACTAACACGACGATGATGCGACCGGGTTTGCTGCTGTTGCGGAGGAAGTGGACATAGTTGCAGATGCTCTGGGGGGAGTTGCAGTTGTGGCACACGCCATCCTTCTGGCAGGGGGTGTCAATGTCGAAGCGGGCAGCATTGATGGGCGAGGCCGTCGAGCGAGCACGCTTCAGGGCAGCCTCCACGTCCTGCGCCACCTTGTTCATGCCGACGACGAAGATGACGTGCTGTGGTCCCCATGTGATAGCTGCCACGCGGTTGCCGTTGCCGTCGATGTTGACGATGACGCCATCCTCAGATATGGCATTGGCGGACGACAGGTAGTAGTCGGCATGGAAGGCGCGGAAGTACATCTCCTGCTTCTCTTCGGCGGTTGTCACGGTGTCGCGGTCCCACACGTCCAAGGTACCGCGACCTTTCAGCATCTCGGGGATGCCCATGTCGCGTACGGTCATCGTGCCGCCCCACGTCACGCTGCTGCCGTCGGGTATCAGTTCGTTCACTCGCTGCCGGGCTTCATCAGCCGTGGCGCAATAGTATGCCTCGAAATGGCGACGCTGCAGCTGCTTCACCATCTTGGCGCCCAGCCGCTCGTTTCTTTGTTCTGTTGGTGTCATCATTATGAATTTCAGGTGAATTAGATGTTGTCTAAGTTGTCCAAGTTGTCGTTCATTAAAGGTCAACGGAGATGGCGTTTGAAGAATTCGAGGGCACGGCGTTGGGCTTCGCGGGGACAGCTATGGGGCATATCCCAGATTTCCGTTTCCAACTTGTCGGCAGCCCCCTGACTCTGCCATACGTCATGCATGATGCGAAAGGCCTTCTCGACACCAGGCACAGGGAACAGCTTGTCCTGTGCTCCGTTGATGAACAGCATGGCATTGGGACAGGCGAGGCTGGCCACATGAGGATAGTCGAGCCAGCGGCGCAGACCAGGGAAACAGTTGGCAAAGCCACCATTCTCCGTGCGCTGATATTTGAACGACATCTGTTCGTCGGTGGTCACCATCCAGCAGATGGGGACGGCAGCCTTGATACGGTCGCTCAGGGCGGCAAGCATCCAGGAGCGGTAGGCTCCCATAGACCATCCCGTACAGCCTATGCGGTTGGCATCCACCTCAGGCATGGAGGCCAGAAACTCGGTGGCGGCGATGTCGTCATAGGTCATATAGGCCGAGAGATCGATTCCGTACATCATCATGTTGCCAGCTATCATGTCGTAGCGGTCGCGCCGAGCCCCTTCCTGTTGCCCACGCTCACCCCACATGGGAGCGTCCGTCGACAGCACTACGAAACCGTTCTTTGCCAGGTAGTCGCCGAAGAACTGTCCCTCGTAGCCTGCCAGCCACTCGTCGGCATCACGGATGACGGTGGAGTCTTCGCAGGCCAATGGCCGTATCATCTTCTCCTTGCCAATGAACAGGTGGGCACCGTGGTCGTGCAGGGCATTGACGGCAGGGAAGGGCCCCTTACCGTCGGGAATCAGCACGTAGGCCGGTACGGTATAGTAGCGCGAGAGGCGTATCTCTAACTTTCGGGCCTTGTAGCCGTCGCGCTGCTCCTCAAAGAGCACTTTCGCTTCATAGCCACCAGCCGGTGCCGGGGGCGGTGTCAGCATGCAGTCGAACACCTTCTGGCGGGCTGTGCGCTTCCATTCGCTGAAGTCGGTGATGGTACTGTTACCCCATGCCAAGGGGTAGGTCAGGTCCTTGATGAGCGAGTCGGCATAGACCGGCAGATTGCGGCTAAACTCGTATTTCTCACGTTTCTGCGCACTTACCGCCATTGTTATGTACAATAAAACAATGGCGGTGAGAATTTTAATACGCGTGGTCATCGTTAATATCTTCGCTTGTGAGTTTCTTCTTGTCGATGGACCACCAGGCATAGACAATGTAGGCGAGTACAAAGGGAACCAGGAACGATACGTAGAACATGGTACGCAGCGTAAACTCACTGCTGCACGAGTTGGCCAGTGTCAGCGACGACTGCAGGTCGGCCGTCGATGGGTAATAGGCGGTACCGTTCCAGCCTGCCACCAGCAGCAGGGCCAGGACTACCAATACAACACCGATTCCGGCAGGCCAGATGCCACTGAAAGTGAAGAGTGAAGAGTGAAGAGTGAAGAATTTGCTGCCGCGCAGTATCTCTGTAGCGATGCCCCATAACACCAGCACCACACCTATTAATAATAGGATGAGCAGATACCACATGTCAAGCAGGTTGTGCAGGTACTTATACGGTTCCATGAAGATGACCCCCGTAGCCGGATCATAAGCGTAGCCGTCCTTCAGCAGCAGGTGGACCAGATAGGCCACAAAGAGGATGAGGAAGGGTATGGCGGCACCGATGAGCCGTACGCTGCCACGAGAGCGGATGTCCTCGTCGTTGACGTTGTTCACCACATAGAGGATGCCCAGCACACGTGCCAGGAACATGACTGCCAGTCCGAAGACGAGCACCCACGGATTGAGCAGGGCATCAAGGCCGTGTGAGGCGTTGGCCCAGCGACTGATAATCGGCGTGATGACCCCGTTGTCAACCAGGTTTTCCTTGGCGACGATGAAGTTGGAACCCTCAAAGAAGGTGGCTACGGCACCGCCCAGCAGCAGCGGACCTAACAGACCGTTGATGACGAGGAACCACTGGAATGTCTTCGGGCCGAGGAAATTGCCGAGCTTGTTCTGGAACTCGTAGCTGACGGCCTGCAGGACGAAGGTGAAGAGGATAATCATCCACAGCCAGTAGGCACCGCCGAATGAGGTACTGTAAAATAGGGGGAACGAAGCGAAGAAGGCGCCGCCGAAGGTGACGAGGGTGGTGAACGTAAACTCCCACTTGCGACCCGTGGCGTTAACAACCAGTCGTTTGCCTTCCTCCGTCCAACCTAATGAGCGTATCATGGAGTTGGCACCCTGTACGAACATCAGAAAAACTAATAGCGCACCGAGCAGGCTCACGATGAACCACCAGTAGTGCTGTAAAAAATCGTATGTCATGATTTGGGTCCTTTCTTGATTTGTTTCAACATAATGTTAATTTCCACTGCCAGCATCAGGGTGAACAGCACGAGGAAGAGGCAGAATGTCAGGGCGATGCTGGTGCCGTTGATGTCACTGACGGCTACCCATGTGGGCAGCATGTCCTGGATGGTCCATGGCTGACGTCCGAACTCAGCCACGAGCCAGCCGCTCTCTGAGGCAATGTATGCCAGCGGCACGAGGGCGATGGCTACCCAATAGTGCCAGTCGGGAAGTCCTGTGATGTCATGGCAGTCAGCCTTGGTCTCGGGCAGCAGTCCGACGGATGCCAGCAGACGGCGGGTGATGACGGAGAGTACGGGAATCTCGAAACTGAGGATGGCCATGATGATAAAGTAGAGAATGAACAGACATCCCAGACCTACCATCGTGCGGAAGGCCCAGAAGTTGATGCCGATAGGTGGTACAACGTCCTTCTTGTCTTTCACGTAGCCGTAGCCGAAGTAGGGCATGTTCTCCTTTAACGAAGCCAATATTTCACTATTCACTTTTCCCTCTTTCCTTAGTTTACGGTACTCCGCAAGCGCAGTAATGGCCTGTTTGCCGCGTGCTATCTTCTCGTCGACAGACGGCTCTTGCGTACCATCAGGGCGGGTATAGCCGTTCAGAATGTCGTTGATGCCAGGCACGAAACCGTGCGGGTCGTTGGTGGCCATGATGCTCAGTGCATAAGGCATGTCAATCTTTAGCGGAGCCGCCTCTAAGTTCTGGTAGTCAGGCTGCTGTAAAGGGTTCACCCACGCAATGGCCGTCAAGCCTTGGTCGGTGCCGCCATTGTAGAGCGCTTCCATGGCAGCCAGTTTCATGGGCTGATACTGAGCCACCTGCTGTCCGCTGACGTGGCCAGTCATGGCTGCACCCACTGTGGCGATGAGACCCACAATGACTGCCACCCTGATGCTTGCTATGGCCAGGCGCACCTCACGGCGCTTCAGGAGATACCAGCATGAGACGGCCACGACGAAGACAGCACCTATTATCCATGCCGAGATGACCGTGTGGCAGAACTTGCCTACGGCAAAGGGTGACAGTGCGACGTCGAGGAAACTGACCATTTCGTTGCGCATGGTGTCGGCATTGAACTCACAGCCCACGGGGTACTGCATCCAAGCGTTAGCCACCAGAATCCACCATGCCGAAATGGTAGCACCCAAGCCCGTCAGCCAGGTGGCAGCGAGATGGAAGCCCGGTGACACTTTCTTCCAGCCGAAGAACATCACGGCTACGAAGGTCGATTCCATAAAGAAGGCCAGGATGCCTTCCACGGCGAGAGGGGCGCCGAAGATGTCGCCCACAAACCAAGAATAGTTCGACCAGTTGGTGCCGAACTCAAACTCGAGGATGATGCCCGTTGCCACGCCCATGGCAAAGTTGATGCCGAAGAGACGTTGCCAGAACTGCGCCGTGTCGCGCCAGAAGGTGTCAACCATAGCACCCTCAGAGCGTTTCAGCGTGCGATACCAGAAGGTCTCGCAGATTCCCATAATGACTGCCAGTCCGAGCGTCAACGGCACGAACAGCCAGTGGTAGATTGCCGTGAGCGCAAATTGTGCTCTTGCCCAGTCAATGGCGCCGGCATCGATGTTTAGAAATAGGTTTGTCATGTAGTATTAAGTTTTGAGTTTTAAGTTATCGTTATCGTTTCAACACTTCCCCCGCAACGAAGTCGGCTTCTTGGCCCTTGTCGGCATGCTCCTTGATAAAGTTGGGGAAGAAGAAAAGCTTCAGAACCACGAAGATGATGAACAGTTTGATGAGGATGATGGCCCACAGCGTGCGCCCCAGCGTCATCTGACGAAAACCGTCATAATAGAGGTCGAAAACCTTATGTAGAAAGCCCTTCGTAGCCATCAGCCCGTTTACGTTTTCGTTTTCGTTTACGTTAATAACGTTGCAAATATAGTGAAATATTCCTAAACTTCCAAGTTTTCTTTGCTGTTTCATGGAAAAAAAACTAATTTTGCATGAAATTTTGCGCATCAATATGAATAAGAAAGTATTATCAGTAGTTATTGCTGTTTTTGTGTTGCTGTTAGCAGGAATAGGCTATCTGGGTTACAGCCTGATGCAGGAGAAGCAGGCCAATCAGGACATGCAGGAGCTAGCTGCCTTGGACAAGCAGGAGATGGAGAAAGAATATCAGGACTTTGCTGCACAATATAGTGAGATGAAGACCTTCATCAAGAACGACTCTATCATTGCTGAACTGACGGCTGAGCAGGAGCGTACTCAGAAACTCTTGGAAGAGTTGAAACGTACCCACGCCAGTGATGCGGCAGAGATTACGCGACTGAAGAAAGAACTGGCCACCGTGCGTGCTGTGTTGCGCTCGTATGTCATCCAGATAGACTCGCTGAACCGTCTGAATCAGGACTTGATGGACGAGAACGACCGCGTGCGTAACCAGTTGGCGGAAAGCACCCAGCAAAATCAGGAACTGTCTTCCCAGAAAGCTTCCCTGTCAGAGAAGGTGGCTATTGCTGCCCAGCTTGACGCTACGGGTATTACACTGACGCCGTTAGACAAGAAAGGAAAGGCCGAGAAGAAGATAGCCAAGGCCAGGACGCTCGCCGTAGGCTTTACCATCACCAAGAACGTAACTGCATCAAACGGCACGCGCAATGTCTATGTGCGCATCACCACCCCTGAGGGCGAGACGCTCCATGGTGGCGGAACTTTTGAGTATGCGGGAAAACAGTTGGCTTGGTCGATGATGAAGGCCGTCGAATATACCGGCGAGGAAACATCGCTGACCCTCTACTGGCCTGTCAATGAGTATCTTGGCGGTGGTCAGTATAACGTGAGTATCTTCTGTGACGGTCAGGCTATCGGTTCGCGCACCTTTACGTTTACGAAATAAGAATTAATATGAAGCGTAGAATCATTGGTTTATCCCTCTTTTTTGCGGCATTAACCCAGTCGGCAGCGGCTCAGCAGCTACTGACGCTGGACAGTTGCAGGGCCATGGCACTCCGCAACAACAAGCAGATGGGAGTCTCGCGAGTGAAGCAGGAGGTGGCCGCCAACCTGCGCAAGTCGGCACGGACGAAATACCTGCCGCACGTTAGTGCTTTGGGAGGCTATGAATGGACCAGCAAGGAGATTTCTCTGCTCAGTGATGACCAGAAGAAGGCACTCTCTAACATGGGTACTTCTCTGACTACCGCAGTGGGACCCGACATTCCCGCTGTGCTGTCGATGCTGCCTCAGGACATGGTGAGTCAGTTGGTACAGTCAGGACTGACGCCAGAGGTCATCCAGCAACAGCTGTTGCCAAGCGCTGCCAATGCCCTGAACGCAAAAGGTCAGCAGATAGTCAACCTCTTCCGTACGGATACCCGCAATATGTTTGCCGGAGCCGTTATGGTGACACAACCCGTGTTTATGGGGGGTGCCATCGTTGCCCTCAATAAAATGGCTGACATCGGTGAGGAGATGGCTGCCAACAGTGCAGAAAACGTCCGTCAGACTACGCTTTATAGTATTGACCAAGCCTATTGGCAGGTGGTGTCGCTGCGTCATAAGCAGAAACTGGCACAGGGCTATCTCAGCCTGGTGAAGAAGCTGGACGATGACGTGCAGAAAATGATTCGGGAAGGTGTTGCCACCCGTGCAGAAGGATTGAGCGTCAGCGTGAAGGTCAACGAGGCTGAGATGATGCTCACAAAGGTCAACGACGGACTGGTGCTTTCGAAGATGCTGCTTTGTCAGCTCTGCGGGTTGTCCATGAACGAACAGGTGACGCTGGTGGAAGAGGAAGCACCCTCCATCCTCTCTCAAGAGGTTGACGCTTCTGCTGTCCTTTCACAAGGTGATGGCGCTGCTCGCCCTGAACTGCGGCAGTTACAGAATATTGTGGACTTGAGTCGCCAGCAGACGAATGTCCTTAAGGCCGCAAACCTTCCACAGGTGGCGCTGACGGGTGGCTATGCAGTCACGAACCCCAATTTGTTCAACGGCTTTGAGAAGAAGTTCTCCGGTGTGTGGAATGTCGGTGTGATGGTACGCGTCCCGATATGGAACTGGGGTGATGTGGCCTATAAGGTTCGTGCTTCGAAGGGTGCCACGGCCATTGCCAGTCTTGAATTGGAAGAGGTTCGCGAAAAGATTGCTTTGCAGGTGAACCAAAGTACGTTCCGCGTCAATGAGGCCAACAAGAATCTGGCACTGGCACAGGCCAGCATCCAGAAAGCTGATGAGAACCTGCGCATGGCCAACCTTGGTTTCAGCGAGGGTGTCATCTCGTCAACCACTGTGATGGAGGCTCAGACAGCATGGCTACAGGCGCAGTCGCAGAAAATAGATGCTGAGATTGACGTCAAACTCAGTCAGGTTAACCTACAGAAAGCGCTGGGTACACTAAGGTGATTGAAGTTGATAATTGAATAATGTAAAATTGAAAATTGAGATATGAATGCGAAAACACAACATAATAACATCCTGCTCGCCATTGTGGGTTTTGCAGCAGTGGTAGTTATTGTGGCAATTATTGGATTCTTTGCTTTGGACCGTGGACCGGAGCTGGTTCAGGGACAGGTGGAGGTCAGCGAGTATCGTGTGTCAAGTAAAGTGCCAGGCCGTATTTTGGAGATACGGGTCAAGGAAGGCGATTATGTCAAAGCCGGTGATACGCTGGTTATTCTTGATGCCCCTGAGGTGCGTGCCAAGATGGAACAGGCACAGAGTGCGGAGAATGCCGCTGCTGCTCAGGAGGAGATGGCCCGTAATGGTGCCCGCCAGGAACAGATTCAGGGTGCTTTCCAACTGATGCAGCAGGCCAAGGCAGGTCTGGAAATTGCTGAAAAGTCCTATCAGCGTATTCAGCGCCTGTTTGACGAAGGCGTGGTCAGCGAACAGAAGCGCGACGAGGTCTATGCCAACTATAAGGCTATGGAAGCTCAGTACAAGGCTGCCGAGAGTCAGTATCAGATGGCTCGCAATGGTGCTCGTAAGGAGGACAAGAAGGCTGCTGCCGCCTTAGTGGGGCGTGCCAAGGGTGCAGTGAATGAGGTGAACTCCTATATCAGCGAAACGGTGCAGGTTGCGCAAATGGAGGGCGAGGTTACCGACATTTATCCCAAGGTCGGTGAACTGGTAGGTACGGGTTCTCCTATCATGAGCATAGCCCTCATGAGCGATTTGTGGGGTACGTTCAACGTGCGGGAAGACCAGTTGAACGGCATGGAGGTCGGCAAGACTTTCAAGGCTTTTGTTCCCGCCTTTAATAAAGATGTGGAGATGAAAGTCTATTATATGAAAGACCAGGGCTCGTATGCTGTGTGGAAGGCTACCAAGGCCAATGGACAGTATGACTTGAAGACCTTTGAGGTGAAGGCTCGTCCCGTTGAGAAGTTTGAGGGGCTGCGTCCGGGAATGTCGCTCATCGTGAAATAATTGACCAATGGCCATTGAAAACGCTTAGGCAGATATATGATATCATGATGCGGGAGTTGCTGATTCTGCGCCAGAATCACATCTACCGTTTCTGTATGGTGTTTTTCCCCATACTGGTTATCTTCTTCTTTACTTCGATGATGGACGATGGGCTTCCCACTGATATGCCTGTTGGTGTGGTTGACATGGACAATACCACCACGTCGCGCTCGTTGATACGACGGCTGGATGCTCTCCAGATGTCAGAGGTTGTAGAGCATTTTCCCACTGTGGCTGCGGCGCGCAAAGCCATCCAGAGAAACGAAATATACGGTTTCATATATATCCCCAAAGGCACGACAGAGAAACTGCTGGCCAGTCGTCAGCCGAAAATTTCCTATTATTACAGCAATACGACGCTTGCTGCGGGCTCCATGCTGATGAAGGATATGAAGACGATTTCCACTTTAGGCTCGGCGGGAGTGGGACAGGCCACGATGCGCGCCAAGGGATATACTGCCCGGCAAATACAAGCATTCTTGCAGCCTATCAAATTGGATGTGCATCAGATTGCCAACCCTTGGAGCAGTTATAATGTCTATCTTAGTTCTTTCATGGTGCCGGGAATCATCATGCTCTTCATCTTTCTCATCTCTGCCTACTCTGTGGGTACTGAGTTGAAATTCGACTCTGGCAAGGACTGGCTTGCCAGGGCTGACAATAATATGCTCGTTGCCATTCTCGGCAAGTTTCTGCCTCAGACGCTTATTTGGTTGGCCATCGTCTTCGGCTACGAATACTATGTGTTCTGCCATTTACAGTTCCCGCATCTTGGCAGCCCCTGGATGCTGATACTCTTAGGACTGATGCAGGTGCTGGCTTCTCAGGGCTTTGGTATTTTTTCTTTCGGACTGATGCCATCATTGCGCATGTCAATGAGTATCAGTTCTTTATGGGCAGTGCTCAGCATTTCCATGGCGGGTGCGGCATACCCAGTCATGGGCATGGATGGCCCCTTGCAGTCACTATCGTGGCTGTTTCCACTGCGTCACTACTGGATGATTTACCAGACGTGCGTGTTCAACGGTTTCCCCCTCATCGAGGCGTGGTTCCATTTTGCCGCTTTGGCAGCCTTCATGCTGTTGCCATGGTTGGTATTGAAGAAAATCAAGAATGCAATGCTCACCTATGTCTATATTCCATAAGCTGTATAAAGGATTGCAAGACGCCTGCTACATCTGGCGCAAGGAGATGGTTCAGGTGGTCAAAGATGAGGGCGTGCTTATCTTCTTTGTCATCGTGCCGTTGGTCTATCCGTTGTTGTATTCGTGGATATACAATAATGAGAGCATCCACGACGTACCTGTCTGTGTGGTCGATGAATCGCATAGTCAGCTTTCGCGTCAGTTCATTCGTATGTGCGATGCCACATCTGATGTCAGAATAGCTTATTACGCACAGGATTTGGACGAAGCCAAGTCGCTTGTCAGTCGTCAAATCGTGAAGGGCATATACTTGATACCAAGTTCGTTTGAATCCGACGTCTATCGTATGCAGCAAGGTACTGTCAGCGTGTATTGTGATATGAGTATGATGCTGACATACAAGGCCATTTTCCAGGCGGCTCAGGCTGTCGTCATGCAGATGGGAACCGAGTTGCAGAAGAAACTTGGCGGTTACTACACCGCCCGTGAAGAGGCTATTGCGACTCGCCCCTTGGACTATGAGGATGTCCCCATCTTCAATCCGTCAGCAGGCTATGGCTCGTCGGTTCTTCCTGCCGTACTGATGCTGATATTGCAACAAACCCTCGTTCTTGGTATCGGACTGTCAGCAGGTACTGCCCGTGACGAGAATCTCTATCGCAGCCTAATCCCTGTGGGTGACTCCCGCTACCAGCATACCCTGCCCATCGTGATGGGCAAGGCATTGTGCTATTTGATGATATTCCTGGTCATGGCTACTTGGCTGACGGTGGTTGTCCCACGACTATTCCATTTCCCTCAGCTGGCCACATGGGATTCACTTGTTAAGTTGATGCTTCCCTACATTCTTGCCAGCATTTTCTTCGGGATGATGGTGTCGTGTACTGTCAAATATCGCGAGAATGTGATGTTGCTCGTCGTGTTTGTGTCAGTACCGCTGTTGTTTATGACAGGTGTGTCGTGGCCGCAAAGTAATATCCCAAGCTATTGGCAGGGTGTCAGCTGGCTCTTTCCCAGTACCTTTGGAGCGCGTGCCTACATTCGTCTGAATTCGATGGGGGCTTCCTTCCAGGACGTGCTGTCTGAATATCGCATCCTATGGATTCAGGCAGGATGTTATTTTATTCTGACGCTTTGTGTCTATCGCTTCCAGTTCTACCAAGCCCGCCATCATGCTATGGAGCGCCTTCGTCTTCTGAAAGATAAAAGGAAAAAGCAGTAATTAGACTCCAACTATCTTGGTCTTCGGCAGTTCGCGGTTGCGGCGGTTGGTGACAGTGACGACGGCTTGGGCGAGGTTGATAAAGGCCAGGCCTGTGGCGGTGTCACTATTCAGTGCTGCCGGTTCTCCTTGGTCGCCACTCTCGCAGATGCCTTGTACCAGTGGAATCTGTGCCAGCAGGGGTACATCCATTTCAGCAGCTAACTGCTTACAGCCTTCCTTGCCGAAAATATAGTAACGGTTCTCGGGCAGTTCGGCGGGGGTGAACCACGCCATGTTTTCTACCAGTCCGAGTATGGGGACGTTGACTTTCTCGTTGCGATACATGTCGATGCCTTTGCGGGCATCGGCTAACGCTACCTGCTGGGGGGTGGACACGATGACGGCTCCTGTGATGCCGAGTGTCTGCAGGAGCGTCAGATGGATGTCGCTGGTGCCTGGCGGCGTGTCGAGTATAAAGTAGTCAAGCTCGCCCCAGTCGGCATCGGCAATGAGCTGTTTCAGGGCATTGGTAGCCATGCCGCCACGCCAGAGGGTTGCCGTGTCAGGACTCACGAAGAAACCGATGGAGAGCAGTTTGATGCCGTAGGCCTCAATAGGACAGATGAGGTCGCGTCCGTCCACCTTGACGGCGTAGGGACGTTCGTCTTCGACATGGAACATCTTTGGTACGGAAGGACCGAAGATGTCGCAATCGAGCAGTCCCACCTTGTAACCTAACCGCGCCAAGGCTATGGCGAGGTTGGCTGCTACGGTGGATTTTCCCACTCCGCCCTTGCCTGAAGATACGGCAATGATATTCTTTACCTGCGGTAGCAGTTTGCCAATTTCAGGGCGAGGCTTGGATTTGAACTCTGTCTGAATGGTGACTTCGATGTCCTGTCCGCAGTGGTACTTGATGGCCGCCTCGGCGGCCTTGACGGTGGACTTCAGGAAGGGGTCGGTGTCGCGGGGGAATGTCAGCACCACCGTCACCTGCCATGGTTCACCGGCGTTGGCAGGAGCCGCGATGGCGGGTTGGTCGGCCACCATCTGGCTCTCTACCAGGTTTTTCTTCGTGCCGGCATAGGTAACAGTAGCCAGCGCGTCCATGATGAGTTTGGGATAGAGTTGCATTATGGTATTTGCCTTTCTTTAATAGCCAGTTTCTGCCAGTCTTTGTTGGCGCTATAGAGCGCTTTGCTGCCCACGGGGATGATGAATGAGGCTGCTACGCCCTTGAAGGTGCTCTTGGATATGGCGGGCGGTGCAGGGCTGTTGAGTACAACCTCACGCAACATGGGGCATTTGGCAAATGCCGAGCCACCAATCTTCTTCAAAGCTACCGGGAGTTCTACTTTGTTGAGTGTGGCACAATCCATGAAGGCATCGCTGCCGATGGTGGTCACAGCCACGGGAATCTTGACGTCCTTGAGTGATGAGCACTGTTCGAAGGCATCGTCGCCGATGGTGAGCAGGGCGATGGGCAGGTCGATGCTATGCAGTGCGATGCACTTCTGGAATGCCTTGCTGCCAATCTTCTTGACGGTGGACGGCAGCGAGACGCTGGTCAGACTGCTGCAGTTGCGGAAAAGATCGCTTTCCACTTCGACGATGAAACCGTTGATGGTTGCCTTGACGAGCTGGCTGCAGTCTTGGAAGGCAGAGCTGCCAATGGTCTTGACCGTGTTGGGAACAACCATCTCGCTCAGTGAACTGCAGTTCTGGAAAGCCTGACTGCCGATCTTAGTGAGTGAGGCCGGGAGCTCAATGGCGGTCAGCGAACGGCACCCGCTGAAGGCTTCGTTGCCGATGGTCTTGACGCCAGAGGGAATGGCTATGTTGTTCAGGTTGGAACAATCCTTGAAAGCGTCGTTGCTGATGTCGTCAATGCCGCCCTGCAGAGACACTGTGGTCAGGCTCTTGCACTCCTCGAAAGCGGAAACGCCCATCTTGGAGAGGCGCTCGAGGACGACCTCCTTCAGTGAACTACAGTTCTGGAACGCCTTGCTGCCAATCTTCTGGACATTGGGCATGCTGATGGCTGTGAGACTCTTGCAGTCTTCAAACGCCGAGGAACCCAGTTCGTCGGTAGAGGCCGGGAGTTCAATGGAAGCAAGGCTCTTGCAGTTATGGAATGCATCGTTGTCAATCTCTTTTAGGGTCTCAGGCAGTGTGACAGATGTCAGGCTCTCGCAGTCACGGAAGGTGTCATTGTCGAGTTTCTTGATGTTTGCCTGAATGTCTGCCGTCGTCAGTGACTTGCAGCCGTTGAAAACCTGTGTGCCCATGTCCTTGACGCTGGCAGGGATACTGATAAGGGTCAGCGCCTTGCAGTCTTCGAAAGCCTCATTGCCGATGCTGGTGACGTACTGGGGAATGTTGATGGCGGTCAGCCGTTCGCAGTCCTGAAAGGCACCGTTGCCGATGGTGGTGACACTCTCAGGAATGGTAATGTCGACCAGCGACTCGCAGTTGGCAAAGCAATTCTTGCTGATGTTGCTGACGGTTGGAGGCAAGACCACTTTTCTCAAAGCCTTAGCGCCTGAGAACAGTGCGTCGGGCAGCTCGTTGGCCTTGGTCTTCATGCCCTCCTTGCCTTCGGTGATGACGGCGTCAGAGAGGTCAATGGCGTGAACAAGCTGTTCGCCGAGCTTCGTCTTGGCTTTGGAGCGGTTGACAATCTGCTGTATCAGTTTGATATCTGCACCATTGAGGGGACCGCTGATCTTGAGTTCAGAAATCTTGAATCTGTCACCTTCGGCAATCTTCTGTGAGAGTTGTCCGGCGGCTTCTACCGTTACTTGGGTTTGGCCCTGTGCCATAGCCAACAGTGGCATGGCTACCAATAGAATGCTGATTAATTTTTTCATATTAATTTTGACTTTTGAGTTTTGAAGTTTTGGTTAACGTTATCGTTCCCGTTTTCGTTATCGTTAACGTTATTTCGCTTTTTCAAGCGAGCTGCGCTTGGTACGGTGGTAACTGCGGTAGTCGTCGAGTTCGATTTCCACGTCAGGTTCTTCTAGCGCTCCCTCACGAGGCAGGCGGAACCGCAAATACTTGATGTTTAGTCCCCGGGCTATCCACATCGACTCATAATATGTCTGGATGGATGAAGCCATGCCAATGGCGGCAGGGTCACAATCAGCCTGACCGTACAGGTCGGTAGTGCTTACTTCCACAGGCAGACGGTTGCGCTCTACTAACAGTGAGGTGTAGGTAAACAGGAAGTTAGAGTCTGTCTTCAGGTGGATGATGCCGCCGTCAGTGAGGAAGTGGCGATAGCGCTGTAGGAAATAGGTTGAGGTGAGGCGCTTGCGCGGATTCTTCATCTGCGGGTCACTGAACGTCAGCCATATCTCCTGTACCTCGTCAGGGCCGAAGAAGCGGTCGATGAGCTCGATGTTAGTGCGCAGGAAAGCCACATTGCCAAGTCTTTCGTTGATAGCCTGCGTAGCGCCTGTCCACATGCGTGCACCCTTGATGTCGACGCCGATAAAGTTGATGTCGGGAAACAGCTTAGCCAGGCCTACCGTATATTCCCCTTTGCCACAGCCCAATTCCAGCACGATGGGGTTTTCGTTGTGGAAATATGCCTCGTGCCAGCGGCCCTGCAAGGGAAAGTCAGCGTGTTCCAGCGCTCCATAGGGGTACTGGAACACGTTGTTGTATGTCGCCATATCGGCGAATTTTGCCAGTTTGCCTTTGCCCACTCTTTACCTTTTTACTTTTTTACTTTTATTCAATGACCACAGTAGTCCAACCGTGCTTGTCTTCGATTTCGCCGTACTGGATGCCGCGAAGAGTGTCGAAGAGTTTCTTCGAGATAGGACCTGGCTTCTCGCCGAACGAATAACGCTTGCCGGTTTCAAGGTCGTCAATGTACGAGATAGGACTGATGACAGCGGCTGTTCCGCAGGCTCCGGCCTCCTCGAAGGTGTCGAGCTCTTCCTCGGGAATAGGACGACGCTCTACCTTCATACCCAGATTCTCTGCCACCTGCATCAGTGACTTGTTGGTGATAGAGGGCAGGATTGAGGTCGACTTCGGCGTGATGTAGGTGTTGTCCTTGATGCCGAAGAAGTTGGCAGCACCGCACTCGTCCATGTATTTCTTCTCCTTGGCATCCAGGTAGAACTCGCAGGCGTAGCCCTTCTCGTGAGCCAGGTTGTTGGCAAAGAGCGATGCGGCGTAGTTGCCGCCCACCTTGTACTTACCGGTGCCGAGCGGTGCCGAGCGGTCGTAGTCGCGGATGATGACGTAGGGGTTAGCTGCAAAGCCTCCCTTGAAGTAAGGACCTACGGGAGTGACGAAGATCAGGAAACAATATTCCTTGGCGGGGTGTACGCCGACTTGTGCGCTTGTGCCGATGAGCAGCGGGCGGATATACAGCGTGGCGCCGCTCTCATAGGTCGGAATCCATTCTTGGTTCAGGCGTACCACTTTCTTGACCATCTCTGTGAATAATTCAGTCGATACCTCGGGCATCAAGATGCCACGGCAGGTGGACTGCAGACGGGCCGCATTCTCGTCAACGCGGAAGATGCGTACCTTGCCGTCCTTGCAGCGGTATGCCTTCAAACCTTCGAATGCCTCTTGGCCATAGTGCAGGCAGGTTGCCGCCATGTGAAGGTTCAGATACTCGTCGGAGCAGACCTCAATTTCGCCCCACTTGCCGTCACGATAGTAACAGCGTACGTTGTAGTCGGTCTTCATATAACCGAACGACAGGTTTCCCCAGTCTAAGTTTTTCATAACGTTTATATTTTTAATGTTGTCTATAGTCAGTAAATTGGCCACAAAAGTAATTAAAATCTTGCGCTTACGCAAAAAAAAAGTGTAAAAAGTGTCAAAACAGACACATTCTACGGCTGTTCGGCCTGTATTTTCCGTAGTTCTTCTTCTGTCAGGGTCAACTTGTCCTTGCAGAACTTGATGAGCTGCTGTGCAGTCTTAAGCTGTGCTGCGAGTTCGTCTATGCCAAACTCGTTGGCTTCCATTTTGCGAACGATGGTCTCCAATTGGGCCAGGGCTTCTTCGTATTTCTGATGTTCCATAATTTTGGTGGGTGTTGTGGGTGTTAGTGGGTATTGTGGGTGTTAGTGGGTGATGTGGATTATTGGGTGACGGTGGAGCGGAAGGTGCCTTTCTCTACGCGAGTCTCTATCACGTCGCCATCTTTCAGCTGCTGTGGGTCGCGGACGGCCTTGCCCTGATGCAGGGTGATGCTATAGCCGCGGCTCAGCAGTATTTGCGGGTCGAAGCCCTGCAGTTGGAGGACGATGCGCTCTAAGAGGTGCTTTTGTTCAGTCAATCGGCGCTCGATGGCGATGGGCAGACGGCTCTCTAACTGTTCTATGCGATGCCGCTGGTCGCTCAAGGTGCGTTGCGCGAGAGCTGGGATGAGCGTCGCCAACTGGTCGATGCGTTGCTGTTGGCTGCGGATGCGCTCGTTGACGTAGCGACTGATGAAGGTCTCTGCCTGCGTGATGCGGTCGAGAATGGCGCGAAGGTTGTCGATGAGCAGGGCGGCGGCAGCTGTGGGTGTCTTGACCCGTGTGTGGCTGACCATGTCGAGGATGCTCTCGTCGCGGTCGTGGCCGATGCCGGTGATAATGGGTAGGGGAAACTGGGCAACGTTCTCGGCCAGTGCCAGCGTATCGAAGCCGCTGAGGTCGGCAGCAGCACCGCCGCCACGGATGATGACGACACAGTCGAAACCGCCCGAAGGAGAACTGGCGGGAACGGTTGCAGAATAGATGGCATCGAGGGCAGCGATGACGCTTTGTTCCACCTGTTCGCCCTGCATAATGGCAGGAAAGAGCCGGACGCTGAAGTGGAAGCCGCTCTCATCTAATTGACGGCAAAAGTCACCATAACCGGCTGCGTTCGGTGCCGAGATGACGGCGATGCGCTGGGCAAACAGGGGTATGCGCAGTTCGCGCTGCAGGTCAAAGACGCCTTCCTCCTTCAGCTGACGGATAATCTCCTGACGGCGGCGGGCCATATCGCCAAGGGTAAATGTCGGGTCAATGTCGCTGACTATCCAGGAGAAACCGTAGGCTTCATGGAACTGGGCATAGACTTTGAGCAGTACCTTCAGACCAGCCCTTATCGGTTGTCCTGTGGTGCGCTCGAAATAGGGGCGCACGACCTGCCATGTCTGCCGCCAGCACTTGGCTGAGGCACGGGCTATGGGTGTGTTGTTGCGCTCGTCTTTCTCGATGAGTTCCATGTAACAGTGCCCGCTGTGTTCACGGCATTCTGACAGCTCTGCCTCGACCCAGTATTCGGTGGGCAGGGCGTCCTCGATGGCAGCACGCACCAGAAGGTTCAGTTGGCGGAGGTTGTAATGAGGTGAGGTGGGCATTGGCGGGAGATATGGGTGTTAGTGGGTGTGGTAGGCATTAGCGGGTGTTGTAGGAGCCTACTTGATAGGCGCGCCAGAAGTTGGGCAGGCCGTAACCATAGATGTTGTCGGGGTGTTCGCTGTTGTTGCTGGTCTGGCAGATGAGGCGTATGATGTCCTGAGCCGTCATGTGGGGCATTCCCTGCCAAAGGCAGGCGACGAGTCCACAGACGACAGGGGCAGAGAATGACGTCCCCATGTCGCTGATGATGACCCCGCGTCCGTTGACGAGCCGGGCTGGTGCTCCAATGGCTACAATATCGGGCTTGATACGACCGTCTTGAGTCGGGCCGACACTGCTGAAAGGGGCAATGCTGTGCTGTGGCATGTCATTGACAGCCCCGACAGCCAAGATGTCGGTAGCATCAGCAGGGACACCGATCTTCTTCCATGGTCCCATGCCTGAGTTGCCCGCAGAATTGACGAGTACGATGCCTTTGCCGGCCAGCATCGACGCTGAACGGCTGATGAATGCCGTACGTCCGTCCAGTTGCCACAGCTTGTAGCTGGTACATGGCTGATGGTATTCGTTATAGCCCACTGAAGAGTTGATGACGTCGCACCCCACGGAATCGGCAAACTCAGCAGCCATCGTCCAATAGTCCTCTTCCACTTCCTGCTCTGTCTGCTGGTCTTCGCTGCGCAACAGCCAGTAGGCAGCCTTGGGAGCCGTACCTATATAATAGAAAGGCTGGTAAATGGCCATGGCCGAGAGCACACGGGTGCCGTGGTCGGTTTGGTGAAACAGCGTAGGAACCTCTGGGTTGACGAAATCGCGATAACCGCGAATGTCTATGCGCTGGAAGGCTTGTATGCGGTCAGCGTTCTTAAACCCTCCGTCAATGACGGCAATCATCATGCCCTCACCACGCAGTCCGATGTCGTGCAGTCGGTGGCCATGTACAGAGTAGATTTGCTCTGCTGCAGTGCCATAGATTTCGCCAGCCACGCTGTCATGGTCTTCGAAGCTGTCACGGTACTTTTGCCGTGTCAGCGGCGTGATGGAGTCGGGAGCCTGCCACACTAGTTTGCAGCTTCTGACACAGGGGAGCTGATGCAGGCGACTGATGACGGCGCTGTCCTTGACACGGACGAGTATGGTGTTGTGCCATCGGCTTTGTCCGACGATGCTGACGTCCTTGTTCTCAATCAGCCTCATGTAGCGTTCACTGACCGGCAGGTCTGTGGAGTCCAGGGACAGTTTCTGGCGTTTGCGGCGTTCTATGGCTCTGCGGGTGAGAAAGTGTGTGGGATGGTCAAGGGAGTAGCCTGTACCCTGCTTGTCAGTGAGTGTGATGCGGTAAATATAAGCCGGAGCTTGCTTGTTTCTTACTTTTGATACACTCTCCTGGTCTATGGCAGCCCATAAACTCATGGCAGAAAGGGTCATGGCAAGAAAGGTCAGTAATCGTCGCATTGCGCATTGTTGTTTGTTTACAGCGTGCAAAGTTACAACATTTAATTTAATTAGCAGTCATAATAAAGCCTAAAATATTTGGCGGTTCACACAAATAGCCGTATCTTTGCATATTATTTTGGTATGATGGATAAGAAACAAGCTGCACTTGAGTTAGGGACAAAACCTGTTGGCAAGCTGCTGATGCAGTATGCAATGCCGGCTATTGTGGCCATGACGGCATCAAGTCTCTACAATATTATAGACCGTGCTTTTATCGGACAGATGGTCGGTCCTGAGGCGATTGCCGGTCTGGGCATTACGTTTCCTTTTATGAACCTGAGTGCTGCCTTTGGTGCAGCGGTGGGCGTGGGTGCCTCGACATGTATCAGCGTCAAGTTGGGGCAACGTGATTACAAGCGTGCGGAATACCTGTTAGGTAATACGATAACACTGAACCTCATCGTTGGCTTTTTGTTTATGGCTGTCTGCCTGCTGTTTCTGAATCCCATCCTTCGCTTCTTTGGCGCTTCGGATGTGACGCTGCCATACGCCCGTGAGTTCATGATCATCATCCTGTCGGGTAATATGGTGACGCACATGTACTTTGGCATGAATGCTGTCCTGCGTGCCGCCGGAAAGCCTCGCCATGCCATGTATGCGACGTTGTTTACGGTGGCCTGCAACATTGTGCTGGTCATCGCCTTTGTGTGGTGGCTGCGCTGGGGAATCCGCGGAGCGGCATTGGCTACCGTCACTTCTCAGTCGCTGGCGCTATGCTGGCAGATGCGCCTCTTTTCAAACAAAAAGGAGATTCTGCATCTTAAGCGTGGCATCTATAAACTGAAGGGCGAGTTGGTGAAGAATATCATTGCCATTGGCATTTCGCCCTTCCTCATGAATCTCTGTGCCTGTCTGGTGGTCATTTTCATGAACAACCAGTTTGTACGCTATGGTGGTGATATGGCTGTCGGTGCTTACTCTATAGCCAATTCGGTGGTGATGGTGCTCTTTATGTTTGTGATGGGTATGAACCAGGGCATGCAGCCCATCGTGGGCTACAACTTTGGGGCAGAGCGCTACGACCGCATGTTTCGCTGTCTGTGGCTCACAATAGGTGTTTCGACGGCCATCTTGCTGACGGGATGGACCGTCTCGATGCTCTTTGCACCCCAGATAGCACGTATCTTCACCACAGACCAGACATTGATTAACATGGCCTCACGAGGCATCAGACTCAACATGCTGGTATTCTTCGTGGTGGCTTCGCAAGCGGTCATCACCAACTTCTTCCAGTGTATTGGCAAGGTGACCATCAGCATCTTCCTCTCTTTGTCGCGCCAATTGACGCTTTTGATACCTATGGCCTATATTTTCCCATTGTTCTGGGGGCTCGATGGCGTGTGGTACTCCATGTGTGCCAGCGACTTCTGCTCGTTTGCCATGACGATACCCATGCTATGGTGGTATATGAGGAAGATAAGAGTTAAGAAATGAGATAAGAGATAATAGATAAGAGATAAAGGGATGGAAACAAATAAGCCAATCATCATCTGCGTGGGACGCCAACTGGGTAGTGGCGGCCATGACATCGCCCGTATGCTGGCCTTAGACTTCAATGCCAAGTATTACGACCAGGAACTGCTGAATCTGGCAGCCAAGGAGAGTGGCTTTTCGGAGAAGTTCTTTGAGCAGAACGACGAACGGAAGGGCATCTTCAAAGGGCTCTTCAACTTAGGGGCTCCGCATGTTAACAGCGGCAACGTCTATAACTCCAGCATCTCACAGGAGTCGTTGTTCAAGTTCCAGAGCGATGCTATCAAGAAAGCGGCAGATGAAGGCTCTTGCGTCTTTGTCGGACGTTGTGCTGACTATATCCTTCGCGACCGTGATCATGTGACAAGCATCTTCGTCTCGGCTTCCAAGCGCTACCGTATTGAACAGATCATGGCTAAGCAGCAGATGAACTTCGGTGAGGCGAAGAAGTTTTTGCAGCAGCGCGAGGCCAGACGGGCTGCCTACTATAACTACTACACGGGTAAGAAGTGGGGGGCTGCCGAATCTTATGACCTCTGTATCGACTCATCTATCCTTGGCTTACAGGCTACCGAGAAGTATATTGCCGAATTTATTCGCAAACGCTATGGATTATAGATTATTGTTCGTGAGTTTATGAAGAGAATTGGAATCATCAGCGACACCCATAGCTACTGGGACGAAAAGTATCTGCATTATTTTGAACCGTGCGACGAGATATGGCATGCCGGCGACATTGGCAGTGTGGAGGTGGCAGAGAAACTGGCTGCCTTCCGGCCTTTACGTGCTGTCTGCGGCAACTGCGACGGGGGCGACCTGCGGCTGATGTATCGCGAGTTAAACCGATTCAAGTGCGAGGATGTCGACGTGCTGATCAAACATATCGGCGGCTATCCAGGCAATTACGACTACTCTGTGCGTTCGACGCTTTATGCCAATCCGCCACAGCTCTTCGTGGCAGGACACTCACATATATTAAAGGTGAAGTTTGACAAGACCCTCAATATGCTGCACATCAACCCCGGAGCAGCCGGCTTGCAAGGCTGGCACAAGGAGCGGACGCTTGTCCGACTTACTATAGACGGAAAGGAATTCAAAGATCTCGAAGTTATCACACTGTCAAAATAACAATATAACGAAATAACAGAAAAATGAAAAGAACAATTGTCATTACCGGTGGCGCAGGCTTTATTGGAAGCCATGTGGTGCGCCTGTTTGTGAACAAGTATCCCGAGTATCACATCATCAACCTCGACAAGCTGACGTATGCCGGCAACTTGGCGAACCTCAAGGACATCGAGGACAAACCCAACTACGAGTTTGTGAAGATGGACATCTGCGACTTCGATGCCTTCTATAAGCTGATGCAGGAGAAGAAGGTGGACGGCATCATCCATTTGGCTGCAGAGAGCCATGTGGACCGCTCCATCAAAGACCCCTTCACCTTCGCTCAGACTAACGTGATGGGCACATTGAGCCTGCTGCAGGCCGCCAAGCTCTACTGGGAGTCTCTGCCGGAGAAGTATGAGGGCAAGCGCTTCTACCACATTTCTACGGACGAGGTGTACGGCGCCTTAGAGCTGACGCACCCCGAGGGCATCGAACCGCCATTCACCACGAAGGCCAGCAGCCATGAGCACCATCTGGCCTACGGTGATAAGTTCTTCTTAGAGACCACGAAGTACAATCCGCACTCTCCGTATTCAGCATCGAAGGCGTCCAGCGACCACTTCGTCCGTGCCTTCCATGACACCTATGGCATGCCTGTCATCGTGACTAATTGCTCGAACAACTATGGTCCCTATCAGTTCCCAGAGAAACTGATTCCTCTTTTCATCAACAACATCCGTCACCGTAAGCCGTTGCCAGTATACGGAAAGGGTGAGAACGTTCGCGACTGGCTGTTCGTAGAGGACCATGCCCGGGCTATCGACCTGATTTTCCACAAGGGTAAGATTGCTGATACCTATAACATTGGTGGCTTTAACGAGTGGAAGAACATCGACATTATCAAGGTGGTAATCAAGACCGTTGATCGTCTGCTGGGCCGTCCTGAGGGTGCTGACGAAGATTTGATTACCTTCGTAACCGATCGTGCTGGTCACGACCTGCGCTACGCCATCGACTCGTCAAAGCTGCAGCGCGAACTTGGCTGGGAGCCTTCACTCCAGTTCGAGGAAGGCATCGAGAAGACCGTCCGCTGGTATCTCGACAATCAGGAGTGGCTGGATAACGTCACCTCGGGCGATTACCAGAAATACTATGACAACATGTATAAGAACAGATAAAGCATGCTAACCTCAAGGCTAAATAAAAAGTATATTTGGCAGACATTGGGTCTCATTGCAATTGGTGTCCTGTCATTGTGTGGCGCTTCCTTATTCCATAAGGGAACCTTCCTGCCTGTTTTGTTTGTCTGGATGGGGTTCACTTTGCTTTTTTCTGCTTTTTATTTGGCTTCAATCAAGCGCATCACTGTTGTTGT
>Ga0310691_10000148_pt1 | contig 140421 bp, 184 predicted proteins | sample 176DNAGHGlowgp2_FD_203887 | JGI IMG/M metagenome (GOLD analysis project Ga0310691, IMG submission 203887) | Sheep rumen microbial communities from Palmerston North, Manawatu-Wanganui, New Zealand - 1766 DNA GHGlow gp2 (v2) (version 2) | ecosystem: Host-associated > Mammals > Digestive system... | reverse complement strand
CTCAATGACGAGAATGCCCTGCTGAAAGAAAAGGTTGCCGCTCAGCAGGAATGGATAGAGCGACTGATGGAGTTTGTCAACATGCCCGACGAGAAACGCGGAGAAGCTGTCAAGGAGTACGTAGAGAACCGCAAGATGTCCGAACAGTTCCGCGAACTGTTCAGCCCCCTACTTCGATGCGCTCAACCGCCTCAATATTCTTAGTCTGTAATCACACATTTAATTATTTATAGAGCGATATGTTAAAGATGAACTATGATTTTCCAGAGGCCGAGGGGCTGGTGGTGTGCGGCGACATCCACGGCAAGTTCGACGAACTGGTGTATCGCATGACGACGCTGTGCCAGATGGAGCACACGGTGGTGATCGTGGCTGGTGACTGCGGCTTCGGTTTCCACCGGCGCGGTTACTACGACGAGGTGTACCGTCGCGTGCTGCCGAAACTGGAGCGGGCAGACTGCCACGTGGTGTTCGTGCGCGGCAACCATGACAACCCCGCCTACTTCGACGGCGAGGAAATCAACATGAAGCGCTGGGTGGCCGTCAACGACTACTCGACCGTCACCGCCGCAGGCCACCGCGTGCTGTGCGTCGGCGGGGCGACGAGCGTGGATAGGAAGAATAGTGAGAGCTACAACCATCCCGCGTGTGTGCTGCAGCCCGACTGGACCAAGATGTTCGACGAGCGCATGGCCGCCACGATGCAGACAATCGCCGAGCACAGAATGGCCCTCACTACCGCCGACTACTGGCCGCTGGAACAGCCCTATATCGACGATTCGGCACTGGCACGGCTACACCGTGAGGGCAAGACGGTGGACACGGTAGTAACCCATGTCGCCCCCTCGATGTGCGAGGATGTGGTGCCGCCCTCATGGCTGGAGTACCTGATAGAGAACGACCCGACGCTGCCCGACGACATGCACCACGACCGCGAAGTGATGGACGCCCTGCTGGAGCGGCTGCGCAGGCACTGCCACCCCGTGCGCCACTGGCTCTACGGTCACTACCACCACTCCTGGCAGGCCGACATCGACGGCATCCGCTACACGATGCTGAAGGAAATGGAAATGAAGGAACTGAGATAATCAGTAAACATAGTATTAACAAAAAAAACAAAGAAAGATGAAACAATCAAGAGAAGCAATCCTGTTGACGGATGGCTACAAGCTGGGCCACCGCAACCAGTACCCCAAGGGGACGGAATTTGTTTACAGCAACTGGACGCCACGCTCGGCCCACTGGATGAACGGCGCGGAGGAAGGTGCCGTAGTGTTCGGCCTGCAGTATCTCATCAAGGAGTATCTGATACGGCAGATGAACGAGAACTTCTTCCATCGTCCGAAAGACGAGGTGGTGAGCGAGTTCAAGCGCCGCGTAGATACGTTCCTCGGTCCGCAGAACAACGTGGGCACCGACCACATCGCCGAACTGCACGACCTGGGCTATCTGCCCGTGCGCATCAAGTCGCTGCCCGAGGGCGACGTGTGCCCCATCCGCTGCCCGATGCTGACGGTGGAGAACACGCACCCCGACTTCTTCTGGCTGACGAATTATCTGGAGACGCTGTTCTCGGCTACGCTGTGGCTGCCCTGCACGTCTGCTACGTCGGCACGCCTGGCCAAGAAGCAGCTGATGAAGCACGCGGCGAAGACGGGCTTTGCCGGAGAGGACACGGGCTTCCTGTGCCACGACTTCTCGATGCGCGGCATGGCAGGCGTGGAAGCGGCCATCCTGAGCGGCATGGGTCACATGACGGCCTTCCACGGTTCTGAGACCATCCCCGCCATCAGTGCGCTGGAGGAATATTACAATGCCGACGCGGAGAAGGAGTTGATAGCCGGTACGGTGCCGGCCACTGAGCACAGTGTGATGTGCGCTGGAGGCAAGGACACCGAGCTCGACACCTACCGCCGACTGCTGACCGAGGTCTATCCGCAGGGCTTCCTCTCCATCGTCAGCGACACGTGGGACTACTGGCACGTCATCACCAGCATCATTCCGCAGCTGAAGCAGGAGATTATGGCCCGCGACGGACGACTGGTGATCCGTCCCGACAGCGGCGACCCCGTGAAGATCATCTGCGGATGGGACGCGAAGGACTACGACGACGAGATGTCGTTCCAGGAAATCCATGAGATTCCCGACTGCGAGAAGCGCGGCACCTACGAACTGCTGTGGGAAATGTTCGGCGGCACGGTGAACGAGGCCGGCTACAAGGTGCTCGACCCGCACGTTGGACTCATCTACGGCGACGCCATCACGCTCGACCGTCAGAAGGAAATCTACCGCCGACTGGAGGCCAAGGGTTTTGCCGCCACCAATATCGTGCTCGGCTTCGGGTCGTTCACCTATCAGTACAAGAGCCGCGACTCGCTGGGCTTCGCCATCAAGGCCACGTGGTGCCAGATCAACGGCGAGGGGCACGACATCTTCAAACAGCCCAAGACCGACAGCGGCACGAAGAACTCGCTGAAGGGACTGATCCGCGTGGACCGCGACGAGCAGGGCCGCTATCACGCCACCGACGGCGTGAGCCGCGAGGAAGAGCAGAAGGGCTGTCTCGTGACCGTCTTCGAGGACGGACGGCTGCTGCGCGACTGGACGCTGGCCGAGGTGCGCGAGAACCTGGACAAGAGCATTGAGAACTCCCTTAAATATAATTGGAAATAATATAAAAATATATAACTATGGCAGAACAAAAAGTAACAAGTAGTGGCATCGGTCTTGGCGGTGCAATCTTTATTGTGTTTCTTGTATTGAAATTGACGGGAACGATAGACTGGAGTTGGTGGTGGGTGACTGCCCCGATATGGGCTCCGATAGTGTTGGCCGTCATTGCGATTGCAATCTATGTCGTCTATGCGATATGTATGGCAAAGAAAAGGAAGTCTAAATTTCAGCAGTGTATGGACAGATTTAAAGAAGAACAAGAGAAACTGTTACGTGAAAAAAGGGAAAGGAAATGATGCGACTGCCCTATAACAAGGAACAACAAGTGGAGCGCCTGCGCAGCGAAGTGGCTGCGCACGGCTCTCTGTTTGTCGCCTTCGACTTCGACAACACCATCTTCGACTATCATAATCAGGGCTTCGACTACAGCGGGGTTATCACGCTGCTGCGCCGATGCTCAGAGATGGGGCACAAGATGATACTCCTGACGTCGAACGAGGACGAAGAGAAGCTGGCGTTCATCCGCTACTACTGTCGGAGCTTCGGCATCCGCATCGACTACGTGAACGAGAACCCCGTGGTATGCCACGGATGCCGCAAGCCCTACTACAACATTCTGATAGACGACCGCGCAGGAATGAACGAAGCCTGCGAGATATTAAACGCAATAATCAAAGAACAAGAAAATGAAGCAACTGACATTAAACCTGCTGCACAGTGACCGCAGCGACATCGGCTACCGCACAATGACCTTCAACGACGGCGAGCCGCACATCTGGATAGACGAGTTCGACCGCAAGAGCGAGGTACTGGTGCGCTGCCGCATCGCCTCGCCCGCCGACCTGTTCCTGCTGATGCAGGTGGCCGACGTGCTCAACCGCCAGTCGATTGTATGGACGCTCGACATCTTCTACCTCATGTCGATGCGCATGGATCGTGTCATCAGCTACGGAGAAGCCTTCTCGCTGCGCATCGTGGCCGACACCATCAACCGCCTCGGAGCGCGGAGGGTGCAGGTACTGGAGCCGCACAGCGACCGCACCGACCTGGAGATACACAACTGCCGTGCCCGCTGCGGCATCAACCTGAAGCCCGGACTGGTGTGGGACAGCGACATCATCGTGCACCCCGACGCTGGAGCCGCCGAGCGTTACAGCCGAGACGCCCACCCGAAAATCGTAGCCCACAAGAAGCGCGACCTCGCCACGGGTAAAATCCTCTCGCTCGAACTGAATGACGATGCCGACGAGGTTATCAGCCGCGTCACGGAGAAATATCCGCAGGCGCAGTTCCTCGTCATCGACGACCTTTGCGACGGTGGCGGAACTTTTGCAGCCATAGCCGAGCTGTTGCGCAATCACTATCCCGACCGTCAGCGGCGTATCTTCGTCACCCACATGGTGAATCCCCGTGGTATCAAGATCCTCGCCGACAACTACGACCAAGTGACCTTCACCAACTCCTACCGCGACTGGCGCAATGCCGAAGGCGTGGAAATCCCAAAGAACGTCGCCGTGGTGGATGTGGACAAAAGTTGGCAGTTTACTTAATCCCGTCTGCCTTTAACCTCCAGTTGAACGCAGGCTTCGGCTCGATATAGGTCGCTCATGCAAGCATGGCGACGCTCTGCACTCGCCCCGCACTGCCCTTGTAATCATCTCCGTCATGCGCTATCTTGACGAAAAAACGAAGACTATGACAAAGTGGATCAAACGACTATTCAGCCGCCGTCGCAAGGACGAGGCACAGCAGCAGGAGATGCAGACTCCGCAGCCGTTGCGCATAGAGGGAGTGACGCAGGCACCGCTTACGCCGGAGCCCGACGATGCTGAACTGGCAGCACAGGCGCTACTGGAGATGATGACAAACCACGCGACCGCTCCGAAGGACGAGAACAAGGCCAAGTCCGACGAGAAGCCCAAGGCGTTGACGGTCGAGTATTACCAGCGGGTGGCAGACCAGATGGCGGAGCGGGAGCGACAGGCACGCGACCAGGCGACGCTGCGCACGATGCGGTTTCTCGCCTGGTGTGAGCAGGAGTTGAAGAAGCGCGACCTGCCGATGGAGGGCAAGGGCTCGCTGCAGCAAATGGAGGTAGAACTCTACAAGCGCATCGACACCGTGGAGCGTATGGGCGGCGAACTCAAAACACGCTGGCAGCACTGCTTGGCCGAAGTGCTTGTGAGGCAGTTGTCACCAGAAAATGAAGAGTGAAAAATTAAACGTAATAAACGAATTTTTAACCTATGGAAGTAGAAGGCTTATACAAGATTCTCGAACTGGAGAACAGAGACAGCGAGATTGTCGCCATGAGCATAACGGTGAAGGACAGCAACAGCGGTAATCTGACAACATACTACGTCAACAACTTCGGAGGGCTTGACAGTTACAACATTGAATAATTCACCAAATAAATATCAGGAATTATGAGCGAAAAGAAACTGTTTATTGTAACGACGCGGGGGCTGGGCGACTTCTACGTCGTCGCTGGTTCCTTCGACCAGGCGGCACAACTCGTCAATGATGAACTCGACCGGCAGGACTACGGCTACTCCGGAGCAAGGGATATTGTAAACGTGAAGTTCCTCTGCCAGCAGCACTTCTCACAAGGCCGTCGCTTCTTCTGCGGTGACGACGGCGAGAACAACCTGCTCGTGTGGGGCGACGGAAAGGAAGCGGAAGACTGAGCGATGCCAAGGACGAAGCCGATACCGCCCAAGTTCCCCGGCGAAGTGAAGCGAGAGACGCGGCGCGTCATCGCGGAGGTGGACCTGACAGCCGAGCAGGAGGAATGGGTACGCACGTACTATCCCGTCACCAGTACCAAAGAACTGATGGCGGCGATGGGTATCAGTTGGAGCGGCCTTTACAAAATCCTTGACATACTCCCACGGCTAAAGCCGAGGAATTCTTGGGTGCTTACGCCCCCGCACGGTTACCTTTCCAGGCTCCCGCGTCTTACCAGGACTCCCCAACGAGGCAATGCCCTGCCTCAGAATGTTGTTAGCAGCATGCAGGTCGCGGTCGTGGTGGCGATGACACACAGGACAAGTCCACTCCCTATCATGCAATGACAAATCTTTATGAACATGACCACAGTCGCACAGCTTAGACGAAGGGAAGAAGCGGTCAACCTTCTGCACCTTCACACCATACTTCACTGCAAGATACTCCAGCTTGCGGACGAACTTGCCGTGGGCGAGATCCTGCATCTTCCGACCCCATAGCGAGGTCATGCCCGTGAGCTGCAAGTCCTCGATGCAGATGGTGTCGAAGCGCCGGCAGAGGTCGTGCGCCAGCTGCCACTGCCAGTTGTCGCGGCGGTTGGTGATGAGTTCCTCCACGCGGTTCTTCGTCAGCCGTGCGGCGCGTCGGTGATTGCTGCCATCCTGCTTGCGAGACAGGCGGCGGTCGGCGGTACGCTTCGCGCCGAGGGCCTGCTTCAGATAGCGGGGCGACTGTATGCGCTCGCCGTTGGAGAGCGTCATGTAAGTCTTCAGGCCGAAGTCGATGCCGACGGATGCACCATTATGTGTCTTTCCGACGGGTTCGGGCTTGGCCTCGATGAAGAGGTACATGAAGTATTCCCCAAGTGGTGTGCGCTTGACGGCTACGTTCTTGATGGCTCCCACACCGACATACGGACGGGAGAGCGAGAACTTGTAGCGCTTCTTGATTTTGTTGATGGTGAGCACGTTGCCGTTCAGCGAGTAGCCTCCCTGCTTGAACACAAACGACTTGAAGTCGTCGGCCTTCTTGAACTTGGGCGGTCGCGCCTGGATGTGCTGGAAGAAACGCTGGTACGACTTGTCGAGCCGCTGCAGCACCTCCTGCACCGTCTGCGAGTGATGGCGGCTGCTTTTGCCGAACCACTGCACCCACTTCTTCTGCATCCGTACCACGTCGATGTAACCACCGTACATACGGTAGTACCGCTTCTGCAGGGCCAGCGCATGATTCCACACCCAGCAGGCCTCGCGCAGCATCGCGTCGAGGCGCTTGGTCTGCTTGGTTCGGTAGAGCTTGTACTTGTAGGCTATCATGCGCAGGTATCGAATATAGGGCAGCACGTCGCGTTGCTTTGGCTGACTGTGCAAGCCACCGGGACGTTTTCGTTACCCGACGCGGTTACTGCCCTAATGGGTTCGTATATTTCTATGGCAGATACAACAAATGCCACCTCTGTTTGGCGGCATCTTCTCGTACCGCACAGTCTTTTAAGCATTGCAAAGATAGGAACATCCCTTGACATGGCAAAATATTTTAATTACTTTTCACAAAAAACATGGCGGGTCGCTTTCATCCAACGGCTGAAGCCGCAGGCTTTCCCGCTCCAATATCGTAAGAAGTATGACCTGAAGAAACGCGACGACTACATCATAAGAAACAATGCGGAAAGGCTCGAAAAGGCTCGCAAGTCGCAGCGCGAGCAGGGGCGTCGCGGAAGCCACAACTACGGCAGCGTACACGTCAGGACCAGACAGAAGGGACCGTTCGTCACCGTTGCCACCAAACTGTGCAAGGACGACTACAACACGTTCTCCAGTCTTATCTCCATGCAGGGTCTGATCAAGCACGAGGTGATCCGTGGCCTCATTATGGAGTATGTGCGAAACACGAAGGCTTCGAGAAAGAACAGACAACAATCTTAAAGTTATAACAATAGAGTTTTTTTATATATTGCCAACAACGCCCGCCGCGAGGCCCGCAGGCAATGTCTGATAATTTATGAGTAAGGATGCAGCCGACCGCGATGGTTCGCTGCATCCGCTTTTTTTGTGGGCGCTCTGCCCTTGTTTTTCGTCCTCCCGCTCCCTATCTTCCGCCTAAAAAAGACAGCAATGGCAGACCTCATATCTGAAATTGAAGGCGCGAGTTGGCAAGGCGACAAGTACGGCGACAAGGCGCTGGCCTTTGAGTGGAACTGGCGTGATGATCACATCATGCGATGGATCAACAACTTCACTAAGATTGCCCGCGACAGGACGATGGGCAACTATGAGCGTGTCATCAACGAGCGCACAGGGCAGCTGCGCCGCTCACTCTACTGGCAGACGTTCGCTGCCAGCGGCGGCAATGAGCAGGTGTTCCGGGCGCGGTATATCTACTACGCCAAGTTCCTTGAACTCGGTGTCGGCTTCCGCAATCCCTACAACGGCCCCGTGCCGTCCATCCCGCACAAGCGGTGGGGACCTATCGCCATACCTACCCGACGGATGAAGGGACGCCCGCACGTCGTAGCCGAGATGCGCACGCAGGCCAAGCTCTTCACCGCCTACGCCACCAAGTACTTCGCATTTGCCGGACTCACCTATATGGTGTTCTCTGCGGGCGACACCTACGAGGCTCACGGTGCCATCAACCGCGCCCTCTTTTGGGCCAGCACCCGCGACCGTTTCCAAAGATAACTCATTCACCGACCACACAAAAACTGAAATATAAATATGGCATCACGTCACGAAATCGTTACCATTGACTTCCGCGCCAACGCCGCCAAGGCGAACCCCGCGATGGAGTCTCTCCGTCAGGCCGCTCACGACATGAGAACTGAGGTGGAGAAGACCAAGACCGCTATCGACAACGGCATAAAGACCGGTATGGCACAGTCCGAACTCGACAAACTGGGGCAGACGCTCACCGTACAGGAAAAGAAACTGATGTCGTTTGAGACAGCCATGTCAACGCTCTCCAAGGGTGTCGGCGCACTGGCAAAGGCCATCGACGCCTTCAATGCCGGCACGCTCGACCAGATGAGTGCCGCCTTCCAGAAAACGTCCTACAACGCCGCCGAGAACGCGAAGAAGGCACTGGTGCCTGGCACGGAGGGCTATGCGAAGAGCATGGCCGAACTCGACGCCCTGCAGCAGAAGAATCTGGAGAACCTGGCGAAGTATAAGCTGCGCACCGAGCAGATGCTGCAGAGCATCGGCGAGGGCGGCAAGATATCGTCGCAGGACCTGAAGCAGGAGGCTGACGGCATACAGGAGCTGATGCGACTGCTGCCCCACATGAGCAACGAGTGGCTGGAGTACAGCCATATCCTTACGCGGGTAAACGATGCCATCAAACAGCAGACCGACGACGAGAAACGCCTGAAGGGTGCCATCGTCGATGCCAATGATGCCCGCGAGCGCAGCAGCCAGCTCACCCACAAGGGCGTGGAGGATGCCGCCCGCCAGCGCAAGGAGGCAGAGGCGGAGGTGAAACAGCGCACCGAGAACATCGCTGCCCTGAAGGCCGAGCGCGACGAGAAGGCCAAGCAGGTGTCGATAGACGCTGCCAACGCCATCGCCAAGGATAAGGAGGTGGAGAAGCAGCGCAAGGTGATAGCCGGTATCAAGGAACGCATCGACAACGAGAAGAAGAACTACGAGGCCGGGCAGGAGCTTATCGACGAACTGAATCAGGAGGCCGATGCCTACGACAAGACCGCCAAGGCCAGCCGCGAGGCCGCAGAGACGATGAAGGGCGAGGTGAAAGACATCGACACCCAGCTGGAGCAAGTGAATGAAGAACTCGCCAAGATGGGCTCTTCGACTGGTTTTTCTTCCGCAGGTGCAGCCGCAGAAAAGGTCAGCGCTGCCAAGGAGAAAGAAGCACAGGCTTCGGAGAAATCTGCCGAAGCAGGCAAGAAGGAAGAGCAGGCCTCCAAGCAGACCGCCGCCGCCAAGAAGGAAGAGACCAAAGCCACGGAGGAAAACATCGCTGCCAAGGAGAAAGAGGTGAAGGCCGGCGAGACTGCCGCTAAAGCTGCAGAGAACGAAAAGGTAACAGTGGAGTCGCTGATAAAGCGCAACGACGAACTGAAGATAAAGATAGCTGCGCTCAACGAGGAACGCAAGCAGATGCTTGCCACGCAGGAGAAGAACGCCACTGCCGTCAAGGAGGAAGCCAACGCCTACAAAGACCTGAGTAAGGAGCAGGCGCAGGCCATGCTCGACCAGAAGCAGCAGCTGGCCACCTTTAAGAAAGAGGGCGAGAAGTGGCAGATAGGCAACCGCGAAGAGGCACAGCGGTATCTCTTCGACGCGCTGGGAGAAATCAACCCCGCCAACGTGGGCAAGACCACCATGTCTATCGAGAGCAGCCCGGAGAAAATCAGTCAGCTGCTGAGTAAGTTCCAGGAGCGTTACGGCATAGAGGGAGAGGGCGAGACAATGGCTGCCGTCAGGGAACTTATGTCGGGCGGTGGACTGGTAAAGAGCGGCTTCATGAATAAATTCTTCATGAACGTCGAGGAGAACGTGCCGAAGGTTGCCGCCTACAGCAAGGAGATAAAAGACCTGACCGCCGTTATCAACGGTGAGGTGAAGGCCGTGGAGGAGGATACAGAGAAGAAACGCACCCTCGCCGACGTGGAAGCAGAACTCAAAGCGGCGGAGAAGGAGTCGCGCGACATCTCCATACAGACCATGAAGATGAGGAACGGCCAAGCGGATGCCACCGAAGAGCTGACGCAGAAGACCGTTAGGCTCACCGACGCGCAGAAGGAGCGCATCGCGACTATCAAGTCTGAGACCGAGGCCATTCGCCAGATGAGTCAGGAGGAAGCCAAAGCCGCCCTCGAAGAAGCCAAGAAGGTTTCGACCGTGGGATACAAGGCTGGCAAACTGCACATGTCAGATCCGGAGGAGGTGCAGCAGTTCCTGATTGGGAAGATGAGAACAATCGGCAAGGTCAAGAACGACAACGGTTCCCTCTCGCTGGCTGGCAGTCAGGTGGATGCGCTGGTGTCTGCTTTCCAACAGCGATACGACTGGAAAGACGATAAGACCAACGCAAAGGCTCTGCTCAAAAAAATCCTGCAGGGCAAGGATGGTATGTTTATGGGCGGCACCGCAGACCTTAGCGGCGACGTAGGCTCTGTCACCATCCAGTATGCAAAGGAAATGTACGACGCCCGCATCGAGCGAGCAAAGGCGCTCGTCGATGTCAGCAAGGGTGTGAAGCAGGCCACCGACGAGGTGAGCGATGCCACCCGTCGCGGAGCCGACGCTGCCAAGGGTGCCACCGAGGCCACGAAGGGTCAGACCGATGCCATCAAACAGCAGGAGGCAGAGGTGATGCGCCGCAAGGCAGCCCTCGACAAGATGAACGAGGAATATGAGCAGGCTAACAAAAAGCTGAAAGACATGCGGCAGCGCTATGCCAGCCTGCCCAGTAGCGGTGCTGACGCCGCCCTCGCCAAGGCTCAACTGAAGGATGAGATTGACGACTACAACGAGAACGTGGTCAAGAAGGCAAGAGCCGACAAGAACCGGTTGAAGAATCTCTGGGAGAAATCGGTAAAGGATCTGACCGCCATGATGGGCATATCCACTGAGGAGACCCAGGAATCGACCGATGCACAGAACCAGGAGAGCGAGGCCGTGGAGCGAGGCACCAAGAGCCGTGGCCGCAAGAAGAAATCCGTAGAGGACGCCACCCAGGCCGTGAGAGAGGAAGCCAAGGCCGAGGGCGATGCCGCCAAGCAGGGCGAACATCTGAGCGAGCAAGACCGGAAGCGCATCGCCTTGGAGCAGGAGAAACAGGAGCTGGAGGCTAAGCGCGGGCAGAAGATTGACGAGATAGCCAAGAAGGAAGAGGACGCCGCCGCCGCCGAGGTACGCGCCAACAACAACCGCAGCGAAGCCCGTCAGATGACCGAAGAACTCTCACAGGCCCACGGCAAGAATGCCGACGCTATGGGTAAGGCGACCGACGAGATGAAGAAGCTGGAGTTCGAGCAGGACGGACTGAACAAGAAAGCGGACGAGGGTCGCAAGGCGTTGGCAGAATACGACCAGAAGATTGACGAGAACGCCTCGAAGCGACTGGAGGCTGAGAAGAAGCAGGCGCAGGCACAGCGGCTCACCATCGACACCATGACCGAGGCCATCAAGGTGCTCGAAGCCAGGAACCGCGCCATCGAGCCCGAAAACGGGGAGTGGGTCAAGAACGCCCGACTCATACGCCAGTATCAGGCAGAGCTCGACCGCCTGAAGCAGCAGCCCGTGCTCGACATGATGACCCAGCGCATGGGTAACATCCGCAATCTCTCTGCCGACGCCCTGCAAGAGACGAAGAAGTTCTGGCAGGGGATGATAACCGGCGCCGAGCACGGCAGCACGGAACTGAAGGAATATGAGCGCAACCTGGAGAAGGTTGCCAAGGAGGAGGAGAAACGCCGCCAGGAGATACAGGCCCCGATGCGCAAGCGCCTGAACAACCTGGAAAAGCTATCCACCGCCGACCTCGCCGAGACGAAGCGCTACTGGGAGACCGTGCGTGACGGTGTCAGCCAGACATCGGCAGCCTACAAGAAAGCCGAGCTGGCCGTCAAGGCACTCACCAACGAGGAGAACCGCCGCAAGGCAAACGCCCAGGCACAGTACATCAACGAGCAGATGCGCGACCTGAACAACCTCTCCACCGCCGGACTGACCGAGGTGAAGCGCTACTGGCAGGCTATGGCCGACGGAGCCCGTAAAGGCACCGACGAAGCAAAGGATGCCGAGGCAGCCTTGAAACGCATCAACGATATAGAGAGCGAGCGCAGCCGCACTGCCGACAAGCAACAGGTGCGCACACTGTTCGGCGACCTGAGCAAGAAGAACGGCGAGGAGATACGCGCCGCTATCGAGGCAGGCCGTCGGCTCATCGACACCTACGACTCCGGCGGTCCTGCCGCCAAGCGTCTGTCGCAGGCCATCCTCGATGCAGAGGAACACCTGAAGCAGTACGGCATAGAGGCAGAGCGAAGCGCACGCCGCGAGGCGCAGGCTTTGGAGGAAGCCGCCCAGCGCCGCAAGGAGCAGGACCAACTGATGCGCCAGCAGCTCGACCAGGGTACGTCGCTCTCGGAGTCGGCGCTGAAGACACAGCAGCAGTACTGGCAGCGGCTCATTGACGATCCCAAGACCGCCAAGGAGAGCCTGGCAGGCTACCGCTACGAACTGGAGCGCACCATCGCTCTGCAGGAGCAACAGGCATCCGTCACTCGTGAGGAGCGTGCCGCCCGCTTGAACGGCAACCTGGGAGACTACAGCACCGCCGAAATTCGCGAGGCTATCGAGGCCGCCAAGCAGTTGGCTGCATCGTATAAGTCGGGTAGCACCGAAGCCACGGAACTAACAAAGAAGATTGTCGCCGCCGAGGAACACATCAACAAATACGGTCTGGAAACCGAGCGTGCCGCCCAGAAGCAGCGCGAGCAGGTGGTCACGATGGAGCAGCAGCTGCAGGGCATGACCAACCAGATGGCACAGCACAACAGCGTGTCGGTGAACGCCTTGAAAGCACAGCACTCCTACTGGCAGAAACTCATCGACGACCCGAAGACAGCCGCCGAGAACCTGCAGCAGTATCAGGACAACCTCGCCGAGACGGAGCGTCTGCAACGCCGCATGGTGGACAAGCAGGGACAGGAAGCCCTCGACTGGTTCCGTGGCGGCATGGATGCCGATGCCAGTGACAATGATATAAAGGAACGTGCCGCCGACCTGAAGGCATGGCGCGACTCGCTGCCGAAAGAGACGCAGGCCGACGTTATCGCCGAGATTGACGGCTACCTGAAAGCCGCAGGCGTATCGGCAAAGAAAGCCGCCGAGGACGTGATGGACTTGAAGGATGCCCTCGACCTTGCCGAGAAAGCGGGCGACTCGAAGAAGCCGTTCAACTACAGTGCGCAGGAGATACAGGCGGCTACCAAGGCGCTGGAACTCCGCCGCGAGGAACTGATCAAGCAGATAAGAGCCGAGCGCGACCTGGGCAACGCCGTGGACGCTCAGGAGAAGGAACTCGACGACCTGACGAAGAAGCTGCGCTCGCTGAAGTTCGAGCAGGATAACGTCAACATGTCGCAGGAGAAGATGCGGACGCTCATCGAGACACCCGCCAACGCCGTCAACCTCGACGAGCTGCGGGCAGCCATCAAGCGTGCCGACGGACAACTGCGCCAGATGGAGCAGTCGCTCGGTCAGAACAGCGACGAATACAAACGTTTCGCCGAGCAGGTGCGCCAGGCCAAGAACGTGATGAAGGAGATGGAGGGGCAGGCAAAGGCCAGCGCCACCGCCTGGGAGAAAGCCGTAAGCCGTATCAAAACTTACGTGGTGCTCTATATGGGCTTCAATGAACTGTGGCAGAAGATTACGGGCACGATGGGCGACATGCTGGAACTGTCGGACAAGATGGGTGAGGTGATGAAGACCACGGGCTTTACGGCTGACCAGGTGGCGCGGCTGTCGGACAACCTGAAAGACCTTGATACGCGCACGCCGATGGTGAAGCTGATGGAGCTGAGTTCTATTGCCGGTAGTATCGGTTTGAAGACACAGCAGCAGGTGGAGGGCTTTACCGATGCCGCCAACCAGCTGATGGTGGCCCTGCCCGAGATGGGTACGGAGGCGGCCCGCACGCTGATGAAGATAGCCGACGCGACGGGCGACCTGGAGAAGAACGGCGGCGACGTGCGTGAGACGCTGGAGCGCGTGGGTTCGACGATCATCGCCCTGCGTGCCAATTCGGCTGCTGCCGCCGGACCTATCACCGACTTCGTTAGCCGCGTCGGTGCGGTGGGTGCTCAGGCGGGCATTTCGATTGACCAGATAGCCGCATTGGGTGCTACGGTCGATGCACTGGGTGGTCGCGTGGAGATGTCAGCTACGGCGCTGTCGCGAATGATACCCGCTATCAGGAACAACTCGTTTGCCGTGGCCAACGCCATCGGCATGACGGAGAAGGAGCTGAAGGGTATGACGGCGATGGAACAGATGGTGGCCATCTTCAAGGCGCTGCGCGACTCGGTGAAGCAGTTTGACACCTCGACAGACGAGGGTATGAACGCCATGGCCGACAAGGTGGAGCAGATGCTGGGCAACTCGGCGTCGATGCAGGAGGTGATGAAGACCCTTAATCAGCAGGGAGCCCGTGCGGGCATCGTGTTCGGACTGCTGTCGCAGAACGTGGACAAGCTGGAGGAGCAACTGACCACTGCCACCGACGCCTACCGCGACAACGCCGCCCTGATGGAGGAGTATAACAAAATGAACGACACGGCGGCTGCCCGCTGGGAGCGGTTGAAGAACCAGTTGGAGGAGTTCTGGGTGACTGCCGACAATACCAGCGTACTGGCTGGCATCATCGACGGACTGCGAGTGCTGGTTGACTTCCTTACTGAAGACGGCCCCCTCGGACGGTTCTTCCGCTGGTCGCTGGTGTATCTGGGCATGTGGCAGGCAGGATGGACTAAAGCCATCGGCACGGCACTCATATCCTTGCATCAATACATCTTCGCCACCAGCAAGTCGACCGTGGCTACTGCTGGCGACACCGCCGCCAAGGCTGCCAACACAGCGGCGACGGAGGCACAGGCCGTGGCCAGCGGCAAGGCTGCGGCGGCGCAGGGCCTGTTTAACAAGACTATGAAGGCCAACGTCATCGCGGCTGTGGCTACGGCGGTGGTGGCTCTGGGATTTGCCCTCTACGAATACATCAAGAAGGCAAAGGCGGCGGCACGACAGATGGACGTGATGGCCGATGTAGAGAAGAAAGCCAGAGAGGAAAGCGTCAAGGAACGTGCTGAACTGGAGCGACTTTACAAGGCGACGCAGGACCAAACCAAGTCGATGGAGGAGCGCAAGAAGGCACTGAAAGACATGGTGGGCGACGCTAAATATAAGGAATACTACTCGAAGCTGAACACCGAGAGCGAACTGGCCAAGGCTGCTGCCAGTGCCTACAAGGAACTGTCCGAGCAGATTATTGCTACGGCCCGTGCAAGAGCACTCGATGCCAAAGCAGAGGAGTTGCAGCGTAAGCGCATAGAACTGGAAGACAAGAAGACGGAGCGTCAGCAGTGGCGCGAAGAGAACCAGGGCAGCTACAATGCCGGCAAACAGGAGTATGACCGCCAGCAGCGATACACAAGCAACGTGACGGGTGGCGCAACGGCAGGATTCCAGGAGTCACAGATAGTCCAACGTGGTTCTGCCGCCATGAAGCCTGCCATCATCGACCAGTTCGAGGGTAACATCAGGGAAATTAACAAACTGGAAAGCGATATTTCCCAGGTGGATGCCGATCTTGAAAAGGTAAAGAAGCAGGTGGAGGGTATCACCGGTATCAAAGGCGACGCCTCTGGCGACAGCGGCGACAACGGCGGTGGCGGTGGCGGCACCAACCCTTACGGCGACTACAACAAGGTGACGTCGCCCTATAAGGACTGGAACGGCAACGACCTCGTGGCCCGCCGCAAGGAGATGCTGGAGAGGGTAAAGGCACTGGCCAACGGTGCCGACGTGCAGGCAGTGCTGTCGGAGGATGCCAAGTTCATCAGCGATGCCGTGCGCAAGAACATCAAGACCACGGAGCAGGCTATCGAGTGGTATAACACCGAGCGGCTGAAGATACAGGAAGCACTGCACGGCAAGCACCTGACGAACACCGGCGACTGGCAGGACCCGGAGAAGGTGAGGAAGCGTGCCGGCAGGGTGGTGCAGGACGAGATGAAATACTATCTCGACGAGCTGGATGCCTACTACACGGAGCGCAAGACGCGCATAGAGCAGGCCCGCAACGACGAGGAGATAACCGAGGGCGAGGCGTGGCGGCGCACCATACAGAACGACAACGAGTGGCAGACCAGGCGCGCCGAGCTGCAGCTGCTGTACTCCAGGAGGGCTGCCAAGGTGACCGAGGATGAGATGCAGGCTATCTTCGGCATCATCAGCGAGCGCACCGGTGAGACCGTCAACTACATCAAGGCCGACATCGCACAGACTAACAAGTTCATCGTGGACGTAGGCAAAAAGAGCAAGGCCGCCATGGACCGCATCTACGGCGATATAGAGCTGGGGGCCGAGAAGAGCTACCTGAAAGCTGCCCAGGCCATCGGCAAGCAGATGAAGTTCATCGAGGACACGCTGGCCAAGGAGCGGCCCTACGACGGCATCACGAAGAACCTGCAAGACAACCTCGACAAGATGGGTGTGCTGGCCGCCAAGTACCGCCGCGAGAACGAGGAACTGGCACGGCGGGGCAAGGGGCCGAAGTACTCGAACGAGCAGATAACCGCCCAGAGCTACGACGAGATGGCCTTCTACCTGCGGCAGGCCGCCGACGCCTACTCGATAGACATCGACGAACTGCTGCGCCGCATGGTGAAGGAGGGCATGACGGCCACCGCCGAGGAAATCAGCAAGAGCGACATGCTGAAGCAGGCCGTGATGGGACAGCTGCGCAAGACCTATCAAGAGGTGCAGGACGCCATCAAGAAGGAGGCCTCGCAGATCAAGAAGGACGTGGAAATCATCTGGAACGACGACGCTCGCGGCATTGGCGGCATGTCGATGAAGGCCACCTTCGACAAAGCCCTGGCACAGCTGGGCATGCAGCAGGACTCGGTGAGCCGCGCCAACAGCCTGATAGGTGCCGGGGCGGCGAGCGACAACGTGGCCTCGCGACTGGCCATGAAGCAGATAGAGGTGCAGATGCGCATGCAGGAGGCACAGTACAACATGTACCGCGTGCAGGCCAAACAGCGCATGGCGGCACTGAAGGCGGAAGCCAAGGAGCACCAGCGCATAGCCGAGCTGGAGAAGCAGGCCGGGCACGAGGCCGCCGCCGCCGAGCAGCGCACGAAGGCGATGGTGGCCCTGCGCGATGCTGAGAACGTGCGCCTCTCGCTGGGCTTGACGCTGGCCGAGGAAACGAAGAAGGAGGAAGAGCAAAAGGCTGAACTGCTGAAGATTCAGGAGGAGAGCCAGAACCGCCTCTATACCAGCCTGCGCGAATGGGCCGACCTGCTTTCGAGCTCGCTGCAGGGCGTGATGGAGGCCAGTCATGCGGGGGATGCGGAATACTACAATGAACGGGCAAAGCTCGACCTGACGGGCAAGGGAGGCCCCGGAGCGGGGACGTACATCGTCATCGACAACGAGGGAACCAGCGACGCCACCGCCCACTACGAATATCTGGACGAGCGGCAGGCACTGGAAAGGCAGCACGAGATAGAAATCCAGAACGCACAGGCGGAAGCGTGGAAGAAACTCTGGGACGACATCAACATGAAGATGAGCGAGCAGATTACGGACTGGATGAATGCTTATCTTCAGAACAAAGCCACTGAGGACAACACCGCTGAGCTGCAACGACTGCAGCAGAAGTTGGAAGCAGAGCAGCAGAAGATGGACGCGAGCGTCACCGCCACGGATGCCAACACGCAGGCGGTGCAGGGGCTGACACAGCAATTGGCCGAGGGCATCACCATCAAGCAGGACGGCACTCAGTCGGTCGCAACGGGCGGCAGCGACTTCGCAGCCGACAAACAGGCTGGCTATCCGTCGGGTGGGGGAGAACTTTCGCCCGCTGCCCAGCAGCAGATCAATGAGCAGAATGCAGTGACGGAGAACTTCATCAGCAATAAGCAGAAGGAGGTCAAGACCGAGACGGAGGGCGACAAGAAAGAGCAGACGAGTAAGCAGAGCATGTTTGCCAAGATGACTGCCGCTGCCAACCTCTACGGCGTGGCTTATCAGGCTATGAGCAACGACAACCTTGACATGGCACAAAAGTTCGAGATGATTGCCCTGCAGGCTGTGGGTAATGCCGCTATCGCCGGACTGCAGGTTGCACTGTCAAGTTCTACCGCTGAGACAGCCACAAATCTTCCTCCCGCAGCTGCCAAGTCAACGGCAGAAGCTGGTCCTATAGTCGGTCCTATTCTCTTCGCAGCCCTGAGCGCCTTGGTCGGCGGATTGATGGGACTTGCCGCAAGCAAGGTTGCTAAGTCGAAGAGCCAGATTGCGCAAGTGACGGGCGCATCGGTAGGTGCTGGCCGTCTGGCGACGGGCATGCTGACGTATAAAAAGGGTAACGTGAATGAACTGACCGACCCGGCTTCGCTGACCCCTGGCAGGCAGTACAACGTGGACGGGGCGGACGGTAAAACGTACCGCGCCCGGTACATGGGTAAGGGGGCGAAGACGCACATCACCAACGGGCCGGAGTTTCACCTCGTGGGCGAGGCAGGCCGCGAGGCGATTATCGACGCGAAGACCACACGGCAGATCCAGATGGATGAGCCGGGCATCTGGCGCACCATCCAGACGCTCTACAACGGTGGCAGCATCACCCCGTCGCGCCGACGCACGGGACGTGGCATGCCCGCCTTCGCCGACGGCAACATCGACGACTTCGAGGATATGGCAGCAGACAGCGGCTTCGACAGCGGCACGGGCAGCGGCACGGGCAGCGGCATGAGCATGGAGCATATAGCCTCACTGCAAGCCAGCATCGACCACCAGAACGAATTGCTCGAATATCTGCGCGACAACCCCATCCACGCCATCTTCGACGTGTACGGCAAGGGAGGACTCATCGACTCCTACGACACAGGCAAGAAAACCGTGAACCGCCACGGGGAGCGGTATTGATTCAGAAAGAACAGGAAAAGGCTACGCACCGCGTAGCCTTTTCCTGTGTTCCTATTGTCTGGGTTAAACCTTGAATTTTTCGAGTTCTTCGCCCGACACGCGATCTGCCATGTTGTTTTTTACATCGGGATGAAGGTCGTCCATCATCACCGACTCGTCTTCAATCTCTCTCGTTCCAACGCTGTTTGGCGGAATCACGTCGATGGTGATGCCGTCGGCTGGCACGTCGATGGTACGCTGGTTGACACGTATGTGTCTGAGTACATCGTTGCCGTCCTTGTCCTTCTCGAAATAGAGATGAATAGGCGAGTTTGCCAGGACGTGCTGCAATTTTGCTAAGTCTCTTGCCATGTTGTAATGTTTTTAAGGGTTCTTGCTTGTGGTAATATCGGTGGTGGATGAGTGTGGGTCAAGGGCAGTGCCCTTGCTTTATCATCGCATGACCGTTAAATTGCCAAAAACGACACGGATATGCTTATTACCACAGACAACGAAATCAAAAGCCTGATGCCTACGGCGCGGTGGGACCGGCCGGAACAACTGTTCGGCTACCTGGAGGAAGAGGAAGCGATGGCACTGGAGCCGCTATTAGGCAACGCGCTCTACCAGCACCTGCTGGGGGAGTACGACCGCCTGCGCCAGGAGTACACCGATATCACCGCCACGACCGTCCGCCCGACGGGCAAGGCGCGGAAGGACGCACGGCTGGCACACGCCGACGTGACGGAACGGCTGGACCAGATTCAGCAGGGGAAATACAGAGAGACGTATGTGGCATCTGCCGATGACGACAAGGAGGTGCCGGCAGAGGACCTGAAGACCATCAAGCTCATCCGCATCTGCCAGCAGATAGAGTTCTACCGGATGCTGAGTCACAAGGCGGGACTGCTGACCGTCTCGTTCAACGAGGGCGGCGGCATGAACGTGGTGACTGCCGACGGCTACGACCCTGCCGACGAGAAGCGCATGGAGCGCGTGGTGAAGGATGCCTATATGTCGGCAGGCCGCGCCACGGACTCGCTGTTGCTGTTCCTCGAAGCCGACGCGAAGGACGGCAGGATGTTCACGGAGAAGTGGAAGGAAGCAGACGCTTTCTACCTGCACAAGGACTTGCTCTTCCAGACGGCGCGTGTGCTGAACGAATACCTCGACATCAAGGGGGAGCGCATGGTGTATGTGTCGCTGGTGCGGGATATCCGCTTCTGCCAGAACACGTATCTGAAACCCCGCATCGGCGCGAAGTTGCTGAAGGCAGTGGTGGATTTTGCGAACAAGGGGGAGGCAGCGATATTATCGGAGCAAACAGGACAGGAGGACGAGGGAACCGACGAAGGCGGCGAGACCACGACCGTCAACAAGGAGCATTTCGATGAACTGCTCGACATGCTCCGTCAGGCCCTGGCCTTCTATGTGGAGGGCCGCCGCACCACCATCACGCAGACATCGCTGCTGTCGGGTGCCGGCACGCGCAGCAGCGGTGCCGTGTATCAGAAGGAGGAGAAACTGGCACGGCGCGACTCGATGACCGACGCACAGCAGGCGATGGCGATGGCTTGCGACTATATCGCCGAGAACCTGGAGGCGCTTGGCGAAGCGGCGGTGGGCACACCTATATATAACGCGATACGCGAGAGACAGGCGCAGGAGGCACGGGACAAGGCGTGCGCCTGTGCGGCAGAGGCACGGCGCAGGAGGGCGACGTGCGAGCAGAGCCGCAGGCGGCTGTTCACTGCTTTCCCTGCTACGCATCGGACACCGGAGATTAAATGATGGCTGATGGATGATGGCTGATGGATGAAATGCTCCAGCGCACATCTTCCATCTTCCATCATACATCATACATCGTAAAACCTGCCCTTGATTATCAATGCGCCTGCCATTATAATGCAATCAGAAACAATTAACAACACGGACGATTATGAATATCGGACTATTGAACATCATGCACAACAAGGTCTGGGACTTCCGCCCAGACCTGGCACAGACGTATGCCGACGCGCTGAAGAATGCCGTAGAGCTGCACCTGCCCAACGATATAGAAAAGCAGCACGGCTACTTCCTCTCGAAGAAGGGCTACCAGAAGGACGGCAAGACCGTAGGAGCCAACTTCGAGGATAAGCTGTACGTCGGCAACATCCACCGCATAGAGCGTCACCTGTACTGGAACGACGAGGAACTGCAGGAGGACGACGAGATTATCAATGTGGTGGTGGTGGACGGTCCCGTGACCCGCGACGGCGACGGCTGCTCGTATGGCACCAAGGACTTCCGTGATCAGGTGATGTACGCCAACCAGATTCCACAGGTGATAGGCCACCTGTTCCTCATCAATACGCCGGGCGGACAGGCATCGTGCCGTAACGACTACGAGATGATGATTGACGACTGTCGACGGGCCGGCAAGCCCACCGTGGCCTTCGTTGACGGCATGTGCTGCAGCAGCGGCGTGAACCTTGCCTGCCGTTGCGACCGCGTGGTGGTGATGAACCCCCACGACGAGTTCGGCTGCATCGGCACGATGGCCGCTTTCTGGGCCGTCGCCCATGATACCGTCGATCAGGACGGCTACCGCTATGTAGAGCTCGTCGGTAAGGACTGCCCCGAGAAGAACGACTGGTATCGCGAGGCTGCCGCAGGTGAGTATGAGAAGCTGCAGGCAGAACTCGATAAGGATACCGAACAGTTCCACCAGACGGTGCGTGAGAACCGTCCGCTGGTTACTGCCGACATGCTGACGGGAAAGGTGTTCGAGGCGCAGGAGGTGATGCCGGCACTGGTCGATGAGATAGGCGACATGAACCGCGCCATCGAGTGCATCTACGAACTGGCCAATGAGACGCTGACAGCCGCACGTCTGGTGACAGCAGAGCCTAAGAACGAACCGGATGGTGAGGAGCCGGATGGTGAGGAGCCGGAGGAGATGGCCAAACTCAACGCACAGCAGAAAGCCGCTGTCGCTACGAGCCGTGGCGACCTGAGAATAGTCGATGACGGTCATGTAAAGAAAGAAGAGCAGGGCTTTTTCGGTCCTAAGACTGTAGAGATAGCCAAACCCCAAAACCAAGAAGATATGACAGACGAAGAGAAGAAGGCCCAGGAGGCTGCCGCAGCCCAGGCCGCACAGGAAGCCGCCGCACAGGAGGCTGGGCAGGAGCAAGCCGCACAGGAGGCTCCCGCCAACGAGGAACCCGCTGCCGGTCAGCAGGCCGCAGGGGAGAACGCACAGGAGCAGGCTGGCGCACAGGCTGCTGCCGCAGAAGATAACGCCGGAGCGCAGGGCGGCGAGGCCGCTGGCGACGGCGACGGCTCTGGCGAGGGCGCACAGGGTGCCGCTCAGGAACCTGCATCGCAGGAGGCTCAGGAGAACGCCGCTGCCGAGATCGACAAGATCACTGATACGCTGCACACGGCGGAGCAGAAGATTGCCGAGAAGGACAAGGAGATTGCCCAGCTGAAGGAAACGCTGGCTACGCTGAACGGCATCGCCGAAGAGCGCGACCAGGCCAACGCCACCCTCGCCGAGCGCGACAAGACCATCGAGACGCTGACCGCCGAGGTGGACGAGAAGGGCAAGGCTATCACCGCTGCCGAGGCAAAGATTGCCGAGCACGTGGCTACCATCGAGAAGCTGAACAAGCAGGTGAAGGAGCTGCAGAGCGAGGTGAAGGAACTCTCGGAGAAGCCAGCGCCGATGGTGGACGCCGGTGCCGGTATTCCGCAGGACAACGGAACAGGCGACGCTCCCCAGTATAACGGCATCAAGAGTGCTGTGAAGCCGGGCATGACTCCCAAGGAGATTGCCGCCGCCTTGCGCAAGCAGGACGAGGAAATCGCCGCCCGCAATCACCGCCGCTAAGGCTGCCCTTGGTATTCGACCGAGCGCATTCCTCACCTCGGCATAACCATTGAGCGAGCTCATGGATTCTGCACTCGGTTCGTCTGCCCTTGATTTGCCTGACGCATCACGCTAAATTGCGGCTAACAACACAAAGACAAAAATAATATTCACCAACACAAAAACAGTAGAGAATATGCCAAACGCAATCAACCTCTCTCAGGTGCAGACTGTTACCGAACAGATGCACGTCGACCTGGTGGCTCGCGCCTCCATGTTGAACGACCGAATGCTGGAGGATCTCCACGTAAAGGTCACTACCGATGTCGAGAATATCGACAAGGTGTTCATCTTCAACGACAAGGGCCTGCTGGCACGCCAGTACAAGCAGGGTGCCGTCAAGAAGGTGGAACTCGGAACCATGATTGAGAACCCCACCAAGGTGATTCTCGCAGTAACTCACCCGCAGGACAACGTGCAGAAGTATCGTGAGAAGGAACCCTTCCACGTGAACCCCGACGGATCAAACAACGCCGAGAAGACCACGTTCCTCATCAACAAGATTGCCGACCGCCATGCCAAGGACGTCCGCGCCAACTTCTTCTTCGGCAACGAGGAGAACGACAAGCTGCCCGAGACGAAGGCCAACCTGGTGAAGAAGGGCCTGTCGCTCTACGACGGCATCTACACCAAGGTCGCCAAGGGTATCACTCGCGGCTACATCAGCAAGGAAATCGGCAACCTGATTGAGACCGGCGACCTGATGGCTATGGAGAGCGACGTGGCCTACACGAAGTTCAAGGCAGCCTACAACGCGCTGAACGACGACCTGCGCGCCGCCGACGAGCTGCTGGCCTACATGTCGCAGGGGCTGGCCGACCACATCATCGAGGGCTACATGATCATGCACCCGCAGTTGTCGCCCGAGACGCTGAAGGACGGCTGGAAGTTCGCCCAGATGAAGAACCTGACCATCGTGACCCATACCTCTATGGGTAAGGGCTCGCAGATCATCTTCTCTCTGCCCGACAACCTGGAGTATGTTTGCGACGTGCGCCCCGAGGGCCAGTCAAACATCACCGTGGCCATGAACCCCGACGACCACAACCTGTTCGACTACCAGATTCAGACCGCCCAGGCTACTCGTATCTACGACTACTCGCCGAAGGTGATTTGCGTGAACGAGCAAGTGAACACGCCGAACAACGTGCCTGCAGGCGACTACATCGCCGACATCTTCACCGTCGCCACCTCTGACGACGAGAAGGGTACTGCCGAGCTGGCCAGCGGCGAGAAGGACCTCTACAAGGAGGGCGACGTCATCACCGTCAAGGCTACTCCGAAGAGCGGCTACGTGTTCGTAGGCTGGTCTGAGGGCATCAGCGGCCAGATTATCAACGGTGCCAACCCGTTCAACTACACCTTCGGCGGTGGCGTTGTTCACCTGGTGGCACAGTTCGAGGAAACTGCTGACGGCGGCAACGGCGGATCTGGCGACGGCGGCGCCGAGACTCCCACCTACACAGCCGTAGATAACCCCTCTGGCAACCCCGCTGAGAAGGGCTGGTATGAGAAGAGCGGCGACGTGTATTCTCTGACTGAGGACACCGCGGTAGTGTCTGGCAAGACCTACTACGTGAAGGGCTAAACCCATCGGAGGTGCGCGGCGGCGCGGGACTATCGCCGCCCGCGCTGCCGCCCTCTGACAGGGGAATATCAGTAAGAAAAATAACAACCAACACAAAAAAACAGAAGAATATTATGGCATTAGATTGCGCTTTCAAACACGTAAAGTCTTCTCAGAACTGTCAGGAGAACCCTGCCGGTCTGAGCAAGTTCATGATGGTTGTGCCGCTCGACAGCGACCACATCACCAAGATTGAAGTGGATGACGAGAAGAACCGGTACACGATTACTCCCGCAGGTGCTACTGGACAGAATCCCAGTCCCTCCCTGAAGGGTTTCCGCATTGACTTCAAGTCTGCCACCGGACAGGTGACGTCTGAGCACAACGGCGAAGGTACGGGCTGGGCCCACACTGGAACCTGGCGTGTGGACACCAACGAGGACGACATGGCCGTCCTGGGTCGCCGTCTCAGCAACATGGGCGGTGGCTATCTCTGCTTCTTCCCCACGGGTAAGACCACTACCGAAGGCAAGGAATGGAAGGTCGTTGGCAATCCCGACGGTGACATCCAGTACTCTTCGGGCAACGACAGCGGTGCCCAGCGTACCGACGATCACGGCACCACTCCACAGGTCGTTTGCAACTATCAGCCTTACGACACCGTGAAGTGGTACGGCACCATCGAGGAAGAGGAATAGCAGACAAATCCCTAAGCGAATCCTCTCCGGATCTCTCAATCATCACGAGGCTCAGGCTCCCATCAAACGAGCCTGGGCCTCGTTAGTTTAAGTAATTATGGACTAAAAATTATTGATTATGCGTTTAATAGAACCTTGTTGCGCACAAAAGCATGTAAGAGAAATGCGGGATGCTATCGGAACTAACGGCAAGACAGACTTTGAGGGCTACGGCGACCTGAGCCTGACCGAACTTCTGCCAGCAATATTGACGCGCTACTGTGAGACGGAAGTGCTGATAGCCGCCCCGTCGATACCCGACCAGGCAGCGGAGATCATCGGAAAGTGGATGAAGAAACAGCGTGCCCGCATGGACGGCAATGGCTACCTGAACTACGTCGCCCACATGACCATCGTGGCCGACCTCTCGCCGGAGCAGTCGCCCATGCCCTCGCAGTGGTTTGCGGAGAATCCTTTCAAGGACCGTCTCACGCTCGTCGACTACGCCCAGCCTGACACAGCCCTGCTGCTGCCAGACTTCGCCGTCACAGGCCCCGTAAACCTGCGCTACGGCCGTCACTTCACTGCCACCGCCACCGCCGTGCAGGATGAGATAGACGCGCTCTGGAAGCGCTTCTCGGTGATGGGAAAGGACGGCGACGCAAAGACTGCGGAGGAAGTCGAACCCGACGAGAAGGATATAGCGAATGCCACTGCGACGGAAACCGCTGCCGACAAGACAGAACCTGCAAAGCCGGAGGAAGAGAAAAAGGACAAGAAGCGTATGATGTTCAGACGATAAGCTGGATGCCCATATAGTTCTGGATGCGGAACGTGACGGTCACCTTTGCACCGTCGCGTTCCGCTGTGCATAGGTAGGTGTCGATGGTGGCGGATGCGAAGCCGCGCGTCTTATCGCGGAAGGTGAGGAGCAGATGGGAGGGCGTGCGCTCCAGCCGGAGCAAGTCCTCCCAGACGGACGGGTCGCGGTCGTCAACCTGACAGGTGACGTTGACGGGATGCAGGCGGCTGGCTACGCTGTCTGATTCGTCGTCCTTGGCCTTTCCAGTCAGCCGCATGATTGGGATGAGCACAGCGTCTGACACGGCGGGCTGCTGCCCGATGGTGATGGAGCGTGCGAGGGTGGGGGAGAACTGACTGGCGGGGATGGTTTTCTTCATCTGCCAGTCGGCAAAGCCGAGGTTGAAGTCTGTGACGGGAATGGCGGTGATGGCCATGAGGTCGTCGAGGACAAATTCTTTGCAAGTGGTCATGAGTCTTTTTGCCGAAAGATAGGTGCGGAGGGGAAGAAAAGCAAGGGCATAGAAAAGCGGGGCGCAAAGGCCACAGAAAGCCTGAGCGCCCCGCAGGATCATTCACGGCGAATGATAGATGTGATCCGTACTGAGAAGCGCACGGCACGGTGGGCTAATGTCGGAAGAGACGGCGGGCAAGCCATATCAGCCCGTCGGTGAACAGGTTGGCTGCCACGTCCGATCCGAAGTCCGTGTACCAGTTCTGCCGTTCCATGCGGCTGGCCATCCGCTCCATCTGTTCACGCTGTGCCTGAAGCGCCTGCATCGTCTCGCGGTGCTGGCGTTCGGCGAGGGCGCGGATGATGTCCTCCGTGCTGCGGTGCTGCAACGTCATCATGACGAAGAGGCGGCGTTCCTCGTCGGTCATCTTGTCGTAGATGCGCTGGAGCAACTCGCGGCGTGCGAGGTGGTCGAGGGATGGGGTCGGCATGGCGGTGTCATTTGGGCTGCGATGGTATCGCAGCGTACTGGACTACAGACCGAAGTAGCGGCGGATGTCGTATACGGAGTCCTTGTCCTTCAGGGTTTTCAGGGCCATTTTATAGCATGCGGCGATGATATCCTTGTCGGTCGGTGAGAGGGGCTTGCCGAGCATCTCGGCGATGGTGTCGCCGAAATCGGAGTACATCTTCGACATCTCCACGAAGAGGGCGCACTGGTTATAGTACGGCTGCTCTTCGAGCGGCAGGCCGAAGGATGACATCGCGCTCTTCCATGCCTCGCGGCTCCATGGTGCCTTGGGGTCCATGCCGGCAATGATCTTGTCGGCCTCCTTGGGCGTAAGGTACTGGCACCAGCGGATGGCCTCCAGTTTCAGCAGCATCTCCTCGGCCACGTCGGGCTTGTTGGCGAGCAGCCACTCGAACATTTCCTTATGCACCTGTCCGAAGACGTGCATGTAGGTTACTTCGTTGGAGGTTGCCATCATCTGATAGAGGTTGGCGAACTCCTGTTTCATTTCATTGATTGTCCATTCCATGATTGATTCGATGATTAGCAAAACGGACACCTGGCGTGAGGCAGGCGCGGCGTGTGATGAACGGGGAGCGTTGCCGGACGGCGGGCTACCGACGGATGCGGACGGCGGGTTTTTTGTTGCTGAGATACAGCAACAGACGAGACGGGCTGTGCGGCTGATGCGACATCAGGAGTCTTGGCCTTCGCCTCCGTCTTCTTCTCCAGGGCCTTCGGTGTCTGTTTCGGGGTTGATGATTTTTTCATATACTTTGTTGTAAATAGTGTCGATACAGGCCATCAGCAGTTCGAGCCAGATGGCAAGATAGGATGCGAGGAATGATACGGCGAGCAGTTGCGGCAGGCTGCGCGGGAGGGCCGCGATGTTATCGCAGCATACAAGACAGCACCAGGCGAGGACGCTCCAGAACGTCAGGCACTTCGAGCAACTGACGACGGGGATGCGACGGCCTATGAAGCTTTCGGCCGCCTCGACGAGTCCGAGGCGGTTGGCCGACGTCGCGGCGATGATGATGCAGGCGATATCAATCCAGGGCATGGCATAGGGGGATAAGGTGCGGCAGTCCTTTCACGGGACCGCCGCACACCGTCAGTGGTTAGGGCGCTGCCTGTTCAGCCACCTCGAAGGAGAACTCGACGTGTACCTGATTGGTGGACGAGCATCCGCACTGCACCTCGACCGGCGAGCAGACGACGCCGTTGGCGGTTACCGTCGGCACCTCTGCCGAAGGACAAGGGACGCACTGCGTCACCACGATCTTCTCCGTTTGCAGGCAGGTGTTCTGGCACCCTCCGCAGCAGCCATAGACTTGCTGGTAGGTGAGGTCGCAGATACATCTGATGTCACAGCAGTAGGTGTCGCCGCCCAGCGAGCGCGGCGTGCCGAGCACCTGCACCTCGAAGGCGTTGACGAGAGGGAATCCCTCTGCCGAGTTGATACACATCTTCTTGTTGCCACAGGTGAAGTGCGTGGCATCAAGCAGATACGACGTGGCGGCTGCAGTGCCGCCGGGGAATGGCGTAAGACTGTTGAAGTACGTCTTCCCATTTCTTGTTTGACAAGCCATAGTTGTTTGTTGTTTGTGTTGGTTGTTGATTGTTTCGAGGCTCTATTTTCTGCACCGTCCTCCTCTTGTGCTTATGGCGGCCAAAATCGCAAACCTTAGGTTTTCTTTTTCAGGCTCCTGCGTCGAACGGCAGCGAGAGCTGTACTTCCTGCTCCTTCTTCAGTTGCTGTTGGATGTCGGCCACTGCCTTTACCAGTTCTGCCTGCTGCTGGCGCTGTTCCTGATAGGCGCGCGAGAGGTCGAAGAGCATCTTCGCCGAACAGAAGATGTGCTGTGGCGTGGAGCACTTCGAGCAGTCCTGCGGGCAGGGTCTGGGCTGCGGTTGGCGGGCGCCCTCTGAAGCCGACCGAGGATCGGGTTGGTTGCCCGAGCGAGGGTCGGGATTCAGGGTCTGGCGAGGGTCGGGTTTCGGAGCCTCCTGCGTGGCGGTTGTCGGCTGGGCTGCTGGAGCGGTGCCGACGGTGGGTTTGTTGTCTAAGTCTGGCATATTCTCTATTCCTTGAAATGTTTCATAATCTGGTTCTTTACGATGGGATTGCGGTCCCAATTTGCGGCGGCCTGTGCCACCTTCTTACCCGTGACAGGTATGCCGTACTGGCGCAGGTGGCCGATGAAGGCCACGATGGCCATGCGTGCTTCCTCCGCTTCCTCCTCGCTGTGAGCGTACAGCTGGAAGGTGATCGGGTAGCCCTTTAGCGGTTGTTTGTTCTTCTCATTCATAATGCCGTGATGATTTTAATTGTTTGGCTGCTGTGATACAGCAGCATACTGAACTGTTATTCGTTGATGGGAGGCAGGGGTTCTGCCGGTGTGGTGGAGGCGTCGGCGACGCCGCCCATGAGCGGGGGCAGTCGGTTGCCTGTGATGCCCCGGATGATCTCGTAGCCCTGAGCCAGCGCCTCCTTGTTTTGTCCGAGCCAGTTGACGATGCCGTTGGCCACGTCGCCCGTCTTGTCAATCCACGTGGGAGGCACGGGGTCGTAGTCCGGCAGTTCGGGCATATCCTTGGCAAAGTAGTCATACAGTTTGGCTGCTTCGTCGATGTCGCCCTTGGTTGCGAAGAGACACTGCATCTTCAGCGTGGCGCGGCTGGTGGGTCTGATGGCCTGGATCATTTCGAGTCGTTTCTGCTTGTTGGTAAACCATTTCATTTGCCGTGAATGTTTCGATAAGCACCCCACCCCTAACCCCTCCCCTTAGAGGGGCGGGGAAGGAATGCGGGCGGTCTGCTTAGCCGTTGCAACCACAGCCCGGGCAGTCGCAGGGCTTCGGTGAAGAGAAGATGTTCACCGGAGTCGGGTTCAGACTGGAGCGGCCAGTGATGGCATCGCTAAAGGTCTGCTGCATCACACTGTTTACGGCAGAGAGGTCAGCCTGCTGGTTGGCGGTCAGCGAACCCTGCTGCGAACCGCTCACGGTGTCGGTGATGGTCTGTGTGATGGTCTGGTCACCGTTCACACGAGCGTCTGTCTCACGCTGCAAGCTGTAAAGCAGACGGTCGATGGTCTTCTGCGTGTTGTCGTGTACGGTCTCCAGCAACTTGGTTGAAGCGTTGTACTGCATAGCGGCCTGCTCCTTGGCTGCGATGCCGATCTGGGCAGCCTCCTTGGCCTTGGCACTGGCCTGCATGCCACCGAAAATCCACGCGCCGATACCGGCAACGACGGCCACTGAGCCGACGGTCAGTCCTGCCACTGCCACGCCACTGGGGCGCTTTGAAGCCATGTGAGAGACTTTCATCTGCTCATAAGGCGTCATACTACCGTAGCCGTGGTTGTAGCCGTAGCCACCACCCCAGCCATACCGACGGTCGTCGTCGCGGTCGATGCCACGGATCGCCATGAGGTCATTCATGTCTAAGTTTGCCATGATGTTTTGTTTTTGTGTTGGTGAATAATAAAATGAACTGTAGCGGGAACCCGTCTTGGGGAACCCGCTACAAAGTTACGCCGAAAACCGTTGGCAGACCACGGTACGCGGCGCGTTTCGACTCCGCGTTTTGCGGAGTCTTTAACACTTTAATATCATCGTTCAGATGTCCTTGTCCAAGGCCGTGATAACATCCCATGCCTTGGTGTGTCCGATACCGTACCGCCCGCACACCTCGCGCAGCACCTCGGTGTGCTTGCTGCCGGGCACGGAGCGCAGCGACTTATAGTCGCGATACATCTCAGTCAACTCCACGTAGCTGAGTTTAATCCCGTTTTCGCGGAGTATTTTTAACAAATTAGCGTTAATCTCAATGAATTTTACTATTTTCATTTGGCGCTTTGAGTATTTTGTTATACCTTTGCACCCAATTCCACTCAACAAGACCATACGAAAGAAATCTCACTGACCGAAACGGGCAATAATGCCTCGGCTCTGGCCAGTGAGGTCACGTATGTTGGGTGGAATCTTCATATTGTAAAGGAGCCGAGGTATTTCTTTTACCTCAGACGCTGGTTACGGGCCAAGCGTGAAACAATCTTTCCGTATTAACATAATAATTTTAGCAAAAAAGTATCTGCCTGTAAGATGCAGATGTTTCCATCCCGAATCAAGGGCAGATATCTGCCCTTGATTCGGGATTTGATCCTGACGATATTAAGCAAAAACAATATCGCAACTTATGGAACATCTTGCATTAGAAGTTTTCGACCGCGAAGGCACCGGCTCGCAGTTTGCCAGCCTGCCAGAGGACGCCAGCATCACCATCACCGCCACGTCGGAGATATTCGCCAAGGGCGACGTGTGGAGCCATGCGTTCTCCCTCAACGCAGCCGCCAACGCACACATCGTAGGCACCGCCGGAGAGATACACGGCTCGCGCCTTCACGACATCCTGCATAAGCGACGCGCCCGCCTCTGGGTGGAGGGGCTGCCGCTTTTCCTGGGCTATCTGGTGCTCGACGACGAGGTGGAGGTGGACGGTGACGGCAACTTTGACCTGACCTTCGAGAGCGGCCAGCACACCTTCGACGAGATGATAGAGGGGGCAAAAGCTAACCAGGTGCCGATGATGGGCGACGTGATGATCGGCCTTGCCCTGTGGCGCAAACGAAAGGTGTCGGTATCCGTAAGACTGAAGGCATCATTCGTGTTCGACTATCAGGAGACGGAAGACTTGACATCCGAACCGAGTGATGTGTTCTACCAAACGGAGCCTCACGACGGGACACGCGGCCGCGACGTGCCGTTCACCAGCGATGGTGAGAAAGAACTGCAGGCGGTACAGGAGTACCCGCGCATGGTGTTCCCACGGCTGGAGACTGGCACGTTCACCGACCTGACGGGTGAGGGGCTGACGGAGTTCGACTGCATCAACACCGACAGCCCCTACGACGACAGCCACCCCTACTGCAACGTGGCCCTTTGCTACCAGAAGCAGGGCTACGAGAAGAAGCAGACGGACGGAACCTACATTCCCAAGTACAACGAGGAGCCGGAGGCGCAGCGCGGTTACGAGTACATGCCCGCTAATCGTCTGAACTCGGCCCCGAACTTCTACGTTATCTACTGGCTCCGCGCCTTGATGAAGCACCTCGGCATCTATATCGAGGAGAATCAGATGATGGACGTGGAAGACCTGAAACGTCTGTTCTTCGTGAACACCAACTGTGCCTACAAGGAACCAACCACGCTGCGCACCGCCATCTCAGACCCATCGCTCGGCAAGTATCGGTTCAACATGAACGGACGGCAGATCAGCCGCCTCGTGCCGGAGTACTTCGGACGCCGGGAGGAGGTGTCGGAAGTGGCAGGGCGGAAGATATATGAATACAAACGTGGAGAGAACATCAACAAGGAGGAGAGCGGATTTGTATGCACCGACTACAGGCTCGGCCAAGCCCTCCCCAGCGGGATGCCCGCCGTGAAGCATATTAAGATAGACATAGAGAGTGCCGGACAGTGGAGCGAAACCGACCGCGAGCAATACGAGCACGACAACGGCTATCTGCACCGCGCCTATGCCACGCCGGAATGCTTCCCCAATGTCGACATCTCAGAGGTCATCCATGCCCTGGAGAGCGGCTTCGGCATACGCCTGCTGTTCAGCGACGACTACAAGCGCGTGCGCATCGTGTTGCTGCGCAACCTGTTCCGCGATACGGCGGTGCAGCACATCAACTGTGAGGTGGTACGGCCGGAGGAAAAGGTGGAGAACTCCATCAGAGGGTTCCGCATGACCTACGGCGACAAGGACGACACGCACTTCCACTACAAGGGCTTCGACGACATGCTGCCCCACAAGAAGGAGCTGTGGCAGGACAACAGCGACACCCACGACTACTCGAAGTGGAAGCTCGACGCCAACTACGCAGACATCATCAAGCGCGTGAACGCCTTCGACAAGACCTGCTACGTGACCCCCGCGACGGGTAACGCCTACGGTATCAAGATCGACAAGGACGCCAAGCGCTACGACGAGCTCTATCCGTCGCTCTTCGGCTACGGCGAGTACATGGATGCGGAAGACGGTGACTGCACGGGCGAGGAAGAGACCATCGAGACTGTTAATGTCGGCTTCATGCCGGCCATCATGAACGACCTCAATATGGAGAATGAGCGCAAGGGCGAAACCGAACAGTTGTTTGCCCTGTTCGTGGACGAGACGATGCGCCCGCGCCGTCCCTCGTTGAAAGGCGACGGCACGGACTACGACGACCCCGCAACGGAGTACCCCATCTACGGCAGCGGTGGGCTCTATGACGAGAGCAAGGAAGCCCCAGCCAGCAGCATGAAGGTTGACGGCATCGTGAAGCCGGGAGAGTTTGCCGTGAGGTCGGACATGTATGCACAGAAGGACGACTATCGTCTCAGCGCCGACCTGAAGGTGATGCTGGTCTCGACGATCGGACTCACCACCCTGCCCGTAACGATGAACATCGACGGCCACATCAACGAAGGCTACCGCCTGTATCTCCAGGATAACTACGAGCCCAACGACAACGGCGTGTCACCCGTGGAATCCCACGACTGGGGCCTGACACTTGGCATCATGCGCGGCTCTGGCGACGATGCCTACGTGCGCTACGAGGGAGACCCCGACGACGGCGAGGGCAACGATACCTGGAGGCTCATGCCGGGCAGCAGTGTAACTGCCCACCCCGACACCTGCGACAACTATGGCAAATTATGGGACTACAACGGCAAACAGTCTGGGACGAGCGGAAGCGATATTATAAACACAAGGGAATTGGCGATAAACAAACTGTCAGAGATTTTCCCTGGCAGCAACGCGGCTTTCAACGGCACTGGAGGATATATCTCCGGCGCGAGTGTCATAACCATCCCCGATAACAACAAAACCTTACACAATATTCTCATTGCTACATATCGCAGTATGTCTGGGATAATTGACTTTGGTCCGTACTACATCCCATCTTGGATACTCCACTCTGTCGAAGATATAATGCGTATGGACGCCTATGGACAGAAAATCATCATTGAGATGGACAGCAGCTGGGAACGATGCGATACACTGCTGCAGCTCTGCCAAATGGCATACGGCAATAGCGGCGAGTCCATGACGATTGACAATGGCGTAGACTCGCGCTACGGACGCTTCTCGCTGAAGCTGCGGGCCGAGAAGCCCAACCCATACTTCGACCCAACACAGGAAGAGAGTAGTTACAACCGCCGATATCTGGCCATCACCAATGAGAATCTGAAAGGTCGCGGACTTGCCGACCAATTCTATAAGGAGTACTCCTACTGGATTCGAAACTCCCGCATCGTGAAGCGCACGGTGCGCATGACGCTGGCGCAACTGCTGACCATCGACAAGACGAAGCGCTCGGAGGTAGGCGACGTGACGGGATTCATCCGCAAGATGCAATATACCATCAGCAACAAGACGGGGCTGGGCGATGTGACAATGGAGATAATGTACATCTGACGGGAGTTAAGAATTAAGAATTAAGAAATATGTCAAGCAATAAAGTAGCAATCTCAGGCATGTTCGGCAACGGTAAGACCTACTTTGCCGACAGTCCAGTGGTAATAGACATCAGCGGACTACGGTGGAGCAAGGAAGGACAACCTGTTACCAGTCCGTTTACCATCGTCCGCGTGGAGGTGGTCTACGACAGCAAGGTGGTGGGCGAGTTTAAGGCCGACACAGGCGGGCAGACGAGTATATCGTTCGACATCTCGTCAGCGCTACTGGCGATGTGGACCAACGAGACTTATCAAGACGAGATTAGCGATGCGCAGTCGGCGGTCAACGGCAACAGCCCGTCGGAACTATGGGTAAGGAGTTACAAGCCGTATTTTCTCCGTGTATATACGGAATACCTGGCCAGCGATGACGGCGGTGTGTTTACACAGACCATCTGCGAGGACGAAAACGGAAATACAACCATCCCTGGCGGCCGCTGCGCCATCGGTGGACTGACGGAATGGGAACGCTCAACGGTCAGCAGGAAGGAGGATGCCGACGTGTCATACTTGGAGCACAGGAACCATCGCTTCGGCGATGCCAGCACCAAGCCGACGGACTCGCCGGAGCGCGTTGGCATAGACTCCATCACGTCGTGGGTGGACGTGCAGGTGTCCGGCACGCAGAGCGTGTTCTATGCAGCCGGCGCAGAAGCGGAGGCAGACAGCGCATCGCCACACGCCCCGCTGGTGCTGCGCGACTCTCAGGAGTATGTCGATTTTCTCTTCCTGAACCGGCGCGGTGCCATCGAGACCTGCAGCGGTCTGACGGCGGAGGCAATGAACATCGACGTAGAGACGAAACAGTACGCCCGTGTGGAACGCCCGGCATTCATACCGACGCGCTCGCTGATGGCACTCGGTTCCGACGGTCGTCGCTCGTGGCCGATGTCGAGCGGTTTCGTTACCCGCGAGTGGGCCGAGTGGTGGGCGATGGAATTTCTCGGAGGCAAGCGCAAGCAGTGGTGGATGAAGTACCGTGGCCGCTACGTGCCCGTCATCGTGACACCCGCCAAGAATAGCATCTCTATCTACGACCGCTCGAAGCAGAACATGCCACACGTCGATTTCACCGTGACGCTGGCGCTGGAGGGATAGTCGCTGCGACGGGGAGCAGCCATGGGAATAGGCAGGAAACCAACACAGTCACATTTATACGCGGTTAATAAGTTTAATATCGTAGTTTTTTAGGTTTTTAGTCATTGATATGGGGGCCGAGTCCGTGAGGATAGCGGTTCTTTTCTATTGGCCGTGCCCTTGACCGCAATCTTTTTTCTGTTAAATTGATGTCAGAAATAAATCTGACATGCGGACATCACCAACCCACTACATAGCTCCATCGGCGATCAGTATCACGCCGAACGCCAACGGCTCCGCCAACGACCTGGCTGTGAACGTGGCGCGCGGCACGAAGATAAAGGTGTATTGCCCCAATGCGGGCATCGGCATGGATGAGGACGGGAACTTCCGGGAATGGGTGCTGGCCGGTCGTAACAGGCGGCTGTCAGACCCCGAAGGTAAGAACAGATATACCGTCTTTGCCCGGTTAAAGAAAGACGACACGGACAGCGGCTACATCGTGTTTGCGCCCAAATACAAGAAAGGCGAAGATTTCTCGGAGAAGTACAAGTACCTGACCAACATGACACCAAGCGGGTTCAGCACCATCAACTACGACCCGTCTGCAGAGACCCTCGAAATGATGGATAAATACCTGTTCGTCAGGATGGGCGAGGTTTCCCTACCGGAATCCGGACGACGGGAGTTGACACTCGACACCGGCATTCTCGGCACTGACGAGTATAACGCGCAGTGGCGTATCAACCCCGATGACTTACCGGACAAGGACCCACGCTACGCCATAGAGGACCGTGGGCAGTGGGTCGCCACGCCCCGCGTCGAATACACGGGTGTCACCGGCCAGAGGGCACCTGACGGAACCCTCGCCACCGCCGTCGCATCCAAACTCGGCTGGACGGGGGACGAACCAATCAGCTTTACTAAAGGACAGGCTATCGACGAACCCTACCACTACAGATTCTTGACAAGGCTCCGTTGGATTACACAACGCTTCCTGCAAGTCAATGATTCCTACTCCGACGCAGACCTCTATAAGAAGCTGACCGGCGTAACAAAAGGCTGGGATCAAGAGAACATTCTGGAGATAAGCCGCGCGTGGAACCACGGTGCCCTGTGGGAATGTCTCGTCGACGGCACGATGCAGGAGCCGATGCTGGGACGCACAGACTGGAAGCTCATCAGCGGCGGCACATTCTCCCTTGGATTCTATACCTCTGGCGACGATCCTACGCCTATCAGCGGGTTAAACGTCCGGCCTGGCTTCATCGACGAGACCGTTGTGCCACATCTGCTTTTCGGGCAGGAGGACATTAGCGACATGGTGACGGCGTGGAAGTGGGTGCGCGAGAGCGGGAACGCCGCGCTTGACGAGGCTTGGGGCAACTCCATGCACACCGAACGGGACGATGACCAGTCGCCACTGAAAAGCGACACACGTGCCATCCATATAACTGACGATGACCTGCCAGGCGACTGGAGCATTGACGGCGGAAAGGTTTCGTTCAAGTGTACGGCTCGGTTTCTTGACGGCGGCGAAGAGGCGGAAATTATCAATAGCATAACAATAATATAAGGCATGAAGAGAATCATCAACACATCAGTGCCAGTAGTGGTGACGACGATAAGGACGCCGCTCAGCACGTCGCTGACCATCGCGCAGTCTGGCGAGAACGGCGGTCCACTGACACAGGCACAGGACACGCAGCAGAACCCGCAGGTCTGGATTCCAGACCGCAGGCTGCATCCGCTGATACTCACGCCGCTGTTCGTCGCCAAGGACACGGGGACGGGTGAGACTATCACGTCGGGGTATGACATCAAGTGGTACATAGTCAACGGAGATACGCAGACGCAGATAACGTCTACGGTGACGTCCCAGGACTACTACCTCGAACAAGAGACGGTATATGACGAGGAATCCGGGGAGTCCACGACCAGGCTGACGGGACGGCTCGTCGTGAGGAAGAACGTCGACTACCGCACACCCGTCACCCTGCGCTGTGTCGCCACGTACACGGACAATCTCAGGCAGGAGATCTATACGAAGGAGAGCATCGTGACGCTTACATCGACCAACATGCCAGAGGAGAACTATGTCGTGTCCTTACAGGCCCCAGCCGTGATTACATACGACCCGGTCTACATCAAGACAGGCAACCTGGCGAACGGCTTGTTCCAGAACGGCAGCAAGTTCCGCCTGTCTGCCAAGACAATGCTTGGCAGTAATGACGCGACGAGCGGTGTCTATTACTTCTGGTATATCGACGGGCAACCTATCGTCGAGGGTCTTGACTTCCTACAATACTCTCAGGAGAACCAGCTGGCGGGAAAGGGACTCGGCACGGACACCATCGTGCTCGACATGGACTACGCTGAGAAATTCAAGGTACAGGTGCAGATAGGCACGTTTAACGAGGTCGGCTCACCGACGGGCAACCCAAAGACGAAGGGCTACTATGAAATGAATGGAAACGACTTCGTTCTGACCACAGACACGACGGTAAACGCCTCGAAGGTGTACTATACCAAGCCGTCGGCACCCAACCTTCCTTCAACGGACGAGCGGACGATGATGTGGGAGTGGCCGGATATTGACAACGAGCCATTCAGCCACAGCGGCAATGCCGTCAGGTCGAGCAGCGGGAGCAAAGTGTTTGAGGCAATAGTTCAGGCCGACGGCGTGGACTTGGACGATGCCTTTGTCGATGAGCACATACGGCTGGACTGGCATCTCCACCCGATGAACAGCAGCACCGTGACCGACCTGGGGTATGGCAGGACGATGGCCGTTGACCATGCGGCACTCAACAGGACGGGCGGCGAGCACGTCGAGGTCTATGCCGACACCTGCCTTCTCGGCCCGTTGACACTCATACAGGTGAGCGAAGACGACGACACTCTCATTACGACAGACGACGGGAACTCATATATCGTTTGCAGGACATAACCAAATTAAAATAAACAGAATAGCACTATGAGAAAGGAGTCTACATTCTTGGCATCCGCAGAGATAGCGAGGCGCGCGGGTGTCATTACGACCAACTACAGGACGAAGGATGGTCGATACATCGTGTCTGAGAAAGCCTTGCGGGCACTAAGCATCATGCCGGAGGAATACGTCAACGGCCTTGACGTGGAGATAATCAGCGAGGCGGAGGCTGAGCGCCTGATAGCCGAAAACGGCTACCAGATTGGAGTACCCGCTGAGAATACGCCAAAGGAAACGTCAGGCGAAGAACCAGCCGACGGGGACGTGAACGCAAATACCGTCGATAACGAGGTGGAAAGCCCCGTCGAGGGGGAATCCGATACGCCGGGAGATGACGTGTCTGCAGAGGAAGAAGTCGAACAAGTTAACGAAGAGGAGAAATAAATCATGGGAAAAGTTAGTAATAGGTTCATGGTAACTGCCATCCACGACGGGACCGCCCTGAATGCCATCATGCGATGCAATACAACCCTCTCACAGATGGTCAGCGGCAACACTTGCGTGCCAGACTGGAACACCGACCATCCGCAGGTGTGGGTACAGACCGACCTTGCCGGCGCGGCAAAAGCACCGACCGCGGCAAGCATCGTCTGGTCGTATAACGGCAACGCCATCACGTTCGATGAGCAGACAAATATGAGCACAGGGTCATTCGTGGATGCCTTCGGCAATCCGCTCTTCCAAAAAACCACCCGGCGCGTTGGGACAATCGACTTCCCAGCGATTAACATCATGCGCAACCTCGGGTCGGAAGGCAACACAGACAATGACGTAATTGCCTGCTCTGGAAGCGTCGAGGACAACGGCTATCCGCTTGACTTCGCCGTGTCGCTGCCCGTTCGTATGTCTGCCATGACCGGCAGCGGATATATTGGCCAGATTACGGGTGAGCAGGCCGTGACTACCGCAACACCCAACATCACCCTCAGTGCAAAACTCTACAACGGCACGACCCCAGAGACGACATTCTGGACGAAGTGGTGTGACGAGGGAAGCGGTGAGTATCTGAACAACGGCAACCCGATAGCAGCGGGTTCTGGCGGCGTTGCACAGTTAAGCATCGGCGTCAGCGACATCACAGACTTCATCGTCCTGCGCTGCGACTTCTACACGGAAAATCCGAATAACAATGGAGCAACCCCCGTTTACTCAGCATTCTGGGAAGTAGACGATGAGACAGACGACGAGCGTATGTATATCGCCAACAATGCCACGGGTAACGCTGCGAACAACAAAGGCGGTGCGTTCCTTCGAGACGGCCAGAGCGTGACGTTCACGGCGTGGATGGGGAAGAATACCAGTGCAACAACCATAGATGAGCGCTACCAGCATTTCTACTGCCGTCTCTATGACAACAAGAACAATGTGCTGAAGGTAGGAGGCGCAGGGACTCCGATGGGAACGAAAACCATCATGCCATCTGGTCTGTTTGACATCACGTCGCAGGTAACCGTTCCTGGCGTGTCTGGAACGAAGACTGGCGGCAGTGTGACCATCACGTATGGCTATCTCAACGAAAGCGCCGGGGGGGAAATGAGTGGCATCGTCATAGCATCAGAATCAGAGATAACGGAACAGGCATCATGAACAGGAAACCACCAAGCAGGGCGTTCACAGTGACGGCAGTCAGGGACGGACAGACCTACGAGGTCCGTTCGAACGTTGATACGTTGCGCATAGCCTCTGGCGGTGCGTCGGCCACGCTTGCCTTCACCGCCTCCTGTTACATGAAGTCAGGCAACAGTGCCCCGGTAGCCTATGCATGCTATTTCTCGGTTTACTTCCGCACGGGAACAGGCCAGAGTCAGGCGGCGAGATACACGGGTAAGGTCTCAAGCAGGGCGTTCAGCGGCATCACCGTTGCGAAGACCGTCGGCGCTGTCGTGATATATGCCACCGATACGGTGGTCGGTGCCAATGCCGCTGCCCCTACGACCTTCCTTGCAAAGAAGGAGATCGCGGTCTTGGCGGACGGCGACAGCCCGGAAAGCTATGAGATACTTCTGACCGACGCATGGGCCAGGTGTGACAAGAACGGACATGTGACAGGTTCGCTAAAAGGGTATGCCTACAAGGTGGTTGGCGAAACGTGGACGGCAATGAAGAATGCTCAGGTACTTATGGGCTATTCCGGCGGTATATCCGCAGAATTTACAACGAGCGGCACAGGCGCATTCTCGGATGGTGGCTATTTTGACGACGACCTGAATGACGTATCTACGGCTAACAACGCGGCGAGTATATTCGTTTCTATCATGGTTGGCGGCAGAGCCGTCAGGGCGGAATATGTAACGATTGTGCATGACGGACAGGACGGAGACAGTATTACGGGAGCAACAGGTAAAATGTGCTATATCGCAGGAGAATACGACCCAACCATCATCTACCGCAGTGACGACCGGCAGACGGTAGCCGTTGAGGTGGACGACGGGTCGGGCTCGGCTGAGATATATTACCTTGATGCCGCCACCAATCTTGATGCGAACAATAACCACATCAGTCCGCAGCAGGACACGGGACACACGATATGGAAACAAGGGCTAAACCGCGAAAACCTTATCCGCACCAAATACCTGTTTGCCGACTTCGCGAATCTGGGTGCCTTCATCGTGAGCGGCCAATGGCAGATGTCGGCCAGTGGTGTCATCAGGGGCATGGACGCTTCCGGCAATCCCGCGTTCACCCGCTATAACACCACCGATCCTGACAATCCTGCCATGCACGGCGGCGTAGCCGCATATACTGGATTCAATTCCGACGATCCGCTCGGACAAGGCGTAGACAAGCAGACCGGCCCCATCACCAAGACTCTTGCAAGGAACACCGCCCAGTCGGCTTATTATGCTCTGATGCGGCTTACGGCAGGACGCGACCTTTACGTCGAGGCATCGGGGTATGCCAACGGCTATTCCGACACTCGGCTGGCGCTCTATCGACGAAGCGGAGACTCATGGGTTCTGGTGCAGGATCTGATGACGTTTACGTCGACGACGAACGCGACAAAACGGGCCACCTACGTCTGTAACGAGACGGCCTACTACTACCTTCGGTTGGAGCATGCAACTACGTCGTCGTCATCATACGGAAGCAGTCAGGTGACTGTGGCTGTGGCCAGGGAGTACGGGTTTACCCCCACTCAGGCTGTTGACGGACTCACGGGTGCAATGATTGGTGCGCTCGGCAATTTTCAGGTAAAGGGTAACGGTGAGGTGAATATTGCAGGTGGGAAGGTTCATGTGGATGCCGATGGCAATGTAACGATGGATAATGTCACAATCAGAGGTTCGTTGATGTATCACAAGGTGTTAGTCGATAAGGTAAACAACTACATTCGTCCTTTTACATTCTGGAAGGCCAACGGCACAGGAATGGACATAGACGCAAGCGGCCCGGTGGCAAATATAACCCTTCATGGAGATACCATAATTATATCCGGCAGCAAACGTGACAGTTCATACAGTCTCTTTTCCGGGATTACTTGCGTAGGATATACCATTATTCTTCCTCCCGCCAGATTCTTCGAAGGCATGAGAATCAGGATTATTAACGGTACGATTAGTGGCGGGAACGGCACGGCGGCTTCACTCAATCCGAGTCAAATTAACCTGGCGGTTATCTACCGTGAAGATACAGAGGAATACAAAGACTTGGCAGATCTGTCCTATACCGCCAATATGATTGTGGCGGCTGTTCCTGTGAAATTCCGCAAGGGGACTGTCGATTTTACCTTTGTCGGGTCTCCTGACTCTGTAAAATGCACGGACCTTACACCCTCTTCAGCAAACAGCTTTACGGTCTTCGGGATTATGGGAAGTCCCAATGCCCTTTACAAGTCAATAGAACTGGTGGCGCAGAAGAATCCGTACATATCGACCTATAATACGACGCAGAACGGACAGGATGCGTCAGACTATGCATGGATGATTATAAGTGCAAATGAATAAGGATATAGCAAGTAAATCATTAAAAAGATAAGAGATATGGAAGAAATGAAAAAATTAGTCGTCGAGGTTGGCGGCAAGGAGTATGAGTTTACGGGCGGCGGCAGCGGAGTGGCGCCAGCCGACAGCGTCGGCTCGGAGGAGATAAAGGATGAAAGCGTCGAGATGGAAGACCTCTCGCCAGGGGTGAAGGAACAGATGGCCGAGCGCGTGACGCAGGAAGATCTCGCCGGATTCCAAGTGTAAACCAAACAAAACGGATGAAACTATGACAACGACAAAGATCAAGAAACCCACCGCCAAGGCCCCCGCACCGCGAGGCCGCAAACGCACACATACCAAGCCCGCCGTGAGCCGCGAGGCGCAGCAGTCGGAGCAGATAGCCCGCACGCTATACGCCGCACTGACCGCACCCGACGCGCCGAAGGCCAGTCCGATGGGCTACATCATGGGAGCCACCACCGTGCTGAAGACGCTCATCGACCAGGCCGAAAAGCAGGGCGAAGACAGGGGCCGGCTGCGCTCCTACGCGCTCAACCTGATAGCCAGAATATGAGCAGGGTTTATGTTGACCTTGCAAATCGGAACTCAATCAATAAATTAGATAACGATGGTGCAAGTCCATCACAAGTTCAATTTTTAAAATCTTTTCAACTATGACAAAAGAAAAGTACATGGCCCTGGCTGACCTCCAGACAGTATGGACCAACTCGATGAAGCCTTGGATTGTGGGCGCATTCATCGCCGTAACCGCAGTTGCCGAAGGCGCAACACCGAAGCTCGTCCTCCAGGACGGCACGCTGCTCGACCAGTCAACCTTCCAGTCAGCAGGTTCCTACGTGCTGGCCTCTGAGAAGGGCACCAACAACGGCGTGGCTACCCTCGATGCCAACGGCAAGGTGCCGTCAAGCCAGCTGCCGTCCTTTGTTGACGACGTTCTGGAAGGCTACCTGAACGCCACTGACGGCAAGTTCTACGAGGAGAACGCCTACACCACGGAGATTCCCGCTGAGGGCGGTAAGATTTACATCGACCTCTCCAACAACCAGACCTACCGCTGGGGCGGAACGACCTACGTTCCTATCGCAGCCGGCCTGGCTCTCGGCGAGACACAGGGCACTGCCTACGAGGGCTCCAAGGGTAAGGCCCTGAAGGATGCCTACGACCTGCACGCTGCCGACACCGACATCCACGTGACCACAAGTGACAAGGCTGCTTGGAACGCCAAGTATGACAAGCCCGCTACGGGTATTGCCAAGACCGACCTCGCCTCCGACGTGCAGGCTTCCCTCGGCAAGGCAGACACCGCACTGCAGGCAGCCGACATCGCCGACAAGGCCGACATCGTCAGCGGTGCTACCGCCGACAACTTCGCAGGCCTGGATGCCAACGGCAACCTGAAGGACTCAGGCTCGAAGGCTTCCGACTTCGCCACCGCCGCACAGGGTGCAAAGGCCGACTCAGCCATCCAGAGCGTCAAGGTGAACGGCACGGCTCTGACGCCCGACGGCAACAACGCCGTCGACGTGACGTTTGAGATCCCCGAGCGCGTGACCGCCGAGGAACTGGCCACATTCGTGGCCTAAACTCTCGCAAATGGGAAAGGGAGCGGTTTAACACTATCCTCCCTCTCCCTTTTCCGTTTTCCTTTCACTCATAAAAACAGGATTAGGATATGACAAAAGACCACTATATGGCGCTTGACGACCTCCAGGCCGTATGGAACAACTCGATGAAGCCTTGGATCATAGCGCTGGGAGCAGTCAGCGTAATTAGCATAACCACGGACTATGACGCATCTGCAGCCTGTACCATCACGTCGGCCAACGACAACGACAAGACGCAGACGCTCATAATCAAGAACACAGGCAGCACGGACCGTATCGTTACACTACCGTCGGCAGGCATCTACAAGTTGCCGTCCGCCAGCGCCAGCACGGTTACCTGTCCCGCTGGCGGCTACTGCGAGGTGAACTTCCTCAACAAGACCACAGGCGGCACGGTGGAGATATATGTCCGTGCCCTCTAATCACTTAAAAGAAGAAACAGCAATGGCAACACAGCATGTATATATACAGAAGAGTGCCCCCGGCGGGTTCGTGACGCTCGGCAAGGCGCTGAACAGCGATAACTATCCCGTCGGCACGACGTGGCAGGACTACCTCGACGGGAAGTGGGTAAAGCTGACAACGGCACAGAAGGCATTCCGCACGGAGCATCCCGAGGCCAGCATCGAGGAAGTGTGGAACATGGCGCTCAACGAGCCTGAGCAGGGGCCTGACCCGGAACTCGCGCCGGAACCCGCGCCCGACCCGACGCTTGAAAGCCTGTCGAAGAACCTGACGGAGAACGAGCGTGCGGCGATCATCGCCAACCTCGGCCTGGCAGACTCGAAGGTGGTACAGACGGAGGGGCAGGAGCACACGCTACAGCCGAACGTCCGCTATGACTTCAGCGATGCGGGGAGGCTTGTCATCACGCTTGCGGCACCGCAGGACGGCATTGCCAACGAGTACAGGTTCAGCTTCGACTCCCCTGAGCAGCAGGCCACTCAGCTCGTACTGCCAGAGAGCATCATCTGGGCAGGCATCCCGACGGTAAGGGCAGGCCACCACTACGAGGTGACAATCATCTACAACGGTGCAAAGGAGGCTTACTACGGAATCATCAACGAATGGTAAAATGAGAAGAGACTATGAAGAAGTATATTGACAGCAACGGCCAGCCTTGGAACGGCAGCTTTATAGTGGCCGACGGAAAGACCATACTGAACCCTACTGAAGAACTGCTGCTGGCCAGCGGCTATACGGAGGTGACGGAGCCTGAGAAGACGGCGGAAGAGCTGCTGGCGGAGGCCAAGGCCGCAAGGCTGGCGGAGGCGGAGACATACAATGACTCCCCGGAGGTGAACGTATTCTATCTTTACGGACAGCCGATGTGGCTCTACTTTGAGGAGCGTTCCCGCATCCTCGCCAGCATATCGGCCTACCGCCGTCTCGGAAGAACGGACATGACGAAGGTCTACGGGGGTATGGAGTTCACCTTCCCCCTCGACACATGGGAAACCCTGCTGTCGGCAGTGGAGGTGTATGCCTCCGAGTGCCTGAACGTCACGGAGCGTCACAAGCGCGACATCATGGCGGCTGCGACGATGGAAGAGGTGTCCGTCATCGACGTGACGGCCGACTACCCGGAGAAGCTGGAATTCACTCCGACCGTGGAGGAGGGGGCGGAAGACGCACCCGACGTGGAGAAAGATCCGAACGTGGAAACACCTGCATCGGAGGAATCTTCTGAAAACGTCATAACGGAGGAATAGCGATATGAGAAGAAGAACGCTACTACAATCCCTTCGGACGGACATCAGCACTGCTGTTGTGACGGCGAGCAGCCAGACCTACAACGGAAGCGCGCACACGCCGACACCGACCGTCACGCTGAACGGCGTAACGCTGACCACCGACGACTACGACGTGGCGTACAGCAACAACACCAATGCGGGTACAGCCACCATTACTATTACAGGTAAGGGAGATTATACAGGTACGGCAAGTGGTACATTTACCATTAGCAGGAAGGGTCTTACCATCACGGCGAAGAACCAGACCATCACCTACGGACAGTCCATCAGCCAGAGCACGTCACAGGTGACCGTCAGCGGACTTGTCAGCGGCGACAGCCTGACAGGCGTGAAACTCTCGCAGTCCACGACCAACGCCACCCAGTCGGGCACCATCACTCCGACAGGCTTCTCCACCAGCAAGGGATCGGGCAACTACTCCGTCACCTACTACACCGGCACGCTCGTCATCAACAGGGCTTCGGGCAGCATCAGCTTCCAGATATCCGCAATCCTCGCGGCCTACGACGCAGGCACGACGGAAGCCCTCGTCATCACTGCTCCAAACAGCGGATGGGAGAAGACCACAGAGAAGACCGTCAGCGGCTATCAGGTATTCAAGTCGTTCAGCAACTACCATGTGGAAAGCTCAGTCTCCGTAATGAAGCTGACGTTCGCCAATACCACCGGCAAGGCCATCCCCATGACCGTCAAGGTTGGTAAGGCGATGGAATCGAGTTTCGATTTCCCCTATATCGCCAACTGGGATGCCGCCGACATCACGTCGAGCACTGTGCCGTCGAGCGTCATCCATACGAGCAAAGATATCACGGCGGAGTGGACGGACGTGGACATCACCATCCCCACGGGTACGCACACCCTGCAGATAGTCTACCGCAAGGACGGCTCAGTAGACCATATACCCGACTGCGGCTATTTCGCCATGCCGATGGACGTGCGCTTCACCACCATCCAAGCCAACAAGCCCGTCTACGCGGGGTCAGGCTCCATCACCTACTCGTCGAGCAACACCAGCGTGGCCACCGTCAACAGCTCGACTGGTGTAGTAACAATCAAGGGAACGGGCACGGCGACCATCACGGCGACAATGGCGGCAAATACAAACTACACGGGCGCGTCGGCATCCTATACGATTACCGTCAGCGCAACGCAACCGAACATCGTGGACATGGACGACCTCACGTCGGCCAGCACGTTCACGGCGGGCATGTTAATGCAGATAGACGGCAAGATATACCGGTGCAAGACCGACACGTCGGCACCGCCGTTCCCATTTATCTTCCAGGGCACATCGGCGGTCACGCAGGTGGTCAGCGGCACTACATGCTACGTGGTGCAAAACCAGACGCTCAACTCAGACTGGGAAGTATATGTCAGTTAAAAAACAAGAGATATGACAAAAGAATCAATCAAGCAACTGTTACTGGCGAACAGAGGAGCGATAACGCTCTTTGCCATCACGTTCATCATGACGATGCTCGCGGCTGCGCTATGCGCGGCATGCGGGGCATCGAGGGTATCAACCATCTTCATGGCGCAGAGTGTAGGCGCACTGTCACTCCTGACGGTCAACGCACTCTTTGGCATCTGCTCAATGCCGCTTCCCTTCAGCAGGGACTGGGGGCTTCTCGGCGTGGTCATAGGAACCATCCTCGCCACCGCTATTTTCTAACTTAGGATTTTCTAACATTTAATTTTTTTACGATTATGAATGTATCAACTTTAACAGCAGCACTGTCAATAGTATTCGGAAACACTTTGACAACAGCAACAAACGTGTATGCCAAGAATGGCAACACCAACGGTATCATCTCCATTGCCAATCTTCAATCAGTTCTGGGCGTAGGGAGCATTCCAGAAGGTGCGATATTATCTTCTGGGGCTAATGTATTATCACTCTCTCATGGATGTTATCAGTCAACATCTGGTACGGTTACTGCCTCACTTGCCAACAAGCCCTCTACAATGCCCACAACACACGCTTGCCGAATCATCGTGATGAAGTTGTACGGCTCAGATAACTATAAACATATATTAATTTTTTGCGGTAGCAAGATCTTTTTTTGTTATGCATATTACTCTTCCGGCTCATGGCGAAATGACGGATGGCAAGAATTAAGTTCATCTACTGTTTAGTATTCCTAAGCGGGTTGAAGAAGGAACAATAATTGCATAAAAAAGAATACAAGTTGGTCTTTATGGATAGCATTATAAAGGGGTGAGAACAAAATCTCACCTCTTTACACTGCTGTACTTGTCAGTTTTTGCCATGCATTATATGACGATGAATAGCCTCCGCGAAAATAGATTTGATTATTTGCCATGCATATACACACCTGAAACCTCCAAAAGCCATTCCCGTAAACAGGGCAGAATACGAGACATGCTGCATTACTGATAGGAAGGCCGCTGACATTATCGGAAGCACCTACTTGATATGCGCCTTCAATCACGTTATCGAAGTTTGTCCCAGAGGGTACTAATTTTAATGGAATGCTTTTACCTGCGCCCAGTTCTATCGCAAAGATGCTTGTTTATTAGCAAATCACAACAAAACAGGATTCTCATCAGCATGGAACTCGTGGGTGCAGACTTATACCTGCACCCACGATATTGTATTTATACTTTAGATGTTTGTACTTTATACCAGTCACCGTCTGTTCTTCGAATAAAAAATTCGCCATTAGCCCCTATGGCAAGTTGCGCTCCATAACCGTTATATTGAAATACAAGGAAATATGCAGAAGCGCTAAAAAGACCTTCTGTTTGGTTCCAGGCAATAGCGTATGCGCCCGATTCTGTCACGTTCAAACTATCTACATATTTGCATTTGAGATTTGCATCTGCGCCCAGAATCAATGATCATCTTCACTAATATGTTCTGGATTCTTGTTTGGTTGACGGAACAATTTCGCTGAAGACTTAATCATTGACTCTTCCTTGCCAAAGATGTAATACTTCTGGGTTGTTTCTGTCTTTGCGTGCCCAAGGATGGTGGCAATATCTCCTGTCGGGAGACCGAGGGAACTGAGCATTGTCGAGCAAGTTTTTCTCGCCAGATGGAAATGCACGCTTTTCTTGATGCCTATACGTCGGGCGATGTCCTGAATAATACGGTTGGCTGAAGAGTTGCACTTCACGCATTTGCATAGTTTTGATACAGGTTGATAGCGGTCAATTATTCTTTGACCTTTTCCCCAGAAAAGTGTTTTGATAGGAATCATAACGTCACGCTTAGTCTTGCACATCTGTTTCTTCAAGATGCCGCCGCTAATGTCGGCTTCGTCCAGCGTGATAAGGTCGCCCCATCGTAGGCCTGTATATACAGACAACATGAACAGGTCACGCACCTTTGCTTCCTTTCCCGTTAACCGAGCCGTCTCGAACTTCCTGATTTCAGTCTGTGTGAGATATTCGTGTCTGGGCGTCATGTTTCCGATTGTGATCCACTTGAACGGGTCGCTTGTCAGAATGTCTCGCTTGATGGCCTCCTGCGTTAGGCAGTGCAGCTGCTTCAGCCGTCCCTTAATGGTGTTGTCGCTGAGACCCTGGGAGTGCATCGAGGCTCGCCACCGTTCTATCCAGTCATGATTGATGTCATTCATTTTGACTGCCTTGTCATGCTTATCGACTTCACGCGCAAGGGTGTGATAAGCCGCCTTGGTATGATTGGAGCGTATGCTGTTGTCAATGACGGCGCTGACAAACTCCCCGATGGTGGCGGATGAATGGGTACCTAACCTTACGGCATTTTTCAGATTGGTCAGTGTCATGGGCCGTCCACTGAGAAGTGAGTCGAGTTCGATGTCCTCAATCTGGTGCATCCATCTGACAAGCCAGACCGTCAGCTTGTCGGCATTGTCGTGCGCGACGACTTTCCCTTTGTCCCACTGGTGCGGGAAAAGTACCACATCCGACGAAAGGTGAATCTTTTTATTGCCTTGACGTGCCTCCACGGCAACTGGCGCACGCCCGTCCTTGTTGAGCCTGCCACCATAATTGAACACAAGTCTGTATCTTATTTTCTTATGCATAGTTGTGATTTTTTTAGGTGATATAATCGGAAAATGAGCTGACACATACCTGTATAGTGCAATTTTTGTGCCTTGAATTTTTGACAACCAAGAACTTGTTTGCATATTTATGAAATTTATGCACAAAATTTTGGTAAAAGCAAAATAAATGCTTATCTTTGTAGCGTAAAAAGATTGTTTAGGATAACATTGATAAATCGAATGTGAATATGGGTGTCTTTCTGATAGGATTGTTCATCCTTGTTGCCGTATTATTCATCGGCTTGATGACGCTGACAAGACGTGAGTTGCCTGAGAGCATCAGCGATATAGTGTACTGGCTTCCCGATAGGAAGCAGTGGATATGGAGCGCATGGCTGTGCGTTGTTGGCGCGTTACTCTTTGCACCTCTGACTGAGAGATGCGGATGGGTAGGCTGGCTGACAGAGGCATGCTTGTTTGGCAGTGCGCTGACGCCTTTGGTAAATGTTGACACAAGAATGTGGCACAAGTGGCTCGGGATTGCTACGGGTGTGCTGAGTCAGGTATGCGTGGCGATGCTCTGCCCCGACTGGCTCTTCGCATGGGCGGCGTTTCTCTTCATCATGGGCAGCGTGTACGTACAGCCGGAAGGGGGCATGGCCAAGACTGTGGAGCATAAGGGGGTATTCGTGGCTGAGGTGATGTGTATGCTGAGCTTATTCGGGAGCTTAATTTGTATTTTTTTGGTGGAGTAGGTACGGAATTGCTTAATGCAATCCGTGACATTCTGCATTTTCAATAGATACCGAGTATTGCCGTGCCTTCATTCGAACCCGAAGGCGCGGTCGAGGGCTTCCTCGATGGGGTCGCGCTCGCGCTCCTTCAGGTAGTCGGGCATGGGGACGGGGGTGACGAGATACAGGGGGATCCATGCTTCCTCGCCGCCGCCGGGGATATCTTTAAACTTCAGGCGAAGGAAACCGTGGCTGTGACCGACGTACAGGCCAGTCCGTCCTCCCCACCAGTCGATGAGACGGAGCAGGGCGGTGCGGAAGTCGGCACGGGTCTCGTAGCCGTGCTCCACGTAGCGGTCCATCGGAGCACGGTCGAGGTTGCCGTCCACGAGGAAGTAGCCGCTATGCTGCTCGTGCATGACGTAGCAGTCCTCGTCGTCTCGCAGGGCGAACGTGCCGTCCGTGAAGTGGTAGGCCTGGCTGTCGATGTCTCGGATGGTTTTCACTTCGCCCCCGACCTTGCGGCGTATCTTGTCGCCGAATGTGAACTTAGGCTTGGTCATTTGTTCTTTTGTGTATAGTCGATGACTTCGATGGTCTCTTTGCGCCGTCCGTACCAAGCGCGCTTCTGCTGGAGCAGCAGCGTGAGCAGCAGGTCGTGGGGGTAGTCTTCCTTGACCATGTGCGTGGCGAAGGGCTGCGAGAAGTAGGCGGTCAACTCCTCGATGGGAATGACGGGTATCTCAGCATCGGGGTCGTTCATGTCGGCGGGGTGCTGCTGGCCGACGGCAGGGGCCCAGCGGTAGGCGGCGTAGGCACGGAGGCGGGACAGGGTGGCGGCGAGGGCTTCGGGCTGCGGTGATACCGCAGCAGACTGAACATCCTGAGCGTCGATGCCGGCAAGTGTCAGCAGGGCGGCGCGGGTCACGTATGCCTCGTGCTCCTGCGGCTTTATCTCCAGGAAGCCTTTCTGTTCGTACCGCTGCAGCATCTTGAAATAGTCGAGCCAGGGTTGGAGGTTAGTTTTCTTCTTTGCCATGATTGCGGGGTTTGAGGTCTTGGATTACTGCGCCCACGATGATGAGCGTGAGCAGTTGGGTAACGGCGAGGATGCCCACCGTCAGACGGACTGGCAGCAGCCAGGCAAGGGCCATCGGCACGGCTATGAGCACCAGCGCCAGGACTAAGTAATAGATGATTTTCTGTGTCATTGTTTCGTTTGGTTTCGTTGTTTAATTTTCTTGTTTCTTCGATGACTTATCAAATCCCCAGCCGGCGGGCAGGCCGTCCTCGTTACCTCGGATTACCTCTTCTGGCTTGGCTTTGTTCCCGATTGTAGCCAAGTGACTTGCCACGTAGTCGAATTGTTTCATTGCACCGTCTGGTAAGTCCTTGAAGTCATTGGTGTTCTTGCGAAGGCTTTCGCGCATCCTTATATAGTTCAGCGCTGCCACGTTGCGGTCTGACAGTGTTCCTGAGAAGTCACACGACTTATCCTCTGCGACCTCTTCTTGTTTTGGAGAAGTTGCCGATGGACGCTTGCTGTCAACGATGCTTGCTATTACAGCAACCATTGTGACCACGATGAGGATAAACAAGGCGATTAGCATAGGTCAGCCCTCCAGATTTTAAGTTTTCTCATGTAATTGATGATTCTCTGTGTCATTGTTTCTAAATTTTTGTTTGTTCGTCTTGTTCTTTCTTGCTTTGCATCTTGCGGTATTCCCGTTCGGGTATGCCGTTGATGGTCCGGGGCTTGATGGTGGAGGGCTGGCCGCGATAGTTGAATATCTTCTGCGGGAATCCCTCGCGCCTCAGTATTGAGTAGAGTATCTGCATGTCGGCATGGCCCGTGGCGAGATGGGTCACGGGAGCCACCTGCGGGATGATGCGCTTGCCGTCCCAGTAGAGCAACCCCCAGCCTTCGGGCAGTTCGTCGGGGCTGATGATGCCCGTGGGGCAGAGATACCAGCGCAGGTTGCCCGCCCTCATTTCGGGATCAGCCTGCGTGCGCCACCACTTCTTCTGGTCGGCCAGAAAGTCGGCGTGGCTCGTCTTTACTTCGATGACACCTGTCACGTAGCCGTCGTAGCCCCACACGTCGCAGTTCTCCGTACCGTAGGTGCATAGCTCCACGGCAACATACTTGAATGTCAGCCGGCAGCCGCTGCACAGTCCGGGCTTATGGCATGGGCGCATCGCCTTTCGGCAGCGGCTGACATCCTGACGGCGGCGCATCCACTTGGCTCCCTCCACGCAGAGGTTGTAGTGTAGTGAATCAGTCTTGCTCATAATGCTTTCTTTTTTTCTGTTAAACATTCAGCACCACATACTTGCCATCGATGCCCGACTGGCGCAGGCGGCGGTCGCACGTCGCGCCCCAGGCCACGAGGCAGGAGCCGAAGAAGGGCGAGCCGGTGGTGCCGTCGGGTCGGATGAAGCGGACGCGGTGGCGCATGAAGATCATCGACGCGGCGGTGGGGAAGATGACCTCCTGCCAGAGCAGGTTGTCCTGCCGGTTGACGAGCAGGGCGATGCCGTCGCCGTGGCGTGCCATGCGCTCGCAGAACTGGCGGAGCAGGGCGCGGCTGTAGGGCGGGTTCATCCATACCGTGCCGTGCCACTCGTGGGCGAGGCCGTCGTCCTGTCGGGTCAGCATGGTCGTGGCGGTGGGGAACGGGCGCACGTCCTCCGGTGCGGCGCAGGGATCGAGGTCGAAGGGACCGAGTGTGCCGATAAGCCACCGTGGCGTGTACCAGTCGTCGGTGGATGCAGAGGGATTATGTTGCTGTCGGGTGTCCATAATTGTACTTTCGTTGAGTGTTACCATATCGCCATGTCGGGGAGGTCGCTGTCGCGAGTTTCAGGTTTCAGGTTGCAGGTTTCAGGTGTTGGCTGCGCACCGTTACTTGAAACTTGAAACTTGAAACTTGAAACCAGAGCCTCTCCCTCATCCTCCCACCTGCGGTGGTTCAGATAGCCTTGTGGCCACATTCTCCTGATGCCCAGAGTCTCACAAATCTCGCGGTAGTGCTGGATGCCGTCTATAGCTGCTCGGCGCAAGTCTTTGTCGAGGTTGTTCCATGCTCTGACGGCAGCAATGCGATCAAGTTTCATTGCATATTCGTTCCAGAACTTTTCAAAGAGCTTTGGCTCTTCGGGTGTTGATGTTTTCTTTGCCATATCGCTCTTAATGTTTGGTTGTCAGAACGGAAGGTCGTCGGTGCCTGGCTGTCCTGCTGGCTGACCGTTTGAGTTTACCTGCGGAGGAAAGGGGGCAGCGCCCGTCTGGGACGGTGCGGCATTCGGTGCATAGCCGCTGGGTGGCTGCTGCTGATACGGCTGCTGCCCGACGGAGCGGAGCACGTTGTAGCAGCGGACTTCATTAAACCAACGGCCGTTGTACTCGTGGGCGTCAATGTCGAACTGTATGGTGACGTTCTGTTCGCCCTGCTGAATGTTGAACTGCTTGATGCGGTCTTCGCCGAAGATACGGAAGACGATGTGGCGCGGCCACTGGCCGGGGATTTCCATTACATACTCCTGTGACATCCACGGATTGCCGCTGCGCTGCGAGACGCCAGACTGTGCGGGCATCACTTGAATGATTGTACCTGTAAGATCCATAAAATGCTATTTGTTTCGTTTGAGTTCATTCTTTTTATTACTGCCGTCCATGCGGCTCATGGCCTTGCCGAGGGCGGTGAAGGCAGCGGCGACTTCGCTGACGGGCTGCTGCTCGTCTAATTTACGCTTCTTCTTGCCAGGAAGAAAGGGCATGAGCTTTTGCTGCTTCTGGTCGTAGGTGTGCGAGCGGACGATGCCCAGGCGGAAGGCAAAGTTCTCCTCTATCTTCGCGCCCCTCGACTCCTGCCATTTGTCTATCATGCAGATGGTGTCCGAGCGGGACAGCAGCCAGAGGTCGTAGACGAGCACCGTGCGGTAGGCACGCTCTTTGCCCAGTACGCGCTCCAGCAGGCGGTAGATGCGCGGGTGCTTGCAGGGCCAGGCATTGGCCGGGTTCACGGGTCGGCAGCCCGAGGCCCGCAGCAGCGTGGCGCAGTCGTGAAACGCCTGCACGTTCCGCACCTGCTCCTCGCTGTCGCTCGAAGTCATCGGGCCAGAGATATAAACTTTCTGTCGTTTCATTACTTACCCCTTTCCTTTTAGTAAGGCATCGAACATGGCGCGGAGGGCTTCGTCGCCGCGCCCCATCTTGATCATCAGTGTTGCCACCATTGAGTTGAAGTCGTCCGACTGCACCAGCAGCAGGGCTACCAGTGCGAGTGTTTGATCTGCTGCGACTGGATGGCTGAGATTTCCAGCACCTTGTCGAGCATTCCCTGCTCCGACCAGCCGCGTTGGCGCAGTTCGGGCAGGTTTCGCGCGAACTTGTCGCTCGATTCTATCATGTCGAGGATGTACTTCAGCAGTCCCGACTTGTCCTTCAGCAGGTTCAGAATGTCTACTTGTTCATTCATAACGCTTTTATTTTTACAAGTTACTGACCCCACTCCTGCCCTCCCATACAAGGGGAGGGTCAGTGGCGGTGTCTCATTCTCTATTCTTCGCTGTCCTCTTTCTTGTACTCGAAGACGTCGATAATCTTCGTCTCGGCGATGTTGCTCTTCTCGTAGTCTATCATCGTGCCGTCCATCACCTCGTTGATGTTCTTGACTGCACCGTCGAGTGTGGAGGCCTGCACGAGGTAGGTGACGTTGCTGCGCTTCTCCTTTTCCGTGCGCTCATCGATGGTGATGAACGCGAGCTTGGCCTTGTAGTAGCGGTCGTCATTCGCCGCGTCGCTGAAGAACACCTCCTTGTACTGTGCCTTCTTTACGTCGGTCACCTCAAACTCGCCGCTGATGTAGGCGGACATTTCCTCGATGATACGCTTCTCGGCCTCGCTGAAACTGAGGGCATCCACGACATACTGTTCTGTCACTTTCTTCTGCAAACCTTCTTCCGTTGTCTTCTCGTAACGGATCTTGCACTCAAACCATGTTGCTGTTCTTAATCTCATTGTTGTTAATGTTTTATTGGGTTATTAACTGGTCGGGCTTTCGCCCTTGAAATTCACTCTATCGGTTTTCCTCTGAAGGTGACGCCCTCGTCATCCTCCGTCCATCTGCCCAGCAGTTTGACCGAGTAAAGATTCTGTTATTTTCTTGCGTAGGTAGGCGATTGTAATATCGTCCACGAAGCGTATCGGGTAGGATTTCCTATCCGGGTAGTATATAGTTCCGTAGATGATACCTCGTTGCGGGCGGCTGGCCATTATTGTCGGTTTGTTGAATATCGTTAGCGTTTGACCGCCGTTCATCAGGCAGGCCACGCCAGTATCGTTCTTTGTCCACTCCAGACCATTTGCCTTGGCGAACTGTATTAGCAGACTGCCGAGGTCACTCTTTTTGTCTGTCATTGTTCTGTCTGTTTGATAAGCCATGGTTTCATTCTGTTTACTCTGTCTAACAAATCATCGTAAGCCTGTTCCTTCACAGGGTCACATGATATGAGATAATAAGAGGACTTTCCGTCTGTTACATAAGGCGGTATAATATCACTACCTTCTTTCGATGCTGAATAGAAATAGCCGTGCCAGTCGTTTAACGTCTGAGTACACGGTAGATAGTGCAAATAGTAAGTGGTGCCGTTGAAGAACATCCACTCTGGCAGTCTGTCCATAACTTTTGTCTTGAAAGAATTATCAGTAATTATTGTTTCACTCCTCCGGATAGCCGTCTTTGAGGGCTTGCTGCAGCAGATCAATCATCTGCTGCACCTCATGACGCGAATAGATGGCAAAGCCAACCTCGTCGTTATCCTCGTACATGCCGTCGCGACAACTGAAAGCCTCGAATGGAACTTCCTTGCCCAGATGTTGTTCCATATCCATCATGATTTCGTCGCCCTCTGAACTGCCGCTGCTCTCGACGGGAGTCATGAAGCCAGGCTGTGTGTAGTAGAAGTCTACGTCCCACGGGCCGTCGAGAATCATCGGGTCGGTCATTCCGAACATGTAGGTGTCGTAGCTGTTCGTCTGCTTGTTCAGCCTTGGGAACTTGCAGAACACAGTGCCTTTCGGCATCCGCTTGAATGTCTCGCGGTCTATAATCTTCATACGCTTGCCTGTTTGATGATAATGCCCTTGAACTCCGTTTCGATATACTCTTTCAGTCTATAGAACTTGCGACGTTCCATGAGCGAAGATGAAACAATCATGCGGCGCAGCGACTCGATGTCCTGGCCAGTGACGATAATCTGCAGTTCGTCGGGCTGCGTTTTTCCGAAATGTACCATAGTCGTTTATTGTTTTAGTTTCTCAATAAGCCTGTTGGCTATTTCAACAGCGTCGGATGTCAGCATGTCGATGCTACCTCTGTCGGCTCTGAAGCTGGGCGCACAGAGCAGTCCTTGCATGGCTGCGATGGCGGCGTGATTGCGCAGGTTGTACCAGATGCGTTGCTCTGTCTCGCCCCATCCGTCGTTATACCCTTCCTTGTAGGCATACCACGGATCGTTCTTGAACAGTCGTTCGATGTCTTCTCGTTTTTTCATATCGCTTTAAATTCGTAAAATTCGTGGTCGTTAAAAATCACTTGAACATCGTCCAGTCCTTGCCGACGGCATTGGGATAGTCGTCGAAGATCTTGTGCAGCTCGTCGTCGCTGAACAGGCGGTGCTTGTCGGTGCCGCCTATAAAGTCGCGGAACGACTGCTTCCAATAGACCGTAGCGCGGTCGCGGGTCTGCTGCATCACGTCCTGAACGAAGGCCAGGCAGCGGGCGGGGTCGTAGGGTTCGAATGTCCTGCCGCCCAGCGTGAAGCCACTGCGACATACCTTTGTGCGCTCGGTCATCAGTCCGATTTTGAAGTGCCGGCAGCCCGCGTCGAGCGCCTGCTGTATCATGCGGAAGCTGGAGTCGAAGTCAATGACCGGCTCGATGCTGGCCCAGGTCTTGAAACCTGCGGCAGACAGTCGGCTCATAGCCTCAATGCGCTTGGCGTTGGGCGAGGCGCCGGATTCCAGTTCGTCGTGTCCCGTCAACGTGAATCCGAATGCTATGGGGTCGGGGTCGCTGGTAAAGTGCGGGTTATCGATGAAGCTGAGCCGTCCGTGGCCTGTATGATAGAAGGGAATACTGCGGCTCCATTGTTCTGTTTTATCATATCCAAGTAATTGCTCGGTAAATGAATCGAGGTTGAGAAAAGTAGTATCCTTGGTAAGTAACATCACGGGGATGCGCATCTGGTAGGTTGCATCGTGGGCGATGGTCAGCGACAGGTTGCGCGTATTCGGCAGACACGGGTCGCTGGTGAAGGTGAAGAACAACCCGCCGTCGCGGATGATCTCGTCCTTGTGCTCGATGATTTCGGTCATCGCCAGGTGATAGGCATGTTCCTTATTCACCACACCCTTCTTCAGCACGGGGTGGTCTTGCCCGAGGTATTTGCCAGACGGGCCTTTCCGCAAATAGCAGTACTCACACTGGTTGCTACACCCGACATACGGGTTCACTGCCCATCTGCCGTACTCCTCGGCATTCTTCTTAGGTCTTGATAGGATTTTCATATTGTATTGCGTTTGGGATTCATAATGTAACTTCCTTGTTATTTCTTCCTGATTCGTGAGTTCATTTTCTCGATTTCCTTGGCCTCCTTGGTCATGGTGTTCAGGATGTCGAGGATGTAGGGGAGGAAGGAGGCATAGACCTCCTGCTGGCTGCGGTAGCGCGCGTACTTCATCACGGCGTTGATGGTGCCCACCTCGCCGGTGAGGGCGTCGCGCAGGGGGTCGTCCTTGCCGCCGCCGCTGAAGAGGAGTGGATAGACGGTCTCGTAGTACTGCACGGCGGTCTGATACACCTGGAAGCAGATATGATATAGCCACGGCTGCTGCTGCAGTTGCTCTCGCCAGAAGGCCACCGACTGCTCGGCACGCGCCGCGTCGTACTTGAAGTCATGAGGGGGCTGGAAGCGGTCGGGATGGGCGGTGTTTGGTGCTGCCTGCTGCTCGGGCACGAGGCAGTGGGCCACGAACTCTGCCTGCAACTGGGCACGCTCCTCGTCGCCCGTTTCCTCGCGCCACAGCAGGGGCACGAGGGGCTGGATGCTGCGATACTGCTCCCACGTAAGGTTGTTGCAGGCGAGGCCTGGGAGGGAAAACGTGATGTTGCAAACCGTGATGTTCTCTTCCGGCAGCCGCATGGCGTCGCGCCAGTCGGGGTTGACGTAGCCGTGTACCGGGTCGCGGGCCTCGCGGATCACCTTGCCCTTCTCGTCCTTCACCGCCTCGTCACCACGGTCGCCGTAGGGATAGTCGTACCACGGCATCGTCTGCCGTGCGAGGTGTGCGAGTTCGCGTGCCGTCGCCGTCCACGCCTGTCCGTCCTGGTCCTTCAGGCGGTAGACGGTTTCGCCCGTCCGGGCGTCGGCAGGCTCGCGGCCCACGACGGTCAGCCCGCAGACGGCCAGCAGGGCGGCGGCGCGTGCCACGTCGGCATTGCCGCCGTAGCGCATCTTGGCCTGCCAGCAGCCGCAGAGCTGCTGCCATGACAGCTCGCTCCAGGACTGGGGTACTTCGGGCAGCGCAGTGAGTACGTTGGTCTTTGAGGGTAGGGCCATAGTTCAGCGGGGTTATTTGAAGTTTGTCGGTGGGATTACTCTGATGTGCCGTTCTTCCACGAGACGGCTCACGAACTCCTGCGGGTCGCCTTCGACGGTGATGTTGCCACCGTAGTTGTTACCATTGTCTCGTGGGTACTCCAGGCTGATGTCGGCCTTGTCGATTCCGCCTGCGCTTTGTTCGATGGTGATGATAAAGTTGTCCTGTTCGGTAATCTTGTCGCCGAATTTTAAATTGGCTATTCCTATCAGCTTCAGATTGTCGGAGAACAACCATTTGTAGATCTTCTCGCTGTCGTCAACGAACTCGTAGGCACTACTCCTTTCCGGTTCTTCTGCCACCTTGTCGGGCAGCAGGTCGCCGTAGTAGGCCCACGCCTTTGCGCCGTAGTAGTAGAGGTGCATGTACTTGAAGTTGTCCTCGGTGCAGTTGTCCATCGGGTGCATCTCCTTGCCGTTGGTCAGCATTATCCGCAGAATACCGTCCTTGCTCCTGCTGAAGTCCGGCACCTCGGCCAGCGAATGCCAGATTTGTTTTGTCTCGTTCATATCGCTCTTTTGTTTTTATAGGTTAAACCTTGTCGTCCGTTACATCGAAGCAACTCAGTAGCTCGACGAGGGTGATGTCGGTTTTCTTTCCCTTCATGTTGTCGCTGCGCCCGCAGACACGGCCACTCTCCAACAGTTCCAGCCAGTAGCGCTCGCCCTTATGGAAGGGTCCATAGTCGTCTGTACACAGGAGCCAGTAGTTCAGCATTTTGCTTACCACGTTGCGTAGGATTTTCTGTATGCAGCAGGGGGCTGGCACTGGTGCAGGCTCTTTCTCGTCTTCGGTCTTCTGTTGATGACGCTTTGCAAACATGAAGCCCTCTATCCATGACATTGCCCGCAGGTCTTCGCGGCTGTAGGGTACGAGCCGGTCGTCGAGGTGGAATGTCACCACCCTCGCCAGCTCCAGCAGTTCTTCTCTTGTCAGTGTAATCTGTTCCATATCGCTCTTTGTTTTTTTTGTTGTTATCTTCTGCCGTTTAATTCAATCCATAAACCCAGAGTTCCAGTTTGCCGATTTGCAGGAGTCGGTTCCTGCGGTCGTAACAAACGGCTGAAAAGTGTTTGTACCATCCTATACGGATGCCGAACAGGTTAAAGTTCCATTTCATTTCTCCCATGGCTCAGTCCTCCTTGGTTTCTCTCAGCACCTCGGGCCTTGCTATGAAGTTTCCGACGTAGCGGAAGCCCTTGCCGTTGGCTTCGAGCATGTAGTTAGAGTAGAAGTGGTCGTCGTCGACAAACTGCGGCTCGCCCTCCTTGTCGAGATAGCCGCGACCGGGGGTGTAGAGCAGCTTACGCCATCCCTTGTCGGTGGCCATATACACGCCTGCATAGTCGCCACGCGAGAAGTAGTCGTAGAAGGTGCGGTCGGCAGGGTCGCCCCAGAGCAGGTAGCAGTCGCCGTCGTAGTAGTCGAATCGCTCGCGCTTGGCGTTGCCCTCCAGCTGTCCGTCGAGCGAGTCGATGTAGTGGGCCACGCCCTTTATCGCCACACCGTCCCCGGACAGCAGTTCGGCGAGCAGGGCGATGTCGTCACGTCTTGCCATGCTGATGTCGGCATAGTGTATCTGCCGGTCGCCGCCACGGGTGTAGAAGTACCGGCGCCGGTCGTAGCGGTAGCCGCCGTGATCCTTGTCGATGGCTGGCACCTCGTCGGTGTCGTCGTAGTAGTCGCGTGGCCGCAGGGTGTCGGCGGCCTGCATGATTTCCACGGCCTTCGCCATGTGCTTCCAGCCTCGCGGCATACGGTAGCCGCCGTCGGATCCGTTGTGTTCGATGGACATGCAGGCTATCAGTCTGGGCAGCGGCATCTGCATCAGTCCGTACATCACGTCGCAGAGTTCACCGTCTTCAATCCCGAATCGGGCCTTGGCTATCAGACAGAACCTCTCCTTGGTAACGTAGTCGCGCCATCGGCTGACTTCGCTCAGCACGGAGGCTGCATGTTTTATGTCTTCGTAGTCCATATCGCTCTTACTTGTTTTATCCGTTTTACATTATTCCCCCTTCGTTTCCCCGATGCTCACCTCCCTGCCGTCGGTGCGGTAGAGGTCTATGAGGCAGTCGGCCAGCCGCTTCATCTGGCGGTCGCTCTCCAGGGTGATGGTGGTCTGGAGGTCGCCCTCCGTCACATACAGGATGACGTGATCCTGCTCGTAGTGTTTCTTTACTTTCATATCGCTCTTTGTATTTAGTCGGACTTTATATGTTGTCGCTCTCGTAGTTGATTTTCTCGTCCTTCGCTATGCCAGCCGACAGCCTGACGTGCTCTTGCAGCCCGCCGATGCCTGCGGCGCGGACGCTGAACTTACGGTGCTGATGTTCGCTGTGCTCGATGGCGCGGCGGACGTCGGCCTGTTCCTTCTCGTCGCCGATGGTGATGGCCACGGCCAGCCGCTGTCTTAACGTGCGCATCCGCTTGATGTTCTGCCAGCGTGCTTTCTGCGCCGTGCGGTTCTTCAGCGTGCCGAGAGCCGCGAAAATGACGGTCGCCTCATGGCGCGTCACTTTGATGGTGATGTTTCTTTCCATACCGCTCTTTTGTTTTGGCCTGATTTCGCAGGGAAATTATTTAAAAATTAGGATTAAAAATTATTTCAGTCGGCGGCCATCGTGAGGGTGATGCTCCATCCACGGCGGCGCAGCTCGTCGCAGAGGTCGCGGTCGGTGAAGGCGGCGAGGGGCTGCTCCTGCTTCTCGGCCTTGGCCTTCTCAGCCTTGGCGTCGCCCACCTGCTTCCGGCGGCCCTTGTTGATGGTGGCGGCGATGGCGCGGCGGGTGGCAGTGATGGTCTTCTTGCGGTCCATGGTGTCGGCGAACTGCGGAGCGTTCTCGGGGTCGCACCAGTAGTAGCCGGCGGCGGTGCGCAGTTGGGTGACGGCGCGGTGGATGTTGCTGGGCAGGCTGCCGACTGCATCGGCGGCTTCTGCCATCGAGGGCCATTCCTTGACGGCTTCGAGCGTCGCGGGGTCTATCTGCACGACGGGTCGCGGGGCTTTGCTTCGCGTCTTCTTCTTGGTGGTCTGTTGTTCCATTGTCGTTTCGCTTGATGTTTCGTTTGATGTGGGCTTTGGCTCTGTGATGACTGCCCGCTCCGAGCCGTCGGTGCAGTTGATGCAGCCCTTCACGTTGTTGCAGCCGTCGCAGGAGTCGGGCTTTGGCCCGATTTTGTCCCGATTCTGGCCCGATGCGGGCTTTGGCTCGGCGGGCTTGTCGGCTGGCTGCTCGGTCTGGCTCTGGCACTTGCGGTGTTCCTCCGTGGCTATCTCGTAGGTGAACTTCGGTCGCTGGCAGTGGCCGTGGTCGCCGCCCCATTGTAGGACATAGACGAGCACGGAGGCTGCCTTGACCTTCAGTTCCTGTATCTCGCGGCACTCGCTGAACAGCCGTCGGCAGAAGGCCTCGGTGAATACTTCCAGATGGAGGTCGCCGTACTGCCGCATCAGCACGCGCTGCACGGCCTGGCGGCTCTTGGCTGCCAGCACCGTGTTGCGCGGTGCCGCCGCCCATTGTGTGAATGCTTGTTTGAGGGTCATAATCGCTGTTTCGATTATCCTACCTTCCGCTCCACGAGGTCGCAGAGGTCGGCGACGGTCTTCACCTGCTCGGCTTCGTCGTCGGTGATGCCGATGCCGAACTCCTTCTCCGTCTCCATGATCAATTCCGCCTCGTCGAGCGAGTCGGCTCCGAGATCGTCCTTCAGGTTTGCCTCCGGTTTCACTTCGCTGGCATCCAAGCCGAGCTTGTCAACGAGGATGTCCTGCACTTTTTTCTCAATGTCTGTTCTTTCCATTGTCGTAATGTTTTTTTTGATTGGGTTAAAAAATAAATTATCGTTTCATTCGCCGTCCTCCTTTCCGCTGTTGACGTGGATGTTCATCACGTTCACGTCGCAGATGTCTTCGCCGAAGTGCTGCTTAAATTTCTTCATCTCCCTCATTGCCGACTGTTGGGCGTCGCTGATGAACGACTTCATGCGCTCGGCTTCCTCGTAGCGCTCCTGCTCCACCAGGCTGCGCAACTGGTCCTGCATGCGGTTAATCTCGTTGAACGACTGGCGCAGGTGCTCGCCCATCGTCACTGCCATCGCCGTCATGGCGGCATACTTCACCTCGTCCATCTGCTTCTCCATGCGGCGCAGCTTGAACCATGCGCTGACGGCAAAGTACGTTATCGCGCCGTAGCAGAGCATGGCGAAAATTGAGGCGATTGTCTGTAATGCTTGTATCATAATCTCTTTTGTTAGGAATACCAGATTTCTGGGATATTGTCTGTTGTCATATCATTCATTGTTTAGGGATTTCAGTGCTTGCCAGGTGTACCATGTGGAGCGCAGCGCGTCGTAGAGGGCGTCGTGGGCCTCGCGGCCCTCGGCGTAGTGAGAGGGTAGGGATAAGAAGATTTTGTAGGCCAGCGTCGGGTCGGCCTGTATCTGATAGGGTAGGGCGATGCCGTTGGCCCGCGTGCTCTTACCGGCCATGCTGCGCTCGGCTTCTGTCAGCGCTGCCTCCAGTATCACCGTGCGACAGTCGCGGAACGAGGTGTGGGGGATTTCGTTCTCCAAGTCAACGTCGTACTTCTTGCAGAGGTTGCGCAGGATGGCGATGTCCACGTCCATGCCCTGGCACCAGAGGCAGATGCTCTCCAGCCGGTACTGCTTCACGGTCTCGCGCAGGTAGTCGAGTATGCTGATCAGCACGTCCTCCACCGGCTCAGCCAGTCCCTCGCACACGGCGCGCTTCGCCGCCTCCGTGCGCCCGGTCCACCACTTCACGGTCTCTGGGTCGAAGTCGAACCCATCGACCACGCACGTTCTCAGATCCACATACTTGACCAGCGGCTCCGGCCATCGGCTGGCCTCTTCCTCCGTCTTCTCGCCCGTGTCGTCGCCCACGAACGGGTCACTCTCCGCATCGCGCCGCCACGGAACGATGGCCACCTGCATCGGGGCGGAATTGGCCGTCAACCCGCAGGTCTCAAAGTCGATTGTAAAATCCAAATGTCTCATACTTTCTAAGTGAATAGTGAAAAGTGAATAGTGAATAATTTCTTGCGTCCCGTTGGTAGCAAGCGTCACCCTTCGGGATGCCGAGCGGCTACCGCCGTGTTTAATAAACCGACGGGCTGATGTCCTGCCGGCGGCTGTCGCGCTCGTCCTCGGCGCGGCTCTGGCTGACGAAGACCTTGCGGCGCGAACTGATGTCGTCGCGGCGGGCCTTGCGCATGTGTCGGTCGAACTTGTCGGGCTCTACGGGCTCGGTGAGCGCCACCTGCGGCGGCTTGCGGTCGATGGTCTCGACGGGGTTCGGGTAATCGATCTTCTTTCTTGTCATAATCTGTCTATGTTTTTAAAATTTACTATGCTTCGCTCAACCGCTCTCATCTGGGCCTAACTATACATTAGTATGCTTCGCTCCGCTTTGCCACGTCGGGATGTAACCGTGCTATGCTTTACTAAGCTGCTCTGCGCTATACAAGGCTTTACTCCGCACTTCTTGGCTGAATTAAGCTCGATTAGGATAAAACTTTGCTTTGCTTCGCTAAACCAGTCTTCGCTGTACTGTTCCGCGCTAAGCTAAACCCCACTGCACTTGACAGTACTTTGATATGTTGTTATTTCCTTTTCTTCCCATCGTCTTTCACCTCTTCGATGTTGTAGCGTCCGTAGCACTGGCGGTAGGTGCCGATGCCGTAGCGCAGGCCGGCGTTGGTCATGGCCAGCCACACATCGCTCTTGTTCAACTGGCTCTCGTCGAAGAAAAGCTCACCCTCCAGGCTCCACTCGGGGATGATCATTCGGGCGGTGACAATCTTCGACTTCATGATGCCCACGGGCCGGATGTCAACGTACTTCTCGCTGTGGTTCGTCCACAGCTCCTCTGGCGAGCAACCGTTCTCTGCGAACTTCAGCACGCCGTCGTTGAAGACGAACACCGAGCGCTGGAACTTGGCACCCAGCTTGTTCTCCTTTGCCCCCGCCTCGAAGCTCTTGGCAATCATGTTGGCCGGCAGGATGTACTGCCCCTTCGTGTTGTAGTAGCACGATGCCAGGAACTTCAGGTGGAAGATCTCGTTCTGGTCGTCATCGGTCTTCGAGCGCTTCGAGGTCAGCTCCTTCAGCGCCTTTGAATACTCGTTCATCGGGTTCACCGTCTGCGGGTTGTTCAGCATCAGCGGACACACACCCGTCATCTTGAATTTAATGCCTTGCATAACTTCTGTTGTTTTTGGATTAAATTAATCATTTATTTGTCGCTGTTAGTGTCGAAACGGAACACACTCTCCAGCCTGTCGGCCATGCCACGGACGAGGTGGTAGGTGGCGGGGTCGGCGGGCGACGAGCCGCAGAGGGCCGCCAGTGTGCGTCGGATGTAGTCTTGTCTGCTCATATCTTACTGTTGTTTGGGTTTGTTGTATCTGAATGAGATGCGCCCGTGGGTCAGGTCGTAGGGCGAGAGTTCCACCTCCACGCGGTCGCCGGTCATCACGCGGATGTGATTCTGGCGGATGCGCCCCGAGAGTGTGGCGAGGATGGTGACGCCGTTGTCAAGCGTCACACGGTAGCGCTCGTAGCCGAGGGATTCCGTCACCTGGCCTTGGGTCTTGATATTGTCGTTCTTGCTCATATATTGCTGTGTACCAATACGTTATTTATCATAATTCATATTCTGCTATTTTTTTCTGTGCCTCCGTTTCGGCTCGTTCCTGCGCCTCGCGTTCGCGCATCTTCTGGCGTATCTCGCTGTCTCGCTTGCGCCGTCGGCGCTCGGTGCGCACGTGGTTGTAGAAGGCGGTGTAGAACTTCGGGGCGTTGCCAGCCAGTTGACGGAGCGTCCTGATGGCGTCGCGCTGTTCCTTGGCCAGTTCACCGATGATTGGAAGCGCAGCCAGGCACTCGTCGAGGAAGCCGAGGATGCTCTCCGTGCGTCGCTTCATTAGGCGTGGCCATTTGCGCTGCAGCGTCAGTTCGTGGCGCCGTGCCCGCGAGTATGCCTTGTACATACCCTCATGGCTCTGTCCTCGGTAGAGCCATACGGCCTGCCCCGTGACGCATGAGTACTTGATGACGGTGACCTTCGGTGGTCGGCGCTTATATACTGGCATTATTCACTTTTCACTTCATCCGGGTCTGTCTCCGGTGCGGGTTGCACGTAGTCCTTGTCTCCGATATGCGCAGGGTCGAAGTCGTGGAACGGCACCTGCCCCTTGCGGTAGAAGTAGTAGGTCTTCAGGTACGGCGCCTTCTTCACCAGTTCGCGGGGGAGCCTGTTGCCGTCCTTGTCGGTCTTGATGGTCTTGTCGGGATTCATCGGGTACTGCCAGGTGGCGCAGCGGCGGTAGCCGCACTGATGATCCGTATTAGAGTGCATCACAATGTTGGGATTTGCCACGTAGGGACTTGTCCTCAGATACTCGTCGAGGTTGTTCTTGATGCGGGCGCGGCCCGACAGCAGCGTCTTCGCACCGACCTCAATGCCGCAGAAGTCGAGCAGCGAGATGATCAGTTCGCGTTCGGCAATAGGGATGCCGAGGTGGCGCTTGTCGGAGAGATAGCCCGCTATCCAGCGCGTGAACTGCTCGTCCTTGCTTGCTGCCAGTGCCTGGCGCAGCAGTGCTCGGCTGTCACGCGGCGGCGTGAACGTCACCTCCGGCAGTTGCAGGAACAACTGACAGCACTGCAGCAGCAGATTTCTCGCGTCGTTCAGAATCTGCGGCGGCAGGTTGTGGGCTATCTCCTTCACGCCCTCGCTGCGGAAATCGTCGGCTGGCGTGTGGGCAGGCCGCGAACCGTCCATCGAGCGGGGATGGTACCAGTCGCCCACCAGTATCTGATAGGCGCGGCGCGAGGTCGATTCGCTGGAGAGGTCTATCTGCTCGTTCGAGGAGATGACGATTTTCGGCACGTCGTCGCCCGTCAGTTTCACTGAGGCGCGGTACATGCCTCGCGAGGTGACGCTGAGCGGCAGGTTGTAGAGCTTCTTCGGCGAGAAGCCCTGCGGCAGTTCGTCGATGCAGGCGATGTTGTGCAGACCGGGGATGACCTTTCCGAGTTCCTGCTCCAGGATGATGTTCGACCCTTCAAGGGCCTTGCCGTCGATGCCCAGCACACGGCGCACGAGGGCGAAGAGTTCCAATATGGCGGTCTTGCCCGTGCCGCCCGAGGCCAGATCCTCACGGCGCGTTCCGTTGTCGGTGATGTGGATGAATTGCTGGCGGTTAGCCGAGCGGAAGCGCACCAGCGCCGAGCCGATGGCATGGAGCATCGCAATAAAGTACATGTCCTGTACCTGCCGTTCGGTCTTGGTGAGTTCCTGTGTTTTCTCCTTCTCCCAGAAGATGCGGCAGGTGTTATACAGGAAGCGGAAGTGCAGCGGCATCTGCTCCAGCGGTCGATCCATCACGAGGCGGTAGTGCCACAACTGCTCGTACTGGTCCCAGCGCATGTTCTCCTGTTTGATCTCGTCTTCCACCTGCGCCGCTTTGAGTATCGCCTCGTGCTTCGCCAGTTCGGCCTGGTAGTATGGCATTTCCTCCACGTGCCACAGTCGGTCGGTGATGTGGAAGTCGCCTTCGAGGATGGCGTCCTGGTTGGTCCACTGTTTCATCGTGGAGTAAGGCACCAGTTTGATTTCGTCCTTCGTCACACGGACGGCGGTGTTATGGAAGAAGAAATGGTCGAAGTCCTCGCCGAACGATTTCTCGTCGAAGTCCATCGTCTCTATCGACTCCATGATGCCGGTCTCCAGTTTGGCGGAGTAGATGGCACGCGAGAGCGCACCCTTCTTATCGTTGAACTCCGAGTGAGCACGGAGCCATTCGGCCATGATGTCGCGAATCTGCGGCACCAGTTTGTTGGAACCTTTCTGTCCGACGAACAGTTCATAATAGGTATGGTCATTGCCCAGCATGAAGAAGCGGCTGAACGACTCGTCGCCCGACTGCATGACGCGGCGGACGATGCCACGGGCACGGAGGAACACGGGGGTATTTCGCAGGTCGAACTTATAGCGGGCCCGGCTGCTGCCGTCCTGTTCCTTGCGCTCTGACTCCCACTGCCAGAACTTACACGTCGGCGTATCGAACATGGCATTCTCGAACCACTCCGCCGGGTCGTCGTGCTGCAGGTCGGCGGGCATCAGCCGCTCCACCTCGGCAAAACGGGTCACGAAGTCGGTGGCGTCTTTCAGGGGTTTCGGGGCCTTTACCCCACCCCTGCCCCTCCCCTCAAAGGGGCGGGGAGTTGCTGCCGCCATGGTATCCGTAGGCATTCCCCGTCCCTCAAGGGAACCCGAATCGACTGTGCCCCCGTCCGTAGGCATTCCCTGTCCCTCAAGGGAACCCGAATCGGCTGTGCCCCCGTCCGTAGGCATTCCACGTCCCTCAAGGGAACCCGAATCGGCTGTGCCCACGTCCGTAGGTATTCCCCGTCCCTCAAGGGAACCCGAATCGGCTATGCCCACGTCCGTAGGCATTCCCTGCCCCTCAAGGGAGCCCGAATCGGCTGTGCCCCCGTCCGTAGGCATTCCCCGCCCCTCAAGGGGAGGGGTCAGGGGTGGGGTCTGTATCGTCTTCCCGGCCATAACCTGCCCCAACTCCTTGGGCAGCCTGAGCCAATGCACCTGCGGATTGTTGAGTGCAATGGCCTGGCTGGCCTTCAGCCCCGTCTCGTCCTCGTCGTAGCAGACGTAAAGACCGCCCTCCACGCAGACGCTCTGCAACTTGCGGAGCAGCGCACGCAGCCAACGGTTGGGGCGCATCGCACCGCCCTTGGCATCGAAGCCAGCCTGTTCGGAGTTGAGCCATACCACATGCGCGTCGCTGTGACTATAGACCGCTATCGCATCCCTCGGACCAGAGCACAATACAATCTTGCCGAATCGGATCTGCTTGGTCTTCTTCTCCTTGTCATCAATCTCCACATAGGGGTGACGCTTGTCCTGCTCGGGCATCACGCCGTCCTTCAGGAAGTCCTCCAGCGTCGCGTCGCCGTACCACTGGTGGCCAGCGTCCACATTCTCGTCCTTGCCCACCCATATCCACTTGTTGCCGTAGACATCCCTCGGCTCGTACTTCTTTGTACCGAAGTCGTATTGGAACATGAAGATGGGGTAAGTCCTGCTGCCCTTCGTGATATGCACGAAGTAGCCGCCTTGCTCCTTGTTCTCCTTGCGGCGGATGACGCGGGCGACTGGCTGCACATGGAACAGCCGCTCCACCTCCCTACCCCACTCGCTGACGGTCTTCACCTCCGCCTTCTTCGGGTCGCCGTAGAAGCCTGCCCCGAACGAGCAGCGGTAGAGCGCCTCGCCCGTGTCCGGGTCGAAGTCGGTAATCACGTCGCCTGTCTTGATTTCGGCGGGGGCAGTGGCAGAAACTTCATCCTTCCCAGCCTTATGGGACGACATCTCCACCTTCAGCCCCAGGGCTTTCAGACTCTCGATGGTCCACTCGCCCGGCTCCAGTATCGGCGTGATGCCGTCCCAGTCGGCATACTGCAGTTCCGTCTTGCGGAACTCACTCCATCCCGTAATCTCCGAGCGCAGTCTGGTCTGCCAGCGTCTGCCCTCGGCATCCGTCTCTTCCTCCAGTTCCACGCTGCAGCGCGTCGCCAGTTCGGTCAGCACCTCCGGCATCTCCTCGTCGGGAATCCTCCCGCCAGGCTTGCCCATCAGCCGTGCCGCCAACTGCACCGCCCCGTAGCCCGTGGCTCCGCAGACGTAGCACTTGAACATCGGTGCCGTCGCACCGTCGCGTGTCTTACTCTCCACCACCAGCGACGGATCATGGTCATCGTGCCACGGACACAGGTAGTAGGCCACGGTGCCCTTCGCATTCGTCCGCTGCGCCGTATGCCTCCACCCTGCCAGTACGTCCACGAGTGGAATCTGGTCTAATATCTTCAGATTATTGTCGTTCACAGTTCGCCCGCCTCTAACAGTTCGTCGCGCAGGGGCTCAACAAGAACCCTATACAGCACGCGCTTCTCCTCTGGGATGTCACTCTCCTCAATCGTCGCCAGCATCAGGTACGACTGAGGTATGCCGAATACCTGGCACAGTTTCTCCACCGTACTCTTACGCGGGAACCGCTTGCCCGTCTCCAGCAGGTTCACGCCGTTGGTGCTCATGCCGCACTTCTCGGCCAGCGCCGCCTGCGACATGCCCTGCTTCATCCGAAGGTTTTTTATTGCCTGTCCTACGTCCATTGCCTTATACCTTATATATATTATTTCTTCCGCGTGTTTTTCAGCCGGTCGATCTCGCGGTTGTATTCGCCGATGCGCTTCTGGTAGTCCGCATTCATGCGCTCCATGCGCTCGCGGAAGTCCTTGCCCTGCTGATCCAGTTCCCGCTCCCTGTCGTGGATGCGCTCACGCAGGTTCTCCACGAGTTGCTGCAGGCTCTGCTTCTCACCATTGACCTGCTTCACCTGCTGTTCCAGCACATCCACCTGCTTCTTCACATTGTCGAAAGCCTCGATGCTCTTGTAGTATAGGTCGTTCAGCCCGGCGACATTCTCTGCCGCCTTCTTCTGCTTCTCGCGCAGGTCGTCGAGTTCTGCTTTGTAGGGGTTATTGCCCGTCAGAGCCATCCATAGGTTACTGATATATTGCTGCATAGCTTCAATATTATTGCGTTATTTTCTCCCATTTTTATTGGGATTTTGAAAAAATTGTTGTAACTTTGGTGCAAAGATACAACAATTTTAGGATATAAACAAAATAATTTTTGAACTTTTAGTAATATTTTTATTATGCCTATGAATGAAGTACGACTGAACACCGGGCTTATAGCCAGTCTGAAGAAAGAAAAACTCTTGCCTGCGGGCGAGATGATCAAATCGACCGTCAGGAACAAGTCCACATGGTACCGATTGATGGACCATCCCGACGAAATCACCGTGCAGCAGTTGATAGCCCTCGCCAACGGCCTGCACATCCCCGTGCGCCGCTTCTTCATGACCGGCAGCAAGTTGGACGTGAACAGGAGCTGCAGGGATTGCGTGGTCCGCGACGGCTACCTGCCCTGCGAATATGATGCCGCTGCGCTACAGAGGATAGTGGATAGCCGACCCGATGTCACATGGCAGAAGGCTGCCGTCGCCACGGGAATGTCACGAGACAACCTGAAGAACTCGCTGCTGGCCGTCCGTCGCACGCCTGTCACCCGGTTCCTCGAAGCCTGTGAAGCACTAAAGATCGCTCCCTTCACCATCCTGCTCGATCCCAACCCGGAGCCGAAGAAAAGCCGCCGCACGTCATCGGGCGGTCAAGACGATGCCCTCCACGCCGAGGTGAGGCAGATGCACCAGGATATCGAAACGCTCAACCAGACTGTAGAGGATTTGAAACAGAAATACGAGAGTCTGCAAATGAAATATGAGCAACTGGCACAGCGACTTCAGGTGAACATCGGCACTATCAACGACAGCCATATCGGGACTATCGGCATTGCCACCGACCCGAAATAATATTACCGACGAGTTTCTCAAATGTTTAGCACCCGCGGTGTCACACCGCGGGTGCTAAACATCCTTGGCGTCATGTGGTGCTGACGCAAATTGCCCTTGATTCCAGACGCCCATATCCCGATATTGCATAAAAAAGAGATTCAAAGCAATGAACCAGGTAGTTGTAGATCTATGGCCCGTCATCACGGGCTCGATTATAACAGGCGTGCTCTCCATTATAGGCATGTACTTCGGATGGGTACACCGATTGCGGACGGACATGGCGGTGGTGGAAGTGGAACTGGCGGAACTGAAGCGTCGCGTGGAAGGGCACTCGAAGAAGCAGGACCAGATACTCTCGGCCATCAACAACATCCAGACCGACATGAACGAGAAACTGAGTAAGATAGCCATCGACATCGCGAAGATCAATACGACACTTACGATTATAGAGCCGAACAAAGATTAAACTGGGATATGGGACGCAGATTCAGACGCAGAATGAGACACACGGGAAGTGAAATAACGAAACGCTGGCACGAACAGATGCCGCGCTTCTTCTACTGGATGGTCGTCGTGGCCTGCGGCGTCGGCGGTACGGCAGCAGCCATCAATCTTGGACTACCCATGGCCGGCGGCACTCACTCTGAATGGTGGGACGAAGCCTTCAGATATATCTTCGGCACCTGTGTCGGCATCGTATTCGCCTGCAAGTTCACCGTCGCCGGAGGCTACAAGGATATCAACCCCGACCGCCTGACGCGCGGCAACATGGTGCTCAACAAGGACATCGACCACATGAGCGGCGAGAGCCCGATGCCGTCTGACGAGCCGGAGATACCCGGCGAAGCTGAGGATTGCGACAGCGACCAGCAAACATAGCCACACAAACACGTTTATATATACACAGAACCGATGCAGCGGTCTTTAGTTTCATACAGATTCTTTTCATAGGTTAGTAGTATTTAGTTTTTTAGTTATTGGACTGAGGACCGCCGTCTGTGATGGATAGCGGTCCTTTTGCGTGTATCACCCGGGAAGAAATCAGAACTCCACGGTGTCAGTATCCTGCCAGTCGTCGTCTGAAAAACGTGGAAGACTATTCATTCTTTTTTCGCTTCATCAGCCAGCCAGCGCTCATTATAGAGCGCTGTCTGCTCCACAAAGCGCAAGATGGCGTTGGCAAGATATACGGCCTCGTGCTCCTTTAGAGACACATAGGTTACATCGGGGTCGTCTGGTTTGTCAGGGTTGGTGTTCTCAACGATGATTTCTATATCCGCGTGGTCTGTCACGTCCTCGTTGGGCTCTATAATCACCCTTTGGCTCCCGCTTTTGAATTTAAGAATCTGTTGCATAATTCGTTTCGTTTTATTAATTATTCGTTACTTGTTCGCGATGTCCTCCATGTCCGTTATCCAGCCGTTGGCAGAGCGCAGCTCGTTGAGCACGTCGTCCTTGATGCGTCGCTCGCGGTCGTCAGAGGGTTCTGCCTGGTTCAGCAGGTCGTACAGGGCCGAGAGTTCTTCCCTCGTGCCGGTGATTTCAATCGTTGTCGTATAGCCCGCCTGCGGGCTGTGGGGCGTGAAGTCGGTGTGCATAGTTCGTACTCTGTTTAATGATACAGATGCGCTATCCGGAGATATTCTTCGTCAGTCATTTCGTCGATGGCCCCGCTTTCTTCGAGTGCTGCAACATCATCTGTGCTATCTTTATAGCCTGTTCGTATGTCAAAGTCATAATTCGTGTAGCTTTAATTGATTCTGTAGGAATAGATGTAATCGACAGAGCCGGGGTCGGTGAAGTGCTCCTTGACGATGACGTTGTAGGTTTCCTCGCCATGCGCCTCGTCGTTCCATACGCTGACGTTGGTGCTGACGATGACGCGGTGTGTCACCTCGCCCTCCATGCCTGCGTCGCGGAACCACTGCTCGGCTTGTTCATCACTGGCGACGATGGTGTCGTATTCAAGACTCTTCTCAATGGCGGCCACGATGTCGGCCTCACATGCACATTCGCTGAAAGTAAATTTTGGATTCATATTCGTGTAGCTATTTAATTGTTTCGTTGTGGCGGTGCAAAGATACGAATAAGTGAGCGAAAATCCAAATATATTTGAGATTTTCCGAACGTGAGTATCTTCGACCGCAGGTCAAAGATACAAATAATTCCTGATACTTTGCGCTCGCATTAAGATTTATTTATTTTCTGTCACGGTCAGGCCACGCTTGGCGGCCTTCTCGTAGAAGTCTCGGCGGCACTCCTCGGTGGGGAACCACGCCAGCGTGCGCAGTTCCCTGCCGTCGGGGGCCGTGAGGGTGAGGGGATAGACATTCTCGGTCATAGGGCGGTGATGTTTAATACAGGCCATACTGCCCTACCCTTTCTCCTTTATCCCAGTCATGTTCATAATAACTGCCACGATAGCACTTGCTGCAGAACTCGCCATCGTGCTTGCAGGTGTCGCAATAACCAAACTTTCCCATAGCCGTTACTTGTTTATGTTTCCTTTATCTATTAGCTTCCCGTCTTCCCAGAGTTCTATTTCTCCGTATGTGAGCTTGGGAAAATCGTGGAACATCATGGCGAGATACGCCTGTTGTTCTCTTTTGCCCTGTATGCTCACTCCTGTCAGGTTGTTGAAGATGATGGCGCAGGTGGGATTTCCCTCGCCTGGCGCATTCATCACCGTTTGTCCGTTCTGTATGATTTTCTGTGCCATAGTCGTTTACTTGTTTTGTTGTTCAACGGTAAAATACTGCGAGTCGTCAACTATACTCCGATCTTCACCAACCCATGTCACGGCTCTGTCAGGCTCCAGTGTCCTGACGTGACCCTTCATTTTGAAGTGAAGCTCATAGTCGGCTTCGTCTCCCGCGAAGACAATGCCCCACGTTTTGCCGTCGTTCCATTCCTCGTCAACGATGTCGGTCGCCTGGTTCTTCTTCGACTTACTGAGTGTTGTCAGATCGTCACTGACAATGGCCGTCACCTTGACGACCTCGCCGTTTGATTTGAATGTGCATTTGATAGTTCTCATAGTCCGTATCGTTTTATGCGTCTATCACGCCTTGGATATAGTCTATCACTTCACTCTCCAGACTGTCGATGGCCGTCTGCAGATTGTCGATGTTTTCCTGCATGGCTGCGCCGCGCTCGCTGCTCTGAATGCCTTCAGGCATATTGTCAAAGGCTTCTTGCTCTTCGTTCATGAGGGCCTCAATGTCGTCCTTGATTGTTCCGAGTTGGTCGATCAGGTCTTCCAGCCGCTTTCGTCTTTCTTTGTTCATACGTTACTTGTTTTTGGATTTGTAGATGGTTGTGAAGCCTGTTTCACAACCAAGTTTGTGGTATTTCTTGTCTAATTCCCGAAAGCGTTCCATAGTCGCTTTCTCGTCGATGAAGTTATCCCATCCACACCGATGAAATTCACAAGCCGCCTTGTTCAAATCAATAACGCCAGCCACATAGTCCCAATACAGGGACTCGTCGGTTGTTGGAATGTTAAATGCGCCGTTCGTATTCTTCAGAGGAGCGTCCACCCATGGACTGCCGACGGCACGCAGACGTTCACGCCGCTCCTTGTAGTGCTGCAGCAATGCAGCAGCTTCGTTTTTCTTTGCCATAGTCGTTTACTTGTTTTAATAGTTTATCGTCTTGTAAATCCAGTCGATGATTGCCTGCAGCGTCTCGTCCTTCAGTTGATCAGGGCGGACGTAGAGCTGCTGCGTGTCATAGAAGTATCGGAACTTGAAGGCCAGCGGCATCTGCTCGTTGTCAGGGTCGTAAATCATGGCCTGACAACGCTCGGTCATATAGACTCTGCCCCAGTCCACCAGGCATCCGTCGAGATCGTGGAGCGACTTATCAACCCAGAAGTCCACCACGAGCTTTCCATCCTCGTCGTCGTACATGCTATTGTAGAGCCTACCCAGGTTACGGGAGTGTTCGCGGGCATCCCAGATGTCGGCCATCAACTCCCTCAACTGCTCTACCTTGGCACGTTTCAAGTCACCGAAGCGGTAGGTATTGCCGCTCCGCACGTCCTTGATATACTCGATATCCTCAATGCAGCCTGTGTAAGTATTGAGATACCACTGCTTCACATCCTCCAGGGTAGAAAACCTGATGTCAATCACAGCCGATAACTGTCCGTCGGCCTTGTCGAAAATCTGTACTAACATAGTCGCTTACTTGTTTTGTTGTTTAATGAAATGTCTGCTGTTGATGCGCTCGTACTTCACGCTGCGGTCGAAGCGTTTGACGAGCATCCGTATTTGAGTGTCGGTCAGGCGGGGGCAGTCTTCGTACTTGAATATCTTGGCGTCGCCCTGCCTGTGACCGAAGTTCCGCAGCGGGTGCCAGCGGACGAGCCCTCGCTCGTCCGGCATCAGCACCGCCACCTCATAGCCGTCGTTCCAGTTGAGTCCGAATTGCATAGTAGTTTACTGTTTGCTTGGGTTACACCATGCCGTGACGCCGTTGTAGATGGAGCGGTCGCCGTGGCTGAGTTGATTGATGAAGTTGCGGTCGATGCGCTGGTTGCCTAAGTAGCCGAAGCCGGAGCGCAGACAGGCTTGTATCTTCGTCATGCAGTCGATGATACCGTGCCTCATGCTCCACTGCTTCAGCACAGGATTCTCGACCTTGTATTTCAGGTCGAGAATCTGTCGTGTTGTCAGTCTAAGTTCTTTTGCCATAGTTCGCTTGATGTTTTAATTTCGGGGGTTAATACTTACTTCTTGCAGGCCCACTGTATGAACCACAGCCATGCGAAGAAGCCCATTATCCAATTCTCAATCATTCGTTTTGTTTTTAAAGGGTTAAACTTTTCTCAATCTTTGCGCCACTCGGTCGTGATGTACTCGGTCAGGATGGTGTGGTTGTCGTTGTCGAGTTCGCGCCAGAACATCTGCATGGCGGCCTTGTTGCCGTACTTCTCGTAGCAGTAGTCCCACTTCTGCTGCAGGTGCTGGCGGTTGCAGTGACCCTTGGGATGGCGCACCATATAGTCGAGCCACAGGTTCTCGTCGTCGTAGTCCATACACCAGTCGCTCCAGAGGGTAATGATATCCTTCGCCTGCTGGACGGGGTTGGCCACTGGCCCGGAGTGGTGGCATACGTCGAGGGCGAACTCGTCGAGGGTGTGGGGGCCACTGGCCTTGCGTCCGTGGTCGTAGAAGGCATGGAAGGCGGCGCTGTTGAACGTCAGCGTGTGCTGTCCGCAGGCTTCACCGTTGCCGTCGAGGGCGGTCACGGTAATGGGGAACGGTGATCCGTCGTGCTCTGGCAGCACTTCCGGGTAGTCGTCGTGCCAGAACTGTTCGAGTGCGGTCCACACGTCGCCGCAGTCCGCATACTCAAAATAGAAATCGCTGTTGCTCACGTTAGCACGGAGCAGATAGTTTGCTGTTGTAATCATATTTCTTGAATTGTTTTTATCGGGGTTATTGTTTCATCTTCTTCTCAATCTCTCGCTGTTCGGCCTTGTTTACCCAGCGGATGATGTCAGCATCGCGGCAGTCCTTTGCCGTCACCAGCCAGCCGTCGGCCTTGGCCTTCTGGATAACGTCGTTGGCGTATGTCTGCTCCACGTTGTCGAAGTTGTAGATTTCTCCAGTCCGCTTGGTGTCGATAGACAGGCGGTTCATCAGGATGTGCCACACGGTGCCCTCGTTCTTGTAGAGGTTTCGACGCTTGGTGGTGGTCAGTTCCTGCAGCACCTGATTGGCGGTGGCGTCGAAGGTCTGGTGGTAGAGTTGCATCTCGTCGGCTGTGCTGGTGGTGACGATGACGTCGCGGTAGTCGTCTGTCTTGTAGTGGCGGAAGGTCTTGGCTCCGGCGAAGAGTCGCCCCACTGCGTCCACCTCGTCGGGCTTTACACATCCGCTGATGTTCTGCGGATGGCAGTAGAGTTTCTGATTGTCCTTCGTCAGTTGCGGACATGAGCCAGAATGCTCTTTGCGCCATGCTTCGTCAACCAGCGCCCATCCTGCCGCCTGCAGTATAGCTACCACCTCGTCGAAATACTGGCGAGCGTTCTCACGTCCCTGCTGACGCTCCTTCTCGTACTTGTCGCTGTAGCCGAAAGTGTAGGTGTAGAATGGCACTTCTATGCGGTAGTACACGTTGCGCAGCACCTCTCGTCCGAAGCCTCGCTGTGGGTCGTGCGGCTCATGTCGAGGTGTCATGTCGATAACGATTTCGTTCATTCCGTTGGGATTTTCTTTGGTGATGATTGTACTCATAACTTGAATTGTTTTTTTGTTGGGTTAATACTCTCGTTGTTTCTACGCCACCACGCGGTACACCTTCGGTATCACGTCGTTGCTCAGGCCCACCTCCACCCTTGCGCCTTCACTGACGCCGAGCTTGCGCATGGTGTCCTCGCTGCCCAGGCTGGCCTTTTCGATGGTGCGGCCCAGGATGGTCACGGGGTCGAACCAGGCTACCGGGGTGCGGCGGCCTGTGGCTCCCACGGTTATCTCGATGCGGCGCACGGTGGTCACGGTGGTCTGCGGCGGGAACTTATAGGCTATCGAACCCTTGGGGTGGTGGTCGGTGAAGCCCTGCTCGATGAACTGTTTGTTGCTGTTCAGCCGTATGACGATGCCATCGACGGGAATCAGCAGCAGGTCGCGCTTCTCGGCCATCAGCTGTAGTATAGCCTCTATGTGGGTGCCGTCGTCAGTCTCGTGGTAGCAGGTCTTAAAGCCTATCCTCTGCAGCGTGTAGCATGTGTGATCCTGCCACCTCATGCTCAGGTCGTCGCCGATGCAGTCCCACGCCCAGAACTCCAGCCGTGCCATGTCGGCGCTCGGTGTCACCTGGTTGCACAGACTGCTGGCTGCGCTTCGGCAGTCGGCATACTGTTTGCCGTTCTGGTCGCGGAGCCCTTGGAGGTTGGCCTTTGGACATACTATCTCGCCGCGCACTTCCACACGCCCTGCCATTTCGCTGGCATTGATAGTCTGCGGCACGGTGTGCATCAGCCTGACGTGCTGTATCAGGTCCTGCCCCGTGGGGCCGTCGCCTCGTGTGCTGGCCTCGATGAGCCGACCGTCCTGATAGACGAGGGAGCACGAGATGCCGTCGGCCTTCCATGAGAGCATCCATGTGGGCATAGCCGAGAGACCGCCGCCAACTTTCTTCTTCATCTTTCCGAGCCATTCCGTCACCTTCTCCGTGGCCTGTGCCTTCTGGCAGGAGAGCATCGGTGTGCGGTGGCGTATAGTGCGCCGTCCGTTGCCGCCGAGGTCGCTGCCCACCTGCTGCGTCGGCGAGTCGGGCAGCGTCCAGTCGGGGTGCTCGCGCTCCGTCTGCTCGATAGCGTCCACGAGGCGGTCGAACTCAGCGTCGCTGATGGTCGGGGCCGAGAGGACGTAGTAGTTATAACTGTGCTGCTTGGCAGCGTTTACTTTCTGGATGTAGTCTTGCTGTGTCATAATCTTGTTGGGTTTTAATTGGGGTTGGAAAATGGGATTGGAAAAGTGATCTCTCAATCCACTTGCAAAGTGATCTCTCAATGCAGTTGCAAGGTGATATATCATATCGGTTTTGAAGCGGTATGATATAGGCGTTCAGAAGCCGACCCTCGGTCGGGTTTTTAGGCCAAGCGAAGGTCGGTGTTTAGTCCTCGTCCTCGTCATCGTCGGGCTTGGGAGTATAGTTCTCGTATGCCGTGATGTACTCCTTCGCCATCTTGTAGAGCGTGTGGCGGTAGGGTTCTTCATACGGGTTCAACACTTTACCTTTCTTCAGGTCTTCGATGCACTCGCCGAAGTCGCTGGCGGTGCCTTCAAATCTGCAATAACTCATGTATGCCATAGTCGTATCGTTTAATCGTTATACTTTTTTCGGATTAGCGTACAACCCCTCGCAGACATCCCATGCGTTGTCAATGACTGAGATGAGGTTGTCGGCGATTCCTTCTTGCCCGTCCGCAGGAGCCATGTCGCTTGTCAAATTCTCCAGCAGGTCAGCACGGAACACATACAGGTCCGTGCCATCCACGGCGAAGTCCAGCCCCTGCTTGCGACACTCGTCAATGGCATGACGCAGGGCGATGATAGTCTGATTCTGCTCTTCCGTGGGAGTCATAACGTGTTTCAGTTCTTCACGCTTGCGCTCGCTCCTGGCTTCCTCGATGGCTGCACGCCGACGGTGATATGCTGCTGACACACTGCCTGGCTCATGTTTGCCGGGTGTAAAAATCTGCAGCGATGACTGACATGGGACGTACAAGATGCCGTTCTCCTTACACAGGAACACGTCGTCAACCTTCTCGCCCGCAGCCTTGTAGAAGTCGTCATAGTTATAAGGCTCGTCGCCATCGGCTACATAGCCGAAGTTACTGCTGTCCAGTTTGCAGCAGATTTCATGAATGTCGTCGTTCAGGCCGAAGTCTGCGAACAATCCTCGCGGCTCGAATGTGTAGCCGCCGTAGGTGAATGATTTCTTTGTCATAGTTCCAATTCGTTTTAATTAGTCTTAATTCGTGTTCGTTATAAAGGGCAAAATCGTGAAGTATACTTCTGCCGTGCGGCAAGTATACTTCCCGCGAGCGGAAAGTATACTTCACGAAATCGGGGTGTTTACGCCGCCTGCTTCAGCCCGCCGTCGCTCTTGGAGGCGTTGCCCTCGGAGCCGTCGTTAGACTTCTTCCCGTTCATCTCGGCGTTGATCTTGCGGTCGAGCTTTGCGAGGTCGGCCTTGGCGCGGCGCAGCTCGTCCTCCTTGGGCCACGTCTGCTTCAGCAGTTCGCCGAGTTGGCGGATAGTCACGTTGTTGTCGGCTATCCAGCGTTGCCAGTCGGCGATGCGGTGGGGCAGCTCCTGCAGACAGTGCAGGGCGTAGAGCGATGCCTGGCGGGGTGAGAGGTGCGACAGCCTGCCGTTGTTCACGGTGTGCAGGATGCGGTTGCCCTGCAGCGAGAAGAGGTTGGTGTATTCCATCGACTCGTTGCCATCGGCATCGTGAATAATCTGCTCGTTGGTCTTCACCAGCAGGTCGAAGCCGTATAGCTGGCCTATCTTCAGACGGACACCCTGCGTGCGGGCCGTCTGCTCGATGCGCCACAGCCGCTCACCGAGAGCCTTCTGCTGTCCGGCATAGTCGAGAGGCTTGCCGTCGGCATCGGTCTCTGGCACGGTGAACCCGTCGAGCACCAGCATGTTCAACACCTCGCCCTGCTCGCCCAGCTGCTTCCGTGCGTCGAACTGCTGCTGGTCGGCCTGTGCGTCGCTCACATCCTGCTTCAGCCGCTCCACGTCCTTCTGCAGCCTGTCGCGGCGCTCCTCTGCCTGCCGCTGGTCGCGGTGGAAGTTCTTCTTCTCCACCTCTAAGGCGGCAATCTTCTTGTCGAGCTTGGCCCTTTCCAGCAGGTCGGTGTTGCCGGAGAGGATAGCCATATACTCTGCGAAGTTCATATTGCCCTTCTCGTCCATCGAGCCCTCGTCGAGGGTGCGCTTGCCCAACTGTCCCTGCTTCAACTGCTGGATGAAGGTCTGCTTGCAGTGCAACAGGTTGAACTTGTAGGCATCTAACGACCGCTTCACGGCGTAGATGATTACGGCGACCTTGTTGTCGCCATAGTCGCGGGCTATCACGTTGCCTTTACGCACTGCCCTGCCGTCGCGCTGCTCCAGGTCGGCGGGGCGCCAGGGGGTGTCAAGGTGATGCACCGCCACGACTCGCTCCTGGGCGTTTACTCCCGTGCCGAGCATAGAGGTGCTGCCGAAGAGGATGCGCACGTCGCCGTCGTTCACCTCGTGGATGAGCTTCTTCTTCTTCGTGTCGCACCGGGCCTCCTGGATGAAGCGTATCTCCGAGGCAGGTATGCCGTAGTCTTCCACCAGCTTGCGCTTGATTTCCTCGTAGATGTTAAACTTCCCGTCGTTCTGCCACGTCGAGAGGTCGCTGAATATCATCTGCGTACCCTTCACATCCTCGAACTTGTGATAGTACTGGGCCACCATCTTGGCACACATCGAGGCCTTGCTCCGTGGGTGGTCACTATACGAGGGGTCAATCAGTCGCATGTCGAGCGACATCTTGCGGGCAAGGTCCGTTGCATACAGCATCTTCGCCATCTCCTGCTGCTTGGTGGGGTTGTCGATGCCTATCAGCTTGAAGTTGCCCGTCTCGGCAAACTTCATCAGCGTGTGGATAAACTCCGCCTGGTCGGGGGTCGGTTCGATGTGCATCAGCCGTGCGTACTTCTCAGGGCGCTCGATGCCTACGTCCTTTGCCGTGCGGTAGTCGGTTATCTCGTTGTAGAACTGCGCCAGCTCCGGCACCTTGATAAAGTAGCGGAAGCGCTCCTTCAGCACAATCTGGTTTGTCAGTCCGAACTCATACTCCTGCGTCTTGCGGGTGAAGATAGCCGCCCAGGCATCGAAACAGGTGATGCCCTGCTTGGCCATAGCCTGCGGTCGCAGATAGCGGAACAGACTATACAGCTCCGTCAGGCTATTCGTAATCGTCGTGCCACTCAGGAACGTCGCTCCGAGGTCACGCCCCGTGCGCTGCTGAATGGTTCGTATAGCCATGAGCAGATTGTAGGCTCGCTTCGAGCCCTCCGAATTGCCTAAACCTGCCACACGGTCGTGGCGGGTGGTGAAGCCGAGGTTCTTGAACTGGTGGCTTTCGTCGATGAAGATGTGGTCGATGCCCATCATGCGGAAGTCCACCACGTCGGACTTACGCTTCTCGATGGAGCGCAACAGACCCTGCAGCTTGGCTCCCAGGTTGGCCTTCTTCTTCTCCAGACCGCGCTTCAGTCGGCTCGACACGCTGTCCCACGAGCCATACAGTGCGCTCAGGCTCTCGTTCAGGTGGTTCAGCTCCTCACGTATCACGTCGGCCTGTACCTCGTCCGACTGCGGGATAAAGCCGAACTGGTCGTGCGACATGATCACCACGTCCCAGTCGTTGTTCTTCATGCGGTTGAAGAAGTTCTCGCGCTCCTTGCCTGAGTAGTCGGCGTGCTTAGCGTAGAGCACGCGGGCCTTGGGGTAAGCCGTCATATACGTCTCGGCAATGGCAGCCACGTTAGCCTTCAGTCCGATGATCATCGGCTTGTGGCAGAAGCCCAGTCGCTTCATCTCGTGGGCGGCGAGACACATGATGAGCGTCTTGCCGCTGCCTACTTCGTGGTCGCAGATGCCGCCGCCCTGCATCGTCAGCATCCAGATACAGTCCTCCTGGCTCTTATACAGGCCGCCGCTCACCTTCTTGCCGTCCTTATACACGGGCTGCGGTATTTCGTACTTCGCCTCCAGCCCTGCCCAGTCGATGCCGGGAAATCGTTGGTGCGAACCGTCGAACTGCGGCTTCACATGGCAGTTGAACAGTCGGTTGTATTTATCAGCCAGTCCGTCGCGCAACTCCTTGGGCTGTCTGAGCAGCCAGTCCTGATAGCCCTGTCGGATTTCCTCGATGAGCGTGTTAGCCTTCTGCGTAGCCTCCGGGTCCTCGTCCTTCTCATAGCTCTTACCGCTGGCGGTCTTAATCTTGCGCCCCATCTCGTCACGGCGATACTTCATCATCTTTGGGCAGGAGTTCTGCAGTGCATGCACCAGCAAATCCATACCGTCGAGCGACTGGCTCGCCTCGCTGCTCACGGCATACTGCGTATATATTTTCTCGTTGCCACGGTCGCTGTCGCAGGCATACTGGTCCAGGTTGCGGTCATACTTCACCGTCACCTCCACCTTACTGCCCCACTCGTCGCCCTCCATCGAGAAGAACTCTGAGGCAAAGTCCTCGTAAATCTTCGTATCCACCCATCGCTCACCCAGGTTGAAGTCCAGGTCATCGAATGGGATAGGCTCAGGGACCGACTTCTTCAGCGCATCAAGCGAGCGGCGGATATAAGCCTCCGTCCTGTCGCCCCGTTTCGCCACGTCTGCCGTTCCGCGCGCTTCCTCTGCCTCTGTTCCACCGAGGTTCTGGTACTTCCGCTTAATCTCGTCAATCTTCTCAATCACATTCCCGCTGACGAACCGCGCCTTAATCTCCCACTCCTCGCTCAGGGGGTTATAGTATATCTCCCCGTCCAGCTCGTCGCATATCTCTTCCTCGCTCTTCCCCGTCAGTGCAGCCATATAGCGCACGTCGGGCTTGCCGTAGTCATTGAGCGACTGTGCCAGCGCCTCGTGAGCGTCCGTCACGCTGTGCATCTCGTCCGTCGAGAAAGCCACCGGCTTCTTGAAGATGTCAGCCTTGCGCCACTCGCCGTCCTCCAGTATCTCCAGCGTCAGCAGCTCCTTCAGTTTCAGCTTCTTCGCGGCTTTCAAGTTTTCGGATTTGTTCAGCGGACCGAACTTCTCCCTGAAGTTATCATACGCCCCGTTCAGCCGCTTGCGGGCATCCACATTCTCCTCCATCTTCGCAGCCTCGCTATTGTAAAGCTCCTGATAGTGGTAGTTGATGGCCACCAAATACATAGCTCTGGCGTCTATCTCCTGCCACTGTCCGCCTTGTTCCTGCTTCTCGCTCTTGCGTTCCTCCTTGCGCTCGCTCTTGCGGTAGCCGCTCCCCGCCCCTGTAGGGGAGGGGTCAGGGGTGGGGTCACTATCTTCCCCCTCCGTCGCCTTCAGCTTCTCTGTCAGGTCCTTCGACAGCACCTCGCCCAGCTGATGTGCAATCCCCTGCACACCGTCGCGGTGCTGATACACAAATGCCCGCTTTCCATAGGCATCCGTATCAACCGTCCACGCCGTAGCAATCACTCGCTCCGGCCACATGTCGAAGTACATATTCGTCGGGCACCCGCCGTCCTCATATTGCGTCAGCAGCATTGTCTCTTCCTCCGTCAGTTCACCTCGCTTCGAGTCCTTCTGCATCACTAAGAGGTCGGTGCCCACCTCCGTTCCGCTCTCCTTGAACAGGTTGTTCGCCAACCGATACGCTCCGATGAGCCGTGCCTGCTTCAGTGCCTCACCTATCTGCTCGCCGTCGCGGTTCAGGTAGTTGCTCGTGATGATATACGCCAGCACCCCACCCTCTCGCAGACAGTCAAGTCCTTTCAGCACATAGTAGCGGTGGATCATGCGGGCCGCGTCCCTGCGCACCTGGCTCTTCGAGTTCGTATAGTCAGGATCAAACACGCGGATGTCGCCAAAGGGAACATTCGTGCTCACCAGGTCATACTTGCCCAGCTCAGATGCAGGGATAGTCTCGAAGCCAGCGACATGAACATTAGTGCGTGGACCAGCCCAGCGATTCAGAAAAATACCCGTCAGCAAGTCCTTCTCAAAAGCCGTCATCGAATAGCCGAACTGCGTCAGTGCAATGTTCTGACTGCACACGGCTCTCATAAATACTCCCATGCCAGCCGCAGGGTCAAGAAACGTCTTCGGCTTTATCCAGCCCTTCTTGTGAGTGCTGTAGTTGATCCTGCCCTGATGTTTCTCCTCGCCGTAGATAGCACCGATAATGGCTTCCACCAATACTTCCGGCGTATAATAAGCCGTCAGCGTGCTCGCCTTCAGGCTCTCCACCCATGCCTGATATTCCTTATCGCTATTGCTTGCGTCTCTCAGCAGCGTATGCAGTTCGATGGTGTCGTCCACATACATCTGTTCGCTCTTGCTCCATGGCTTATCCAGCGGGTTCAGCACGAACGTCATCCCCCCGAAGCCCGTGTATTTATCCATCACCGATGCGTCGCCGTTCCCAGTCAGCGCATACTCTATTGCCGCGATATTGTCACGTAGCCGTTGTAACTTACTCATAATCTCGCTTGTTTTGATTTCGTCTGTTGTCAATTTCCTATCATTCACGAACAATCTCCTGATTGCTTATACCCAATCTGGAGATTGTTCGTGAGCAAGTTTTCTCACGCCGCCAGGCGGCGCTTCAGTTCGTCGAGCGTCACCACGGGAATGTCGAGTGCCTTGGCCATCTTCAGCTTGGCCGGTCCAACGCCGCGCCCCGGTACGTTAGCCGTGCCTACTACCAGATAGTCCGTCGATTTGTTCAGTTCGCTCTTCACCGTGCAGCCCATGCCGACGATGGCCTCACGCGCTGCCGTCCTTCCGTAATGTCCGATGGCGCTCTCCGTGAAGCACCCGCTGATTACCACGTTCAGTTTCTTCTGTTCCATAGTCGTTTCGTTTTAATCGTTATCAATTCCCAACTCCCTCTCCAAACACTCATAGACGTTGAGCATCGTGAGCTGCGCCACGTCGTCGTCGAACAGTTCACGACCGTCATACTCACCTTCGCACTGCATCTTGAAGCGCGGATGTTCGCCGTCGATGAAGCTGACAGAGAATACACAGCAGTCCTCGCCGCTGTTGTACTTGTCGAACCAGATGACATACGGACAGTGGTTGTCGCGGAAGTCCTCGTAGTTTTCCACATGTTCCTCGCCCTCGTGCTCTTCCAAATACTCATCCTCGTTGACAGGGCAGAACTGTACGAGCACGATGTTCTCGGCTCTCATTTTCTCGATGATGCGCTGGCGCACCTCGTTCACCAGCGGATAGATGTCTTTAATGTGTCGCATAGTCTTGAATAATTTTTAATTAAATTTTTAGTTAATTTCTCGCCGACAGGCGACCCGATTACTCAGGCCGCCTGCTTCTGTACTTTCTGTGATTTCCGTGTGACCTTCGCCTTCACATAGCTTGTCCGCTCGAACACATAGCGGACTGCCGTGCCGATATGCACCCGCCGTGTGCCGTCGGGCTGCATGGTAGAGCGGCATAGCGTAGCGCCCTCGTCGCCGACACTCACACCCACCATCAGGTGCAGCATCGTCCAGTCGTCGTCGCTGACTGTCACCTCGTCGTCGATGTCGCCCTGGCTGAACGCCTCCGTCACGCCGCCCAGCTGCTGCAGGATGCGGGCCTTCGTCAGCACGTTCATCTTGCGGTTGAAGTCGGCAGCGTTGACCGTCACCCGTCCAAAGCACTCCTGCCAGGGAGTCGGCTCCGTCAGCTGGAGCCAGTCGTTGAAGAGGTCGGCGGCAACGACCACCTCTTCCACCGTAGGCCCGTCTTCCCATGTCACCGATGACTCGCCGTAGCGGTTGGTCTTGATGGTGAACGTCACCCCAGGGAACTTCCCCTTCAGCACCGCCTTCAGGTTGCTCACGGCCACCGTCTGCTGCTCCGCGTCGGTCAGTCCCCGGCTGATAGTGATCAGCTTCGGCGCCCACTCGTCTATCAGCGGCCTTTGCTCCGCTTCGATCCTCGCCTTGCGTTCCGCCTCGATGCGTGCCTTCTCCGCTGCCTCGTGGTCGAGCCGCGCCTTGATGCGGTGCAACTGGTCGCTGAACATCACCTCGTAGTAAGGCATCACGTAATAGTCGCGGATGGTAGGGTCGCCTTTCGGATTGCCCATCATGCAGTAGCGATCCGAGCGAAACAACACCACCTTTGCCACGCGCTTCGCCTTGCGGATGCCACTGGCGGGGTCGGCCTGCTGTATGGTTTCCCATCCACCATAGACAATACCCGACTCCATGCTGCCTATCAGCTTGCTCAGCGAGCCGTTCATCAGCGAGAAGTCGTCGCACTCCACGATGTACTCCACCATCACCACCGTCTCTTCCTGCACACCGTCCTTCAGCACACAGCGCAGCACGTCATCGCCGGAGTCATTCGTCAGGTTCAGCGTATTCAGCCGTCGTGCATAGATGAAGTCGCCTACGCTAATCGCCTTGTGGCTCTTCGTCTTGTTCTTCCGTGCCTGCTCCAGCACCTCGGCCAGCCGGTTGCGTTCGCGCTCCTTGCGCTCCCGTTCCTCTCGCTCCCGGCGCTCCCGTTCTCTCCGCTCGCGCCCTCTTGCCGACTTGGTATAGTCGCCGTTCAGCTCCGCCTTGCGTTCCTCATACTGCTGCTGCATCTCCTGGAACTTAGCCGTTGCCTCCGGGTCGTTAGCGTTTCTGTCCGGGTGCATCTTTATTACAAGCCGCCGGTGCTCCTGCTCCAGCTGCTCGTGGGTCATACAGTTTGCAAAATAATTCATATTGGTTTCAAGTTTCAAGTTTCAAGTTTCAAGTTTATGCCGCTGCCTTATAGTGCTTCAGAAGTGCCTCCCGCAGCCTTTCGGCAAACGTCGGCTCCGCAGGTTCCGTCTGCTGCTGTACCACAGCAGCCCTCGCCTTGGGCTTTGCTTTCTTAATAGTAGCCGCCTTGCTCTTGCCCTCGGTCTTCACCTCCGGCAGTCGTGCCCACTTGCCGTTGCCGTCCATGCCGAACACCGTCTTGTTCAGCAGCGACTGGCAGGCATTCATCATACAGAAGTCGCGGGCCACGCCGAACACACCGTCCAGAGGATAGCCGCACCCGAAGCCCATCCTGGGGTCGCGGTCGTCGGTCTGGACGAACAGCTTCACCATCGTCCAGCGTCCGTCGTATCTGAAGTCCTCCACGCCGTCCGTCGCCTTCATCCTGCGGATAAGCACGTCCGGATGTTCGCACTCGTCCACGTCCACCTCAATCTGCCCTATAGGACATTTCTTCCACATCTTGTAGTCGCCCATGCCGTTCCACACATCGGCGAACCCCAGTTCACAGCTCGCCACATTCCGGTCGAGCTTCGTGCAGTGCTCCCACACAATAGCACACTGCATGAGCAGCGCCATAGCAATCCGCTCGTTGACCGTCTTCCCCGTAATCTTCACGTTCGCCTTGGGCTTTCTCTTCGGCTTCTCCGGCTCAGGCTCAGGCGGAACGTCATCGCCGTCCGCACCAATCACCTCGTTTATCAGTTTCACTCCTTCGTCGCCATAGTGCTCACGGATGCAGTCTTCCATGCTCTGCCCCGCATCCTCATAGTTGCCGTGCTTCTCGTGCAGCCACTCGTCGAACTTCAGGGTGTCGATGCACAGCTGCTTAGAAACAACCGACATCAGCCCGTCGTAGAACGGCTTGAAGCCGATGCCGAACACCGCCATAAACTTGTCGCCCAGTTTGTTCAGTTCTGAAAATTTGTATGCCATAGTCGTATATCTTTTAGGGGTAAATAATCGTAGTTAAAAAGATGCAGCGTGTCATCCCGACAGGCTGCATCCATCAAGGCTGCGATTAAGCGAGCCTTGAGTCAACATTCAAAATCAATTCGCCCAGCCGGAGCACCCGGCTTGGGCATTTACAAGTTATGAAACGCTTTTTCATGTCTGATGGCTGATGGCTGAAGTTGCCATGCGGATTGTGCTCTGACATCTTCCATCTTACATCATCCATCGTAAGTTCGTGCCCCGCATCCGCATCGAAGGGTAGGTTAATCCGTGCGGGGCTGTGATGTTTACTCGTCTAAAAGTTGTTTCACTGTCTCACTCTCTGCATCCTCCTTGCTCAGCACGGCGGCACCCAGCCACCCGTCGCTGTCGTCGATGCCCATGATGTAGGCTCGTCGCTCTGCCTCGGTGTCAAACTCGCGCACCGTCAGCTGGCCCTCGCTCATGTGTTCCGCCATTTCCTCCACGCCGCCATTGCAATAAGCCTTGGCCGCATACTCTCCGAAGATGATAGTCACTTTGTACTTCTCCATAGGTTCCTTGCACTGCTCCGGGTTCTTCACCCTCGCCAGCACATGCACCAGGCACTCGTTGATGTCGCCCTGCACCTCATGCTCGAAGTCGCCCTCCGCATAGTAGTCCGGGTTGCTGCCGTCCATGTCGGTGCTGGCGATAGCCCAGTAGCCCTCGCCGTCGTAGTCCGCCACGATACGCTTGCCGAAGGGGCGCAGCGTCTCGTTGGCCTTGCGCAGCGTCTCGTCGAAGTCGTGTTCCGTCACGTCCAGCATAATATCCGTGTTGATATACGCCGGCTCGCTGTCGTCCTCGCTGTCATACTCAGCCATGTAACCGCCGCCTGTCAGCCGCCCCGCCTCGTCTTTGCGCAGGTTCAGCTCGAAGTAGCCGCCCGTGTCGCTCTCGTCGTCAGCGATAAGCACCAGAGCCTGTTCCTCGTCCGGGTAGTTGCGGTCCAGTTCCGTCCGCATCCCCTCAATCTCCCGACCGTCTTGGGTCGTAAACTTGTACTCGATAATCATAGTCGTTACTTGTTTTTGTTCAACACCTGCCATACGCTCTCATACACCATCTCGATACCGGCGCAGGGCTTGAAGTGCTCGAAGTCGTTGGCACCCCAGCACTGGTAGGCATCGCCGATGTCGCCGTTCTCGTTCTGCTCGGCCAGTTCCTCGGTGTCGATGTCGAGGATGACGTCGAGCATCAGCTGACAGTCGCGGTAGTACACCTTGCTCACCTCCATCTCCATCACGTCGGCCCCGTCGCCCGGATAGCCCACGACATAGGCATGGTCGCAGTCGCTGCCCAGCAGGTCTACCTCCTTCACGCCGTGTTCCACCATCATAGCCACCATCTCAGCCACGATGTTCTTGTGCAGCTCCTTGATGTCTGCATAGAAATCTTTCTTATCCATAGCCTCTCGTCATTTGGTTTCAAACATATAGTCCCCGCAAGGGGTGTCGATAGTAATATCAGAGTAGCGCAGCACGTCGTTGGCCGTCTCGCCGTTGAAGTAGTGGTTGATGATGTCCACAATGCCGTCGTCGTAGTAGTCGCCGATGTACTGAGTCAGTAGCGATGCGTAGTTGTCCACATAGTTCTCTTCGGCGTTCAGGTGGTCGATAAACTCCTGCAGCGGCTCGATGAATCCCGTGTACTCCACGTTGCGCCACGGCCCATCGCCCTGGTCGTCGCCCTCGGTATAGGTGTAGCCCCATACGTGTATCTGCTTGCCGCCCTGTCCGTCGTCCTCAATAGAGAAGAACTCCACCTCCTTCGGCTCCGTCACCTGCGGCAACCGCAGGTCGTACTTCTGCACCACCATTGCCTCATACTCCTCCAGTCGGTCCAGATACTCCTCGTCGTCCTCTCCATACTTCCCGACGAGCCACGTCTCCATCTGCACCGCTTCCTCAATGATAACCCCCGCCACCTCCAACGCACCGCCGTCGGTCTCAGGGCTGTTATACATCTGCTGATAGAGGTCGGCGGCCAGCATCACCGCGTTCTCCATCTGTTTCCTTGTGAATAGCTCTTCTGCCATAGTCGTTTCGTTGTTTATAGTTTCTCGATTATTCTGTCCTCACCGATTCGCTCGAAAGAGCTTCTGTCGGTCATATTCCACTTGCTGCGCGGCGTCCTCACGTCGTACTTGCCGCTGTCGTAGCAGGCGATGATCTCAGTCCTGATGACGCATCCGTAATACGAACTGCGCACCAGCACCTTGTCGCCCACCTTGTAGCGTCCAGTCTGCGGCGGGTTCATACGGCGGTGCATCCGTTCCATCTGGGCTATAGTCCAGCCCTTCATTCCATGTGTACTGTCCATAGTCGTTTCGTTTTAGATCATTATCACATCCGGCGAAGCCTTTACGCCCTCGCTCTTGATGATACTCTTCCATCTGGGCGACTTGAACACGTCCAGGTCTTTCACCTCGTACTTGTGGGTATAGCCGCCCCACGCCCCCACGCTGTCGTCGTAGTCGAAGTACACGAACACCTTGCCGTTGTCGTACTGCCTGACCTCCGCGCCGCAGTAGAAGAGCCTTAAAGAAATATAGCCCAAGTCCCCGCTTATGCAATACTTCCCGTCTTTAGGGTTCAGCCCCAGGTTGTCGCGGATAATCTTTAGTTTGCTGCGGTTGAAACTGTCCGATATGCTGCGCACCATCGTGTCGATATAGTTTGCCATAGTTGTTTGTTATTTTGTTACTCTGTCTTAAAAACCCGTTACTCTGTCTCTACGCCGCCATCGGCATAGGCAGCATCAGCGGGTGCATAGCCTTATTCACCTCGTCGTAGCGGCGAAGGATGTAGTTCGTGGCCCGCTGCACATGGTCGATGACCTGCGGGATGAAGTCCTTGTCGTCGCGGATAGCTTGCCGCCAGTTCTGCACGTAGGCAATATGCTGTTCGTCCAGCAGTCGCCCGATGCCGAGCATCGAGCATACGCACGCCGCCGTCAGTTCAGCCACGAACTCCTCACGGGCATAGCCCTCAGAGCCGAAGCCCTCAGAGCCCATGTCACGCTTCAGTTCGCCCGCCGTAGAGTGCGCCATCTCGTGAATAGCCGTCGAATAGAACAGCTGGTCGCCGAGGAAGTGGCTGCGCTCCGGCAGACGGATGATGTCCTCCGAGGGGCTGTAGTGCGACGAATGACCGCCGAAGAGAATCTTGCAGCGCCACTCGCCCTGCATGATCATCCGCTCCAGCACCTCGTCCTTGGTGCCTGCCTGATAGTCGTGCTCAGGCAGACTGGTCAGTTCCTCCCACTTCTCGGGGAACTTCGCCTTGAAGTCCGTCTGCGATAGGTTGAACTCCGGCCAGGCTCTCATGCTGAAGAACTTGCGGCACTTCTCCTGCTCCTCCTCGTCCAGCTCGTCATACTCCTTTGGTGTGAGCCGCTTGCCGTCCTTATAGAAGTGAGGCAGCATCTTCACCACCGGAAAGCTGCCCTCGAACAGCGGCATCCCGTTGTCCTTCAGCACCACATTGCCCTCCTCGTCCGTCATCATATTGAGCGATAGCCCCATGTCGGTAAGTTGCTCAAAGGTGAGGAACAGCGGTGTCTCCCACCCCTTGATAGCGCACAGCAGGGTCAGGATGAAGTTGTTCATCCCTCGATAGGGTCGGCTCCTGCGCTGATAGTTCGCGGGCTCCATGTGCCGTGGCGCTACCCACGGCTTCGTCCACTGTGCGTCCTCCATAGCGTCGAGCGCATTAGTAAATAACTCGGCATACTTCGCCTTCTGCTTGTCGTTCATCTGGAAGCCACGCTTCTTCTGCTGGCCTCCGTTGTTTCTCTTTGTTGCCATAACTTGAATTGTTTTTAATTGTTGATACTAAAAGCAGACGGCACAGACCTCATGTAGAAGTCCGTGCCATCCGCACTGATAGATAGTCGATAAGATTACACGTTCATGTCGAACGTGAAGAGAGTGCCGCCGTCTGGCTTGCGCCGGATGGTGAACGTGCCGCAGCTGATTACGTCCATGCCTATCAGCACGTCCGTATTGGGCAGATCATGCACGGCCATGTGGATAGGACCCCACACCGCCCCATTAGGGAACCGCAGGAATCCCACCGTCAGCCACGACTGTTGCACACCGCCCAGCCCATTCATAGAGTAGCCACCCAGCGGTTCCATGTGCAGCTTGGCGGCAATAGCCGGAGTAATGACAGTGACAGACGTACCCGTGTCCCAGAGTCCACGCGCTTTTACACCTGTAAACTCACGGTCGCCCGTCATCACACAGATGTTGCAGTCCATCTCGATAGAGCGGGCATAGCTGCCAAAGGTCTCAGCCGACAGTCTCGAACCTGTAGTCGTCCACTTTAAACAATCGTGGTTTAAGTTCTGGTCCTTCATAATGTTCTCTTTCTACTTTCACATATCCCACCGTCCCCTCCTTCGGGAGTGGATAGTCGTCGGGGTTGATAACCTTCGACATATCGAAGGGCTCATTGACCGTCACCACCATGCTTTCAATTTCCTCCAGCGTCATGCCGTCGGGAGGCAGGTCGCGCCCCGTGGCAGGATCCACGTCGTTTAGGAAAGCGGGGTACATCACTCCCACACAGGGATGCGGATGCTCGTTAAAACTCTTGTTCTGTTCCATAATTCACTCGCTTTAGATGATTACGAGTGCAAAGATACAAATAATTTTTGAAAATTCATGGATAATTCGTGGCAATTCGTGTTAAGACCTTTACGCCGCCATAGCATTGACGATAGCCATAGCCTCCTTGTCGCCGGCGATGACACGGCGCATCAGGTCGGCCACCTCCGCCTCGGTATAAGTCTTGCCCTGCGGCTTGGCTGTCTGCGCCTTGGCTGTCTGCGCCCTACCCTCACGCTTCTGCTTGCGCTCCTCTCGCTTTGCCGCACGCTCCTCGGTAGCGGCATCCACCACGGCCTGGCAGTCATCCACGCCCTTTCCCTCATTGAGCATCTGGCATACCGTCTTGGCCACCTCAGCATAGCGTGGGCCGAACAGCAGGAAGTTCACGCGCCCCTGCTTCGTGTTCTCGTAGGAAGCCGATCCGTGCAGGCTGACTGCTTGCTGATAGGCAGCGTCCGTCTCGGCGAACCCGCTGATCTTGGCGCACGTCTTGCCCTTCGAGTTCGTATAGGTCGAGTAGGTCAGCTTGCCCTTGGCGGCAGCACTCCCCGCCCCTGTAGGGGAGGGGCCAGGGGTGGGGTCAGTAGCCTTAGCCTGCGGCTGCTCTGCCCTGGGATTCTCCTGCTTTGGTTTCTCCATCTTCACCGTCTTGGCCTTCGGCTCCTCCGCCTTGGCCTGCTCCTGCTTGGCGGTAGGCTCCTGCGTGCCGTCGCTCACAGTCCACCCGCCTTGCAGCAGCTTCTCAATCTGCTCGGTCTTCATGTTCATTTCCTTGGCGGCATTGTCGCCCATAGCGAAATCGACAGTCACCTTGTCGCCGTTGATAGACTTGATTACATACTTGGCATTGCCGTTACACACACTCTTGCCGATAAGGTCGGTCACCTTCATTGTCTCGTTAGTCATAACTTTGTCCTCCGAATTGTTTTGATTGTTAGAATTGTTAAACTTCGTTTGAGCCTGCTCTCGCTCGGCAGAGTCGATGCAAGCATCACTCTGCTCTCGCTTAATCGCAGCCTTGTCTATAGTCTCGCCGCGCTTGCGCTTAGGTCCTGGCGGTGGGTCCAGTTGGTCGCAGATAGCGACACGATGCCCCGTGCGTACCAGCTTGGGCAGATAGGTGTCGAGTGCATGGTGGGGAAATCCCGCCATAGCTACCCCGTCGCTCTGACGCTTAGTGAGCGTGATGCCCAGCACCTTGGCGCACTCCTTAGCATCGTCCTCATACGTCTCATAGAAGTCGCCGCAGCGGAAGAGCAGCATCGCGTCGGGATGCTTGCTCTTCAGGTCGCGGTATTGCTTCATCATTGCTTCGTTTGCCATAGTCTCACGCTGCTTCAAGTTGGTCAATATCTCCCGTGAATCGCGTGCCGTCGGCATAGAACCAGTCGCCGTCCGAATTGGCCTCGATGTCCTCTTCCACGATGCCGTTCTCATTGTCGCCATAGGCGTTGTACTCACTCTCCCACTCGCTGAAGAATTTCTCCAGACAGTCGTCTATCAGGTCCTCCAGCGTATAGTCCTCACGATACTTGCCACGGTGGTAGTTCAGATAGAAGTCCACGATAGGCTCCACCAGGGCGCAGTCCGTACACTCCCGTCCACGGCGTCCAGCCGCCGGTGATAGGCTCCATGATGATGTGCGACCTGCGCTCAGCTCCACCACGTTTGCAGTAGAGCACACGCTTCTTCTTGTCCCAGTTGCTGTGCTGCCACTCGCCCCTGCGGTTGTCGCGCACAAAGCGGTAACACCACCGCCACAGCAGCCGTCCCTTGATGTCGTCGCCATAAAGGGGATAGTCATACGCGCCCATCACAGGGTCTGTAGGGTCTTTGCGCCTGAAGTCGTGCTCACAATAGCCCACCCGCCAGTCTCGCGCACCGTAGCCCGTAGCACTCTTGAACTCATCCAGCGAAGCCTCGTACTCGCTCGCACGGCACTCCATAGCGATGTTCATCACGCTCCAGCACTCACGCTCCGCGACAGCCTTGCGCACCTCGTCCGACAGTTCGCCGAACTCGTACAGATTGATAGTTATTGTTTTCATAGGTCACGCTGCTTTTCTGTAGGTTATAAACTGATCCTCGATAGCCTCGGGGATATTGTCGATACTCACGCGGTACGCATAGGCGATGGCCTTGCGTGTCTTGTTGATGTTGATAGTCTTTGCCATAATTGATTTTGTTTTAGCACCCTTTCGGGTGGAAATTGTAAAAAAATGGGGTAAGAAAATGCGCTACGCTTGAAAAAATCTTCTTATAATTTTCTTACAAGCGAAGCGCATTATTTTAGAATTTCCCGCCGACAGGCGGCAGTCTGATAATTTCTCGGCTGCAAGCCGATAGATACTCACGCAGCCTTAGGGTCATACAGTTGCGGGCCGCTCTGGAGCATCCACATATTGCAGCCGATAAGCCGGTCTCGGTTGCCGTCGATAGGGTTCTCGTTCTCGTCGGCCACGCCGTACTCCACGAGGATGCGCTTATACTCATCCGTGCTCAGCCGGTGCTTCGAGCAGTTCACGGGGTTGTCGCTGGTCACGTTGTTCAGATCCACGCTCGGCTCAGAGCGCAGATAGCACTCGCGGACGAATCCGCCGAAATCAAACTTTGCCATAGTCACTCCTCCCTCCTTTATGCGATAAACCCGTGGAACGGGTGCAGGTCCACGATGATAGCCTTGGGCCCGTACTCCTCCGCCATGTCCGCAAAGGCGCACTCCATAGCGGCCTTCTGCTCGGCGGTCATAGTGGTGTTCATACTGGCAGCCACGGCTGCGGTCATAGTCACGATACGTGCGCTCTTCTTGGCGGCGCTGGCCATCTTCTTGATTTTCATAACTTGTCCTCCTGATTATATCACGTTAAACACATCTCCCTCGTTCACACTCTCCACGCGGACGTTTGCGCCCTCGTTGTTCATACCTGCTGCGATAGCCTCGCAGATAGCCTTCTCGCCAATAAACAGGGTGGCGATGCCCAGCATAATCTTTGCCATAATCTTGTGTAGCTTTTTATTGATTTTGAATGTTTGTTTGTCTTGATAGTTCCCCACCCCTCTCAGGGGCGGGGATAGGGGCGGGGTCACGCTGCCTGGTCGTAGGAGCGCGCCCCGTCCTTCAGGCTCGTGTGTTTCGTGCGCTCAGCGGGCATGTCATACACGCCCAGCAGCGCACTCACGGCGATACCCGTCGCAAACAGCGTCACGATTACAAGGTTGTCACTCGCGCCGTGCATAATCAGCACACACGCCATACCTACGGCCACGATAGCGGCCACAATCATTTTCAGGAAAGTCTTCATACGTTTGCCCTCCGAAAATATTTTTTTTGATAGATTTCACAATTAAGACCCGCCTCCGTCGTGGGGGCAGGCCCGATAGTCCGTTAGTCGAAGTTGAAGCATTGATCGATAAATGCCTGCAACTTCGCGTCGCTCCACTTGCACCCAATACTGCGTGCAAACTTCATGAGGATGCGCTTCACGCCTGCCTCGTCATACGTTCTCGCGTCCCGCAGTTCCTGGAACTTGGGGCGCAACTTTACCAGTAGTGCCCGTTCTGCCATAACGATATATTTTCCCGGCCATACCATTTCCTGCCGATAGCCTTGTCCCGATTGCCTACACGCTCCGCTCACCACCTCCCGATAGTCCTATAGAAGTGGGCTTTCAAGTGTCTGGGCTTGCGTATGGACGTTGCCGTCGGTTCCTCGCAGTAGTGCCGATAGTTATCTCTCGCTTAATACATCACGCTCTTGCATACACATGTCAGGCGGCTGTTGCTGAACCGCTTCACCGTGATAACCCTGCCCACGCTGCACACCTCGCCCTGCGCCGTCGGGCGCTTAGTCGATGTCACACCGCCGCTCTTCGTATAGTGGGCTCCGGTGTTCACATGGGTGCGCTTAGTGAAGCGCGTTCCCTTGCCGGCCTCGAACATCTGGCGGCGGCTCTCCAGTCCGCCCCACTCCTCCTGCTCATAGGCCTCCATCACCTGAAGGCTGGTGCGATAGGCTCCCTTCAGTTTGTGGCCACCCCGGACCACCATAGTGCTCTCGTACTCCACCACCTGGCGTTTGGTCACGGTCTTGACGTGATGAAACGTGCGGCTCTCGCGGATCTGTCTCATTCGTGCAATAATAGCTTTTTCTGTCATGTCTTCTTGCGTTTAGATGTTAATACTTGCACAAGGGGCGGGAGTCGAACCCGCCTGCGCCCATAGAGGGCGCTGCCCATATCTGCTCCCCTGTTACCTTGCGGATAGTCCGGCTCCAGATTAGAACTCCACCTGGCTCTTGCGGATAACCTTGGCCTTGTTGCTGATGCCGTCCTTGTTGGTCACCTTGTCGAACACATAGAGCTCGCCCTCGAACTTGTCCCATGCCTCCAGGCTTTCCTGGGCCATCTTCTCAAACTTCTCGGTGAAGGCAGCCTGCAGGATACCGGTCAGGATAAGGCGGGCATTCCACTTCTCGACAGCCACAATCTTCTGCACCGATACACCCATGTACTGGCTCTTCTTCTCGTCCCATGTGTAGACCTTGCGGCCTTTCTCGTCGCCCTCGGTGGCCTCGTAGCCGGGCACGCCCCGGTAGATAGCCATGTAGCCGTCCTCGGTGAACACCTTCCATGCGCTCTTCAGGCTCTCGACGTCGATACGGCCGGCCTTATACTTCACATCCACCTGTCCGAGGATGTCGGCGAACTTCATCTTCTTCTTGTCGCTGATAGGAACCATGAGGGAGCCCATGCCGTCGAATACACGGAGGGCCTGCTTGAACTTCATAGTCTCGGTGAACACTGCACCCAGAGCCTTGTTCATAGCGGTGAATGACAGGTCGAGACTGATAGCAGGGGTGTTAGCCTCCATGTTAGCCAATACGTTCTCGACATTGTTCTCTACATTGATAGCGGGAGCGTTTACGGTCTGCTCCATGACCACTGCATTCTGTGTCATAACTTTAATTGATTTTGATGATTCTGACAAAAGCGTCATTGTGCCCATAGGGGGGTGCCGATCCCCCTGCACCGATAGTGCTCACTTACTCTATGGGTTATAGTGTCCGCCATTGCTGGCGGTAGTTCAGTTCACTCCAATATACACTTGTCCCTATAGGCTGGCGCCTATAGTGCCTACCCGGACCTTCCCTGCTAATCTGACATCACGTCAGGTCGTGGCGGGTACTATTCCTTTCGTTTACTACCGACTGCATTATAGTCCGCTCGATACTACCTTGCACCCATGCAAGCGTTTTACCGCTTTAGCCGTTTTACGGGCTACCTGGGCACAATAGCAATACTTTGCCGTTGCCGCCGTTGTCCATTACATAATCCATACATAAAAGTTACTATCTGTCAGCCCTTTGCCCAGTATATCGGGAACTTCAGCCGCCCACACACGTGACCCCATGACTATTGCCCATGCAGTTCGTTTCCGCTTACACGTTCGCACATGACCCCATTGGTATGCTTTACACGGCCGTACTAAAAAATACGTTCGCTTTTTATTTGGATATGTAAGTATTTCAAAGTTCGCTTGTTCCGTTTGTTTGTTTCCGTTCTCGTTTCGTTTGGAACTATTGCAAAGATACAAAATTTCTATTTACTTTCAAAACAAACGGCAGAAAATTTTGTAAAGATTTCAGAAAAAGTGATATTCCTTTCGCGTACATTATCTAAAGAATGGGCTGGCTACCTTTACACCCTACCTTTGCACCCTACCTTTACACCCTACCTTTGCAGCATATTTGCGCCAGACGGCAATCAGGGCGCGGACAGCCGTCCGCCACAGCGAGGCGCGGGATGCTCGTCGTGACACGCACATGTTTTCAAAAAAAAAAGTATTATGGAAAATGATATATGGTACTTTCAAAAAAAAACAATGCTGCGAACTTTCTAAAAAGAAAGCCCGCAGCATAAAACAAAGTAGTATTACCTTAACTTGCTACTGATACTATCTTAACACGCTACTGATACTTATTCGACATCGCCGTCGGCCACCACCTCATAACAGTCGAGCACCCCGGCCACCGACAGTATCTCGGCGTTGATGATTACGGTGTCGGCCTGGCTGATATTGCCGTACATGTTCGATGCGGTGTTGCTCAATACATTATTCTTTTTTAGCATCGACCACCCCAGCAGCCTTTTAGTCATCGACATGACATTCAGATACTTACCCAGTTCCTTTATCGGTTCCACCAGCGCCGGGTCGTAGGTCTTGCCCCGCCTGTTGGTAAACGTCTGCGTACTGCCAAAGATCAGCAGCCTGCTGCGCAACTCGTCGGCCAGCAGAGGCAGCGCCTGGTTGATGGCACTTATATGCTCGGCATTAAACCGGCGGGGGTTGCCGTGCCAGTTGTTGTGATGCTTGAAGCATGATAATACTACCTTCTGATCGATGTGGCTCAACTCGGCCAGCCGCGTCAGGATGACGTCGTGGGCCAGCAGATACTTATAGAGCGTGTCTTGTGTTACCTTAGTTTTATTCATATTAACGTGTAGTTTTATACTTAATTTCCGTCGGCAAAGATACAAACTTTTTATTTACCTTCAAAACCTTTTCCCGATTATTTTTCATTGACCCCTAAAATTTAACATTTGAGGTACAAAAAAAATAAAGCGGGCCACCTATCTTCTCAGACAGGCGGCTCGCAGCGTTCTTTAATTTATTCGATTCTTCTAAACTAAATGCTTACCTGGCTCAGGCGTTCTGCCATCAGGTTGATGCCACGCTGAATGATTTCACGGTTCTTGCCACGCGGCACGGCCAGCCCCGCCTTGTACTTTCGCATGAGCGAGGGGTTGATGCCCATCCACTCGGCCAGCGACGAAACGTTGATAAACGGGAAGGCAGCAAACAGCGCCGACACGGCATAGACGAACTCTACCTGGGCATCCTTCCACGCCGGAGCCTCGCCGCTGTTTTGCTCAACATACGCTGCCTGCTCCTGCATCATCTGCAGGAACTCATGCCTTACCTCTTCTTCTGTCATACCATTGGCATACACCATCGGCACACTGTCGGAGAAAGCGGTGTAACCACCGTCTGATCCTCTTTCGATAATCGCTTTAATTTTCATATTCATTCATTGACGTTGTTTCCGATTTTCATTCAGTGTCTTAAAGTCAGCCCGTCGCTTGAAGGCGGGCCGACCGACGCGCGTTACTTTTTCTTTCTCTTCCTCCACTCCCTGTAGGCTTCCTTCAGCCCCGTCTCGCGGAGCATCTTGTCGAGAAGCCACGGGCCTATCTCCTGTGACGGGTGGCGACCCACGGGGATGGAGTAGTCGAAGTCTGGGTGGGCGTACCGGTAATGGTTTGTACCACCTTCGAGATGCCAGTTATGGCTCTCGATGAACTTGTAGAACTCAGAGAATCGCATAATAATAAAGAACGTTTGTCTTAAAAGACGCTGCAAAGGTAACGAAAATGTTTCTATTTTGCAAGAAAAGAAACGAAAAAGTTTCTATTCATCTGTCGTTTTTAACATTTCTTCTCTTTCAGATAATACTCCCTCAAATCAAACCCCAGCTCGCGGGCCTTCTGCTCCATGCGGTGCAGGTTCTCGTAGGGGTTCATGTGCAGGGTATGGTGACACTCTGCGCAGGCTATCTCCATGTTGGCGGGATTGGTGCCGTACTGCGGGAACTCACCGAAGGGCAGCACGTGGTGCAGCTGCAGTTCGTCGAAGTCAATCGGCTTACCGCAGAGGTCGCAAGTGCCGCCGTTCTGCTTGTAGTGCCGATGCTTGAAACAGGTGATGGCCTCTCCGTAGCGCTGCGAGCGGCGGGCGACGGCAGAGGGGTTCATCTTCTTCATGCGGCAGTTGGTCAGATAGAGCCGCCAGCCCATCAGCTTCAGGCGGTAAATACGTGTCTTGCTCATACGTCAGTCCTCCTTCATTAATCCCACGAGTTTTCCTCCAACTGATTGTCGCTGAACTTGCGGAAGCAGTGCAACAGGCTGTTGTCGGGGTAAGTGATTTCGTCGTCTTCGATTTCGAGCTGGCTCAGTTCTGAGCGGGCGATGTTGCGCAGCGACGACTTGACAAGGGCGTCGCCCCGCTGCACGTAGATGATCGGAGTGTTCTTGCTGTCTTCGCGCTCTCCGTTGTAGAGTTGGCGCAGGGCCCATAATTCGGCATCCTCAGTGAAGTCGCGCTTCAGTTTTGTAAATTCCACCTCCGGCATCATCTGTGCCAGTTCGCGGCGCACGGTGCTGATGTGCTTGAAGTCGTAATAGACGATTTGCACCAGCACGCGGCCTCCGTCTTGCTCCACCTGAAGGCCATAGAGGAACTTGCCGAAATAGTCCTTCAGCATCTGCTTGTAGTCGCGTCCCTGCGACTGCGGGGTTTTGATTCTTTTCATATTGCATCATCTTGTTAGCATGCCAGCGATCCGCACTGGCGCGGAGACAGAGAAACGGCTGCACTTCCCGTTGCTAACAAGATGATGACTTCTCCGAAGGAGCCGTTTTAATCTTACGAGAAGGCAGCCGTATTTATCGGTTGCATACTGGGCATAAAAAATGCCCGGCATTTCTGCTGAGCGTCTGACGCGCACCCCGACGGATAGAAGTTACTATCATCTTGTTAGCGTTGGCAAAGATAGGGTAAATTTCTGAAACCTCCAAATTTTTCGCCGATTATTTTTCGCATCGGCCCGAAAAAATTTTTGCCTCGCACGCGAGGGCGCAGGGAGGTGCGAACATTATTAAAATAAAGATTGTTAAAAGTGTGGGACAAATAAAAAAAGCCCGCCCTTGCTCGAAGGGCAGGCCGTCGCCAATGGCACGCGGCTATGACAACTACTGGTCGATATCTTTCACTCTTTAGTCTTCACGAATACGGTCTTGCTCTTCGCCGGGGGCTGATGCTTGCCACCCTGGTACTTCAGGGCCATGCGGGCCTTGATGGGCGGGTCGTCGGGATGGCGCTCGAAGGAGCGGCGCGAGGGGTCGAAGCGCTGGTCGTCGATGACCTCGCGCTTAAACGACTTCGTGGGCTTGAACTTCAAACGCTTGGTGGGCGGCAGATGTTTCAGCTCGCTCTTACCCTTATAGGTATAGAGGTGCTCGCGCTCAGGTATATCCATAGTGTAGAACGTACCGAACGACTCGATTGGTACGCAGCCCGCACCCTCGGCCATCTGGTAGCGGATCTCGTCGAACGTGGCCGACAAGACCTGCTCCACGGTGGCGCGGCAGATGCCCGAGCGCTTCACCACGGCGGCTACGAGTATGCCTTTGTATTTTCCTGGACTCATCGCTTATTCGCCGGTGTCGATGGGGTTGCCGGTGTCGTCAGGGTTGGTCGGGTCGGTGGTCGGGTCGGTGGTGTCATCGGTGGAATCCTGGGTGGCATCGTCTTCCTCGGGCTCCAGAGGATCACCCTTGCGGTCGGTCTTCTGCCAACGGACGCTGCGGTTGAACTCGTGGGTGAACTCTGCGTTTACCACGCAGGTGATGCGGCTCTTGGCACCGGTGGCCTTCAGGTCGTCGGCGGTGACAGCACGCTTCACGGTGTTGTCGTCGTTGAGTTCGTCCTTCACGCGGGCGTTGAGGGCCGGGCCGAGGGTGAGGAACTGGTCGCCCACCTCCACGCGGAAGCCCTCCAGCAGTTTCTCCATTGCCACCTTCATGTACTCCTCGACGGCGGCGCGGATGGTGTGAGCCTCGATGCTGGTGTTCTTGCTGGCCTGCTGGCAGATCTGCTGGAAGCCGTAGGTGCCGTTGGGCAGGCTCTGGGCATAGAACGAGTGCGGGAACATCTTGGTATTCTCGCGGGCATAATACTTAATACGAACGTTGTGTGCCATAATCGCTGTTTTTGTAAGTTACCGAACAATGATTGTCACTCTCAGGTGACGATGAACGGCGGCCTTCGGTAAGACTGCCATTCACGGGGATAATATAATGTGCGGGCGCAGACTGCACAAGGGCAAAGTCGTTCCAAAGGACTTCCACCGTCAGCCAATTCCCGCTGTCGCGCCTACCCGTAGCCTTTCAGGCATCACACATCTTTCTGTTAATTTATCGTAAATGCGTGTGACAAATTAGCATTGTCGGAAAATAATTACTATCTTTGCATTGTCAAATCTCAGTGCGGACGAACAGGCCGCATCAACAGCGGCATTTTTTGTGCCCATACTATTGTCGGTTAAATACATCGACCGTAACCGCGTCGGGTAGTGGAAACACCCCGGAGTCAGCACTGAGGACTTGACAACGCGTAGTGCGGTCGTTCTTGTTATAGTTGTCAAAACTCAGTGATATGAAAAGAAAAACTCACAAAAACCTGACCCGCGAAGACTGCGAGCAATTTAAGCGGGAACACCCCGAGATTACCAGGGCGAACATCCATCAGAAGAAAGGATATGTGCGAGCAATGAAACGACTCGGCATCTTCGACGAATTGTACCCATACGAGAAGAAAAGAAGTTTCGACCTGACACGCGAGGACTGTGAGCAATTCAAGCAGGAGCACCCGGATATGAAGAGGGAAGACTTGAGATTTCATCACTATAGATATCACACCGCCATGCAGCGCCTGGGAATAATCGACGAGCTTTATCCAGACCGATTGAACCGCCCTGATAAACTGACGCGCGAGGACTGCGAACAGTTCAAGCGGGAACACCCTGTCATGGACGCAGACCAGTTGAGGATACACCATACGGCATACTTTAAGGCCATGAAGAGACTGGGCATATTGAAGACGCTCTACCCACCCACCAGACCAAAGGCTTACGACAAAGACTACCTGATAGAGAGGGCATCCCATTATAATGACAGAGGCGAGTTGATGGATCACGAACCAAGAATACTGTACGCTATCACCACTCGCGGCAAGGCTTTTATAGACGAGGCACTGGGACACATGGAGCCGAGGGGAAACATGATAAGGAGGATGATTTACGCATTCGAGTTTAATGACCGCTCGGCATACGTTGGGCTTACCTGCAACGCAGACCAACGGGAAAAACAGCACATGAAAGACTGTAATTCTGCTGTGTTAAAACACATCAATGCTACGGGGATAGAGCCTGTATTCAAGCCTCTTACAGGATTTCTGCCAGTAAAGGAGGCGCAGCGCATGGAGGGCGAGTGGCTGGAACGTTACAAGCAAGAGGGATGGACGATACTGAACGTGGCTACAACAGGTGGCATTGGCGGTTACAGGAGGAATAATCTTCAACCGCAAGTGGTGGAGCTGGCAAAGCAGGGAATGATGCCAAAGGAGATTCCAAACCATGTAGAATGTTCATACAATACTGTTATACATATACTATCAAAGGCAGGATTAAGTTATCGCGGCATGTCGAATATGCCTATCGAAATATTGGACGACGACGGTAGTGTCATCGGCAGCTTCAAGTCCATCAAGGATGCCGGAATTGCTTACGGTATGCTTCCGTCGAATATTGCGGCAAATATCAGAAGAGGCCATAGGACTCGCGGCCATTACCACCGCCACAATCCAGAGTCATACCGGCTGAAATATGGCAAAGAGCCACCTGAGGATGAGGGAATGCCGAAGAAACCGCAAAGTTAAACTACTGTAAATGTGTGCGACATTTTGATGGATGCCGTTCAGTCATCAGCCATCGTCTCACACCGTCAGCCGGAAGTCGTCTACCCGCAGGATGCAGCAGTCTCTCAGGCGGCGGGTCTGGCCGCTGGCGGTGAACTGCACGAGGCGGGTACCGGCGGCGACATCGACGGAGATGGTGACGCATTCCTCACCACGGATCACGTCGCCATTGGAGGCGGCGATATACCATACTCTGAACGGTACGCGCTCCACGACCTGCTCCACCTTGTAACCACCCTTGCTGTCGGGCAGGCGGCGGGCCACCAGCCTTGTGCGCTCGGCCACGCGGCGCAGTTCAGAGAGGGCTAACGTCTTCAGATGACTATCGTTAATCATTGCTAAATGTACTGGACAAATTTAAGTTTATGGGTCATACAGATACACCCGTCGCTGATTGTACTCGTCGGGCAGGGTGATGTAGAGGTCGCACTCCAGTTCGTCCTGCAGAGCCATCAGTTCGTCGAAGGTATTGACGACGCTGCGGTCGGGAGGCAGACGGTTGTAGGCGCGCGTTGGCGTGTGGGATATAATGAAGCTCATCGAGGTAATTTACTATTTAACGATTTGCTATCCTGCGCCACCAGCGGCGGGTGATCCAGGCGGCGGCGGCGAGGATGATGCCTACGGCGAGCCACTGCAGGCGGTCGGCCCAGCGGCGGTACCATGGGCGGCTGTCCTGGGCGACGGGGGTGACGGTGTTGTGAGTGGAGTCGGACTGCTCACTATGGCTCAGGGCGATATCGAGACGCTGTTGCCAGATGCTGTCCTGACGGTCGAGGGCGGTCTGCAGCCGGTTCTCCATCTCGCGCTCCAGACGCTGAACGGCCTGCTGCTGCTCGCGCTGGATATCACGGCTGATGGTGCGCTGCTCCTGTCGGACGGCGCGGCCCAGCGAGTCGGTGGTGGTGGTGATGGTCTCCTGGATCGTCTCGCGCTCCTCAGAGTGCGACGACTGCTGCTCACTGTACTGGCTGATACGCTCGCGGAAGATGGAGTCGATGCGTTCGTGCCATGATGACATGTGGGCATCGACGGCAGCCTGGATGGCCATCGTGTCGGCCTCGGCGCGGTGGTGCTCCGTGCGCTCCACGGCCTTCGGAGTGGCGCAGGAGCCGAGCAGGATTCCGACTACAATCGCCAGAATGAGGTTGTAATGGATGTTCATTTCGCTGAATGTTTTCGGCAAAATATCCGTTGGAAGCATTTAAAACAAGGGCAGTGCGAGCCGAGCGCAGAATCCACGAGCTTGCTCGATGGTTATGCCGAAAGGCTACGGGTAGGCGACGGAACGTCGGGAATGGCGAGGATAGCACTCGGCGCAAGCCAAGGGCAGCCGCCCAGAATGCTACAACGGAGCGGCTGCCGGAACGAGAGGAGCTACACGTGAACCTCCCGATGGGTTGCCGGAGTGACCCGGCGAAAACAAACTACTAATCTACTAAAACAAATCTTTGTGGGTGGCGCCATCGCGGCGGCGATTGTTATAACATCAAATACCTAAATGTGGTCAAAGAAGAAAGCGGCGGAGACGCAGGGCGTTGGTGGTGGGCGGGGCCCCGCGTTTTATGGTGACGGGAAAACTCCGCCGCTGTGATCGCAGTATTGCTTGCGCATCGGGCCTGAGAGTTATCAGAGCCTGATTTTGCGCTGCAAAGGTAGTCATTTCTTGCGTAATGCGCAAGCGTTCAGCGAGTTATCTGAACAGAAAAGGCGCGCGCCGGAAAAGATTTTGCGCTGATTTCCCAGGTTATTTGCGCTTATTTTGCGCCGATGGAACGCGCTAAAGTGTTGAATATCAGTTATTTATATATTGTTTTGCGCTGTTATTTTGCGGTTTTTTATAAAAAAGTGATTTGAAAAATAAAAATTTATTTCCCTATATATATAGTATAACTATCTGATTATTAGCGTTTTATTCTAATTGTCCTATTTCTATTTATATATAGTGGGTATCAGGGAGTTTCCGCGCGGTCGTGATGAGATATGTACAGAATTTCTGATAGAAATAGAATATATTTTAAAAGTGGTCTCAGCGAAAAAGGGCGATTTCTGGGAAATACCCCTAAAAGCGGGTAACTATTTGAGTGTCAGCGGTGTTGCAGTTATCAGGGCTTCTGATAACTTTTTCGGGCAAAATCGGGGTAAATCGCACCTAACTTGCTGAACATCAGCGTTATCAGAAATTTGCAAAACTGTTATCAGAAACGGGTATTTCCAAGGAAAAACGTAAAATTTCAGATAAATTTCGATGTAAACTATTCTTACTTTGAGAGGTAGACCCCGCCCCACCCCCTCCCCTCAAAGGGACGGGGAATGCCTACGGGGAAAAAAAATAATTCGTAAAATTCGTGCAATTCGTAGTCGTAGTCTCAGAAATTTTTCGTAACTTCGCAGCCGTTATTACTACATACGATGTCTGAGAAGGGTTACAAGATGCCGGTCGTGGCGTGGCTGAAGGTGACGGACTACATGCACGGCTGGCTGCAAAAGGAACTCGTAGGCGGGACGAGAATTGGGGGAAAGAAGGTGGTTTGTTTGCAACATCTGGACGGTGCGCGCGACGTGCTCCGCATGGAGACGTGCAATGACGTGACGGGCGACGACGAGACGGAAGAGCCCGACGTGCAGGAGAACTCGCTGTCGGCGACGCGCTACGGCTGCATCGACGCAGGACTGGCGCTCGACCCGAAGACGGTGCAGCGGCACTACGGCATGGGGCGCGAGGAACTGGCGCTGTTCGTACCGATAGAGTGTCCGAGGACGTGTCTGACGAAGAACGGCGTGCTGCGCCCGTGGACCAGCGACACGTGCTTCGGACGGCAGCAGTCGGCGGCACTGTTGAAGGTGCTGCGCGAGGCGTTCTGGCGCGGCGTGGCGGAGTACGACCGTGAGTATGCCAGGAGGATGGACGGCGAGAAGTATGCCGCCGTGGATATGATAGAGGCGTTCTGCCGCGACATGGGCACGAGCGACCTCTACGTCGATGCGATGCGCCGCGAGTGGCAACGGAGGGCGAAGCGGATCAAGGATTAGTTTTTGGACTTCCAGAAGTTTGCTCCCTCGAAGCGGGCTACAGTGGTGCAGGCTGCCAGTCGGCTGAGCACATCGTCGCCGTAGCGGTGCTGTATGCTATCGGGATAGAGGACGGCCGTCGGGAACTGTGGCGCGATGGTGGTGGTGGAGAGGTTGGTGGTGATGATGAGCAGCGGGCCTCCATGCACCGACGCCTCGCAGAGCTCGTAGAAGGAGTTGTCCTGGTTGCCGTAGTGCTTGCGGTCGTCCTTGCCCAGATCGTCGATGACCACACAGCGGGCACGCTTCAGTTCGTCGAGACGGCTTCGCAGTTCTCCAGCCTGTACGACGGGTATTTTCCGTCGCCAGTCAGGACCGCCGAGGATGGGCGGCAGCACGTCGCAGCAGATGGTTGACTTGCCCATGCCGGGCGTTCCCAGACACAACAGTCCCCTACCCTCGTTGTCGGTCAGCCACGCCGCCACTTTGTCGTAGGCGGGCATCCACCGGAAGCCGTCGCCGACGACGCGGCGCATGTCACTCTCCAGTTGTTGCCGGGCATCGGGTATGGAGAACCGTGGACGCTCAGGCGACACGTCGGAGATATAGCCCTCCGGATGGTCGGGAGACGGCTGCTGGATGCGGTAGCCCAGCCGGACGTTCGGACTGAAGGCCTGCTTCAGCACCCACGACCAGAGCGGCATACGGTAGTGCTCGATGTATTCACAGACGTGATGGTCGGGCACGCGCAGCACAAGTTCCCCCGTGGTGGGGTCGAACGACTCGAAGGTGATGGGCGCGAACCACGTCTGATACACCCACTCCGCATCGTCCTGCGGGATGACCTTCACATCCTTGGGCAGCCATTCGCGGATCATCTGCAGGCATTTCGCCCAGCGCTCTTGATAGTTTTCCATTGCGTTTCGGTTTTAGAACATTTGCATGTCGGTTGGTTCGGGGGTTACTTCCTCGGATGTAGCCACAATGCGCTCGGCCCTACGCGCCGGACTCAGTCCGGACCCAGTCACAGCCGCACGCTGGACGATGGCCTCTCGGGCTTCGGCGTCCTGCTGCTTCATGTTACGGCCCGTATCAGTGAGACTGATATGGAAGATGATAGCCTCGGGCTTGCCGCGCTTCTTGCCTGCTGGATAGCGGAACTCGTAGTCGAAGGTGCAGTCGATGTGGTCGGCGGCTTCGGCTATCTCTCTCTTGGCGGGCTCCAGCACGCGCTTCTTGAAATCGTTGATGTCCTTGTACTTGTCGGCCACATACTTGCCCGTCTTCTCGTCCTTGGTGGTGAGCAGTATCTTGCGCAGCTTCTCATACTCGATGGTCCAGGTGCCTGCGAACTTGTTGGCATTGATAAGCAGGTAGATGCGCCCCGCATAGCCCGACGAGAAGCAGAACACGGCATCCTTCAGATACTTCTGGTAACGGGTGAACGTGAAGAGATCCTTGGCGGTGCTCTCGGTCATGTGCAGCTTGATGTCGGTGCGGCGCTCCTTCTTGGTCTCGTCGGGCACGTCGACGACCGGGAACACGGTGATGCTGCGCACATAGCCGTCCTCCTCTTTCTCATAGACGAGTGTGCCCATCATAGCGCGGGCAGCCTCGCTGACGTAGCGGTAGTTGGCGGGATCGACACCAAGTTCCGAGTACTTGACTGAAAAGGTGAGGTAATTGCCCGACACGCCTTTTAAGGGGCGGAAGTCATCGTCGGTGAACAGGCTGCCCGCATACCCGCTCTCATGTTGTTTCTTGATGGCCTTGGCGATGCGCTCCTGTAATTTGTCCATGATGGTAGTCTGGATTCTGGCGTGCATCACCGACATGTCACCGTTGAGATAGGCAAAGGTGATGGGCTGCGTAATCATGCGGCGCTGATCAACAGGCACATTGCTGATAAGTTCCTGCATGCGCTGTTCGGCTTTCTTTGATTTTCTTGCCATAGTTGTGTAGCTTTAAATGAGTCGGATGCTCAGGTAGTTGTAGCGTTACCTTTTGCAATCCGTCGGCAAAGTTATAAAAATGTCCGCAAACTACCAAACATTTTTGCATTTATTTTCAGGTAGTTACGAAAAAAGTTTTAAAACTATGAATCTGTCCGAATTTTGCGGAGTTATAAATTTGTCCGAGTAAAACTATATAAACGTCCGAGATTTAGGGCTATTCCTATTTTGTCCCGATTGGCAGGAAAACTATAAAGATGTCCGTGAACAGCTATAAATCCGTCCGAATTGCGACCCACAAAACTATAAATCCGTCCGAAAACGTTCGGCGAACCTATGAATCCGTCCGAGAAAAACCTGTTTATCCGTCCGTGAAACCCGCAGAAACCAATGAATCCGTCCGGGACAAGACCACGCAACCGCCTATGAATCCGTCTGAGAACGCCTGTGAATGTGTCCGTAAGTGGCTGTAAATCTGTCCGTAACACCCTATGAATGTGTCCTGGTAATACTATAAAAATGTCCGAGTTTGACAGCGTAATATATTTGCTATCAGATAGTTACACAACCGCTTACTCTTTATTTCCTTATACTCCACTAAAACTGTACATATTAAACTCAGACAAATTTATAGTTTAAGAATTTAAGAAGAAAGAGGAGTGTCAAAACTCGGACATCTTTATAACGCGGCGGCGTTTGGCGCGTATCATACGCCCGCACGTAACTCGGACAGATTTATAACCTTCGCCCCCCTACTCCGATCTGCGCCTTGCATCTGCCAGCCCGCAGCACTATATTGCGGGCATGGCAAAGAACTACAGAACAACGACCGCCGCTCAGAACAGCGGCAAGGATAAGGAGTATGAGAAACACGTGTGCGGTGAGTGCGCACGATGCACGCCCGTCACGAAGTTTAGCACGCTGACAGTGAAGGATCGTAAGCCGACGCTGGGGCGGTGTCCGGAAGAAGAGTTTTGTGTGCTGCAATCGCAACGGGCGTGCCCAAAGTTTGAAGGATAGGCTGGAGGTTTGTCCTATTTGGAACTGTCCCTATTTCTTCCCTTCCATCCGTATTCGTCAGGGAGGCGAAGCGCTTCCTTGTATTGTTCGTCGTTGATGATTCCCTGTTGTTTCAACCCAAGGAGCATCGTTTCGAGAAAGAATCGCTTGGCCGTTGTGTCACGGTCTCGTGCATAATTCTTTGCTAATCGGTGGATGCTTTTAGGCAGAAAGCAGAGAGCACCGATAGGTCTTTCTGTAACCATACCTGATTGCGACTGTTGCGGCGTTTCTGCCTTTACCTGTTCAGGTTTTTTGACTGGCTCGATTTCGTCGTGCTCGATGGCGGTGACGATGTAGGTTGTCTGTTTCATAGGATTTAATGTTTATATGTTCATTTGTTTATTTGTTCTTTTGAACTTTTGTATTTTTGCGCAGTCCGCGTGGCGGTCGGGTAGTGATTTCTGCACGGCGGGTCTGAAACTCCTCTTCGGGCAGGAGGCCGTCGCGGTGCAGCTTCTCGATGATGGCGAGCTCCATCCAGTCCATTCGGGTCATATTGTCGAAGGTGTTGCAGTAGTTGCTGGCGAGGTTGTACTCGCGCATGGAGATCCAGGGGTTTGGCAGATGCGTCAGTCGCTCACTGACCGTGGCGGGCTGCTGGGGCGACGCGGGTTGCGCCGAGGCGGCAGGCTGCACTGCTGTTGACGACTGTTTTTCCTGCGCCTGTTGGGACGACGCGGGCTCTGATGTTGGTATTGTTGCCATGCTGGCCTGTTGCTCGATGGCAGCCACCGTCTTGGCCTGGGCTACCATATCCTGAAACGTGGAGCCTCCCCCACCCTGCTTCATCTGTGCGAACTTGTCTTTCTTTGCCATAATGTATAAATGTTTATTTGTTTATATGTTTACTTGAATATATGTATATTTGTTCATGTATTTATTTGTATTTATATACATTTGTTTAATTGTTTGAATGTTCGTTTGTTTATTAGTGTAATTGTTTTAATGTTTAATTATACTTTTATTCGTTTGTACGTTTGTATATATGTACGTTTGAACAGATGTTTATTTACCGAACTTCTCCAGATACTCCGTGGCAAGGGCGATGTAATCCTCGGCGGCACGTCCTCCGGCATAGGATGTGAAAACGTCCTCGCGCAGGGCCTGGCTCTCGATGATGTCCTTAGAGCGGCGGATGGCAGTCTGGAAAGTCTCGCTGAACGACTGGCGTATCTGCGGCTCGTACATCTTGGCTGAGCGCAGTTTTGCATCGACCTTGGTGATAAGGATGCCGTGACAGTCGAGGTGACCCGTGTCGGCACCTACCTTTCCTGCGGCAACGGCGATGTTAGCCATACCCTTGACGCTGGCTTCCTCCAGCTCGGTGGGGATGATGAAGCCGTCGGAGGCGTAGAGGGCATTGTAGGTCATGCGGCTCATGGCGGGCTGGGTGTCGATGAAGATGAAGTCGAAACTCTCAGCAATGCTATTGCTGAGCACAGAACCATCGGTGCGGTCGTCGATGGGGCGCTGCAGGATTTCCTTCAGAGCCTTACTGGGGTTGGGGCGGAGGGAAAGGATGGCGTCGATGCCATTGAGATTGACGGAGGCGGGGGTGTAGAACACTCTGTTGTCTGCGCGATAAACGGGTAGTCCCTGTTGTTCCTGGCATAAGGCGGTGTAGAGGGTGGGGGAGCCTTCCAGTTCGCGGCGGTCGTCCCATCCGAGGAAGTAGGAGAGGTTGCGCTGCGGATCGCAGTCGATGACAAGTACGCGGTAACCCTCCGTGCGGAGTGTGATGGCTGCAGCGAGATTGAGTACCGTGGAGGTTTTGCCGGCTCCACCTTTGTTGTTTGACACACATACGACGTGGCGCAGCTGGTGTGTCTTGATTTTCTTTGCCATAGTTGTGTAGCTTTTAAAATATGAATATAATAGGAATAATTTCCGTTGTAGCGATGCAAAGATATGTATAATTGTTCAAATATACAAATGTTCAGATAAACAATTATACATTATTAACAGATACAAGTACAGCAGCAATGTCGTACATCAGGCATCATCCATCATACATTAGCCATCTTTACCTGCCCTTGGCTTTACCGAGTGCAGGCATCGGCTCGGCATAACCATCGAGCAAGCTCGTGGATTCTGCTCTCGCCTTGCACTGCCCTTGGCTTTACCGAGAGCAGTCACGCTCGGGAAAGCTCATGCGAGCATGGCTTTCCTCTCGCTTAACCCTGCCCTTGCATTTGGATTGTGTCTATACTATCTTGTGCGAAAAGACAAATTTGCGATTAAGCGAAGGCCGTGATGCTTGCATCGACGGCTGAGCGTGAGCAAATTCAAACGAAGTTTAAAACGAAGGCGATATGATCAGGAAGATACTTGTGCGCGATTACCTGAAGGGGTACAACGATATGACGGCGGAGGAACGCGAGGCGTTCGTCGGCAGGGTGGGGGAGTGGCTGGCCTCCGACGGGACGCGGCTGCTGGCTATCACGGACAGACCGATGGCGAAGAGTCAGAACCTCATTACTATCTCTACCAGGTGGGCGAAGGAGGACGTGGCGGCGATGGATCGGGGCATCAGTCTGCTGTCGGCAATGGTGGCGGTGGCCGAGACGTGGCTGCCGTCGCAGATATATATGAAGTCGGCGTACAGGGCGGTGCGGCAGGTGGTGGGCGTCTTGATGGAAAGCGCAAAGGGGCAGGTCAACGGACTGAACTTGCTGGTGAATCCTGCGACGGGGGCTCCGATGCCCATGACGAATAACGCTGCAACGGGACAGAGGGGAAAGGCTACGGGTCAGGCACTCCCTTCTTCCGTTGGAGCGACAGCCAGTCCTGGCAGTAAGAGGCAGGGCGGCGAGGGCATCACCGCGAAACAGACAAAGAAGGAATATCAACCAATTCCCGCTGTCGCGCCTATCCGTAACCTTTCAGCCATCAGCCATCAGCCATCAAGCGGGATGGTGCCGGCACGTCCGAAGCATATCGACCAGTACGTTCATCTGTTGCCGAAGGCGACGCAGGAGCGGGCGGCTGAGTATGGTGAGTTGATGCGGCAGCTGGGCGAGGCACGAGATAACATGCAGCTGCTGATGGACGATGACCATGCAAGTGCGAAGAGCCGCGAGCAGTGGGCGAAACAGGCGACGAAGATTGACAAGAAGATACGGGCGATACGAGACGAACTGGACCGCGAGTGGGAGAAGGTGGCGGAGAGCGGGCGCGTGGTGATTGATGACCTGGGGATGGCGCATCTTGTTTCCACGCCGCAATGCAACGTGGCGCAGAACGAGGACGGCGCATCGGCTGACGGTGAAGGCGGAGAACAGGAGCCGGTGGAGCTGACAAGCGAGCAGAAGAAGCGCCGCCGCGACCTGCGGAAGTGGCTCATCGACCTGCGACGCGGTAAGGAGGGGAAGGACAGGGAGAAGCGCATCGAGCAGTGGCGCGTGAACTGGCAGGAGTACCTGACGCTGGAGCCGCGTGAGAAGGCTTTGGAGGACGAGAAGATCCTGGAGGCGGCGAAGCACTTCGGGATTGACATCGGCGAAAATACCGCCGAACACGGGAAGGACGCGGACGGTGTGAAGAAGGAATAACAAGACAGGAGATTGGTGTAATGGCAGCACATGAGATTCTGGCTCTCAGGGCAGGGGTTCGAGTCCTCTATCTCCTACACAAACATAAATACAGGAACAGACTATGACATTCCAAGGAATTGTAAGGCGGTGGTGCCAGATATACAAGCCAATGCTTGACAATCCGTACAACGGCAACCGGCGGTTCTACCTGACGGACTCGCGGACGGGGGTGGTGGATATGGCGAAAAGCATCTCGAACAAGTTCAACCCGTTCGTCATGATGGAGAGTGCGGTGGAGATAGAGGGCGAGTTCACCAAGCCTTATCGCAACTACCCGATTTACTTCATCGTGAAGGCGGACAAGATGGCGGACGGCGACGACGCATCGGTAGCCTACGAGGAAGCGCTGTATCATGCAAAGAAGTTCTGCACCTGGCTCTGGCACAAGCACCAGGAGGAGATGGCGGAGAACATCACGGGCGACTTCGCGATGATAGACCTGGAACAGTCGCGGCTGATGATTGACTCGGTCGGCCCACTGGAGAACGGCTGGTTCGGCGTGGTACTGCAGTTCGAGCGCATGGAACCGATGAACCTCTGTGTCAACGAGGACGAGTATATGTCCGACGACTTCGTGCCGACACCGAACGGGCCGAAGCCGGAGGATGTCAGACCGACAGATGATGACGATACGAACCAAAACGGATAGACTATGCCTGACGAAGAGAAGGCACCGCTGAAGGTGACGGACATCGACGCACTGAAGGAGAATGTACGGATGGCGGTGGAGGAGTTTGCCAAAAGGTGGATCTCGATGCCGGAGTTCGGACTCGACGTGGAGGTGATGAGTGTGAGCCAGTTGCGCGACGCGATGGGACTCAGGGCCTCTATCGACTGGGGCGACCCGTGGCCGGCGGCGGAACAGGAACTGATAGCGCATGGGTTCCGATGGCACTGGCTTGGCGGGCAGCGGGTGATGTATCTGAAAGAGCGGGAGGACTTCGTGCCGGACACGGGGTGGGAGGTTCCTGAAGAAGTGAAGAGTGAAGAATAAAGGGACTACGAATTAAACGAATTATACGAATTTATTCACCAACAAAACGGAAGATATAACCCGGGCTTGAAGCCCATAGTATTAACAAACAAAAATTTTAACGACGATGAAAAAGGATTTTTTCGGAAAGTTGATGGGGGTGCTGCTGTTGGCAGTGATGGCCCTCGTGTGCAGCTGTAACGGCTGCAAGAGAGAGACGGCTATGATTGATGACCCCGTGGTGGTGTATCATGATTATGATGGCGTCGTGCAGGACTTCACGGCGGGTGTCGGCCATATCCAGGCGCTGCACAGGCAGACGATGGCTTCGCTGACTGGCGGCAAGGAGTATCAGTGGCGCAACAGCCGCGTGATTCTGAATGACACGGTGACCGCTGAGAATATTGACGACCTGCATGTGGTGGCTGTGAACGATGTGTTTTTCTATTGGGACAGCGTGAAGGGGCCGATGGTGCAGTACATCAACTCGCACGTGAAGTACGGTGTGCAGATTCCATACCCTATTAACGATGTGTGGATTGAGGATGCCGACATGAGCGAACAGCCGATTAAGCTCTCTGCCGAGCAGGCGCTGATGAGACTTAAAGAGTATAACGGTATTCTCCCCAAGGACTGCAACTTTATCATTCTGCGCCTTCCTGTCGGCCCGAAGGATTGTAACCCTCAGTGGACTTTCGGCGATGTGGACGACGTGCTGTTTATAGACGCGGTGACGGGCGAGATCAGAGATTACAATCCTGCCTTCTCGCGAAAGTAACGGGGATGGGCTTCGCAGGTCTTATCGGGCCTGTATCCCATCCCCACAAAGGCTCGACGGTCTCTAAAACCGTGACGAGAAACTTATACTTTGTGTGATTACCGCAGCGGCTCCTGCCGCCTTATGTTATCCTCGGCATGGGCCGCTGCGAATACTTACGACGATGGCGCGATACAATCGCGCTGCAAAAGGCGAAGCAATATGACAGACGAAGAAAGACTCCGCAGGAATACGGAGAAGGCTTATCAAGAAGCACTGCGTGCAATGATCGACCTCGTGAATGCTATCACTGAGGAGCGTAATTATTATCGCGAGAAGGCTAACGCTATGAATGAATAGACTATGGCACGCGACTGGAAAGGAGGCTCGGCTTCCACTTTCAAGACTATCGGGGCATCGAACCACTGCGAGCATGAGCGGGCGGACAAGGACTACTAGTTGTTACTACCTTCATTTTTAGAGCCACTTCCAACGGGGGGTAATTTTCAAACAGGTTGTTACTACCTTCATTTTTAGAGCCACTTCCAACCTATAAGCCGGAAGCCTCTGAGGTTGTGCGGCTTGTAGTTGGTTTCGACTTTAAAAACTGAGGCATCGGGGTGTCGGGCGCTCCGTTTGAGCACCTTTGCCCTTCACTTTTCCTGTTTCGACCGCTTGAACTCGTCTTGCGGTTTCGCAATGGTGGCTGCTGATTATCCTCCCGAACCCGTCGGGTGGAACCACAACAACATGACTTCTTAGGTCCTGCCGCCGAAGCGGGAGAACGGTCGTCCATCAGGGATTGCTCCACAGGCTTGGCCCATCGTACCAATGGGACAGTCTTATTTTCACTCAGACCAAAGTGTTTGATGTTCACGGCTGCATTGAAGTCGCGGTCGTGGTGGGTGCCGCACACGGGGCACGTCCACTCCCTGTCCTTCAATGTCAGCTGCCGATAGACATAACCGCAGTGGCTGCACGTCTTTGACGACGGTGCAAAGCGGTCAATCTTGATGTAGTTCTTCCCTGCCCACTTGCATTTGTACTCCAGCTGACGGTAGAACTCGCCGATGCTGGCATCCTGCAGGTCGTAGGCCAGGTGTTTGTTCTTCACCATTCCCTTCACGTTCAAGTCCTCCACACAGATCGTCGTCGCTTGGTTCTCGTAGGCGAGATAGTGTGTCAGCTTGTGTATATGGTCACGGCGCTTGTTGGCAATGTGCTGATGCAGCCGGGCTATGCGCCGCTTCAGCACCCGGAACTGGCGGCTGCCAATCTCCTTCTTGCTCAGTCTTCGCTGCAGGAGTTTCATCTTGCGCTTCTGCTCCTTGCCGTAGTGCATTGGCTCGTCGGTCAGGCCGTCGCTCGTCACCACGTAGTGCTTCAGCCCTGTGTCTATGCCGATGGTCTTGTCGGGGTCGATGAGTGCTTTCGTGGGCACGGGCTTTCCATCGTCCACAAGGATGCTGGCATGATAGACACCCGACTTCAACAGCTCTATGCCCACCTGCTTGATTTTGCATTCCTTGGTATTGAAGCGGCGGTGGAACAAGCACGGGATGTCTTTGATTCCAGGGATGGTGAGCAGTCCGCGCTTGAAGTTCACCTTGATGCTGCCCCGCGTGTGGTAGTGCTGGCGGTCATGCTTGCGTCGCTTGACAGGCTTCTCTGCCCTGCCTTCAAAGTAGTTGTCATAGCCGTCGTAGAGGTCGGCCATGGTGAACTCGATAGCCTTTGAACTCACCTCCGTCAGCCACGGTGCATGTTCTCGCAGTTCACTACGCACCAGCGCGTTCATGTCGTACTCCGACACGCTGGTATGGTGTTTCCAATACAGCGTCTCCCTCATCTCCAGTGCCCAGTTATACACATACCGGCAGCAGCCGAAGGTCTTGGCGAGCATCACTTTTTGCTCGTCGGTGGGATAGATGCGGTATTTGTAAGCGCGTAGCATAAGCGTTTCGTTGTTTATTGTTCTTTCTTCATTGCTTCTCTGATCTCCTGCTTCTTGTTCCAGAATCCGACGGAGGAGCGGTGATAACCTTGTTCCAAATTGACACCGTGCCGGTAGGCCATGCGCTGCATCAAATTCATCTGCATGGGTATGTCGTGGTGGACGAGGAAATGGCAGCGGGGGCAGAGCATCATGAGGTTCCACTTCTTGCGGATGAGTCGTGGGAAGATGGCGTAGGGTAGCACGTGGTGCATCTGCATCGACTCCTTGGGGTATTGCTCGCCGCACAACTCGCAGCAGCCCTTATGCTTGTTGTATCGCTGATTGCGCAGGTTGTGCATGGTGCGAGCCGTCACGGAGTCGTGGCGCGAGGAGGGGAAGTACCGGATGTTCTTCCGGCTGACCAACACGCACCAGCCGAAGATTTTCCACTTATATATCTTGATTAGTTTCATACGTCAGTCCTCCTTTATTAATCCCATGAGTTTTCCTCCAACTGATTGTCGCTGAACTTGCGGAAGCAGTGCAACAGGCTGTTGTCTGGGTAAGTGATTTCGTCGTCTTCGATTTCGAGTTGGCTCAGTTCTGAGCGGGCGATGTTGCGCAGCGACGACTTGACAAGGGCGTCGCCCCGCTGCACGTAGATGATCGGAGTGTTCTTGCTGTCTTCGCGCTCTCCGTTATAGAGTTGGCGCAGGGCCCATAATTCGGCATCCTCAGTGAAGTCGCGCTTCAGTTTTGTAAATTCCACCTCCGGCATCATCTGTGCCAGTTCGCGGCGCACGGTGCTGATGTGCTTGAAGTCGTAATAGACGATTTGCACCAGCACGCGGCCTCCGTCTTGCTCCACCTGAAGGCCATAGAGGAACTTGCCGAAGTAGTCCTTCAGCATCTGCTTGTAGTCGCGTCCCTGCGACTGCGGGGTTTTGATTCGTTTCATAATACCTGAATTTTTTGACAATTAAAAACCACGCTACGGGCTGTCAAGGTTCATTCAGGCGAAGACCTTTGGGGTCGTTGTCCGATACCCCACCCGGCGTGGTCGAATTTTCTTTTCTAAGATGTACCTCAGCGGTACGGGCACAAAAAATGCCGCTTCGTCGGCGGCTCACTTCGTGCCGCCTGAATGATTTTTGACGTTGCAAAGATAAGCATAATTTCTGAACCGTGCAAGCATTTTGGCAGAAAAATTTTTCGTCGGTATCTTTTTCTTTCATTCTCTGTAGCCTCCTGCCCTTGTCTTTTGGATGCTCATTATATATAATAGGTAGAACAACATAAACACAAAAACGAAAACGAGACTATGGCAACGACTTACAGACAAGGCTCGAAGGGAGCGATAGTGAAACAGATACAGAAGGTGGTGGGGGCTTACCCTGACGGTATCTGGGGCGCAGTGACGACCGAATGTGTGCGCCGCTGGCAGGCGGCTCACGGACTGACAGCCGACGGCATCGTGGGCGTGAAGACGTTGGCGAAGATGGGGCTGCAGGCGACGGCGCAGGCGGTGACACCATCGGCAAAGGCATCGACGATAGAGGGGCCTAACGGCATCGTACTGAAGAAATCGCGCCGACGTATCGACTACATCGCCGTGCATTGTACGGCAACCCGCGAGAGGCAGGTGATGACCGTGGAACAGATACGCGCCGTCCACAAGGCGCAGGGGTGGAGCGATATCGGCTATCACTATGTGGTGACGCTCGACGGGCGGGTACACCTGGGACGCGACGTGGATGTGGCGGGGGCGCACGTCAGCGGCTATAACTCCAACTCGATAGGTATCTCGTATGTCGGCGGTCTGGAGAACCGTCCGGGCGTACCCTACAACAGACTGAAGGCGAAGGACACGCGCACCAAGGCACAGAAGGCTGCACTGCTCAGTCTGCTCATGGCCCTGCGCAGATTCTACCCTTATGCAAAGATACAGGGACACCGCGACTTCTCGCCCGACAGGAACGGCAACGGCACGATAGAGCCAAGTGAGTGGATCAAGGATTGTCCGAGTTTTGATGCCAAGACGGAATATAGAATGATATAGGCTATGGCAAGAGAAACAGGAATGTCGCAATCGCTGATGTCCGGGGCACTGCTGCACTTCCAGAGCGGAGTGCCCATCAAGGACCTCGATATGCGACGAGAGCATAAGGACCGGCTGGCCCGCGTGGCACATGTGTACTGGGTTTGGATTAAGGACCCGATGCTCGACGCCTACCAGATGCTGCGCCAACTGGTGAAGCAGACGGGAAGCTACAGCGACGCGGCAGCCGTCACCGTGGCGGCACAGAAGGACAAGATGCTGTTCGACTTCGTAATCGACCACATACAGTCGGGCTCGCGCCGCCAGGACGAGTTGAAGGTGCGCCACGCCGCCGAGAAGTTGATACGCATCGGACTGGAGACCGACAACGTGATGGCACTCGACAAAGGCTCGAAACGGCTGTATGAGGTGGCTGGGCTGGACAAGCCGGAGAATGAACAGATAGACATGGCCAAGACGGTGTTCCTGCCGCCGGTGGTGACAACCGTGGCCAGCGAGGTTGACCCCACGAAGGAGGACGTGAACGATGAGCAGGCGCGGCTTATCCTGAAAAAATACGGTGCATACATCGACGAGAAGCGCACGATGGTGGACGAGCGCGTAGATGCCATGATGGCACGACGGGGAACGGACATCGACAATAGCAACATGGAAACCATAGACCCAGATGAGTAGATTAGGCACTGACCCCAACAAAAGCAGCGACCAGTTTGAGTCGAGGATGCTGCCCGACGTGAAGGAACCTGTACCCCAGCGCGGCGGCGAGATAGACCTGATGGGCGACGGTGTGCATAAGATTTACCTGCACCGGGCACAGCTGGAGATGTATAACTGGCAGAGCCGTATCACCTATATACGTGCCGCCCGTGGCTTCGGTAAGTCGTCGTTCATCGGCCTGCACCTGATGAAGTGCGTGCTTGGCCTGCGCCGCCACCTCGGCGGTTTTGTAGGTGCCAGTGCCAAGCAGGTATATACCCGCACGATGCCCAACGTGATGAAGGTGGTCAACGGACTGGGATATCAGAAGGAGGTGTTCTGGTTTTTCGGGCGACCGCCGGCACGACTGCACTGGGACACTCCGTTTGCCGAGCCGAGGAACTGGGAAAACGTAGTATCATTTCAGAATGGCGCTGCCGTTCAGCTCCTGAGCATGGCCGTCCCGGGCAGTGCCAACGGCCTGAACCTGTCGTTTCTGCTCGACGACGAGACGAAGTATCAGCCATGGGGGCGCGTCAAGGAAGAGGTGATACCCACCCTGCGCGGCGAGTTCATACCGGCTGCCGCCCGCAAGGTGGAGAAGAAGATGTGGGGCTACGGCACCGACCCGATGATGAACCCTTACTATAAGAGCCGCCTCTTTTGTAGCGACGCGGGCCTGACCAACCGCCAACGGGAATGGGAGAAGGAGGAGCAGCGGCAGCACGAGGACGAGGTGCGCTGCGTGAACGAGCAGATAGCCGACATGCTGGCCGAACTGAAATATCTTGAAAAGACCAATCCCCGCATGGCCGTGGAACTGGCAAAGAACGAGATGTTCCTGAAGAAGCTCCACCGCCTGCGTCACGAATCAGAGACCTTCTGGAACTGGAGCAGCATTGAGAATGCCGCTATGCTGGGGGGCCAGTCGTGGGTCCGCGACATGCAGCGCAGCCTTACCGAGCGTATGTTCAACGTGCAGATACTGGGCATCATGGAGACCGCGCTGAAAGACGGCTTCTACTGCAACTATTCGGAAGAGACCAATACCTACATCAGTGCCGACTGCGAGACGCTGGTGAAAGACCGTTTTCTGCATAAGGTAAAGGGCCGCACACTCGACGGACAGAACTGGCCCACCGACTACGAGACCGAGACGCTCGACCTCGACGAGATGCAGCTGGCCGGAGAAGACTGCTCGCTCGACCTCGACCTCGACTACTCAGAGCCGCTGCGCATAGCCATCGACGCCGGCACTACCACCAATTTCCTCATCGTGGCTCAGACCCGTATGTATCAGGGCAAGCCGTCGATAATGATACTGAAGGAGTTCTGGGTACAGGCACCCGTCCGACTGATGGGATTGGTCAAGCAGTTCACGCAATACTACCGCCCCTACCTGCGTCGCAACCACGGCAAGACCGGCGGCGCACAAGTCATCTTCTACTACACGCCGACCGTAAAGCAGGGCGGCGCAACCGCATACGCTGTGGAGGGCAGCGAGGACTCCCGTTTCGACCGCGTGGTCATCCGCGAGCTGGAGCAGTACGGCTGGACTGTCACGGCTGCCGAGTTCCCCGTATGGCGGCACGAACGCAAGTACCAGCTGATTAACGATATGCTGTCGTTCACCGCCACGCCCAGCATTTTCATCAACCGTGAAGGTCGGTGCGATAATCTCATGGAAAGTCTGGAAACGACAGCCGTGCTGCCCGGCAGTTTCAAGAAGGACAAGCACTTAGAGAAGTACCAGAGCGAAGAGGGTGTTGCGGGGCCAAGGGCCAGTCGTAGCGACATTTCCGATGCCTTCGACGATTTGGTGATTGGCATCAGGGAGGGGGCGGAGACAAAGATTGGCGGCGCACTCAGGGGACGGTTCTCAAACATCTTGGTGATACCGAGGTAGGGTATGGCGGCACTTCTCCTGCCCTTGGCTTCGCCGAGTGCAGGCTTCGCCATTCCCGACGTTCCGTCGCCTACCCGTAGCCTTTCGGCATAGATTGCAAGCGCGGCTTGCATCTCTGCTCTCGGCTCGCACTGCCCTTGATTTCCAGCCCTTTCGCCCCTATCTTCCTCTCAAAAATCCGACACAGAAATATGGCTAAGCACAAGGACAACAAAGGCATGAGTTCGGGCAGCATTATCCACCGCCCGAAAACCTTTTCAGAATATCAGAAGCTCGACCGTTCGATGCGGGAGCGCGGGTTCGTGGCACTCGACGCCCTGAAGCCAGGACTGGTGCGCTCGCTCTCACTTGGCGACCGCGATCCGTCGAAGGGTGAGGCACAGTCGATGGCCTCCGGCATGAGCTGCGGCACGCTGAGCAACGGCCCGCTGTCGCAGGTGGCATGGAGCTTCGACAGCACCGACTCCCAGCCGACACCCGTCAGCGGACCCGACGGCAAGCCGCTCGGACGCGGCTACATCAAGTGGGGACCGAAGGACAATCTGCCCGGTGTTATCTACTCGCTGGCGAAGGCAAGCCCCTACACCGCCGCACCGCTGCGCTACCTGGCCGACCTGGCCACGGGACTGGGCGTAAGGCTGATGTACCACTTCGAGGACGACACCTACTGCGAATTCCAGCACGCAGGTTTCAACCTGCGGCTGCGCTACGAGCAGACCCGCAAGGGAGAGCAGCAGGACGAGTACGGCGGCGACATGGCCATCGACCCCGCTGCCGCCCCCGGTGAGGATCCGCTGAAGCCCATCACCGAGATAGCCCCCGAGAACCGTCCGAAGAAGCGGCTGCAGGGCATCGGCCCCGACTACTGGGAGCAGGCCTACTATGAGTGGGAACGCACGTGGGAGGGCTACGACGAGACCGACGACGGCGGCATGGAGCGCCACGTGCCTGGCGTGAAGCAGTTCCTGGAGGAGAACAACCTCGACCTGCACCTCTCGCAGTGCATGCTCGACTTCATGTACTACGACCTCTTCTTCCCCACCGTCGGCTTTGAGCGCGGCCGCCGTGGCCGCTGGGACCCACGCATCGTAAAGATAGGCCAACTGAGAATCATAGATGGCGTGCGCTATGAGGCGATGTCGGAATATAGACACCATCAACACGTTTATTTCGGTGAACGCTTCAGAGCGAAGGGTATCGGCGAGCACCACACCATCGGGACCAACGACGACAAGGTGACGATGTACCCCGTCTGCGAGGCCACCGCCCGCGTCGGCGACATGCGCTACCTCGTCTCGTCGAATCAGCGCACACGCATCAATGCCCGTCCGACGTGGGCCGTCTGTCCCGTGTATTACGGCAACAAGAACTACTATCAGCAGCCCGACTGGTGGAGTATCTTTACATCCAAGGCTTATGACTTCTCCAGCACCATTCTCTACGACAAGGCGAAGCAGCGCGAGAACAACACCACCTGGTCGAGAGTGCTGTACATCAGTCTTGATTACTTGCAGATGTGCTTTGCTGATGAAGGCATCGCTGGCGACAAGGATAAACAGCAGGAATTTATCGACCAACTGGACCAGAATGTAGAGGACTTCCTGCAGCGGCGCGAGAATATGGGCAAGACCATGCGCCAATTCATGTGGATTGGTCCAGACGGCAAGGAGCATCACAACGTGGAGGTGGTCGATATCAAAGAAGCCACCAACGACGCTGTGAAGGCTGGCAAGGAGGAGCTGGAACTCTCCACCTCGCCCATGTTCCTCGCCTTCGGTGTTGACCCCCGCGACATCGGTGTGCCGATGGTCAGCGCCTCTAACGGCGGAACAGCATTGCGCGAGATACGCCTGATGAAGCAGCAGCTGCTCAACGTGCGGCAGCGCATGTACCTCCGCTTCCTGATGGATGTCTTCGCGTTCAACAGGTTCGACTCGCATCTGGAGCCAGCCATACGTCAGATGAGTTTCACGACCTTGGACCGCAACCCGACGGGTATGGTCGAAACGGTGGCAGGGCAGGGGGCGTGACCATTTTAACTTCGTTGACAGATTCGTTTAGTTTGATTTTTACGAAAGCACGGGCCGCAGAGATGCGCCACCGTGCTTTGTTTTTTGTGGGTGCAGAGCAGAGCGAAGCACAATAATTTTAGGACTTGATATAATAATTTTTAGAAAAAAGTCCTAAAATTGTTCGACTTTTACGGATTTATTTGTATCTTTGCACCGTCAAATCAAGTGTGCGGATCAGATGCCGCCTTTCACAGCGGCCTTTTTTAGTGCCATAAATTTAGAAATACGTTCAACAGCGCACCGCACCGACGAGTGGAGTAGCAGCAATGCCTCCGGGTCTCAGCACACTGAACCTGACAACTCTAAGTGCGGTGCCTGTTTGTGTATATATAATATAAGGTAATAGAAACGAATCTATGCTGATACAGATTACAAACCGATGCCACATGATGTGCCCGCATTGCCTGCAGGACTCTGACCCGCAGGGCAGGCACATGAGCGAAGAGACCTTCGGACAGGTGCTCGACTTCTGCCGCGAGGCCGGTCCCTGGATTGTCAACGTGTCGGGCGGCGAGCCCACTGAGCATCCGCTCTGGGCGGAGATGGTGAAGGAACTGCTGCGCCTGTCGCAGAAGTCTATCGTCACCGTCCTCACCAACGGCGCATGGATAGAGGACCAGAAGGAGCGGCTGAAGATGTCCCGCCTTATCCGCGAGTCGCGAGGCCGGCTGAAGGTGCAGGTGTACTCGCACCCCAAGTATTACCAGGATCACGAATGGACGGTTGCCCATGAGCAGCAGTTCCGTAGCATCGGCTGCGGGCCGGACTTCGGGTCGCCCATCTTTATGCAGGATCTGGGCCGTGCCCGAAAGAACTGTCAGGACGAGGTGCGCGAGAGCGACCATGTACCATCCTGCATCAACAGTCACCTGATAGCCGTGCAGGCCCGCTCCATGCAGCACTTCCTCTCGATGACGGCACAGGCCGGCAAGTTCTGCCGTCCGCTCATCGACCCCGACGGAGGCATCCACATGTCGGAGTCGTGGCTGTGTCAGAAGGTCGCCCACGTCAGCGACGGCGTGACGGAAGCCTTCCGCAAGATGCAGGCGAGCCGCCCATGCAAGGGTTGCCAACTCTATAGGAACTTCGAGCGTCGCTTCCCGAAGGAGATGCAACTGCTGGATAATCCCATCGTGAACGGACTTTAAAAATATAACCTATGATAAACCTGCGATACATCGACCTCTTCTGCGGCGCTGGCGGTACGACCAGTGGCGTGGAGTATGCACGGGTGAACGACGAGAAGTGCGCCAAGGTGATTGCCTGCGTCAACCACGACAGGAATGCTATCCTCTCGCACAAGGCCAACCACCCCGACGCGCTCCACTTCACCGAGGACATCCGCACGCTGGACCTGACACCAATGGTGGAACTGGTGAACCGTACACGCACAGAGTACCCGGATGACTACATCGTACTCTGGGCCAGTCTGGAATGTACGAACTTCAGCCGCGCCAAGGGAGGTCAGCCCCGTGATGCCGACAGCCGAACGCTGGCAGAGCACCTGTTCCGCTACATCGAGTCCCTGCGTCCAGACTACATCCAGATTGAGAATGTGGAGGAGTTCATGTGCTGGGGTGAACTCGACGAGAACGGCCATCCCATATCCAAGCACAAGGGATCGTCGTACATGCGCTGGGTAAGGAACGTCTGTCAGTACGGCTACGACTACGACTGGCACCTGCTGAACGCTGCTGACTTCGGAGCCTACACCTCGCGCAAGCGGTTCTTCGGACAGTTCGCCCGCAAGGGACTGCCCATCGCCTTCCCGCAGCAGACGCACGCCAAGGCCGACATTGCCTTCCAGTCACAGGTCGTCGGCAACCTCTTCCCTAACCAGTACCAGCCATGGCGCCCCGTGCGCGAAGTGCTCGACCTCGGAGACGAGGGCGGCAGCATCTTCACCAAGAAGAAGCCGCTCTGCGAGAAGACACTGGAACGCATCTATGCAGGACTGGTGAAGTTCGTGGCGGGAGGTAAGGAGAACTTCCTGGTGAAGTGGAACTCGATGAAGGACGGGTTTTATCGTGCGCCGTCGGTTGACGAGCCCTGCCCCACCCTTCCATGCCGCAATGCCATCGGCGTGGTCAAGGCCCAGTTCCTCTCCAAGCAGTTCAGCGGCGACCCCATGTCGAAGAACGTGGGCATCGACCAGCCCGCAGGCACCGTGACCACCGTGGATCATCATGCCTTCATCACAGCGTACTATGGTAATGGCTTCAATTCGAGCGTGGACGAACCCGCCCCGACGGTCACGACGAAGGACAGAATAGGCATTGTCAACTGCCAGTTCATCGCCAACGAGTATAGTGGCGGCGGTCAACTCTCGGATATCAATCAGCCGAATCCGGCTGTGCTCACCACGCCCAAGCAGAAGCTTGTGTCGGCCCAGTACCTGATGAACCCCTATTCGTTCAAGAGCGACGGCGGCAGCATCGACAACCCCTGCTTCACGCTCATCGCCCGCATGGACAAGATGCCACCCTACCTGGTCAGCACCGAGCAGGGCGTGGGCATCAAGATCTTCGACGACGACACGCCGATGATGCGCAAAATTAAGGAGTTCATGGCGGTCTACGGCATCATCGACATCAAGATGCGCATGCTGAAGATTATCGAACTGAAGCGCATCATGGGCTTCCCCGAAGACTATATCCTCATCGGCACGCAGGCAGAACAGAAGAAGTTCATCGGTAACGCCGTCGAGGTCAATATGAGCCGCGTACTCTGCGAAGCCCTCTCCCACCGCTTGCAGAGAGTCCGCGCCGAGGCGGTGTAAAAACAGATCTGGCTTATGGCACTGAACAAGGAAACGGAATCAAACAAATAGAACCTATGGAACAGAAACCAATCAAGATACTGCACCAGCCACTGAAGGCTAAGTGGTACAGAATGATAGAGGTTGGCATCAAGACGGAGGAGTACCGAGAGGAAACACCATTTTGGTGCAAGCGGTTTGTAGGATATGAAAAACTTTTGTTTTCATATCGCAATGGCTACAGTGATATAAATAAGTTTGGTTACACCCACGTCCAGTTCTCCCTCGGCTACCCGAAGAAGGACGATGAGTCGCGCCGCATGACCTTCGAGTTGAAAGCCATCGAGTACCGCGAGGGCCGTGAGGAATGGGGAGCGGAGAAAGGCAAGAAATACATCGTCGAAGTGCTGGGCCGACGCACCACGCTCGACGGAACAAAGCTATGGGAGGAATGAATATGGCAAGAAAACATCTAATGATGCTCAGCGACCTGTACGGTCGTATCGGACAGGCACTTCGTGAACACGGCGACGCCACCATCGGACGGGTTGTGACACCCATGTCCCCCGACGAGCCAGTTCACCCGCTCGAATGCGTTCATCCTGTCTACGTTGACGTGACGCAAGTCAGCGCCGAAGTTAAGAACGGTGTGAATATCAAGACCTACGAAGTGACAATAGAAGAATAAGGAGGACTGAGCGATGAAGAAGATAATGTTCAATGACCGCTACGGACTGACCGAGGCCGTGATCTCCGGACGCAAGACGATAACGCGACACATCGTGAAGGGGCCGCGCCGCTTCAAGGGCTGCGAGGACACGTGCCTGGAGTTCCACAAGCGACTGGGCAGCGACATCTGGTACGACTGCGTGGTGTGCGATGCAGACGGACATGAGCTCGGCCAACTGCCCCTGCCCTTCGAGGTGGGCGACATGGTGGCCGTGGCGCAGCGGTACGGAAACGACGACGTGCTGACCTTCAACGCCTACGACGGCGACGGGCAGCCGAGAAAAGACGGGCACAAGCGCCATCAGGAAATGCTGAAATCACCGGGCTACCGTAATAAGATGTTCGTCCGCGCCGACCTCATGCCCCACCGCATCCGCATCACAGACCTGTGGTTCGAGCGGCTGCAGGACATCAGCGACGAGGACTGTCTGAAGGAGGGAGTGGAGAAGTGGATGGACTGCTACATCGTGAGCGGCATCATGGAGCGCGGCGGTAAGAGCAACGTCTGCTTCGACACCCCACGCGAAGCCTTCGCCGCCCTCATCGACCGCATCAGCGGGCGCGGCACATGGAAGAGCAATCCCTGGGTCGTGGCCTACGAGTTTGAACTAATTATGCAAAGACCAATATGACAAAGAAACAACGAGACCGCAAGAACCGCAAGCGAGCTATAAAGGTGGGCGAGCTGAGTCTGAAGGACTGCACCGTCCGCTACGTCGATGTACAGTTTCTGATGAAGGTCGGTGGCAAGGTGTTCGGCGGCAAGCGGTTCCATTACAAACGGGTCCGGTCCACGTCGGCCAGCGATCTGGAGCAGCTGGCGCGAATCATTATGAGCTGGGAGAAAATCGTTAACTTCGGTTCCACCCACGCCGACGAGTTCCTGCGCGAAGTGGAAGGCCGCATAGCCAACCGCAGCGGGCTGACAGTCGACGAGCTGTTCCGCAAGTACTGGGTGAACTACCGAGAGACCGTGGAGCAGGAGTTTGACCGCGACAACAAGGGTGCCGCCGATCACCAGCTCTATCAGCACGAAAACGACTGCCTGAAGTACAGTGCCGCCATGTGGCTGAACAGCTTCTTCAACGAGCCGCTGCCCATGAAGCTCGCCTTGCTTTACGGCATCTACCGCATAGGCTATGCCGCCGACGGCTTCGACGGCATGCGGCAGGAAATAGAGCAGATACCGCAGACCATCCGTGACATCGTGGACGGGATGATAGAAAAGAGTAAAAATAAGGAGGACTGAACTATGCCAATATTAAACATTGAACTGAGTGATTATGATGCGCTCAGAGACAGAGTAAAACAATTGGAGAGTGAGAACAGGAACCTTTCGGAGGCCATCGAAGAAAAAGCAGAGGATGGTCGTCTGAGGGTTATCAAGAAGACGGTGACGATAACGCGCAACCCGTGGAAGGCGTTCAACTAACACGCATTGGACTCATGCACTGAGGAGTACGAGTTCCTGAATTTCGACGATATTGAGCAGGAGGCCAAGAGCCAGTTCTATAAGGACATGGCCAACCGCATCCAGAGCCAGGAGCGGCAGGAAATCTCAGAACTGAAAGAGCAGTTGAAGCGTAGCCAGGAGCATCTTGACAGTTCGCTCGGGCGCATCGACCGCCTGATGAAGCGCAACTGGTGGGACAGACTTTGGAATAAAGGAGTGGACTGAGCTATGCCCCGATACAGGATTGAACACCGATACCCTTGCTACCCCGGCGGTGGCTGCATCCCCTACGACGGCTACTTCGTACAGGTGCTGCAGGAGGGATTCTTCACCGACAAGTGGGTTGACGTCAAAGGCTTCGGTGACAGGGAGAGCGCAGAGAAATTATTAAAAGCATTAGAATAAGAGCGATATGAAAACAGAAGAAAAGAGAATGAAGTACATTGACGCAGATAAAATCAAGGCCTACATAGAACGGTTAAGACACGAATGGCCTCTCACGTTTACCGAGGACGAAAAGCAGCACCTGCACTACTATTTTCACGGGCTCAACAAAGTTTTACACTTTGTCGAAAGTATGCAGCAGGAACAGCCCCTGCCTCCCGGCATCGAAGAGGAAAGCCAGAAAAAAGGTTGGCTGGACTACGGCCTGACAATGGGTGAAATCGGGCTGCATCGCTACAATGCCATCCACCGCATCAAGGAGCACAAGGAACAGTTCGACCCCCTTACCATCCCAGACCTCTATCATGTCGCAGAATACTACGAGTCTGTTGGCGTGGAGAAAGTCTGCTGCTGCCTGCAGCGCTATTGCATGGACTTCCGCTTCGACCAGGAAGATGTAAGAGAAATCATAAGTAAGGAGGACTGAACGATGGCAAAGAACATAATACAGCTCGACGGCTTCGGGCGGCTGGGGCGCATACAGGAGCAGGCGCTTGCCGCAGGGCTGCTTGACAGCCTAAACGTGCGCCAGGTGGCCGACGTGCCGGAGATTGACATTGACAAGATGGAGGACAAGGAAGTCACGGAGCGATTCCGCCGAGAATGGAAGGCTGCACAGTATGCCGACCTGAAAGGCCGCAGGTTCCGTCCGACGTTCAGCAGTAACATCGACTTCTTTGAGATTCGTGGTTACGATGCTGAGCGCGACATGGTGCTGACCACGGCTCACCCCAAGAGCGGCAGTGCCTTCAACGACGAGATTGAGGAGCGCTACCTCGCGGGGGCCTTCGAGACGGGCGAATACGTGGCGCTGCCGATGGCGGCTCAGCCGGGCGAGACCGTCCATGTGCTGACGAATCCCTACGCTGACTTCCATCGCCCCGTAAGCCCGCGCCAGCCGGAGTTCACCGGTCCCTCGTGCGCCCGCTGCCACCACCGCTTCGGCACGACGAGCAACGCCGCGTGGTGCAAGACCCACTGGCAGCAATCCCGCTGCTATCGGTTTAAGTTGGAGAAACAATAATCATTAAAAGTTAAATATAATTCGAGACGACTATGCCTTACGGAGTATGTAAAGTATGTGGATGCACGGACAACGACCCGTGCCACAATCCAGAATATGGTAACTGCTGGTGGGTAGATGATACCCACCAGCTGTGCAGCCATTGTGCCAACGCGGAGATTGCCAACCATCCTGCAACCCAGCATTGTATCAACACTAAGGGTTTTGACCCGTACCCAGGTATCGAGCGCAAAGACCTTGCATCGCTCGGCTGTCCCTTCCCCGACGAAGACGGAGATATATGCTCCGAGTGTTCGCACAACTCTATATCCAGCGTGTTTACTGGCGAATGTGACTTAGGAATAAGGATTAACTGACGAGAGCGTATGGCAGAGATTTTTATCCAGGAATGGAACAAGTCAGATTACGGCGGGCGCAGAATCCTGTCGTCGAAGTCTGCAGAAAAGATTGGGGGGCAGCACGCCTATGCCTGTCAGAACCTTACATCGTGGTTCCGTCTTGGCAAGTACATCATCAAGCACGACCATGCGAACTTCCTGCTCGGACTGATTCGTGAAATCGGGACTGATAATGTCAAGAGCTGGGAGCGCGACGAGCAAGAGGACAGGTGGATGTATAAGTACCATGTCGACGACATCGTAAGGGTGGTCAACAGACATTTCATCGGCAACGACTATGTGCTGACGCTGCTGATGCTTCAGGAAGAGCTGAAAGGCTACGAGAATTGCTACTACATTTGCGCTTTCTACCGCCTCGATTTCGACTACGTGCAGTTCATCAAGGACAAAGACGTTTACCAGGCACGGCTAATGGCATTTGCCAAGAAAGCGAATGAAGAGAAGAAGGAGGACTGAACGATGGCACAACTGATAGACAAGAAAAGGCTGGTCAGCATCCTTCGTGGGTTCGACTTCGCAAAGGTGCAGCGGGTGATGAAACAGACCGACGCGAAATGGCTGTGCGAGGACGGGCGCAATGAGGTCCCGTCGATATACGACATGGTGGTGCGGTGTGAGCAACTACTGGAGTCTCTGTACGACAGTCTGCAGAAAGAAGAGAACTGCGGGAAAGAACTGGAGATTCGCTACGGTGGCTTTTGCGCACGGTACTCAGACGGGAGGTTTTGTCTCCATTATGAGATTGAGCGTTCTGAGGAATTGGAATTTGCAGTACCAGCGCAACAATAAAAAAATATTATTCTGAGCAAAGGAGGACTGAGCTATGGCAAACAACGAATACCCAAGAAAACTGACGTTCAAGGCACCTGATACGGACGGACTCACAGAGGATGCCAAGGAACACATAAGGAAGGTGACTGAGGGAACGACCATCACGATGCTGGCAGAGAACATCATCAAGATAGAATATCCCGCAAAACTGATTGACCACATCAAGACGGTGCTCATTGACTACATTGACTATCGGCTGGACTTCATCGACCATGGTAACGTGTACTGGATGTGCAACTGCTACTTTCCGCAAGGCACAGGCTGGGGCCGCGAGTTCTTCAAGAACCGATGGGACAAAGGCAAACGGACGGAAACACCGGGCTGCCTGATTATTGAATATCCAAAGAAGGAGGACTGACCGATGACCGAGAAAGAAGAAACCATCCTGACCAACCTCGTCAAGACGTTGCAGGACTACGAGAATGAGTGCTATCGGCAGATGGCATACATGAACGAACATAAGTTTGAGATGGAGCGCGAAGCCATCAGATACAAGCAACAGGCATACAACCGCAGTTGGCTGGAGGTGGCAAGTGCTATTGATAAAATCAAAAAGTTGGAGGAATAAAAGTATGAATGAACAAGAAGTAATCACCCTTCACGACCTGATAAAGTGGGTGCAAGACTGGATGCACACTTGCGGGATAAACCATGTTGATCCCAAAGATGTGCCCTTCTATATCGAGAACAAAAACCGCAGGTATCGTCCTTTTACCGGCAGTCTCGGTTTCGGGAATAAGGGCGTATCGGTGCGTATAGAGTATTTCGACAGTGACATTGTGCGCTTCGACCCGAAGGACAAGCGTCCGGAAGGCGGCGGCGAGTATTGGAAGAGTCGTGGAGCCAGCTCGTATGATGTCAGTGGCTTTGTGGAATCGAAACCTGCAGGTGAGCGTTTGCTGCGCATGGTGAAGTACATCCTCGAAACAGACGAGCCGAAGACATACCTCGACTACCGCGAGTTTGAACCGAACTGGATTCAGTTCAAGTTCTCTGCCGAGGAGTTTGACGTGGAGAAACTCGACCAGATGGCCCGCGACAACGGCGACGTATTGACCGAGGCTATCGTCAGGCTGTGCGTGAAGAATAACAATAGGGAGGAATGAGCAATATGGAACCCAAGAATCTTGAAGCGGCGGAGCGCATGGCCCGCAAGCGCCGCGAGCTTCAGGCACTCTACAACCTGCTGAGCAGCTACCCAAGCCAGGCCATCGTGACCGTCACCGTGCCTACCAACTACGCCGCCGACGGGCGCAAGCAGAAGGAGGCCGACATCCAGAGCGACACCTTCAACGCCCTCATGGCCGGCCTCGTGGAGAAGGAGATAAAGAACATCGACGAGTTTGTGAAATCACTTTAGTATCAACCCCAATAAAACAAAACGATTATGGAACAACAGAATCATGACCAGATGGCCGAGCAGTACATCTCGGCAGTAGAGAATCAGAAACAGTCGGAGGGCTACACTCCCGACCAGTCATTCACGCGCGGCGACATGGAGACGTGCTTCGTCTGCGGCGCACAGTCGATGGAACGGCTGCAGGAGGGTTGCCAGGGCACGTTCGGACAGGCCATCGGCTCGCTCAAGAACGGCTTCCTCGTGCGCCGACAGGGATGGAATGGCAAGGGGATGTTCCTCTTCATGCGACCCCTTGACGCGCTGTCCGACAAGATGATCACCGAGCAGGTGAAGTCGCTGCCCTGGAGCTTCAAGGAGTGGGTAAAGGCGCATCCCAATGAGACTCACCATCGTCTTCTCGGGTCATACATCTGCATGAAGGCCGCCGACGGCACGATAGTCAACGGATGGCTGGCTTCGCAGACCGACATGCTCACCGACGACTGGGAGCTGGTGAACCCGAAAGAGTAGTATTTACATCCTAAACAACAAATGGCGATATGGAGAAGAAGATTTACGTAGTGCTGGACGTGAGCTGTGAAGATGCGCAGGATGTAAAGCTGCTGGCGGCCTTTGAGACGTGGGAAGAAGCAAAGGCATACGAGGAGCAGCAGGAAGATCCGTGGCGGCTGACCATCGAGGCGGTGTCGCTGGGCGGGCCGTTTGAGGAGAAGCCCGTGCTGTGGCAGGCAATACAGTTCGACAAGGACGGCATCAGGAGGGTGGACGTGGACAGGGAGGATATGGATGTCTTTAGCGACCGTATCGGCACGCTTCGATCGCCCTTCGACCACAACATGTCTATATACTTCCTTGCCACGAACAGGGACGAAGCCGAGGAGTTTGCCCGGCTGATGTTCGAGAGCATTCAGGAGAGGATGAAGGCCGGCTGGTTCAAGTATCTGCACCAGGCCATCTATCAGCCGCTCGACAACGACGTGACGCGGCTGTGCCGACCCTACTACAACTTCCGTACCGGCGAGATCATAGACCCGGAGAAGGGCCGTTTCATCCTCTCGCGGGAGGCGATAGACGAGGAGCACTTTCAGAGGGTCGGCGGCTATGGACCTTATACCGTGCCGGAGGAACCGCTGAACTACTACGACGGATTTTATTCGCTGTTGAAAAAGAATAAGGAGTGAGCGATATAATGGAACAAAAGAATAAACGATACGATTATGTCAAAAGCATTTTACAAGGCGGAAATCCGCTACGACAACAACGACTCGACCACGAGCGAGCAGACGCTCTACGTGTACTGTGACAACACCTCGGACTTCGAGTATGTGATGAATGAGAAAGGTCAGATGGTGGACTGCGGTGGCACGGACTCTCTCATGACGGTGCTTGGAAAGGTGATGGCACTGGAAGAATACTACGGACCAGGCTGTGAGCGCGTGAAGATAACAAAACTGGAGAACGGCTCCGCCGACCTGCCGCAAGCCGTCAGGGTGCGCCTGTTCGGACACAGGGATGGCGAGAGTAAGCCCGCCTTCAATCAGATGACGCTTTTCCTGCGCGACGAAGTGAGACAGGCCGTGTTTGAATGGATGAACCGATTCGACGCCGCCAGTGAGCGTGACGTATGGCAGGCTGTGCGCTATTGGGCCGAGGATTGGACCAGGCTGCTTGAAGGCTATGAGAAGTGGCACCAGATGAAGGCAGGCGACAGGGTGGTCTGTGATATCGCATCAGAGAAAGGCCGCACGGGCGTCGTGACATCCCTTGGTTTTAGCCGCAGTCACGGCTACATCGCCGACGTGAAGATGGACAGCGACGGCAGTATCTATGTGTTGAACGTGAAATACCTGGAGGTGGTCAAGATGGAGCAGGAGGACTGAGCGTATGGGACTGGTGGATGAATTTATGGACGAGTACAAGTACTGGGCGAACGAAGAACGACGTTGCCGGGTCAGACGGTTGACGTTTTACCGTCAGCAGCTGCACGACTACCTGGCCGAGCGGTTCAGGCGCAACAACCACCCGAAGTATCACAAGTATTGCGAGGAATGGATTAGCCAGACCACGATAGAACAGTTGCGATACTTCGAGCAGGAGAAACGAAGAATAGATTTCGGCGTAGTGCTGCGATGAAAGCAGTAATGCAAAGTCGAGCGCATGGTCATGAAGCGCGAGGTAATGGCGGGTTTGTGGTTCGAGTCCACAGTCGGAGGCTGCATTTTTTAACAAGCAACGGATTAACACGAACAGAAACGATAAAGTGATATGAAACAATTCCTTGAACTGACGGACGACGAAAGGGTTAAGAAAGTGCGCGAGGCGGTGGCCGCCGTGGAGGGCGTGGATGCGGAGACGGTGTTTTGTCGCAGTCTCGGCTACATCATATCGCCCTCTGAGGGTGTAAGACCCGACGTGAACGTGAAGATAGCGTTCACACAGGGCAGAATATTAGAGGGCGAATACACGATGCGGTGGGATGCGGAGAAGGAACGGTTCGTGAAGCTGTTCATCATGGCTCGCAAACTGAAGGGCTATGTCGTCCGCGACAGCCACTCCGTGTTCGATCCCATCCGCCAGCAGGTGAACGACGGATATATCGACTTCGCCATTGCCCACGTGATGCGCGAACTGGGGTTCAGAGGGGAGACATCGTATTATTTTGTGAAGGCGAAAGGCGAGAAGCCAAAACTCTTCCAATCGCTTCTCGGCGATTTCAACGGATTTCGACGCTTCTACCCTCACATGGGTGATTCGAAAGGTTATCTACAACCCTACGACAAGACGGGGTATATATGTGTGGCACCTTCTGAAAGAATGATTGCCAACTTCTGCAAAAGGATGGGAACGACCGCCGATGCGATAACAGATGACGGCAGCGCTTTCATCATCAGTCTCGACAAGCAGAAAGCACTGAAAAATCTGATAAAGGTGTACCGCCAACGCTCCGGCTTCACCGATGCCTTCAGACGGTATTTACATGGGGAATAGAAAAGATGCAGGGCGCCGTCGCGGCGACATTCCCGTAGAAGAGGAAATTAAGAACGTGATGGCTCTCACGGAGAAACTAATAAGCGACAATATGTCTGAATAATTTTTAATCTAATTTTTAATCAATTTCCCTGCGAAAGCAGGATAAAAAAAGAGCGATATGAACGTACAAGATTTACGGTCGATAGTGACCAACATGAATGCAAAGCCGACGCTGCCCGTCAGCGTCCGCGTGAATTTCGGCGACGATGCCAAGTCGTACACAAAAGCCGATATCACAAGTTTCAACCAGTTTACCGACGGGTTCCTGCTGAACGCCAAGGTAGGCTTCCCCGAAATCGACAAACTCATGCAGTTCCGCCAGTGGCTCGTAGAGGAGACCGAACGCTTTCAGCATCAGGCGAAGGCCGACGATGCCAGCCCGGAGGGAAGCCATTACGACAGAGGCCATGCCGCAGCCTTTATCTCGGCAAGAGCCAAGCTGGAGGAACTGTTCGACTATTGGGATTGCAGATAAGGAGGAGTGAACGATATTAGAAAATATCATGCCAAAGGAATTTGACCAATCGACGGAAAGCCGCTTCTGGCAGGCGAAAGCACTGGATGTGGCGGAGGAAATAGACGAGCAGTGGCAGCTCGTAATGAGTTCGCTACGCAGTAAGCCTAACACCTACCTGATCCACGAGGACTATTACCACATGGTTCGGGAAATGAAACAGGTAATGGAGAAATACAAGATGATATGACCCAGAACCAGTTCGCCAGCTACCACTACCGTCATTCTGAGGTGATGCTGTGGCACACGAAGCATCCCGATCACAACGTGGAGTGTATGCTCATCGGGGTGGACTTCGAGGGCGAGATGTTCCATCTCGTGCCGTTCGACCAGGAGTGGTACGAGGACAGGGACTACTGGGTACACTACAAGTTCGTCGATAAGCCGTGCCGCAAGCCCAAGATGAAGGTGGTCTATGGAGGCGAGGCAGAAACAGTGAAGAGTAAATAATTTTTGAGATATGAAACAAGAGACATTACAAAAGGCGAAGAACCTTGAACACGACATCAGTGAATACGGAGATTTGCTGCTGAGCAGGAATGCCGATTACCACACAATGCTCATCAAAATCAGCTGTACCTATTCCAACAGCCGTGAAGAATATCATGGGATAGTGAGCAAGGAAGTGTGGGACAAGATGCTCGACGTGGTGGCAGAGGAAAGACAGAAGACTAAGCAGGAGTTGGATGCCCTCACCGACGACACGACAGACACAGACCCGGAGATAATAACCGACGTGTCAGAGCCCGACATGACAGGCGGCAAGTCCAAACCTACTGACAAGCCGCACAAGGAGTCGTGGGCCGACAAGTTCATAAGGTCGCTGGAGCGGCTGACGAGCTGGATGCTATATTCCTTGCTGTTCTGCATCCTTATCGGAGTGGCAGGACTGGAGCTGTCAACACGCGAAGCCGTAGCCTACTCGCTGATGCTCGGACTGGTTACAGGCTCCATCAACAATCTGGAACGGGTAATAAGGGAACTTTTCGGAAAGAAGGAGGACTGACCAAATGAACAATGTTTTTATTTCTTCAGCAAAGAATGATGAAGTCGTTGAAAACTTTGCCAAAAGCAAGAGGGAGGAATTAGAAAAGATGATTCCTGGTTTTGTCGATGACAGGAAATTTACTGATATTGTGCTAAACTTTTACGAGAGAGGAGTAAAGGACGGCGCGCAAATGATGCTTGATCGGATGACAGAGAATGTTGTGGACGGCATTTGTATATCTAATGGAGCGGAATGTGGAGCATCTATTGAATCATCAGCAGGAATGTTGTTCCTCCAACACAACACACTCGATGTTGGTGACAAAGTAAAAATTATAATTGTTAAGGAGGACTGACCGATGAAAGCAAAGAAGCCTAACGAAATACGCGAAGAGGTGCGAAAGCAGGTGACCGCGAAATATAAAGAAGAAATCGAGCGGCTGAAGAAACTCGCCAAAGACCGCTGGGACAACTACATCGACGCAACCAAACGACTGTCGGATCTCAATGACGAGAATGCCCTGCTGAAAGAAAAGGTTGCCGCTCAGCAGGAATGGATAGAGCGACTGATGGAGTTTGTCAACATGCCTGACGAGAAACGCGGCGCGGCTGTCAAGGAGTACGTAGAGAACCGCAAGATGTCCGAACAGTTCCGCGAACTGTTCAGCCCCTACTTCGATGCGCTCAACCGCCTCAATATTCTTAGTCTGTAATCACACATTTAATTATTATTTAAGAGCGATATGTTAAAGATGAACTATGATTTTCCAGATGCCGAGGGGCTGGTGGTTTGCGGCGACATACACGGCAAGTTCGACGAGCTGGTGTATCGCATGACGAAGCTGTGCCGGATGGAGCACACGGTGGTCATCGTGGCGGGTGACTGCGGCTTCGGGTTCCACCGGCGCGGCTACTACGACGAGGTGTACCGCCGCGTGCTGCCGAAGCTGGAGCGTGCCGACTGCCACGTGGTGTTCGTCAGAGGCAACCACGACAACCCCGCCTACTTCGACGGTGAGGAAATCAGCATGAAGCGCTGGGTGGCCGTCGCCGACTACTCGACCGTCACCGTGGCAGGTCACCGCGTGCTGTGCGTCGGCGGGGCGACGAGCGTGGACAGGAAGAACCGGGAGAGCTACAACCATCCCGCGTGTGTGCTGCAGCCCGACTGGACCAAGATGTTCGACGAGCGCATGGCCGCCACGATGCAGACAATCGCCGAGCACAGACTGGCCCTCACCACCGCCGACTACTGGCCGCTGGAACAGCCCTATATCGACGATTCGGCACTGGCACGGCTACACCGTGAGGGCAAGACGGTGGACACGGTAGTAACCCACGTCGCGCCTTCGATGTGCGAGGACGTGGTGCCGCCATCATGGCTGGAGTACCTGATAGAGAACGACCCGACGCTGCCCGACGACATGCGCCACGACCGAGAAGTGATGGACGCGCTACTGGAGCGTCTGCGCAAGCACTGCCACCCCGTGCGCCACTGGCTCTACGGCCACTATCACCACTCCTGGCAGGCCGACATCGACGGCATCCGCTACACGATGCTGAAGGAATTGGAAATGAAAGAGCTGAGATAATCAGCAAAAAATAGTATTAACATTTTAACAACATTAGAAAGAAATATGGCAAAAACAATTATTTCAAGAAAACAGGCAATCTCTGACCTCAGAGAACTGTTCGGGCTACCCGCCGAAGGTAAGCGACAGGACGATGACGGGTGTTCTTTCTGTAGCGAGAAAGAGAACGACACGGCGGCTTTCTGCATCGACAAAAAACATTTTGAACGCTATGAAGTGTTACAGAAACTAAGCGAGTATTTTGCCGACAAAGTGATAGACGGCGGATGGTGCAGGGTTGATAACATTACATTCGTATGGACTCAGTTTTGGATTGAGCTGGTCAAGAAGGAGGGTGCAGAATG